>TARA_R110000751_G_scaffold2018_18_pt1 | contig 527238 bp, 533 predicted proteins | sample TARA_R110000751 | Tara Oceans TARA_R110000751 (sample SAMEA4398001) | marine metagenome | biome: Polar Biome; feature: [MES] marine water layer (ENVO:01000295) within the mesopelagic zone...; material: water (ENVO:00002006), including particulate matter (ENVO:01000060) such... | reverse complement strand
CGGCCGCACAAGCCGATCTGCTTCGACGAATGCGCTCGCTCAACGCGCAGCAGCTGCAGGCGGAGCAGGAATTGCACGATGCCGACATCGTTTCGGACGAAGCTAAGGCGCGCTACAAAGGCTTGAGCGAAGAGATTTCCGGGCTCGAGGATGCGATCCGCGAGCGGTTGAAGGAAATCACGCTGCTGGCGGACTCCGAAAGCAGGGCCCGCAGCCGTATCGCGGAACTGAACGACAAGATTCAGGCGGCCTATGACGACGAGGCGGACAGAATTGAGCAGAACAAAGTCTATACCTACTCGCGCCGCCTCCGCCGCGCCCTTCAACGCTATCGCGATCTGCGCCGGGGCGCTATACGCGCGTCGGTCGAAAAGCGGCTTCGAGACAAGGTTGCGATCCTGTTGGGCCCAAGTCAGCTGATCAAATCAGCATCGCTGAGCGACAATTTTGCGATGAGCTATCAGGACGACAACGGCGACAATATCGCGCGGCACTCTATCTCGGCAGGAATGCGACAGTTGGTGGCCATGGCCATGCTGTGGGCACTGAAGGAAGAGGCACAGCGCCCGCTTCCGGTCATGATCGACACGCCTTTAGGACGTATCGACCGGGAAAACCGCGCTCTGCTGATGAGTGAGTATTTCCCCGCGGCGGGCAACCCGCTCATCCTCTTGCCCACTAACTCCGAGTTCGATGAGCTCGGCTATGACCAGCTACGGGACCGAGTGTGTCGTCGCTACACAATCACCAACGACGGCGGACGTTTTGCGCAGATCGTGCCGGTTGGACAGACAGATCAGGCAGGCTGGTAAATGGATGATCTGTTTTTCACCGAGGAAGAAAACACTTTCATCGAAACTATCGTCGAGAAAGGGCTCCTGTCGAATCTTTCGCAAAGCCCCAAATGGACCGTGCTGCGCATGGCGCTCGCGCGTTCCCTGCGCTTGGAAACCGAGCCGGACGAAAGTTTCGGCCGGCCCAAGCGCGATCGACGGAGCGAGCTGCATCTCCAGCAGATCACCGGCCGCGGAATGGAAAAGGATTTCGACGACGCGGTCCGTTTGATGCTGACTCTTAAGCACCAAAGGGATCTGTTCGCCGACCAAGCTCAGTATGTCGATATACTGCAACGACACTTGCGGCGCGGGCTTCACGAGATGATGCGCGACTGGCGCGAGAGCGTGGATTTCCATGACTATCTGCTCGATGAGTTCTTCCACAGCGCCGGCAGCAGCGGCGATAGCGCTGAAGGCGCTATCGGAACCCCTACATCTGAAATGATGCTCAGAGCGCTTACCGCGATCGGCGTAGCAGCCCAGCCAACGGGCGAGCCCGTCGATGGCCCACGCTTGACGCGATTCCCCTTCACACTTGAAAGTCATGATGCGCTCGACCGGCTGCGCAAGGGTCTCGATGACCTTTCTTTTTCTCTGGGGATCGGCGCCACAAAGGTGGGGCTCGTCAGGGAATCTGGCGAACGCAAGGTCACGCTCGAGGTGGCAAGGCCGAGGGGGAAATGGCTAGACGTTCGCTGGAGCGATGTCGTAGACCAACTCATCGGTCGCCCGGAGGCACTCCCGGTCTGCCCGGGGACGGACATCACCGGTGAGCCCTTCATATTTGATCTGGCCGAAACTCCGCACCTGTTTGTAGCCGGCGCGACTGGCAGCGGGAAAAGCGTTTGTCTGAACGCGATCCTCCTTTCCCTGTTGGTGGCCGAGCGCACACCTGATCTCGTTCTGATTGATCCCAAGGGACTCGATTTTACCGACTACGAGGGTTCGCACGCCCTGCGCGAGGGGCGCGTCGTGACCGACATGGAAGAGGGCGTCACAGTGCTGCGCGATCTTGTGTCCGAAATGGACGGGCGATCGGGAATCCTGCGCGATTACGGGGCGCGCAACATTGCCGAGGCCCAAGCGGCAGGCGCGACGCTTAACCGGGTGGTTGTCGTCATCGACGAATTGGCAGATTTCCTCCTCTCGAAAAGCGGAGCCGAAGAACCGTTGGTTCGTCTGGCACAAAAAGCGCGGGCGACTGGAATTCACCTTGTGCTCGCGACGCAGCGCCCGGAAGCTGCAACTTTCCCCGGTCTTCTACGTGCCAACATCCCGAGCCGAATTGCGCTTACGGTACAGAAGGCCTCGGATTCCCGCATCATCCTCGATGAAGGCGGAGCCGAAGACTTGTTGATGCGCGGCGACATGCTCGTTCGCCTAGCCGGACGGGACACCAAGCGCGTCCACGGGGTGCGTGTCGAACGCGCGGACATTTCCAGAATAATTACATCCACAGGGCTCGCCCGATGACAGACATACTTCGTTCCACGCATTTCGAAGCCGTGGGTATAACTCTCCTCGATATTGGGCCCTTGCGTGGCACGACGGCGCTGGATTTCCTCGTCGACGACGATCGATCCACCAATATCTATCTTGTTATGGGTCCGAACGGCGGCGGCAAGACCACCCTGCTCGAGGCGATTGTGGCCTGCTTCGACATGTTGGCCGCGGAGGAGCACGACACTTACGCAATCCCTTCACTCGATCGCGATGAGGGCGGGGTCCAGCTCGACGCCATTGTCCATCTGGACGATGGACGCAGCGCGCAAACCTACCTGTTGTCAATCGTGCTCGGCACCCCAGGCCTTTTGAAGCACTGGTCAGAAGATGAGTTGCGCAAAGTCGGCGCGGTTGACCAGATCCAGCTGCGATACGGACGCCGACGGGGATCGTCGAAAATCATCGCGCTTCCTGAATCCGCGCCTCCTGCAATGGCCTTTGCGCAAGGTATTCTGGACGAAATGGACAGTCCGACGCAGGGCCTGTTCGGAAGTGGAGGCCGCTTCCCGACCGTGCTCTACTTTCCTTCCGACCGCGGAATTTCGCGACACGCTTCCGAAGATCGAGCAATCGTGCGCCCCCGTGACCTCACCTATGCTCCCGTACACCGGTTCGGATCGGACAAGTCAAACTGGGCCGATACGCTCGACAATCTGTTCGTCTGGTTTGCTTGGCTCGACGATGATCGCGAAAAGGAATGCCGCCAGCTCGTCAACGAGCTTGTTTTCAGGGACGGGCACAAGCGGCTCGGGCCCGTTGATCGCAATAGGTTGAGAGTGCCGGTCGAAGTCGACGGATACACGCATGGCCTTGATGAACTGAGCAGCGGCGAACGCCAGCTGGTCCAGCTGATCGCGCGCATCGCTGCCCATATGACTCGTTCAACGATTGTGCTCGTGGACGAGACTGAACAGCACCTCCATCTCGTGATGCGCCGCAGGCTCATGACAATATTGAAGCAATGGGCGGCAGCGCATGAGGGCTTGTCGTTCATTCTGACGTCGCATCAGTCCGATACGTTGAGAATTCTTGCTCCTAAAGTGCGTGAAGATGGCCTGCGCAAGGGTGGGTGCTTGGTGAAACCCAAGTTCAAGGGCCAACAATGAGCGGGAATGTTGCGTCATTCGACGAATTCTCGAGCGATCGGCAGATCGCCGCGCATGCGGCAGGCCTGCCACGGATCGTACTCGAAGGGCAGGATGATGTCTGGCTTTTTAAATCGATCTGGTTCCCCGATCACCTTGCGCGCTTCGACTTCCTTCCGGCAGACGATGTCGTGCGCGGAGCGGGGTGCACAGCAGTCCCCCACGCCGTCGAACACAGCAGGACAGTAGACGGAATCCCAGCCTTCGGCATCGTCGACCGCGATGTTTATTTTCGCGAGAAGGACTGGAACGCGCTTTACGAGAGCGATGATACCGCGTTCCCCGCAAACAAATCCGAAGGCGTTTTTGTGTCGCGCCTATGGGAAGTGGAAGCGCATCTCCTGCAACCGGATTTGCTCGAAAGCTGGGTGATGGGTTGCGCCACCAATCCCGCTGCCAGCGGCCGCGCTATCGAACGATCGCTCGAGCAGTGTGACGCGCTTTTCGAGGCCGCCCCCTATTTCGCCGCGATGCATCACGACGGAGTGAAAAGCGAAGAAAGCTTTGCCTCGGTCGATGCGGCCAAGGTCAGAGAGATATGCGACAGACGCCTCGAAGATCTCTCCGGCGAGGCGAAGGGTCATGCCGCGGACGTTGCGGCACTGGTCGACCAGATCCGATCCCTCGCACCAACCCCCCTACCGGAGCGCTTACTTTGGTTCCTTAGGTTTATCGACACCAAGCGCCTTCTCGCGCGCCTTCGGCAGGATCTAAAATTGGATGACCACAGGCATCCCCACCGCGTTCTTGCGGCACTGATGAGCAGTGCGGCGCGCAAGCCCGACGAATTCGCCGAGCATCTCGAGCGGCTTGCCGCGGAAACGGCGTCAGCGTGACGCTCGGGCGAGACGCCGGCCACCCGCCCGATCTGCCAGTTTCGCCATAAAAAAGTCGAAGTCTCCGGCGGTGGCTCTCCAGTCCTCCCACAGGGCATAGATCCCGCGGCTCCAATGCGCTGCGACGAGTGACTGGAAGTCCGCACGGTCGAGATCGGGATTGCCTGCATGCTCGACGATCAGAGTTACCCAGGTCGCGAGATCCTCACCGATTCCGAAGAGGTTCTCTCCCTTGATCGCTTTTCCGTAGCCGGTGAACGAGGTCGACAACTTCGGTTGCGGCGCGATCGCGAGCGACCGGCCAATCGCCAGTCTCGCCGGGCCGTAGCGATGCGGCATTTTGAGGAGACGCTGCATCCGCGAGTTGAGTTCATCGGCAGGTCGTGCCGTCTTAAAATCTGTGCGAACTATTTCGATGATATGAAAAGCCATGAGTGCCTACATTGCCGCTGCGGAAGCTGAGCGTTCGAACGGCAGGGCTCTCGACTGGCCGGCGACATGATCGAGCCGATCGATCTGGCCGATCTGCGGTTCGATGAGTTCAAGATAACCCGACGACAATTCCGCCGGGTGTGACAGGAAAATAATCTGGCGACCTTTCTTGGCAAAATGCAGCAGGACATTCTTGCGATGCTCCGGGTCGAGACGCGCCAACGGCGTATCCATGATGATCGGGAAAGGCTGGGAGACCTCTGTGATGGCGGACATCACGGCGAGCGCAAAGATCTGGGTTTCACCCGCACTGCGATCGCGTTCGCTGAGCTCGTTGCCCTCGTAGTCCAGCAGGCGAACCTCACCCGCTTCGCCAATCTCGATACGCGCAATATCGGTTTTGTGCGCCATCTCGACATAGGCTTCGGAAATCGCCTCGCCGACCTGCTCCATCCGAAGCGGAACGAGGCGGTCCGCATAGGCCTCGACAGCCCGCGCAACACGGTCTGCAAAGTGTGCTCGATCAAGGAGCGGCTGTGCGGCTATTGACTGGGCTCGCGCGGTTTCCCAGGCCTCTCGCCGGTCCTTCAATGCCGCGCGGACCTTGTCTAGTTCTTTGGCATCGTTGCGGGTGGCATCCTCGAGCTGTGCCACCTGGCGCTGGATTTCACCGAGTTCATCTGCCAGCGACTGAGACAGATCGTCGGTACCTTTCTGGCTCGCAATTTCGTTGTCGACGACCGCGAGCGCCTCGTCAGCCTGAACGATCTGTCCGGTGAGCGACGCAAGGGATTCGCCGGCGATCTTCTCAATCTGCGCGAGGCGCCGGGCAACCATCGGACGTTCGGACACACCTAGATGCGCGTGAGCGGTCGTGCGCTGCTCGCGATCGCTTTCCTCCCAAGTCGCATCCCACGCTGCCTTGAGCAATTTTCGTAGGTCTGCGGACAAGCCATCTCGCTCAGGTGAGGCGACTTGGAGCCTTGCCCCGAAATTGGCTTCGAAAGCCTGGAAATGTTCCAGCCCGATAGATCTCAACATCGACAGCCTCGCGACGGCTTCATCATCCTCCAGCGCCTTGATGGTATTTTCGCGAAGGGTTTTTCCCGCGAGAGCCAGCGCGAAGTCACTGCCGAGCTTGCGCCGCAACTCTTCCTGGAGCGCATCGCGCTGCCGCGCCAATTGTTCGCGCTTCTCGAATAGGCCCTTAAAGCTAGCGTAACTCTCACCGTGCAGACCACCAATACGGGCGACCAAGCGATCCCGCTCCGTCCGCAGTGGGTCGAGTTTCGTAAGGTCTTCGTCGCGATTTGACTGCAATGCAGCCGCACGGACTTCGAGCTCGTCGATCGCTTGGGCCACGTCATCGAGATCGGTCCCTTCGACCGCGGCAAGCTGGCGCCTGCTGCGTGCGAGTTGGCGCAGGTCATTGCCGAGCAAGCGCAAGAGATCGACACCATAGGCTGCCTCTACCCCCCGCCGAACCTGGATTTCGAGGTTTTCGCCGGCCAGTCGCTCGAGATGTTCGCCGTCGAAGAGGAAGAAGGAGGCGAGCCTGCGTGGCAGAATGTTCTGCGCTACAAAATCGCGGATAAACGAGCGCTCGTCCGTATCGTCGGGATAGTTCAGCAGGTCTTCGTCGTTGCCCAGCCAGATCCTCACTTCTTCATCGTCCCGCCGGTGCACGCCGGACGCAGAGAAGTGCCAGATGCGGCGAATAACCAATGGCTCGCCACGTGCATCGATAAAGGAAAGTTCGACCCAGCTCGGCTCCTGCGAACCAGCTGCTCCGTCATGGCGCGCGCGCTCGAGGAAGGCGTCGTAGCTGCCGGCCGAGGAGCGTGTCTCGAGCGCCCGGGCAGCAAGTGCAACCCCTTCACGACCGAAGAGACATAGGGGTATCGCTTCCTGAAGGCTGGTCTTGCCATATCCGTTGGCGCCCTCAACGACCGCAACATCGTGCGCCAGCGCTTCTTTGTCCCAAGAAAGTTCGAACTGCCCGAAGGCTTTCCAGTTCGATAGCCGAATAGCCGCCAACTTCATTCGTCGCCCCCTTCATGGGCAGCCAGACATTCGTTCAACCGGTCGTAGAGTCCCCGCCGACGCGCCATCCCAATATGCTGGCGTTCGACGGCCAGAAGATCCTCGACAAGGTCGGGCGACAGCCCTTGGTCCGCGCAAATCTCCTGAAGGAGACCGCGCGCCCTCTCATCACTTTCGCAACGCTTTGCTGCGCTCATGCTTTTGCCCTTTCTGAGGCGGCGCTGGTGTCCGCCATTCGCAACGCGTCTTCGGCCCAGAGCCGTTTGATTTCCCCGACCTCGTCGCTGTGGATCAGTTTTTGGCCGACAATCTCCTGCAACTGTAGCAATCGGTCGAGTATCTCCCTGCGGGCTTCCATGGTGAAGGGTCCGGGTATGAGCGATCCGTCCGCCAGGTGGGTGATTGCCCCAGATCTCCTTCGGGCCATGCGTCGCGTCGCATCATTGCGGATTTCAGCAAGCCAGTCGCGGAAGTCGAGCAGCGGTTCGAGTTCCTCGTTGCCTGATTCGATGAACCCTTCCATGCTGCGGTCTTTAACGACCACCGTGCAGGTCCAGCACCCAAACCGCGACGATGATGTACCGCATGATGGCGCGTCGTCCTTGTCGAGCACCATCGGACACTCGCCACCTTGAGCATTGCGATAAAGGGTAATGAGATTGCGATGCGAGCCGCCCCACGGCGGCTTGCGCTGCAGCAGCAGTTCCCAGACTTCCTCTGTCGTGAAGTCGACGATTGGGCGGAATACCAAGCAACCGTGGAGGCTGTTGTGCGGGTTAAGGCGGCCTTCGCTTGAATAGCGGTCGACGCTCATCGCGCGCGTCGCCGACTCTTCGCGACGTACCCCCAGCAGGAGGATGGCCGAACCATTGTTCGCGGCCTCTGCGAGAATATAGCTTGAGGTTGGCTGGATCTTCATGCGGTCGGTGCACCAACGGAACGAGCGCGAGGGCGATGGGTAGCCGCGCCCGATAAGATTGACCCAGAAGGTCTGATCGGTCCGCGGCGAGGTTTTGGCGACCGTCACAGGCACCCGCAGCGACGGGCATGCCTCGCGAATACGCTCGAGTGTTTTGTCGAGATGCGTCGCGACAAGGGGCGCTTCGACAAGCGTGTCATTGGCTACGAGATGAATCTGACGCTTGCGTTCACTGGGTGGAAGATCGAGCAGCATCTCAAACACCAGTTGCGCGACTAGCGTGCTGTCCTTGCCTCCGGAAAACCCTATGATCCAGGGATAGTCGTGGTCGACAAGGTACTCGTCCAGCAACTCGCGCTTGGCAAAAGCGAGCTTGTCCGCAAGATCCAGCCCCGGTTTTCGCGCTACCTTCTGACCGGTCTCGTCGCTCATGCGACCCTCCTAATGTTTGAGAGGCGATCTGTCTGCGCCGCCAGGAGCCTCGCAGCCGCGACGACTTCTTCGAAAGTGGTAGGGCGGCCGAACCCGATCCGCACCGCCGATTCTATCCGTTCGTCGTCGAAGCCAAGCTCCTTGAGGACATGGCTTGGCTCAAGAGAGGCAGCGGTGCAGGCCGATCCTGTCGAGATTGCAAGCCGCGCAGAGACAGCCGAGACCAAGGCCTCTGCATCAACACCTGGAAAGCTGATATTCAAATTGCCAGGCCAACGATCGCCCAGCGAGCCATTGACCATATAGGAAATCCGGTGCTCATCGAGCACTTCAAGGAAGCGGTCGCGCAGGGCAGCGGCATGGTCGCGGTCATGATCCATGGCGAGCGTTGCCTGTTCTGCTGCACAGCCTAGACCGACAATCAGCGGCGTCGGAAGCGTCCCTCCGCGCAGTCCATATTCCTGCCCCCCGCCCACGATAAGGGGCGCGAACCGCCGCTTAAACGCTCTTGAGACAAAAGCAGCCCCCACGCCTTTGGGACCATATATCTTGTGGCCGCTGATGCTCATGAAATCGACGCACATGCGGCCAACTTCGAGCGGTACCCGTCCGAAGGCCTGCGCGGCGTCCGTGTGGAATGGCACGCCGGCGGCGCGGCAGAGCCTTCCAATTTCTTCGACAGGCTGGACGACGCCGATTTCGTTGTTGACCGCCATAACCGATAGAAGGCCAACATTGTCGTCCAGCATGGTCGGCAATTCGGTGAGTTTGACGAGGCCATCCTGTCCAATCGGCAACATGCGCGTTTCGATGCCGTCCGCAGCAAGGCATGAGAGGACTTCCAGCACAGCCTTGTGTTCAGTCGCACAAGTCAGGATGGTTCGCCGACCGCTCTCGACGGCCAGGCGCACCGCGTTGCGCAGGATGAGATTGTTTGCCTCGGTCGCGCCCGATGTGAAAATGATTTCGCGCGGATGTGCGCCAATGGCCGAGGCCAGCTGGTGGCGAGCATGCTCTATTGCCTTGGCTGACGACCGGCCCAGAACGTGGGAGGTCGCATGCGGGTTGCCGAATTCGTTGTGCAAATAGGGCATCATGGCCGCGAGGACTTGCGGATCCAACGGCGTCGTGGCCTGATAATCCAGATAGATGGGTTGCTGGGTAGACATGGCAACCAACCTAGCAGCAGATTGCCTGCAATGGCATAGGTTGCGCAAACAAATGCCAAACTGTTTTTTGACCGGACTACGGGCTCGCCACGCACTTCGATCCCAGCTCGGTCTACCCTTTCAAGGCAATCGATGTTCGCTTTAGGGTCTTGAGCCCAACGACTGTCCGATATGGGACGCGTCAGCACCGGGGAAGCCGGTACCGAACCCACTATTATCAAGCCAACGATAGCGCGCAAATCGCGCTATCGTTGGCGAACTTGCCTCCTAGGTGCGTGGAACGCAGCCTTCGGCAAATGCCGGTCCTAACCCCACCCAAGATCAATCGCCTTTCGTACTAGCCGTCCCTGAGTAGCCGAGAGATTGCTGCCGCGATGTTGGCCAGCCCCGGTGCGCGCATAGCAGCGGTGTCGGTTCTCGCGCTGCCATAAGGTGCGCCGCCGCTTCACCCGCAGCCATTCACACTTTGTTGGTCGCAGCCAGAACTGTGTCTGATCGCAAGAGGGACGCGTGTTTGTAGCCAACAGTCATCGTAACATCACTGGAAGGAAAAATCATGACATCCAAGATCGACCTAACATTCGTTGAACCCCACCAGCGTGAAGAGATACGCCGACGGATAAAAGCAGTGCAGCGGTTCAACTTGGCGCCGGGACGCGCAAAAGCCGCGGAAGAAGCCGCCGGGCTCGGCCTCGGTGTCGCCAGCTTTTACCGAATAGTGAAGGCATGGAACGCGAAAAAGGATCCGACGGCCATCCAAGGGGCCCGAACAAAACCGCGAGGCAGCAAGTTGGCCTTGGAGCAAAAGGAGATCATAAAGGCTGCGGTGAGCGAGCAGGACGACACCGAAGCCATCGTAAAACAAGCTTTCGAGATGGGAGAAGGCCAGGATGTCGAGATGCCTTCCGAACCCGCTGTGCGAGAATTCATCCTCGAACTACGACGCGGAAAGTTCGACCTGATCCCGCCCAGTGTCACGCACGTCGTGGATCATTGCCATCTCAATCTACCCTTGGAGGACGGCAGGGGCGGTGCGACGAAAGCTGTGTCGACCGTAATAGTCGACATGAGAAATGGCCGCGTTGCAGGGGCGGCTCTCGGAAGGGAGGCACCGAGCGCATCTCGAACGGCGGCAGCGTTAATCGACGCCGCGAGGCGGACGGTCCTGATCGGTCCATCGGCGCGACTGCTGATTGATCGCGAGAGCACAGCGGACTGGCTTGAACTGGATCGGTCGCTCAGCCAGGCCGGGATCGTTATTACCGGCGACCTCCTCACCAAAGGCGCGCTCGAGGAGGATACAGGATCCCTTCGGAAGCGGGGCAATGGACGGACGATGATTGCAGTGGCAGGCCGATACGTGGCCGGATACCGGGTCAGCGTGCGCACCTTCGGCGATCATTGCATACCGGTCAGACTCCGCAGTGGTGCGGTGCCGATGAGCCCACTCGACGCACAAAAGCTCGTTCGGGATCGGCTGGATCGCGAGGCAATGGAGGGTGGATGGTTTCGTGGAAACGCTGAAGCTAGAAAGCTCGCCGAACTACTCGCTAGTGTGGAAGGGGCGATCAACTGATCGCGCGCAACAACCCGCTAAGGCCCGCGGCCATCCGCCCATGGTTCGTCCTGAGCTCGGCTGGTACAGCTTTCACGATCGTTTTCAGGACAGTCTCGTTCCACAGGTCAATTTCACGCCGGAAAACGTGACCCGCTTCCTTGAGCCCCATTGGTCGAGTGAAGAACCCCGACCGTAGCGTGGGTAGGGGCGCAGCTCTGCACGTCGCAGCGGAACGGATTTCGATGCGCCCAATTCTCGGCCCGATGATCGAGACAAGGCTACGACCAAATCTCCGTTCGCCGGATAGCTTGAAGTTCTTCGCGCCAAGTTCGGATTTGAGGGCTTCCACTAAGCCTTGATTGCATGCGCCATCCGGCCCCTCAGCCGAGACGAACTTTATCCGAGGCTGGCTCTCACCGCCAACGTCAAGCCGTCTCGCCGACAGAAATTCTATGGCTTCGCTCAAGCCGACGCGTTGCGCGTGGCAAGCGTCCTGCCGATCGCAAACGTTCGCCGCGAGAACCAGACCCGAGGCGCGTTCGAGCACCACGTTTGCTAGAGCGATTTGGGACCCGAACGCACCTTCAATATGGATTCCGATGGCAGTGAAGTCGACGAGTAACTGCTCGCCATATGCGCTTCGCAGGCGACCGGGATCGAGCCGATCCTCCCGGCGGAGGCGCTGGACCAGCCTGGTCGCCGCAGGCCGCGAAATCCGTTCATCGAACGATTTTAGCAGAATTCGCGCAACCGCGCCGTTCGACAGCTTCAGGGTATCCTTTCGTCTGACGAGAGTTCGCGCCCACTCCACGATTTCCGCCTGATCAATTTCGTCAGCGACACCGGCTTCGCCCAACCGACCACCCCCATCGGTGGGATCGGTAGAAATGGTTTCGACCTTGGCCAAGGTATCTGGTCTTCCCTTCCTGGCTAGGAAGGGAACAAGTGCTGCGATCGAACGGCTCTCGTTCCATTCCTTGCGGATCCTGTGGAAGGTTGCGCGACTGACACCAGCGACGTCACCAGCTTCCGAAACGGTGATCTCGTCACGAGCGAGTTTCGCCAGCGCATCGAGGCGACGTGTCACGATCGCGCGATCTTCGTCCCGAAGCGACCCGAGCAGCGCGCTCTGGTCCTTCGGGATCCGGTCGGGCCAATCCACGATCCAATCCAATTCATCGCTCATTGACGCAACCGTCCAGAGGACACCACCAGTGTCTCATGTTATGCTTTTCTGTTGACAACAAGCTAGAGTCGCGTATCTGGCATGTCTCATCATGTGCATTACCAAAAAGGGCTAGCTGTGACCATACCGACCGAACATAACGAGGCCGGCGAGAAAAGCGAAGAGGCGCCGATCCTCGTTCTCAACGATCCACTCCGCACTTTGCCCGAACTGGCAGTGAGCTCGCGCTACTCGCGCAGCCACCATCATCCGCATGTCCCTCTCCTCCGTCCGGCAAACGACGACGAAACCAATCCGGACTGGATCGAAGCCACGGTCACCTCGCGACCCAATGGACAGTTCGTCACCTACCACCAGCGCAAGCCGACCTACTCGGCGCTCAGTGCCAAGACCCACCGGCTGGTCAGCTGCGAAAGCCACTGGGAACGGCTTCACCAGATGTTTCTGGACCACGATCCCGAATGCATCGATTACGAACTGCAAGGTCTGGAAATCCGCTACGTGGATATGAAGGGCAGGAAACATCTCTTCACGCTCGATGCGGTGGCCGCCAGAACGGACGGACTCCATGCCTACGAAGTGAAGGCCACACGAAGTCACTTCCTCGTTTCGCCCTACAATAAGGGGATGTCGAATGTGGAGGACATCCTCTCGCGGATCGACATCAAGCTGAACAAGGTCACCGGAATCTCGATCGCGCAGAATCTGCGGTTGATGCGCAACCTGTCCTTCGGCTGGATGCATTGCTTCGACAGGGTCGAACCCGAACAGATCGAGGCGATCCGGTCCGCGCTGGCGAACGGATCCACCCGTTTCGGTGACGTGCGACACCTCCTGGATGACGACCGGCGGGTTCAGGAAGCGAAGGCGCACGCGCTCATGACGCGCCGTGTCATCGCCTTCGATCTCCACAGCCGTCTCACCGATGACAGTGTGGTCCGCCTGCCGCGCACTCCCCGTCAGCGCGACATCCGTCGCATCGGCGCAAGGATCGTGCGATGACGGGGAGGAGCGAACCCAAGAAGCCGGGACAGGTGGTCGATCCGATCGTGGGCAGGACGCTCGTGTTCGGCCGCAGGAAGGCCGTCATCGAAGCCTATAATGACAACGGCACCCTCCGACTGGTTCCGCCTACGGGAGGGGAGCCGTTGCTCGTCGATACGGATCACGGACAGCGTGCCCCAGATCGCGAGTGGTTGCGGGAACAGTATGCAAGGGGCGCAGTCCGGGTGATGGACATGCCGAGTGACCCCGCCACCATCGCGGCATTCGGCGATCTGTTCGATCCGCTCGCTACGCTGGAGGGAAGGGTGCGCGAACGCGCCCTGTGGAACCTCGCACAGCGCGCCCTGGCCGACGGACTCCCAAGGACCGAGCCGAAGATCGACGCCTGGTTGGACAGCGACTTCGGCATCGGCCCCTACGACACAGACATCGACAGACCTTCCGCTCCGACGCTGCGGCGAGCCATGACCAAGGTCAAGAAGGGTGCGACGATTGCGGACCTCGCCAACCGCGCAGGACGACGTAAGGGCGGCACGCCATTCCCCTCCAGCACCGATGCTCTCATCCATCAGGCCGCGGTCGAATACTGGACCAACAGGCCCTGGAAGAAGTGGCGAGCCTACGAGCGCCTGAAGTTCCTCATCGATGACGCCAACCGCAAGCTCCCGAACGGCGCGGAGCTGCACAAGCTCATTAGTCCATCGGCGTTCTACGTCCGCGTCGACAGGCTCGAATGCTGGGAAACCGTCGCGGCCAAGTTCTCCGAAGAAGAGGCCGACCGCCGCTTCGGAGGCGCCGGCGAAGCGGTCAAGGCGAACTTCTGCTTCGAGCTTGGTTACATCGACGCAAGCAGGCTCGAGAATGTGATCGTGTTCGACGAGAACAAGCGCTTGCCGTTCGTTAAGCCGTGGATCACCTCGATCATGGACGTCAAGAGCGGCGCCATCCTGGCTTGTCACGTCCATGCCGGCGACCCCCGGGTCGAAACCACCTTGCAAACCCTGCTGATGTCGTTGCGGCCGCGTCCCGACCGCGGAATGGACAACTTCTATCAGAGCTGAAGACGGGAGAGGAACATGGCAGGTCAGACCAGAGCCGCAGTCGCGGAAAACGAGGATGCCGTCGCCGGTGAGGCCGTGGGTAAGGGCGGGCCCGCGTTCGGTCCGTGCAAGGGCTACATCCAGGACAGCGCCAAGTCGCTCTTCGGACCGATGGTCCTGCCGGCCCTCAACGCCACCGGGCGCGAACTCCACGTCGCGAAGGTCAACATGCCGACCCATCGCGCGAAGCACGAGCGATCATTCCGTACGCTCAAGAACGCTCTGCGCCAGCATCCCATGCCGGTCGTCGACATGATCCGGGCACGCGAACTCAACTACAACGTGGGTGAGAACGCGATCACGATGAGCCAGCTGCGAGACATGATCGAGCAGTTCGTCGACATCCACAATCGCGAAACGCCAGGGCCCGACGGACGCACCCCCAATCAGATACTCGCCATGGAAGGCGAACAGTTTGCCCGGCCCGTCTTCACGGACATTGATCGCGTCGAGCGCGCGATCTGCACCACGGACCAAGCGATCCTCGACAACAACGGCGTTGTCTATGACGGCCTCCGCTATCGCGACAAAGAGAAGGTCGCGCGGATGATCCTTAACATGAAGCATCTCGGCCCCGACCGCGTGACGAAGCGCAAGGACGGACGTGTCGGGATCGTTGTCAAGATCATGCGCAACCCCGGCAATCTGTTCCAGTTCAAGGTCTTCGACGAGATCGACAAGGAATGGATCGACCTCCCCAGCACCGAGCCGGAATTCACATGGCTTCTGAGCGCAGGTGAGCACCAGCTGTTCCAGAAGCGCGCCAAGGAACGGAACGATGTGATCCGTAGCGCGGAGGACCGTCTGGCCGCCATGGCAAGAACGCAGGCAGAAATGGAAGCAATGGTCCCCGATCTCCAGTTCCAGCAGCGCCGCAGGTTCGCAAATATCTGGAACAGCGACAGGGTTGCAGCCCATACCGGCAAGTCCTTCGAACCCGTAGAACTGGAGGACGGGATGGTCGCAATCGATCTCGAACTCGTGAAGCGAGCTGACAACGGGCTGCCGAATGACGAGGAATTCTCGATCAAGAAGGCAATGAAGAACTCGTCCGGCTTCGATTTGGAAGAGACGTCCGATCCCGCATTCGAGGAGCCGGAGGGCAACGAAAACTTCGATGACATCGACCTCGATGACATCGACCTCTCCGATGAGGAAGGCGCATGATGCAGGACGGATCGGCGTCTATCGTTCCCAACACGGGAGAATCACTGGTCGAGAGGGCTGCCGCGGCCAAGGAGACGCTTGCCGATATCTACGTGCTGCCGGAATCCCACCGGACCATCCGCGACAAGTGTGAAATACTGCGTCTGACCCATCTCCGTCGCAGAGGCCGACCGATGGGAGGCCTTCGCCTGGCGCAGCTCTCCTCCGCCGGAAAGACATCCTGCTTCGAACAGTATCGAGATAAGGTCATCGCGGACCTCAGGGCGTCGACCGGGATCGACAATCCGTATGTCGTTCTGCTCGTTGGTCTCGAATCGAGCACCACGCCGAAGGAGCTGTGTCAGACGGTCCTCGAGGCTCTCGGCGACCAGAATCATATGATCGGCACCAAGAAGGAGCTGATCGATCGGATGCGAAAGTTCATCGTGGACTGCGACGTCCAGCTCCTTGTCATCGACGAGGTCCAGCATCTCAAGGGAAAGCGAAACGACCGACGCGATGTAACCGACATGCTCAAGAAGCTTCTACAGGACGGGATAGTGCCCATCGTCTTCGTCGGAGACGAGACATCGCCCGAGCTGTTCCGGATGAACGAGCAGCTCGGCAACCGCTGCGGAACCCCTCTCTCGCTGAGACCGCTTCCTATGACACAGGAAGGGAACAGGGAGTTCGCCAAATTCTGCCTCAAGCTGCAGAAGCAGATGCTCGCCCTGAACATCATTTCGAGAGAGGGAGCCCTCTCGGAGAATAACTGCATCGAGAAGCTGAGATTATATTCGCGGGGCCACTTGGGCCGTGTCAGCCGGATCGTCGCCGAGGCGCTCGAGGCGGCGATCCTGCGGAACGCGGCCACCGTGGAGGCGGTCGACATAAACTATGCCATCGAGAACTTCGCGATGGCGAACAACTATCTCGGCACGATGAAGAAGTGAGCCATCCAAGCGCCCTCATCGAAAAGAACGGACACCTCTCGCCAATGCGGTTTCCGGCGAGCGCGAAACCAGGGGAGTCGCTCATCGGCTTCATAGCCAGGGTCGTGGCGGAAAACGTCCTCGGCACCACGCAACGAGTGATGAGAGCATGCGGTGGGACCGTCGCGCCGCCAGCCAGGTTCGCTCTCCAAGCGGAAAGACAGATAAAGCACCTAGCAAATCTACTATGCTCGAATTCCGATGGCGGCCAAGTGGAAGCCATGGTGCGACCAATCATGGGTTCCGATGCAGGTGGCACCCTGGTCCGATGGGGAGACCGCACCATGCGGTCCCGCGATCTGGTTTTCCTGAGCAGGGCAATCTCCCCCCTCAGCCTCCAGGCCGACGGCTATCACAGGGAACTATGGATGGTTCGGCTGCTCCCCTATTGCCCGGAGAGCTTTGAGCGTCTCGTCGAGCACTGCTCCTGCTGCGGCGAGAGGCTCTGCTGGACGAGGGCGCTCGGGATCAGCAAATGCGAACACTGCCGCACCATCGTAGCAGCCAGCGGCGAAAATCTGCCGCATGAACTCCGCCCGGCTTATTCTTGGTTCGCAGACCTGCTCTCTCCGTTGTCGGACGTGGCGGAACGGGCGCGCGCCGCTTTGCACCACGACCTAGCAGAACTCCCGCTCCCCTCGTTTATCGATCTCGTCTTCGATCTGGGTCGCCTGCAGCGCCCGAAGGGGGGCAGGATGGCCGCGTATCATTCGCTGCCGGACGGACCGGTCGAAACCGCACGCACCATCGAGCAGGGGATGGCCTTCATAAGTGATTGGCCCAGTTCGATCCAAGCGATTGCCGCGAAGGCACTGACGGATAGGGCAAGCAGCGGTCACCTCCTCGACAGGCTCAGAACCCTGCAGCGACGGGAGGATTTGTCGGAGGCTGCAGGCGCGATCACGACCGCGCTTCCCGAACTTCGGGTAAGCCGCCGTCAGGCCGCCCCGGCGGGAGCGCACACGGTCATGCTGGGTAACGAGCTGAAGGCGAGAGGGGGACTTCAACCGGCTGACATCGCCAGGTTGCGGACTGAGCCAAGTCTGGCACCGGTCGTGACGCATCACGGCGAACGCGTGCAGGTACAGTTCAACCGGGAAGCCGCAGAGCAACTGATCGAGGCCAAGCGAACCTCCCTTTCGCCCGAAAGCGTCGGGGAAAGATTGGCGATACCCACTTACGGAGTGCTGCAATGCATTGCAGCAGGTCTGCTGGAGATCGAGGAACACCCAGCTCTGCGGCTGGTCGTGCCAGGATTTCGAGTGACGATCCGCTCCTTCCGGACCCTCAGATGGCGCCTCTACAGGAACGCGCTCAAGCAGCACAGTGAGAGAGACCACGGGCTGAGACTGAATTCGGCCTGTCGGATCTTCGGGGGCGGACTGAAACCCTGGAGCGGAATTATCTCGGAACTCATCACCGGTGCCATTCCGTACTGGAAGGCAGTCGGTGCACCGGTATCGGCGGACTTGATCCGGATGGATGAGGTAAGCGTCGCACTCCTCGCGAAGGGAGCTAGGTTCCAGAATTCAAACCCTTATACGCCGTGCCGCCTTTCGAAGCGGGATCTCGAGGATGTCTTGAATGTACCCTACAGCCAGATCGTCCGGTTGGAGAAGGCCGGTGAACTGATATTCACGAGGCGCGGGAAGGGGGCGGCTACGAGCCTGGCGGCCGCGGTCCAGCTAGCAGAAAAAAGAATCTTCCCCGCCGAAGCTGGAGCGGTCCTGAGACATCGGCATTCGTCGATCGTGCAACGGCTGGAACGCGAAGGTCTCCGACAACTTCCAGGTGGGGGCTGGGATCGCGCGGAGTTTGCGTCCAAGTTCCGCCGTCTTTGATCAGTGCTACCGCAAGCATAGGTACTACTACGACCGGCGATAATCGGGTCCGTTGAAAGCCGATCTTCGGCCTCGCGACCAAGCCTTGGCCATGTCGAAATCTGCTGTAGAAAGTCACCCTCAGCCGGAATCCCATTAGGAATTCGAGGTAGACTTCCCGTGGTTTTCAGAGTCAGAGTCATAGGGAGCTAACACTTGCGACAGCAATGCGCCCTAATCCCGGTCGTTCAGGGTCACCTTCGGCTATCCTATTGGCTGTCGTTCGCGCGGCCGATCCGATAGGGTCCGGATCGCGCCGGGAGCAGCCTACCTTTCCAGCTCAGTCTGATAATTTTCTGGTCGAACAATTGATCGACCGCTTCATGGACAAGCGGCATGGCCAAACGCCAGTCTGCCGCATCGTCGCAAGCGATCTTACGCGCCACTTCGCTAGGACATATCGTTGTTTCCGGCGCGAGTTCGGCAAGCAGGGTCAGCACTGCGGCGTTGGCGACGCCGACCGTCACTTGCGTTTCCGGCCGGAGGTCATGAGATCGGGCTTCGGCGGCGGCTTCCAGTCTGGCGGAGGAATAGGCCGCTGCCGGCTCGATCCGAGCCCCATGGCGCCAGGCTTCTGGCGGACCAGTCCCGACGTGTCGGCCTCGGCGGCCTCTGCAGCATCTGATCCGCCGCGTATAAGATTGATGCGGTCACGAATTCGCCGCGCCTCCTCGAAATCGAGCGCGTGCGCCGCCGCTTCCATATCGCGTTGAAGATCCTCGATGGTCTTGGTCATTGCCATTCAACGCACGAATGGCGCTTCTGGTACCATTGCGCCCCGGTTCCGGTAATTGAGATGGCGCAGATGACCGCCTTGGCGGGACATCGATGCCATTTACGCGGGACCGAGGGGATCACCCGAACCGGAATGGCGAATTCAGGAGCGGTCATTGCCCTGCGCAATGCGCCATTTCGCCGCCGGAGGGTTCGTGCGCTCGAATGCTCGATTACGAACCCCCTCCCTCCCGCAATCAGAAGCGCATGCCCGGACCGACAATGATCGGTCCTGGCGATCCGGTATTACCGTGTGCCGCGGAGGAATGTAGCCGGAGGCGAGATTCACATCCTGTCCTCGGTCCAGACCCTATCCCCGGCTCGAGTGACCAAGACAGAGGTACCGGAAGAATTGCGCGTCAGCCGCTGACGCTATCCCCGCGCGACCTTGTCCATGGGTTCGGCGGTGACGGGATAGCCGAACTCCTCGCCGATGTTCAGCCAGGACGTGCCGTCCTTTTCGCCGATGAAAGGAGTGATCGTGCGCACCGGGATGGCCTGGGCCTGCGCCGAGGCTTCGGCGAAGCTGCCGAACAGTGCGAGCCGTTCGAGATTGCGGCGGGTGGGGAAGATCACCTTGATTTCGCCGCGCTCGGCGGCATCGAGCGCGCCCTGCGCGCTGGTCCAGAACAGATGCGTGTTTTCCGACAGGTCGGCCTCGATCTCGACCGCGCCGGTGCCGAGATCGGCAAGGTAGAAACGCGTGTCGAATACGCGCGGGATGCGTTCGTTCTTGGGGAACCACCGCGCGAAGGGGACCAGCTGGTCGAGATCGAGCTCCCAGCCGAAATGGTCGAGGACCGGCGCAAGTTCGCCGGTTTCCTGCAAGAAGTTGCGGGCCGCACGCGCTTTTGCCGCATCGATTTCGCCGGTCAGGCCGATCACCAGCCCGGTTTCCTCGAGCGTTTCGCGTACCACCGCGACCTGGTGCGCAGCCTCGTCGGGATCGAGCGGGCCGCCCATGCTGGCGCCGAGATCGAAATCGGCGGGGTCGACGCGGCCGCCCGGGAACACCGCCATGCCGCCGGCAAAGACCATCTCGCGCGAACGGATGGTCATCAGGATCTCCGGAGGGCCACCCTGCGGCGCATTGCGGAAGATGACGACGGTTGCGGCGGGGATACCATTGGCCCCGGTATCGGTGTGCTCGCTCATGTGCATGTTGTGGCGGGGGCCGCGCTGCTTGCCAAGCGCAAAGGTAAACGGGGGCTGTCGGGGAACTTTACACTAAGCGACGCGACTAAAAACGCGTTTACCATTGGGAAACGCGAAAATCCGTGATCATGCCTGTTTGGCACGGGGCATGCATATATTCCGGTGTCCCGTTCAAGTCTTCACGGGGGTGCCAACCCAAGGTCTCCACACCCGGTACCCTCAGAACGAACGAAAGGCCCGCCCGGTAGTCCCACCGGGCGGGCCTTACCCGTTCTGGAGCCGGTAATTGCGCGGCGCAGTCCCTAGAGGACGCGCCCGGCGTGCCTCAGCCTTCGGCCTTGGCCACAGCTTTCGCATCCATCATCTGCTGCAATTCGCCAGCCTCGAACATCTCCATCATGATGTCGCTGCCGCCGACGAACTCGCCCTTGACGTAAAGCTGGGGGATGGTCGGCCAGTCGGAATAGGCCTTGATGCCCTGGCGCACTTCCATGTCCTGCAACACATCGACGCTGTCATAGGCGACACCGCAATGGTCGAGGATCGCCACCGCACGGCTCGAAAAGCCGCATTGCGGAAACAGCGGGGTGCCCTTCATGAACAGGACGACGTCTTTGCCGCCGACGATGTCGGCGATGCGCTGGTTGGTATCGGACATGGGTCCGTCCTTTGTATGAATTCGAGTTGCGGAGAATCAGGTGGGGGCTTGCGTGGTCAGTTGCAAGGCGTGCAGTTCGCCGCCCATGCGCCCGCCCAGCGCGTCGTACACCAGCTTGTGCTGCTTGACCCGCGTCAGCCCGGCGAACTGCGGCGCAGTCACCTTGGCGGCCCAATGATCGTTGTCGCCGGCGAGGTCACGCATCTCGACCTGTGCGCCGGGCAGCGCTTCCTCGATCAGCGCGACGATGTCTGCAGCGGCCATCGGCATGGGTTCAGGCCCCGTCGGACATGAACTGGCGGCGGGCCTCGACGGCGCACTCTTCCAGCTTGGTCCGGATGTCGGCTTCGCTGACATCGCATTCGGCGGCGGTGAGGTCGCCCAGCAGCTTGCGAATCACGTCTTCATCGCCAGCTTCCTCGAAATCGGCTTGGACGACCGCCTTCTTGTAGGCGTCGGTTTCTTCGTCGGTCAGACCCATCAGACCTGCAGCCCATTCACCGACCAGACGGTTGCGGCGCGCGGCGATCTTGAAGGCGTTTTCCTCGTCGAAGGCGAACTTGGCTTCCTCGCCGCGTTCGCGATCCTTGAAATCGGTCATGATGGTCCTCTCGGGATGGAATGTCGGGGGCCGGAATAGGCGCGGCCCCCCCACCTCGCAAGGGCGGTTATTCCATCGTTACGACGAGCTTGCCGATCGCGCCGCGATTTTCGAGCTTGGCGATGGCCTCATGCGCGCGTTCGATCGGATAGGTCTCGCTGACCAGCGGATTGATCTTGCCCGCTTTCCACAGGTCGAACAGCTCTTCGATATTGCGCTGGTTACGCTCGGGCTCGCGCGCGGTGAAGGCGCCCCAGAACACGCCGCGGATGTCGCAGCTTTTCAGCAGGGTGAGGTTGAGCGGCATCTTGGCGATCCCGGCGGGGAAACCGATCACGAGGAAGCGGCCTTCCCAGGCGATCGCGCGCAGTGCGGGTTCGGAATAATCGCCGCCGACGATGTCATAGACGATATCCGCGCCATCGGGGCCGACGGCCGCCTTGAAGTCGCTCGCCAGTTGCTTGGACGTGTCCTTGTCGAACGGCGCGCGGGGATAGATGACCACTTCGTCGGCGCCGTGCTGCTTGGCGACTGCGCCTTTTTCCTCGGTCGAGACCGCGGCGACCACGCGGCAGCCATAGGCCTTCGCCAGTTCGACCGCCGACAGGCCGACACCGCCCGCAGCGCCCAGAACGAGGACGGTTTCGCCCTCCTTGATGTCGCCGCGATCCTTCAGGCCGTGGATCGTGGTGCCATAGGTCATCAACAGCGCGCTGGCTTTCACCAGGTCGATCCCCTCGGGCACCTTGAATAGGCGTTCCGCCGCCACCGCGACCTTTTCCTGCAGCCCGCCATTGCCGACGCCGCACATCACGCGGTCACCGACGGCAAAGCCCTCGACGCCTTCGCCCAGTGCCTCGATCGTGCCCGAGATCTCGCCACCGGGCGCGAACGGGCGGGGCGGCTTGAACTGGTACATGTCGCGGATGATCAGCGTGTCGGGGAAATTGATCGCGCAGGCGGCAACCTTGACCAGCACCTCGCCCTTGCCGGCGGTGGGTTCGGCGATATCCTCGACGACGAGGGTTTCGGGTCCGCCGACTTCCTTCGAAAGGACTGCTTTCACGCTGCATCTCTCCTATGCGGTTTATCGAGCCAGGGCATGGCGCCCTCGCGTATCTGTTCGTGTCTGGTGATTTCGTCGGCGCTGCCGAGCGTCAGCCCGATCTCGTCGAGCCCTTCGAGCAGGCAGCGCTTGCGGAACGGATCGATCTCGAAAGTGAACCGGTCCTGGAATTCGGTGGTGACGACCTGGTTTTCCAGGTCGATGGTGATCGGATGGTCCTGCGCAACCTCGAGCAGCCGGTCGACCTGGCCCTGCGGCAATTCGACCGCGAGGATGCCGTTCTTGAAGGCATTGCCCGCGAAAATGTCCGAGAAACTGGGGGCAATCACCGCATCGAGCCCCATGTCGAGCATCGCCCAGGCGGCATGTTCGCGGCTCGACCCGCAGCCGAAATTGTCGCCTGCGATGAGGATCGGCGCCTGCGCGAAATCTTCGACATCGAAGGGGTTGCCGGGGGCCGCGCGGATGGTTTCGAACGCGCCCTGGCCAAGCCCTTCGCGGCTGACCGTCTTGAGCCAGTGCGCGGGGATGATGACGTCGGTATCGACATTCTTAAGGCCGAGCGGAATGGCCCGACCTTCAATGGTGGAAACGGCTCTCATCAGTTTGCGCTGTCCGGAAAGGCGGGGAGGCGTTCGACATGGCGCGGTTCGTGCTGCACCACGACGGTGGCGTCGAGACTGTCGGCCATCTGGTTGAAACGATGGAACGAAGCCAGCGTATCGGCGCGGTCGGTGTTGAAGGTGGGGACACCCTCGTTCTCGATCTGCTCCTCGAAATGATAAAGATCGCCGGTCAGCATGTAAGTGCCCATCCGCGGCAGCTCCACCACCAGTGCCTTGTGACCCGGCGTATGCCCATGCGTCGCGATCATCCGGACCGTGCCGTCCCCGAACACGTCGTGATCGGCTGCGATCCGCGTGACCTTGCCGCTTGCGTCCTCGCCAAACCACGGGACGAGCTGGGCGATCGTTTCCTCGCGCCCGTTCGCGATCACCGCCTCCGCGTCGCCTGTACCGATCAGCAGTTCGGCATGGGGGAAGTCGGCTGCCTGGCCGATATGGTCGTTATGGTAGTGGCTGATCCCGACCATCGCGATATCGGTGGGGGCGAGGCCGAGGTCGCCGAGCTGTTCGACGATCGTCCGCTCGACGCTCGAGGTGAATACGCCGCGCGTTTCGCTTGTGCCCTTAAGCGCACCGGAAAGGCCCGTATCCCACAAGAGGTAGCGGGTGCCGTTGCGGATCAGGTAGCAACTGTCGGTCAGTCGGCGGGGCTGGCCGTCGTAGAGATGCGTGTCGGAGAACGGCCCGGTGTCGCTCAGTTCGAGCGTCCCGCAATCGAGCCGCCACATTTCGATATCCGCTGCTTCCTGCGCGGATACCGCGACCGGCATGGCAAGCACCGCGGCAAGCGCGGCCAGCAATCCTGATTTCGGCGACATGTCTCTCTCCCCTGTGACGCGCGACCTCAATCGGTTTCGGGATTCTCTCCCGAAGGAATCGGACCGGGCTGTTGCGGCCCGCGCTTCCTCTCTTTGCGCTTGTTCGCATATAGCAGCGCGGCGGCGACGGCGGCGGAGCCGATAGCCCCGGCGATGGCGGCTTTTCCGGAAAGCTTCTTGGTCATCGTTTCTCAATGGTCAGCCGTCGGCTGCTTGGCAAGGGGTGAGCTTGCGGACATCGGCGAGCCGCCCGGTGACGGCGGCGGCAGCGGCCATCGCCGGGCTGACGAGATGCGTGCGCGACCCCGGGCCCTGACGGCCGACGAAATTGCGGTTGCTGGTCGAGGCGCAGCGTTCGCCCGGCGGGACCTTGTCGGGGTTCATCGCCAGGCAGGCGGAACATCCCGGTTCGCGCCATTCGAAGCCCGCATCGGTAAAGATCTTGTCGAGCCCTTCGGCCTCGGCCTGGCGCTTGACCAGCCCCGATCCCGGGACGGCGATCGCCCAGCGCACGTTGGGTGCCTTTGTGCGGCCTTCAAGCACCTTCGCCGCAGCGCGCAGATCCTCGATCCGGCTGTTGGTACAGCTGCCGATGAAGATGTTCTCGACTGCGATTTCCTCGATCGGCGTACCCGGTTCGAGACCCATGTATTCGAGGCTCTTGCGCGCTGCCTCGCGTTTCGACGGGTCGGCAAAACTGTCGGGCGAGGGGACGGTGCCGCCCACGGGCACGACGTCTTCGGGGCTGGTGCCCCAACTGACCGTGGGTTCGATCGCGGCAGCGTCGATCACCACGCTCTTGTCGAACTCGGCCCCGTCATCGGTTGTCAGCGTGCGCCACCAGGCGACCGCGCGGTCCCAGGCTTCGCCTTCCGGCGCGTAGGGGCGGCCGCGCAGGTAATCGAACACGGTGTCGTCGGGCGCGATCAGGCCCGCGCGCGCGCCGCCCTCGATGCTCATGTTGCACACTGTCAGGCGGCCCTCGACGCTCATTTCCTCGAACACCGCACCGCGATATTCGATCACATATCCGGTCCCCCCCGCGGTGCCGATGACGCCGATGATGTGGAGGATCAGATCCTTGGGTGTCACGCCCGGTCCGAGCCGCCCCTCGACGCGAATTTCCATCGCTTTGGAGCGGCGCAACTGGAGCGTTTGCGTGGCCAGCACATGCTCGACCTCGCTGGTGCCGATCCCGAAGGCGAGCGCGCCGACGCCGCCATGCGCCGCGGTATGGCTGTCGCCGCACACGATCGTTGCCCCCGGCAGCGAAAAGCCCTGTTCGGGGCCGACCACATGGACGATCCCCTGCGCGGGCGCGATGGCATCGATATAGTCGATCCCGAAGGACGGGGCATTGCGTTCCAGCGCCGCCAGCTGCGCGGCGCTTTGTGCATCCTCGATCGGGATGCGCGATCCATCGGCGGCCACACGCGGGGAGGTGGGCAGATTGTGATCGGGGACCGCCAGCGTCAGGTCGGGGCGGCGCACCGTTCGGCCCGCCAGTCGCAGCGCCTCGAATGCTTGCGGGCTGGTGACCTCATGCACGAGGTGCCGGTCGATATAGATCAGGCAGGTGCCGTCCTCACGCCGTTCGACGACGTGCTGGTCCCAGATCTTCTCATAGAGTGTGCGCGGTTTGCTGGCCATCGCGGCGGAATGTGCGGCAGGAATGGCGATGGCGCAAAATGGCAAAACAAGAGTCTTCCAAACTTAACCTTTTGCTGCTCTATTGACATCAATGTCAGCAAAGCCATTCACCTTTCCGATCAAAGTCCTGCCCGACGATATCGATTTCATGGGGCACGTGAACAACGCGCGCTACCTGAACTGGGTGCAGGATACCGTCCTTGCGCATTGGCAGAAGCTTGCCCCGGCCGAGGAGGTGGCGAGCAAGGCGTGGGTCGCGCTCAAGCACGAGATTACCTATCGCCGTCCGGCCTTCCTCCACGACGATGTCATCGCCGAAACGGTGCTCGAAAAGATCGCCGGCGCGCGCAGCTTCTACAATACGGTGATTCGCCGCGGCGAAGACGTGCTGGCCGAAGTGCAGAGCATGTGGTGCTGCATCGACGCCAAGAGCCTGCGGCCGGCGCGGATCAGCCGCGAAGTTGCCGAGACTTTCTTCGGCCTGCCGCGCAAGCAGGAACCGCACACGGGCGAGTAAGCCGCGGCTCGGGCTTTGCCTGCCGCGGTGGAGCGCCTATATCGGTGCCATGAGTATCCTCGTCCCCGCCTTGATCGTTCTGGCGACCGTCGTCGCGATGGAATGGGTTGCCTGGGCGAGCCACAAATACATCATGCATGGCTTCGGCTGGGGGTGGCACCGCGACCACCACGAACCGCATGCCAATCTGCTCGAAAAGAACGACCTCTACGCCATCGTCGGCGCGGCCATGAGCATTTCGATGTTCGCCGTCGGCAGCGAGTGGGTGAGGGGCGAGGGCGCCTGGTGGCCGGGCACCTGGATCGGGCTGGGTATCCTGTTCTACGGCATCATCTACACGCTGGTGCACGATGGGCTGGTTCACCAGCGCTATTTCCGCTGGGTGCCCAAGCGTGGCTACGCCAAGCGGCTGGTTCAGGCGCACAAGCTGCATCATGCCACCATCGGCAAGGAGGGCGGGGTCAGCTTCGGCTTCGTCTTCGCGCGTGATCCGGCCAAGCTGAAAGCGGAACTCAGGCGCCAGCGCGAAGCAGGGATCGCGGTGGTTCGCGAAAGCGCCGGGGCCTGATCCGATAATCGACGCTTGCGACCTTACGGGCGACTGGGATGGCAGTTACAGCTATCCCGGCGGCGAGGCCGTCACACCTTTCTGCCTCCGCATTGCCGAGAGCGATGGCAGCTTCAGTGGGGAATTGATCGAGCCGGACCTGTTTCGTCCCATGCAGACCATCGGCGCCAAAGTTTCGGGCCATCGGGCTGCACGATCGGTCGATTTTACCAAGATCTACATCGATCCGCCCCAAGGGTACGAAAATCCCGTTGATTACGTCGGGCAGATGTCGCGAGACGGCATGACCGTCACCGGCATGTGGAGCCTCGCGGAAATGGATGGGACATTCGAAATGCATCGCGAGGAACGCGCTGCGGAAATGCAAGAGGCCGAGACCGCTGAAACGGTCCCGGCCTCGGGAATGCCATTCTAGCTGGCGAACGGTCTACTTGGCGTAATTTACATACAATCCGTGGATCAGGCCGGGGATATAGCCCAGCAGCGTCAGCACCAGATTGAGCAGCGCGGTCTTGCCGAGCCCGTGCTTGGCGGCGACGCCGAGCGGGGGCAGCAGGATGGTCGCGATAAGAATGAGAATTGCCATGGGGAATGTCCTTTTGTCGTCCCTCCCGTCGTTCGGGTCATCAACGGGCCGGGACGCACGCGGTTCCGCCGGCCTATTCGTTGCGCGTGGCGATCCAGCTCCCGCAGATCACCAGCACCGCCACCGAAATCCAGTACCAGGGGTGGCCCAGCGTATACCAGGTGAACACCGCGCCGGTCGCCATCGCGCCGATCGCCATGGTCTTCGAGCGACGGCTGATCGCGCGGCGCTCGCGCCAGTCCTTCACATGCGGGCCCCAATGCGGATGATCGAGGATCTTCTGTTCGAGTTCGGGGCTCGACCGGGCGAAGAAATAGACCGCCAGCAGGAGGAAGGGCACGGTCGGCATGATCGGCAGCGCCGCCCCCACGGCGCCAAGCCCGACAGCGAGGAAGCCGAGGCCCTTGTAGAGCGGCCGTTTCAATTCAACCGGCCGCGATCCGCGCGGCATGTTCCTTCACCAGCGCAATCATGTTGGGCACGCCCTGCGTACGGTTGCTCGACAGCTGGTTCTTGAGATCGAACGGATCAAGCGCAGCGGCGACGTCCATCGTGGCGACTTCATCCGCGGGCTTGTCCTGCACCGCAGCAATCACCAGCGCGACAATGCCCTTGGTGATCGCCGCATTGCTGTCAGCCAGGAAATGGAGCTGGTCCGCCTCGCCCGTGGGATAGACCCAGACCTGCGCCGAACACCCACGCACCAGCGTGGCATCGGTCTTGAGGGCGGCGGGCATGGTCTCGAGTTCGCGGCCCAGTTCGATCAGCAGGCGATAGCGTTCGTCGCCTTCGAGGAAGGTATATTCTTCGGCAATGTCGGAAAGTGTGCGCATGGCGCGCCCTTAGCGGGCCGGTCGGCAGGCGTCCATCGGCCTCAGCCGGTCAGCCCTCCGGGCCGGGTGAATGCGAAATAGGCGACATAGAACCAGCCGAAAAACCCGTGGATCACCGCCCAGACGATCGACTGGTGCAGGCTCCAGCTGATCGCCACCGCGATGGCCGTGCCGAGGCCGATTCCGGCGCGCGCGGCGTCGGTCCGTACGACGGTCACAAATCCACCCCACTGGCGATCGCCTCGAGCTTCTTGATCCGCTCTTTGAGGTCGGCCAGCTCGATCCGCGCCGCGCCGATCGTTGATCCCGTCTCGCGCTCTTCGGTGCCGGTGTAGTGCCGTTCAAGCTCCTGGCGCTTGAGAGCCAGCCACCCGTACCAACCCCGCAGCAGGGCTGCCGCGACGATGGTCAGGCCGACCAGCGAAGCGCCGGCGATTATCATTGTCGGTTCGAACATTACCTCATGTCCTCCTTGAACCTTGCCGTCCTCAATCCGCCCGCTGGTCGCGCAGGGCTTCGATTTCGGCGGCAATCCTCTTGGTTTCGCTTGCGTCGAGCGAATTGCCATCGGTGGCGATCCGCTCGAGCACCTTGATCCTCTCGCGCAGTTCCTCGACCTCGCGCTTCTCCGCAGCGGAAATCCGCTCTTCGGGCTCGACCTGCCGCGCCTTTTCGGCGCGGCCGATCGCCTTGTAGCGGTCCCGCAAAACCCCGGCGATCGCACTGATGGCGACGATTACGACTACGGCGGTCCAGAAACTCATTGTGCCGTCTCGCGGGGGGCGACGCGGTCTTCCAGTTCATGGAGGTCGCGCAGTTCCTCGATCTGCGAGGCCAGCGTATGGTTGCCGTCGGTGGCGATCCGCTCGAGCACGCGGACGCGCTCTTCCATCTTGCTGTAATCGCCGTTCGAGAACCGCAGCTGTTCGGCCTTGGCTTCCTCCGCCCGCGCTTCCAGTTCCAGCTTGCGTTCCTCGTGCTCCTGCACGCGCTGGTTGATGAAATAGGCGAAGGGCAGCACCAGCATCACGATGGCCAGGATGAACCCGAAGATCAGGGCGAGATCGCCGTCCATCAGTTGGCCTCCGTGCCGTCGCGCAGGCGGTCGATTTCATGCGTCAGGTGATAGCCGCTGTCGGTCACGATGCGTTCGACATTGCCAAGCCGGTCTTTGACCGAACCGAGTTCGGCGCGCAGTTCGGCGTTTTCCTGTGTCAGCAGCTTGACCCGTTCGACCGCCTGGTCGTTCTTGGGATAGACCGACTTGCCCCAGCTGTTTTCAAGCGGGTAGCCGTTCTTGACGCGGATCCAGGTGTTGGCGATCCAGGCCAGGGATAGCGCGGCTACGCCGACGATCACGGTGGTTTCGTTGAGGAATTCCATTATGCCTTCTCCCCGCGCTTCATATCCAGCGGTACGCCCGCGTCGGTGCCGGTGCGCTTGTCGCGCAGGGCTTCGATCTCATCATGCAGCGAATAGCCGCGGTCGGTGACGATCTTTTCGAGCACCACCATGCGGTCCTGCATGGTGTCGAGCTTGTCGTGCAGCTGGCGGTTCTCGGCCTTCAGCGCCTTCGTTTCCGCAGTGTCGCTGCGTTCGGTCTTGCCGCCCCATTCATCTTCGAGCGAATAGCCGTGCTTGGCGCGGATCCAGTTGTTCAGCAGCCAGCCGCCGGTGCTCAGCGCGATGATCGCGAGCACGAATTCAGGTCCTCCCCAGTTCATAGCGCCTGTTCTCCCTGTTTGATGCCCAGCGGTACGCCGCTGCCGCGTTCTTCCACATTGCGCTGGTCGCGCAGCGCTTCGATCTGTGTGGCCACGTCGTAGCCCTTGTCGGTGACGATACGTTCGAGCACGCGGACGCGGTCTTCGAGATCATGCACATGGCTCGCGTATTGGGCCGCTTTTTCGGCGGTCGCCTGCGCCGTGGTTTGGACGTTCATTTCGGCCAGCTTCTGCTGATGCTTGGTCCAGATCGCGACGATCGGGATCATCAGCGCAATGATCGGGACGAATACTCCGATGTTTTCCATGTGATTTCTCCCCCTCTCGTTCGCTCAGCGCAGCTGTTCGATTTCGGCGGTCAGGCGCGGATTGTTGCTGACATAGAAGGTCTCCACATCGGCCAGGCGGCGATCGACGTCCTTCATTCGCGCGCGGATTTCGCGGGCGGTGCGCTTGGGGTTCTGCCGCACGCGCTGCCAATAGGTCTGCTCTTCGCGATCGACATAGAGGTGCGCGGGCTTCTTGTTCAGCAGCAGGCCGGCGATGAAGTAGAACGGGATGGTCGAGCCGCCGGACATGAAGGTCAGGCCGAGAAAGCCGAGCCGGACCCAGAAGACGTTGACGCCGGTGTAATCCGCGATGCCCGAGCAGACACCCATCAGTTTCGCGTTCTGCTTGTCACGGTAAAGCGTGGTGCGGGGGCTGTTCACAGCTTGGCTCCTTTTTTCTCGGCAATCAGCTGCTCGAGTTCGCGCAGCTGCTGGTTGTCCTGCTCGCTGTCGTGGACGATGCGGCCGGGACGGAATTCGGGGTTGTCGCTGGCGACCAGGCGTTCGACCGTGTCCATCCGGTCATCGAGCCGCTTGGCGAGGTTGTAGAGTTCCTCGAGCAGCGCTTCGTCGTCGCCGGTGATCGTCGCGGAGGTCTTCCACTTGGTGATGTAGTGGAGGATGATCCACGGAAGCCCGATGAAGATCGCGGGAATGATGATAATCTCTTCCATGGGTCTCAGTCCTCCTTGCCGGCGCTGCCTTTGCCGAGCGCCTTCTTCATCTGTTCGAGTTCGTCGTCGATCGCATCGGCGCCTTCGAGCGCGGCGATCTCGTCCGACAGGCTGGGCTTGTCGGAATTGTCGGCAATGCTCAGCGCGTCGGCGCGGCCTTCGGCATAATCGACCCGGCGTTCGAGCTGGTCGAACCGCGTCAGCGCATCGTCGACGCGTTCGTTGGTCATCAGGCTGCGCAGCTTGACGCGGTTCTCCGCGCTTTCGAGCCGGGCGGCGATCGCCGTCTGACGGCTGCGGGCTTCGCGCAGGCGGTTCTGCAGCTTCTGGATGTCCTGCTCATAGGCGCGCAAGGCGTCGTCGAGCACGGCGATTTCCTGCTTGAGCTGCTCGCTCATGTCGACCGCCTTCTTCTTCTCGACCAGCGCGGCGCGGGCAAGATCCTCGCGGTCCTTCGAGATGGCGAGCTGCGCCTTCTCGTTCCAGTCGGCCTGCAGCTTGTCGAGCTTGACCGTGTGGCGGTGCATTTCCTTCTGGTCGGCAATGGTGCGCGCGGCGCTCGCGCGGACCTCGACCAGCGTTTCCTCCATCTCGAGGATGATCATGCGGATCATCTTCTGGGGGTCGTCCGCCTTGTCCAGCATATCGTTGAAATTGGCGGCGATGATATCGCGAGTTCGGCTAAAAATGCCCATCAATGGTGCTCCACTGGAGAAAAAGTCCGATGCCTTGGGCCGCCCGCTGTCGCGGGTGGGAGTCGGCGACCGGCGGAGCCGTTCTACCTCTTCCTCGATACGCGACAAGCGCGGCTGGCGATCGGGGCGGGCCGGAGAGTCGCCGGCATTGCTGCCGCGGGGACTGTCGGGGGACCGACTCTCCGGCCCTAGGGGATCATGATCGGGAGGCAGGGTCATGCGATCTCGACCTGTTCGTAAGCGGCCAGCACCGGCGTGGGCGCCGTCACCGCGATCTGCGAGCTCAGCAGGACGAAAGTGGCCATCGCTGCCATGCTGGCGAGGGCGGCCTGTCCAAGCTGGCTGCGGAAGAAACTGCGGTTGTACATTTGGGTAACTCCCCTGGGCCGGTTGGCCGATTGCTGTTGTCCCGTATTCAGCAAGCGCTGTGCCAAACCGGAAAAACGGGAGAAATGCGTCGTTTTCGAGCGTTGTGCCAAATGATGTGTTGGTTTCTGTTGCCAAGCTTTGGGGATTTTCCCTATATCTTGGTCATGGAGCGGGAAAATCAGTTTATCGGCCAGTCGGGGGCCTTCCTCGACGCGGTCGAACGGGCCAGTCGCGCGGCGCCGATGCGGCGCCCGGTACTGGTCATCGGCGAGCGCGGAACCGGCAAGGAATTGATCGCCGAGCGCCTTCATCGCCTCTCCACCCGCTGGGACGAACCGCTGGTCGTCATGAACTGTGCCGCGCTGCCCGAAACGCTGATCGAGGCCGAATTGTTCGGTCATGAAGCAGGCGCTTTCACCGGCGCTACCAGAGTGCGCGCGGGCAGGTTCGAGGAAGCCGACAAGGGCACGCTATTTCTCGACGAACTGGGTACTTTGTCGATGGGCGCGCAGGAACGGCTGCTGCGCGCGGTCGAATATGGCGAGGTCACGCGGATCGGCTCCAGTCGCCCGACACGCGTCGATGTGCGCATCGTCGCCGCGACCAATGAAGATCTGCCGGCCAAGGCGGAGCGCGGCGAATTTCGCGCCGATCTGCTCGACCGGCTGACCTTCGAGGTCATCACGCTGCCGCCGCTGCGCGTGCGCGAGGGCGATATTGAAGTGCTGGCAGACTATTTCGGCCGCCGGATGGCCGCCGAACTGGGCTGGGAAGGCTGGCCGGGCTTTGCGCCGCATGTCGCCGAGCAGCTCGAGAAATACTACTGGCCGGGCAATGTCCGCGAATTGCGCAATGTCGTCGAGCGCGCGATCTATCGCTGGGACGATTGGAACGCACCGATCGGCCATGCGGTGTTCGACCCCTTCGACAGTCCGTGGAAGCCGGTGACCCCGCCGCCGCGCGCGGACCAGGCGGCTACGCCCCCGGCCGCGCCCGCCTCCTCGGCGCCCGATTTCGACAGCATCGACGACCTGCGCGCGGCAGTCGATGCCCACGAACGCACCATTGTCGAGCATGCGCTGGGCAAGCATCGCTGGAACCAGCGCCAGACCGCCAAGGCGCTGGGCCTGACCTATGACCAGTTGCGGCATTGCATCAAGAAGCACGCGCTCGCCGACGATAGCTGAACCGGCGTGTCTTCGCGCTTGCTTTTCAACCGACTCCCGCTTATCTGACTGCTCATCCCGACATTGTCGCGACACTGGAGGGGCTGGCGCCGCAAGGGGCCGGCACGAAACCCCATTGTCGCATGGGGCGCATAAGTGGAGAACGAATGGCCGATTTGGAACGCTTGACCGAAGTGATCGAACCCGAGGCACAGGCCCTTGGTTTCGAGCTCGTGCGCGTCAAGATGGTGTCCTCGGAAGCCGGTGACGGCGGCGAGGCGCTGCAGATCATGGCCGAAGATCCCGCGACCGGACAGTTGGTGATCGAACAATGCGCCGCGTTGTCGCGCCGGGTATCCGAGCGCATGGACGCGCTCGAGGAACAGGGCGAAGTGCTGGTTACCGGCGCCTATCACCTCGAAGTGTCCAGCCCCGGCATCGACCGCCCGCTGACCCGCGCGAAGGATTTCGCCAATTGGGCCGGGCATGAAGTGAAAATTTCCATGGCCAAGGGCTATGACGGCCAGCGCAATCTGCGCGGCGAATTGAAAGGTATCGAAGGCGACACGGTTGCCGTCGAAGACCGCAAGGCGGGCGAGGTGTTCCTTCCCCGCGACCAGATACACTCGGCCAAACTCGTCCTGACCGACGAATTGATTGCCGCCACCCAGCCGCTCGACACGAGCGGTGCCGATGACATCGAAGAAGAAAAGGCAGACGACTGATGGCCAGTGCCATTTCCGCCAACAAGGCTGAACTCCTCGCGATTGCAACCTCGGTCGCCTCCGAAAAGATGATCGACAAGGCGATCGTCATCGAGGCGATGGAAGAAGCGATCCAGAAATCTGCCCGCAACCGTTATGGTGCGGAAAACGACATCCGCGCCAAGCTCGATCCGCTGACCGGCGATCTGCGCCTGTGGCGCGTCGTCGAGGTCGTCGAGGAAGTCGAGGACTACTTCAAGCAGATCGATCTCAAGGCCGCTGAAAAGCTGCAGGACGACGCCAAGGTCGGTGACTTCATCGTCGACCCGCTGCCGCCGGTCGACCTGGGCCGCATCGACGCGCAGAGCGCCAAGCAGGTGATCTTCCAGAAGGTCCGCGATGCCGAGCGCGAACGCCAGTTCGAAGAATTCAAGGACCGCGCGGGCGAAGTCATCACCGGCGTGATCAAATCGGTCGAGTTCGGCCATGTGATCGTCAACCTCGGCCGCGCCGAGGGCGTGATCCGCCGCGACCAGCAGATTCCGCGCGAAGCCGCGCGTGTCGGCGAACGCGTCCGCGCGCTGATCACCAAGGTGGAACGCAACAACCGCGGCCCGCAGATTTTCCTCAGTCGCGCGCATCCCGACTTCATGAAGAAGCTGTTCGCGCAGGAAGTGCCCGAAATCTACGATGGCATCATCGAGATCAAGGCCGCTGCCCGCGACCCGGGCAGCCGCGCCAAGATCGGCGTGATCAGCCATGACAGCAGCATCGACCCGGTCGGCGCCTGCGTTGGCATGAAGGGCAGCCGCGTCCAGGCAGTCGTGCAGGAACTGCAGGGCGAGAAGATCGACATCATCCCGTGGAGCGATGACGGCGCGACCTTCATCGTCAACGCGCTTCAGCCCGCCACCGTCGCCCGCGTCGTGCTCGACGAGGAAGAGGGCCGCATCGAAGTCGTCGTTCCCGACGACCAGTTGTCGCTCGCCATCGGTCGCCGCGGCCAGAACGTGCGTCTCGCCAGCCAGCTGACCGGCAACCAGATCGACATCATGACCGAGGAAGAAGCCTCGGAAAAGCGTCAGAAGGAATTCGCCGAGCGCTCGAAGATGTTCGAGGAAGAACTCGACGTCGACGAAACGCTGTCGCAGCTGCTGGTCGCCGAAGGCTTCGCCGAACTCGAGGAAGTCGCTTATGTCGAGCTCGAGGAGCTGGCCGCGATCGAAGGCTTCGACGACGACCTCGCCGAGGAACTCCAGAACCGCGCCAAGGAAGCGATCGACCGCCAGGAAACCGCGCACCGCGAGGCACGCCGCGAACTGGGTGTCGAGGACGACCTGGCCGAACTGCCGCATATCAGCGAAGCCATGCTGGTCACGCTGGGCAAGGCGGGCATCAAGACGCTCGACGATCTGGCCGACCTCGCGACCGACGAGCTCATCGCGCGCAAGCGCGAAGCACCGCGTCGCCGCAACAATGCCCCTGCCGATGGCCCGCCGATGCGGCGCCCTTCGGTGCGCGAGCAGGACAAGGGCGGCGTGCTGGGCGACTATGGCCTGAGCGAAGAGCAGGGCAACGAGATCATCATGGCGGCCCGCGCGCATTGGTTCGAAGACGAGGAAGCTCCGGCACCCGCCGAGACGTCCGACACGCAGGAGGCCGCCGATGCGGACTCCACCCAATGAGAGCCTGAGTTCCGACATCGCTGACACGCCGCAGGCCCGGAAAGCTTCCGAGCCCGAAAGGCGCTGCATCCTGTCGGGTGAGACGGCCCCGCGCGAAACGCTCGTGCGGCTGGTCGCCTCGCCCGCAGGGCTGGTCCTGCCCGATGCGCACGCAAAGGCCCCCGGGCGCGGTGCCTGGATCGGGGTGTCGCGTGACGAGTTTGCCTCTGCGCTTGCCGCGGGCAAGCTCAAGGGCGCTTTGGCGCGCGCGTTCAAGACCGGTGATCTCGAGGTGTCCGGGAATTTGCCCGAGATGGTCGAAAATGCGCTGACCCGCGTATTGCTCGACCGACTGGGGCTCGAAATGCGCGTGGGAAGTCTTATCTTGGGCACCCAGCGCATCGCCGAACAGGCACGCGGCGGGGCGGTAGCCCTATTGCTGCATGCCCGCGATGCCAGCGAGGACGGGCGCAAGAAGCTCGATCAGGCATGGCGCGTCGGGCGCGATGCGGAAGGCTCGGGCGAGCGCGGTCTCGAACTGCCTCTGGACCGGAACGCTTTGTCTGTGGCATTGGGCCGCGACAATGTCGTCCATCTGGCGCTGGCCGATGAAGCTGCGGCTGCAAGGGTGATGAAACCCCTGACGCGCCTCATGCACTATTTGGGGCATGATCTGCCCGCCGCAGATGGGCGCGCCACGCCGCGCGCCGATGACGAATTGAACGAGATAAAGAAGAGAAACGAGCAAGAATGAGCGACGACGAAAAGAAACCAGCCCGCAAGCCGCTGACCCTGAAGGGTGCGCAGCCGGGCGAGGTCAAGCAGACCTTCAGCCACGGCCGCACCAACAAGGTCGCGGTCGAGGTGAAGCGCCGCCGTAAGCTCGTGAAGCCCGGCGAAACCCCGCCGCCCGCAGAGCCGGCGCCCGCGCCGCCGCCGCCCGCACCCGAGCCGACCCCGGCTCCGGCTCCGGTTGCCGAAAAGGCTCCGCCGAAGAAGAAGGCCGCGCCCGCTGACGAGACTCCGCAGGAACGCGTCGCGCGGCTCCAGCGCGAGGCCGAGGAAGATCGCCTGCGGCAGGCCGAGGACGCGCGCAAGCGCGAGGAACAGCAGGCCCGCCAGGCTGCCGAAGACCAGAAGAAGCGCGCCGAAGACAAGCGCAAGGCCGAGGAAGAGGCTGCCCAGCAGGCTGCCACTGCGGACAAGACCGCTGCCGAAGCGCCTGCGGAAGTGGCCGAAGAAGCGCCAGCCGAGGAAACACCCGCCGCCAAGGATGCGGGCAGCACGCCTTCGCCTGCGCCGCGCCGGTTCACCCCGGTTGCGCGTCCCGAGCCCAAGAAGCCCGAGCGCAAGAAGAAGGAAGAAAAGCCTGCGCGCGGTGCCGAGCCGGTCGACAAGCGTCGTTCGGGCAAGCTGACCGTCAACAAGGCCCTCAACGAGGACGAAGGTCGCCGCGCCCGTTCGCTCGCCGCGCTCAAGCGTGCGCGCGAGAAGGAACGCCGGATGCAGGGCGGCCCGTCGAAGCCGCGCGAAAAGCAGGTCCGCGATGTCATCGTCCCCGAGGCGATCACGGTTGGCGAACTAGCCAAGCGCATGGGCGAAAAGGGTGCCGACCTCGTCAAGGAACTCTTCAATCTCGACATGATGGTCACCGTCAACCAGACGATCGACCAGGACACTGCGGAATTGCTGGTCGACCAGTTCGGCCACAATATCGAGAAGGTTTCCGAAGCCGATGTCGACATCGCCAAGGAAGCCGATGTCGATCCGCCCGAAACGCTCAAGCCGCGTCCGGCAGTGGTTACGATCATGGGCCATGTCGACCACGGCAAGACCAGCCTGCTCGATGCCCTGCGCGGCGCGAATGTCGTCAAGGGCGAAGCCGGCGGCATCACGCAGCATATCGGCAGCTACCAGGTGCAGACGAAGGGCGGCGATGCCATCACCTTCCTCGATACGCCGGGTCACGCCGCCTTTACCGAGATGCGCCAGCGCGGTGCCAATGTCACCGATATCGTGGTGCTGGTGGTGGCCGCCGATGACGGCATCATGCCGCAGACGATCGAGGCCATCAATCACACCAAGGCCGCGGGCGTCCCGATGATCGTCGCGATCAACAAGATGGACAAGCCCGAAGCCAATCCGGACAACATCCGCACGCGCTTGCTCGAACACGAAGTGATCGTCGAAAAGATGTCGGGCGAGGTGCAGGACGTGGAAATCTCCGCCAAGGAGAAGACCGGTCTCGACAAGCTGCTCGATGCGATCAGCTTGCAGGCCGAATTGCTCGAACTGAAGGCCAATCCCGACCGCATGGCCGAAGCAACGGTCATCGAAGCGCAGCTCGACAAGGGCCGCGGTCCGGTGGCCACTGTCCTCGTCACGCGCGGTACGCTGGAGCGTGGCAACACCTTCGTGGTCGGGACGCAGAGCGGCCGCGTCCGCGCGATCGTCAACGACCAGGGCAAGCAGATCAAGAAGGCCGGCCCGTCGATGCCGGTCGAGGTCCTCGGCCTTGGCGGCGTGCCGTCTGCCGGTGACGTGCTGAGCGTGGTCGAAAACGAACAGCGCGCCCGCGAAGTGGCCGAATACCGCCAGGAAAAGGCGACCGAGAAGCGCACCGCGCTGGCGCCGACAAGCTTCGATACGATGTTCAACAACCTCGCTTCGGATGTGGTCGAATTCCCCGTGCTGGTGAAAGCCGATGTACAGGGGTCGGTGGAAGCCATCACCACCGCGCTGCACAATCTGTCGAACGATCTCATCAAGGTCCGTGTGCTGCATGCCGGCGTGGGTGCAATCACCGAAAGCGATGTCCAGCTGGCGGCCGCCTCGAAGGCGCCGATCATCGGCTTCAACGTGCGTCCGAATGCCAAGGCGCGCGAACTGGTCAAGCGCGATGGCGTCGAGATGAAGTATTACGACGTCATCTACCACCTGACCGAGGAGATCGCGAAGGAAATGGCGGGCGAGCTGGGTCCGGAACGGATCGAACATGTCGTTGGCCGTGCCGCGGTCAAGGACGTGTTCCGGTCGGGCAAGAAGGACAAGGCGGCTGGTCTGCTGGTCGAGGAAGGCGTCATCCGCAAGGGGCTGCACGCACGCCTCACGCGCGACGACGTCATCGTCTCGGCGACCACGATCGCTTCGCTGCGGCGCTTCAAGGACGATGTGGATGAAGTCCGCACCGGGCTCGAATGCGGCGTGGTGCTGGCCGACACGAACGACATCAAGGCGGGCGACCAGCTTGAAGTCTTCGAGGTCGAGGAGCGCGAACGGACGCTGTAAGCGCGTCCTTCCGTTCCAAGCGTAAACCGAAGGCGAGCCCGGCCACACCGCACATGGTGCCGGGCTCGCCATCGAATCCCATCAGCGACGATGGCGAAGGTATCGAGGGATGCGAGTGAGCAAGTGACTGCGACCGAACACGCGCTTGGCGCGGCCCATGCCGACCTCATGGGGGTCGCATTCGACAGCTTCGACAAGGAGCGCGAGGAAATCACCCTGCGCTTTCACGCGCCCGATGCCTTCATTACCCCGCGCGGCAGCGTGCAGGGCGGGCTTGTCGCGGGCTTCCTCGACGAAGTGATGGGCTGGGCGCATGTCTGGGCCACCGACCACGCCGAAGCGCCGCTCAATCTCGACATTTCGATGAGCCTGCTCAAGCCGGTCATGGCGGGGCCCTTGATCGGCAAGGGCCGCGTGATCCGCCGCGGGCGCAAGGTCATCTTCCTCGAAGGCGAACTGTTCGACGAGGCGGGCAAGCTGCTCGCCCGCGCAACCAGCACCGCCATCCCCACACCCCGTCCGGGCGGGGCCGCCTGATGGCCTATCCTGCCGCGTTCCAGCGATTTACCGAAAGACTTGCCTGATGGCCCGCAACGACACCACTCCCGAACAGCAATCGGTCCGCGTCCTCAAGGTGGGCGAACGCGTCCGCCATATCCTGTCCGAACTGCTCGCGCGCGGCGAGGCGCATGACGACGTGCTTTCCGCCAGCAACATCGCCGTCACCGAAGTGCGGATGACGCCCGACCTGCGCAACGCAAAGGCCTATGTGAAACCGCTGCTGGGCGAGGACGAGGGGCAGGTGCTCAAGGCGCTACGGACCAATACCGCCTTCTTTCAAAAGGAAGTGGCCCAGCGGCTTGGCCTGAAATTCGCGCCCAAGCTCAACTTCCAGCCCGACGAGAGCTTCGACGAGGCCGACCGCATCGAACAATTGCTGAGCGATCCCAAGGTGGTGCGCGACCTCGACGACGAGGATTGAGTGGCCAAGCTCTATTTCTATTATGCGAGCATGAATGCGGGGAAGAGCTCGACCCTGCTGCAGACAGCGTTCAATTATGGCGAGCGCGGCATGCGCGTGTCGCTATGGACCGCGGCGCTCGACAATCGCCCGGGGTTCGGCGCCATTTCCAGCCGCATCGGGCTGGCCAGCGATGCGCATCGCTACGAGACCGACACCGATATCGAAACGCGCGTCATGGCCGACCATGCCGCCGACCCGATCGCCTGCGTGCTAGTGGACGAGGCGCAATTCCTGACCCGCGATCAGGTCTGGCAATTGGCGCGGCTGGCCGACGATGCGGGCATCCCGGTGCTCTGCTATGGCCTGCGCACCGATTTCCAGGGTGAATTGTTCACCGGCTCCGCCTCGCTGCTCGGCATTGCCGATGCGCTGGTCGAATTGAAAGCAGTCTGCGATTGCGGTCGCAAGGCGACGATGAATCTGCGCGTCGATGCGCAGGGCAAGGCGGTGCGCGAAGGCGCGCAGACCGAGATCGGCGGGAACGACCGCTATGTCGCCATGTGCCGGCGGCATTTTTGCGAAGCGCTGGCGGGTTGACCCGGCGCACCCTATCTAGCCAGCCATGACCGAAACCCTTCTCCTCGCGGTGATCCTGATCCCGTGCCTGATCGTCGCCATCGTGTTCCATGAGGTGGCGCATGGCTGGGCCGCGCTCGCGCTGGGCGATCCCACCGCCAAGGAACAGCGCCGCCTGTCGCTCAACCCGATCCGCCACATTGACCCCATCGGCACGCTGCTGGTCCCCGGCGCGCTGGCGCTGTTCGGCGGACCGATCTTCGGCTGGGCGAAACCCGTCCCGGTACGCGGCGACCGCCTGCGCGATCCGCGTTTCGGCATGGTCGCGGTGGCTGCCGCGGGCCCGGGGACCAATCTGCTGCTCGCGCTGGTCGGGGCCGTGCTGTTCGGCGCTGTTTCCGGCGCAATCATTGCGGCGGGTGCGGTGCCGCCCGACTGGCTGCTGTCTGCAGGCGGCATGTTCATCCTGATCAACGTTTTCTTGGCGCTGTTCAACCTGTTGCCGATCCCGCCCTTCGATGGCTCGCACATCGTCGGCGGATTGCTGCCGCGCAAATGGGCGGTGAACTGGCAGAAGTTGCAATCGCTTGGCATGCTGTTCTTCATCGTGCTGATCGCGGCGACCTGGGCCTTTCCCGACAGCGGGCTGATCGAGAACACCGTGCTGCCACCGGTATTGTGGATGCAGGAACGCTATTTCGAACTGGCCGAGTGGGTCGCGCGCGGGATCGCGGGATGAGCGACCTCAAGCCCGCATCGCATGGCTGGCTGATCCTCGACAAGCCGCGCGGGCTGGGTTCGACTCAGGCGGTCGGCATGGTCAAGCGCGTGCTGCGCCAGGGCGGCTATGCCAAGACCAAGGTCGGGCATGGTGGCACGCTCGACCCGCTGGCCGAGGGCGTGCTCCCGATCGCGCTGGGCGAAGCGACCAAGCTGGCGGGGCGCATGCTCGATGCCGACAAGATCTACGCCTTCACTATCCAGTTCGGCGAGGAAACCGCCACGCTCGATACCGAGGGCGAGGTGACCGAGCGCAGCGATCGCCGGCCGCCGATGGCCGCGATCGCGGGCGTGCTCGACCATTTCACCGGCCCCATCGAACAGGTGCCGCCGGCCTATTCGGCACTCAAGATCGATGGCAAGCGCGCCTACGACCGGGCCCGCGCGGGCGAAACGGTCGAAATGAAGACGCGCGCGGTGACGGTTCACGACCTTTATCTCGCGGGTGGGCGTGAGGATGCGGAGGTGCGGTCCGCTTTCGCTACCACTGCCGGCCGTCCGGACCCCTATGACCCGCAAGCGCCGCTCGAACTGGCGGACAGCGTCACGCTGGTCGCGCGCGTCTCCAAGGGGACATACATCCGGTCGCTGGCACGGGACATCGCACGCGCGCTTGGCACGCTGGGTCACGTCACCTATCTACGGCGCATCAAGGCCGGACCGTTCCTCGAGGAACAGGCGATTTCGCTGGACAAGCTGGAGGAAATCGCTAAGGGCGCGGCCATTGAAAACCTTCTCTTGCCGCTTGAGGCAGGACTGGACGACATCCCGGTCCTCACCCTCGACCCCGACAGCGCGCAGGCGGTCCGCCAGGGCCGGGTATTGTCGGAACTGCCCCATACCGACGGGCTCCACCTCGCCACCGCACACGATGTGCCGGTAGCCTTGATGGAACTCAGCGGCGGTACGGCCAAGGTCGTGCGGGGTTTCAACCTGCCGGATGTCGCGGAGTAGAATGAATGTCGGTTACTGCCGAAAAGAAACAAGAGATCATCAAGGACAATGCCGTCGCCGAAGGCGATACCGGTTCGCCGGAAGTCCAGGTCGCGATCCTCACCGAGCGCATCCGCAACCTGACCGAGCATTTCAAGTCCAATCACAAGGACAACCACTCGCGCCGTGGCCTGCTGATGATGGTCAACAAGCGCCGCAACCTGCTCGCCTATCTCAAGAAGACAGACGTCGAGCGGTACAACGCGCTGATCCAGAAGCTGGGTCTTCGCAAGTAAGAGTTTCTCAAAGGGGTGGCTCAGGCCGCCCCTTTGTTTATCCGGCCTGCGCGCAATACGGCGCGAGGGCGGAAAATGGAGGCGCGAAAAGCCTCGCACCGGACCGGGACGGAATACCCGGCACAGTAGGCCCCGCACCGCAATAAGGCCGCGCGGGTTCATAAGGAAAATACATGTTCGACACGAAAACCGTATCGCTGGAGTGGGGCGGAAAGACCCTCACCCTCGAAACCGGCCGCATCGCCCGTCAGGCTGACGGCGCCGTTCTGGCCACCTATGGCGAAACCGTGGTGCTGTGCGCCGTGACTGCCGCCAAGAGTGTACGCGAAGGGCAGGACTTCTTCCCGCTGACCGTCCACTACCAGGAAAAATTCTCCGCTGCGGGCCGGATCCCCGGCGGCTTCTTCAAGCGCGAAGGCCGCGCGACGGAGAAGGAAACGCTCACCTCGCGCCTCATCGACCGCCCCGTGCGGCCGCTGTTCCCCGAAGGTTTCTACAACGAAATCAATGTGATCTGCCAGGTCCTGTCGTATGACGGCGAGACCGAGCCCGATATCGTCGCGATGATCGCCGCTTCGGCTGCGCTGACCATCAGCGGTGTGCCCTTCATGGGCCCGATCGGTGCTGCACGCGTCGGTTACCGCAATGGCGAATACGAACTCAACCCGAGCCTCGGTGCAGCGCTTGACGAAGACGGTCGCCTCGACCTCGTCGTTGCCGCCACGCAGGACGCGGTGATGATGGTCGAATCCGAAGCCAAGGAGCTGACCGAAGAGGAAATGCTCGGCGCGGTGCTGTTCGCGCATGAGGAAAGCCGCAAGGTCATCGGCGCGATCGTCGACCTGGCCGAACAGGCTGCCAAGGATCCGTGGGAAATCGACGCTTCGGACGATACCTCGGCGATCAAGGAACAGCTGCGCGGCATCGTCGGTGACGACATCGCCGCTGCTTACAAGCTGACCGACAAGTCGGCGCGTTCGAATGCGCTCAACGACGCGCGTGCGAAGGCCAAGGAAGCATTCGCGAGCGAAGAAGCGCAGACGCAGATGGTCGCCAACAAGGCGGTCAAGAAGCTCGAAGCCGAAATCGTCCGCGGGGCCATCCTCAAGGACGGCCAGCGCATCGACGGCCGCAAGCTCGACCAGGTCCGCCCGATCGAGGCGATGGTCGGCCTGTTGCCGCGTACGCATGGTTCGGCGCTGTTCACCCGCGGTGAAACGCAGGCGATCTGCACCACCACGCTTGGCACCAAGGATGCCGAGCAGATGATCGACGGTCTCGAAGGCCTGTCGTACAATCACTTCATGCTGCACTATAACTTCCCGCCCTATTCGGTCGGCGAAGTGGGTCGCTTCGGCTTCACCAGCCGCCGCGAAACCGGCCACGGCAAGCTCGCATGGCGCGCGCTGCACCCGGTGCTGCCCGCGCATGAAGACTTCCCCTATACCATCCGCCTCCTGTCGGACATCACCGAGTCCAACGGCTCGTCCTCGATGGCGACCGTGTGCGGTGGCTGTCTGTCGATGATGGATGCGGGCGTTCCGATCGAACGTCCGGTGTCGGGCATCGCGATGGGCCTGATCCTCGAAGGCGACGATTTCGCCGTCCTGTCGGACATCCTGGGTGACGAAGATCACCTGGGCGACATGGACTTCAAGGTCGCCGGTTCGGAAAGCGGCATCACCTCGCTGCAGATGGACATCAAGGTCGCCGGCATCACGCAGGAGATCATGAAGACCGCGCTCGAGCAGGCCAAGGCCGGCCGCGCGCACATCCTCGGTGAAATGAACAAGGCGCTGACCGGCGCCCGCACCGAGGTTTCCAAGCACGCCCCGCGTATCGAGACCATGCAGATCGACAAGTCGAAGATCCGCGACGTCATCGGTACCGGCGGCAAGGTGATCCGCGAGATCGTTGCCGAAACCGGCGCCAAGGTCGACATCGACGACGAGGGCGTGATCAAGATCAGCTCCTCCAACGCCGACGAGATCGAAGCTGCGCGCAAGTGGATCGAAGGCATCGTCGAAGAGGCGGAAGTCGGCAAGGTCTACAACGGCAAGGTCGTCAACATCGTCGACTTCGGCGCTTTCGTGAACTTCATGGGCGGCAAGGACGGTCTCGTCCACGTCAGCGAAATGAAGAACGAACGCGTCGAGAAGCCGACCGACGTCGTGTCCGAAGGCCAGGAAGTGAAGGTCAAGGTCCTCGAGATCGACCAGCGCGGCAAGGTTCGCCTGTCGATGCGCGTCGTCGACCAGGAAACCGGCGAAGAGCTGGAAGACACCCGTCCCGCGCGCGAACCGCGCGGTGACCGTGGCCCGCGTGGCGGCGGTGGCGGCCGTGGCGGCGACCGCCGCGGTGGCCGGGGCGGCCCGCGCCGCGACCGCGACGGCGGCGGCGACAAGGACGGGGGCGGTGAAGCCCACGTGCCCGACTTCCTGAAGGACTGATCCTTCGCTAACGATTAGGGAAGGGGTCGCGGGTTCGCCTGCGGCCCCTTTGCTTTGGAGATTTGCCATGCTTCCGCGCGAAACCATCGCCACCGCCGACATTCCCGACGGCGAAACGCTGACGCTGGTCAGCCACGGGCGCGATTTCATCATCATGCTCGGCCGCGACGAGCTGATGGGAACGCGCATGCAGTTTTCCGAGGAGCAACTGGCCGAACTTACGCTGGCGGAGCTCGCAGCGCCCAGGCCGCGCGTGTTGATCGGCGGCTATGGCATGGGCTTTACCTATCGTGCGGCGCTCGACCGGTTACCCGCAGGCGGCTCGGTCACCGTGGCCGAGATCGTGCCCGAGATTCTCGACTGGGCGGCAGGGCCGCTGGCGCATCTGACCGGCGACAGCCTGTCGGACGAACGCGGCAAGGTCGTGATCTGCGACGTGGCCGCGCTGATCGACGATGCCAATGACGGCACCACCGGAAAATACGATGCGATTCTGCTCGATGTCGACAATGGTCCCGACGGGATCGTCCGCGATGCCAATTACCGTATCTACAGCCGCACCGGCCTCGCCAAGGCGCGCGATGCGCTGAACCGCGGGGGCATCCTCGCGATCTGGTCGGCCGCGCCCGACCACAAGTTCACCCAGCGCCTCAAGGAAGGCGGGTTCGATGTCGAAGTGCGCGAAGTGCGCGCGCGCCCCAACAACAAGGGCCCGCGGCACACGATCTGGTTTGCGCGCAAGCCCTAGCGGGCGATCCGCACGCGGCCCATGAAATCCATCTTGCCCACGGGCACGCCCTTCATCCGCAGGATGTTATAGGCGGTCGCGCAGTGGAAATAGAAGTTCGGCTGGCTGAAGCTGAGCAGGAATTCCTCGGCGGTGAAATCCATCCCGCGGTCCTTGAATTCGAACCGCATCGGCTGACCGATGAAATCCTCCACCTCCTCCTCGGTCAGTGCTTCCAGCGCTTCGACCGCCCCGGCGAGCTTGGCGCGCAGGTCGGAGAAGCTGACGGGCGGCGGGTTGAGATCGGGCGAATAGAGCCCGGCGCGCACGCCCTCGATCGACCCCTGCGTATGCTCGGCCACGCATTTCACCTGATACGACCACGGCAGCATGTCGTCGAAGATCCGCGCGCCGATGAATTCATCGTGCCCGCAATCATGTTCGCTGCACCATTTCTCGGCCATGTCGACAAGGTGGTTTGCGGTCCCCAGCATCTGCAGGGCGCTGGGGACATAGGCGGCGTGAAGCGATAGCGGCATGTGAATTTCTCTCCCGAATGTTGCCGTGACCATAGGCGAGAACTTCGCCTGCGCCAGCCGCAATTTGGTCAGACTTCGCGCACCAGCCGGGGCTGCGAATGCTTGCCGTCCTGCCACAGCAGCAAGGTGTCGCGGCCTGCGTCCTTGGCGGCATAGAGCGCATCGTCGCCGCGCTTCACCGCCGAATCGAGCGTGTCCTGCTCGCCGACCTGCGTAAGGCCTGCGCTGGCGGTGACGGGGAAGGGCACCTCGGGTACCAGCTCGAGCACCGAGATCGTGATGCGGCGGCGCACGGTTTCGGCGAGCCGCTGCCAGTCGTCGCCATAGAGCAGCACGACGAATTCCTCGCCGCCCTGCCGCGCGGGGAAGACATTGTCGTGCTTGAGCCCTTCGGCCACTGCGATCAGCACTTCATCGCCGACGTCATGGCCGAACATGTCGTTGATGCGCTTGAAATGGTCGCAGTCGATCACGGCCAGGCCGCGCGGGCGCGCATGGCCGCTATCGCGGAACCGCAGTGCCAGACCGCGGCGATTGGCAATATCGGTCAGCGGGTCGGTGGCGACCGCGATCCGCGCCTCGCGCACATCGGCCACCGCCGCATCGCGCTGGCGCTTGATGACCATGAAGCCGTCGATCACCCCGACCCCGGTAAAGAGGAAATCGGCCAGGATCGCGAACAGCGCGGCGACTTGCCAGTAGGGCATCGGCTGGCCGGTGCTCAGTTCGTAGGTCAGCACCACCAGCCCGACCGCAATCAGCGGCGAGTAACTGACGGCCTGGAACCGCGCCGCCCGGCTGCCCGCGCGCACCGCCACGATCAGTGCGACCAGCAGCCCGAGGATCATGGCGAGGATGATCAGGTCGTGCAGCCAGTCGAGCCGCGGCCACCACGGTGCCAGCGCAGTCGCGACGCCGCCAAGGACGCCGATCGGCAGCATCGTCCGCAGCCAGAAGCGAATGCGGGCGTAGCGGGCGTGCTCTTCGATATAGGCGGCGAGGAAGGGGCCGGTGCAGCCGACCGCGATCGACAGCGCGATCTCGCCAATGTCGATCCGCGCCTCGCCCGTGGGGAAGAATGCGGGCAATTCGACCGGGAACAGCGCCAGGCCCATGAGGCAGAAGGCGAATGTGCGCACCGCGTTCCACAGCAGGAAGGTGCGCCGCATGACCGGATAGAACGCCAGTGCAAGCATGCCGAAAGTCCCGGCTACGCCCAGAAATGCGCCGAAAGTGACGCCCTCCCAATCCATCTCGCTTTCCCGGCCCCCCTGGCTGGCGCATACCAAACGGCCTCGACCCCACCGCCGGTGAGCGGTGGGGCGAGCGGTATGCCTAATTCTTACACCCTCCCTTTTTCGGGTAGGGCGACGGAGCGACCCGGAATTCGGTGTCTAGCGAACGCGTGGTCCGCCGAAGGGCAGCGGCGGAGGGGGACGGCGCGCACCGCGGGGCAGCTGGGCCTGGTAAGCCCGGCCGCAATGTTCGACGCAATAGGGGAAGCCGGGGTTTACGGCTTCACCGCAGAAATGGAAATCGGGTTCGCCCGGATGGCCCATCGGCCAGCGGCAGACCTTGTCCGACAGGTCGAGCAGGCTGGTCTTGTCGGCAATCTCGGCGCTCGGCTTGGCGGGCACCAGCCGGCGCGGCGGCGCGGGCGGGATCGGCGGCTGCTGATCGCCCGGACCCTGGCGCAGGAAGCCGCCGGGGCCGACCGATACGATCTTGGGCAGGTTGGAAGAGCGGTTGGGCAGCGGCTGCGACTGGGCCGCACCGTCCTGCTTGGGACCGGCTGCGGCAGGAGCAGCGGGCTTGGCGGGCGCAGCAGCGGCAGGCGCTGCCTTGGGCGCAGGCTTGGCGGCTTTCTTGGCCGCCGGCTTGGGCGCGGGTGCGGGCTTGGCCGGAGCCTTTTTCTTATCGTTGGCCTTCACCGGCGAAGGACGCGACTTGAGACCCAGGCGATGCGCCTTGCCGATCACGGCATTGCGGCTGACTCCGCCCAGTTCGTCGGCGATCTGGCTGGCGGTCGAGCCGCCCTCCCACATCTTTTTCAGCGTTGCGATCCGTTCGTCGGTCCAGCTCATGTGCAGTCCTGTATCTCGTGTCTCGACGTCGCAGCTTGCATGCCGTGACGCTTGGGCCTAGTCGCCGCCCCCATGGTCGATCAAGCCCCGCCCGTATCGCCCGTAAGCGATCACCCGGACGCCTCCTTCGTGGAGGGTAATGCCGGAAGGGGGGGCCGGTTTCCGCCGCGGGGGCACCCGGTGATTCGCGGGATCAACGGGATCGGCCTGTGGAGCCTCTATATGAAGGAGGTCCGCCGGTTTCTCAAGGTCCAGACGCAGACAATCTGGGCCCCGGCGATCACCACGCTGCTTTTTCTCGTCATCTTCTCGGTCGCGCTGGGGCGCGGCGGACGCGAAGTGCTGGGCGTGAACTTCCCGACGTTCGTCGCGCCGGGGCTGATTGCCATGGCAATGATGCAGAACGCCTTTGCCAATTCGTCCTTCTCGCTGCTCTCGGGCAAGATCCAGGGGACGATCATCGACCTGCTGATGCCGCCGCTGTCGGAAGGCGAGCTGATGGGAGGGATCATTGGCGCCGCCATCACCCGCGCGGTGGCGGTGGGGTTCGTGGTGGCCGGCGCGATGATGCTTTATCCCGGCGTCAGCCTGGCGATGGCGCATCCCTGGGCGGTGCTGTGGTTCGGGCTGATGGGGGCAGTCATGCTCTCGCTGCTCGGCCTGCTCGCCTCGATCTGGGCGGAGAAATTCGACCACAATGCCGCGGTGACCAATTTCGTGATTGCCCCGCTGGCGATGCTGTCGGGCACTTTCTACGTCATCGACCGGCTGGCGCCCGCGTTCCAGGCGGTCAGCCGCGCCAATCCGTTCTTCTATGTGATTTCGGGCTTTCGCTACGGCTTCCTCGGCCAGAGCGATATCGGCGATGCGGCAGCGGTCGGCATGGCTGCGCTGGGCCTGCTCGCGCTCAACGCGCTGCTCGCGCTGGGCACTTACAAGCTGCTGAAATCAGGCTGGAAAATCAAGAACTGACCGCTTTCCGCGGGTCAGTGGGTCATGCTCCGCCGCATGCGATAGCGGCCGTTTTCGAAATGCTCGAAATACTGGTGCACATCGGGATGCGAGACCGGGCCCGAGATTGAATCCGTCACCAGATTCTGCTGGCTGACATAAGCGACATAATCGCTGTCGTCGCTTTCGGCGAGCAGATGGTAGAACGGCTGGTTGCGGTCGGGCCGGATGTCTTCGGGGATCGCCTCGTACCATTCGTCGCTATTGGCGAAGACGGGGTCGATGTCGAAGATCACCCCGCGGAAGTCGAACATGCGGTGTTTCACCACGTCGCCGATGGCGAAGCGGCTTTTCATGCGGCGCGGGGCATCGATGGTGCGACCGGCCTGGGCGGAGAAATACTGTGCTCGATCCATGAGAACCGACGATATGGGGTGCACCGGCCCGCTTACAATGGGCGCGTGCGACCGATCCCCCGAAATCTCGTGAAAAGGGGCTTGGCAATGTGGGGGCGCTCGGCTAATCGGCGCGCCTTGCTTCGACCGGGGCCTTTGGCCCGAAGCGCACCCGACAGAGCGGAGAGGTGGCAGAGAGGTCGAATGCGCTGCACTCGAAATGCAGTGTACTGGCAACAGTACCGTGGGTTCGAATCCCACCCTCTCCGCCACGGGACCTTCCCGATCAGCTGATCATGCCGCGCATCGCCCCCTTGTTGCGTGCCGCGTCAGCCGCGTCCGCGGTAGGAGGCGACGCCCTGATCGGGCAGCCACAGATCCTGCGGCGGGGCGCCGCTTTGCCAGAAGACGTCGATCGGAATGCCGCCGCGCGGGTACCAATAGCCGCCGATGCGCAGCCAGCGCGGCTGCATTTCGTCGAACAGGCGCTGGCCGATGCCGACCGTCACGTCCTCGTGAAATCCGCAATGGTTGCGGAAGCTACCGAGGAACAGCTTGAGGCTCTTCGATTCCACGATCGTTTCGCCGGGCGCATAGTCGATCACCAGATGCGCGAAATCGGGCTGGCCGGTCACCGGACACAGCGAGGTGAATTCGGGCGCGGCGAAGCGGACCATATACAGCTGGCCGGCGCGCGGATTGGGCACGTAATCGAGTTCGGCGGCTTCGGGGGAATCGGGCAGGCCGGTATTGGTGCCGAGGAACTTGGGGGCAGGTGTGTCGCTCATGCCGCGCTCCTGCCGCGAAGCGCGGCGCAGCGCAAGCCGGGGCTTGGAAGCGCGCGCTTCAGTACCTATTCAGCGCGCCCCCGCACTGTGGCGCCTCCCTTCCGTGAAACGACCCTCGATGCCCCTTCCTATCCGCCTTTCCCTGATGGCCCTTGCCGCCGCGCTCCCCGCGCTGGCGCATGCGCAATCGGTCAATGATTTCACGCTCGAACCGGCCCCGACGCCCACCGCCACCCCGCAGGCGCAGGGTCCGGCGGATACGCAGAGCGGGGTCGAAATCCGGCCGCGTGCGGTCAATACGCCCACGCGTGCGCCGTCACCGGCGGCTACCCCCAGTCCGACGCCCGCAGCCACAACCCCGGCGCCGCGACCTTCGGCGACCACGCCCGCGCCGCGTCCCAGCCCGACGGTGACGCCGCGCGCGGCTGAGACGGGGAGCCCGGATACGCAGGTCCCGGCCGCTCAACCCACGACGGCGGCGAGCAATGCACCGGCCCCCGGCGCCCCAGCCACGCCAACGCCATCGGCCACGCCGCTTCCCGTGCCGCCAACGCCAGCGCCGGTCGAGGAACCCGCGCAAGACTGGCCGTGGTTGCCGATTGGCGGCGCAATCGTGCTGCTGGCGCTGCTCGCGGCAGCGGGCCTCGCCTGGCGTCGCCGGAGCGCTACAGCGGTGCCGCAGATCGAGCGGCCCACGGTCGGCACTGCCGGTCCGTCTGGCCCGGTGCAGATGTCCGCTGCGCTGACAGTGCAGGTGGAGAACGAGAAGCTGATCCGCAGCGCTGCCTTCGCCACACTCAAATACCGCATGACGCTGGTGAACCGGACCGATGCCCCGCTGACCGATGTCGCGGTGGGTCTCGACCTTGTCTCCGCGCATGCCGGGGCGCCAATGGAGGAGCAGGTCGCCACCACCGCGACCGTGCTCGACCAGCGCCATCTGGTTGCGCGGATCTCGCCGCGGCAAAGCGTGACGCTGGAAGGGCAGGTCCAGCTTGCTCTGGCAGGAGCACATGTCATCCGGCAGGGGCGCTATCCGCTGCTCGTACCGCTGCTGCGCGTGCGGATCGACGGGCCGGGCGAGGGCGCTGTGCTCAAGACCTTCGTCGTTGGGCAGGGAACGCCCGGGGGCGGCCGCGTACAACCCTTCCGTCTCGACGAAGGGCCGCGCAGCTACACGCCGATCGCGCAGCGCGAACTCGCTTAACTCGACTTGCGCCGATCCGCCCGCTACTCGGGCCGTGATGGACAGTCTTGTTTCGACCCGGTGGCTGGCCGACCAACTCGGCGCGGACGATCTGGTGGTGCTCGATGCGACGATGCATCTGCCTGACAATCCGCGCGATGCCGCGGCGGAATATGCCGCGGCGCATGTGCCGGGTGCACGCTGGCTCGATCTGGCAAGCTTCGTCGATACAGGCTCGCCGGTGCCGAAGGCGGTCCCGACGGCAGAACAGTTTGCTGACCGGCTGGGACACCTCGGCATCACGCCCGAGAGCCGCGTGGTTCTCTATGACGACAGCCAGATCAAGAGCGCCGCACGCGCGTGGTTCGTCTTCCGGCTCTATGGTTTCGCGAAGGTGGCGATCCTCAATGGCGGGCTCGCCAAATGGAAGGCCGAGGGACGCGCGCTCGAAGCTGGCCAAACGCCGGTGACGCCAAGCGAATTTCCTCTTCCGACACGTAGGCCGGGCACACGCTCGAAAGCCGATATCCTGGCCAATTGCGACCAGCGCGCCGAGCAGGTGGTCGATGCCCGCGATGCCGCGCGCTTTGCGGGCGAGGCGGGCAGCGGGTCGGCAGGTCATATCCCCGGCGCGGCCAATGTCCCGTTTCCGCTGCTGTTTGCCGCGGACGGCACTTATCGCGCGCCCGACGAGATCGCGGCGATCTTCACCGAGGCGGGGGTTGCTCTCGAACGCCCGGTCGTCACCTCCTGCAACAGCGGGATGACCGCGGCGGTGCTTGCCTTCGGCCTCCATCTGGCGGGCAAGCGCGATGCTGCGCTTTACGATGGGAGCTGGCTCGAATGGGGCAGCGATCCGGATACGCCAAAGCAACAGGGAGCGGCACGCTAGCGATGGCTGGAGACAACGACAGCAAGTACCGACCGGCCACGCGGCTGGTCACAGGCGGACGGTCGGGCGACTTCGCGCGCGATGTGGTCAATCCGCCGGTGTGGCGCGCCAGTACCCATCTCTATGACAATTGTGCCGAGCTGCGCGCACGCAAGGCGGCCAACCGTGACGGGCAATTCTTTTACGGACGCCGCGGCGCGCCCACGCAATGGGCGCTGTCGGAGGCCTTGACCGCGCTCGAGCCGGGGGCCGCCGGGACCGTGCTCTATCCCAGCGGGCTGGCCGCGCTGGTCGGGGCGCTGCTGACCGTCTTGCGCAGCGGCGATGTGCTGCTGGTGGCGGACAATGCCTATGATCCGACCCGCAGCGCCGCGACCGGATTGCTGGCGGGGTTCGGGATCGAGCACCGCTTCTTCGACCCGCTCGACCTCGACGCCTATGAGGCGGCCTTCTGCAACCGGACCCGCGCGGTCATGCTCGAAGTGCCGGGCAGCCTGACGATGGAGGTGTGCGATATTCCCGCGCTCGCCCGCATCGCGCGCGCCAAGGGCGCGGTGAGCCTGATCGACAACACCTGGGCGACCTCGCTCGGCTTTCCCGCGCTCGAGCATGGCTGCGATATCGCAATCACTGCATTGACCAAGCATGTCGGCGGCCATTCCGATGTGATGATGGGATCCGCCAGCGCGGGCGACCGCTGGTACCGCCGCTTGCGGCTGGGCGCACAGCAGCTGGGCCATGTGGTCTCGCCCGACGATGCCGCGCTCGTGCTGCGCGGATTGCGCACCATGGGCGTCCGGCTGGAGAAACAGAGCGCCACCGCGCTGGCGGTTGCCGAATGGCTCGCGGGCCGCGACGAGGTCGCGCATGTCCTCGCGCCGATGCTGCCCGGCGCTCCCGGCCATGCACTGTGGCAACGCGATTTCTCGGGTGGCTGCGGCCTGTTCAGCTTCGTGCTCAAGGGCGGCGACGATGCCGCGCGCTGCCGGCTGATCGATGCGCTTGAGCTATTCGGCATCGGCTATAGCTGGGGCGGGTTCGAAAGCCTCGCGCTGCCGTTCGATGTCGAGCCGGTCCGCGATACGATGCCATGGCCCAAAGCGGGATGGGGGGTTGAGGATCGCCATGCCATCCGGCTATCGATCGGGCTTGAAGACCAGGATGATCTGATCGCCGACCTCGATCGCGGGTTCGCGGCGCTAACCGAAGGATAGATGTGCAGGGCGAGACCCCACCAAGTGCCGCCGATGCAGTTCCGGCAGCGCCGATCGAACAGGCGTGGAGCCAGGCCGAGCCCGTAAGCGAGGAAAGCTCGGTCGCGGCCGCCGAGGGCGCGAAGGAAGCGCTCAGCTCGCAGAGCGAAACGGTCGGTTCGGTCATCGATACGGTCGATGCGGTGGCGCTGTCCTTCGGCGATTTCCGCATTTCGGTAGTCGATGTACTGATCGTCGGCGCGGTGATCGCCGGGGTCCTGCTGTTCGCCTGGTTCGCCAGCCGGATGGGACGCCGCGTGGTGCGGCGGATGACCAAGCTGGACGATGCGCAGCAATTGCTGGTCGAGAAACTCGTCACCATTGTCATCTGGGCGACCGCCTTCTTCCTCGGTATCGACCTGCTCGGTATCGACTTGACCGCCTTTGCGGTGTTCTCGGGCGCTTTCGGTCTGGCGATCGGTTTCGGCCTGCAGAAGACCTTCGGCAATCTCATCGCGGGGATCATCCTGCTGATGGACCGCTCGATCAAGCCGGGCGATGTGATCGCGGTGGCTGATACGGTGGGCAAGGAAAGCTTCGGCCAGATCCGCAAGATCGGCATTCGCGCGGTATCGGTGACCACGCGCGACCAGCGCGAATATCTGATTCCCAACGAAAACCTGATGATCAACCAGGTCGAAAACTGGTCCTATTCGTCGAAGAACGTGCGCATGCAGGTCTTCGTCGGGGTCAGCTACGAAGCCGATATGAACCTCGCCGAGGAATTGATGCTCGAGGCGGCGCGCAGCTGCGACCGGGTGCTCAGCGCCCCGCCGCCGACCGTCTGGATGAGCGAATATGGCGACAATTCGGTCAATTTCGTCATCCATTGCTGGATCAAGGACCCCGAGGACGGGGTCGGCAATGTGCGCAGCGCGGTGCTCAAGAAATTGTGGTGGCTGTTCAAGGACAACGGGATCGAAATTCCCTTCCCCCAGCGCGACCTGCACATCCGCTCCAGCGACCAGTTCGAACGGCTGATCGGGGTGATGGAACAGGGCGCGGGCCCCCGCGGCGGCGCGAAAGATTAGGTTGCCGCGCGCACAGCGCGGGTTTCAAAATATCGCCTTCCCCGTCGGACACGCATTCTGATTGGCGCAGGCCGGCCATGCCAAGCATCTTGCGAGCATGGCAGATACCGGAACCATCTATCTCGTTGGCGCAGGACCGGGCGACCCCGACCTCCTGACGATCCGCGCCGCTCGGCTGATCGAGCGTGCCCACACCATCGTCCACGACGGTCTCGTCGACCCGGCGATCCTCGCGACTGCCCGCGCCGACGCGGTGCTCATCTCGGTCGCCAAGCGCCGTTCGCACCACACGCTTCCGCAGGAAGAGATCAGCGATCTGCTGGTGCGCCTCGCGCGTTCCGGTGAGGATGTCGTGCGCCTGAAGGGCGGCGACCCCTTCATCTTCGGGCGCGGCGGCGAAGAGGCCGAAGTGGCCCGCGCGGCGGGTGTCCCCGTCGAAGTCGTCCCCGGCATCAGCGCGGCCAATGGCGCGGCAGCGGCGGCGCAGATCGCGCTCACGCATCGCGACGCCGCCAGCATCGTCAGCTTCGTTGCCGGGCAGTGCAAGGGGCTGAAAGACCAGGACTGGGCCGGGCTTGCGGGCAAGGGGCGGACGCTGGTGATCTACATGGGCGTGAAGACCGCGCCGCAGATCGCCGAGAAGCTCATGGCCGACGGTCTGGCCCCCGACATGCCCGTCGCCGTGATCGAGAACGGCACGCGGCCCGATATGCGTGTGCTGCGCGGAGTCCTTGCAGGCCTGCCCGATCTGGTCGCGCGCGAAGCCGTGGTCAGCCCCGCGCTGATCGTGATCGGTGAAGTCACCGCGCGCGCGGATGCCGTGCTGCTCGCCGAAGCTGCACAGGAGGCTGCGCGATGAGACTGCTGACCGGAAACGATTTGCTGAGCGGTGCGGTGACCTGGTGGACCGGAAGCGACTGGTCGATCCATGTCGAGGATGCCGCCGATGTCGATGGCAATGAGGACGAGATCGCTCGCCGCGAGGAAGCCGCGCGGCGCGTCAATTCGCCCTATCCGGTCGATGCGGAGCTGCATGACGGTAGCCCCCGGCCATCGCATATCAAGGAGCGCGTCCGCGCGCTCGGCCCTACCGTTCGCCCCGACCTGACCCTCAAGCCCGCCGATCCCGAAATCGGCAATTGGGTGATCTGATGTATAAATACGATCATTACGACCAGGCGATGGTCGATGCCCGCGTCGAGGAATTCCGCGACCAGGCACGCCGCCGTCTCGAAGGCAAGCTGACCGAAGACCAGTTCAAGCCGCTCCGGCTGATGAACGGGCTCTATCTCCAGCTCCACGCCTACATGCTGCGCGTCGCCGTCCCCTATGGCACGCTCAACGGCCAGCAGATGCACGCGCTGGCGGATATCGCGGACAAATACGACCGCGGCTATGGCCACTTCACCACGCGTCAGAACATCCAGTACAACTGGATCAAGCTGGAGGACGCGGCCGATATCCTCGCCGATCTCGCCAAGGTCGAGATGCATGCCATCCAGACCAGCGGCAATTGCATCCGCAATATCAGTTCGGATCACTTCGCCGGTGCTGCTGCGGACGAGATCGTCGATCCGCGCCCCTACGCCGAATTGCTGCGCCAGTGGTCGAGCTTCCACCCGGAATTCAGCTATCTGCCGCGCAAGTTCAAGATTGCCGTGATCGCCAGCGAGCATGATCGCGCCGCGATGCGGTTGCACGATATCGGCATCAATATCGTCCGCAACGATGCGGGCGAACTGGGGGCGGCTTTCTATGTCGGTGGCGGCATGGGCCGCACGCCGATGATCGCGCCCTGCATCAACCCCTTCGTCCCGCTCGACCAGCTGGTGACCTATTCCGAGGCGTGCCTGCGCGTCTACAACCGCCATGGCCGGCGCGACAACAAGTACAAGGCGCGGATCAAGATCCTCGTCCATGAACTCGGTGCGGAGGAATATACCCGCCAGGTCGATGCCGAATTCGCCCATCTGCTCGAGCAGGGCGTAGAACCGCCGTTTGCCGAGCTCGAACGGATCAAGGAGTATTTCGCCGATCCGCTGTTCGAAGCGGGCGCGGCTACCGAACTCGATCGTTCGGACCCCGATTTCGCGGTGTGGGTCGACCGGAACACGGTCGCGCACAAGGAAGCGGGCTATGTCTCGGCAGTGATCAGCCTCAAGCCGGTGGGCGGCATTCCGGGTGATGCGACCGCCGAACAGATGCGCCTGATGGCCGATCTCGCGCGGGATTACAGCTTCGACGAACTGCGCGTGATGCACACGCAGAACATCGTCCTGCCGCATGTCCGCAAGGCCGATCTTCACGCGCTGTGGACCGCGCTCGATGAAGCGGGGCTGGGCAGCCCGAACCTCGACACGGTCGAGGACATCATCGCCTGCCCCGGGCTCGATTACTGCAGCCTCGCCAATGCCCGGTCGATCCCGATCGCGCAGCGCATTTCCGAACGTTTTGCCGCCAATGGCAAGACCGGCACGCTGGGCGAACTCAAGCTCAAGATCTCGGGCTGCATCAATGCCTGCGGGCATCACCATGCGGGCCACATCGGCATCCTCGGCGTAGACCGGAAGGGGGTGGAAAACTACCAGCTCCTGCTCGGCGGCAGCGAGGCGGAAGATGTCAGTCTCGCCAAGATCACCGGCCCCGGCTTCGACGAGAACGGCATCGTCGATGCGGTCGAAACGGTGACCCATGTTTACGAAAGCGCACGTCAGGATGGCGAGCGTTTCCTCGATACCTACCGCCGCATCGGCATGAACCCCTTCAAGGAGGCACTCTATGGCTGAGATGCTGCGCTATCGCGATGACGAACCCGTCGACCATCCGGCGGTGACCGTCGATTCCTTCGTCGATCAGTCGAATGCGGCCGCGGTCCGGATCGAGCCGGGCGACGATGCCCGCGAGCTCCTGCCGCATCTGGGCCGGCTGGCGCTGGTCGAGGTCAACTTCCCCGCCTTTGGCGACGGGCGCGGCTATTCCTCGGCGCGGATCCTGCGCGAGGCGGGTTACGAAGGCGAACTGCGCGCCGTGGGCGATGTGCTGGTCGACCAGCTCGCCTATATGCGCCGCTGCGGTTTCGATGCGTTCGAGCCCGACCAGCAGCTCGACAAGGACGATGTGATTGCGGCCTTCGAACGCTGGCCCGAAGTGTACCAGAACGCGGCGGATACCCGCACGCCGATCTGGAGCAAGCGGCACCCGTGAACGACATGCGCGCCATTGACCGTATCGACACCGGCCCCCGGTTTTCCGAGCACGATGCCATCCGCCTCAACCGCATGTTCCGCGGGACCGAGACCGAGGAATGGCTGCGCGCGGTAATCGAGGGCAGCCTGGTGGGCGATATGGCCGTGGTGTCGAGCTTCGGCGCCGAAAGCGCGGTACTGTTGCACCTGATCGCGCAAGCCGATGCGACTGTGCCGGTGCTGTTTCTCGAAACGGGCAAGCATTTCCCCGAAACGCTCGCCTATCGTGACGAACTGACCGATCGGCTCGGTTTGAACCGGGTCGATCTCTATCCCGAGATCGCCGATCTGGAGGCGCGCGACGAAAGCGGGCTGCGCTGGTCCTACGATCCCGACGGGTGCTGCGAATTGCGCAAGGTCAAACCGCTCGAAAAAGTGCTGGTCAATTTCGATGCCAGCTTCACCGGGCGCAAGGCGTTCCAGTCCGCGACACGTGCCAATCTGCCGCGCTTCGAGATCGACACCTCCGACGCGCAGGGGCGGCTCAAGATCAATCCGCTGATCGACTGGTCGGCCGAGGATATCGCCGCCTATTTCGAACGGCACGATCTCCCCCGTCACCCGCTGATCGAACGTGGTTTCCCCAGCATCGGCTGCTCACCTTGCACCCGCCAGGTCGGCGAAGGCGAAGATGCGCGCGCGGGTCGCTGGTCGGGCTGGGACAAGGTCGAATGCGGCATTCACAAGCCGGGCGAGGAACCGTTCCTCTAGACCCGCCTGCGATGAATGGTGCCGGCTGCAGGAATCGAACCCGCGGCCTGATGATTACAAATCAACTGCTCTACCAACTGAGCTAAGCCGGCACTCCGGAAGCGCGCCTTTCGAACAAACCGGCGCGAATGTCCAGACCCTCACAGCCAGCCTTCCATGCGATACCAGCGCGCGGTCGAGACAAGCCCTTCGAGACCCGGTACGCGCGGTGACCAGACCGCTTCGGGTACCTTCATGGCAGAGCGCGCGACCCAGTTGGGGTGCGTCATATAGCCCACGCGGTCCGCGGTCAGCCGCGCCTTGTCGCCGCGTAGCAGGCGATCGAGGCGGGCCGCGGCTTCGAGCACCGCGCGCGGCAGGTGCGGGGCGAATACCGGGCGGCCCACCGCCTTGCCGATCGCCTTGGCCAATTCCTTGTGCGACCATCCACCTTCGCGCCCGTCATCGGGTTCGAACGTGCGGCGCCGCACCAGCGCGGGCGAGGCATCGACCAGCGCGAACAGCAGCCGCGCAAGATCGTCGACATGGATGATCGAGCTCGCCCCGCCGGGCGGCAGCGGCACGAAACCGAATTGCGCGCTGCGGAACATCTCGAAATAGTCGACATCGTGCGGGCCATAGACACCCGGCGGGCGGACGATGGTCCAGTCGAGACCGCTGGCGCTTACCCATTTCTCGGCCTCCGCCTTCGATTGGCCATAGCGCGACAGCTCGGGCTCCCTTGCGGAGAGCGAGGATACGAAAATGAAGCGTTTGACCCGCGCATCCCGGCAGGCACGCAGCAAGTTTTGCGTGCCCACGACATTGGCTTCGTGAAAGGCGTCCGGATCGGGCGTATTGGTCAGCCCCGCAACGTGGATCACCGCCTCCGCACCTGCGACCAGCTGTGTCAGCGCGGGCTTGCTGTCCAGTGTGCCCTCGACCCATGCGACGCCCTCGCGCTGCGCCATGTGCCGCCTGGTCAGCGCGCGCACCGGCTCTTCGCAGCGCAGCGCCTCGGCCAGCACCGCCTGCCCGACAAAGCCGGTGGCCCCGGTCAGCGCAATGGTCACGTCCGCACCATGTGATCGCGGTGGATCACCGCCGCACGGGGCGCGTAGCCAAGCTTCGCCAATTGCTGTTCCTCCCTCAGGCCGAGGATCGCGCGGCATTCCGCCGCAGTATATTCGCACAGGCCCTGCCCAAGCCGTTCGCCCTGTGGACCGTGCAGCGCAACGAGGTCGCCGCGGCCGAAATCGCCCTCGACCGCCGTCAGCCCCGCGGCTAGTACGCTCGCGCCCTTGTCGAGCGCGGCGGCGCAACCTGCGTCGACCGAAAGCACCCCGGCGGGGGCCATACGGCCGCCCAGCCACGCCTTGCGCGCGCTGGCATCGGACTGGGGCAGGAACAGCGTCCCGACCCCTGTATCGAGCGCGCGCCCGATCGGGGCGGCATGCGTGCCATTGACGATGGCGAGCGCGATTCCCGCCCGCTCGGCGATGCGCGCTGCTTGAAGCTTGGCAAGCATCCCGCCCGAACCCAGGCCCGAGGCCGAATCGCCGCTGGCCATGGCGATAATCTCGGGTGTGACGCCTGCCACTTGCTCGATCAGCGTGGCATCGGCCTCGCGCGGGTCGCGGTCGTAGAGACCGTCGACATCGGATAGCAACAGGACGGCATCGGCCCCGGCGGCCTGCGCAACGCGCGCGGCAAGCCGGTCGTTATCGCCGAAGCGGATTTCCTCGGTGGCGACGCTGTCGTTCTCATTGACCACCGGCAGTGCGCCTGCCTCCAGCAGCCGGGCGAGGGTGGCAGAGGCATTGAGATAGCGTCGGCGATCCTCGAGATCGCCGAGTGTCACCAGCATCTGCGCGGCAGTGATGGTGTGGGCGCCAAGCGCATCTGCCCACAGGCGCGCGAGTTCGACCTGTCCCACCGAAGCGGCGGCCTGCGCATCGGCAAGGCTTCCGCGGCCGCCCCGGGCAAGCCCGAGCTTGGCGGCACCAAGCGCGATTGCGCCCGAGGATACGACGATGATCTCGGTGCTGCGGCGCAATTCCGCGATCTCGGCCGCGAGCGTCGCCAGCCATTCCGCGCGCGGCGCGCCGTCCTGCACCAACAAGGCCGAGCCGACCTTGATGACGAGGCGGCGCGTTGTGCGCAGGTCGGAGAGGGCGGCGACATCCATCGAAGCACGATTAGCCAAAGCGGGCCGTGCGCGGAAGCCGCCTTCGCTTGGCCCGAGCGTAGCGCGTCTTCGCGCTCAGATCGGTGACCAGTCGCCCGAGCCGTCCTCGGGTACGTCCTCGATCTCGACCGCATTGGTTTCGGTCGCGGTCCGGTCGGGAAGGAAGCCGAGCACGGCATCGAGCAATTCGCCAATGCCCGCGCCGGTCGCGCCCGAGATCGTGAAGACCTTCTTGGCCCCGGCAGCCAGCAGTTCCTCGGCAAAGCCTTCGCCCAGTTCCTCGTCGGCAAGGTCAAGCTTGTTCAGCGCGACCAGCTGGGGCTTGTCGGCCAGCTCGTCGCCATAGGCTTCGAGCTCGGCATTGACCGTGCGATAGGCTTCGGCCGGATCATCGCCCGAAATGTCGATCAGGTGGATCAGCGCGCGGCATCGCTCGATATGGCCGAGGAAGCGGTCACCGATCCCTGCGCCTTCGGCAGCGCCCTCGATCAGGCCGGGAATATCGGCGAGCACGAATTCGCGGCCCTTGTGCGTGACCACACCCAGTTTGGGAATCAGCGTGGTGAAGGCGTAATGGCCGACCTTGGCCCGCGCATTCGACACCTGGTTGATGAAGGTGCTCTTGCCCGCATTGGGCAGACCCAGCAGGCCGACATCGGCCAGCAGCTTGAGCCGCAGCCAGACCCACATTTCCTCGCCCGGTTCGCCCGGCTGATGCTGGCGCGGGGCGCGGTTGGTGCTGGATTTGTAGCTGGCATTGCCGCGGCCACCAAGACCGCCTTCGAGGAAGACGACCCGCTGGCCGACTTCGGTGAAATCGGCGAGCACTTCTTCCTTGTCCTCGCTCAGGATCTGCGTGCCGACGGGAACCTCGATCAGGAGATCAGGCGCACCCGCGCCGGTCTGGTCCTTGCCCTGACCGTGATTGCCGCGCTTGGCCTTGAAGTGCTGGGCATAGCGGAAATCGATCAGCGTATTGAGGCCCTGGACGGCTTCAAAGATGATGTCGCCGCCCTTGCCGCCATTGCCGCCGTCGGGGCCGCCATATTCGATATATTTTTCGCGCCGGAAGCTGACGGCACCGGGGCCGCCGGCGCCCGCTTTGAGATAGATCTTGGCTTGGTCGAGGAAATGCATGGCGCGCCCTCTAGCCGCTTTCGCGGCCATAGGCGAGGGCGCGCATGCTTATGGCATATTAGTCGACGAAATCGTCCACGCGCTCGACGATGATCGCCGGGGCCATTCCGCCCGCAGCGCACATGGTGACGAGGCCGTAGCGCTTGTTCTGGCGTTCCAGCTCGTCGACGATGGTGCCGATCAGGATCGACCCGGTCGCGCCGATCGGGTGGCCCAGCGCAATCGAACCGCCGTTGACGTTGACCTTGTCCCAGTCGAGATCGAGGTCGCGGACGAACTTGGCCGCGACCACCGCGAAAGCCTCGTTGATTTCGTAGAGGTCGATGTCGTCCTTGGTCAGGCCGGCCTTTTCGAGCACCTTTCTGGCCGCGGGGACGGGCGCGTTGAGCATCAGCGTGGGATCGTCACCCATATTTGCGGTGGCGACGATGCGCGCGCGCGGCTTGAGCCCGTGCTTCTGTGCGTAATCCTTGCTGGCAACCAGCACGGCAGCCGCGCCATCGACCACGCCCGAGCTGTTGCCCGCATGGTGGAAGTGCTTGATGTCGACATCGGGATACTTGGCATTCACCAGCCCGGCGAAAGTCGTGCCATTCTTGTCGAGCGGGACATTGGCGATCTTGGTGAAGGCAGGCTCGAGCTGGGCAAGACCTTCGCGGGTCGTCTGCGGGCGGGGAAACTCTTCCTTGTCGAGCACGACATTGCCGTCGTCATCGGTCACCGGGACGAGCGACTTGTCGAACCGGCCCTCGGCGATCGCGGCGGCGGCGCGCTGTTGGCTGCGGTAGCCGACTTCGTCGAGTTCCTCGCGACTGAAGCCCTCGATCGTGGCAATCGCATCGCCGCAGACGCCCTGGTGGCTTTGCGGATGCGAGCGCATCAGGCGTTCGTTGTGGCTGCCCATCATCGGCGGCTTGATGCCCGCGGCCATCTTGTCCTTCGACATCTGCGCGGTGAGGCTCATCATTTCGGTCCCACCGGCGACGACGCAGTCTTCCATGCCGCTCATCACCTGCGCCGCGGCCAGTGCTACGCTGGTGATGCCGCCGCCGCAGAACCGGTCGAGCGTGGTGCCGCTCGAGGTCACGTCATAGCCTGCATCGAGCGCCGCCATGCGGCCCAGGTCGCCCGCCTGCATGCCGTCCTGCGTGCTGACCGACCAGATCACGTCATCGACGGTCGCCGTATCGAGGTCATTGCGGTCCTTGATCGCCTTGAGACAGGTCGCCGCAAGATGTTGCGGGTGCATGTGGGCGAGAGCGCCCTTGCCCTGCTTGCCGATCCCGCGCGGGGTGCGGACTGCGTCGATGATATAGGCTTCGGCCATGACTTGGGACTCCTCTCGAATTGTCTTTTTGTGCGGCGAATGCCGGTTGACGTTTGCGTAAACGTCGCGCAGCAAGGGCGCAAGACAAGTTTCGATTTGAAATGGGAGAGAGCGGCTATGTCCGAGGAAGTTCTGACGAGCGAAGAAGACGGCATCCTCGTCGTCACCATCAACCGGCCCGATGCCAAGAATGCGATGACCAAGGCCGCGGCCGAGGGGATCGCTGCAGCGATGGACCGGCTCGATAGCGACGACAATCTGCGTGTCGGCATCCTGACCGGTGCGGGCGGGACCTTCTGTTCGGGCATGGACCTCAAGGGTTTCCTGCGCGGCGAATCGCCCAGCGTCGAAGGGCGCGGCTTCGGCGGCGTGGTGCAGCAGCCGCCCGAAAAGCCGCTCATCGCCGCAGTCGAAGGCTATGCGCTGGCGGGCGGGCTCGAGCTGATGATCGCCTGCGACCTCGTGGTTGCCAGCGCGGGGGCCAAGTTCGGCATTCCCGAAGTGAAACGCGGTCTTGTCGCCGCAGCCGGCGGCGTGATGATGCTGCCCGACCAGATCCCCGAGCGGATCGCGATGGAGCTGGCGCTGACCGGCGATTTCATCGACGCACCGCGCGCCTACGAACTCGGCCTCATCAACCGCGTGACCGATGGCGATGCGCTGGCCGGTGCCAAGGAACTCGCCGCGCGGATCGTCGCCAACGGCCCGCTCGCAGTGCGCGTGTCGAAGCAGGTGATCAAGCAATCGCGCGGCTGGCCGATGGACGAGCGCTACAAGCGCCAGACCCAGCTGATCGCTCCAGTCTTCGTGTCCGAAGACGCCCGCGAAGGCGCCGCCGCCTTTGCCGAGAAACGCGCGCCGAACTGGAAGGGCAAGTAAGACCCTTCGGCGCGACGAGACCCAATTCGAGAGGATACCCAGAATGCCAGCAATCAACGTACCGCAGCCCGAGTTCATGGAAGACGAGGAGATCTCGATCTTCGCCGATGCCGTGGGCAAGTTCTACCAGCAGCACGCACCCGAAAAGCGCGTGCTCAAATGGCGCGAGGACGGCCAGGTCGAACGCGAATTCTGGAACGAGGCGGGCGAGGCCGGCTTGCTGGGCGTCTCCGTGCCCGAGGAATACGGCGGCCACGGCGGCGATTTCCGGCATGACATGGTGGTGATCGACCAGCAGGCGAAGCACGGCGTCGAGGGCTTCGCCGCCAGCCTGCACAACACGGTCATCCTGCCCTATCTGGTGCGTCACGGGACCGAGGAGCAGAAGAAGAAGTACCTGCCCAAGCTCGTCACGGGCGAACTGGTCAGCGCCATTGCCATGACCGAACCGGGGGTCGGATCGGACCTCCAGAGCATCACCACCACTGCGCTCAAGGACGGCAACGGTTACCGCATCAACGGGGCCAAGACCTATATCTCGAACGGCCAGACCGCGGACTTCATCATCGTCGTTGCCAAGACCGATCCGAACGAGCGCGCCAAGGGCATCTCGCTGATGCTGCTCGAGACCGAGGGGGCCGAAGGCTTCCAGCGCGGCAAGAAGCTCGACAAGGTCGGCATGGACGCGGCGGATACCTCCGAACTGTTCTTCGACGATGTCTTCGTGCCCGCGGAGAACGTGCTCGGCGGCGTTGAGGGCAAGGGCTTCTACCAGCTGATGGGCGAGCTGCCGCAGGAACGGCTGATCATCGCCATGGGCGCGATGACCGGGATCGAGAAGGCGCTCGAGGTCACGCTGGAGTTCGTCAAGGACCGCAAGGCGTTCGGCCAGACGATCTGGGACTTCCAGAACACCCAGTTCGTGCTCGCCGATCTCAACGCGCGCGGCACTGCGGCACGGGTGTTCGTCAACGACTGTATTGCCAAGCATCTCAAGGGCGAACTCGACGTGCCGACCGCCTGCATGGCCAAGTACATGGTCACCGAGCTGCAGGGCGAAGTGGTCGACAAGTGCCTGCAGTTCCACGGCGGCGCGGGTTTCATCAACGATTACCCGATCGCGCGCATGTTCCGCGACAGCCGCATCACGCGGATCTTCGGCGGTTCGAACGAAGTGATGAAGATGGTCATCGCCCGCTCGATGTAAGCGGTTCGCACGATCAAACGGCAAGGGCGGCCCGCGGGCCGCCCTTTTCGTATCAGGCCTCGACCACCTTTTGTTCGATCGCACCGAAGATCGAATGGCCTGCGGCGTCCTTCATCTCGACGCGGACGGTGTCGCCGGGGACCATGAAGCGCGTGCTCGCTTCGCCCTTGGCGATGGTTTCGATCATGCGGATTTCGGCGATGCAGCTGTAGCCGAGGCCGCCTTCGGCCACCGGCTTGCCCGGGTCGCCGTCGGGTCCCTGGTTCGAGACCGTGCCCGACCCGATGATCGTGCCCGCACCCAGATCGCGCGTCTTCGCGGCATGCGCGACCAGTTCGGCAAGGCTGAAGGTGGCATCGACGCCGGCATTGGCGCGGCCGAAAGGCTGGCCGTTGTAATCGACCATCAGCGGCAGGTGGATCACGCTGCCCTGCCACGCATCGCCCAATTCGTCGGGCGTCACCGCTACGGGGCTGAACGCGCTGGCGGGCTTGGACTGGAAGAAGCCGAAGCCCTTGGCCAGTTCGCCCGGGATCAGGCCGCGCAAGCTGACGTCGTTGACCAGCATCACCAGCTTGATGTGACCTGCCGCATCGTCCTTCGAGACGCCCATCGGCACGTCGTCGGTGATGACCGCGATCTCGCCTTCCATGTCGCAGCCCCACTTGGTGTCGCCCAGCGGGATGTCGTCGCGCGGGGCGAGGAAGTTGTCGCTGCCGCCCTGGTACATTAACGGGTCGTGATAGAAGCTCTCGGGCACCTCGGCGCCGCGCGCTTTGCGGACCAGTTCGACGTGGTTGATGTAGGCCGAGCCGTCGGCCCACTGGTAGGCGCGCGGCAGCGGCGAATGCGCCTCGCGTTCGTGGAACCGCTCACACGGCACCGCCTCATGCTCGACATCGGTATAGAGCGCTTCCAGCTTGGGCGCGATGGCGTCCCAATCGTCGAGCGCATGCTGCAGCGTCGGGGCGATGTTGTCCGCCGCACAATAGCGGGTGAGGTCCTTGGAAACGACGACGAGCTTGCCGTCGCGGGTTCCGTCCTTGATCGTTGCGAGCTTCATGGCGGTTATGTCCTCTCGGGATTGTCGGGTTGGTTGTCCGGATGCGCGCGCTGGAACGCGGGGAGGGCGAGACAGGCTGACTCGATCCGGGTGATGTGCGGCTTGTCGGTAAAGTCGAAACCGAAGCGGCGGGCGTTGTACACTTGCGGCAGCAGGCAGACTTCGAACAGGCCGGGCCGCTCGAACAGGAAGTCGCCGCTGCCGAGCTGCGCCAGCCGCGCCTCGAGCGGGTCGAGCGTGCGCGCCAGCCAGTGGCGGTACCACACGCCGATCTCGTCCTGCGACTTGCCGTATTCATTGGCGAGGTATTTGAGCACGGGCAGGTTGAGCGGGGCGTGCAGTTCGGTGGCGATGGCATAGGCCAGTTCGCGTGCGACATAGCGGTCTTCGATATCGCCGCCGAGCAGCGGGCGTTCGGGATAGGCTTCTTCGAGCCATTCGAGCTGCGCCATCGACTGGACGTAGTCCTTGCCGCCCGCTTCGAGCAGCGGGACCGAACCGAACGGGTTGCGGCTGGTGAAGGCGGCGCCCTTCTGTTCGCTTTCGAGCAGGTTCACCGGGACGTATTCGTAGTCCAGCCCCTTCAGCTCGAGCGCGATGCGCAGGCGGTAGCTGGTCGAGCTGCGATAGTAGCCATGGAGGCGGATCATCTGCGTCATCTCCCGTGTAGGAGTAATCTAGGAATGACCGGCGCGGTTCCAACGACATGGACCGCTTGTTACACGGTCCAGGCGCAAAAAACCTGCCCGCCGGACATGGGGCGCGATGCGGGTGCGAACGGGGCGGGCATGGGCGCGGTGCATAACCGCTGTGTGGCACAGGGCCGCGTTGTAGGACAGGTTCGCTCGCGCGAGGCTGGTCAAAACGCCGCGATCCCCGTTATCGCCCGGCCGAGGATCAGCGCATGGACATCATGCGTGCCTTCATAGGTGTTGACCGTCTCGAGGTTCACCATGTGGCGGATCACCTGGTATTCTTGCGAAATGCCATTGCCGCCATGCATGTCGCGCGACTTGCGCGCGATATCGAGCGCCTTGCCGACATTGTTGCGCTTGACGATGCTGATCATCTCGGGCGCGAACTTGCCTCCGTCCATCAGCCGTCCGACGCGCAGGCTCGATTGCAGGCCGAGCGAGATTTCGGTGATCATGTCGGCGAGCTTGAGTTGGTAGAGCTGTTTGCTGGCCAGCGGCACGCCGAATTGGTGCCGGTCGAGCCCGTATTGCCGTGCAGCGTGGAGGCAGAACTCGGCCGCACCCATCGCGCCCCAGCTGATGCCGTAGCGCGCGCGGTTTAGACAGCCGAACGGACCCTTAAGGCCCTGCACTTCGGGCAGCAGCGCGTCCTCGCCCACTTCGACCTCGTCCATCACGATCATGCCGGTGGTCGAGGCGCGCAGGCTCAGCTTGCCTTCGATCTTGGGGGCGGACAGCCCCTTCACGCCCTTTTCGAGCACGAAGCCGCGGATGCCGCCGCCATGCGCCTCGCTCTTGGCCCAGACCACGAAGACATCGGCAAAGGGGGCGTTGGAAATCCAGGTCTTGGAGCCGGAAATGACATAGCCGCCATCGACCTTCTTGGCGGTGGTTGTCATCCCGCCAGGATCGCTGCCGGCATCGGGTTCGGTCAGGCCGAAACAGCCGATCAGCTTACCGCTGGCAAGGCCGGGCAGGTACTTCTTGCGCTGCTCTTCCGAACCATAGGCGAGGATCGGATACATCACGAGACTCGACTGGACGCTGGCCATCGAACGATAGCCGCTGTCGACGCGCTCGATCTCGCGCGCGATCAGGCCATAGGCGACATAGCTGGCGCCCGCGCCGCCATATTCCTCGGGCACGGTGGCGCCCAGCAGGCCCGCTTCGCCCATCATCGGGAACAGGTCGGGATCGTCGACTTCGTCGCTGAAGTTCTCGATCACCCGCGGCTGCAATTCGCCCTGCGCAAAGGCGTGGGCGGCGTCGCGGATCATCCGCTCCTCCTCGGTCAACTGGTCGTCGAGGTTGAAGGGATCGTCCCAGGCGAAAGGCACCATAGCGGCCATGTGGTCTCCTCTGTTCCACCCCAGCCACTGGCAGGGTTGCCCGCGCGGGGCAAGGCCCGCGCGGGCAGCGAAGGTCACTTCACCAGCGGCAGCGCCTTGCGGCAATCTTCCGCGCATTCGCGGCACATCTTGGCGCAGAGCGAACAATGCGAGTTGTCGTGGCTCTCGCATTCGGCGGCGCAGGTTTCGCAGGCGGTGATGCAGGCTTCGAGTTGGGCGCGCAGCACGTCGATGTTTTGCGCGGTGCGGCGAACGGCGAGCCGCGCGGTCGCGGCGCAGACATCGGCGCAGTCGAGGCAGTTGCGGATGCACTGCGCCATGTCCATGTCCTCGGCCACGCAGGCGTCGGCGCAGCTGGTGCAAAACAGCGAGCACAGCATGGCATGGCGCCCGGCAGTGACCAGTTCTTCGGTCTCGTCCTGCACCTGCGGGTGGGCAGCGATCATTTTGGGGAGGGACATCGGGACTTCCTTTCCTTGGGGTTCGTCCAAGGAATGGCTCACGCCGTCCCGATGTTCCGGAAGTCTGCCCGAAAGCGGTCAGCCGTTGGCAGTGGCGCGCTGGATCGAGTGGATGACATCGGCCGGCGGGCAGGGCTTCAGCAAGGCCTGCGCATTCGGGAACCGGGTGGTCACGTCGAGGGGGCGCATGTGACCCGAATGGAAGATGATCTTGACGTCTTCCGCCATCATCCGTTCGGCCAGCGGATAAACCACGCCATCACCGAGCTGGACGTCGAGGATCGCGATATCGGGTTTGGTCTTCTGATAGGCGAGCATGGCAGAGGACAAATCGTCGAACGGTCCTTCGACAATATAGCCTGCTTCGGCGACGGTATCGCACAGGTCGTATCCGACGATCAGTTCATCTTCGGCAACGAGTACTCGTAATTGCTGGCCCATCAGGCTCTCCTCGTGTGTCGACCCAAGTATATTAATACCACACATGAAGATTAGTTCCGGATCCTATGACAATTTGCCGTACCGTTCGGCGAAGCCGTTTTCGTCACCTTGCGCCAGCAACTTGGCCTGGCCGACCCAGTCGTCGCGGCGGATGCGCCCCTGGAACCGGCCGAGCTGGGCATCGATGCGGTCGATATCGGCATCGCTCCATGCGGCGATCTGCGCGAAGGAGGTGACGCCCGCGCCGTGCAGCGTGGCGCTGAGCTTGGGGCCAAGACCCTTGATACGGGTCAGATCGTCGCCAGAGGCTGCCGGGGTCGCGGGAACACCCGCGGCGGGCTGCATCGGGGTGGCCGCGGGGGCGCTGTCGATCAGCGCCTTGTTCCGCTCTGCCGGTGCGGCGCCTTCGTCGAGTACATCGCGGCTGGTACCGGTAATGCGGGTCTTGCGCGAGGCGTTGAAGACATACCATGCGACCGCGAGGCCGAGCACCAGCGCGGCGACGATCAGGGGCCAATAGGTCTGCAGCAATTCGCTCATGGATTATTCCTTTTCTTGGTCGTGGCGGCCCCACAGGGCCCAGCCGATACCGATCCCCGCAACATAGGCGGCGATCATCAGCGCAGCGAGTTCGAACCACAGCGGCATGTTACTTGGCCTCCGGCGTATCGACGGGAGTGGGCCGCAGCGGTTCGGTGCGGATGACCGAAAATTCGATCCGTCGGTTGGCGGGATCGCTGGGCGCGAGACCTGCGACGGGTTGGCTCGAGCCAACCCCGGTGGCGCGCAGCCCGTCGCGCGGGATACCGCGGCGGACAAGAGCTTCGCGCACGGCGCGCGCGCGGTCCATGCTGAGCGCCAGATTGCCCGGTTCGGTGCCCGATTTATCGGTATGGCCCGTAATCGCGATGATCGACCCGAGGCAGGGGCGCAGCGCTTCGGCAACTTCGTCGAGCAGGATGCGGCTGGCGGGCAGCAGCGCACTGCTGGCTTCCTCGAAGCGGATCGAGCGTGTCTGGAGCAAGCCTTCGACGTCTTCCTGGCAATGGAGCGGCTGGTAGGTCGGCTCGCCGCTTTCGGCGCGCGCGGTCCCGTCGCTCCAGATCACCCCGCCCACGCCGGGCACCTCGTCGACGGCATGCGCGACCCGTGTCCGGGTGGCGGTGTCGAGCGCTTCGCCCCCGCGCAGCACTGGATGACGCGACGGTGCGCCGCTGGCGCTGGCAAAGCGGGCAGTGACGCCGGTCCCGCCCGCCGCCTCGATCGCCTTGGCGGCTTGCGTTTCCATCCGGGGGATGAAGTCACGGGCCACGGGTTCGGCGAGCAGAAAGGCGGTGACGCCCGTCAGCACGGCACCGGCCAGGATGGCGAGGGAAGGGCGGATCGGCATGGCATGGCTCTTAGCCGCCTCCCGACCCGCCTGCCAAGCGTCAGCGGACGCTTATTCCAACCCCTCGGCAGTCTTCACCAGCTCGATGAATTCCTGCCGCCAGAAGCTGGTCTGCGTGCCCGCCAGCGCGGCGATCTGCCGGTGGGACATATCCGCCAGCAGCGTATCGCCGCGCAGCTTCTGGCCGAAGGCCGCAACCGCGGCGGCGAAGGCGAAATCGCCAGCGGGTGCGCGGCTGGTGTTCAGCGCGGAGGCGGGCAGCGTGTAAGTCAGCAATTGCGAGGTATCGCCACCGGGCCGCTTGTAGCGCAGCTTCACATAGGCGGCTTCGCTGGCCAGTTCGCGGGCGCGGGCATCGACCGTGTCTTCGTAGCGCCGCGCGGGCACCCATCCGTCGCCGCCGGCGGGGATCACCTCGTACAGCGCGGTGACCTGGTGGCCCGCGCCGATATCGCCCGCATCGACCGCGTCATTGTCGAAATCCTCTTCGCGCAGCACGCGGTTCTCATAGCCGACGAGGCGGTACTGGCTGACCACCGCCGGATTGAATTCGACCTGGATTTTCACGTCCTTGGCGATGGTGAAGAGCGTCGCGCCCATTTCATCGCCGAGCACCTTGCGCGCCTCCAGCGCGCTGTCGATGTAGGAATAATTGCCGTTCCCGTTATTGGCGACCTGTTCCATCATCGCATCGTTGAGATTGCCGCGGCCGAAGCCCAGTACCGACAGCGTGACGCCGCTTTCGCGTTTCTTCTCGATCAGCTCGACCAGCGCGTCGCGATCCGAGGTGCCGACGTTGAAATCGCCATCGGTCGCCAGGATCACGCGGTTGACGCCGTCCTCGATGCGGTTGGCCTCGGCCACGCGGTAGGCGAGCTCGATCCCCGCGCCGCCCGCAGTCGACCCGCCGGCGTTGAGCTGGTTGAGCGCGTCCTTGATCTTGCGTTCGTCATTGGTCGGTTCGAGGACGAGGCCCGCCGCCCCGGCATAGACGACGATCGAGACGCGGTCCTCCTCGGTCAACTGCCCGGCAAGCTGGCGCATCGCGGTCTTGACCAAAGGCAGCTTGTCGGCGCTGCCCATCGACCCAGATACGTCGAGCAGGAAGACGAGATTGGCGGCGGGGCGTTCCTTTTCGGGCAGCTCGTATCCGGCGAGCCCGATGCGCAGCAGGCGCGCGTCGGCATTCCACGGACTCACCGCGACATCGGTATTGACCGTGAACGGCTGCTCGAGGCTGTCCGGGCGGTCGTAATCGTAGCGGAAGTAATTGATGAATTCCTCGGTCCGCACCGCGCCCTTGGGCGGCAGCTGGCCTTCGGAAATGAACCGGCGCGCATTGGTGTAGGCGCCGGTGTCGACATCGACCGAGAAGGTCGAGACCGGTTCGCTGGCGACCAGCTTGACCGCCGACACCTCCTCGCCGTCATACTGGTCGCGGCTGGGCGGTGCGGGCACGAAGACCGGCGGGAAATAGCGATAACCCGGTTCAATGACCGATGTTTCGGTGGATGGGGTAGCGGCGTCGGCACGAACTCGGGACCCGCTGACGATAAGGGCTGAAGGGCTGGCCATCTGCGCTGGCGGCGGCGGCGGCGGGGGAGGAGGAGGTGGCGGCGGCGGCGTGCGGCCCGCTTCGGTCCGATCGGCCTTGGCGCTGGTGGTGATGATGGTATCGCCATCGGGCTGCGTGGCGCAGCCGGCGATCAGCGCGGCTGCTGCACAAGTGACGGTAAATCTTGCGAAACGCATGGGCAGTCCTCCCCTTCCTTGCGAGAGCTCCAAGCTACCCGCCCTGGGGGTGAATACCTACTGAACGTGTATGGTTTGCGACGAACGGGTCAGGTTCGTGCAGGCTCGTCCTTGTCCAGATTGCGCCGGAACAGCACGCGGTCCTCGGGGCCGAAGCCGCGGGTCCAGATGATGTAGCCGTAAATGCCCAGGATCGCCGGAATGCCGATGATCAACTCGGCCCATTCGGGCAATCGCGTCGCCGCCCAGCCGACCAGCACTGCGGGCGCGACCGCCCACACCAGCGGCCAGCGGAAAGTGTTGATCGACTGGCCCAATATGCGCGACAGCAGCACCGCTTTGACCAGGCTCGCGGTGCCCAGCGCCAGCATCAGCGCGATCGCGGCGGCGGCGGCCTTGTAGGGTTCGCCATAGCCGCCCGCGACCATCGCCTCGATCAGGACCACGGTCAGCACCGCCTGCAGCGCGATGGTGCCGATCGAGATCCACAGATTGCGCACGCGCGCGACATAGACCAGCACCGCTTCGGAGACGACTGCGGTCGCGGCAACGACCTCGGCAGCAAGCAGGAAGGCCAGCGCCCCCGTGCCGCCGACGAATTCGGGTCCGACGAGGCCCATGACCGCTTCGCCGGGGACGCCCAGCGCCAGCGCGATGCCCGCCTGCATCGCCACGATCCAGAAGCCGACCTGGCAGATCTGGCTGGCGATCGCCTGGTAGTTCTTGGTCTTGAGGTTCTTGGTGATCACCGGGCCGAGGATCGGCTCGAAACTGGTCTTGAGCTTTTGCGGCAGGCTCGCGACCTGCTGCGCGATGTAATAGACGCCGACAGCCGCGGGGGCCGCGAACAAGCCGAGGATGAAGATATCGATGCGCCGCGTGCCCCATTCGATCGCATCGGCTGTGGCCAGCGGCAGCGCGCGCATCGTCAGCCTGCCCATATAGGCCGGGCGCGGGCGCCAGCCGCGCGGGCGGCCATAGCTGCGGAAGAACGACCACAGCCCGGTCGCCAGACCGGCATAGATTGACGCGAGATAGGCCAGCGCGAGCCCGGACTCGCTGACCGCAGGCAGGAAATAGAACAGCCCTGCCATGATCGAGATCGTCCACGGTTCGACCACCGCGCGGGCGCGAACGGTGGTGGCGATATCGTATTTGTACGCCTGCGCGGCGAGCACGATTTCGGTCAGCGCGTAGGCGGGGATCGCCAGCACGATGAAGCGGTCGAGCTCGGTATAGTCGCCGCTGGGAAATAGCGGGGCGGGGACGAACCAGAAGAACGCCGCTGCCAGCGCGGAAAACCCCAGCGCCAGCAGCATGCCGTCATAGACGAGATTGGCCGGATGGCTCTGGTCGCCATCTGCCAGCCGCTGTGCCAGCCCGCGTTTCTCGCCCATCGCGCACAGCAGTGCGACCAGTTCGACCACCACCAGCGCCGAAGCAAAGCGGCCCAGCGCGTCGGGCCCATACAGGCGCCCCGCGATGAACAGGAACGGCAACCGCGCGACCAGCCGCAGGATGAAGCCAATGAAGTTCTGCCTTCCGCCCTTGGCCAGCGCGGAAAGGTCTTCATCCGGTTTTGAATCGGTCACCCGGGGCGGCCCTGTTCGGCGCGCAAGGGGCGGGCGAGCAGGTCGGAAACGACGGCGCGCGGGTCGTCGCCCTTGAGTAGGCCATAAACGGCAGTGACGATCGGCATGGCGATACCGTGGCGCGCGGCCAGTTCGACCAGCACGGGCGCGGTATGCGCGCCTTCGGCCACGGTCTTGCGGTCGGCCATCAAATCTTCGGCCTTCTGTCCTTCGCCCAGCGCCTTGCCGAGCGAGAAATTGCGGCTCGAGGTGGACGAGCAGGTCAGCACCAGATCGCCCAATCCGCACAGACCCGCCAGCGTTGCCGCCTGCGCGCCCAGCGTCTCGCCGAAGCGCAGCATTTCGGCATAGCCGCGCGCGATCAGCGCAGCGCGCGCATTCTGCCCCAGGCCCAGCCCGTCGACCACGCCGCAGGCAATCGCCAGCACGTTCTTGACCGAACCGCCGATTTCGGCGCCGATCACATCGTCGGAATAATAGGGCCGGAAGGTCTGGCGCGCGATCACGGGTGCCAGCCGGTCCCATTGCGCTTCGCCCTCGGCGCAGGCGAGCGTGACGGCGGTGGGCAGGCCCGCAGCGACTTCATGCGCGAAGGTTGGACCCGAAAGGACCGCCACCGCGCTGCCGGGGGCGGCGGCTTTGGCGACATGGTTCATCAGCCGCCCGCTGCCCGCCTCGATCCCCTTGGAACACAGCACGAGATCGCGCGGATGCGCGGGCATGGCCTCGAGCACGCTGCCCATATGCTGCGCGGGCGTGACCACCAGCAGCGTGTCCAGCGCGGCCATCTCGGCCAGATCGCCGGTCGCGCGGATGGTCTTTGCCAGCGTGACGGAGGGGAGGAAAACCGAATTGGTGTGCGCGGAATTGATTTCCGCGACCAGTTCGCTCTCGCGCGCCCAGATGAGCACGTCGCGGCCGTCGCTCGCGAGCATTTGCGCCAGCGCGGTACCCCAGGCACCCGCGCCGAGAACGCCCACCCGCTCGCCCTGAGCCTGTCGAAGGGTCATCCTTTTACTCCTGCTCCGCGCACCGGCGCGGCTTGCGGGTCGAGCGGCCAGCGCGGCCGCGCCGAAATGTCGAGCGGGTCGTCCTGTCCGAGCCGTTCGATCCCCGCCCAGGCGATCATCGCGGCATTGTCGGTGCACAGCTTGGGCGGCGGCGCGGCGAACCGCATGCCATGCGCGGCGGCGAGCTGTTCGAGCGCGGCGCGCACGTTGGCATTGGCCGCCACCCCGCCCGCGACCACCAGCGTTTCGACATCGGCCATATCCGCCAACGCGATGCGCAACCGGTCGGTCACGCAATCTACCGCCGCCTGCTGGAAGCTGGCCGCGATATCGGCGGTCTCGTATTTGCCGCTTTCGTAGGCGCGCAGGACCGCGCTCTTGAGGCCCGCGAAGGAGAAATGCGGTTCGCCGCTGCCGACCATCGGGCGGGGCAGGGGCACGGCCTTGGCATCGCCGTCCTTCGCGGTGCGCTCCACCGCGGGGCCGCCGGGAAAGCCGAGGCCGAGGATCTTGGCGGTCTTGTCGAACGCTTCGCCCAGCGCATCGTCGATCGTGGTCGCCAGCCGGCGATATTCGCCCACGCCGTCGACGCGCAGGATCTGGCAATGCCCACCCGACACCAGCAGCAGCGCATAGGGAAAGGTAATGCTTTCATCGGCCAGCCGCGGGCTCAGGGCGTGGCCTTCGAGATGGTTGATCGCGATCAGCGGTGTAGCAGTCGCCATCGCGAGCGCCTTGGCGCTGACCAGCCCGACCATCACTCCGCCGATCAGCCCGGGTCCGGCGGTGGCGGCAATCGCGTCGCAATCGCCCAGCGCGATCCCCGCATCATCCAGCACGCCTTCGATCATCGGGGCGAGCCGTTCGGCATGCGCGCGCGCCGCGATCTCGGGCACCACCCCGCCGAAGGGGGCGTGCTCGGCATCCTGCGAGGCGATCCGCTGCGCCACGATCCGCCGCTGGCTATCGACCAGCGCGACCGCGGTTTCGTCGCAGGAGCTTTCTATGCCGAGAACCAGTGCCATCTCGCTTTCCCTTAGCGGCATGGCTCGCTAGGGCAAGCCGACCCTATGCCAGCCCAACCTCTCATTCGCCTCGGAACCCGCCGTTCTCCGCTTGCCATGGCGCAGGCGCACGAGGCGCGCGCGCGGCTGTGCGCCGCGCATGGATGGGACGAATCGGCGGTCGAACTGGTCCCCGTGGTCGCCAGCGGCGACCGCATCCAGGACCGCCCGCTGGCCGAAATCGGGGGCAAGGCGCTGTGGACGCGCGAGCTCGACCAATGGCTGGTCGAAGGGCGAATCGACGGCGCGGTCCATTCGATGAAGGATGTCGAGACGCTGCGCCCCGAAGCGATCGCCATCGCCGCGATCCTGCCGCGCGCCGACAAGGCCGACCGGTTGCTCGGGGCGAAATCGATTGCGGCCATTCCCGCAGGCGCGCGGATCGGCACCAGCGCGCCGCGCCGCGCCGCGCAATTGCTGCATCTGCGCCCCGATCTGACGGTGGTCGGCATTCGCGGCAATGTCGCCACGCGGATGGCCAAGCTCGAGGCGGGCGAAGCCGATGCGACTTTCCTTGCTGCTGCCGGTCTCGACCGGCTGGGCGAGGATGCAGTGGGCGTGCGGCTCGATCCCGAAGCATGGATGCCCGCGCCCGCGCAGGCGGCCATCGGGATCGAATGCCGCAGCGACGATGCGCGCGCACGCGACCTGCTGCGCGCGATCGATCACGCGGAAAGCCATGCCGAAATTGCCGCTGAACGCCGCCTGCTCGAAGGGCTGGGCGGGTCGTGCAGCAGCCCGATTGCTGCGCTATCGCGCACCAGCGAAGGCCGCATTGCGCTGAGCGCAGCGATTTTCAGTCCCGATGGCACTGTGTGTATCGGCGACGAGAGCGAATTTGCTGCCGGGGACGACGAAGCGCCGTTGGTCTTAGCGCGCAGACTGCTCGACCGTGCGCCACCCGCAGTGGCCGCACATTTCGGCCAGCCGCTGTGAAGCCGCTGTTCCTGCTCCGCCCCGAACCGGGCTGGTCGGTCAGCGCGGAAACCGCGCAGGCAATGGGGCTCGATGTGCATGGCCGCCCGCTGTTCATCATCGAGCCGGTCGCCTGGGAAGCGCCCGCGGCGAAGGATTACGACGGGTTGCTGGTCGGTAGCGCCAATGTCTTCCGCCATGGCGGCAAGCAGCTCGGCAAACTGACCAAGCTGCCCGTTCATGCGGTGGGCAATACGACCGCCGACGCCGCGCGCAGAGCGGGTTTCCTTGTCGGCCGGACGGGGCGCGGGGGGCTGCAGAACCTGCTCGACGAACTCGGGAACCGCAAGCTCCACCTGTTGCGGCTGGCCGGGGAAGACCGCGTGACCTTGCGCGTGCCCGACAATCTCGAAGTCGATACGCGGATCCTGTACCGCGCGGTGCCCGAAGCCTTGTCCGAAGACGATCTCGCGATCCTCCGCGACGGCGGGGTGGTCGTGCTGCATTCGGGGGCGGCGGCGGAACGGCTCAAGGTCGAGTTCGACCGGCACGGTCTCGCCCGCGATCTGGTCGATCTGGCCGTGATCGGTCCCCGCGTCGCCGAAATGGCGGGCGCGGGCTGGCGTTCGGTCCACACTGCCGAGGCTCCCGGAGACAGCGAGCTACTGGCCTTGGCGCAAGCTTTGTGTCAGACCGATAGCTGATGGTATGGATGGCCCCAGGACGAGGGCCCACGGGGTCGCGGAACGGAATCGGATGAACAATTTTACCAGCACCCGGCGCAAGGTGCCGTCGGTAAGGCCGGTCATGGTCGCCGTGCTCGCCAGTTTCCTGCTGGGCGGGGCGATTGCGGGTTACGCCGTCTACACGCTGACCGAGCGCGATGAACCGGCGAGCCAGCCGGCCACGGTCGAAACGCAATCGCTTGCCAGCCCAACTTCCGAACCGACCCCCACGCCCAGCGCCAGCCAGGCGGCGCAGGAAGCGGTCGACCGCGTGGCCGAACAGCAGGGCGGGCTCGATACGCGGCTCGCCGCTGCCGAACAGCGCCTCGCGCGGCTCGACCTGCAGGCGCAGGCCGCCGCGGGCAATACCGCGCGCGCCGAGGGGCTGCTGATCGCCTTCGCTACGCGCCGCGCGCTCGAAAAGGGGGCCGAGCTTGGCTATCTCGCGGACCAATTGCGGCTGCGCTTCGGCGATGCCATGCCCAATGCGGTCGATACGATCATCCGCACCAGCCGCAATCCGATCACGCTCGACCAGCTGATCGCGCGGCTCGAAGGGCTCTCGCCCAAGCTGGCCGAACCGAGCAGCCAGAACGGTTTTGCGCGGTTTGGCGAGGAACTGTCGCAGCTGTTCGTGGTGCGCCGCGAAAGCGCGCCGTCGCCGCAACCGCAACGCCGCCTCGATCGCGCGCGGCTGTTCCTCGAAAGCGGTCGGACCGATTCCGCGATTGCCGAAGTGCGCAATCTGCCGGGCGCGGAAAACGCCGAAGGCTGGCTGCGCGATGCCGAACGCTATGCCACGCTCCAGCGCTCGCTCGACCTGATCGAAACCGCTGCCGTGCTCGAACCGCGGCGCTTGCGTGACGGGGCGGGCAACCGGATCGATCAGCCCAGCCCGGCGGAAGAAAACTAGGCCTTGAGCAGTTCGGGCAGCTCGCCCGAGATGCCGCGCGCTTCGTCCATGAACAGGCGCTTGAGCCAGCCCGAGCGCTGGATCCCCGCCATGCCCAGCCGCCGCACCGCGCTCGCAGTCTTGCCGCGAATGCCGAAGACCCGCGTCAGGCTGTCGGTCGCGCCCATCACCATCAGCGCATCGAGCGCGCGCCATTCCTCGTATTTCTTGAGCACCTGCGCATCGCCGAGGTCGAGCCCGAGCCGCAGCGCTTCATCGAGCACTTCGACCAGCGCCCCGACATCGCGCAGGCCGAGGTTGAGGCCCTGGCCCGCGATCGGGTGCATGCCATGCGCGCTGTCACCGACCAGCGCGAGCCGGTGGTCGACGATCCGGGCGGTGTGCTGGAAGCTGAGCGGCCAGGACGAGCGCGCGCTGTTGAGCGTGAGATCGCCGAGCAGGTCGCCCATCCGCTTCACCACTTCGGCAAGAAACGCGCGGTCCGACAGCTTGAGCACGCCCGCGGCGTCCTTCTCGTCGACCGTCCACACCAGCGCGCTGCGATGCTGGCCATCGGGGCCGTCGAGCATCGGCAAAAGCGCGAAGGGCCCGTCGGGATAGAAGATTTCCCACGCCACATTCTCATGCGGCTTGGTGTGGTCGAGTCCAGCGATCATCGCGCGGTGGCTGTAATCCCACTGCGCCATCTTGAAGCCCGCCTCCTCGCGCGACGGCGATCCGCGTCCTTCGGCGCCGATCATCAGCGCGGCTTCTAGCGTGCGCCCGTCACCCAGCGTGGCCGACACGCCGAATTCGACGCGTTCGCGCGCGACCACTTCGGCCGGGGCATGCCAGGTAATCAGCGGTTCCTGCGTCGCGGCTTCGTGCAGCGCGAGGCGCAGCTGGCGATTGGCGAACATGCGCCCGAGCGTGCCTTCATGCGGCTCGGGCCGGAAATCGAGCCGTCCCGGTTTCATCTGGTCGAGCACGCCGATCGCGGCAATATCGCAGCCATGCGGTTCGAGCACGCTTTCGAGCCCGATATGGCGGAACAATCGCCAGCTCGCGGTCGAGATCGCCGAGGCGCGCCCGTCGAAGCCCTCGGCGGTCAGGCTGGCGGGATCGGCGCGGTCGACGAGGTGGCTCGACAGCCCCTTCTTCGCCGCCGCCAGCGCCAGGGTCATCCCCACCAGGCCGCCGCCCAGGATCAGCAGGTCTCGCTTGTCTGTCATGGGGCCTAGCCCTAGAGCCAGCGAGGTGATCGAAGCAAGGATATTGGAACGGCTGGCGGCGCTGCTGGCGCTGGTGGCACTGGCATTCGCCGCGCCGGTGGCGGCGCAGAATGCGACCAGCGACCGGATTGCGGTCGAACTGGTGGCCGAAGGCGCGCCGCAGCCGGGCGAAACCTGGATGCTGGCGCTGCATTTCACTCCCTCCTCGGCGGAATGGCACGGCTATTGGTCGAACCCCGGCGATGCGGGACTGGGCATGCAGCTCGACTGGGACCTGCCCGAAGGATGGCAGGCGGGTGAGCCGCTATACCCGCTGCCGCAGCGGCTGGTGATCGGCGGCTTGATGAACCACGTCTATGAAGGCGATTACGCGGTACTGGTCCCGATCACCGTGCCCAAGGGCGCGGCAGGCGCGCAGGCCGCGCCGATCGGCGTGACCGCCAGCTATCTCGCCTGCACCGATGCGATATGCGTCCCGCAGCGCGCGGCGCTGTCGCTCGATCCTGCGCGCGCGGAGGCTGATCCGCGCTTCGATCGCTGGCGCGCCGAAGTGGTCCCCCCGCTCGACAGCGGCGCGCAGTTCGAATTCACGCCGACCCACCTGCGCATCGGCGTGCCGGTTCCGGCCGCGACCGCGCTGCGCGAACCGCATTTCTACCTCGGCACCGCTCAACTCGGCGGGCGAGACCGGCCGCGTTACGCGGGTCAGCAGCGTTTCATCCGCGAGGGTGACCTGCTGGTCGTCGAAATGCCGATCGAGCCATACGCCGTGCCGCCGGGTGTCGAACTCGCCGGTGAACCGCGTCCGCAGGCCATCGCGGGCATTCTCGATTTCGGCGCAGGGCGCGGGGTGCGTTTTACCGCCGTCCCGGGCGACGTGCCGCTCGAAGGCGCCGAACCGCTTGGCGGGAGCGGCGAACCGGTACTGTGGCGGCTGCTGCTCGCAGCGCTGGCAGGCGGGGTGCTGCTCAATATCATGCCGTGTGTGTTCCCCATCCTCAGCCTCAAGGCGCTGGCGCTGGCCAAGGCCGGGGGCGACGAGCGCGCGGCGCGGCGCGATGCGCTGGCCTATACGGCGGGCGTGGTGGCGGCCTGCGCGGCGCTCGGTGCGGCGATCCTGCTGCTGCGCGCGGCGGGCGAGCAGGTGGGCTGGGCGTTCCAGTTGCAGGAGCCCGCGGTCGTCGTCAGCCTGTTTCTGCTCGCGCTCGCGATCACTGCCAATTTCCTCGGCCTGTTCGAGATTCCCGGCATGGCGGTTTCGGGCGGCTCGCCGTCGCAGACCGGATCCTTCTCGACCGGTCTGCTCGCGGCATTCGTGGCCACGCCGTGCACGGGTCCGTTCATGGCGGTCGCGCTAGGCGCGGCGCTGGTGATCCAGCCGGTCCACGGATTGCTCGTGTTCACTGCATTGGGACTGGGGCTGGCGCTGCCCTTCCTGCTAGTCGGCTTCGTTCCGGCGATCCGCCGCCTGCTGCCCAAGCCCGGCGCATGGATGGAGCGGTTCCGCAAATGGATGGCGCTGCCGATGGGGCTGACCGCGCTGGCGCTGGCATGGCTGGTCTGGCGGATCGGCGGAAGCGAATATCTCGCGCTGGTGCTCGTCCTCGGTGCGCTGGCGCTGGGCGGGCTCGCGCTGGTGGGGCTGTTCCAGCGCAAGGCCCGGTCGGGCGCGCTGATCCTGGGCGCAAGCCTGGTGGCGGTGCTCGGGCTGGGCACTGCGCTGCTCCCGCTTCCGCTGGCGCAGGCTTCGTCGGACCAAAGCCTGCTCGACCCGGTAGCCTATAGCGAAGCTGCCCTGGCCGACGCGCGCGGTTCGGGAAGCCCGGTGTTCGTCTGGTTCACTGCCGACTGGTGCGTGACCTGCAAGGTCAATGAGAGCGTGGCGATCGAACGCAGCGCGACCCGCGACGCGTTCGAGGCGGCCGGCGTCGTCGCGCTGCGCGGCGACTGGACGCAGCCCGATGCCGAAATCTCGCGCATGCTGACGCAGCAGGGCGCAGCGGGGGTGCCGCTCTATCTGTGGTACGAACCCGGCGGCGAAGCCGAGCAATTGCCGCAGGTGCTTACGCCGGATCTGCTGGTGGAGAAGGCGCGGGCGTCGGCTCGCCCGCGCTAAGCGGCGCGTCCTCGCCCAGCGGCTCGCCCAGCGCGCGGCACCGCTCGACCAGTTCGCCGGGCAGCGCGCTGGGATTGAGGATCACGCTGCCGGCCCCGGGCACGGTCGCTTCGACCTCGCGGTTGCCGGTAAGCACGTCGAGCCGCTGGTCGGCGGCTTCGATTGCGCCTTCCCAGCGCCATACATCGCCGATTTGCACCGCATCGATCTTGAGCCGCGCGACATGGCCATTGCCGATCAGCGCCAGCACCGCCTGCGCGTCCGCATCGGCGCGGGCGAAGCGGGTATAGCCGAGCATGGGTTCGCTGCCGTCGCTGAGGCATTCGACTGCGAACAGCGGGCGTTCGCCCGGCTTGCCATAAAGCAATCGCGCGCCTTCGGCCGCGGGGGCCCAGATCGCGCCTTCGGTATCGGGGGAATCGATCGGTTCTGCCGGTCCTTCGACCGGCGTATCGATCCGCGTACGCTCGACGTAATCGTCCGAGGCCGGGGGCTTGCAGGCCGCAAGAACGGCCAGCAATACGAGAGGGGAGGCGCGACGCATGCGCGCGCTATGACACAGGCGTGACAGCATTCAAGCGGCCATCCCGCGCTATCCTCAGCGCGCGCGGATGAAGGCGCGAATGTCGCGTGACAGCTTGGCCCGGTCCTCGTCGCGGATATACATCATGTGGCCCGCATCGTAATATTGGAACTCCACGCGGTCCTGCGGGATGCCCATCCGCTTGAGCGAATATTCGGCGCCGAAGAAGGGCGTGGCGAAATCGTAATAGCCCTGCGCATTGAACACGCGCAGCTGCGAATTTTGCCGCATCGCCTGCCCGATATAGGGCGCGACATTGAGATAGGCGCCGCGGCCCTGGCCGGTCGACCATTCCCAATTACGCCCCGGTTCGCGCCCGATCGACTGGTATTCGCGGGTCGTCTCGAAGCCCAGCGTGTCGCGCGTCCAGCTGTTGATCGCCGCGGTATAGCCCGCATCGATGCCGTAAAAGCTGGGGTCGTTGTCGGGCGTCTCGCCGGCATTGTCGAAATCGCGCCCGGTATAGCGCGCGTCAAGCCGCCCGATGGTCAGCCCGCGGTCGCGCAGCAATTCCTTGTAGAAGCGCTGCGAGGTGACGCGCAGGTCGGCCTGGTCGAGATAGCGTTCGGACAGGCCGGTCAGCCGCGCGAGTTCGGCGCGCACCGCGGCGCGTTCGGCATCGGGCAGGTCCTGCCCCTTGAGCAGCGCGCTGGCGAAGGGGCCGATGGCAAACTGCCGCGCCTCCTCGACGATCGCCTCGACCGAGGGCGCCTGTACCTTGCCGTGGTAATAGGCCGCCGCCGCCATGTTGGGCAGCGTGACGACATAGGCCATTTCATTGCCCGGCGTCGGCTCGCGCCCAGCGAAGTCGAGAATGGTCGAGATCAGGATCAGCCCGTTGAGGCCGACGTCGTTATAGGTCCCGCCTTCGAGCTCGCGCGCGACCATCGCGGTGCGCGTGGTGCCATAGCTCTCGCCGCCAAGGTATTTGGGGCTGTTCCAGCGGCCGTTTTCGTTGAGCCACAGGCGGATGACCTTGGCCACCGCCTCGGCATCGGGTTCGAGCCCGTAATATTTCTTCGGGTTGGTGTCCCTGGTCAGATAGCTGAAGCCGGTGCCCGGCGGGTCGATGAACACGAGGTCGGCGACGTCGAGCAGGCTGTCGGGATTGTCGAGCAGCGGGTAGGGCGGTGCGCCATCGTCGCGCGCATCGGAGGGGATCGCCACGCGCTTGGGCCCGAACGCGCCCATCTGCAGCCACACCGAACCCGATCCGGGTCCGCCGTTGAACAAGAAGAACACCGGCCGCGAGGCATCGCGCGGGTCCTTCACATAGCTGGTGGTGACGATCACCGCTTCGGTCTTGCCGTCATCGGATTCAAGCACGGTCTCGGCCATGGTCGCCCGGTAGGACACGCGCTGTCCGCCAAAGGTGCCGGTCATGCTCCGCGTGCGCACCTGCGGTTCGATTTCGCCCGCCTTGTCGGACGCGGCTGGCTTGTCGGCCTGCGCGATCGCGGTATGCGGCACCATCAGCACGGTACTGGCGGCACAGATGCTGGCGAAAATACGGCTCGATTTCATGCGGTTCGGTCCCCCTTTGCGGCCATCCTATGACCCCACCGGGCGACCGGCGTCAAATACGCCCGTCGATCACGGTTTGCCGCCCATCCGCTTGTACCGCGTCTTGCCATAGCGGGTTTTGCGCGTTCCCGGGCGGCCCGCATCGCTGCGGCCGACGCGCGGGGCCTTCTTCTCGCTATCGCCGAGACCGAGTTCGTCGTTCTCCAGCTGGCGGATTTCGTCGCGAAGGCGGCCGGCTTCCTCGAATTCGAGATCGGCGGCGGCAGTGCGCATGCGCTTCTCGAGGTCCTCGATATACGCGCGCAGATTGTGTCCGACGAGATTGTTGCGCTCGTCATCGCCCGTATCGACCGTGACCCCGTCCTGCGACGCGGTATGCGCGACGATGTCGGCGATCTGGCGGCGGATCGTCTGCGGCGTGATGCCGTGTTCCTCGTTATAGGCCTTCTGCTTTTCGCGGCGGCGGTCGGTTTCCGCCATTGCGCGTTCCATGCTACCGGTGATGCGGTCGGCATAGAGGATCACGTGCCCGTCGACATTGCGCGCGGCGCGGCCGATGGTCTGGATCAGGCTGGTCTCGCTGCGCAGGAAGCCTTCCTTGTCGGCATCGAGGATGCACACCAGCCCGCATTCGGGAATGTCGAGCCCCTCGCGCAGCAGGTTGATCCCCACCAGCACGTCATAGACGCCCAGCCGCAGGTCGCGGATCAGCTCGATGCGCTCGAGCGTCTCGACGTCGGAGTGCATGTAGCGGACCTTGACGCCCGCCTCGTGCATGAATTCGGTCAGATCCTCCGCCATCCGCTTGGTCAGCGTGGTGACCAGCGTGCGATAGCCCTTGGCGGCGGTCTTCTTGCATTCCTCGATGCAGTCCTGGACCTGGTCCTCGACCGGGCGGATGCCGACCGGCGGATCGATCAGCCCGGTGGGACGGATGACCTGTTCGGCGAAGACGCCGCCGGTCTGTTCCATCTCCCACGTGCCCGGCGTGGCCGAGACCGCGAAGGTCTGCGGACGCATCGCGTCCCATTCGTTGAACCGCAGCGGGCGGTTGTCGATGCACGAGGGCAGGCGGAACCCATGTTCGGCCAGCGTGATCTTGCGGCGGTGGTCGCCCTTCGACATCGCCCCGATCTGCGGCACCGTCTGGTGGCTTTCGTCCACGAACAGCAGCGCGTTCTCGGGCAGATATTCGAACAATGTCGGCGGGGGTTCGCCCGGCAGGCGCCCGGTGAGGAAGCGGCTGTAATTCTCGATCCCCGCGCAGCTGCCGGTGGCGGCGATCATCTCGAGGTCGAAATTGGTCCGCTGCTCGAGCCGCTGCGCTTCGAGCAAGCGGCCTTCCTCGTGCAGTTCCTTGAGCCGCTCGGCGAGCTCGAACTTGATCGCCTCGGCAGCCTGCTTCATCGTCGGGCCGGGCGTCACATAGTGCGAATTGGCATAGACGCGCACCTTGTCGAGGCTGGCGCCCTTCTTGCCGGTAAGCGGATCGAATTCGCTGATTTCCTCGATATCGTCGCCGAAAAAGCTGATCCGCCACGCCATGTCCTCATAGTGGCTGGGAAAGATTTCCAGGCTGTCGCCGCGGACGCGGAAATTGCCGCGCGCGAAGGCGGCGTCATTGCGCTTGTACTGGAGCGCGACGAGCTTGCGGATCAGCTCACGCTGGTCGACCGCTTCGCCCTTCTTGATGTCGAAGATCATCGCCGAATAGGTTTCGACCGAACCGATACCGTAGAGGCACGACACCGAGGCGACGATGATCACGTCGTCGCGTTCGAGCAGCGCGCGCGTGGCCGAGTGGCGCATGCGGTCGATCGCCTCGTTTACGCTGCTTTCCTTCTCGATATAGGTGTCGCTGCGCGGGACGTAGGCTTCGGGCTGGTAATAGTCGTAATAGCTGACGAAATATTCGACTGCATTCTCGGGGAAGAAGCTCTTGAACTCGCCATAGAGCTGCGCGGCGAGGATCTTGTTGGGCGCGAGGATCAGTGCGGGCCGCTGCAGTTCCTCGATTACCTTGGCCATGGTGAAGGTCTTGCCCGACCCGGTCACGCCCAGCAGCACCTGCGTCTGGTCGCCGTCCTTGGCCGCGCTGCTCAATTCGGCGATCGCAGTCGGCTGGTCGCCCGAGGGAGTATACTCGCTGACCAGCTTGAACGCCTTGCCGCCCATCGATTTTTCGGGGCGCGCCGGCTTGTGGGGGATGAACTCGCCGGTGGTGTCCGGCTCGTCCAATCCTCTTCGAATGATCAGTTCGCTCATGCGCGCACATATGGGGAACGGCACTGGCGCGTGCAACGGTGCTTGCCTGCCGCCGCCCGGCTGCTAGCTTTGCAGCCATCTATTCGGAGAGAGTTTCCATGCGCCATACCGCCCTGATCATCGCCGCCAGCCTTACCCTTGCCGCCTGTGGGGACACGTCCGCCGATGCCGACGGCGATGGCGAGATCTCGATGGCCGAGGCCGCGGCGAAATCCGCCGACATGGTCAGGCCGCAACCCGGCCAGTACCGCGCCACGGTCGAATTCGTCGATATCGACATCCCCGACGCGCCGCAGCAGGTGCAGGACATGATGCGCGGCATGTTCGATCAGGGACCGCAGGTTCACGAATACTGCCTGACGCAGGAAGAAGCCGACAAGGGCTTCGAGGAAATGGCGCGGCAGGCGCAGGACAATGACGAATGCACATTCGAGAAATTCGATGCCGCAGGCGGCCAGATCGATGCGATCATGAACTGCAATGCCGAAGGGCAGGGCATGGCCCGGATGACCATGAAGGGCACCGGTAGCGAGACATCCTCCGAAATGACCATGACCGTCGATGCCGAAGGTCCCGACGGCCGGACGATGACAATGACGATGACCAGCGCGCAGGAACGGATCGGCGACTGCGACGCTTAAGCGACCGAGTATCAATTCGGGAGCAATTTTGCGCATCGCGCATTATTACATGGTGATGGCAACGTTACCGTTCAGAGACACGAGCTTTATCGACCGCGAGGAACTGGCCCGCCGCTGGGCGCTCGCGGCCGAGCCTTGCCCCGAGGATATCAGCGGCCCGCGCTGGCAATTGCTGCTGCGCGAGCTTCTCTGGCCGCTCGAACCGCTGCGGCGGCTGGTAGGGCCCCCGCTGGAGATCGCGCCCGCGGCGAATCCCAAGACCGTGATGCTGCTACCCGGTTTCGGCGCACATCCGATCCGCATGCGCTGGATGGCGCGCAAGCTCGAACGCGCCGGTCACACGACCAAGAAATGGGGCCTCGGCTACAATCTGGGCGCGACCGAGAAAAGCTTCGCCAAGGTCGAGCGGCGTCTGGTCGATATCTATCGCCGTTCGGGCGAGCCGATCCACCTGGTCGGCTGGAGCCTGGGCGGGGTGATGGCGCGCGAACTGGCCAAGGCGCATCCGGACAAGGTCGCCAAGGTCGTCACCATGGGCTCGCCCTTCTCGGGTAGCCCGCGCGCGAACAATGGCTGGCGGGCCTATCAGGCGATTGCCGGTCACCGGGTCGACGAACCCGAAATCGACGCCGTGGTGCATGAAAAGCCCCCGGTCGAAACGGTCGCCATGTGGAGCCCGCGCGACGGCGTCGTCCGTCCCCGCGCCGCCTGCGGCAAGCCCGGCGAGCGGGACCGTGCGCGCGCATTGCGGTGTTCGCACATGGGTTTCGTGCTGACCCACGAGGCGGTCGAAGCGGTGCTTTCGGAACTGGACCGCGGGTAAACGCGTAGTCTGTTATAGGAGCAAGGCGCGCGAGGTGCCGGGCGCCCCTGGGGGATTATGACCGGCGATACCGCTTACTTCGACGAAATGTACCAGCCCGATGGCGGGGTGCGTCCGGCCTACTCAGGATATTGTGACTGGTTCGACGGGCAGGATAACGGCCTCATGCGCCGCAAGCACGCCGAAGCCGAAACCAATTTCCGCAAGACCGGCATCACTTTCAACGTCTATGGCGATGGCGAGGCCGAGGAACGGCTGATCCCGTTCGACATGGTGCCGCGGGTGATAACCGCCGCCGAATGGCGCAAGCTGTCGCGCGGGATCGAGCAGCGCGTGTCCGCGCTCAACGCCTTTATGCACGATCTCTATCACCGGCAGGAGATCATCCGCGCGGGCCGCATCCCCGAACGCCTGTTCCGCAACAACAAGGCCTGGCTGCCGAACATGGTCGGCTTCACGCCGCCCGGCGGGATCTACACGCATATCGTCGGGATCGACCTGGTGCGCACCGGGGCGGACGAATTTTACGTGCTCGAAGACAATGCGCGCACCCCCTCGGGGGTGAGCTACATGCTCGAAAACCGCGAAACCATGATGGCGATGTTCCCCGAACTGTTCATGCGCGTCCCGGTAGAACAGGTGTCCGATTATCCGCGCCGGCTGGCCAAGAGCCTCGCCGCCTGCGCGCCCGAATGCACGCGCGGCAAGCCGACGGTCGCGGTGCTGACCCCCGGGATCTACAACTCCGCCTATTTCGAACACGCCTTCCTCGCCGACCAGATGGGTGCCGAGCTGGTCGAGGGCAGCGACCTGCGCGTGATCGACGGCCGTGTGGCGATGCGCACTACCCGTGGCTATCACCCGGTCGACGTGATCTATCGCCGCGTCGACGACGAATTTCTCGATCCGCTGACCTTCAACGAGGACAGCGTGCTGGGCGTACCTGGGCTGATGGACGTCTATCGCGCGGGCCGCCTGACGATTGCGAATGCGCCGGGCACGGGCGTGGCCGACGACAAGGCGATCTATTCCTTCATGCCCGAAATCGTCGAATTCTATACTGGCGAGAAACCGCTGCTGCCCAATGTCGAGACGCATCGCTGCGCCGACGAGGAATCGTGCAAATACGTGCTCGACAATCTCGCCGAGCTGGTGGTCAAGGAAGTCCACGGATCGGGCGGATACGGCATGCTGATCGGGCCCGCCGCCTCGAAGAAGGAACTCGAGGCCTTCCGCAAGAAGCTCGTCGCGCGGCCCGAGAACTATATTGCCCAGCCGACGCTGGCGCTGTCCACCTGCCCGATATTCACCAAGAAGGGGCTCGCCCCGCGCCATGTCGACCTGCGCCCCTTCGTGCTGCTTTCCCCCAACAAGATCGACATCACCCCCGGCGGGCTGACGCGGGTGGCGCTGAAGAAGGATTCGCTGGTGGTCAATTCGAGCCAGGGGGGCGGCACCAAGGATACCTGGGTGCTCAAGGACTGATGCTCGGCCGGACCGCCAATGGCTTGTTCTGGATGTTCCGCTATCTCGAGCGGGCGGAGAACACCGCGCGCCTGCTCGATGCCGGGCTGCGCATGGCGCTGACGCGCGATCTGGTCACCGCGGAAGAAGAATGGCGCTCGGTCATTGCCACCGCCGGGCAACGTGCAGGCTACGAAGCCAAGCATGCAAGCTATACCGGCGTACAGGCGTGGAATTACATGCTGCGCGACAAGGACAACGCCTCTTCGATCCTCGCCATGTTCGGCCAGGTGCGCCAGAATGCGCGGCTCGCGCGGAACGCCATCAGCGGCGAATTGTGGGAAGCGATCAACGAGAACTGGCTGGAGACGCAGGAACAGCTGTCCCGTCCGGTAGGCGAGAACCGCGTGCTCGACACGGTGGCCACGATCCGGCGCGCCGGGACGCTGGCACATGGCGCGATGGAAGGGTCGATGCTGCGCGACGAAGGCTATCACTTCGCGCAGGCGGGCACCTTCATCGAACGCGGCGACAGCATCGCGCGCATCCTCGACATCAAATACTATCTGCTGCTGCCCTCGCTCTCCTATGTCGGGTCGAGCCTCGATACGGGGCAATGGGACCAGGTGCTGCGCTCGGTTTCGGGCGATCGCGCCTATCGCTGGCTCAATGCGGGCCAGATCGATGCGCGCGGGATCTGCGAATTCCTCATCCTCGACGATTGCTTCCCGCGCAGCCTGGCCTTCTGCCATTCCGAATTGCGCGCCAATCTCGCCGCGCTGGCGCGGCTGCATGGCCGGGAAGGCGCCAGCAACACGCTGATGCGCGACGCCGATACGCGGATTGCCGATCTCACTATCGAGGACGTGTTCGAACAGGGACTGCACGAGTTCCTCGTCGATTTCATGGCTTCCAACGCCGCGATCGGGGTTGCGATCGCCAAAGACTATCGGTTCCTTGCCTGATGCGCCTCTCGATCCGCCATACCACCCGTTACCGCTTCGATACGCCGGTGATCCACGGTCTCCAGCGCCTGCGGCTGACGCCCAAGGAAACGCAGGGGCAGGAAATCCTCGAATGGCACATGGATTACGAGCACGCGCATCCTGAACTCACCTATGAGGACCAACATCACAACACGGTGACGCTGGTCGCGGTCGAAACCGGCGCGCGCGAAGTCACCGTGACCTGCCGCGGGACGGTCGATACGCATGACCACGCGGGCGTCATCGGGCGCCACGCCGGGCATCTGCCGCTATGGAGCTTCCTCGGCCAGACCGGGCAGACGCAGCCCGGCCCGGGCATGCGCAAGCTGGCCGCGGAAATGGGCCGGGAGGACGAAAGCCGGCTCGACATGCTCCACCGCCTGTCCGCAGGCATTCTCGAGCGGGTCGAATACAAGACCGGGACCACGCATTCCCGCACCATCGCCGAAGAAGCCTTCGCCGCCGCCAATGGCGTCTGCCAGGACCATGCGCATATCTTCATCGGCATTGCCCGGTCGCTGGGCATCCCGGCGCGCTATGTCAGCGGCTACCTGATGATGAACGACCGGATCGACCAGGAAGCGGGCCACGCCTGGGCGGAAGCCTATGTCGCGGAACTGGGCTGGGTCGGCTTCGATATTTCCAACGGGATCAGCCCCGATGCGCGTTATGTGCGCGTCGCCACGGGGCGCGATTACCGCGATGCCGCGCCGGTCACCGGGATCAGTTTCGGGACCACCTCGACCGTACTCGAGGTCGATGTCGCGGTCGAACAACAGCAAGTGCAGCAATAGAACTGCCGAGAGGACGAATACGATGACCTATTGTGTGGGAATGGTGCTCGACACCGGCCTCGTCTTGATGAGCGATACGCGCACCAATTCGGGCGTCGACAACATTTCCGTGTTTCGCAAGATGTTCACCTGGAATGTGCCGGGCGAGCGGATCATCACGGTGATGACCGCGGGCAATCTCGCCAGCACGCAGGCGGTGATCAGCCAGCTCGAAGAACGGATGAAAGAACCCGACGAGCGCGACAACATCATCCTGCAATCGCCGACCATGTTCCAGGTCGTGACCGAAATCGGCAAGCTGCTGCGGTCAATCATTGCCGACCGGCAGGAGGCCAATGGGGTGAAGGGGCGGGGCCGGTTCACCGCCTCGATCATCGTCGCGGGCCAGATCGCGGGCATGGAGCCGCGCCTGTTCATGGTCTATCCCGAAGGCAATTTCATCGAGGCCAGCCACGACACGCCGTTCTTCCAGATCGGCGAGACCAAATACGGTCGCCCGATCATCATCCGCGGCTACGACCGCACGATGAGCCTCGAAGATGCGGTCAAATTGCTGATGGTCAGCTTCGATTCGACGCTCAAGGCGAATCTCTCGGTCGGGCTGCCGCTCGACCTGCAGGTCATCGAACGCGATGTATTCGAACCCAAGCACGAACACCGGGTCAATCATGACGACCCTTACTTCCAGGCAATCTCGTCGAGCTGGGGCGATGCGCTGAAAAATGCGTTCCACTCGCTGCCCGATTATAGTTTCTACAGAAGCGAAGACTAGGTTCTGTCGCGAATATACAAGTTGCTATTGAGAACTGTTCGTAGTTAGCTCGGCAGCTGAATAAGGCCGGTTATATTAACTAATATTTTGTGGCGGGGGCTTTGTCATAGAGGTAAGGTACTCCAAATGAACGAGCGCCAAATTCTCCATATTGTAGGAGGCTCAAGTCGTGGCCGGGCAGAACAAGCCCATCTGGGTTTTGGACTTGGCCATCACTGTGAAACCTATTCCAACGCCGCCGAATTCTTGCAGCGACCACCCGAGCAGGGAGTGATCCTGGCGCGCGACGATCCCTGCGATGGCGGGGTCGCGTCGGTCCTGAACGAGCTGGCTCAAAAGGGCGTGTGGTTGCCGGTAATCGCCACCGCGCGTGAACCCCGGCCAGCCTGCATCGTCGATGCGGTAAAAGCGGGGGCGCTGGATTATGTCGCGCTGCCGCTAAAACCCGAACGGCTGGCCGAAGCGCTTGGCCGGATCGGCAAGGATGTCGATGCGCATGTCCAGGCGCGCCGCAAGATGGTCGAAGCGCGCAACAAGATCGCCACGCTTTCCCCGCGCGAACGCGAAGTGCTCGACTGGCTGGCCGAGGGCTGCAGCAACAAGATGATCGGGCGCGAATTGGGGATCAGCCCGCGCACGGTGGAAATCCACCGCGCCAATTTGATGTCGAAACTGGGTACCGATCATTCCGCGCAGGCGGTTCGCCTGCGACTGGAAGCAAAACTCGACGAGGATACGCCCTTTGCGATGTAACAGGCGCGCGGCGGCTCAACCCTAGCGGCAGTAGTTCCCGCTGCCATATTCCAGGTGAAAATGGTCTTCATGGGCCCGGTTGTAATCGGGTCCCAGTACCGTGCCGAACCGCTTGCAGGCGCTGCGGTGAATGACGCGCAGGAATTCACGCTCGTCCCGTGAGGCGTTCCACCCCGACTGAACCGAAATCCGGCGACCGTCGGCAAGGACGAAGGCGGCGACATCGATCGCCTCGGCGCGCGCATGCGCGCTGCGGCGGGCGCTGCCCGCGACATTGCGGCAGGCAAAGCTGCCCATGGTCTCGATCCGCTGGAGCGGGCTGCCGAGAATCTGCTGCGCGGCGCGATCGACCCCGTAGCGCGCCCAGCCGGCAAAGCTGTTGGCCAGAGGGCAGGCCACTGCACCAAGGTTGGTCACGGTGAATTCGGTGTGATCCCCGCCGACGCGTTCGAGCCGGACGCTGTTGGTGGTCGAACAACCGGCGCCGTAGAATTTGTCGGGCAGCGGGGCAAAGCGCGAGCCGGTCCGACCAAGTTCGGCATTGCACTGGCGCATTTCGGGTCGCGCGGTGCTGACGGGGACGGACCCCGCCTGCCGCGCGACCCTTTCTGCGGGCTTTGAGCCAGGTACCACGCCGCATCCTGCCAGGCTGAGGAGAAGCAGCAGAGAGAAGGCGGGATGCGGTCGCATACCCGCGCTTATCTCCCCAACATCCTTAATTCTTCGCTAACGATATGTAGGGGAGCGCAATTTTCCAGGAGAAAGCGCGGCCTATTCGGGTGCGGCGAGCTGTTCCCACAGTTCGATCTTGACCCCGTCGGGATCGAGGATCCAGGCGAACTTCCCATACCCTTCATCGACATGGCCGAGCACCTCGACCCCCTTGGCCTTCAGCTGCGCGACCATCGCGTCGCAATCGTCGACCCGCAGATTGACCATGAAGCCGCCGGTGCCGGGCTTAATGTAGCCATCGTCCTTGAAATGGCTGATGAGCGAATAGGGTTTGTCGCCGGTCTCTTCGGACCACTCCATCTGCGGCCCGTATTCGCCGCCGATACCCAGCACGTCGCGGTACCAGGCGCGCGTGGCGGCGGGGTCCTTCACCACGTAAAAGACCCCGCCCAGTCCGGTTACCTTTGCCATGTCGTTCTCCTTTTCAGGCGACCCTCAATATCCCGATGCCTGCCCATCCTTGCGCATTTCGGTGGCGCCCGTCAGCACGCCCGTCTCGGGGTCGCGCGCAATGGCCTGGTAGCCACCGAACATGATGCCGTTATCGACGACTTCGACCTTGTGGCCCATGGTGCGCAGCGTGGCGATGCTCTCTGCCGGGATGCCGGGTTCGACGAACAATGTCCCCAGCGGATCGGCGGCGGGGCCTTCCAGTGTCTCGGTCGGCTGCGGCCCGCCATCGTGGTTGAAGCGCGCGGCATCGCCTGCTTCCTGCAGGTTCATGCCGTAATCGACGATATTGACCAGCACCTGCACATGGCCCTGCGGCTGCATGCCGCCGCCCATCAGGCCCAGCGTCATATAGGGCTGGCCATCCTTCTTCACGAAGGCGGGAATGATCGTGTGGAAGGGCCGCTTGCCGGGTTCGTAGGCATTGGGATGCGCCGGATCGAGGCTGAACAGCTCGCCCCGGTCCTGGAACATGAAGCCCGTGCCGGGCGCCACCAGTCCGCCCCCCATGCCGCGGTAATTCGACTGGATCAGGCTGACCATCATCCCTTCGCCATCGACCACGGTAAGGTAGGTGGTGTCGCCTTCACCCTCGAGCTTGGGCGCGACCTCGATTTCGCCGGGTGCGAATTCGGGCGTGGCCCTGGCAGGGTCGATCAGCTTGAAACGTTCGCCGCCATAGTCGTCGGCGAGCAATTGGGCGGGAAGGGCAGCGAAGTCGGGATCGGCATAGAAGCGCGCGACATCGGCATAGGCGAGCCGCTTGGCTTCGACCATGTAGTGCAGCGCTTCGGGGCTTCCGCGCTCCCATTGCGACAGGTCGATATTCTTGAGGATATTGACCATCTGCAGCGCGGCAAAGCCTTGGCTGTTGGGCGGCAGTTCGCACAGCTCGTACCCATCCTTGTAGCCGGCACAGGCGGGCTCGACCCATTCGCTGCGGTGGGCGGCAAAATCCTCGCGCGTGAAAGCGCTGCCCTGCGCCCGCAGGTAATCGACGATCACATCGGTCAGATCGCCGTCGTAATAGGCATCGCGCCCGTCGCGGGCGATGGCTTCGAGCGTGTCGGCAAGGTCCGGATTGCGGAAAATTTCGCCCGCCTCGGGCGCGTCGCCATCTGCGAACCACACCTTGCGCGCATTGCTGAAATCGAACTCGCTCTCGCGTGCCGAATAGGCCTTGAGCGAGCGGGCGAGATACATTCCGATGACCGGCGCGATCGGATGACCTTCGCGCGCGTAGCTGATCGTCGGCGCCAGGTTTGCCGCCATCGTCCGCTTGCCGAAGCGTTCGTGCATGGCGAACCAGGCATCGACCGTCCCCGGAACGGTGATCGGCAGCGCGCCATAGGGCGGCAGGGCGTCTGCCCCATCGAGCTTGTCGCGCAGCTGGTCGAGCGTCTGACCCTGCGGGCTTCGGCCCGACCCATTGATGCCGTGCAGCTTGCCGGTCGCGGGGTCGTAGATAATCGCGAACAGATCGCCGCCAATGCCGTTGCCGGTCGGCTCCATCAGCCCTAGCGCGGCATTGGCCGCGATGGCCGCATCGACCGCGCTGCCGCCGTCCTTGAGCACGTCGAGCGCGATCTGCGTGGCAAGCGGGTGCGCAGTGGCCGCCATGCCGTGCTGCGCAATTACCGGGCTGCGTGCCCAATTCGCGCCTACGGGCCGCCCGCCGGCACCGATCTGCTGTTCGATTGCGGGCTGTTCGGCCGTCTCCTGCGCAGCGGCAGGCATGGCAGTCAGGGCGAGGGCGGCTACGCCCGCCAGTAGTGTTCGCATATTCGTCTCCTCAATCGGGAGACGGTGTGACGACTGCGCGTCAGGCTGGCAAGGGGCGCTCTGCGGTTCCGGCGGTCGCCTTGCTGACCAGCCAGATGGCGAGCCAGGCAGCGATGAAGCCGGGGACGATTTCGTAGAGGCCCTGGTCCATGCCCGGGAGCGCTGCATTCCAGCCCAGCGCAATCCATGCGACGACCACTGCGGCGCCGGTGACCAGGCCCGCCACCGCGCCTGCGCCGGTCATCCTGTTCCAGGTCAGCGCGAGGATAATCAGCGGACCGAAGGCCGCGCCGAAGCCTGCCCAGGCGTTGGACACCAGTCCCAGCACCTGGCTGTCGGGGTTGCTCGCGATCACGATCGCGGCAATCGCCACCAGCGCGACGCAGATCCGTCCGACATTGACGCTCTCGCGCTCGGAGGCATGGCGGCGGAAGAACAGTTTGTAGAAATCCTCGGTCAGCGAGCTCGAGGCGACCAGCAGCTGCGAACTGATCGTCGACATGATCGCGGCGAGCAGCGCTGCCAGCAGGAAGCCGGTGATCAGCGGGTGGAACAGCAAATTGGCGAGCACGATGAAAATCGTCTCGGGATCGTCCACGACGATGCCATTGCGTTCGGCAAAGGCGCGGCCGGCAATGCCGATGCCGATCGAACCGAGCAGCGCGACGCCCATCCAGGTCATGCCGATATTGCGCGCCGGACGCACCTTCTCGACCGTGTCGATCGCCATGAAGCGCACGATGATATGTGGCTGGCCGAAATAGCCGAGCCCCCAGGTCACCGCGCTGATGAAGCCGAGCAGGGTGAGGCCTTGCGTGAGGCTGAGGAAGCCTTCGACGGGGACGTCGGTCAGCGATCCGCCCGCACTGCCGCCTTCGCCGAACATCACCACCAGCGGCATCACCGCAAGCGCGACGACCATGATCAGGCCCTGCACGAAATCGGTCAGGCTGACCGCTAGGAAGCCGCCGACCATGGTATAGGCGAGCACCACCAGCGCGGTGATCCAGATGCCGACCATGTAATCGCTCATACCGATACCCCCGAACAGGCCGGCGAAGCTGGTTTCGAACAGCTTGCCCCCGCCCACGAGGCCGGCAGCGGTATAGACCGCGAAAAACACCACCACGATCAGCGCGGAGATCACGCGCAGCGCGACCGCCTTGTCGGGGAAGCGGTTGGCGAGGAATTCGGGGATCGTCAGCGCATTGCCATAGCTTTCGGTCTGCGCGCGCAGCCGCGGCGCGACGACGAACCAGTTGGCCAGCGCGCCGATGAACAACCCGATCCCGATCCACGCCTCGACCAGCCCGCTGGCATAGAGCGCGCCGGGCAGGCCGAGCAGCAGCCAGCCGCTCATGTCAGAGGCACCGGCGCTCAGCGCGGCAACCGCGGGTGGCAGGTTGCGTCCGGCGAGCAGATAGCCCTCGCTGGTATCGGTCGAGCGCTTCCACGCCCATAGGCCGATCGCGATCATCAGAACGAAATATAAGGCGAGCGAAATATAGGTGCCGGTCTGCATGGGCGAGGCATCTAACAGATGGAAATCGCGCTGGCCACCGGGGCCCCGAACCGCCGCGTACGCGGCATTCGAAGGGTTTCGCGAAGTTGCCGCTGTGACAAAAATGCGACACGTGCGTTTCATCGCACCGGGGCGTCGGAACGCCTTGCCTCCGCGAACGTCTTACCCGGCAACAGGGTCCACGTAACTAACAGGATTTTCAATGAAAAAATCGACATTTCTGGCCACCGCGATTTTCGCGGGCGCCTTCGCTCAGCCTGCTTTCGCACAGGATGCCGAACCCCGCTTCTTTGACGGTTTCTACGTCGGCGGGCACTTCGGGCTCGACGCAATCGACGACGAACGCGGTGAAGGCATCACCTTCGACACCGATGGCGACGGTGAATATGGCGACGGCGTCATCACGACGACCGGCGCCAATGCTTTCAGCCCCGGTTATTGCAACGGCGCCGCCAATGGCGCGGAAGCCAGTGACGGCTGCAGCGACGACAAGTCGCGCTACGGCTACGGTATCCGCATCGGCTTCGACCAGCGCATCGGCAATGGTCCGGTAGTTGCCGGCCTGTTGGTCGAGGGCGCGCTCTCGGAATCGGAAGATTACTCGACCGGTTTCAGCACCACCCCGGCGAGCTACACCTTCGTACGCGGACTGGACAAATCGGTCGCGCTGCGTGGTCGTCTCGGCGTTTCGCCCGGCAGCGGCCGCGGCCTGCTCTACGTCACGGGCGGCGTCGCCTATGCCGATATCGATCACGATTTCGTCACCACCAACACTGCCAATTCCTTCACCATGACGAATGATGACGATTGGCAGCTGGGTGGCCAGATCGGCGCCGGCGGCGAGCTCTACCTCACCGACAACATCTCGTTCGGCCTCGAATATCTCTATTCGCGCTATGATGACGACGATGCCTATGTGCTGGTGGGTGCCGGTACCGCGCCCGCAACCAATCCGTTCCTGCTCGATTCGGGTGAAACCGCTCTTCGTCCCTCGGATCCGAACCTGAACATCCATTCGATCCGCACGACGCTGAACTTCCGCTTCTGATCGTCGGATAGCTTCAAACGGAAAGGGCGGTCACATCGTGGCCGCCCTTTTTATATCGGCAGTGCCGCGCGCTCGGCCTGGCTCGCTTATCCTGGTACCCTGTTGCCTCGCGGGCTCCGCAGATCAGACCCCGCGCCGGTCCAGTTCGCGCATCAGCCGGTCGAACCGTTCCTGCACCACATCGAGCCCGTGCAGCCCGCCATTGATTGCGCGGCGATCGTCCTCGAGCCCGGGTGTCGCGGCGAACTTGTCGAGATCGCGCGACTTCCAGTACCAGCCTGCGCCCATGCAGCCGCCCTCACGCGTGCGCAGGTAGTCGGGAATTTTCTCGATCGCCATGCCGATGGATTTGCCGAATTCGGTGCAATTGTGGCGCCCGGTGATCTGCTTGGGCCCATAGCCGCGGAACCGCCAGCCATCGCCGGGTTCGGTATTGCCGAGATTGCGGCGCCCCCATTCGCCGCCATAGAGCAAATTGGCCAGTTCTTCCTGCCGCGCGAGCGACAGCCCGCGTTCGCCGCGTTTGCGCCCGAGCCGTCGTGCGTCGGCTTCGCTTATCCGGTGGCGGCCGAAGGTCCTCAGCAAGCCGTCGACGCTGTAATTGAGGCTTTCGGTCATGCGGGTCAGGCCGCGGCTCTCGACCGCGATATTGGCGAGGAAGCTGCAGATCTCGCGCCGCGTGTCGATGCCGTAGCGTAGGCACACGGTCTTGATCGGCTCGACCCATTTGGCGAGCTCTTGCGGCGTGTTCTCGGAGAAGGCGAGCTTGAGCAGGCCGACATCGATCTGGTCGATGATCCCCGTGTCGCTCGCCTTGTTGCCGTCCTTGGGGGGCGGTGTCTGCGGGGGCTTGGCGGGGGCATCGCGCAGGAGATCGAGCATTTCCCAACTGCGCGGACCCACGATGCCGTCGGGCACCAACCCGTTGGTGCGCTGCCACGCGCGGATTGCCGCTTCGGTCTGCGGGCCGAAAATGCCATCCGCCTGTAGACCCAGCAGCGCCTGGACCGTCTTGACCGCGTCCGAGCGCATTCCCCGGCGCAAGGTCGGTCGGTCTTGGTCGTCGCTTGCCGCGATCGGCGGCGGGGGTGATTTGCCCGCGAGGATTTCGGCAACCTGCGAGCGGAACTGCGACATGTCGAATAGCGGATCGGGCTTACGCCCCGGGGCCCATTCCTTGTGCCCCAGGCACATGTTCGCCTTGGCACCGATATGATCGAGAATGGCGGCGACACCGCGGCGATAGGCATCCATCTGAATTTCGGGCCAGTCGTCATGCGGGCGTCCGCCGTTTTCGCCCTCGATACCGATCAGGTGCGTATTGCCGGTATTGCGCAGACCTTCCCAGGCACCCGGTCCGGCATGGTTGGCCCGCCCAGCGGCGACGACATAATAGGTTCCGTCGCGCCCTAGGCCGAGGTGGCACAGCGGCCCCCTGAGGTCGGGCCGCCCGTGTATCAGCATGTCGAGCGTGGGCATGTTACCGCCTGCGCGGGTGGCGGTATGGTGGCACAGGACCCCGCGTACGGTCCCCATGTCACCGCGCCCGCGTGTGCGCCAGTCGGGCGTCTCGGCAACTTTGAGCCCCGCGCGCTCGAGCACTTCGGGCAGCCATGTCAAAGAATAGCTCATCCCTTCATCCCCTCGGGTCCATCGGCCGGTTGGGCGATCCCGCCCGATGCGGCGGGCAGGTGTTCGTCGCGGGTGAGGTCATCCTCATCGATGTCGAGATCCTCGACGCAGCCGTCCTCGGTCTCGTCGTCGGGGGGGGCATCGTCTTCACCGGCCTCGCCGCGCGCTGCCGATCCGACTGCGGCCGGGGCGGGCGCAGCGCCAGCCGCATCGAGATCGGGTTCGGGTTTGCGCAGCACGGGCTTTTCGCCCTCCTGCACCGCCGCCCGCGCGAGCAGGTCGGGGACCAGCCGTTCGGCAAAGCCGCCAACGAAGCCGACGATGCCGATGTAAAGCTCGTTCAGTTCGCCTGACCCGGCGTCGCCAATCCGCAAATTGACGAAGTCCGACACCACCAGTGCGACCAGCACGGTTCCCGCGATGATGCCGATCGCGACCCGCAGGCCGGCATCCATCCAGTTGTTGACCTTGTTGAGGTCCGGCAGAACGGTGCGGCCGCGGATGGCGAGGGCGATCGAGAAGAAGCTTCCCAAAGCGCCCGCCATTGCGCCACGCCACAGATTGGTGGCGTCTGCAAAACACCGCGGGTCGAGTGTGGCGTCACACCGCCCGACGCGTGAGCCAGTGGCCTCGCCAGCGGCGTCGGTGGCCAGACTGCGGGCCGCTGCGGCAGCATTATCGACATCCGGGACGGTCAGGACCGCAAACAGGATGCTGAACAGGATGAACGCAAACGCGATGGTGATGGCGACCAGCAGATATTCGAAGCGCGACCATCCGACGCGTTCCTCGATGACGTCGTCCTTTATCTCCTGCAGCACCGCACCGGCGCCCGTCAGATCGCCCTCCAGCGCGACGATGAGTGCATCGCCGATCCGGCGATCGTAGCGCGCTGCCCGCTGGCGGATGCGCGCGCCGTTCCTGCGCGGGATGATGCCCAGCGTGTGGTATCGATCGGGCTTCTCGCGCCAGTCGTCGATCAGCGCGTTGGTTTCGCCGCGCAGCGGTGCGAGCTGCGCCAGCACCTTGCGTTGTTCATCCGAGACATCGGGCGCGTCGGCGAAGTGGACCATCGCGCGTTCCCTGGTCTGGTAGACCGCATATTCAGGTGGCTTGCGCGAATAGAAATGCAGGACGGGATGGCCCGCCGAATCGAGATCGCCGGCCTTGAGATCGGCGACGTTCACCGTGCGGGCCGCATTGATAACGGGCAGACAACCATGGCTTCGATCCCCCAATCGATGACGATGGCAAGCACAGCAGGCTTGCAAGCCTTGCTTGCCGTAGGTGAGCGATCCGGTGGTTCTTATGTCTGGCGTGTGTTGGCCCAAGGTTACGCCGCGTGCGCGGGCATTGATTGTATATTTTGGTGCACGGGCCGTTCGGGCGCAGGGCGCAGGGCGCAGCACGAAAAAGGGGCCGGAAATCATCCGGCCCCTTTCGTATTTGGTACGCTGTCGGCGGGTGATTACCCGGCCGAACGCTTCGCCCGCTTGCGCTCGTGCGGATCGAGGATCGCCTTGCGCAGGCGGATGTTCTCGGGCGTCACTTCGACCATCTCGTCATCGTCGATATAGGCGATGGCCTGTTCCAGCGTCATCACGCGCGGCGGGGTGAGGCGGATCGAATCGTCCTTGCCGGTCGAACGGAAGTTGGTCAGCTGCTTCGACTTCATCGGATTGACCTCGAGGTCGTCCGGTTTGGCGTTTTCGCCGATGATGATGCCTTCGTAGATCTTCGCGCCGCCGCCGATGAACAGCTCGCCGCGTTCTTCCAGCATGTTGAGCGCGTAGGGCACCGCTTCGCCGGACACCATCGAGATCAGCACGCCGTTCTGGCGGCCTTCGATCTTGCCGCGGTAGGTGTCGTACTTTTCGTAGATGCGGTTCATGATGCCCGTGCCGCGCGTGTCGGACAGGAATTCGCCATGATAGCCGATCAGGCCGCGCGAAGGGGCGGAGAAGGTGATGCGGGTCTTGCCCTGGCCCGAGGGGCGCATCTCGGTCAGCTCGGCCTTGCGGCGCTGCATCTTCTCGACAACCGTGCCCGAATGTTCGTCATCGACGTCGATGACGACCGTTTCGAACGGCTCCATGCGCTGGCCGTTCTCTTCACGGAACAGCACGCGCGGACGGCTGATGCCCAGCTCGAAGCCTTCGCGGCGCATCGTTTCGATGAGCACGCCCAGCTGCAGTTCGCCGCGCCCGGCAACCTCGAAGCTGTCCTTGTCGGCGCTTTCGGTGATGCGGATGGCGACATTGGTTTCCGCTTCGCGATACAGGCGGTCGCGGATCATGCGGCTGGTGACCTTGCTGCCTTCGCGGCCGGCCAGCGGGCTGTCGTTGACGGCGAAACGCATGGCGAGCGTGGGCGGATCGATGGGCTGCGCCTCGATCGGCGTCTTGATCTGCGGATCGGCGATGGTGTTCGAAACGGTCGCCTTCTCAAGCCCGGCGATGGCGATGATATCGCCCGCCTCGGCGCTTTCGACCGGCACGCGGTCGAGGCCATCGAAACTCAGCAGTTTGGTTGCGCGGCCGACTTCGATGACAGTGCCCTTCGCGTCGAGTGCGTGGATCGGGTCGTTGATGTTGACCGTACCCGACTGGACGCGGCCGGTGAGCACGCGGCCCATGAAATTGTCGCGGTCGAGCAGCGTCGCGAGGAAGCTGAACGGGGCTTCGGTATCGAGGCCCGGCGCGGGGACGTGGTCGACGATCAGCTTGAACAGCGCATCCAGATTGCCTTCGCGCGCATGCTCGTCTTCGCTGGCGTAGCCGTCGCGGCCCGAGGCCCACAGGCTGGGGAAGTCGAGCTGGTCGTCATTCGCATCGAGGCTGGCGAAGAGGTCGAACACTTCGTCGAGCACGGCCTGCGGGCGAGCATCGCCGCGGTCGATCTTGTTGACGACGACGATCGGGCGCAGGCCGAGGCCGAGTGCCTTGCCGGTGACGAACTTGGTCTGCGGCATCGGGCCTTCGGCGCTGTCGACCAGCAGGATCACCCCGTCGACCATCGAGAGGATGCGCTCGACCTCGGCGCCGAAGTCGGCGTGGCCCGGCGTATCGACGATATTGATACGCGTGCCGTTCCATTCGACGCTGGTGCACTTGGCGAGAATCGTGATCCCGCGTTCCTTTTCCAGGTCGTTCGAATCCATCGCACGTTCTTCGACGCGCTGGTTTTCGCGGAAGGTGCCGGATTGACGGAAAAGTTGGTCGACGAGAGTTGTCTTGCCGTGGTCGACGTGGGCGATGATCGCCACGTTGCGCAGGTCGCGGGACATGGAATGTGCTTTCTGTTAGCGTGCCGTAGCGTTAACGCATGAGCGGCACGATGCGTTTCGGGCGCGCCCCTAGCTTAGATGCTGCACTGCGACAAGCCGTTGCGGTGTAACGCGAAAGGCACAGTCGCGGCCCCCGCTGCGTCACGCGTTGGCTAAACGCTTGAGAGGGCATGCAAGTCTGGTAATCCGCCGCTCGCCTGCGTTATTTGGGGACTGCGCAGCAGACCAAAAAGACGTCTTGAGAGAAGAGGACATTTCATGAAATTCAATACTTTCGGCCGCCACGCGTCCGTTCGTACCGCCCTGCTGGCCGGCGCTGCCGCGCTGGTTCTGCCCGCCGCCGCCCAGGCGCAGGACGCCGACGCTGACATCGACGCCGACGATACCGATATCGCCGCTCCCGCCAGCGGCAATGTGATCATCGTTACCGCGACCAAGCGCGAGCAGACGCTGCAGGAAACCCCCGTTGCGGTGAGCGTGACAACTTCCGAAGCTATCGAGCAGGCCCAGATTCGCGACGTCGCCGATCTCGCCACGCTGGTCCCCTCGCTGCGCGTCAGCCAGAACCAGAGCTCGTTCGCGACCAGCTATTCGGTCCGCGGCTTCGGCACCGATGGCAACAACATCGGCCTCGAGCCCTCGGTCGCGATGTTCGTCGACGGCGTCTATCGCAGCCGCGCAGTGTCGCAGATCTCCGATCTTCCCGACATCCAGCGCGTCGAAGTTCTGCGCGGCCCGCAGTCGACCCTGTTCGGCAAGAACGCCAGCGCCGGCGTGATCTCCATCGTCACCAAGGAACCGCAGTTTGATTTCGGCGGCATGGTCGAAGCCAGCTACGGCAATTACGACGCGATGGTCGTCAAGGGTTTCGTCACCGGCCCGATCAGCGATTCGGTTGCCTTCAGCGCGGGCGGCGGCATCAACAAGCGTGACGGCTACCTGACCAATGGCGTCAATGGCGACGACATCAACGATCGCGACCGCTGGTTCACCCGCGGCCAGCTGCTGTTCGACAATGGCGGCCCGCTGCGCGTCCGCGTAATCGGCGATTACGACAAGATCGAAGAGCGTTGCTGCGGTGTCCTCAATGTGGCTTCCTCGCCCGAGATCGGTGCGATCCAGCTGCTCGGCGGCCAGGTCAACGATTTCCGCAACAATCCCGATGGCGATGTGGTCTTCACCGACGTCGATCCGATCAACAACGTCGAGAACTACGGCATCTCGGGCCAGATCGATTACGACTTCGGCGCGCTGGGGCTGACCTCGATCACCGCCTATCGCAAAACCAAGCTCGGCGCCGACCAGGACGTCGACTTCACCAGCCTTCCGGCGGTGAGCGGGGCGAATATCGGCGATGCCGATATCGAAACCTTCACCCAGGAGCTGCGGATTGCCTCGGATTTCGACGGCCCGTTCAACTTCCTGATCGGCGGCTATTACTTCGACGAACGCGTCGATACGTCGGACCAGATCGTTTACGGTCCCGGCTTCCGTCCCTTCGCCGACCTGCTGCTGCAGGGTGCGACCGGGGGCACGCAGAATGTCAACACGCTCGAAGCCACGCTCTCGGCGCTGAACGGTACCGATTACACCGGCCAGTTCTTTGCTGAAGGCCAGGGCTTCTTCAACAACATCGTCCAGGACAACGAAGCGTTCTCGATCTTCGGCAATGTCGATTTCGAGATCACCGATCGCCTCGTCCTCACGCTTGGTGCGAACTACACCAAGGACAAGAAGCAGATCGTCACCAACTCGACGAGCACCGATGTGTTCTCGAATGTCGATCTGATTGCCTCGGGCAACACCGCGATCTTCGCGCAGGGCCTCGCCACTCAGGTCGGTACGCTGCTGGGCCTCGGCCGTCCGGCCAGCCAGGCTGAAATCGGCGCCTTCGCCGGTGCCAACCCGGCCGCCTTCGGCCAGGTTTCGGCAGGCGTTCAGGCTTTCGCCGATGCCAACGATGCCAACCCCGCGGTGAACCCGCTGCTGGCACTGACCCCGTTCCAGTTCCTGCCGCCGATGCAGAACTGCCCGAACGCGGTCGAGGACTGCTCGACCAATGACGACGACTGGAGCTGGAACGTCCGCCTGGCCTACGAAGTCACGCCGACGCTCAACGTCTATGCCAGCTGGGCGACCGGCTACAAGGCACCGAGCTTCAACCTGTCGCGCGACAGCCGTCCGCTGCCGGCCGATTTCGCCGCGCTGCAGGCACAAGGCCTCGCGGTCACCAACCTGCGTCCGGGCACCCGCTTCGCCAATGCCGAGAATTCGGAAGTCTACGAATTCGGCATCAAGGGTAACTGGAGCCGTGCTGCCGCGAACCTGACCTTCTTCCAGCAGTCGATCGAGGATTTCCAGGCGAATACCTTCACGGGTACGTCCTTCATCCTGTCGAATGCCGGCAAGCAGGAAACCTTCGGGGTCGAATTCGACGGCCAGTTCTACGCCAGCGATGCGCTGACGCTGAGCGTCGCGATGACCTATCTCGATGCGCAGTACGATAACTTCGTCGCTTCGCCCGTGGGTGATCTTTCGGGCGAGCCGGTTGCCGGCGTGCCCGAACTGTCCGCCGTCTTCGGCGCGCAGTACAACAAGGAAATCAACTCGCGCGGTGATCGTGTCATCCTGCGCGGCGATTTCTCCTACTCGTCGCCGGTGCAGATGGTCGACGGCCTGACCAACTACATCGTGGTCGATCCGGCCACCGGTGAACGCGACTTCGGTCCGGCCCGCGCCGCGGCCGCTGCCTTCAAGCGCGAGGTCAACAGCCTCAACGCATCGTTCACCTATGCCTTCGACATGGGGCTCGAACTGACCGTGTGGGGCCGCAACCTGCTCGACGACCGGTACCTGACCACGGTCTTCCCGGCAGTTGCGCAGGGCCAGGCGATCTCGGGCTATCCGAACCAGCCGCGCACCTACGGTGTGGCCGCAAGATTCCGCTTCTGATCGAAGCCGATATCTGGACAAGGGGAAGGGGGCCTGCGGGCCCCCTTTTCTTTTGCCTGAAGTGCGTGGCTCGGCGCAGGTCATGGCTTGTGGCCGCTACCATTCGCACTGGGGCGGGCAAACCGTGAGTATTGCCGCCGACCCGTACATCGCCGTGTTTTATTTCACTATGGGTGCGCGGGATGCGGGACGCGTGCCGTCGGCATCGATCTCGGGACGCAGCTTGCCGCTTCTACGCTACCAGGTCGGCGCCGCTGCCTAGAGCGCGCGCAATGCCTGGGCAGGCTTGGCGCGCAGCAGCGGCAGCGAGGCGCCCAGCGCGAAGGCTAGCACCACGCCAATGCCAAGACCCAGCACGGCGAGCACCACGCTCCAGTCGGGCAGCCAGTCGAATTCGAACAATTGCGTGACCACCAGCCATGCGGCCAGGCTTCCGATGCCCAGCGCGACCAGCGCGAGCGCGGCGGCAAGCGCACTGTATTCGATAAGTTGCATCAGCAGGATCTGTCGCCGGTCCGCTCCCAGCACGCGCAGGACCACCGTATCGTAGGTCCGCGCCGCGCGTGCGGCGGCAATCGCGCCCAGCAGCACCGCAAGGCCCGCCAGGACCGCGACGCTGGCCGCGGCGAGCGTGGCCAGCCCGACCTGTTCGAGGATCGTGCGCGCCTGTTCCAGCACCCCGCCGACTTCGATGACCGAAGCCGAAGGCAGCGCCGCGACCAGCGCCTGGAGCAGGGGCCCCGTGGGCGTGCCGGGGCTCAGTTCGACGGTCGCGGCCAGATTGTGCGGCGCATCGCTGATCGCATTGGGGCTGAGCACGAAAACATAGTTGAAGCCCAGGCTTTCCCAGTCGATCCGGCGCAGGCTGGCGATCCGCGCGGTGCGTTCGACCCCGAGGATGCCGAAGGTCAGCATGTCGCCAACTTCAAGCCCGGCGGCCTCGGCGAAATCGGCATCGATCGAAACCAGCGGCTCGCCGCCGTAGAACGGCCCCCACCATTCGCCCTCGGTCAGTTCGTTGCCTTCGGGCAAGTGATCGGCATAGGTCAGCCCGCGTTCGCCGCGTAGCGCCCAGGCGCCGTCGGGAATATCCTCCAGCGTGGATGTACGGGTCATCGCCCCCTTGGGGCCGAAGGCGAGCACTGCGCCGCGCAGCGCGGGGACGGTGCGCCAGTTGGCATCGGGATCGGCCTCGCGCACCAATGTCTCGAACTCGGTCACCTGGTCGCGCGGGATATCGAGCACGAAATAGTCGGGCGCGCGGTCGGGTACGCGCTTGGCGATATTGCCGTCGATCGCGCTCTGCACGGCAGCCAGCAACACAAACGCGGCAAGTCCGAAGCCGAGCGCGGTAACCAGCGCGCCGGTCGATGAGCCGGGCCGGTGGAGGTTTGCCAGCGCATTGCGCGCGACCGGGCTTTGCGGGCGCGGGAGCGATGCGGCGACCTTGCGGATGCCCCAGCCCAGCAGTGCGAGCAGGCCCAGCACCGCTGCCGCCCCGGCAAGGAAGCCGCCCGACAGCAGCGGGTTCTCGGCAGTCAGCAACGCCAGCGCGACGATCGCGGCCAGTCCGCCGCCGACCAGCAGCAGCGCCTGCGGATCGCGGGCGAGTGGCGCGACGCGTGCGCGCATCAGCGCCATGGCGGGGAATTGGCGCGCGCGCAGCAGCGGGGGGGCGGCGAAGACCAGCGCCACCAGCATGCCATAGGCAAGCGCGAGCAGCAGCGCGCCGGGATCGATCACTACCCCGCTCGATACGGGCAATAGCCCTTCGAGTGCGCGCGCGAGCAGCGGCACCGCAGCCACTCCCACGGCGATCCCCGCAAGGCTCCCGACCAGCGCGGCAGCGACGATCTGCAGCGCATAGATACGCGCGATGTCACCGCTCGACGCGCCAAGGATCTTGAGCGTGGCGATGCCCTGCCGCCGGGCATCGAGATAGGAAGTCACCCCGCCGCCGATCCCGATCCCGGCAATGACCAGCGCGGCGAGGCCGACCAGCGTGAGGAATTCGCTCATCCGGTCGACGAAGCGGTCGGTTCCCGGTGCGGCGCGGTCGGCAGTGTCGATATCGAACCCGGCTTCGGGAAAGCGGTCTTCCAGCGCTTCCTCGACATCCGCGGCATCGCGCGCCTGCGCGAAGCGGACGCGGGTTTTGGACTGGTACATCGAACCGGGCGCGATCAGCCCGGCGCGCGCGGGCAGTTCCTCGGCCACGATGATGGTCGGGCCCAGCTGGAAGCCTTCGCCCAGCCGGTCGGGTTCGTCGGCGATGATCCCGCCCACCCCAAGCGTCTCGGTCCCGATGGCGATGCTGTCGCCGGGCGCCACGCCCAGCCGGTCCGCCGCACCCTGCGACAGCCACGCCTCGTCAGGGGCGGGGGCACCGACCGCGCGGCCATCGGCCAGCGTCAGCGTGCCATAGAGCGGGTAGGCTGCATCGACCGCCTTCAGTTCGATCGGGGCGGCCTGGTCGTCATAGCGCGCCATTGCCTGCATCCGCGTGCCCGCGGATACCTTGCCATACTCCTCCAGCGTGGCGCGTTCGGTCTCGTCGAGCGAACGCTGCCACAATTCCACCTGCAGGTCCCCGCCGAGATATTCGCGGCCATTGGCCTCGATCTCGCCCTCGATCGCGGCGGTCAGCGACCCGATCGCAGCCAGCGCGCCGGTGCCGAGGAACAGGCAGACCAGCAGCAGCCGCAGGCCCCGGAAACGCGCATTGAGATCGCGCCGCGCGATACGCCAGGCGGTCGCCCAGCTCATGCGGCGGTGTCGCTGGCGATGCGTCCGTCGGCGAGTTGCAGCACGCGCTCGCAATGGTCGGCCAGTTCGGGGTCGTGTGTGATGACCAGCAGCGTGGCGCCGGTTTCGGCGCGCCGTGCGAACAGCAGTTCGACGATTTCATGGCCCGTGGCGACATCGAGATTGCCGGTCGGTTCGTCGGCGAAGATCAGGTCGGGTCGCGCGGCGGTCGCGCGGGCGATCGCCACGCGCTGCTGCTCGCCGCCCGACAGCTGCTGCGGGTAATGGTCGAGCCGGTGGCCGAGCCCGACGGCTTCGAGTTCGGCGCGCGCGCGCGCCTGCGCATCGCTTTCGCCCGCCAGTTCCATCGGCGTGGCGACGTTTTCGACCGCAGTCATGGTGGGCAGCAGGTGGAACGCCTGCAACACGATCCCGATCCTTCCGCGGCGGGCATGCGCCAGCGCGTCCTCGTCCATCGCGGCAAAGTTCTCGCCCGCCACCTGCAGCGTGCCGCCGCTGGCGCGTTCGAGACCCGAGAGCACGGCCATCAGCGAGCTCTTGCCCGAGCCCGAGGGGCCGAGCAGCGCCACGGTCGATCCGCGCGCGATATCGAGGTCGATCCCGCGCAGGATCTCGACCGGCGCTTCGCTGGTGCCGAGGGTGAGGGTAAGGTTGCGGGCGGAAATCGCGGCTTGAGAGTTGGTCACCTTGCTGCGATGGCATGCGGCCCAGTGTTGCACAAGGAATCTCGCCGATGCGTCTCGGGCCTTTGTCGATCATGCTCCTCGCCTTCGGGCTGGCCGCCTGCGGCAGTGCGGACGAGGTTGCCGAAGCACCGGGGCCTGCGCGGGACGCAGTGTCGGCGCCTGCCACGGACGCCGTGGTGGAGGGTCCCGAACGCCGCATCCTCGCGTTTGGCGACAGCCTGTTTGCGGGCTACGGGCTGGAAGAACAGCAGGGCTATCCCGAACAGCTCGAGGCGGGTCTGCGCGAGCGCGGCATCAATGCGCGCGTGGTCGATGCGGGCGTGTCGGGCGATACCAGCGCGGCGGGGCGCCAGCGGCTCGCCTTTACGCTCGATGCGCAAGCCGCCCCGCCCGACCTTGTCATCCTCGAACTGGGCGGCAACGACATGCTGCGGGGGATCCAGCCCGAGCAGACCCGCGCCAATTTTGCCGCCATGCTCGAGGAACTGCGCACGCGCGGTATCCCGGTGCTGGTGATGGGGATGCGCTCGCCGCCCAATTACGGCAGCGAGTACCAGCAGCAGTTCGACAGCCTCTATGGCGAGCTGGCGGAGCAATATGACGCGGCGCTGGTGCCGTTCTGGCTCGACAGCATCTATGAAGACCGCAGCATGTTCCTGCCCGATCGCATCCATCCGACCGCGGCGGGGATCGCGGCGCTGGTCGATGATACGGTGGATGACGTCGAAGCCGCGCTGCCGCCTGCTTCCTAGACGCGTTGGACCGCGCCCGCACCGACGCGCCATACGGCGGCTTCATCGGCGATCGTGCTGAAGGGCGCTGCCTCGGTGCCTGTCATCCACACTTGCGCGCCGCTGCCGCGCAATTGCTCGAACAGCGCCGCGCGGCGGACCGGGTCGAGATGCGCGGCGACCTCGTCGAGCAGCAGCAGTCCGGCGCGCCCCTGCGCGGCCAGGCCCGCATGGGCGAGGGTGATCGCGACCAGCATGGCCTTCTGTTCGCCGGTCGAGCTTTGCGCGGCGGGCACGCGCTTGGCGGCATGGACCACCTCCAACTCGTCGCGATGCGGCCCCGCCAGCGTGCGCTGCGCTGCGCGGTCGCGCGCGCGGTTGTCGAACAGCGCCTGCGACAGCCCGTCGGCATGGTCGGGCGCGCCCGGGGCATAGGTGAGGGCGGGGCGCGCGAAGGGTTCGGCGGGCATTTCGGCAAGCCGCACCGCCAGCGTTTCGACCAGCCGCGCGCGGCCGCGCATCAGCGCCGCGCCATGCGGGACCATCTGCGCCTCGATCGCATCGAGCCACGCGCCTTCGGGTTCGCGCCGGTCGGCCAGCAGCCGGTTGCGTTCGCGCAAGGCCGCTTCATAGCGGGCCGCATGGCTGGCATGCGCGGGGTCGAGCGCCAGCGCCAGGCGGTCCATATACCGCCGCCGATCGCCGGCCGGCCCGGTGAACAGGCCGTCCATCGCAGGCGTCAGCCAGGTCACCGCCAGCCATTCGCCGAGCCCCGTCGCGCTGCTTTCCGCGCCATTGATCCGCACCCGGCGGCGGCCCGGATTGGCGCTTTCGGCATAGGTGCCGAGGCGCACCGGCCCATCCTCCTGCCGCAGGTCGGCGCCGACGCGGAAGCCTCCTCCGCTGCCCTTGCGCATCATGTCGGCCAGCGCGGCACGGCGCAGGCCGCGTCCGGGCGCAAGCAGCGAAAGCGCCTCGAGGATATTGGTCTTGCCCGCCCCGTTCTCGCCCACCAGCAGGTTGAACTGCGCGGTCTCGCCCAGCTCGGTCGCGGCGTGGTTGCGGAAGTCGATGAGTGAGATGCGGTCGAGCGCCATGGGTCGGCTGGCGATAGCGCGGGCACGCGGACCCCGCTACTCGAAAGGCGCATATCCAACAGTTGGGGAAATTTCCCAACCTTTCGGATTGATGAACGGATCGGGGTCGGGCTGTTCAGCAAGAAATGGCGGAAATCTGCGGTTTTCCGAGTTTGGCACACCCGTTGCATTCATTGGGATATCCCGGATGGTCCGGGGCCAAACAAACCAAGGATCAGGAGAACCACAATGAACACCTTCGAAAACGCCAGCAACCGCGCTCTCGCCGCCATTTTCGCTCTCAGCATCTCGGCCGTCTTCATGGCCGCTGCGATCGTCCCCGCCAGCCCCACCGGCTTCATCGCCTGATCGCCCCGATCACGCACTCTCGCATCGAAAGGAAAGGAATTATGTTCAACTCGGAAAACGGCAACAAGCTCTTCGCAGCTGCCTTCTCGCTCGTACTCTCGGCAGTGGCCTTCGCCACGGCTATCCTCCCGGCCTCGCCCAATGGAGTGATCGTATGAGCCAGCTGAAGCACCGCGACGAAGACCGCGCCGTCCGGCCCAGCAAGAGCTTCGCGCTCGATCGCAATGGCGGCAAGCTGATGGGCGTCTGCTCCGGCATCGCCCGCTACTTCGGCATCGACGTTACCTGGGTCCGTATCGGGTTCGTCGCAGGAACGCTGCTCGGTTTCGGCAGCTTCATCCTGATCTACCTCGCGATCGGACTGATCGCCGACTGACCACGGCCTCGCGCCAACCGACCCGGTTTTCGTGCCGGTCGTGGCTCAAAACAGAGAAAACCGGGAGGGGCCATCTGGCCCCTCTCTTGATTCCGGCCCCGCAAGGCAGGCATCGGCCTAGTCGTATCGGTAAGTTAGCGAAAACAGTGCTTCGAACGGCGCCCCGGCATGGACCAGCCGGTCCAGGTCGTTGAGTGCCGAGAGTACGTAGCGTTCGTCGGTGACATTGCTGAGATTGGCCTGCAGCTGCCAGCGTTCGCCGTACTCATAGCGCACGAACAGGTCGAGCAGCGTGTAGGAATCGACCTCGACTTTATCCGCACTATCGCCGTCGCCATTGGGATCGGCCAGTGCAAGCCGACTGCCCACATGCCGCACCCCGCCGCCTATAGTCAGTCCCTCGAGCGTGCCCTCCTCGAATCGATAGCTTGTTCGCAGCGAGGCGGTGAACTCGGGCGCACCGACGATGTTTGTACCCTGGTCTTCGGTATCGGCGTATCCAAACCCGCCATGGATTTTCCAATTGTCCGCCAGCGCGAGGTCAAAATCGACATCGGCGCCGCGGCTGGTCTGCTTGGCCGAGGCGATAAAGCCGAACGGATTGGGATCGCTGATCTCGGTGGTCGGATCGGGCAGCGCGACATTGGTCTTGGTTATATCGAACAGGCTCAGCGTGAACGACAGCATGCCGCTGACCCCCGAGCCCTTGAGACCGACATCGAACCCTTCGCCGCGCTCGGGCTCAAGCAAATTGTTGTTCTTGTCGAAAACTGAATTGGGCGCGAACGATTCCGAATAGGCGGCATAGGCGGAAAGGCTGTCCGTGACGCTGTAGATTGCGCCCGCCTGAAAGGTGAAATCGGATACCTCCTGCGGCGCGGTCGGGCTGGCCGGCAACGGCATACGATCTATACTGTCGTAGCGCCCGCCGAGATTGAGCTTCAGCCCTTCGGTCAGCTCGACGTGCGTGCTGGCGTAGACCCCGATCCGTTCGATCTCCTCCGCCGCGAACAGCGCCGGGAAGAGCGGTAGCAGCGCCTTGGGTGGCGGACGGCGCGAATAGTCTGGATCGGCCCAGTTAAGGACATTGATACTGCCAGCGTCGAGCCGCGAACTCCGCTCGGTGGTCGAGACGCGATAGTCGGCACCAATGACGAGATCGACATTGCGGCCCACCACCTTGGTATCGCCGGTGATGCTGAGCTGGAAGGCGTCCTCCTTGTTCTGCTGCTCCTGCTGCAGCGCCAGCTGGACATAGGTAAAGCTCGCGAGATCGAGCGAGATCGGCAGCCACAGCGCGCTAAATTCGTACCCGCCATCGAAATGGCGCCCGCGCGCGGTCAGATACCACTCGTCCGAGAAGCGCTGCACCAGGTCCGCGCCGATCGTATACTGGTGCCGGTCTATCCGGTCCTGCGGGTGATTGTTGACCTGCTGGATCCGGGCGGTCAATTTGCCGTCGAGATCGACCGCAGTGCCGAAATCGGCCTGGAAGTCGTCCTGCGTCGCCTCGCCGATCAGCGTCAGTGCGGTGTTGTCGGTGATCGCCCAGTGGAGCGAGGGCGCGAGAAACATCCGTTCGTTGGGATTGTCATAGCCGCGCCAACCGTCGTCATACCGGTAGAGCGCGACCAGCCGGAACCGGATCCGTTCGCTGCCCAGCCGGCCGCCAAGATCGAAGCGCGGGCTAAACATCCCGTCGGTACCTGATTCGACCGCGAATTCGGCATGGTCGCGTGCAAGCGGGCGCTTGGCGCGCATATTGACCAGTCCGCCAGGATTGCTTTCGCCAAACAAGACCGAGCTTGGCCCCTTGATCACTTCGAGGCTTTCGAGATTGTACAGTTCAGGATCGGCGACCCCGCCGAAGGTTTCGACGCGGAACCCGTCGCGCAACACGGTAGCGGACTGGAAACCGCGGATTAGAAAGGCGTTTTCGCGCCCGTCGGTGTCACCCTGATAAGCGACGTTGGAGATCAGCGTCAGTGCGTCGTCGATCGTCTCGGGGCGGACCTCGTCGAGCAGAGTTCGGGAAAACACCTGCACCGCGCGCGAGACGTCGAGCGGGCCGAGACCGCTGCGCAGCACTGAGGAGGCATCGTTGCGCCGGTCGCCAAGCACTATGATTGGGTCGGAGTGCGCCTCCTCGACTTCACCGGATTCGTTTGGCGGGTCGGCGGCCTGAACCGACGCGGCGAGGCAGGCGAGCCCCGCCAACAGGACATATGTCGAGCCGCGCAAACGCACCGGTGCGGACATAGCCCCTGATCCCCCTTTGGTCGCGCTGCGCCGGCTTCAGATGAACTCGATCATCCAGGCGTTCCCGAGCCGTGTCTGACGCTCGGCCCGGGCGCGGCGCGCCCGAGCGATCACGCGACTATCGGTTGTAAGTGCGTTCGAGGCCGTCGCCTGTGTCGAGCGTCAGCGTGCCGTCCGTCACATTCCACGCGATGCTGGATCTGGCCTGAGCCAGCTCGTCTTCCGCGTGTGCGCGGCGCGCGATATTCGAGGTTTCGTCCCTGCACGACGTCACCTCGACTTCGCCGCCGGTGGGCTGCACCTGCAGGGTCGAACCGTCGCCGGTATAGGTGCCGGTGTGGACCAGCGAGGCCACGCAGCCGGTATCGGCATCGGTGAAGTTCGCGTCAGAAAGGTAAGTGCCATCGGCATTGTAGGTCAGCGTCGAAGTGCCGTCATAATGACCGTGACCGCTGACCGCGACGCGATCGGCGGTCCATGTGCCTTCAATCTGCGCCAGGCCCTCCGGCGCGGTATCTTCCTCCTCGGTAACAGGCGGCGCGCTATTACAAGCGGCAACCATGACCGCAAGAGATAGAAGCGGAACTGCAGCAAGTACTTTCATGACCGACTCTCCTCATTGGACCCGTAGTCATAGGGGTTTTTGGGTTTGCGGTACAGAAGGCAAATATGATCTGCGTCAACGGCTTGCTGAAATCAAATCCTTAAGGCGCATCTTGCTTTGGATATCAAAGAGATTCTTTGAAATGCGCTGAAATTTTCCGAAAAATTTCAGCAACTATTCTCTCTCAGGCGGGAATAACGCGGAGCCTGTGGAGGCGCGGCAAATTCCGGCTTTCGTCGACAATGAGGGCGAATCCTCACATCGCCGAAATGCCGCCGTCGAGCTTGAGCTCCGCGCCGGTCATGAAGCGGCTTTCATCGCTCGCCAGATAGACCACCGCATTGGCGATATCGTTGGGCTCGCCCACGAACTTGAGCGGGATCTGCCGCGCCAGCTTCTCGAGCAGGACACCCTTTTCGATATTGTGGTTCTTCGCGGTGCCGTCGAGGATCGGCGTATCGACGAAGGTCGGATGGATCGAATTGCAGCGGATCTGCATGTTCTTCTTGGCGCAATGCAGCGCGATCGACTTGCTCAGCATCCACACCGAAGCCTTGCTGGCGTTATAGGCGGGCATCGTGTCGCTCGCGATCAGCCCCGCAATGCTCGAGATATTGACGATCGACCCCGGCGCGTGTTCGCGCATCAGCGGCAGCGCCTTCTGGCAACCGTGAAAGATCGAATCGACATTGATCGCAAAACAGCGCTTCCAGTCGTCGAAGTCGCAGGTCTCGATATTGCCCGCTACACCGATCCCGGCGTTGTTGACCAGCACGTTGAGCCCGCCCATCTGGTCGCGCGCTGCATCTACCGCGGCTTCCCAGGCCTGCGGATCGGTAACGTCGTGCTGGATCGCGAAGGCCGTGCCGGCGCCGAGTTGCTCGTTGATCAGCGAAGCGGTTTCCGCCGCGCCGTCGCCATTGATGTCGGTGCACAGCACGCGCGCGCCTTCTTCGGCCAGCCGGGTGGCATGCGCGCGCCCCAGACCCTGCGCCGCACCCGTTATCAGCGCCAGCTTACCCGCGCACCGCGGCTCGCGTTCCTTCGCCATCTCTCACTCTCCTGCCAGTAATCCCTGTCCCAGCAGCAAGAGCATGCGCACGTCGATCCCGCAACCATCGGCGCGCTTGGCGGCGATAAAGCTCTGGATGTCGGCCAGCGCAACGCGGTGTACGGTGATGTTCTCTCCCGCCACGCCGCCGCCTTGGCCGATTTTGGTCAGCTGGCGCGCGCGGACGAGGGTGAAGCTTTCGCTGACCATCCCGGGTGAGGACCAGAAACAGCCCTGGTCTTCGAGAATGGCGGCGCGGTAGCCGGTTTCCTCCTCGAGCTCGCGCCCGGCGGCGGCCAGCGGGTCTTCCTCGGCGAGATCGTCCTCGTCGCCGATCAGCCCGGCGGGCAGTTCGATGCAGGGACAGCCCAGCGGGACGCGGTATTGTTCGACCAGCAGGACATGGTCGTGCTCGTCGACCGCCAGGATCACCGCCGCGCGGATATTGCGCGGGCGGCCGACATATTCCCACCGCCCGCGTTTCTTCGCGGTGATGTACTTGCCCTGCCAGACGATCTGCTCGTCCGCATCATGGTCGGGCACGGACATGGTCAGACCTCGATCAGGCGGTCGGGCAATTCGTTTTCGTCATCTTCGCTGCGCGGGAAATGTTCGGACAGCACCTGGCCGACATCGCGGACACCGGCAGCCAGCCCTTCGGCGATATGGCCCTGTTTGATCTCGGCCAGCATGTCCGCCATCGCCTCGCCCCAGACCTCCGCCGGGACGATCGCGGCGATCGGCTGGTCGGCGACGATTTCGGCGCGGTGTTCGCGCATCGACAGGTAAAGCAGCACGCCGGTGCGGCCATGCGTGCGCCGTTCGGCGCCGACCTTGAAATGCTTGATCGCACGGGCATGCGTGCGCGCGGTCTTCACCGGACCCGGCGTCAGCATGAAGCGCAGCGGATCCCAGCTCACCAGCAGCCAGCCGATCACGAAGGCGACCAGCCCCAGCGCAATCGTCATGCTCGCCAGTTCGCCGGTGGTCCATTCATGCGTCCAGCCGCCGACCAGCGCGTCCCACAGATCCATAAAGGGCTGGGGGATCATCGCGAACAGGCTCATCGCCGAAAAGGCAAGCGCCGCCGCCCAGACCAGCACGACGTCGTTGTACTCGTCACTCCGGTCGGCCAGCACGGTGACGATTTCGCCGCTGGTGGTGAGTTCGGCCTGCGCGACTGCGTTCGACACGATCGTGTGATCGCCTTGTGAAAGATAGCCCATTACCACCCCCCGGAGGCGCCGCCGCCCCCGAAACTGCCACCGCCGCCGGAAAAGCCGCCGCCGCCGAAACCACCGCCGCCGCCGAAGCCGCCCCCGCCGCCCCAGCCGCCGCCGCCACCACCCCAGTCGTCGCCGCCGACGCCGCGGGCAATCGCCTTGCCGGCTTCCCACAGGATGATGTCGCCCACGACCCCGCCCATGCCGCCGCGGCGATAGCGCCGGCTGCGTCCGCCGCGGAACATCGGCAGGATGAAAAAGAAGAATATGAACCCGAGCCAGATCAGCGCGCCCACGGGAAAGCCGCCCTCGCTGTCGCGCTCTGCCGTGCGCTCCTGCGCCACGCGTGCGGCTTCCTCGGGTGGCAGTTCGAGCTGGGTGATAATCTGGTCGGCGCCCCAGGCGATGCCGCCCGAATAATCGCCCTCGCGGAAGAAGGGCTTCATCCCCTCGACATATTCGAAGGCCAGCCCGTCGGGGATCACCCCTTCGAGCCCATAGCCCACCTCGACCCGCATCTTGCGCTCGTTGGGCGCGACGACGAGGATAATGCCGTCATTGCGCTCGGCATCGCCCAGCGCCCATTCGCGGCCCAGCCGATAGCTGTAATCCGAGATGTCGTAGCCCTCGAGATCGGGGATCGTCGCGATGACGAACTGGCGCTGGTTCGCCTCCTCGAAAGCATCGAGCTTGGCAGTCAGCGCCGCTTCGGTGGCATCGTCGATGATGTTCGCGGAATCGACCACCGGCGCGGTGCCGCGTTCGGGGAACGTCTGCGCGGCGGCGGGCAGGGCCAGGCCTCCGAGGAGGCCAAGCCCCGCCGCCAGCGGCAGGATCAGACGGCGGATGAGTGTGCGCATCGCAGCGCCGCTCAGTTCGCGGCGTCGCTATCCGAGCGCATGTTAAGCTCGGGCGCGGTTTCGGCGCCTTCGGTGACTGCCTGGTAGGGCACCATCGGTTCCGCGCCATGGATGATGTTCGCGCCGATCGTGTCGGGGAAGGTGCGGATGGTGGTGTTATACTGGCGGACCGCCTCGTTATAGTCGCGGATCGCGACCCGGATGCGGTTCTCCTGGCCTTCGATCTGGGTCATGAAGCGGCCGAAGTTTTCCTGGCTGCGCAGTTCGGGATAGGCTTCGACATTGGCCATCAGCCGCGACAGCGCGCCGCCGAAGGTGTTCTGCGCTTCCTGATACTGCGCCATCTTCTCGGCATCGCCGAGATCGTCGCCATCGATCTGGATTTCGGGACGCGTTGCCGAAGCACGCGCCTGCACCACCGCCTCGAGCGTGTCGCGCTCCTGCTCGGCCGAGCTCATCACGATCTGCTCGAGATTGGGCACGAGGTTCGCGCGTTCCTGGAACGCGGCCTCGACATCGGCCCATTTGGCCTTCGCGGTCTCCTCGGCCGCGGGCACCGAGTTAATTCCGCAGGCCGACAGGGCCAGCGCGGCGGCAGCGACGATGGAGGTGCGAAAAGCAGCCAAGCGGTTCATGCAAAATCCCTCTTGTGGTAAACGTGTCTTGTCTAGATAGCACACCTTTCCCACCTTTCAAGATTAACACGATCTTGTCGTCCGGCGGTGTCAGTGGCAGAAAGCCCCACGATTACGATGGTAAACAGGGACTGCCGCATGTTAAAAGATTTCAAGGATTTTATCGCCAAGGGCAACGTCATCGATCTCGCCGTGGCGGTCATCATCGCGGGCGCGTTCGGGACGATCGTGGCATCGCTAACCGACGAGGTTATCATGCCGGTCGTCGGCGCGCTGTTCGGCGGGGCCGATTTCTCCAGCTATTTCATCCTCCTGACCACGCCCGAAGGCTATGAAGGATCGCTGACCGATTATGCCGCGCTCAAGGAAGCGGGCGCAGCGATGATCGGTTACGGCGCCTTCATAACCGCGATCATCAACTTCGTGATCCTGGCGTTCATCATCTTCCTGCTGGTCCGCTATGCCAAGAAGATCATGGCCGAAGCCGAGGAGAAGGAAGCAGCGGCACCCGCCGGTCCGACCGAGATCGAGCTGCTGACCGAAATCCGCGACGCGCTGAAGAAGTAAATTTGCCGCGACTGCCCGCCCTCGGTGCGGAGGGGCGGGCCATGGTCCGTCCCGCAACTGGCGGGTATGTGGCTGCATACACTTCACATTAAGCGGGCAGGGCCTATATGGGTCCTGCCCGTTTCGGCGGGATATGGCGATAAATGGCGCTGTGTAATAGGTACAACGGACCCGGGGGCAGTACCCGGCGGCTCCACCACAAACCGCTGAAATGGCGGATTATGACGGGGCCGAACTAGGATCGACGTGTGCTGAAAGGCAGTGGTTTTGCTCGGGCTGAGTACCCCGTAAAAATGTTCACAACACACAAGTGCCAACGATAACGAAGCACTCGCTCTCGCAGCGTAATTTGATGGCCTAACGGCCTGAATTTACAAAGCTAAAGCGCGGTTGGACCCACCGGGCAACAGAAGCGGATTCCGGGGCTCCGGGGGTAGCTAGCAACAGAAACCCCCACCTTCTTCCAGATTTGCTTGGCAGGCGGACCTCAGTCCGCGGTCGGATCGCGCTCGGCAGCCGCCTTGGCCTCGCGCTCGTAGCGCAGCGCGTCGAGGATCTTCGCACCGCCGAGGAACACTGCGCCCGCCGTGGCCGTGAACAGAAGATAGCCGCCCCATCCGGGATATTCGACCGTGTAATGCGCGCCGCGCGTCATCGCGCCGAGGGCAAGCGCGAAGATGATCAGAAACGCCTCAAGACGCGTCTTGATCACAAACAGCCGCTTTACCTTCCGGAACACGATCGCTTTCGGCCTCCACCCTTAACCCTTTACACCTGCAAGCCACGTGCCACCGGCGCGTTACTGCGATGTACAGTGGTTAATATTGCATGGAGTGTAAAAGCGCCCGACGCGGCGGTCCAGTGTCTTAACGCAGGCCTTGTCGTTCAGGCGAGTTCATCCAGCGAAAGCACGGAAAGCAGCGCTTCGCGCGCCTCGATCACGACCTTGGCCAGTTCATCCGAGCCGACCTGTTCTGGTTCGATCCGCGCGGGCCAGTGGGCCGCGATGACCGATTCGATTCGCTGCGCCTTCATATCGTCGAGCAGGAACCGCGCATCGACCGTGGCCGGATCGGCCACCACGCGCAGCCGTAGGCAGGCCGGGCCGCCGCCATTCGCCATCGACTGGCGCACATCGACCGGGATGACGTGGCGGATCGGGCCGTTCGACGCGAGCATGCTCTCGCACCATGCCCAAACGCTCGCGCTGTCCTGGCATTCGCTCGGCACCACCAGCGCCATTTCCCCACTCGGCAGCGTCAGCAACTGGGCGTTGAACAGATAGGTCCGGATCGCCTCTTCGAGGCTGACCGCGCTCGCGGGGACTTCGACGACATGGATGCGGGGGAAGGCGGCGAAGATCGCCTCGTAGGCGTCCTTGCGATCGGCGAAGGCGAGTTCATGCGTGAACAGCACGTTCTGGTTCGCCACCGCGACGACATCGTTATGGAACGCCCCCGCCGCGATCGCCGTGGGGTTCTGCTCGACGAATACGCAGCGCGCGGGATCGAGGCCGTGAAGGCGCGCGACCGCACGACTGGCCTGTTCATGCTGGCGCGCGGGAAATCGTCCGCCGGGTCGGCCATAGACGAACACCTCGACCCCGGGGGCGTCGTGGCTGTCGCACAGCCGCATGTGGTTGGCCGCGCCCTCGTCGCCGAAGCTGGGCGGGATCGCATCATGCACTTCGAAATGCCGCGTATCGCCAAAGGCGACCTTCAACTGGGCCTGCGTGTCGCGCCATTCCTGCCCGCGGTGGACCATGGTGACGAGATTGGCAGGGGTCAGATGGCAGCGCCCGTCGGCCGTATCGGGCGCGGGGCTGACGGTCGCGGCATTGGCGGTCCACATCGCGCTGGCCGACCACGCCGCCGCTACCAGCGCGCGATCGGTATTGGGGCCGATGGCAAGGTCGCGCAGCAGCGCGGGATTCGGGCGGGGCAGCGGCAGCAGGAAGCCCTGCGCCAGCCCGCGCTCCATATTGCGGCGCATCTTGGCCACGCCCTGCAGGGCTGCCGCGCGCGGAAAGGACGCATCGCCGCGATGGCTCGCGCTGGCGATATTGCCGGGACTGAGGCCGGCATAATTGTGGGTCGGGCCGACGATGCCGTCGAAATTGATCTCGACCAGCCCGCTCATCGCGCCACGCTCCACACTTCGTCGCCTTCGCCGACCCCCAATGTCTCGGCACAGATCGCATCGATCGATATCGACCCGTCCTCGGCTATCTCGCGCATGCCATAGGCGCTGCGGAACGTGTCGAGCGTGCCCGTGGCGATCAGCGCGCGTTCGCCGATATCCAGATCGGTCGCGGTGACCTTGCCCGGTTGCGCCTGGCGGATGCTGTGAACCCGGTCGGTCCGCGCGGTCATGGTCGGGCCGCCATCGAAGATGTCGACATAGCCCTCGGCGGCGAAGCCTTCGTTCTCCAGCATGCGCATCGCGGCGCGGCCGCTGGGGTGGGGCACGCCGATGACCTTCTTGGCCTCTTCGTCGAGCATGGCGACATAGACCGGGTGCTTGGGCATCAGGTCGGCGATGAACTGGTTGCCGTTGATGGCGTTGAAATAGTCGGCTTCCTGGAAGGTCATCCCGAAGAAGCGGCCCGCGACCCCGTCCCAGAAGGGTGATCCGCCGCGGTCGTCGATCACACCGCGCAATTCGGCGATGATGCGATCGGCAAAGCGGCTGCGGTGCATCGCGACGAAGAGATAGCGGCTGCGCGCAAGCAGCAGGCCAAGCCCGCCGGCACGTTCGCCCGGGTGGAGGAACAGCCCGCCGACTTCGGAAGAGCCTTCGAGATCGGTGACGAGGCTGAGCAGTTCTGCGCGCACGGTGCGGTCGAGTTCGCGGCTGTGCTGGGTCAGCGTGTTGAGCCGGTAGCTGTAGAACGGCCATTGCTGACCGACCTGGCTGAACAGCTGGCAGGTGCCGCGCACCTGGCCGGTTTCGGTGTTCTCGAGCACCAGGGTGAACTGGTCGTCGTCCAGATCGTCATCGGTCCGGGCAAAGGCTTCCTCGGCCCGTTCGAGCTTGCGCGTCAGCGCTTGGCGATCGGCGGGCAGGTTGGTGAAGCCGCCACCGGTCAGCTTGGCCATCTCGTAGAGATGTTCGAGGTCGGTGATATGCGCGGCGCGCAGGCGGAAGGTCACAGATGGTCTCCGGTGGAAAGCTTGGCGAGCACGAGCGCGGACAGCGCGGCACGCTCGCGAAGGCTCGGCACGATCATGAATTCGTCGGGGGAATGGATTGCCCCGCCGCGGACGCCCAGCGTGTCGACCACGGGCACGCCGGTGGCGGCGATATTGTTGCCATCGCACACGCCGCCGGTGCTTTTCCAGCCGATCGTCTGGCCCAGCTCGGCACCGCAGGCCTTGACCAGGTCGAACAGCCGCTGCGCCTTGGCATCGACCGGCTTGGGTGGCCGCGTGACACCGCCATGGCGATGGATGCCAACCTCGTGCTGCGCGGCGACCTGCGTGATCAGCGCCTCCAGCTCAGCCTCGAAACGGCTCATCGCGTCGGTCGACTTGGGGCGGATATTGAACCGCAGCACGGCAAGGTCGGGGACGACATTGTTGGCGCTGCCGCCCTCGATCTTGGCCGGATTGACGGTGATGTCCTCCGCTTCGAGCGCCTTGATCCGCAACACCAGGTCGCTTGCCGCGACGATCGCATTGCGCCCGTCCTGCGGATTGCGTCCGGCATGCGCGGACTGGCCCGTGAAGGTAATCGAATAATTGCCGGTCCCGCCGCGCGCATGCGCCAGCGTGCCGTCGGGCAGCGCGCTGGGCTCATAGGTGAGCGCGGCATATTTTCCGCGCGCCAGTTCCTCGATCAGCGCACGGCTGGCGAGGCTGCCGGTTTCCTCGTCCGAATTGATCATCACGTCGTAACCCACGCGCTGCGACCCTTCGATCCCCTCGAAAGTCTTGAGCGAATGGAGGATGACGTTGAGCCCGCCCTTCATGTCGGCGGTGCCGGGGCCGTTGATCGTCTCGTCGTCGAGCCAGACGGTATCCTGGAACGGGTGATCCGCGGGGAACACCGTGTCCATATGCCCGGTCAACACGAACCGGCGTTCCGCCTCGGGACGCACGCGCAGCACCATGTGGCGCCCGTGCGGCTTTTCGAACTCATGCCCCTCGGCGGAGATGGCCGTGACCGTCGCGGGTTCGACCAGCTCGATCTCGCCGGGGAGCGTGCTGAAAGCATCGGCGAGCACACCTGCCATCTTTGCCAGCCCGGCGATATTGGCGGTCCCCGTGTTGATGGCGGCCCAGTCCTGCACCTGGCCCAGCATCGTATCGGCGTCGATCACGTCGAGGAGGGCTTGAGCGGGCATATCCGGTTTCATGCGTAACGTCCTTAATCCTGCGGTTAGCCGAGTCCACCCCGCGCCTTGCATTGATCAACCGCTGGCGGCATAGACCGTGGTGCTCCTCCCCGGGTTCGACATCGCCAGTTTTTCATACCCCCCGAGGAGTTCCATGACCGAATATGTAACGCGCGCCGGAATCGAAACCGATCCGCAGCTTGCCGCTTTCATCGATACCGAAGTGCTGGGCCCGCTGGGCCGCGACAGCGATGCCTTCTGGCAGGGTTTCACGGATTTGCTGGGCAGGTTCGCCCCGCGCAATGCCGCGCTGCTCGCCAAGCGCGAGGATTTGCAGGCCAAGATCGACGCGTGGCATGTCGAGCGCGCGGGGCAGCCGCATGACGCCGCGGCCTATCGCAGCTTCCTCGAGGATATCGGCTACCTCGTCCCCGAGCCCGGCGATTTCACCATCGGGACCGGGAATGTCGATCCCGAGATTGCCACCATGGCGGGGCCGCAGCTGGTGGTGCCGATCCTCAATGCCCGCTTCCTGCTCAACGCCGCCAATGCGCGCTGGGGCAGCCTCTACGATGCCTTCTACGGCACCGATGCCCTCGACGCGCCGCCGGCCCAGCCGGGCGGTTATGACGAGCTGCGCGGTGCCGCCGTGGTCGCCGAGGCCAAGCGCTTCATGGACGAGGCGGTCCCCTTGGCCGATGGCCGCAAATGGGCCGATCTTGCCGATGTAAAGGAAAAGGGCATTCCGCTGGCCGATCCGGCGCAATGCCTCGGCTGGAACGAGACATCATGCTTCTTCCGCCACAACGGCCTGCATATCGAAGTCGTGTTCGATGCCGCGCATCCGGTTGGCAGCACCGACCCTGCCAACATCGCCGATATCGTGCTCGAATCCGCATTGACCACGATTGCCGATTGCGAAGATTCGGTCGCGGCGGTCGATGCCGAGGACAAGCTCACCGCCTATCGCAACTGGCTCGGCGTGATCCGCGGCGATCTGGAGGAAAGCTTCGAGAAGGGCGGCAGGACGCTGACCCGCAAGCTGGCGGGCGACAAGCTTTTCACCGATCCCGATGGAGCCGAACACCGCCTGCCCGGACGCAGCCTGATGTTCGTGCGCAATGTCGGCCATCTGATGACCAACCCGGCGATGCGCTGGGACGGGCAGGAAATCCCCGAGGGTATCCTCGACGCGGTAATCACTTCGGCGATTGGCGCGCAGGATGTCGCCGGACTGGGCAAATACGGCAATTCGCGCTGCGGCTCGATCTATATCGTGAAGCCCAAGATGCACGGGCCCGAAGAATGCGCCTTCACCAACGACCTGTTCGACGCGGTCGAAGATTTGCTCGGCCTGCCGCGCCATACAATCAAGGTCGGGGTGATGGACGAGGAGCGCCGCACCAGCGCGAACCTTGCCGCCTGCATCCACGCGGTGAAGGACCGCATCGTCTTCATCAACACCGGCTTCCTCGACCGCACGGGTGACGAGATCCACACCTCGATGCGGGCGGGGCCGATGATGCGCAAGGGCGAGATGAAGAATTCCGCCTGGCTCAAGGCTTACGAGGCGCGCAATGTCGGCATCGGTCTCGCGCATGGCCTGTCGGGCCGCGCGCAGATCGGCAAGGGCATGTGGGCCGCGCCCGACCTGATGGGGCAGATGATGATCGACAAGATCGGTCATTTGCGCGCCGGGGCGAACACCGCCTGGGTGCCGAGCCCGACCGCCGCGACGCTGCACGCGATCCACTATCACCGAGAGGACGTGTTCGAGATCCAGAAGGGCCTGCCCGATGCGGCGAAGCTCGACGAACTTCTCGCCATCCCGCTGGCGGACGGCGTGAACTGGTCGGAGGACGAGATCCGCGAGGAGCTCGACAACAATTGCCAGGGCCTGCTCGGCTATGTCGTGCGCTGGATCGATGCGGGTGTCGGTTGCTCCAAGGTCCCCGACATCAACGATGTCGGGCTGATGGAAGACCGCGCAACGCTGCGCATTTCCAGCCAGCATATCGCCAACTGGCTGCTGCACGGGGTCATTTCCGAAGAGCAGGTGATGGACAGCCTGCGCCGCATGGCCGCCAAGGTCGACGAGCAGAACGCGGGCGATCCCTTCTACCAGCCGCTGCTGGAGAACGAGGACGGCGCGGCATTCAGCGCGGCGAAGGACCTGATCTTCAAGGGTGTCGAACAGCCCAGCGGCTACACCGAACCGCTGCTGCATGCGTGGCGGCGCAAGAAGAAAGCGCAGGGCTGACTACAGCCAATCGCGATCGAAGGAGAAGCCCCGCCGACGAGCGGGGCTTTTTCGTGGGGCCTTAGCGCTCTGCAGTGAGTGCGCGCGCGAGGGTCACGAATTCGCCGACTGTTACCGTCTCCGCGCGGCGCTGCGAATCGATGCCCAGCTGCTCCAGCGCGGCGACTGCTCCGGGTACGCCCTTGAGACTCTGGCGCAGCATCTTGCGGCGCTGGCCGAAGGCGGCTTCGGTCAGGCGTTCGAGCATTCGCGCGGACACGCCTTCGGGCATGGTGCCGGGTTCGACATGGACGATCGCGCTCATCACCTTGGGGGGCGGGGTGAAGGCGCTGCGATGAACCTTCATCGCCAGCTTCGCGCGGCTGCGCCACTGCGCCAGGACCGCAAGCCGGCCATAGGCCGAGCCGCCGGGCTGCGCGGCGATCCGCTGCGCGACCTCCTGCTGGAACATCAGCGTCAGGCTGGTCCATAGCGGCGGCCACGCCTCGCCGCCGAGCCAGCGGACGAACAGCGCGGTGCCGACATTATAGGGCAGGTTGGACAATACGGCGAAGGGTTCGCCGCCCATCAATTCGGCATGGTCGAGCTTGAGCGCATCGCCCTCGATCACGCGCAATTGGCCCGGGAAGGCGTCTTCCAGCTCGGCCAGCGCGGGCAGGCAGCGGCGGTCCGTCTCGATCGCGGTCACGCGGGCGCCGGCGCGCAGCAGGGCGCGCGTCAGCCCGCCGGGACCGGGGCCCACCTCGAGCACCTGCTTGCCCGAAAGATCGCCGGGCACCGCGGCGATCCGGTTGAGCAATTGCTCGTCGAACAGGAAGTTCTGCCCCAGCGCTTTCGATGCGCTGAGGCCATGGCGGGCGATGACTTCGCGCAAAGGAGGGAGGTCGGGTGAGGGCACGGGCGTCCTATACAGTCATTGCGCGCGAAACGAAGTGGCCCGCGTCAGGCACTGCCAGATTTCGCGCGGCGGTGAGCTATGCGGCGCGGCGCCGCGCCGCCATGTCGCCGGCCATTTTCAGCGCCGCGATCATCGCGCCCGGTTCGGCAATGCGCCGTCCGGCAATATCGAAGGCGGTGCCGTGATCGGGGCTGGTGCGCACCAGCGGCAGGCCGAGCGTGACATTGACCCCTTCGTCGAAATCGAGCGCCTTTAGTGGAACCAGCGCCTGGTCGTGATACATGGCCAGCGCAGCGTCATAGGTCTGGCGCGCGCGCGGGGTAAACAGCGCATCGGCGGGGTGCGGACCGCTGACCGACAGGCCCTCTGCGCGCAGCGCCGCGATCGCGGGTTCGATGATCCGCGCCTCCTCGTCGCCGAAGCGGCCACCTTCGCCTGCATGCGGATTGAGCCCGCAGACTGCCAGGCGCGGCGTGGCAATCCCGAAATCGCCGCGCAGCGCCGCATGGACGATGCGCGCGCGGTGTTCGATCAGTTCCTGCGTCAGAAGCGAGGCGACTTCGGCCAGCGCGCAATGCACCGTCAACGGCACCGCGCGCAGGCTCGGCCCGGCGAGCATCATTACCGCGTCGTCGGGGTCCCGCTCGCAGGCAGCGGCGAGGAATTCGGTCTGGCCGGGAAAATCGAACCCGACCTTGGCCAGTTCGCCCTTGGCAATGGGAGCAGTGACGACCGCGCCCGCGCGCCCGTCCCGCGCCAGCGCGGTCGCTTCGACCAGCGAATGCAGCGCCAGCCGCGCTCCGTCGGCATCGGGGGCGCCGGGCCGGTACTCGCCACCTTCGCTACCCAGGACCGGTAATGCCCGGGCAAAGACCGCCGCGGCGTCCGCCGGTTCGGCAATCCGCTCGACGGTCAGTTCAAGCCCGCGCGCCTGTGCCGCGGCTTCGAGCACGCGCGCGCCGCCAACCACGAAAAAGGGCGCGAGCCCCTTCTCGGAACGTCGCGCCCAGCTTTCGGCAATGATTTCGGGCCCGATCCCCGCCGGATCGCCAAGGGATACGGCGAGGGGAGCCACGGCCTGCGTCAGTTATACTCGATGAAGGCGTCGTTGCGCAGGTCGCGCAGATAGCGCTGCGCGCGCTTTTCGACGCGTTCGTCCTCAAGCTCGCCCATGATCTGGTCGAAGTTCGGACCCGCAGCAACCTGCGGATCGTCGCGGCCGCACAGCAGCAGCACGCGCACGCCTTCTTCGAACGAGCCGAAGGGCGGGGTCGACTGGCCGACCTGCAGCTGGAGGACGATGTTCTGCAAGGCCTCGGGCAGCGAGCGCACGCGGATCTGGTCGTTGGTGACCACATTCGCGCCGAGCTGCGCGGCTGCATTTTCGGCATCGCCGCAGCCGCGGATGTTCTGCACGCCTTCGGTAAAGGCGGCCACGCGCTGCTGCGCGGCGGCCTGCGAGGTGCCCGGATCGAAGGAGATCTGGATCTGCTTGAGGCTGAGAACGGCATCGCGCGGATCGGCCATCAGCACCTGCCGCTTGTCGATCAGGTAGAGGATCGAAAAGCCGCCGGGAATGCGGATCGGGCCGACCAGCTGGCCGGGGCTCATTTCCGCAGCAACCGCTTCGAGCTGCGCGTTCTGGAGCTGCGCAAGCTGGATCCAGCCGAGATCGCCCCCGACCGCTGCAGTCGAGGCTTCGGAGAACTGGCGCGCATAGGCGACGAAGCTGCCACCCTGGCGCAGCTGTTCGACGATCTTGTTGGCATTGTCCTCGACCGCGGCTTCGGTCTCGGGCGTCGCCGAGAGGTAGATCTCGCCAAGCCGGTATTCCTCGGTCCCGCGCGAGGCTTCGAGCCGTTCGATCAGCTCGTTCACTTCCTCGCTCGAGACATTGACGAAGGGCGCGATATTGCGGCGCAGCAGGCTGTTCCAGGCAAGCTCGCCGGTGATCTGGCGCTTGAGCGCCTGGGGCGAGGAGCCGATCGAGGCGAGATACTCGTCCATCTTGCCCGGCTCCTGGCCGAAATTCTGCGCCGCGACGCGGGCATAGGTCTGGTCGACCTCGGCCTGCGAAATATCGAGTTCCTGCGCGATGGCGGCCTGGATCTGCAACGTTTCGTCGATCAGATTGCGCAGCACCTGCATCCGCACGCGGAGCATCTCTTCCTCGCTGACCGGGCGCTGGTTGGCGGCAAGCAGCAGCGCGACGCGCTGGTCGATATCGGTTTCGGTGATCACGAAGCCATTGACAACCGCAGTGGCCACGCGGTGGTTTGGATCGCTGTCCTGCAGCATGCTGAGGTCGCTGGGCAGGCCGAGCAGATCGCCCTGCGCCATGGTCTGCTGGGCCTGGCCCGCAAGGGGCGCAGCGGCGAGACCGGTCGCGGCGGCGATCGAAAGCAGTCGGGAAATAATCTTTGCAGTCACGTGTCGAACCTGTTTTGCGGCATCGTCTCGATACCTGAATATGCCGCCTGCCTTGGCGGGCTGCGGCTTAACCCAAGCTGATAGTCGCGCGCCGGATAGCGCGTTTGGTCCAAGCTGCCAATTGCACAGCCTAGCGGAAGCCCAGATTTCTCAGGCTGAAATAGAATTGGAAGGTATCCCCGCGTTCGGCATCACCCGAAGTGATGTAGTCGCGCCGCCAGGTCACCCCCAGTTCGAGGCAATCGTCCTGATAGGCGATGCCGAGGCGCGTACGGATCGGATCGAAGCCGTCGGAGGACAGCGTCGGGTCCTCCTCGCGGTTGGTCAGGTTGAATACGCCCGACCCGAATACCGACCAGTAATTGGCGAAAGCCACGCGCACGGCGCCGCGCAATTCCTCGCGGTCCTGCAAATCCTCGACCTGCGTGATGTCGCGGTCGAGCCGCACGTAACCGATCTCGGCATAGGTGCGGCGCGACCCGACGGTGGCGTCGATCTCGTTCCGGCGGATCGCCAGATTGTCCTTGTCCAGCCGGAAGCGGTGGGTGAACTTCAGGAAGTCCTTGTAGCGAACCTCGGTCCGGCCGACGAAATCGGAGAACCGCTCGGACAGGCCGGTCCCCACCGGGAGGATGTCGCGGTCGCTGTCGAGACGGTAGGATTGCCCGACATTGGTCTTGAGTTCCCAGTCGGGGATGCGCAGCGCCCAGTCGAACCCGTAGGTGACCCGCGCGCCGTCCTCGACCCGGTCGTAGCCGGGGAAACGGTTGAGCGCGAAGAGGTTGGAATCCTCTAGGTCGATCGCGCGCGCATCCTCGTTGGGAATGGCGAGGTTCTTGATCGGCGGGGTGGCGACGAATTGCACGCGCGGGGTGAACACTTGCGTGCCGCCGAACGCCTCGCCGACGAAGGGCCATTGCACGTCGAGCGCGCCCAGCGCGACGCCGCGATATTCCCAGCCGGGATTGCCGCGATAGCTGGCGGTGCTGGTGAGGTAGTTCTCGTCCGAATGATAGACATCGCCGCGCAGCATGCCGGTCAGCGTGACGACCTGGCCAAGTCCGGTGACGCGCCGCAAATCCCACTGTGCGCGGGCAAAGGCGCGCTGGGTGTCCTGCCCCACGTCGCGGGTGATCGCGAGCGTGTTGGCCTGCAGTTCGAGCTGCCCGCCGAGAATCTGTTCGTCGGGGCGCCAGCGCGCATCGAGCACGGGCAGCGCCAGCGGCACTTCGCCCTGCGGCTGGTCGAGCCGCAGCGTCTGCGTCGCCCAGCCGGCAAGCGAAAAATAGGTGTTCTTGCCGACCCGCTCGAGCTCGACCGTCGAGCGCAGCCGATCGTCGCGGCTGAGGTCGTAGCGGCGCAGGAAGGTGCGGTCGGTCGTGCGGCGGATCGACCCGGTCACGCTCCAGTCGGGCGCAATCTGGAACTTGCCGTTGGCAAAGATGTAGCCGCGGAATTCTTCGGCGCTGTTCGACACGCCGGTCAGCGTCGAGATACGCTGCGAATGGGTGGCATAGCCGGTGATCTGATAGGCACCGCTGCCGGTCAGGTGGCGCCATTGCCCCGCCACCATCGGCGCCGCATCGGTATAGACATGCGTGGTCAGCGTGAGATCGCGATTGTCGGCGAAACGCAGGTAATAGCTGCCCGAAACCTCGACGCCGTTGCTCTCCGAAAACCGCAGGTCGGGGACGAGGAAGCCCGATACCGCGCCGCCATCGGTGCGGATGGTCAGCCCCGGCAGCGGCAGGATGCGCGCGCCGAACAGTTCGAGGAAGGCGCCCGAAAATTCGATCCGGCGATTGTCGGGATTATAGACCACGCGCTCCGCGGTGATCCGCCAGCTCGGATCGCGCGGGCAGCCGGCGGGGGTGACGACCGAGCACCCGCTGTAGGCGGCTTCCTCGAGCGAGACCGTGCCATCGCTTTCGCGCATCCCGCGATTGGCGGCGAGGCGGCCGCCCTGCCGCAGCGCGAGCAGCAGGTTTTCCATCGCCCCGGCTTCGAATTCGTCTGTCAGCTCGATCCGTTCGGAGAACAGCTGGTTGCCGTTTTCGTCGACGAAGCGCACCCGGCCGCTGGCGGTGATCACCCCGGTCTGCTGGTTCCAGGTCACCGAATCGGCGCGGAGCGAGCGGTCGCCGCTGCGCAGCACGACATTGCCGCTGGCGGTCACCTGCTGGCTGTCGGCGCCATATTCGATAATATCGGATTCGAACGCGATTTCGCGATTGCCCGCGGCATTGATGCCATCGTCGCCGGTCGGTGCGGGCGGGGCGTCGAGACCGGCATTGGGGTCCGGCACGGTCAGCAGCGCATCGACATCTTCGGCCGTGTCGACGCCCGGCTGCTCGGGCAGCGGCGTACCGGGTTCGCCTTGCGGATCGACCACGGTGCCCACGTCGTCGGCGGCATCCTGCGCGGCAAGCGGCGCGGCCACCAGCAGCGCCAGCGCGGTTGCGGTCAAGGTCACGGGTCGGAGGGCCTCCCGGCAGGAATGCGGGGTTGGCTCGGCAGGCGGGAGCATGGCTTGCCTATCGCACCGGCCACGCCTAATCGCAATCGCCATCCTCGCAGGACGGGCGCGAACCGCGCTGTCCCGACCAGAAAAAGATTCCGGAGATCGCATGCAAATTCAGTTCAGCCAGTCCCGTCCGCAGGATGTGCGCCTTGTTGCGCAAGTCACCGACAAGGGCAAGGTTCCCGCTGGTCTCGAAAAATCGCTGGTCGAAGGCATGGAAACCGCGCGCTTCAAGGGCACGGTCGGGCAGGTCTTCGAAGGCTTCGTCGAACGCGGCGGTCAGGTGCTGCGGCTGGCGCTGGCGGGTGCCGGCGACCGGAACGACGAGGCACGCCTCGCCAATCTCGAAAAGGCGGGCGCGGCGCTGGCGGCGAAATACCAGGCGAGCGGCGCCGTGGAACTGGCGCTCGACCTGTCAGACAGCGGTCTGTCGGGCGAGGAAGCCGCCTGCGTCTTGCTCGGTCTGCGGCTGCGCAACTGGCGCTACGATATCTACCGCACCAAGATGAAGGACGAGCAGAAGATCACGCTCGCCAAGGTCATCGTGGTTGGCGCGCCCGAGGGCGCCGAGGCAGCCTGGGAAGACATGGCGCATGTCGCGACCGGCGTCGAATTCACCCGCGAACTCATCACCGAACCGGCCAACATCCTCTATCCCGAAAGCTTCGTGGCGCGGTGCCAGGACCGGTTCGCCGGGACCGGCGTGGAACTGGTCGTGCTCGACGAAGCCGAAATGGAACGGCTCGGCATGGGCTCGCTGCTCGGCGTGGGGCTGGGGTCCGAACGCGAATCGCGCATCCTTGCGATCCGCTGGAACGGCGGCGCGCCCGATGCAGCCCCGACCGCTTTCGTCGGCAAGGGCGTGACCTTCGATACCGGCGGCATCTCGATCAAGCCGGGCCCGGGCATGGAAGACATGAAGTGGGACATGGGCGGCGCCGGTGCGGTCGCGGGGGCGATGCTCGCGCTCGCCAGCCGCAAGGCCAAGGTCAATGTCGTCGGCGTGATGGGCCTCGTCGAGAACATGCCCGACGGCAAGGCGCAGCGCCCGGGCGACGTGGTCACCAGCATGAGCGGTCAGACCATCGAAGTGCTCAATACCGATGCCGAAGGGCGGCTGGTGCTGGCCGATGCGCTGCACTGGACGCAGGAAGAGTTCCAGCCTGCGCGGATTATCGACTTCGCCACGCTGACCGGCGCGATCATCGTTGCGCTGGGCAACGAATTCGCGGGCGTTTTCTCGAATGACGACCAGCTGGCGCAGGATCTCCACGCCGCGGGTGAAGCCACCGGCGACCGCAACTGGCGGATGCCGATCGCCCCGGCCTACGACAAGCTAATCAATTCGCCGATCGCGGACATGAAGAACATCGGCGGCAAGGGCGCAGGCTCGATCACTGCCGCGCAGTTCCTCCAGCGCTTTATCTCCAATGGCACGCCGTGGGCGCATGTCGATGTCGCGGGCATGGTCTGGTCGGACAAGCCCGGCCGGACCTGGGGCAAGGGCGCGACCGGATACGGCGTGCGCCTGATCGATCGCTTCGTGCGCGACACGCTGGAGGGCTGAAGGCAGTCGTGGCCAAGGGCAAGGGCAGTGGCAAGATGCGGCGCATGGGCGACCTGCCCAGCAAGACCTGCCTGACCTGCGGCTTTCCGTTCACCTGGCGCAAGAAATGGGCGCGTGACTGGGACGGGGTGAAATACTGCTCGGACAAATGCCGCCGGAACAAGCCGGCGGCAGGCAGCGAAGCGGCAGATCAGAAGTGACCGCCACCCGCGTCGATTTCTACCAGCTCAGCCGCGATCCGGTCGATGTCACCACCGCCAAGCTGGCGCGCAAGGTGCTGCAGGCGGGCGAGCGGCTGGTAGTGGTCAGCGGGGACGAGGGCCAACGCGGCCAGCTCGCCAAGCTATTGTGGGAACAGGGCGGGGGGGCTTTCCTCGCCAATGGCATGGCCGGCGGACCGCATGAGGCACGCCAGCCGATCCTGCTGTCGGCGGATTGCGACGCGCCCAATGGGGCGCGCATGGCGCTTATCGCCGATGGCCAGTGGCGCGAGGATGCGCTGGGGTTCGACCGGGTGCTGCTCTTGTTCGATGGCACGCAGCGCGATGCCGCTGCCGACCTGTGGCGGCGCTTCGCGCAGGACGAGCAAATCGACAACCGCATCAACAAGCAGGACGAAAACGGCGCCTGGCGCGAAGGGCGCTGACGGAACCCTTCGGCGCTTCGTGGGTCGATTGGGTATGACCCGCAGCCCGCATGCCGCCCGCCTCGCCGCTTTCAGCGCTGCCGCGCTCGCGCTGAGCGGTTGTGGCGGCGATGCGGAGGACACCGAGGGCGCGTCGGCGGGTGACGGCGCCCAGCCGCGCGGCTCCTACGATATCGATGCCCGGACCGGCGAAACCAGCGCGCGCCATACCGATGGCGATGGCACGACCACGACGATGCGTTCGGGCGAGAAGGTGCCGGTCGCCTTGCCCGCCGGTTTCGCGGTCTATCCCGGGGCCAGCGTCACCAACAACACCCGGGTCGAACAGGCCGACGGGCTCTTGGTGCTGCTCAATCTGGAAAGCGACGCCACGCCGCAGGAGATGGTGTCCTATTACCGCAACCAGGCCGAGGCGGCGGGGATCGACGTGGCCACTTCGCTGGAAAGCGGCCCGGTGACGATGATCGGCGGCGAAGGCGCGGACGGCACCAGTTTTTCCTTCACCGCCACGCGCCAGGACGCGGTCACCGAAGCCCAGCTGTCGATCGGGCGCGGCCTCGAATGAATCTTGCCCGTGCGGGCGCGCAGCGCTAGGGGCGCGCGCGAGACCTCCTCTCCCCGTATAAAAATCCACGCAAGGAAATCACCATGGCGGTTACCCGCACCTTTTCGATCATCAAGCCCGATGCCACCCGCCGCAACCTGACCGGTGCGGTCACCAAGATGCTGGAAGAAGCCGGCCTGCGCGTCGTCGCCTCGAAGCGCATCCAGATGACCCGTGAACAGGCCGAAGGCTTCTACGCGGTCCACAAGGAACGCCCCTTCTTCGGTGAACTGGTCGACTTCATGATTTCGGGCCCGGTCGTCGTGCAGGTGCTCGAAGGCGAAGACGCCGTAAAGCGCAACCGCGACGTGATGGGCGCGACCAACCCGGCCGATGCCGACGAAGGCACGATCCGCAAGACCTATGCGGAATCGATCGAAGCCAATTCGGTCCACGGTTCGGACAGCGACGAAAATGCCAAGATCGAAATCGACTTCTTCTTCGACGAAGCCGAACTGGTCGGCTGAGTTCCTGCCCAAGCGGTTAATTTCGCTGGCATAACTTTTGATGCTTGAAGCGGGGGCAATCCATTATAGGATTGTCCCCGTTATGCTGCGCTTCCTGTTCAAGAAACATCTGACCCGCAAGGCTCGGGTGGCCGCCGTGCACGACGTGGTCGACGGGATGAATTCGCTCGATTACGAGGCGGTATTCCGAGTCATGACCCCCGATGCGGTGCTGGTCGATGGCAATGGTCTGAAGCTCGAAGGGGTCGACGCGATCATCGACGGCGACCGCGCCTTTCGCGAACAGGCCGACCGTCCGCAGATATTGATCGATACGCTCGACCATTCGGGCGATGAAGTGCTGGTGCGCGGCCATTTCAATAGCTCGATGCCCGAAATCGACGGGCCGGTAATGTGGCGCGTCTATTTCGATGGATTGCGGATTGCGCGGGTCGAGATCACGCGTCCGCCCGATCGCATGACCGGGCCGCTGTTCGCTGCCCAGCGCCAGGCGCGCCGCGCCAGTTGAACCGGTTCAGCTCGCCGCGAATTGCGCGAGCTGGGTCTTGTGCGCGGTATGGCTCCCGTGCTCTGCGCGGCTCTGTTCGCGGTGCATCGCCGTCAGCGCGGCATCGGTCAGTGGCAGGTCGAGTGCGGCATAGGTCTGGGTGATCTCGCCCGGCCAATCGGCATTGAGCCGCTCGAAATCGACCCATGCGACCGGGCCCCGGAATTCGGCCAGCGCTGTCTCCAGCCGCTGTTCGCGCAGGCGCAGCTTGCGCTGCCATTCGCGCTCGATCCCCGCCAGATCGCCATGGTCGGACTGCACCGCCATCTGGCTGGCGACGAGCGACACAGAGCTGTCGAGCACTTCCGCACTGTCGCGCCGGGTCACGACCAGCCGCGCATCGGGGAACTGCGCCAGCAGCGCGGGCAGGTCCTCCGAGAATTGCGGGCATTTGAGCACCCGCGGACGGTCCGCATCGCCCATCGTCGCTGCGTCCATGCGCAGGATCCGCGCGAACTCGGCATAGACGGGCGCGGGATCGCGCGCCTCGCTCCAGCCGACGAACCCGGGGATACGCCACTGCGCTTCGAAGGTTGCGGGTGACAGCGCGCCCGCCAGCCAGCCGATTTCCTCGTCGATCCGCGTTGCGCCGAAGGGGTGCAGCGCGTCGAGCCAGGGATTGATACGGCGCGCGATCGCCAGCGCCGCGCCCGCCCTCAGCGGGCGCCAGTCGGGGGTGACCGGCACGGGGTTATGGCTGTTGCAGAAACGCGTGCCCGCATGCTGCGGATCTGCCGCCAGTAAGCGGTGCATCCGGGTGGTGCCTGCGCGCATCTGGCCGGCCACGATGATCGGCGGCGCGATGGCGGTCTGCGCCAATTGCGGCGTCTCACGCCAGACCTGGCCCAGCGCATGGCGCTTGCGAATGGCCGAGGTCAGCTGGCCATAGGCCATCGCGTGGCCCATCGCATTGAGCGCGGCGTCCTCGCGCAGGCTCGCACACAGCTGGTCCAGCCGCGAGCGGAAATCCTCGACCTCTGCGGCGCTGCGCAGCGAGCGTTCGTCTTGCGGATCGAACCCGCGGCGGCCGACCTCCCACAGGAATGCGGGCTCCAGCGGGGGCTTGGGGGTCAGGCCCTTGTCCCACAGCGCCTGCACCGCGCGCCCGGCCCAGACGGCCGCTTTCGCGCGGGCCAGCGGATGCGGGCGGTTGGGGATTCCCACCCCGGCTAGAACTCGTCCGCCGCGTTGATCAGGCGGGTGGCGCTCTTCGGCGCGACCGCGCGCCAGCTGCGTTGCAGCCAGTCGGCGACAGTGTCCCAATCCACGCCGGGGCGGTTGAGGATCACGCCGATCCAGCCGCTCGCGCCATAATAGGCGGGCTTGTGATAGGCCTGCGGCTGCGCCTCGACCAAATTCTCCAGTTCATCCAGCCCCGAACATTTGACCAGCAGCGAGATATGCGGCGTGCCGTGATGCTGGTCGGAAAAATAGGCGAAGAACTTGCCCGATTTCTCCGTCCCCACACGGAAACCGGGCGAACCATGGCTCTCGCGCTCATGCGTATGTGGCAGCGCCAGCGCGCGTTCGCGCACGCGTTCGAGCAGCCATTGCGGATCATTCCCGCGCGAAACGTACTCGCCGAGCACTTGGGGATAGAGCTGGTGTTCGGCCACACGCACGCGGTTGGCGAGCTTTTCGGGCGTATCGCCCGGCCAGATTGCCACCGCCAGTTGCCCCAGGATTTCGCCGGCATCGAGCTCGTCTGTTACCAGATGGACGCTCGCCCCGGCATGACTATCGCCTGCCGCGATCGCCTTGGCATGCGTGTCGAGCCCGGGATATCTGGGTAGCAGCGAGGGGTGGATGTTGAGCATGCGCCCCTCCCACCGCGCGACGAAGCCGGGCGTCAGGATCCGCATATATCCAGCCAGCACGATATAGTCGGCCCCGGCATCGCGCGCCGCCTGTTCCATCGCCGCGTCATGGTCCTCGCGTGCCATGCCCCGATGCGGAAGCGCAAAGGTCGCCACGCCTTCGGCTGCGGCCAGTTGCAACCCCTCGGCCTGCGGATCGTTGGCCGCGACCAGCACGATCTCATAGGCGGCGCCCGGCAGGCGGCTCGCATAGAGCAGCGCGGCCATATTGGTGCCCTTGCCGGACACGAAGACCGCGACCTTGGCCGCGTCAGGCATTATGCGTCGCCGACCATTCCTCGCGTGCGGCCCAGGTTCCGGCCGACCCGCGTACGGTGCAGCCCTTGTCGCCCGCCTCGATCCGGCCCACTGCGAGCACGGTTTCGCCTGCATCTTCCAGCCGGCTGCGGACCAGTTCGGCATTGGCCGGCTCGACCGCCAGCACCATGCCGACGCCGCAGTTGAAGGTCCGCGCCATTTCGGCGGGTTCGATATTGCCCTGCGCCTGCAGGAACGCCATCAATCCGGGCTGTTCCCAGCCATCGGCGTCCACCTCGGCATGCGCGCCCTCGGGCAACACGCGCGGGATATTTTCAAGCAGGCCGCCGCCGGTGATATGCGCCAATGCGTCCACCAGCCCGTCGCGGACGACCGGCAGCAGGCTCTTCACATAGATTCGCGTCGGCTCGATCAGCGCGTCGATCAGCAGCCGGTCGCGGTCGAACAGCGCCGGACGGTCGAGTTTCCAGCCCTTGTCGGCAGCCAGTCGGCGCACGAGCGAATAGCCGTTCGAATGGACACCCGAACTGGCAAGGCCGAGCAGCACATGCCCCGGCGCGACCCGTTCGCCGGTCAATTGTTCGCCGCGTTCGACCGCGCCGACGCAAAAGCCCGCGAGGTCGTAATCGCCCGCCGCATACATACCCGGCATTTCGGCTGTCTCGCCGCCGATCAGCGCGCATCCGGCCTGTTTGCAGCCCTCGGCAATGCCCGCGATCACGCGTTCGGCAACGCCGTTTTCCAGCTTGCCGGTGGCAAAATAGTCGAGGAAGAACAGCGGTTCGGCGCCCTGGACGATCAGGTCGTTGACGCACATGGCGACCAGATCCACGCCGACCGTGTCGTGGCGGTCGCTGTCGATCGCCAGCTTGAGCTTGGTGCCCACGCCATCGTTGCCCGCGACCAGCAGCGGGTCCTTGTAGCCTGCCGCCTTGGGATCGAAAAAGCCGCCGAAGCCGCCGATTTCGCCATCGGCGCCCGGGCGCAGCGTCGCCTTCACCAGCGGGCCGATCGCTTTGACGAGCGCATTGCCCGCTTCGATCGAAACACCCGCCTGTTCGTAGGTGTAGGAAGGCCTGTTGCTGCGCGGTTCGTCACTCATCCCACCCGCCTTACGCATTCGCGCTTGGATTTCCATAATCCTTTCGGCAAAAGGCGCCCTGTTTTCCCCATGAGCCAAACCATCCCCCTCCAACCCGCCATGCGCCGCTCTGCCATCCTGGTGCTGGTCGTGGCCGCGCTATGCGTGCTGGGTGTGGCGGTGTGGGCGCAGGTCGGCGGCGAACGCGGGATCGCCCCGGTCGCCTCGAGCAGCGACATCCAGGTCTCGGGGATCGAGGTCGATGTCCGCGCCGACAGCGGTTCGGCCGCACGCGCGCAGGCTTGGGAAGAGGCGCAGCGCACAGCGTGGGAGCGACTCGACGGGCCGCAATTGAGCGATTCGCAGATCGCGGGCCTCGTGTCCGCCATCGTCATCGAACGCGAACAGCTGGGACCGAAGCGCTATATCGCCACGCTTGGCGTGGTGTTCGATCGCCAGCGCGCCTCGCGCTATCTCGGTTCGGAAGGCGAGGCGCGGCGCTCGGCGCCCATGCTGCTGCTGCCTGTGACGATCTCTGCGGGTACGCAGATGGTCTATGAACGGCGCAACCCGTGGCAGCGCGCCTGGGCCGAATACCAGGCAGGGCAGAGCCGGATCGACTATGTCCGCCCGGCGGGTGCAGGCGGCGATTCGCTGCTGCTGACCTATGGCCAGACCGGCCGCCGCAGCCGCACCTGGTGGCGCAATGCGCTCGACCAGTTCGGCGCGGCCGATGTCCTCGTGCCAATCGCGAACCTGCGCTACACCTATCCCGGCGGTCCGGTCGAAGGCACCTTCACCGCGCGGTTCGGGCCCGACAATGAATATCTCGACGGGTTCGACATGACTGCCGCTTCGCCGGCCGAACTGCCCGCCATGCTCGAACGCGCAGTCGTGCGTTTCGACCGCATTTTCGAGCTGGCGCTGGCCGATGGCAAGCTGCGGCCCGATCCCACGCTCGATATCGGCACGCCCGAACTCGACCCCGCGCTCCAGCGCCTGCTCGAACTGGGCCGGGCGATGCGCGCGCGCGACCAGGCCGCCGCTGCCGCCGCCTCGCAGCCGACCACCGAAAGCGGCGATGCGATCACCGCCGCCCCGATCCAGACCCCGCCGCCCGAAGGTTCGGTCGCGCTCTACACCGTGCAGGTGGCCACTCCCGATGCCGCCGCCTTCGATGGCGCGGTATCCGCCGTACGCGGCACGCCGGGGGTCCGCAGCACGGGCATCCGCAGCACGGCGATCGGCGGGACTTCGGTGATGACGGTGAGCTATGCCGGGTCGATCACGCAATTGGCCGAAGCGCTGCGCGCGCGCGGCTTTACCGTTCGCCAGGGCAGCAACGCGCTCGCCATCAGCCGCTGAGCTGCGCGCGGTGACGTCGCAAATCGCCCTGCCGTTGATTCCCGCCGGTGCGGGCGAGCCGTCCTCGATCGTGATCGGATCGGGCAACCGCGCGGTTGCCGAAGCGCTTGGCGCGCCCGCCAACTGGCCGTTTCGCACCGCGATCCTCCATGGGCCGCCGCGGTCGGGGAAATCACTGTTTGCCCGCTGGTTCGCGGCGCGTCATTCCGCGGGCGTGATCGACGGCGTGAAGACGCTTGCCGAGACCGAGATATTCCACCGCTGGAACCGCGCGCAGGAAGACAGCTTGCCGCTGTTGCTGGTGGTCGATGGCGAGAACTGGGAGATCGCGCTGCCCGACCTGCGCAGCCGGATGGGCGCCGCGCTACAGCTCGAAATCGGCCCACCCGACGACGATATGGCGCGCGACCTGATGCTCTCGCATGCCGCGCAAAGGGGCCTCGCGCTGGGGGAAGGCGCGCCTGCCTATCTGGTCCCGCGAATGGAGCGCAGCTACGCGGCGATAGAGAAAATCGTCGCCGAAATCGACCGGCTGAGCCTTGAACGGCAGGTTCCGGCAACCCTATCTGTATGGCGTGACGCGTTGGAGGCGGTGCAGGGTCCGGACCAGGGCCGCTTGCTTTAATCGCCACCCGGTGGGAGAATAGTGTCCATGTTCGAACGGCTTGTCGCCTATCTCGACAGCGTGAAGGCACGCGATCCTGCCCCTCGCAGTCGGTGGGAAGTGCTCACCTATCCCGGCGTCTGGGCGGTATTCTACCACCGCGTCGCGCACTGGCTGTTCGAAGCCGAGCTGTTTTTCCTCGCCCGGCTGGTCAATCACTGGAGCCGGATGGTCACCGCGATCGACATCCATCCGGGCGCGACCATCGGCAAGCATCTGTTTATCGATCACGGCTTTTCGGTGATCGGCGAAACCGCCGAAATCGGCGACAATGTCACCATCTATCAATGCGTCACGCTGGGCGGCACTAACCCGACGAACGGCAAGGGAGGCAAGCGTCACCCGACGATTTCGGACGAGGTGATCATCGGGTCGGGCGCGCAGGTGATCGGCCCGATCACCGTCGGTCGCCGCGCGCGGATCGGCGCCAATGCGGTGGTCACCGACGAAGTGCCCGAGGGCGCCACGATGATCGGTCTCAAGGCGCGCAGCACGCTGGTGCCGGCCGAGGAATGGGTGAAGGAATTCATCCCCTATGGCACGCCCTGCGACGACCCGTGCGAGCCGAGCCGCGATTGCATCGAGAAGCTCGAGACCGAGATGAAGTCGCTGCGCGCCGAAATCGACGCGCTGCGCGGCGAACGCGAGCCCGCCCGCCGCAGCGGTACCGAGGATTGATGAACTACCTTGGCGACACGGTGGTCGCGTTTCCCGGGCGGAAGCCTCAGCAGATCGGCTTTACCCGCGAGGAACTGACCCGCATCCTCGACCTTTACGGACGCATGGTCGCGGCCGGGCAATGGCGCGATTACGCGATGGATTTCACGCGCGATGCGGCGGTTTTCGCCGCTTTCCGCCGCGCCGCCGAACGCCCGCAGGCGCGGATCGAGAAACGCCCGGCGCTGCGCAACAAGCAGGGCATGTGGACGCTGGTCGGCGAACACGGCCAGGTGCTCAAGCGCGGCCACGAACTCCCCGGCGTGATCGCGCCGATGGAACGGCGCTTGCTCAAGGCGATCGACAGCTAAGGCCTAGCCGATATGAAAAAGGGCCCGCGCCGCAGCGCGAGCCCCCTTTTGCGTAACCAGTGCTGCGGATCAGCCGCGCGCGCTGCCCGGACCGGTGCCGGTAACCTTCTGCATCGCGGTCAGGATCGCGCCAGACTGCTCGCTGCCCGACTGCGGTGCCTTGAGGTTCGAGAACTCGCTGATCTTGTCCCAATTGGCGGCGAAGCCTTCGACCGTGCGCTCTTCGTCCTTCAGCCAGACTGCATCGTTCATCACGGTCCAGGCGCTATGGAAGCCGCCCGCACCCGCGCCGACGATGGCGTTGGTGGGCGCATCTTCGCTGACGAGGAACAGCGCCGCGGGGACCACATTGACCGGGTCGAACAGCTTGAATGCTTCTTCGGGGAACAGGTCTTCGGTCATCCGCGTGCCCGCCACCGGGCTGATCGTATTGACCTTGATGTTGTACTTCGCGCCTTCGAGCTGGAGCGTCTTGGTCAGGCCGGCAAGGCCGAGCTTGGCCGCGCCGTAATTGGCCTGGCCGAAATTGCCGAACAGGCCGGTCGAGCTGGCGGTCATCAGGATGCGGCCATAGGCCTGCTCGCGCATGGTTTCCCACACGGCCTTGGACACGTTGGCCGAGCCGTTGAGGTGGACGTCGACGACGAACTCGAAATCGTCCATCGTCATCTTGGCGAAGGTCTTGTCGCGCAGCACGCCGGCATTGTTGATGACGACATGGACGCCGCCCCACTTCTGCTTGGCGTCGGCGACCATCTTTTCCATCTGCTCGAATTCGGTGACCGAACCGCCGTTCGACACGGCTTCGCCGCCGGCCTTTTCGATTTCCTCGACCACCTGCAGGGCCATGTCCGAATGGCCGGTGCCGTCGCGCGATCCACCGAGATCGTTGACCACGACCTTGGCCCCGCGGCGGCCGAGTTCGAGCGCGTATTCACGGCCCAGACCGCCGCCTGCGCCGGTTACGATGGCTACCTTGTCCTTGAAATCGATGCTCATCGAGCTGCTCCTGCTTTGTCGTTTACGTAAAGGTTAATTGGGCGCGTGGGTGGCATGTTCGCTTCGCACTTGCAACACCGGGTATGGCGGGCCGCCGTTCCGTAGCGGCGGGAGGCTCAACCCAGCCTGGCCAGCGCCGGAACCAGTTCCGCCAGCGACTCGATCTCCGCATCGGCGCCCAGCTCGCCGCGCGGTTTGTCGCAATACCCGTAGCGCGCGCCGATCACGGGTACGCGGGCCGCGCGCGCTGCCGCGACGTCATACGAGCTATCGCCGACAAAGGCGAGGCTGCCGCCGCCGCCGCGCCGCTGCGCTTCGAAGATCGGGTCCGGTGCCGGCTTGGCCTTGCCCTTGCCCATGGTATCGCCGCCGATGATCGCGGCGAAATGATCGGCCAGGTCGAGCGTGGTCAGGATCTGCCGCGCGAAGCTTTCGAACTTGTTGGTTACCACCACCATCGCGATGTCCCGCTCGCGCAGCAGGGCGAGCGTTTCGCGGGCATGCGGATAGGGCTGGGTATGGACCGCGTTATTGTCGGAATAATAGGCCAGCATGGCCTTGTAGAGCCTGCGGAATTCATCGTCGGGCAGGCCGCCTTGTTCGTCCACCGCGCGCTGCAGCATGATCTTCGCGCCGCCGCCGATCAGGTCGCTGGCATGGTCCGCCGGAACCGGGGCGAAGCCGCCGAGGTTCAGCGCGTGATTGACCGCCGCGCCAAGGTCGCGGTGGGTTTCGAGCAAGGTTCCGTCGAGATCGAAACCGATGATGGCGAAGGGCAGGTCGGTCATGGCAGCGGCGGTGGCGGAAGGTTCTTCAAACTGCAAGCGAATGGTGGCAAGGCTCGGCGCCATGAACACTTCCCGCGAATTCGCCGCCGTCATCCTTGCTGCAGGCAAGGGAACCCGCATGAAAAGCGACCTGCATAAGGTCCTGCACCCGATCGCGGGGCGGCCGATGCTGCTCCACCTGCTCGACAGTTTTGCCCAGCTCGATCTCAAGCGCACGGTCGTGGTGGTCGGCGACAAGCGCGAGCAACTCGACGCGGCGCTGGAAGGGCGCGACGTTGCCACTGCATTGCAGGAGCCGCAGCTCGGTACTGCCCACGCCGCGCTGCAGGCACGCGAGGCGCTCGAAGGCTTTTCCGGCCATATCCTCGTGTGCTTCGGCGATTGCCCGATGGTGCGCGGCGAGACGGTAAAACGGCTGATCGCGGCGCTCGACGATGGTGCGAAGGTTGCGGTGCTGGGCTTCCGTCCGGCCGATCCGCTCGCCTATGGCCGCATCATCGCCGATGCCGATGGCACGGTTTCCAGAATGGTCGAATTCAAGGATGCGAGTGCGGACGAACGCGCCTGCGACCTGTGCAACTCGGGTCTGATCGTGGCGCATTCGGACGATATGTGGCCGCTGCTCGACGCGGTCGGCAATGACAATTCGCAAGGCGAATACTACCTCCCCGATGTCGCCACCGGCGCGATTGCGCGCGGCGATACTGTCAAGGTGGTGGAGACCGATGCGGGCGAGGTCGCCGGGATCAACAGCCGCGCCGAACTCGCCCGCGCCGAGGCGCAATGGCAGGAGTTGAAGCGCGAGGAAGCGATGACCGACGGCGTCACGCTGACCGCCCCCGAAACGGTGTTCTTCAGCTGGGACACCGCGCTCGCGCCCGATGTAACGGTGGAGCCGCATGTCGTGTTCGGCCCCGGCGTCACCGTGGCCCGCGGCGCGCGGATCCGCGCCTTCAGCCATCTGGAGGGCGCGCGTGTGGGAGAAGGGTGCTCGGTCGGTCCCTACGCCCGCCTGCGCCCGGGCGCGGTCATGGAAAAGGACAGCTTCGTCGGCAATTTCGTCGAGATGAAACAGGCCACGCTGGGCGAGGGGGCCAAGGCCAGCCACCTGACCTATCTCGGCGACGCCGAGGTCGGCGCGGGCGCCAATATCGGCGCGGGCACTATCACTTGCAATTACGATGGCTATTTCAAGCACAGGACCGTGATCGGCGACCGCGCCTTCATCGGCTCGAACAGCGCGCTGATCGCCCCTGTGCGGATCGGGGCCGATGCGATCGTGGCAGCGGGAAGCGCGGTCAGCCGCGATGTCGGCGACGGCGATCTGCGCATGGTGCGCGGCGAGCAGGTGGTCAAACCCGGCTGGGCGGACCGCTTTCATGACGCGATGAAAAAGAAGAAGGCGGCGGCCAAGAAGTGAGAGCGCTGCCAATCTTCACCCTGTTGCTCGCGTCTTGTGGGGGCGGGACCGCGGAAAACGAGGCTGGACCGGCGCGGGAGCGCGGCAAGCCGGTGGTGGCCCCGGCGGCCGCGCTATCGCCTGCCGCGGCACCGGCTCCCACCAGTCCGCTTGGCGAGACGGTCGGATGCACGCCCGACGAAGACCGGATATTCTCCTGCAAGGTCGCCAGCGGCAAGCGGATCGCGATTTGCGGCACGGGCGAGCGGGACGCCGAATACCGCTTTGGCGAAAGCACCCCCGAACTCGTCCTGCGCGGCGGCCGCTGGGCGAGCGTGCCCTATTCGGGCGGGGGCGAGGCGCAGGTTGCCTTTGCCAGCGGCACCACGCGCTACATCGTCTTCAGCCGCATGGTCCGGACCAATTTCGCCGCCGGAGAGCCGAACAACCCGGCGATCAGCGACGGGGTGATGGTGCTCGACGGCGAGAAGGTGATCGGCCTCCAGCTATGCGACGATGCGGATACCGTATCGATCGACTACGATCTGGCCGAAGCCCATTTCCCGCGCGCGGACGAGCTGTTCAGCTGGGAGACCGACCGCGCCGACCGCCGAACCCGATAGCTGCTGGCTGTGTGGGCGCGCGCTGGGGCGCAAGGTCCAGCAGCATCACCTCGTGCCCAAGGCCAAGAAGGGGCGCGAGACCGTGCCGCTCCACCCGATCTGCCATCGCGCGATCCACGCCAATTTCACCAATGCGCAGCTGGCACGGATCGGCGCGGACCGCGAGGCATTGCTCGCCGACGAGGCGCTGGCGCGGTTCGTGGATTGGGTGGCCGACAAGCCGCCCGATTTCCACGCCCCGACGCGCAAGCCGCGCTGATCAGTCTGCCAGTCGCTGGAGCAAATAGACCATCTGCAGCGCCTGGATCTTGGCGCGCTGTTCATTGTCCACGCCGCCCGAATGGCCGCCGGTCATGTCCTCGAAGTAGTAATACTCCTGCCCCAGTTCCTTGACCCGCGCGGCGCCCTTGCGCGCATGCGCGGGGTGCGTGCGGTCGTCGGCGGTCGAGGCCCAGAAGAACGGTGCCGGATAGTCCTTGTTTTCGAGCAGTTTCTGATAGGGCGAATAGGGCTCGATCCAGGCACGCTGATCGGCAATCCGCGGATCGCCATATTCGCCCGTCCACGACGCGCCGCGCCCGATCACGTGATACCGCAGCATGTCGAACAGCGGGATCTGGACGATCGCTGCATTGAACAGGTCGGGACGCTGGGTGAAGGCAGTGCCCACCAGCAACCCGCCCTGCGAGCCGCCCTGGATGCCGAGATGGTCGGGACTGGTGATCCCGCGCGCGATCGCATCCTCGGCGATGGCGAGGAAATCGTCCCAGGTACGCTGCTTGTTCTCGCGGATTGCGTCCTGGTGCCAGCCGGGGCCAAACTCGCCGCCCCCGCGCATGTTGCCGAGGATATAGGCGCCGCCGCGTTCGAGCCAGATCTTGCCGATCGAACCGAGGTAGGAGGGTAGGCGCGGGACCTGGAAGCCGCCATAGCCGGTCAGCAGCGTGGGATTGGTCCCGTCCATCACCATGCCCTTGGGTTTGACGAGGAAATAGGGGATCTTGGTCCCGTCGGCGCTGATCGCTTCGTATTGTTCGACTTCCATGCCTGTCGCATCGAAATAGCTGGGCGAGGTCTTGATCACCTCGGGCGCGGCGCTGCCGTCCGAATAATAGAGCGTCGAGGGCGTGAGGAAGTCGGTCACCGAATACATGATCTCGTCCGAACTCTCCGAGGCGGTCTGGACTCCGACGGTCGAATTGTCGGGCAGCGCGATCTCGCTCGAGACCCATGCGCCATCGACATGGTCGAACTTGAGCACCCGGCCGCGAACATTGTCGAGCAGGCTGACATAGAGGCTTTCGGCGGTGTTCGCCGCGCCTTGCTTGGTCTGCTTGTCCTCGGGGGCCCAGACGAGCGTCTTGGTCGCACCGTTCGGGTCGGCTTTGAACGCTTCGAGATCGACCGACACCAGCGCATCGGCGGGGAAGGTCTTGCCCTGCGTTTCCCAATCGACATCGGTCGAGAACAGCAATTGCCCATCGATCAGCCCGTAGGGCGCGGCCTTGAGCGGCATGTCGAGCCGCAGCCATTCGCCCTCATGCTGCCAGAAATACTCGGTCTCGTGGAAGCTGGTCGCGCGGAAGGCGTAATAGCCATGCGCGGTGCCGGTGTGATCGCGCAGCAATGTGGCGCTCGACCAGACATCGGCTTCCTCGCCGCGCCAGATTTCCTGCGCGTCCTCGATCGCGGTGCCGCGTTTCCAGATGCGCGATGTGCGCGGATACTGGCTTTCGGTCAGCGTGCCTTCGCCGAAATCCCGGCTGACCAGCAGCGTATCGGCATCGACCCATTCGATCCCGCCCTGGCTCTTCTGGTCGAGCAGGAAGCCGTCCTCGACGAAGCTCTTGGTCGCCATGTCGAACTCGCGCAGCACGGTGGCGTCCTCGCCCCCGTCGCTCAGCGCGATCATGCACATCCGCTCCTGCGGCGGCAGGCAGGTGCTGCCCTTGTAGACCCATTCGCGGCCTTCGGCTTCTGCCAGCGCATCGACGTCGAGCACTGTTTCCCACTGCGGGTCGTCGGTGCGATAGCTGTCCAGCGTGGTGCGGCGGACCAGCCCGCGCGGGTTCTGCTTGTCCTGCCAGAAATTATACAGCCCGTCGGGGCGGATCGTCACATAGGGAATGCGATCCTCGCTATCGTAGATCGCCAGCGCCTCGGCCTTGACCGCGTCGAACCGCGGGTCGCCCGCGATGAGCTCCATCGTCCGTTCGTTCTCGCTGCGCACCCAGTCGAGCGCTTCGTCGCTGCGTGCCTCCTCGAGCCAGATGTAGCTGTCCTCTTCGGGACCGGGGATGCCGTCCTGCGCGGCGGCGGGCGTTTGGGGTGCAAGCGTCATGGCAGCGGCAATGGCCAGCGCGGATACGAGTTTCAAGGGCTGTCTCCTGAGTCTTGGACGCCTTATGCGCAAAGGCGGGACGCAGGAGCAAGGGGGCGGGCCGTTTTGGCGAAATCCTTCCGGCGGCGACCCGTCAGTCGGCTTCGGCAGTTCCGTCGCGCAGCACCCAGACCGAGATCGTGCGGGCATGGATTCGCGCTTGCGACCGGCGTTCGTAATCGCGCGTCACGGTCCGCATAACCAGCGCCTTCACCTCCTCGTTCTGCGTGGTGAAGGGGATGTCCGCGGTCACAATCACTGGCGGCGGGCGCGACAGGATCCGGCGAACCTCGTCCACCTGCCGGATGCCCAGCGCATCGCGTTCGAGTGCATTGTTGAGATGGTCGGGATAGATGAACCGCGTCGGCAGGCAGCTGTCCGTTTCACGGTAGAGCGCGGTGGGCCCGTCGAAGACCCACAGGCAGCGCGTGCGGTCGTCGACCAGCGGGCTGATCGTGGCCACCAGCTGCGCCATGCCGGCGCGCGAACGCTGCGTCGCATCCACCCTTGTTCCGTAATAGAGCAGCGAAAAGCAGATCGCGATCGCGGCCAGCATCGGCACCAGCCGCAGTGGCCCGCGCCGGTCGAGGAAGGGCAGCGCGAGCAGGATCGTCGCCGGGACCAGCGCCGCATAATAATAGGCATAGACCGTCGAGGGCAGGAACACCGTGGCCAGGCTGGCGAGAAGCCAGGCGGCATAGAAGGCGTAGGTGCGTCGGTCGGTCGGGATACCCATCCGCAGCGCCGCATAGGCCCCCAGACCCGCGAGAGCGACAAGCGGGAACTGGTACAGCCAGTGCGCCGAGAAGCGCCCGGCGGGGGAGGGCAGACGGTCGAAGAAGCTGACGAAATTGGCAAACCAGAAGGCGTCCCATTCGCCGATCGCGAGATAGGACAGACCGACCAGCGCAGTGGGCAGTAGCCCGAGAGCGGCAAAGGCGCCGCCCAGCCCGGCGAGCCGGACAAGCGACCGATCGCGCCGGTACTGGCCCCACAGCGCCCACAGGCCGAAGAACGCGCATTGCGGCACGACGGTATATTTGATCTGCAGCGCCAGTCCGCCGATCAGCATGGCGGCGAGCGCGCGGCGGATGGCATGCGGGTGGTCGGGATCGCGCACCAGGATCGCCATCGCCAGCATGGCGGGGACATGGAAAATCTCGGTCTGGCCCGAATGCGGGCCGTAGAGCGCCATCAGGAGGAGATAAAGAACACCGGCTCCCATCGCGACGGTCCGGTCGACCAGCGTCAGCGCCAGATGCCGAGTAAGCACGGCGCCGAGCACTGCGAAGCCGGTCGCGAACAACTGATAGGCCAGCGGCGAGGGCCCCCCGATGGCATGCGCCAGCGCATAGAGCAGGAACAGGCCGAACGGCTTGCGGTCCCACAGATCGACGAACGGCAGCTTGCCATCGAGCATGGCGTTGCCGATCAGCGAATAGAGCTGTTCGTCGATATCGGCATTGGCATCGCCCAAGAACGGCAGGCGGATCACCAGCGCACAGACTGTCAGGAGCAGGACCACGCTGACCGCGTCGGCGCGCGACCGGAAACCGGTTTGCGGATCACTGGACTTCACGATTTGCGCCCTCATGGCGTGCTGGCCCCCACCTGTCGCCATGCTCTGTGGCGCAGCGTGGTAAACTTTAGCCTAACCCACGCGGGGAAGGCGATAGGGCGCGCAAACGAAAAGGGCGACCCCGCGGGGCCGCCCTTCGTGTTCGGTATGGGGCGAAGCCTCAGCCCTCGACGTGTTCGGCGAGGACCGTCAGGCCGTTTTCGCCGACCTCGGCGAAACCGCCGCGGACTTCGACCAATTCGGGCGCAGCGCCTTCGGTCTTGTAGATCTGCACCGATCCGTCGCGGATCGTCGACATGAAGGGCGCATGGCCTTCGAGCACGCCGAATTCGCCTTCCGCACCGGGGACGACCACCATGTGGACGTCTTCGGAGCGGACCAGCTTGGCGGGAGTTACGAGTTCGAAGTGCAGTGGCATGTCATTCCTCAAGCAGGTATTGCTGGATTATCAAAGGTGCTCCCGCATCGATGGCGCTTGCGTCGAAGAACTGGACCCCCAGATAAACTTCATCGATGGCCGGAGTGCGAAGCGTGGTCAATTCAAGGCGCTCATCCGGCGATGGTGCCGTCGGGTCCGGAAAAAGCGTATTATCAATTAGCCTGTAATCCGCGAGCATTCCATCGAAGGCGCGCCTTGCGCCTGGTCCATCCACGCTCACCTGACAAAAATTGGCATCCCGAGAATTGCCGATCCGGATTTCACCGTCGTCAGCTTGCCGAAACACGTAATCAACAGTGCCAGCCCGTGCGTGTTCGTGTGTTCCTTCCGAGGAATACCCGCGCGACACAATCTGGCTTTCTTCGGCCAACGGTGTCTCAATATCCATCAGCTTCGGACAGAGTTCAATCACCGCTTCTCGACCCAGTTCTTCCAGATCAGCAGCATGCGACGGCGTGGCCATAATACCTAAGGCCACGCCTCCAGCCGCACATAGAAAATGGCTAGGTCTCCGTAGCAAACTGCTTACGAGTCCTCGGCCAGCTTCTTGGCCTTTTCGACCGCCTGATCGATACCGCCGACCATGTAGAAGGCGGCTTCGGGCAGGTGATCGTATTCGCCGTCGACCACTGCCTTGAACGAGGCGACCGTGTCTTCGAGCTGCACGAACTGGCCGGGGATGTTGGTGAACACCTCGGCGACGTGGAACGGCTGCGACAGGAACTTCTGGATCTTGCGCGCGCGGGCCACGGTCAGCTTATCTTCTTCCGACAGCTCGTCCATGCCCAGGATGGCGATGATGTCCTGCAGGCTCTTGTACTTCTGCAGCGTTTCCTGGACCCGGCGGGCAGTATTGTAATGCTCTTCGCCGACAACGCGCGGTTCGAGCACGCGGCTGGTCGAATCGAGCGGATCGACGGCCGGGTAGATCCCCAGTTCCGAAATCGCACGATTGAGCGTGGTGGTCGCGTCGAGGTGGGCGAAGGAGGTTGCCGGTGCCGGGTCGGTAAGGTCGTCGGCGGGAACGTAGATGGCCTGGACCGAGGTGATCGAACCCTTGTTGGTCGAGGTGATGCGTTCCTGCAGATTGCCCATGTCGGTCGACAGCGTCGGCTGGTAGCCCACGGCCGAGGGAATACGGCCGAGCAGCGCCGACACTTCCGAACCCGCCTGCGTGAAGCGGAAGATGTTGTCGACGAAGAACAGCACGTCCTGGCCTTCGACGTCGCGGAAATATTCCGCCATGGTCAGGCCCGACAGCGCGACGCGGGCACGTGCGCCCGGCGGTTCGTTCATCTGGCCGAACACCAGCGCAACCTTCGAACCTTCCGCGATGGCATTGCCGTCGGCGTCCTTGGCGATAACGCCTGCGTCGAGGAATTCGTGATAGAGGTCGTTCCCCTCGCGGGTACGTTCACCGACACCGGCGAAGACGGACACGCCGCCATGACCCTTGGCGATGTTGTTGATCAGTTCCTGGATCAGCACGGTCTTGCCGACGCCGGCACCGCCGAACAGGCCGATCTTGCCGCCACGCGCATAAGGCGCGAGCAGGTCGATGACCTTGATGCCGGTGACGAGGATGGCCGCCTCGGTCGACTGGTCGACGAACAGCGGGGCTTCGGCGTGGATCGGCATCGTCTGGTCGGCGCCGACCGGGCCGCGTTCGTCGATCGGCTCGCCGATGACGTTCATGATGCGGCCGAGCGTCTTCGGGCCGACCGGGACCGAGATCTGCGAGCCGGTGTTGACGACTTCCTGGCCGCGGACGAGACCTTCGGTCGCGTCCATCGCGATGGTACGCACGGTGTTTTCACCGAGGTGCTGCGCGACTTCGAGGACCAGCGTGTTGGCGCCGTTCTTCGTTTCGAGCGCGGTCAGGATGGCGGGCAGTTCACCTTCGAACTGCACGTCGACGACAGCGCCGATGACCTGGCTGATGGTGCCGTTGGGCGATTGGTTGAGTACGGGTGCGGTGGCCATGATCTATGTCCTGACTTGGGGTTTAATGCGCCTTAGCCGACGCAGACATTTTCCGGATCGGCAAAGGCCCATTCGCCTTCGCCAGCAGTAAGGGTCGCCTTGTTGCGAAGATATTCGTCGTCACCGAGGCCGAATTCGCACACGACATCGGGCGAACCCATGCCGGCGCGCTTGCACATCGCGGTGTTGACTGCCTCGTCTTCGGGGCAGGCTTCGGCGTATTTCGCAGTGAGCAGCGCCTGGTCGGGCGCGGGCAGCGTCTCGATCGGCTCGGGCGTCACGACCTGTTCGGGCGCGGTCTGCGCAGCGGGTTCTTCGCCGCAGGCAGTCAGCAGCGCGAGGGGGAGGAGGAGGGCAAGCTTGTTCACATCGGGTCCTTAGAGAGCTTCCGCACCGGCGATGATCTCGATCAGCTCGGTGGTGATGGCGGCCTGGCGGCTGCGGTTGTACTGGATGGTCAGCTTGCTGATCAGGTCGCCGGCATTGCGTGTGGCATTATCCATTGCGGTCATCGACGCGCCCTGTTCGGACGCCTCGCGTTCCAGCAGCGAAGCGAACAGCTGCGTCTTGACGTAACGCGGCAGCAGTTCCTCGAGGATTTCTTCCTCGCCCGGTTCGTATTCGACCACCGCATCGCCAGCGGTCCCGGTATCGCCTTCGGGCGAGGGGACGGGGATCAGCTGGTCGACGGTCGGGTCCTGCGCCAGCGCCGATTTGAAGATCGGATAGACGAGATGGGCGACATCGAATTCACCCTGCTCGAACCGTGCGATCAGATCGTCGGCGATCGCTTCGGCTTCCTCGAAGCCCGGCTGGCGGACTTCGGAGGTGTCGAACCACTTTTCGATCCGCTCGGCATAGTCGCGCTTGATCGGGGCGCGGCCCTTCTTGCCGACGAGGTAGAAGCGCACTTCCTTGCCCTCGGCGATCAGCGCGCGCGCCTTGATCTTGGCGGCCTTGACGATGTTGGCGTTGAGACCGCCGCACAGGCCCTTGTCGGTATTGACCACCACCAGCAGGTGGCGTTTGTCCGATCCGGTACCGCGCAGCAGGCGCGGGGCGCTGTCGCCGCTGACCTTGCCGGCCAGCGATGCCATCACGCCCGACAGCCGTTCGGCATAGGGACGCGCAGCTTCGGCCGCGGCCTGCGCCCGGCGCAGCTTGGCCGCTGCGACCATCTGCTTGGCCTTGGTGATCTTCTGGGTCGACTTGACCGAGTTGATACGGCCCTTGAGTTCTTTGAGGCTAGCCATTTCGGCTCCCTATCTTCGTGTCTCTGGGCTCAGGCGAACTGCTTGGCGAAGGTCTTGAGCGCGTCGACGACCTTGTTCTTGGTGTCGTCTTCGAACTTGCCCGTGGTGCGGATTTCTTCGAGCACGTCGGCATGTTCGGCGCGCATGAAGCTCAGCATCTGGGCTTCGTAATCGGTCACGCGGTCGACCGGCACATCGTCGATATAGCCATTGGTACCGGCGAAGATCGAGACCGTCTGCTCTTCGAACGGCATCGGCGAGAACTGCGGCTGCTTGAGCAGCTCGGTCAGGCGCGCACCGCGGTTGAGCAGCTTCTGCGTCGCGGCATCGAGGTCCGAGCCGAACTGCGCGAAGGCCGCCATTTCACGGTACTGCGCGAGGTCGAGCTTCATCGAGCCCGAGACCTTCTTCATCGCCTTGGTCTGCGCGGCACCGCCGACGCGGCTGACCGACAGGCCGACGTTAATCGCCGGACGGATGCCCTGGTAGAACAGGTCGGTTTCGAGGAAGATCTGGCCGTCGGTGATCGAGATCACGTTGGTCGGAATATAGGCCGACACGTCGCCTGCCTGCGTTTCGATGATCGGCAGCGCGGTCAGCGAGCCGCCACCTTCGGCCTTGCTCATCTTCGCCGCGCGCTCGAGCAGGCGGCTGTGGAGATAGAACACGTCGCCCGGATAAGCTTCGCGGCCCGGCGGGCGGCGCAGCAGCAGCGACATCTGGCGATAGGCCACAGCCTGCTTGGAAAGGTCATCATACACGATCACGGCGTGCATGCCGTTGTCGCGGAAAAACTCGCCCATCGCGCAGCCGGTGTAAGGCGCGAGATACTGCAGCGGAGCGGGCTCCGAAGCGGTTGCGGCGACGACGATCGAATATTCCATCGCGCCGTTTTCTTCGAGCTGCTTGACGATCTGCGCGACGGTCGAGCGCTTCTGGCCGACGGCGACATAGATGCAGTAAAGCTTCTTGCCTTCGTCGTCGCCCGCGTTCGCTTCCTTCTGGTTGATGAAGGTGTCGATCGCGACGGCGGACTTGCCGGTCTGACGGTCGCCGATGATCAGTTCGCGCTGGCCGCGGCCGACGGGGACGAGTGCGTCGACGGCCTTGAGGCCCGACTGCACCGGTTCGCTGACCGATTCGCGCGGGATGATGCCCGGCGCCTTCACTTCGACGCGGCGGCGTTCGGTCGATTCGATCGGGCCCTTGCCGTCGATCGGGTTGCCGAGCGCATCGACCACGCGGCCGAGGAGGCCCTTGCCGACGGGGACGTCGACGATGGTGTTGGTCCGCTTGACGCTGTCGCCTTCGCCGATTTCCTGGTCCGAGCCGAAGATCACCGCACCGACATTGTCGGCTTCGAGGTTCAGCGCCATGCCCTGAACGCCGTTGGCGAATTCGATCATCTCGCCGGCCTGCACGTTGTCGAGGCCGTGAATGCGGGCGATGCCGTCACCCACCGACAGCACGGTGCCGACTTCGCTGACTTCGGCTTCGGTTCCGAAATTGGCGATCTGGTCCTTGATGACCTTGGAGATTTCTGCGGCGCGGATATCCATGATGTGTGTCCTTTAAGCCTTCATGGCTTGCGAAAGCGAATTGAGACGGGTGCGGATCGAGGCGTCGATGCGCTTCGAGCCGATGGTGACGACGAGGCCGCCGAGCAGATCGGGCTCGACCTTCGTGGAAAGTTTGACGGTGCGACCTTCGCGGGCAGTCAGCTTGGCCTTGAGATCGGCCAGCTGCGCATCGGTCAGCGCATGCGCGCTGGTCACTTGGGCAGTGACTTCACCGCGCTGCGCGGCGGCGATCGCGCGGAACGCGGCGATCACTTTCGGCAGCTGGTTCAGCCGGCGGTTCTGCGCCAGCACGCCGAGGAAGTTCTGCGACAGCTCGGTCAGGCCGAGGATCGCCGAAACGCCCCACAGCGCCTTTTTCGCATCGCTGCGCGAGACCTTGGGGTTGGTAGTGACAGCGGCGAGCTCGGCCGATTCGGCGAGCGCGGCCTCGATCTTGTCGAGGTCCGATTCGACCGCGGTCACGGTTCCGTTTTCGCTAGCGAGGTCGAACAGGGCCGAAGCGTAACGCCCTGCCAGGCTAGCCTGAATACCGGCGGAAATATCCACGCGCTTGAGGTCCTCTCGGGTCCGGAAGAAAAGTCTGTGCGATCCAAGCCGGTCGTGGGCGAACGAGAGTCACCCCGGCAAGGTCGGCGCGCGCCTAGCAAAGCCCCCTCGCAATGGCAAGCCGACTCCGGGCCGGGGTGCTGGACTCTGGCGGCAAGCGGCGTAAGTTAAGTGGCATAACGCAACCAGTCACGCGGGAGAGAGCGATGAGAGTGGTGCCACTGGCCCCCAAATGCGGGGTCGAAGTCGAGGATGTGAATCTGGCCGAGGCGGAGGGCGATACGCTCACCGCGATCAAGCATGCCATCTACACGCACGGTGTCGCGCTGTTTCGCGGGCAGGCCGATTTCACGCCGGAGGCGCATATCGCTTTCGCCCAGCGCTGGGGCGGGATCGACATCAACAATTACTTCCCGCTGACCGACGAACATCCCGAGATTGCCGTGGTCCGCAAACGCGCCGACCAGGTCACCAATATCGGCGGTGGGTGGCATACCGACCATTCCTACGACCAGGTGCCCGCGATGGGCTCGATCCTCGTTGCGCGGACGCTGCCGCCCAGCGGCGGCGACACGCTATGGGCGCATATGGGCGAAGCCTATGACGCGCTGCCCGAGGACCTCAAGACCGAGATCGAGGGGCTCGAGGCGTTCCATACCGCCGATCATATCTATGACGAGGGCGGGCTCTACGCCAAAACCGACATGGGCAGCGACCTGCGCGGTCAGGCGCTCAAGACCGGCGCGACGCACCCGATCGTGATCCGCCACCCGCAGACCGGGCGCAAGCTGCTCTATGTGAACAGCGCTTTCACCATGCATATCGTCGGCAAGTCACGCGAGGAAAGCCTGCCGCTGCTCCAGCGATTGTGCGATGCGGCGACCGCGGCCGAGAACACCTGCCGCGTGGCTTGGGAGCCGGGATCGGTCGCGATCTGGGACAACCGCACCACCTGGCACCTCGCGATGAACGACTACCAGGGTCACGCCCGCGAAATGCATCGCATCACGCTGACCGGCGAACCGCTGGTGGCCTAATTGCGCGCGTTACATTCGTAGACCAGCCGCTCGTTCGCTTCACGCGGGAGCTGGGCCAGCACTTCGCTCTGCAGTTCGCCGAGCTGCGCGGCGGCATTGTCGCTGCCGCATTCGGGCGCGGAATATTTGCTGCGTGCCTCCCGCGCTTCGCTCATCGCATTGCGCGGGAGGAGATAGCGTTCGGTGCGGAAGATGCGCCGGTCGGGGTCGAAACTGTTGACCGACACCGCGTCTTCCGAATTGGGGACGAAGACCCGGCTCCAGCTGCCCCCGGCAAAGCCGTATTGCGTGCGCGTGTTGACGCAGCCGTCGGCGGTCCAGTCGAACTCGATATCCTCCACCTTGGCGCTGGTCACGCGGCTGCGTTCGGGCACGAGCGTGCACAGTAGCGCCGCCGCGCCCGATGCGGGCGTGTCGCCGCCCGCCGGGTCGGCCGCGCCATCGGCCATTGCGGCGGCCACGCGCCGGTCGATCTCGTCGAGGCCGGGACGAGTGAGATAGGCGGCCAGCGCCACCAGCACGACCACCAGCGTCGCCCCGCCGACCAGCCGCAGCCGCTTGTCGTCGCGCGGCTCGGCGCGCCATAGCGTCAGCGCCCATTGGCCGAGGCCGAAGCCGACCAGCAACAGCACGAAGGCGAGGAACACGCGGTCCTCGCGCTCGACGATTACGCCCTGTTCGGCTTCGAGCAGCGCGCGCTCGCGCTTGGTCCGCTGCATTTCGGAGCGCTGCGCCATATCGGCGCGCGCGGCCATTTGCTCACGCTGCAGGCGCTCGCGCTCGGCCTCGTCGAGATCGGCCATCGACCGGCAGGTGCTGCCGTTGACGCGCGGCTCGACGCCATTGGCGCGGAGGAAGGGCAGCAGTTCGCGATTGGAGACCGCGAAGAAGAATTCGGCATCGCCGCCGTCATTGTCCGCGCCGAAGCTGTTGACCCCGACCACGCGGCCGCACGGGTCGAGCAGCGGGCCGCCCGAATTGCCGCGCGCGATCGGGGCGGTGTGGAGGATGGTATCGAACTGGCGGCTGGGCCGCGCGCCCGAGACATAGCCGCGGCTCTTGACCGGCGGCTGGCTGCGGAAGATGTCGCTCAGGTCGAGCCCCTGCGCGCGGTCGACATTCATCGGATAGCCGACGCTGGTCACTTCGCCGCTGTCCGGCGGGATGCCGCCGGCCAGCGCCAGCGGGGGCAGCCGCAAGGCGCCGGTGATGCGGATCAGCGCCAGGTCGTTGCGCGGGCTGACCGCGATCGGCTGGCCATAGACCGCCTCACCGCCGCCGCTGGGGATGATGCCGATCCGTAGCGCGTCATCGCGCAGGGCGTCGCGCAGCACATGCGCATTCGTCACCACCTGGTCGCTCGCGACGGCAAAGCCGGTGCCGTGGCTGATCGGGACCAGCTCCTCGCCATCCTCGCCGATGATGACCACGCGCACCACGCCGCGCGCGGCGGCATCGATATCGGCAGGCTCGGCCTGCGCCAGCACCGGCACGAGCAGCGCCAGCAGCGCGGCGAGAAAGGTTGGAATGCGTCCCATCGGGCCGTCTTGTGACGATCATTCGCTTTGACCGCAAGCCGCGGGATGCCCGCCCGTGGCGGCACGGGCACAAGGCACCGGAGAGTTCAGCAAGGAGCCATTGATGACCTATCGGATCCAGGGCCTCGAGCCCGGCCAGTTCGCCCGGTTGTTCGCCAGCGACGAACCGGCGCTCGCCCGCTCGCTTACGCACAAGGTGATCGCGGGGGAAGAAGGACGCTATCCCTGCCGGGTCAGCCTGCGCGATGCGGACCCGGGCGATGAACTGGTGCTCACCCATTTCACCAACCACGCGGTCGACACTCCCTATCGCAACGCCTTCGCGATCTATGTGCGCAAGGACGCGGGGGAAGCGGCGGACTATGTCGACGAAATGCCGCCGATCCTGCGCGGGCGGCCGATTGCGCTGCGCGGCTACGATGCCGGCGGCTGCCTCCACACTGCCTCGCTCGCGCTGCAGGACGATGTCGACCGGATCGTCCGGGCGCTGCTGAACGACGGTGCGGTCGCCTATATCGATGCGCACAATGCGATGCATGGCTGTTTCGCGGCGCGGATCGAGCGCTATGATGGGGCCGATCATGAGTGATGCCATCTCCGACGATACCGCCTGGGCGGCGGTCAAGCGGCGCGATCGCAGTTTCGACGGGCGCTTCGTCACCGGCGTGCTGACGACGGGCATCTATTGTCGCCCGTCCTGCGCCGCGCGGCATCCCGATCGCGGCAATGTGCGCTTCTTTGTCGATGGCGCGCAGGCGCGCGTCGCGGGGTTGCGGGCCTGCAAGCGTTGCCGGCCCGACGATGTCGGGCGCGACGAGGCGGCGGTGCTGGCGGCGATCGACGAGATCCGCCAGGCCGTGGATGCGCCGACGCTCACCACGCTGGCGCAGCTGACCGGCTATTCGCCCGCGCATTTCCAGCGGGTATTCAAACGCGCGATCGGCCTTTCGCCCGCCGCCTATGCCCGCGCCTTGCGCGAGGAACGCGCGCGCGATGCGCTGTCGGGCGGCGACAGCGTGACCGGCGCGATCTACGAGGCGGGCTATGGCTCGGCCTCGCGCTTTTACGAAAATACGAAAGGACGGCTGGGCATGGCGGCAAGCGCATGGGCCAATGGCGGGGCGGGGGCGACGATCCGCTGGGCAGTGGTCGACACCACGATGGGACCGATGCTGGTGGCGGCGACCAACAAGGGTGTATGCCGCCTGTCCTTCGGCGAAGACGAGAGCGAATTGCGCCGCCGCTTCCCCAAGGCCGATCTGGTCGAAGGCGGCGCGGCGTTCGGCAAACTGCTCGCCGACGTCGTCGCCAGCGTCGAGGCGCCGGGCGATTTCGCGCATATCCCGCTCGACGTGAAGGGCACCGCGTTCCAGGAAGCGTGCTGGGAGGCCTTGCGCGCGATCCCGCCGGGCGAAACGCGCACCTATGCCGAAATTGCGGCGGCGGCGGGCAATCCCAAGGCCGTGCGCGCCGCGGGCAGCGCCAATGCGCGCAACAATGTCGCGGTGCTGATCCCCTGCCACCGCGTGGTGCGCAAGGGCGGCGATCTGGGCGGCTATGCCTATGGCCAGGACATCAAGCGCGAATTGCTCGAACGGGAGACGAAATGATGGACAGGATCGACGCATTCACCGCGCTGCATGTACCGGGCGATCCGCTGGTGCTGTACAATATCTGGGACGCCGGCAGCGCCCGCGCCGTGGCTGCGGCGGGGGCGAAGGCCATTGCGACGGGCAGCTGGGGCGTGGCCGAGGCCAACGGGTTCAGCGATGGGGAGACGCTCCCGCTCGAGATCGCGCTCGAAAACCTCACCCGCATTCTTTCGGTTACCGACCTGCCGGTGAGCATCGACATGGAGGCCGGCTATGGCGATACCCCTGCCGCAGTCGGAACATCGGTGGGCAAGGCGCACGATGCGGGCGCGAGCGGGATCAATATGGAGGACCGCATGCCCGGCGAAACCGGGCTGCTCCCCGTGGCGCAGGCGGCGGAGCGGGTTGCTGCCGCAGCCGCCACCGGTATTCACGTCAATGCGCGCACCGACGTCTATCTCCGGCGCGATCCCAAGGACTACACGCCCGCGCTGGTCGAAGACGTACTGACGCGCGCCGCCGCCTTTGCCGAAGCGGGCGCGCGCAGCCTCTTCGTTCCCTTCCTCGGCGACCATGCGACGATCCGCGCGATCTGCGAGGCCTCGCCGCTGCCGGTCAACGTCTTGTGGGCGCCGGGCCGCGGTACGACTGCCGAACTGGCCGCGCTGGGCGTCGCGCGGATCAGCTATGGTCATGGCCCCTGGGCTGCGGCGATGGACTGGCTCACGGCGCAGGCGGAGGCTGTCTATCGACAAGGGTAGAGCGAGTATGCCGCCGGGCCGAAGCCCGATTTCGCTGCACGTCTTGTATTGCGAGTGATTCGCATTAACTGGAGGCCATGAGCACCAGACCTCCCCCGCGGACGCTTACCGTCCTCTCGCGCCAGTCCCTTTCGCCCTCGATGATCCGGGTATCGCTCGGTGGTCCGGGCCTAGCGGGGTTTCCGCCCGATTTTGCAGGCGGCTACGTCAAGCTCATGCTGGCCCCGGCCACCGCGGGCGGCAAGCCCGTGGTCCGCACCTATACCATCCGCCATCAGGGCGAGGATGCGATCGCGATCGATTTCGCGCTGCACGGCGGCGAGGCTGCGGGACCGGCGACCCGCTGGGCGCTGTCGGCCAATCCCGGCGACACGATCAAGGTGGGCGGTCCGGGCCTGCCCAAACCGCTGCCGCAGGGGCGCGATTTCTATCTCGTCGCGGGCGACATGACCGCGCTGCCGGCGATTGCGGTCAATCTCGAAGCACTGCCGGCAGATGCGCGCGGGTTCGCCGCAATCGAGATCCAGGACGAACGCGACCGGCAGGACATCGCCGCGCCCGAGGGTGTCGAGATCGCCTGGCTGGTCAATCCCGAGCCGGGGCAGCGGCCCGCGCTGCTGGTCGATGCGCTGCGCAATGCCGCGCGGCCCGAAGGGTCGCTCGCGGCATGGGCAGCGTGCGAATTTTCGGCGATGAAGCGGCTGCGCGAATATCTGCGCGGCGAACTCGCGCTCGCGCCCGCCGATCTCTACCTCTCCAGCTATTGGAAACACGGCATGATCGAGGACGAACACAAGCTCGCCAAACAGCAGGACGCCGCCGCGCAGCCCGCCTGAACCAAACCGGGGCGGACCCAAGGCCCGCCCCGCATGATCCGGATTCGCAGCCCGATCAGAGGCCCCAGTTCATCCCGTCGACGCTCTTGCTGACGAGGATGTTGACCGCCACGCGCCGGTTCTGCGCCTTGCCCTGTTCGGTGGTGTTTTCCGCCGCCGGATCGGCCTCGGCCATGCCGGTGGGGGTCAGCATCCGGTAGGGTGCCCAGTCGCATTCCTGCTGGAGGAAGTTGACCACGCGCGAGGCGCGCTTTTCGCTCAGCTCCTGATTGTATTCATAGTCGCCGGTCGAATCGGTGTAGCCGACCACCAGCAGCAGCGCGTTGTCGGTGTTCTTGGCCTGCGCCGCGGCCTGGCACAGCTCGTAACGCGCCTGCTGCGAGAGGTTGTACTTGGCGGTGTCGAAATAGACGTTGGTCGTGCCCTTGATGTTGTATTGATCGATATTGGCGACGCGGCCGCGCAGCGCCTCGGTCGCGGCTTCATTGGCGGTAAAGCGCTGGTCGGTCCCGGTGTGGATCATCCGCGCGGTTTCGAGATGCTTGCTCTTGAGCGCGATCTTGGTGGCGATCAGCCCGCGATCCGCCCATTCGACCGTCTCGACATCGACCGGCAGGCCATTGAGCAGGTCGGCAGGCGAAAGCTGATCCTTGTCAAGACCGAGGAAGCCGCCGCTGCTGCGGATTTCGGTCGCCGGGCTGATAGCTACGACTGTGCGCATGCCATCGGCGCTGGTGACCTGGATCTTGTTTTCCTGGCGCGCTGAGATCACGCCTTCGAATTCGGGGCCTTCGGGCATGCCGGTCAGGTCGCTGGGCGTGGTGCCCACGACGGTCATCGGTTCGCCTTCGCTTCGCACACCGCCCTGCGGATCGAGTTCCTGCGCCTGTGCACCGGCGGCGAGGGGGAGGGCGAGCGCGGCGAGCGCGGCGACTGTCTTCGAACTCTTGGATAAGGCAATCATATTCATACTCCTTCAATTCGAACCGACACGGGCCGTCGAGCGGGTGTGGAATGCCGCTTTCTCCCCAATTGCGCCTGTGCGGTCAATCAGCCCCCTTCATTCGGTAACGGCTTGGTCGAGCGGCGCGGGGCCGCAGGCGGGGGCTGGTGTTGCCGGCAGCCTGTCTCGCAAATGAACCGCCGGGGGCAAGTCGGGGGCCATACGGATGGGCAGGGCGTGAACTGCGATGAACCGACGCTTACGGCGTCCGGGCCCAGCCGGCCCGCGCGGGTTCGAGCGTGTCGAGGAAGGCCTCGGCGCTGTCGAGATAGTCGCGCTGGCGCTCCTCGCCCATCCGGTCCCAGGTGGCGTAGATGCGCCCGATCCGGTGGTTCTGCTCCAGCCGCTCGCGGTGGCGGTCCATGAAATGCCAGTACAGCGGGTTGAACGGGCAGGCGCCTTCGCCGGTCTTCTTGCTGGGCGAATAGGTGCAGCCCGCGCAGTAATTGCTCATCTTGTTGATGTAATTGCCGCTCGCCGCATAGGGCTTGGACGCCAGCTTCCCGCCATCGGCATAGAGGATCATCGACGCCACATTGGGCAGCTCGACCCATTCATAGGCGTCGGCATAGACCACCAGGTACCAATCCTGCACCTCGCGCGGGTTCACTCCAGCGAGCAGCGCGAAATTGCCGAGCACCATCAGCCGCTGGATATGGTGCGCATGCGCATTGTCGCGGGTCGAGCGGATGCAGTCGGCGAGGCAGGCCATGTCGGTGTCGCCGGTCCAGTAGAACTCGGGCAGGCCGCGCTGCGCGTTGAGCGCATTGGCTTCCTGCAGATGCGGCATCCGGTGCCAGTAGAAGCCGCGCACATATTCGCGCCAGCCGATGATCTGGCGGATGAAGCCCTCGACGCTGTTGAGCGGCGCGCGCGCCTCACGATAGGCTTTCTCTGCGCGGCGGCACAGCTCGAGCGGGTCGAGGAGGCCGAGGTTGATGCTGGTCGAGAGCATCGAATGGAACAGGTCGTCCTCGCCCGCGACCATCGCGTCCTGATAGGGGCCGAAGCACTCAATCCGTTCGGCGAAGAAAGCATCGGCGGCCTCCTCGGCCTCGTCGCGCGTCACCGGCCAGCCGAATTTGTCGAGCGAGCCGAAATGGTCGCCGAACCGGTCTTCGACCAGCGCGATGACCTCCTGCGTTGCGGTGTCGGGTTCGAACTTGGGGCGTTCGGGGGCGGCCAGCCCCTCCTTGGGCGGCTTGCGGTTCTCGCTGTCGTAATTCCACGCGCCGCCTTCGGGCTTGCCGTCCTCGGCCATGAGCAGCCCGGTCTTGCGGCGCATCTCGCGGTAGAAGAACTCCATCCGCAATTCCTTCCGGTCCTGCGCCCAGTCGTCGAACTCGGCTTGGGTGCAGATGAAGCGGTCGTCGCGCAGGATCTCGACATCGCAGGCGAACTTGTCCGCCCATTGATCCATGTCCTGCCGCACGCGCCATTCGCCTGCCTCGACCACGCTGACCAGCCGCGGATCGTGCCGTTCGATCGCGCGCGCGACTTCGCCGGTGAAGTTGCCCGCATTGTCCGGATCGCCGAGCTTCGTGTAATCGACCCTCCACCCCGCATCGCGCAATTCCGCGGCGAAATGGCGCATGGCGGAGAAAATCAGCGCGATCTTCTGCTTGTGGTGGCGGACATAGGTCGCCTCGTCCCACACCTCCATCATCAGGATGACGCTATCGTCCTTGGTGCGCCCGCGCAGGCTGGCAAGGTCGCGGGTCAGCTGGTCGCCGAGGATGGGCACGAGGACGGGGCCGGGCATGGTTGTTCCAATGCCCGGCTCCCGCGAAGGTGCCTTACAGCTTGGCGATTTCCTGCTTCGCCGCATTCATGCCCTGTTCGATGGCCTCGGGACCGAAGCCGGCCTTCTCGACGCGGACGAAATGCAGATCGTCCACCCCGATGAAGCCGAAGAAGGTGGTCAGCAGGCTTTCCTGGTTCTCGGCCAGCTGGTCGGTCGAATATTCGCCGCCGCGCGCGGAAGCGACGACGACCTTGCGTCCGCCGGCGAGCCCCTCGGGTCCGTTCTGCGAGTATTTGAACGTCACGCCGGGTACGCCCAGCCGGTCGAGCCATGCCTTGAGCTGGCTGGGGATGGTGAAATTATACATCGGCGCGCCGACGATCACCACGTCGCTGGCGAGGAATTCGTCGAGCACCGCGCGCTGTTCGGGATAGGCTGCGGCGACCGCTTCCTCATGCGTTTCGGGCGGGGTGCGGATCGCGCTGGTGGTGATCGGGTCGATATGCGGCAGCGGTTCGGCCACGAGATCGCGCGTGACGACCTTGGCTTCGGGATGCTTGGCAGTGAAATGGGCGAGCAGTTCGTCGGTCAGCTTGCGGCTGATCGATTGGTCGCCGGTGGTCGAGCTGTCGATACGAAGGATTTGCATAGGGGGATCTCCATAGTTACTATCAATAACCTGGAGGCCATATGGAAACTGCACCCCAAGTCGCGCAAGAAGGCACCTTGCTGTCCGATAGGAACACAGATGTGACCCTTGAGGTCCACGATGCCCCGCAATGCACCGCGGTGAACGACATTCTCGCGCGGGTGGGCGACAAATGGTCGGTGCGCGTGGTGATGGCGCTGACCGACGGATCGCGGCGGTTTAACCAGTTGCGGCGCGATATCCCGGGCATTTCGCAGCGTATGCTCACGCGCACGCTGCGCGGGCTCGAACGCGACGGGCTGGTCAGCCGCACGGTCACCCCCAGCGTCCCGCCGCGGGTGGATTATGCGCTTACTGCGCTGGGGCGTTCGTTGTGCGATCCGGTGGCGCGGCTGGGCAATTGGGCGATCGCCAATATCACCAAGGTCGAGGCCGCGCGCGCGGTCTATGACGGCGGGCAGGACTAGGCCGAAAGGTCGAGCTTTTCGCGCAGCATGTCGAGCGCGGCGCGCAGCGCGGCGATCCGTACGCCGTCGCGGCCGATCGGCCCGAAGTGTTCTTCGCGGTGAGTCAGCGATCCGTCGGCACCGGCGAGCGCAAAATGGACGAGGCCTTCCTCGTCATCCTCGCCCGCAGGCCCGGCGAAACCCGTGATCGAGATCGCCAGCTGCGCCTGCGACCGGTCGAGCGCGCCCGCGGCCATCGCCTCGGCGACCGCGCGGCTTACCGCCCCGCAATTCGCCACCAGATCGTCGGCCAGGCCGAGCAGGTCGCATTTCGCCTGGTCCGAATAGGCCACGATACCGCGATCGAAGACACGGCTGTAGCCCGGGACATCGGTGAACAGCGCGGCAAGCAACCCGCCGGTACAGCTTTCCGCGGTCGCCAGCTGCCACTCCGCACCCTTCGCCGCGCCCAGAATGCGCTCGGCGAGATCGCAGACATCGTCGGGAAGGGCAGCTTCGAGTTCTTCGGCCATACGGTTGGCAAACGTCCCGCCGAAACCCCGGGTTCCCGAACTTGCGCGGCCCAGGCCTAGACGAAACTATAGGGGTCGATATCGACTGCCACGCGCACGCCGGGCGGGTGGTCGATCGCGGCCAGCCAGCGGCGGATGACCTGCTGCAATTGCACGCTGCGCCGCGCGTTGATCAGGAAGCGGTAGCGATAGCGGCCGCGCAGCAGCGCCATCGGGGCGGGCGCGGGGCCGAGGATCAGGCATTCGGCGACCTCGGGGCGGAAGGCGCCGATGCGGTTGGCCGCCTCGCGCGCCTCACCGTCGTCCTCGCTCGAAATGATGATCGAGGCCCAGCGGCCGAAGGGCGGGGCGCCCGCCTCGCGGCGCATCTCGGTTTCGGCCGAATAGAAGGCATCGCGGTCGCCCGCCGCCAGCGCGGCAATCACCGGCGCGTCGGGATGGCGGGTCTGCAGCAGCACTTCGCCCGGTTTCGAACCGCGCCCGGCGCGCCCGGCGACCTGCGCAACCTGCTGGTAGGTTCGCTCGCCCGCGCGCAGATCGCCGCCCTCGAGCCCGAGATCGGCATCGACCACGCCGACCAGCGTCAGTTCGGGGAAATGGAACCCCTTGGTTACCAATTGCGTGCCGACGATCACGTCCACCTCGCGCGCCTCGACCGCGGCGATGAACTCCGCTGCGCGACCGGGCGAATTGAGCGTGTCCGAGGTGGCGACGAAGACACGCGCCTGCGGCAGCCGCTCGGCGACCTCGTCGGCGATGCGTTCGACCCCCGGGCCGCAGGCGACAAGGCAGTCGGGCTCGCCGCATTCGGTGCAGGTCTTGGGGGCAGGGGCCTCGTGCCCGCAATGGTGGCAGGCGAGCCGGTTGGTGAAGCGGTGTTCAACCAGCCATGCGCTGCAATTGGGGCATTGGTAGCGAAAGCCGCAATTGCGGCACAGCGTCAGCGGCGCATAGCCGCGCCGGTTGAGGAACAGCAGCGATTGTTCGCCGCGTTCGAGCCGTGCCTCGATCCCGTCGACCAGCCGCTGCGCCAGCCACATCCCCTGCGGCGGCTTTTCTTCGGTCAGGTCGATCGTTTCGATCGTGGGCATCTGCGCCCCGCCGTAGCGGCTCGGCAGGTCGATCTTCGCGTAGATTCCGCTTTCGGCCATCTGCAGGCTCTCGAGCGCGGGGGTGGCACTGGCAAGCACCACGGGTACCTGCTCGAAATGCCCGCGCATCACCGCGACGTCGCGCGCATTGTAGCGCACGCCCTCTTCCTGCTTGAAGCTGGTCTCATGCGCTTCGTCGACCACGATCAGGCCGAGCCGCGCGAAGGGCAGGAACAGCGCCGAACGCGCGCCGACCACCACCTGCGCGCTGCCTTCGGATACGGCGCGGTAGGCGCGTCGGCGCTCGGTCGACTTGAGCGAGGAATGCCACAGCACCGGCGGCGCGCCGAACCGCTCCTCGAAGCGGTGCAGGAAGTTCTCGGTCAGCGCGATTTCGGGCAGCAGGACCAGCACCTGCCGCCCCATCCGCAGCGCCTCGGCGACGGGTTCGAAATAGGTTTCGGTCTTGCCCGACCCGGTCACCCCGTCGAGCAGGAAGGGGGCAAATTCCGCCTTGCGCACCGCGTTGGAGAAGATGTCCGCCGCCTCGCGCTGCTGCGCGCTCAGCGCGATCTCGACGAAATCGGGCCGCGCGGGTGGATAGGGCCGGTCGCAATCGACCTCCACCGGTTCGAGCGCGCCGTGATTGACCAGCCCGCGCAGCACGCCTTCGGAAACCCCGGCGATCCCTGCCAGTTCGCGGATCGTCGCCTGCTCGCCTTCCAGCGCCCCCATCGCCGCCTCGCGCTGCGGGGTCATGCGTTCGGGCATGCCGCCGCTGAGGCGATATTCGGTCATCGTCGCGGGGCCCTTGAGCGCGCCGCCCGATGCCAGCGCCATGCGCGCCACGCTGGCGAGCGAGGCGACGTAATAGTCGGCGGTCCATTCGATCAGCCGCCTGAGCGCAGCGGACAGCGGCGGCACGGGCAGCACCCCGCGCAGATTGCGCAGCTTCTCCGCCGGAACTTCGGTTCCCGGGAGCCGTTCAGCTTCCCAGACGATCCCGATTACCGTGCGCGGACCCAGCGGGCATTCGACCACGGACCCCGGTCCGACATCCATGCCCTCGGGCACCTTGTAGTCGAGCGGGCCGAGAGCGGCATTGAGGACGAGGCAGCGCACGCGGTTCATGGCCCGGCCATATGGGCGGGGGCAGGCGCGTGAAACAAGGGCAGGATGCAATGAGGACCAGCGATATGACCGATATTCTCGTCAAACCCACCGGACGGCGCGGCTTCCTCGGCGGGGCTATGGCCGGGGGCGGCCTGCTGCTGCTGCCCGCCTGCTCGACGATACCCGGTTTCGGCATGGTCGATGCGGTCCAGCGGATCCTGTTCCTGTCGAGCGAGCGCGCTTTCGCGCGGATGCTCGAAGGCGGCGGCTTCTGGGACGAACAGGTCGCGCAGGTCGGCTTCGGCGAGCTGCTGGGCGCGCGCGGCGACGTGGTGTCGCGCATCCTCACCTCCGCCCTGTTCAAGAGCCGGCTCGAAAACGCCTTTGGCGATATCGCCTATGAAGGCGCGCAGCGCGCGGCCCCGCTGGTGACCGATGCGGTGCGCACCATCGGCATCCAGAACGCGATCGACCTCGTGCGCGGCGGCCCCACTGCGGCGACCAGCTTCCTGCGCGATTCGATGGGCCGCAGCCTGGTGGAGGCGATGGTGCCCGAGCTGGGCGACGCGCTGCGCGTGGCGCAGGACCCGCTGGTGGCAGAACTGGTGCAGGGTCTGGCCGGGGTCGATCTGGCGGGCGCGGTCACGCGCTTCGCCGGCAACATCGACACCACCATCTGGCGCGAGATCGGGACCGAGGAAGCGGCGATCCGCCGCAACCCGCAGGCCACGCGCGATCCGCTGATCATCGGCGTGTTCGGCGCGGGCGCGCAGTACTAGCCGCAGGCCATATCGGGCGCTAAGGCTCTGCGGGAATCGCAATTCCCCCGGAGCCTTCGCGCATGAAATTCTTCGTCGACACCGCCGATATCGCCGACATCAGGGAAATGGCCGACACCGGCCTGCTCGACGGCGTCACCACCAATCCGTCGCTGATCGCCAAATCGGGCCGCGACTTCATGGAAGTGACGAAGGAAATCTGCGATATCGTGGACGGCCCGGTCAGCGCCGAAGTCGTCGCGCTCGATCACGACACGATGATGAAAGAGGCCGAAACGCTGCGCAAGATCGCGGACAATGTCTGCATCAAGGTCCCGCTGACGATCGACGGGCTCAAGACCTGCAAGAAGCTGACCGGCGATGGCACGATGGTCAATGTGACGCTGTGCTTCTCCGCCAACCAGGCGCTGCTGGCGGCCAAGGCGGGCGCGACCTTCGTTTCGCCCTTCGTCGGGCGGCATGACGACAACGGCTTCGACGGCATGGCGCTGATCCGCGATATCCGCCTGATCTACGACAACTATCCCAATTTCTCGACCGAGATCCTTGTCGCCTCGATCCGCAATCCGGTGCATGTGCTCGAAAGCGCGCGCATCGGTGCCGATGTCGCGACCATGCCCGCGGCGGTGATCAAGGGCCTGTTCAAGCATGTCCTGACCGAAAAGGGCATCGAGGGCTTCCTCAAGGACTGGGACAAGACGGGCCAGTCGATCCCCACCGCATAAGTGAGCGAACAGACCCCTCTCGACCGCTTCAAGCAGGCGCTGACCGGCGCCAGCCGCGCGCTTGCGCATGAAGCGGAGGTCGAGGTGGCGTGGAGTGCGGATGCGCCGACCCAGTCGGGCAAGAACTTCCGCGTGCCGCTGCCCGGGCGCAATCTCCCGCGCGAACAGGCGATCGAAGCGCGCGGTTTTGCCGACAGTTTCGCGCTGCGGCTGCGGCATCACAGCGAAGCGCTGCATGGCAAGGGCGCGCCGCCCGAACCGATCGCGCGCGCCTGTTACGACGCGATCGAACAGGTCCGCTACGAAGCTATCGGCGCGACGCGCTATGCCGGCATTCGCGGCAATCTCGACGCGGCGGTCGAAATGCGCACCGCGTCCGATCCGATCGTGCGCGCGGAAACCGCAGGCGATGTGCCGCTGCCCACCGCGCTGTCGTTGATGCTGCGCGAGGCGCTGACCGGCGAAGCGGTGCCCGAACGTGCGCGCGCGGCGGTCGATCTGGTGCGCGAGGATATCCTCGCCAAGATCGGCACCGACATGGATGGGCTGGCCGATGTGCTCGACGACCAGCGCGCGTTCCAGAACCTGACGCTCGACATCCTGCGCGATCTCGACCTGACGCTGCCCGAGACCCCCGAACCGACCGATGCCGAAGATGGCGAGGACGAAGAGGGCGAGAACCCCGAGGACCAGGACGAGACCGACGAGGAAGACGAGGGCGGGGCAGAACCCGATGCCGCCGACGCGCGTTCGGAAGTGACCGACGGCGAGGCCGAGGGCGATGCGGACCAGGACGTCGAGGGCGAACAGGAAATGTCCGATGGCGATCCGTCGGACGATGGCGAGGAAGGGATGCAGCCCGTCCGCCCCAATCGCCCGTGGACCGACTTCCCCGAAGGCTTCGACTACAAGGCCTATACCCACAAATTCGACGAGGAAATCGAAGCCGCCGAGCTGTGCGACAATGAAGAGCTCGACCGTTTGCGCGCCTATCTCGACAGCCAGCTGGCCGGCCTGCAGGGCGTAGTCACCCGGCTGGCCAACCGGCTGCAGCGCCGCCTCATGGCGCAGCAGAGCCGCAGCTGGGACTTCGACCAGGAAGAAGGCATGCTCGATGCCGCGCGGCTGACCCGCGTGGTGGTCAGCCCCGGCCATGCGCTCAGCTACAAGATCGAACGCGATACCGAGTTCAAGGACACGGTCGTCACGCTGCTGATCGACAATTCGGGCAGCATGCGCGGGCGGCCGATCTCGATCGCCGCGATCAGCGCCGATATTCTCGCGCGCACGCTTGAACGCTGCGGCGTGAAGACCGAGATCCTCGGCTTCACCACCCGCGCGTGGAAGGGCGGGCAGAGCCGCGAGATGTGGCTCTCCGACGGGCGCCCCGCGAACCCCGGCCGCCTCAACGATCTGCGTCACATCCTCTACAAGAAGGCCGACGAACCGTGGCGCCGCGCGCGCCGCAATCTCGGCCTGATGATGCGCGAAGGCCTGCTCAAGGAAAACATCGACGGCGAGGCGCTGATGTGGGCGCACGACCGCCTGCTGCGCCGCCCCGAGGACCGCCGCATCCTGATGGTCATCTCCGACGGCGCGCCGGTCGACGACAGCTCGCTGTCGGTCAACCCCGCGGGCTTCCTCGAAGGCCATCTGCGCAAGGTGATCGACTGGATCGAGAACCAGTCGCCCGTCCAGCTCGCCGCAATCGGCATCGGCCATGATGTGACCCGCTACTACAAGCGCTCGGTGACGATCATGGATGTCGAGCAGCTGGGCGGGACGATCATCGAGCAGCTGGCCGATCTGTTCGAGGTGGAGTGATGATGCGCGAAGAGACGGTCGAGTATGTACATCTTCCGTCAGGCAGCGAACCACCCACGACCACCTTTCAACATCGTCGAGTTATCGTGGTCATCGAACAGGAAGTCTATGACGATTGGCAAGACCGTATCAGCGATTGGATCGCCGCTTCGGGATGCTTATGCATGATGGCTTGGGGACGAGATTGCTCATCGTGGGACGACAGCGTCGATCATGCGAACTTGGTACGATTCGACTATCGTGAAATTCCCGATGAAAATTTTATCATGACGACTTGGCATGACGATGAGCCCCTATCAGAAGTGTTCTTCTACAATCAGATGTGCGCGTTTCATCCCACGATCGATCTTCCGCTGGTGACGATCCTTCATATTTCCGAGACTCATCAAAGCGAAAAACTGCTTAGAGAGTATCGAAAAGAAAGATTGGCATTGGAGAATGACAGCGGGCCTGTTCATGAAAGTCTGATTCAGAAAGCAAGGAATTTGTTCTCTTGAAAGTCACCGAAGCCGTCCAGACGCGCCGCTCCGTGCGCGCCTTTACCGATCAGCAGGTCGAGCGCGAAACGCTTACTCGCATCCTCGAAAAGGCGCAGCGCAGCCCCTCGGGCGGCAACACGCAGCCGTGGCACGGGATCGTCTTGACGGGCGAGCCAATGCAGGCGCTGTTCGACCGTGTGGCGCAGGACCTGCCCAAGGGCCGCGCGGCCTTCGCGCCCGAATATCACGTCTATCCGCCCGAACTCGACGGCGCCTATGAACAGCGCCGCCGCGGGGTGGGCGAGGACATGTATGGCGCGCTCGAAATCTCCCGCGAGGAGAAGGGCAAGCGGCTGATGTGGTTCGCCAACAATTTCCGCGCCTTTGGGGCGCCGGTGCTGATGCTGGTCCATACGCCCAAATACATGGGCCCGCCGCAATGGAGCGATATCGGCATGTGGCTGCAGACCGTGGGCCTGCTCGCGCGCGAGGAAGGGCTCGACACCTGCTTCCAGGAAGCCTGGGCTGTCTATGCGCCGCAGATTCGCGAAATGGTCGATATCCCCGAGGATCACACCTTCTTCTGCGGCGTCGCGATCGGCTACCGCGACGAGGAAGCCGCGGTGAACAATTTCGCCGTGAAGCGCGCCGGGATCGAGGAAAGCGTGCGCTGGGAGGGGTGGTAGAACCCCGGCCAGCAGTCATTGCGAGCCGCAAGGCGAAGCAATCCATCACCCGACATTAGCGAAATACACCAGGTCGGAAGATGGATTGCCACGTCGCCTCCGGCTCCTCGCAATGACTGCGTGTTGACCGACCCCCGCCTCCGCGCCATTGCGCTTCGCATGACCGACACGCCGCTCAAGCTGTTCAACTCGCTCACCCGCGAGCTGGAGGAATTCACCCCCGTCCACGAGGGCGAAGCGCGCGTCTATTCCTGCGGGCCGACGGTCTACAACTACCCCCATATCGGCAATATGCGCGCCTATGTCTTCGCCGACGTGCTGGGCCGTACGCTGAGCTGGAAGGGCTACGACTTCACCCACATCATCAACATCACCGATGTCGGGCATCTGACCGACGATGGCGATGCGGGCGAGGACAAGATGGAGAAGATGGCGGCCGCGAAGGCGCAGTCGATCTGGGACATCGCGAAGCACTATACCGAGGCTTTCTGGGCGGACGTGAAAGCGCTCAATATCCGCGAGCCGGCCAAATGGTCGGTTGCGACCGATTATATCGACGAAATGATCGACTTCGCGAAGGGCATTGCCGACCAGCATTGCTACGAACTCGACAGCGGGCTCTATTTCGATGTCTCGACCGTGGCCGACTACGGCCGCCTCGCGCGTGCGGTGACCGAGGAGGGCGCCGAAGAGTCTAGGGGCCGGATCGAGACCGTTGCGGGCAAGCGCAACGCCGCCGATTTCGCGATCTGGCGCAAGACCCCGGCGGGCGAAACGCGGCAGATGGAATGGGATTCGCCCTGGGGCAAGGGCGCCCCCGGCTGGCATCTCGAATGCTCGGTCATGGGCGAAAAGCTGCTCGGCTTTCCCTTCGACATCCACACCGGCGGGATCGACCACCGCGAGATCCACCACCCCAACGAGATCGCGCAGAACCAGGCCTTCTGCGGCTGCGGCGGATTGTCGGAAGCGACCAATTCGGGCGCGAAGATCTGGATGCACAACAACTTCCTCGTCGAGCGCAGCGGCAAGATGAGCAAGTCGTCGGGCGAATTCCTGCGGCTGCAATTGCTGGTCGACAAGGGCTACCACCCGCTCGCCTACCGCATGATGTGCCTGCAGGCGCATTACCGCAGCGAGCTGGAGTTCTCGTGGGAAGGGCTTAAAGCGGCGCAAACGCGACTGAAGCGCATGTTGATGGACATAGAGAGGCATCGAGGAAAGGCTGCCAAACAGCCGATCGGGCAAGTCGATCTCAGCCTCTACCAGGTGGATGAAGCGATCAGCAATGATCTCAACACGGCTCGTGTCCTCGTAATTGTTGAGGGAATACTGGCGATGAAGGGTCAGGCATCCGACCGTTTGGCTGCCGCTTTCGAGATCGACAGAGTTCTGGGGTTGGACTTGGCAACCCTCCGTCGCACCGACCTCCGTATCCGCCCCAAGGACGCGGCTATTACCGAGGACGAAATCGAGGCCGAACTCCTGCGCCGCAAGCAGGCGCGCGCGGCCAAGGATTTCGCCACCTCCGATGCCATTCGCGACAGCCTTGCAGCCGCAGGCGTAGAGGTTATGGATGGCGATCCGCTCGGATGGGAATGGAAGCTCTAAGCATGGCCAAGGCCGACCCGCAGACGCTGCTGTGGCAGCACCTCAAGGACGCGCCCCGGGAGCTGGAATTCCTCCGCGATCACGAGGCCGAGGGCTTCACCCTGCCGTTCTACTGCGCCGCCGCGCATCTCGCGATCGAGGTCGATGACGACCCTTTCCGCGCCAATCAGAACGGCGCGCGCGAGCGCTGGCAGGAACGCCACCGGGTCGACATCATGCAAGTCCCGCCGACCCATGTCCTGCGCAATGCCGGCGAAGTGGCCGCGGCGATCCTCGACATCGCCACCCGCCGCAAGGAACGGTTTGCGAAATGACGCCCGAGCGGCAATGGAGGCGTCGAGGGAGAATTCGATGACCAAAGCCGTCCTGTCCGCCATGATCCGCCCGCTGGTCGAACCGCGCCTGCCCGAATGGGTCGAGCCGTTGTGGTTCATGAGCAAGGAACAGGCGCTGGAATTCGCCCCGCAGGCGGAGATCGGCTGGTTCGACCTCAACGAGAAGGAACCGATGATCGAGATCGCGCGCGCCGCGACCGGGCTCAAATGGATGAACTCGATCTATGCCGGGCTCGATTTCATGCCGCTCGACCTGCTCGAGCAGCGCGGCGTGGTGGTCACCAATGGCGTCGGCATCAATGCCATCACCATTGCCGAATATGTCGTCATGCTGATGCTCGCGCATGCCAAGGGCTACCGCGACGTGGTGCGCGCGCAGGACCGCCACGAATGGTTGCTCGACAGTCCGGGCAAGCGCGAACTGGCGGGCGAGCGCGTGCTGCTGCTGGGGATGGGGGCGATCGGCTCGCTCATCAAGACGCGGCTCGAGGCGTTCGACATGAAGGTCGTGCCGGTGCGCCGCTCGGGCGCGGACGGCGCGCTGAGGCCGGGCGAATGGCGCGAGAAGCTGGGCGAGTTCGGCTGGGTCGTGCTGGCGGTCCCCTCGACTGAAGAAACCCGCCACATGATCGGCGCAATGGAACTGGCCGCGATGCGGCCCAATGGCGTGCTGGTGAATATCGCGCGCGGCGACGTGGTCGACCAGGCGGCGCTGGTCGAGGCGCTGCAGCAGGATCGGATCGAGGCCGCGCTGCTCGACGTCACCGATCCCGAACCGCTGCCCGAGGATCACCCGTTGTGGGATCTCGAGAATGCGCAGGTCACCATGCATCTGTCGGGCCGCGCGCAGACCAAAATGTTCCAGCGCAGCGCGGACCGCTTCATCGACAATCTCGAACGCTGGCAGCGCGGCGAGCCGGTCCAGCCGCAGATGGATCTGGGCCTCGGCTACTGACACGTCCGCAGGCCTCTGTTAGGCCTGCAAAAAAGCCGGGAAGACTCGGGTCGCGTATTTCTGTTCATGCCTGCCTGTGCGGGCCGCGAAGGGGGGAATCGCGTATGACCGAACCACGCAAGGCGTCCGACCTGTTTATCGAGTGCCTCGAAGCCGAGGGCTGCGAGTATATCTTTGGTGTCCCGGGCGAGGAAAACCTCGACTTCCTCGACAGTCTCAGCCGCTCCACGCAGATCAAGCTGGTGCTCACGCGCCATGAACAGGGCGCCGGCTTCATGGCCGCGACCTATGGCCGTCACACGGGCAAGACCGGCGTCTGCATCGCCACGCTCGGCCCCGGCGCGACCAATTTCGTCACCGCCGCCGCCTATGCGCAATTGGGCGGCATGCCGATGATGATGATCACCGGCCAGAAACCGATCAAGAAATCGAAGCAGGGCCAGTTCCAGATCCTCGACGTGGTCGCGATGATGGAACCGATCACCAAATATACCCGCCAGCTGCATGCCGGGGACAACATCCCCAGCCGCGTGCGCGAAGCCTATCGCCTGGCGGAAGAGGAGAAGCCCGGCGCGGTCCATCTCGAACTGCCCGAGGATATCGCCGAGGAACCGACCGATTCGACGCCGATCCCGCGTAGCGTCGCGCGGCGGCCCAGCGCCGAACCCAAGGCGGTCGACCAGGCGGTCGCCGCGCTGACTGCGGCGCGCAACCCCATCCTCGTCATCGGCGCGGGCGCCAACCGCAAGATGACCGGCAAAATGCTCGCCGAATTCATCGAGAAAACCGGCATTCCCTTCGTCACCACGCAGATGGGCAAGGGCGTGCTCGACGAGCGGCACCCGCTGTTCCTCGGCTGCGCGGCGCTGTCGGCGGGCGATTTCTGCCACCGCGCGATCGAAGAAGCCGACGTCATCGTGAATGTCGGCCACGATGTGATCGAAAAGCCGCCCTTCTTCATGCGCCACAACGGCCACACGGTGATCCATGTCAGCAACCGCAGCGCGGAGGTCGACCCGGTCTATTTCCCGCAGATCGAGGTGATCGGCGATATCGCCAATGCGATCTGGCAGATGAAGGAAGACATCACCCGGCAGGACCATTGGCAAAGCGCGGAGCTGAAGCGCTATCACCGCGCCGAACTCGAACATACCGAAAGCCTCGCCGCGGATACGCGCTTCCCGATCTTCCCGCCGCATCTCGTGCAGCAGGTGCGCGATTGCATGCCCGATGACGGGATCATCTGCCTCGATAACGGCGTCTACAAGATCTGGTTCGCGCGCGGCTATTGCGCCTCGCAGCCCAACACTGTGCTGCTCGACAATGCGCTCGCCACGATGGGGGCGGGGCTGCCCAGCGCGATGATGAGCGCGATGCTCTATCCGACCCGCAAGGTCATGGCGATCTGCGGCGATGGCGGGTTCATGATGAACAGTCAGGAGATGGAAACCGCGGTGCGGCTGGGGCTGAACCTGATCGTGCTGATCCTGCGCGACGATGCCTATGGCATGATCCGCTGGAAACAGGCGAACATGGGGTTCGAGGATTTCGGCCTGACCTATGGCAATCCCGATTTCGTCAAATATGCCGAAAGCTACGGCGCGCATGGCCACCGCGTTGAAAGCAGCGACCATTTGCGCGAATTGCTCGCGCATTGCCGCGACACGCCGGGGGTCCATCTGATCGACTGCCCGGTCGATTACTCGGAGAACGACCGGATATTGAATCACGATATCAAGGAACTGAGCGCGAAGCTCTGAGATTGACCGGGTGAAGGAGACGACATGCCCACGCTCAAGGACACCTACCCGCTCTATCTCAACAATAAGGCGCAGCAGCCCAACACAGATCTGGCGGTAACCGACAAGTTCACCGGCGAGGTCGCCTTCCGCACCGCGCTCGCCAGCCCCGAGATCATCGACGAAGCGATTGCCGGGGCGGTGCGCGCGGCCGAACCGATGGCCCAGCTCGCCAGTTACGAACGACAGGCGGTGCTGCAGCATTGCGTCGAGCGCTTTACCGAACGCTTCGACGAGCTCGCCTATGCGCTGTGCGTCGAAGCGGGCAAGCCGATCAAGGACAGCGAGGGCGAGGTCACCCGGCTGATCGACACCTTCCGCATCGCGGCCGAAGAATCGGTGCGCATGGTTGGCGAGGTCATGCCGCTGGATATCTCCGCGCGCGCCAAGGGCTACCAGTCGATCTGGAAACGCTACCCGATCGGGCCATGCAGCTTCATCTCGCCGTTCAACTTTCCGCTCAACCTTGCCGCGCACAAGGTCGCGCCCGCGATCGCGGTGGGGTGCCCCTTCGTCATGAAGCCCGCCAGCAAGACCCCGCTCGGCGCGATCATCATGGGCGAGGTGCTGGCCGAAACCGACCTGCCCGAAGGCGCGTTCTCGATCCTGCCCGCCAGCCGCGACGGGGCGGACCTGTTCACCGTGGACGAACGGCTCAAGTTACTCAGCTTTACCGGCTCGCCTGCCGTCGGGTGGGATTTGAAGGCGCGCTGCGGGAAGAAGAAGGTCGTGCTCGAACTGGGCGGCAATGCGGCGGTGGTGGTCGACCATGATGCCGATCTCGACGATGCGCTCAACCGGATCATTTTCGGTGCCTTCTACCAGAGCGGGCAAAGCTGTATCGGCGTACAGCGGATCATCGTCCACGAAGATGTCTACGACCGCTTCAAGGATATGCTGGTCGCCAAGACGAAGACGCTGGTTGCGGGCGATCCCAAGGACCGCGATACCTTCATCGGTCCGATGATCTCGGAAGGCGAGGCCAAACGCCTCAAGGGCTGGATCGACGAAGCGGTGAAAGGCGGCGCGACGTTACTGACGGGCGGCGGCTGCAAGGGCAACATGCTCGAAGCCACGCTGCTTGAAGACGTCCACAAGGACGCCAAGGCGCTCAACGAGGAAGCCTTCGGCCCGCTCGCCATCCTGCAGAAGTTCAGTAGCTTCGACGAGGCACTGGCCGAAGTGAATCGCTCCACCTTCGGGCTGCAGGCAGGCATTTTCACGCGCGACCTGTTCAAGATGTTCGACGCCTGGGACCGGCTCGAAGTCGGCGGTGTGGTGATCAACGACGTCCCCAGCTACCGCGTCGACAACATGCCCTATGGCGGCGTGAAGGACAGCGGTTTGGGCCGCGAAGGCATCAAGTTCGCGATGGAGGACATGACCGAGATCCGGAACCTGGTGATCCGGCGGGGGTGATTTGGGCGGCGGAAGGGCCGGTTCGTGCTTTGTCCGCCGGAAAGCAGACGGTCTGTAAACGACGCCATTGCGGACATATGGCGCACATTTCAGGCTCATTTCATGAAGCCTCGGATGTCTTGGTTCTTGTTCGCACTAGGGTGCGGTGTAGTCGCTTATCTTGTAGCGGATGATTGGAGCGCGAGAGCAATCACCTACATCTTCCTTCTTTCTGTCCCTGCTGTTTGGGCGGCCCGAAAAATGCGTCAGCCAAGATGACTGCTTTCCACCCATCCCAGCCGCTCCCGTGATACGCGTCGTGCGACAAAAGCTGACATTCGAGAGTTCAGTCAGCTCTCCTCCAGCAGCAATAGTTCGCATTGCACCACCAGTCGCGGTTTGGGGAGCAGGCGGTGTTCGACTTCGACCACGCCTGCATCGGCGACCAGCTGACCGGGGATCGCGAATTCATTCTCGGGCAGGGCGGCGACGAACTCTTCGCCCGCCGCCACCGCCTCCTCGCCTGCAAACAGGATCGCGAGGCTGTGCCGCGTGCCCGCGAAGGTGATGCTCGCCCAGGCTTTCTCGGTATGCGTCAACAACTGACCGCAGTGCGCATGCAAATCGGCCAGCGCGGCGCGCAGGCGATCGGCGGCGGTGCGGCGTGCGCGCGGCGGGCGGGGCGGGGCGGGTTCAGCCGACATGCGCGGTCTCCTGCGTGGTTGCCACATCGCGCGCCGCCTCGAACCCGGCCATGAAACCGCGGATGCGCTGTTCGGTGCGATCGCGCGGTTCGCGGCCCATGCGCAGGTCGAGCACGAAGCGCGGGTCATGCGCGGCAAGGCGGCCGAACTTGGTGGCCGCCATCTCGTGCTGGCGAAGGAATTTCTCGACGGATCGGATCAGCATCGCGGGCTCCCCAATAGGCTGGTCAGACAGGCGAATCGCTCGCCGTGTTCCTGATTCGTTCCAGTCGAAATCCTACTTGTCTAGGAAAAATCCTATGCTATAGGAATTTTCTCGCATGCTCCGTCCTGCGCGACGCGGGTCGGATGACGGCGGGCTTGAGGACACGGTCTTATGAGTGAAGCGATGACGCCGGACCGCGCGAAGCTGGTCGAACTGGCCGAGGCCGGGCGCACCAGCCTTGCCTCGCTTTCGGCCATGCTCGGGCGCAACCCCAGCTATCTCCAGCAATTCGTACGCAAGGGTTCGCCGCGCAAGCTGGAGGAGGCGGACCGGCGGCGGCTGGCCGAGTTCTTCGGCGTGTCCGAGGTCGCGCTGGGCGCCGCTCCCGACCATGCCCGCGCCGCAGCCGCGGACGAGTTCATCACCGTGCCGCGCCTTCCGCTCGACGCCTCGGCGGGGCCGGGCGCGTTCTCGGCGGAGGAAATTTCCTTCGACAGCTTCCGCTTCAGCCGCCGCTGGCTGCGCGAAATGGGTCTGGAGGGTGCCGATCTCACCGCGATCCGCGTCGAGGGCGACAGCATGGAACCCACCCTGCGCAGCGGCGACGAGATCTTCGTCGACCGCAACAAGCGTTCGGGCGAGGGCATTCATGTCGTGCGCATCGGCGATGCGCTGCACGTAAAGCAGGTACAGGCCAGCGCACCGGGCCGCATCGCGCTGATCAGCGCCAACGACAGCTACGCCCCGATCGACCTCGCCCGCGAAGAGGTCGAGGTGATCGGACGCGTGGTGTGGAAAGGGGGGCGGGTGTGACCCGCCACGCCGCTACGAGGGCCGCTTGATATAATCGTCCGAGCGCAGCGTGAGCATATAGTCGGCGATCACCTCGATATCCTCTTCCACCAGGTCGACATCCATCTGCATCGGGTAATTGTGTGCATCCGACAGGAAGGTCACCAGCGTGTCGCGCGTCAGGCCGGGGCTGTTGGCGATATCGGCAAAGCCGGGCGCCTGCGGGTTCACCGATACCGCATTGTCCTTCACCGCGTGGCACTCGCCGCAGATCGCGGTGACATAGTCGGGCACCGCGTCGGCATCCGCATCCGCCGCGGCAGTGCTCGGCGCCGCAGCCGGGGCGGCTACGGGGCCGGCGGATTGGCAGCCTGCCAGCAGCAGGGACGCCAGCGCCATCGTTTCGACTATTCGCACGGTAACTCTCCTTTGCCTGCCCGATAGCACAAAGCCGGAGATGCGCCTTGTTTTCGATCACAAACCGGACCATTTTCCCCAGCAATGGAAAACAGCACGCAAACGCCCGCTACCCCGCCGATGAAGGCGGGCATCGTCCCCGTAACCCCGCTGCAGCAGAATTGCTCGCTGATCTGGTGCACCGCGACCAACAAGGGCGCGCTGATCGATCCGGGCGGCGATCTCGACAAGCTCAAGGCGGCGGTCGCCAAAAGCGGGGTGGAGCTGGAGAAGATTCTCATCACCCACGGCCATCTCGACCATTGCGGCGAGGCAGGCGTGCTGGCGAAGGAACTCGGCCTGCCGATCGAGGGCCCGCACGAGGCCGACCGCTTCTGGATCAGCCGACTCGACGAAGACGGCGCGAAATACGGCATGCAGGCCGAAGTGTTCGAACCCGACCGCTGGCTGGTTGACGGCGATACCGTCACCGTGGGCGACCTCACGCTCGAGGTCATCCATTGCCCCGGTCACACGCCAGGCCACGTGGTCTTCTTCCACCGCCCGAGCAAATTCGCCGTGGTTGGCGACGTCTTGTTCCAGGGCAGCATCGGGCGCACCGATTTCCCGATGGGCAATCACCAGGATTTGATCGATGCGATTACGCAGAAGCTGTGGCCGCTGGGCAATGACGTGACCTTCATCCCCGGCCACGGCCCGACCAGCACCTTCGGCCAGGAACGCCAGACCAACGCCTTCGTGAGCGACTACGCGTTGTCTTGATTTTCTAGGATGCGCTATCGACCTCCGTCGATAGCTTGCGGCGGCACCGGCCCACGCCCCCACCCGGCCACCCACGGCACGGTATCTTATGGGTGGCCGGGTGGGGGCGTGGGCCGGTGCCGCAAGGGAAGCGCGGACGCGCTTCCCGCACGCAACAAGAACCTCCTACATCACGCCCAGCGTGATCAGCACCGCCACCACGGCGAGGCCCAGCTGTACCAGCATGGTGATAATCACCCCGAGCGGGCGACCGCGTGCGAGCGCGCCGCCATCCATGCCGAGCCCGTGCGCCACGCGCCCGAGCATATAGGCCGCGACCACCCAGGCGAGCCATTCGCCCCCCTTGGCCGCCAGTTCGATTGCCGCGACGAGGACCAGCACGAAGGCGGTGTTCTCGACGAAATTGAGCTGCGCGCGCATGCGCGCGGTCAGCGGGCCCCCGGCATCGTCGCCGATCGAAACCTTCTGTTGCGCGCGCATCTGCCCGACGCGAATGCTGAGCCAGATATTGATGATGGCGGCGGCGGCTGCCGCGGTAAGCGTAACCGGCAGGATAATGCCCATGCTCGTCTCTCCCCTTGCGATCCGTACGATACGGAATACCGCTGCGGTGCTAGGGCGATGCCGCGTGCCGCGCAACGCCAACAGACGGGTTGCATCGCTCGCGAAATTCGCTATAGCGCCCGCCTTCACCGTCACGGTCGGGATATTCGGGTTCACGCGCTCTTGTGCGGTGCCGGAGCTTCCCCTAGGGCGGCCACCGAAATTGACTGTAATTGTTTGAGGAACAGGTGCCGCCATGGCCGTCCCCAAGAGGAAAGTATCGCCCCACCGCCGCGGCAATCGCCGTGCACATGATTCGCTCAAGGTCGAGGCCCATCATGAGTGCTCGAACTGCGGCGAACTCAAGCGCCCGCACAATCTGTGCTCGCACTGCGGATATTATAACGGCCGCGAAATCATCGCCGTCGGTCTTTAAGACCGTCAGCCAAGCCGGAGAAGCGCCATGAGCCTGCCGCGTATCGCCGTCGATGCGATGGGCGGAGACGAAGGCGTGCGCGTGATGGTCGAAGGCGCCGCGCTGGCGCGTCGGCGTCACGACAAGTTCCAGTTCCTGCTGGTAGGCGATGAAGCGCGCATCAAGGCCGCACTCGACACGCATCCCGGCATGGCCGGGGCGTCCGAAATCCTGCATTGCACCGACGTGGTCGGCGGCGACGAGCTGCCGAGCCGCGCGTTGCGCCGTGCCAAGACCACCAGCATGGGCCTTGCGGTCAATGCGGTGAAGCAGGGCGATGCCGGCGCCGCGGTTTCCGCAGGCAATACCGGCGCGCTGATGGCGATGAGCAAGCTTGCGCTGCGCACCATGCCCGGGCTCGACCGTCCGGCGCTGGCCGCACTGCTCCCGACGCTGACCGACGATGACGTGGTCATGCTCGATCTGGGCGCGAATCGCGAATGCAATGCCCGCAACCTCGTCCAGTTCGCGATCATGGGCGCGGCCTATGCGCGGATCGTCACCGGGCGCGAACGCCCGCGGACCCGTCTGCTCAATATCGGGACCGAGGAAACCAAGGGCACCGAAGACATCCAGGCCGCCGCCGAAGCGCTGCGCGCCGCCACCGGGCTGGCGATGGAATTCGAAGGCTATGTCGAAGCCGACAAGATCAACCGCGGCGAATGCGACGTGGTCGTGTGCGATGGATTTTCGGGCAATATCGCGCTGAAGGCGATCGAGGGCGCGGCGCGCTTCGTCACCGACCTGCTGCGCCAGGCCTTTACCTCCAGCGTCCGTTCGAAAGTCGGTTTCCTGGTCTCGCGACCGGCGACCGAACTGATCCGGCACCATCTCGATCCCAACAATCACAATGGCGCGGTCTTCCTTGGCCTCAACGGCGTGGTGGTCAAAAGCCACGGCAGCGCCAATGCCAAGGGGGTCGCCAATGCGGTCGAAGTCGCTGCGCGGCTGCTGGAGGACGATATCACCAATCGCATCAAGCAGGATCTCGGCGCGATCGAACCATCGAGCGTGGCGGGTAAATGATTCGTTCGGTCATCACCGGCACGGGTTCGGCGCTGCCGCGGACCTGCGTCACGAATGCCGATCTGGCCGACAAGGTCGATACCAGCGACGAGTGGATCGTCGAACGCACCGGCATCTGCCAGCGCTATATCGCCGAGCCTGATGAGACCACCAGCACGCTGGCGATCGACGCCGCGCGCAACGCGCTCGAGGCCGCAGGAGTGGAGGCAAGCGAGATCGGCCTGATCATCCTCGCCACCGCGACGCCCGACCATACCTTCCCCGCCACCGCCACGCAGGTACAGGCCGCGCTCGAATGCGGCGGCGGCGTCGCATTCGATGTGCAGGCGGTCTGCTCGGGCTTTCTCTATGCGCTCGCCACTGCCGATTCGCTGCTGCGGACCGGCATGGCGACCAAAGCGCTGGTGATCGGCGCCGAAACCTTCAGCCGCATCCTCGACTGGGAGGACCGCACCACCTGCGTCCTGTTCGGCGATGGCGCGGGCGCGGTCGTGCTCGAAGCGCAGGAAGTCGCCGATGACGGTCCCGGCATCCTCGCCAGCCGGCTCCATGCCGATGGCGCGCATAAGGACATGCTCTATGTCGATGGCGGCCCGTCGACCACGGGCACCGTCGGCAAGCTGCGGATGAAGGGGCGCGAGGTGTTCCGCCATGCGGTGGTCAATCTCGCCAATGTACTGACCGAAGTGCTCGACGAAACCGGCGTCGGCGCCGCGGATATCGACTGGGTCGTGCCGCACCAGGCCAATGCCCGCATTCTCGATGCCACGGCGCGCAAACTCGACCTGCCGGCCGAAAAGGTCGTCGTCACTGTCGACCGCCATGCCAATACCTCCGCAGCTTCGGTCCCGCTCGCGCTCGATACCGCGATGCGCGACGGGCGCATCAAGCCGGGCGATCTGGTGATGTTCGAGGCAATGGGGGGCGGCTTTACCTGGGGCGCATCGCTCGCACGGATGTAGCACGGCGCGAAAACGCGGGGCGGACGATTTGCCAGACTGGCAGCAAACTCCTATATTGCTTGGCGAATCTTCGAATGGGGTCGCATCTCGCTCAGGGTCGCATCTGAGGGGAAGGATAGTATGGATATGATGCGCTCCGTGGGCACGCTCACCCGGGCCGATCTGGCCGAGACGATCAACCGCAAGATGGGGCTCTCGCGCGCCGAATCGCTCGACATGGTCGAAGCGATCCTCGGCAAGATGTGCGATGCGCTGGCGGATGGCGAGAATGTAAAGATTTCGGGCTTCGGCAGCTTCGTACTGCGCGACAAGAAGGAACGCATCGGCCGCAATCCCAAGACCGGGGTCGAAGTGCCGATCACGCCGCGCCGCGTGATGACCTTCCGCGCCAGCCAGCTGCTTAAAGAGCGCATCGCGAACGGCTGAGGACAGACATGGCGACATTCGACGACGGCAAGGAAGCGGGCGCGCTGCGCACCATCGGCGAAGTCGCCAAGGCGACCGGGATCAAGGCGCATGTGCTGCGCTATTGGGAACAGCAATTCCCCATGCTCAAGCCGCTCACCCGCAGCGGCGGACGGCGTTACTACCGCCCCGAGGATATCGAGCTGGTCGAGCGGATCGACCGGCTGGTCAATCAGGAAGGCTATACGCTCAAAGGGGCCAAGGCCGCGCTGCGCGGCGCGCCCGACCCGCAGGCTGCAGCGCAGCCGCAGGGGACCACCGCTTCGCCGCCCGCTGTCGATAGCGACCTGCTGGCCCGGTTGAAGGCCATGCGCGCCCAGCTGGTGGCAGCGCTCGACTGACGGGTTCGGCGCGGGCGCGTCAGGCGCTCTGGATCGTCGTCATTCTCGCGGACATCAATGCATATTCGGTCCGGTTGCGACCCTGCGCCTTGGCGCGGTAGAGCGCGGTATCGGCATTGTGCAGCGCTTCGTCGAGGGTTTGCTGGCGGTCCATCACCGAAACGCCGAGCGAGGCAGTGGTCACCAGCCCCTCGATTTCCATCTGCTCGGCAATGCCGGCAATCCGGCGGTGCAGCATATCGGTCAGGGCGCGGTTTTCGAAGGTCGGTCCGCATGGCACCATGATCGCGAATTCCTCGCCGCCCAGCCGCGCGGCGTAATGATCCGCGCCGACTTCTTCTTGCAGGACCGTGCGGATCACGCGCCCGATGCGTTTGAGCACCACGTCGCCCACTGCATGGCCATAGCGGTCGTTAATGGTCTTGAAATGGTCGATATCGATCATGATCACCAACCGCTTGGCCCATGGTGCCTGCTTGGTATGGGCGAAGAACGCGCGGCGGTTGAACAGGCCGGTCAGGCTGTCGTGATCGGCCATGTGCAGCGCGCGTTCGAGCGAAGTACGCAAATCGTCGCTCAGCCGGCGGTTCTCGACCAGCAATTGCGCCGAGCGCCGGTGGCTGAAGGTCGAGGCATGCGAATAGGCGATGAAGATCAGGAAGAGGATCGCCATGCCGAGCATCAATGTCAGTCCGCCGGGTGTGCCGGTGATCACCAGGCCCGCGCCGAACGCGCCGAGAAACCCGATTGCGAATGAGAATGCCAGCCGCGGAGCGGGCGAGAGCATGGTTGCGATGATGCTCATGCCCACCAGCGTAGCCCCGCCTACCAGCAGGCGTGCGGGGTGCAGCGTCGGATAGGCCACGATCGGAAGCAGGGTGATGCCCCAGGCCGCGCCGCCGACGACCAAGGCGGCGATGAGCAGGCGATATTCGCGCACGATCGGGCGGTCTTCCTTCAGCGCGGTGCGCAGGTACGCAAAGGTGGTGCGCGTGCCGACCATGGCGATCAGCCGGAATATCAGCGGGAAGAGGAAATAGGTCGCAGTCGGCAGGAAGATGGCAGCGACCCCGGTGACCACCCAGCAGGACAGATTGGCGATGACCGAACGCTGCTCTGTATCGACCAGGCCCTTGAGGATGGCGCGTTGCACGAGATCGTGACTGGACATCGGGGCAGGCTCGAAAAGCTCCTGCTCGGTCCGCATCTCCACGAGTGCGCGGTCATCCTTCCTAAATCTTTTCATGGTTGATGAATGTTTAGCGGCGCCGCTTTGGGAGGGGGTTAGCGCGCGCTAAGGGTTTGTCCCTAGGCCAGGGCCGGAGGGCAGGTTCTTGCCGGCCCCGAAGGGCCGCACCCGGTCACTCCGCCGCGAGCAATTCCTCGGCCCCGCCAAGATCGACGCTGACCAGGCGGCTGACGCCCTTTTCGATCATCGTGACGCCGAACAGGCGGTGCATGCGGCTCATGGTCACCGCATTATGCGTGACGATCAGGTAGCGCGTCTGAGTTTCGCGCGTCATCGCGTCGAGCAGGTCGCAGAATCGGTCGATATTGGCATCGTCCAATGGCGCGTCGACCTCGTCGAGAACGCAGATCGGGGCGGGATTGGTGAGGAACAGCGCGAAGATCAGCGCGGTGGCGGTGAGCGCCTGTTCGCCGCCCGACAGCAGCGTGAGCGATTGCAGCTTCTTGCCCGGCGGCTGCGCAAAAATCTCCAGCCCGGCTTCCAGCGGATCGTCGCTGTCGATCAGCGCCAGATGCGCCTCGCCGCCTTCGAACAGACGCATGAACAGCCGCTGGAAATGGTCGTTGACCTGTTCGAAGGCAGCCCGCAGCCGTTCGCGGCCTTCGCGGTTGAGATTGCCGATCGACCCGCGCAGCCGGCTGACCGCTTCGCGCAATTCCTCCTGTTCCTCGACATTCGCGCCATGCTCGCTCTCGATCCGCGCGAGTTCCTCCGATGCGACGAGGTTGACCGGGCCGATCCGCTCGCGGCTGGCGGAAAGCCGGTCCATCTCATCGCTCTCGGTCTCGGCCGACTTGATCGCGTCCTCATCGAATTCGAAGCGCTGCGGCAGCAGCGGGGGCGGGCACTGGAACCGCTCGCCCGAAATGCGTGCCATCTCGATCCGGCGGCCGTCCTGGCTTTCCGCGCGGGCAGAAAGGCCGGCGCGGTTCTCGCGCGCTGCGGCCAGCGCCTCATTGGTTGCGGTAAAGCCGCGGTCGGCCTCCTGCGCCAGCGCATTGGCTTCGGCGACCGCCTGCTCGGCTGCGGCCAGCTCGCGGGTGAGACGCTCGCGTACCTGGTCACCCTGTTCGATTTCGCGCATCAGCCCCTCGGGCTTGGCCGCGATGACCGCGCGCTCCTGCGTAATTTCCTCGGCGCGGGTTTCCATCTCGGACAGCCGCCGCGCCGCATCGCCGCTGCGTGCCTGCCAATTGGCCATGTCGCTGCGCTGCGCCGAGGCGCGCTCGCGCGCCACCGCCAGTGCCTGGTCGTGCGCCGCCAGCGCGGCAGCGCGCGCCTGCATCGCGGTGCGCGCGGCTTCGTTCTGCGCGCGGGCGGCCTCGAGCGTGGCGCGCCCCGCGGCAGGGTCGGGCAGCGCATCGCGCTTGGCCTCGGCAGCGGCAAGGTCGGCCTGCGCCGCGGCGACCAGCTCGCCATGCTCGGCCTCGCTGCGGTCCAATTCTTCGAGCCGCGCCGCCAGCCGTTCGCGCGCTGATTCGGCCTGGTCGAGCGCGCGCAGCGCCTGCCGCTCGGTCTCTGCCGTCCCGGCCAGTTCGCGCTCGGCGGCGACAAGATCGCGCTGCAAGCGCCCCAGCTCCTCGCTTGACGTATCCATTGCCGCCTGCGCCGTGGTCGCCGCGTCGCGCACCGCGGGCAGGCGCGCGTCGAGCTCGGCAAAGCGGTTCTCCGCTTCCAGCCGCGCCGCTTCAGCCGATCCTTCGCCATGTACGACCAGCCCGTCCCAGCGCCGCAACCGCCCATCCGTGGTAACCAGCGAGTGCCCCGGGGCCAGCGTGCGCCCGTCGTCCGCCTCCGCCACATGCATCAGCGCCAGCGGTGCGCGCAATTCCTCGGGACAGGTTTCGACATGCGCGGAGAGGCTGTCGGTCACGGGCGATGGGGCCGCGGCCCCGGTCCAGTAGCGACCCTCGGCATCGCCTTCGGGCAGGCCGAGCAGAGCCTTGCCGTCGCGCCCCAGCGCCGCTGCGACCGCGCGTTCATAGCCCTTCGCCGCGCGCACACCGTCGATCGCCTGTTGCCGCCCGCTGCGCTTGGCCGCGGCGCGTTCGCGCGCTTCGCGGTCGCGGGTGAGCGCTTCCCATTCGCGTTGCACGCCCGAAAGTTCGGCGCGCGCTTCGGAGAGGGCGGATGCGGCGGTGTCGCGGCTGGCCTGCAGCTCGGCCTTGCGCGCCTGCATCTCCTCGAGCGTGCGCCGCCGGTCGGCCAGCGTCTGCGCGGCTTCCTCGGCCGCCGCCTTGGCGGCATCGACATCGGCGTCGGGATCCTCGCCCGCCAGCGCCGCGCGGCGTTCGGCCATCCGGCGTCCCTCCGCCGCAGCGCGGTCGAGCCGGGTCCTGATCTGCGCGATTTCCGCTTCGGCGACGCGCCATTCGGCCTCGACCCCGGCATTGTCGGCGGTGGCGCGCGCCAGCGCGAGTTCGGCGGCGCGGCTGTCGCGTTCGGCCTGCTCATGCGCGCGTTCGAGCGCGGGGCGCTGTTCTTCATCGCCCGCCAGCGCCTGTTCGCTCGCCGCCAGCTCGCGTTCGAGCCGGGACAGCGCTTCGGCGGCATCCTTGGTCAGCCGGTCTGCTTCGCCGCGGTCGGCCTCGAGCCGCGCCTGTTGCCGGTCGAGATCGGCAAGTCGCTGTTCCGCCGCTTCGAGCTGGCTGCTCAGCGCCGCCATGCGGTGGCCATGCGCGCTGGCATCGTCGCGCCGATCCGCCTGTTCGTCGCGCGCTTCGGCCAGCGCCTCGGCGGCACTGCGCTGCGCTTTCTGCGCCGCATCGGCCTCCTGCTGCGCTTCGGCCACGCGCGCATCGGCCTGCGTGGCGGCGGCCTTGGCTTCCTCCGCCGCGGCAGCGGCTTCGCGCCAGCGCGCAAACACCAGCCGCGCCTCGGCGCTCTTTATCTCGTCCGACAGTTTCTTGTAGCGCTCGGCCTGCTTGGCCTGCCGCCGCAGCGAGGCGATCTGGCTGTCCAGCCCCGCCATGATGTCTTCGAGCCGCTCGAGATTGGTCTCGGTCTGCCGCAGCTTGCTTTCGGCATCGCGGCGGCGGACGTGGAGACCCGCGATCCCCGCCGCTTCCTCGAGCATCTGGCGGCGTTCGGTCGGCTTGGCGGCAATGACCTGCGCGATCTTGCCCTGGCTCACCAGCGCGGGGCTGTGCGCGCCGGTCGCCGCATCGGCAAAGATCAGCGCGACATCCTTGGCGCGCACGTCGCTGCCGTTGAGCCGATAGGCGCTGCCCGCGCCGCGCTCGATCCGGCGGACGACTTCCATCTCGTCGCCGTCATCGTCGGCGCCCTGCAACACGACTTCGGCGAAATCGCGCTGCGGGCGGCTTTGCGTGCCGGCGAAGATGACGTCTTCCATCCCGCCCGAACGCATCGATTTGGGCGAGTTCTCGCCCATCACCCAGCGGATCGCCTCGAGCAGGTTGGACTTGCCGCAGCCATTGGGGCCGACGACCCCCGTCAGCCCCGGTTCGATATGCAAGGTGGCAGGTTCGACGAAGCTCTTGAAGCCGCTCAACCGGAGCTTCGAGATGCGCATCGTCGTCCTGTCCCCCCGGCGCCGGACTTACCTGGCGCCGGCGCGCTGGAGGATGGGTTCCAGCGCCGCCCAGGTGTTGGCATCGACATCGCGGCCGTTCAGCTTGAAGGTCGGCGTGCCCGAGATGTTGTATTCCTGGCTGTAGCGCTGCGTGTGATCGGCCTGTTCCTCGAGCTTGGCGACATCGGCCAGGCACTGGCGGCCCTGGTCTTCGCTGATCCCGCGCGCGGCGAAGAAATCGAGATAGCCGAGCTGTTCGGCGGCGACCACGAAGCGTTCTTCCATCGGGCGCTGCATGGCGGCTTCGAAAGCGGCCTGGTTGGTCTGGACCGGTTCCATGATGGATTCGAAATTGCCCCACACCTGGTCCGACAGCGGGATGACCGCGGTGGCGGGGCCGCATTGCGTCAACCGCCCCAGCATCAGGTCGATCGGCCCGTGGATCGCGAACTGCCGCAGTTCGAAGCTGACCACGCCGCTGTCGACATATTCCATCAGCGGTTCCGCGCCTTCCATCGAGAAGCGCGCGCAGGTGCCGCAGGTGAGCGAGCCGTATTCGATCAGCTTGAGCGGCGCGTCGGGATTGCCGACCAGCGTGCCGCCGTCCTCGGTCATGACCGCGGTGGTGCGCCATTCGCTGCCTTCGGGCGCGGGGATGGCGGCGATCGCTTCGCTTTCGATGTCGCCGGTTTCCTCGGCCGCGGACCCACAGGCGGCGAGCGCCAGGGCGAGCGGGGCGGCAAGGGCGAAACGCAGGGTCTTGGTCATGAATATCCTCGTGTCTGGACTGAAGAGGCTAGGCCCGGGGGTGCAGCCGTGAAAAGGCGGAGGCAGGCGTATCCACAGGGCTTTCCCCCGAAAACCGGTTCGAACGCGGTCAGATGGCGTCCTTGAGCTGCTTTTCGAGCGCGGGCCAGTCATGCGTACCCTCGAGCAGCTTGCCGTCGAGTACGAAGCTGGGCGTGCCGGTGATGCCATAGCGTTCGGCATCGGCAGCGGACCGGTCGGCCATCGCATTGGCCTTGGCCTCGTCCGACAGGCAGCGGTTCATCTCGGCGCGCGAATAGCCGCGCGTTTCCATGATGTCGTAGAAATCGAGATCGCTGGCGATCGCCTGCAAGCGGGCCGACAGCGAGCCGAACTGCCAGCGCGATTTCTGCGCCTGCGTCGCGGTGCGCGCCTTTTCGATCCATTCGTCATAGCGATAGGTGATCGCTTCGTGATTGCGGCCGAATTTCTTCGGGTCGCCGCAATGCGTGAGCAGTGCCGCGGTCAGATCGACCGGGTCGCGGATCAGATGGCGGATTTCATAGCTGATCTTGCCCGTGGGGACATAGGCCAGCTTGAGCGCGCCATCGCCCTGCCGCGCGAAATGCGCGCAATGCGAGCAGGTGTAGCTCATGAATTCGACCAGCTTGGTCTCGGCGGCGGGATTGCCGAAGCGGTGCCCGCCATCGGTCCGGTCGAGCATGGCCGCCCAATTGCCGCCCGGCAGGATCAGCCGTTCCTGCGCGCTCGCGGTAATCGCCAGCGTTCCGGCCCCGGCCAGCGCCAGTGCTGCCAATGTCAGCTTTTTCTTCGTCACGTGTCCTCATTCCCATTCTCTTGCGACCCCATGCTACGCGCCAGCGATTCGAGCACGGTGCGCAATTCGGGGTCGCCGATGTCGCGCAGGCTGTCGCCCAATTCCATCGGAATGGGCTTGAGCGATGGCGGCGCCTTGGGTTTTTCCCTGTCGGGCGGCGGCTTAACCTCGCCTTGCCGCAGCTTGATCCGCGCCACCGCGCGATAGCCGAAGAAGCGGTTCACCCGCTCGATGATCTCGGGCAGCACCTGCTGCACCAGCGGCGCATGCGCGGGTTTGACCACCAGATGCATGATTCCCTCGGCTTTCTCGCCAGGGGGAAAGCGGATCATCTCGGGCGTGCAGACGCGCGCATGGGTCGGGCCGACGATCTCGGGCCAGCGGCTGACGACCGAGCTCTGGACGAAGCCGAAGCGGCGAAAGGCGCTGCGTCCGATCTGCGGCATCAAATCGCTGATCGGCTTGGCCAGGCCCCCGCGCGGGCGGGAATACTGGCGGCCGCGCGCGCCCTTGTTCGAGCCCGGCGTGCCGGATCTGGTGGTGTCGCTTCCCATGGTGCGAAAGCTCATGCCATAAGCGCGCCGTGGCCGCTACTGTCTCCGAACATCTGCTCGACTGGTACGATGCGCATGCACGCGACCTGCCGTGGCGCGCGCGGCCCGGTGCTGCGCCTCCCGCCGACGGCAGCTGGCCGTACCGGGTGTGGCTGTCCGAAGTGATGCTGCAGCAGACCACCGTGGCGGCGGTAAAACCCTATTTCGAAGCCTTCACCACGCGCTGGCCGACGGTCGAGGCGCTCGCCGCCGCGCCCGAGGAGGACGTCATGGCGGCATGGGCGGGGCTGGGCTATTACTCGCGTGCGCGCAATCTGGTGCAATGCGCCGGCGCAGTGGCGCAGCGCGGCGGGTTCCCGCAGACCGAAGCGGAATTGCGCGAATTGCCCGGACTGGGCGCCTATACCGCCGCGGCGGTTGCCGCGATCGCTTTCGGCCAGCGCGCGGTGGTGGTCGATGCCAATGTCGAACGCGTGGTCGCGCGGCTGTTCGCGATCGAGGCGCCGCTGCCGGGTGCGCGCAAGCCGATCCGTGCGGCCGCCGATGCGATCACCCCCGATGACCGCGCGGGCGATTTCGCGCAGGCGATGATGGACCTCGGCGCGACGATCTGTACCTCGCGCGATCCCAAGTGCCTGCTGTGCCCGCTCAGCCAGGCCTGCCGGGGCCGTGCGGCGGGCGATCCGGCGCGGTTGCCGGTCAAGGCGCCGAAGAAACCCAAGCCGCTGCGGCAAGGGCAGGCCTATTGGATCGAGCGCGACGGCGCGGTGTGGCTGGTGAAACGCGCGGGCACGGGCATGCTCGGCGGAATGCGCGCGCTGCCCGATGACGGCTGGAGCGCGCGCGGCGACGGATCGGGCAAGCCGCCGCTACAGGGCGTGTGGGAAAGCGCGGGGCTGGTGCGTCACACCTTCACGCATTTCGCGCTTGAACTGTCGGTGAAAATCCAGCGCGATGCACCGGCGGCCGGGGGCGATGGCGAATGGTGGCCGCTCGACCGCCTCGACGAAGCGGGGCTGCCGACATTGTTTGCCAAGGCCGCGCGGCTGGCGCTGGCAGATTAGATAATCCCGCCGCCCAGCGACAGGCGGATCGCCGCGATCAGCAGCACGACGATGCAGAAATTGCGCCCGCCATTGCTCGACGACATCTGCCCTACCAGGATGCCCACCACGATCAGCGGGAGCGCGAACCAATTGGCCCAGCCGAGCAGCGGAATGGTCGCCGGAATGACGATTACGAGCGAGACGATCCCGAACAGGATGGAGAGGATGTTGAGCATGTGTTCTACATAGATAGGACACCGCGCTTTGACAACCGTTTCGATTCGCAATTGACGCTCCCGCATGCGTCCCGCACAAACGCGCGCACATACAGATACGGAGAGATACGCATGGCCTTTCGCGAGTTCGACACCCCCCAGGTCTCCCGCCGTGCGCTGCTGCGCGGGGGCGCGTGGCTCACTGCCGGCGCGGCGCTGGCGGGCAATCCGATGGGCCGCATGGCGCTGGCGCAGGGCGGCGCGGCGAACTGGCAGGCGGTCACCGCGATGGTCGACAAATACGTGTCGGAGCGCAAGGTCGCGAACATGGTCGCAACGCTCGGCTGGGGCGCGCGCGATCCGCAATATATCGCCCGCGGCACGCTGGCGCTGGGCGGCCCGGTCAAGGCAGATGCCGACAGCCTCTATCGCATCTATTCGATGACCAAGCCGATCACCGGCATGGCCGCGATGATGCTGATCGACGAGGGTCGGCTCGGCCTCGACCAGCCGATTGCCGAACTGCTGCCCGCCTATGCCGATATGCAGGTGCAGAAGACCTATGACGGGTCGATCACCGATGTGGTCCCCGCCGAACGCCCGATCACCGTGCGCCAATTGCTCACGCATACGGCGGGGCTTGGCTATGGCATCGTCCAGAAGGGGCCGATCACCAAGGCCTATACCGATCAGGGGCTGATCCCCGGACAGGTCAGCCGCATCCCGATCCCCGGTATCGGCCGCGCAACCCCGGTCGAGGGGCTCGATGTCTTCGCCGACCGGCTCGCCACGCTGCCGCTGGTGCTGCAGCCGGGCAGCAAGTGGAGCTACTCGGTAAGTCTCGACCTGCTCGGCCGCGTGATCGAAGTCGCCTCGGGCATGGCGTTCGACGAATTCCTGCATAAGCGGATCTTCGAACCCGCGGGCATGACCAGCACCTGGTTCACCGTCCCCGCAAGCGAAGTGGGGCGCTTCACCACCAATTACGGCATTATGAATGGCACGCCGATCCCGATGGATCCGGCCAAGGCGTCGATCTATCTCGACAAACCGCCGTTCCCCTTCGGCGGCGCGGGGCTGGTGTCGAGCCCGCGCGATTACGACCGCTTCCTCAAGATGCTGCTCGGCTACGGCGTGATCGAGGGCAAGCGCGTGATGGGCGAGCTGGCGGTGCGCGTGGGTACGTCCAACCTGCTGCCTGAAACCGCCACCACCGAAGGCACCTGGGTCGAAGGCCAGGGCTTCGGCGCTGGCGGACGCGTGACCGACGGGTCCTATGGCTGGGGCGGCGCGGCAGGCACGGTCGCCTTCGTCAATTACAAGGCCGGGTTGCGCGCCAATCTGATGACCCAGTACATGCCGTCGGACAGCTATCCCATTCACGAAGGTTTCCCCGAAGCGGTGACCGCCGATCTGGCCGCGATGCAGGGGGCGAAGGCGTAAACCGTGCTGTCGTTTACCGGGTCGCGGCTCGACCGCGCCGATCACGTCCGCGCCGATCCCGAACGGCTCGCGGGCTACATGAACTGGAAGGCGCGGGTGCTCACGCTCGACGGGCTCATGCCGTCGCTCGACGATGCCAACCGGCTGGTCTGGGGCACGCTCGCCGATGTACCCGAGGATGCCGAATTGTGCTTCCTCGGTCTGGACGAGGGCAAGGCCTGTTTCGCCGCGGTCCCGCCGCGCGGCGATGCGACCCCGCGCATGGCGAACCCGCAGCTGTGGTCGCTGATGTCCACCCTGCAACCCGACGATCTGGCGATATATGGCGGCGCGCGCAGCCTTGCCGACTGGCACGCACGGCACCGTTTCTGCGCGCAGTGCGGCGGCGACACCAAGCTCGCCAAGGGCGGCTGGCAGCGCAATTGCACTGCCTGCGAAGCCAGCCATTTCCCGCGCACCGACCCGGTCACGATCATGCTGGTCGAACATGAAGGCCGGCTGATGCTGGGCCGCGGGCTCGGCTGGCCCGAAGGGCGTTTCTCCGCGCTCGCGGGCTTCGTCGAACCGGGCGAAAGCATCGAGGAAGGCGTCGCGCGCGAAGTGCTCGAGGAAGCGGGCGTGCGCGTGCGCGACGTGACCTATGTCGCCAGCCAGCCATGGCCCTTTCCCAGCCAGCTGATGATCGGCTGCCACAGCCATGCCGACAGCGACGAACTGACGATCGACGAGACCGAAATGGCCGAAGTCGAGTTTTTCACGCGCGAGCAGGTCGGTGCGGCGCTGGAAGGGAACGGTCCCTTCGTCGCCCCGCCGCCGCATGCTATAGCGCATCACCTGCTGCAGTGGTGGATGGAAAGATGAGCGCACCCAGAACCTTGCGGATCGATATCTGGTCCGATGTCATGTGCCCGTGGTGCCTCGTCGGCTGGGGCAGCCTGCAGAAGGGTCTCGCGCAGCTCGAAGGCGAGATCGAGGCCGATATCCGCTGGCATGCCTTCGAACTCAATCCCGACATGCCGCCCGAGGGCGAGGAAAGCACCGCGCATATCGCGCGCAAGTACGGGTCCACGCCGGACCAGTCCAAGGCAGTGCAGGGGCGCATGCGCGAAGCGGCGCAAAACGCGGGCGTATCGCTCGATTACGAGGGCGAGGATCCCGAACCACCGCGGTGGATGTGGAACACCTTCGATGCGCACAAGCTGCTGATCTGGGCGGGCGAGGCGCACGGCCCGGAAAAACAGACCGAGCTCAAACTCGCTTTGTTCGAAGCGCATTTCAACCGGCGGCGCCAGATCGGCGACCACGCGGTGCTGCTCGACGTGGCGGACAGCGTCGGTCTCGACCGCGCGGCAGCCGAAGCCGCGCTGGCAAGCGAGGAATGGGCGCACAAGGTCCGCGCCGAAGAACAGGCGGCGTGGGATTTCAACATCACCGGCGTGCCTGCGATGATCGTGGAAAACAAGTTCATGATCCCCGGCGCGCAACCACCCGAAGCCTATGCCGACGCGCTGCGCCGGGTGGCACAAAAGACCGCCGCCTGAACGCAAACGCCCCGCCGGTAAGGGCGGGGCGCTCGGTCATCGGTCGCGTCTGAAAGCTCAGCCGCGCGAATCCTGGATGGCGGACAGCGTCTTGTCGCCCTTCTGCGCGTCCTGCGCGGGATTGTCCGAACCCGTTTCGGGCTCGCGGTTTGCGGGATCGGTCGCGCGGTTGAGTTCACCGCGCTTGCCGACCTGGCGATTGACTTCGCCGCCGGCCGAGCCCTGCTGCGAGGGGGTCGCATTCTCGGTCATCTCGGCGATCAGTTCATTGTCGGGATGGCGTGATTGGCGTTCGGGCATATGCGTTTCTCCTTTGCCCAACCAACGGGGCGGCCCGCCCGGATGTTCCGAGATTGCGCGGGTCAGGCGGCCCGTACCGAGTGGACGAACCCGCGCGAACTCGCATCGAGCGCGCGGGCGGTCCCGTCGAGCTGGTCGGCCGAGGTCAGCACCTGTTCGGCCGCCGCGCCCGTACCGCGCGCCATGTCGCCGATCTGCGCCAGATTGGTCCCCACCGCATCGACGCCATTGGCGGCGAGGTCGAGATTATGGGCCAGCTCGCGGCTCGACAGCGATTGCTCGTCCACCGCCTGCGCGATCGCGGTGGCGGTCATTTCGACCTCGCGGATGCGTTCGCCGATGCGTGCCAGCGCCTCCACGCTTTCGCGCGTCACCACCTGCATGCCGACGATCCGGCGCCCGACATCGCCGGTCGCCTCGCGCGTCTGCCGGGCCAGTTCCTTGACCTCGCTCGCCACCACCGCGAAGCCGCGCCCGGCCTCGCCGCCGCGCGCCGCCTCGATCGAGGCGTTGAGCGCGAGCAGGTTGGTGCGGTCGGCAATCGCGCCGATCATATCGACCACTTCGCCGATTTCCTCCGCCACATTGGCAAGGTCGGCCATCTTGCGGTCGGCCACTTCGGTGGTCTGGCGCGCATCCTGCACCACGCCCGCCGAATTGCCCGCCTGCCGCCCGATCTCGGCGATCGACATGGCGAACTGGTCGCTGGCGGAGGCGGCTGCGGTCACCCCGACCTGCGTTTCGGCCATATCGCGCGAAACCTGTTCGACGAAACCGATGGTGCGCGTCGCGGCGCCTGCCATGTCGGTCGAGGTTGCCTGCAACTCGCGCGCGGCCTGCGCCACGCTGCCCACCGCTTCGCCCACGCCGCCCTGGAAATTGTCGACCAGCCGCCGCAGCACCGCATTCTGCTCCGTGCGCGCCTTGCGCTGCAGTCTGGCCAGCGCATCGGCGCTTTCGCGGAACACCACCAGCGCGCGCGCCATTTCGCCGATCTCGTCCTCGCGCCCGGTGGCGGGGATTTCGATCGACCGGTCGCCGCGCGCCAGCCGCGTCATCGCGCCGGTGATCTCGGACAGGGAGCCGGAGACCTGCCGCGACAGGCCGCGCGCGCCGGCGATTACCAGCACGATGCAGCCCGCGATCATCGTCAGCGCCAGCACGATCGCAGATGTGCCCAGCGTGTCCAGCGCCTGCTGCGCGGCATCGGCCTGCAGCCGCAGCGCGGTCTCGATCTCTTCCGCCTGCTGGGCAAGCTGGCTGCCCGAAATGTCGATCGCACCGGCCAGCGCGTCACCCGTGGGGGAGGGGCCATGCGCATTGATCGAGGCCTGCAGCGCGCGCAGTTCGGGCGCGAACCCCTCGACCTGCGTCACCAGCCATTCCATCTGCTCGCGCGACTGGCTGCCGCCGCCGTCGAGCGCGATCGTGGCGTCGATCTCGCTGCGCGCCTGGTCGAGCGTGGCGAAGGCCGAGGCGATCATCCGGGCCTCGCCCTCCGCTGCATAGCGCGAGGCGAAATAGCGGCTTTCGGCGATCGAGGTAGCGAGCTGTGAGGCCGCCAGCGCGCGCGAGGCGCTGACCGAGGCATCGCCCGCACGCGTCGACAGCACCGCCAGCGTGCCGCCCAGCAGCAGGCCCAGCAATGTGAGGATCAGCGTGAAGGAGATCGCGAATATCCGCACCTTGCCCGCAATGCTCGCGCGCATGTGCGCTAACCGGCCGGCCAGCCGGCCACGCGGCGCGGGGCGCTCGTCGGCGGGCGGGGGCAAGGCGGTGGCGGGCTCGGCGGGCGGCTGCTCGCTATCGGCTGCGCGAGCGAAAGCGTGGGCGAAATTCGGCTGGGCGGTCATCGGGAAAGCCATGTGATTGGTGATGGCGCCCGATTACGCGCCAGCCCTTACCAAGGCGTAAACCATGACATGAAAAAGCCCATAAAACCAATGACTTAATTCAGAAACGTCGCGGTCGCGCCGATGTCATAAAGCTTTGAATTCAGGCCTTTGCATGATGAAGCGCCATTTTCAGATCAAGCCGAGCCGTTCGAGCTTGCCCGCCAGCTTGCCGGGCAGCGCATCGCCGATGTCTTCGCCCGGTGCCAGGTCGCGCGGAACCTCGCCCTTGAGATAGCGCCAGCCCTGGTGCGCGCGCTTGGGACGCGGATGGACGCGGACCAGTACCGGTTCGAGGTCGATCGACCAGCGCCCGTCGGGGGTTTCGCTGAACCCCAGGATCTCGCTGCGCGCGACAATGCTGTGCTGGTGGATCCAGAATAGCGAACCGCCGATGCACTGTTCCCACTTGGTCGGACGATAGCGCGTGGTCAGATTGGGGCTGCGCCGCGCGGCGTACCAGTTCTCGATATCGGCATAACTTTGCGCACCGAAGGCGATCTTGGTCAGGTTGAGCGGCATGGGGGTGAGATAGGGGATACCAGCGAAACCTCAACTCCCCCGTCGCCCTGGACCTGATCCGGGGCCGGTGCTTCTTTCATCGGATGCGGGCGAGGCCAGGCAGCCCCGACCCCGGATCAAGTCCGGGGTGACGTGACGGGGACGGCAAAGTCACCACTTTCCTACATCGATCGATCCCCGGCAGGATGCACCCATGCGCGCATCTCTTCCCCTCCAGCTCCCGTATTTCCGCGGTTTCGCAGCGCAGCAACCACCCGCAGCTTTTTTCGCCCTGGACCGTGTAACACCCGGTCCATGTGTAGGCTTGCTACCCCGTGGCCCCGCAGGCCACGGCGAGGCCGAGGAAGGCGAAGAAGCCCATCGAATCGGTGATCATCGTCACGAACACGCTGCTCGCCACTGCCGGGTCCTGGTCGAGCCGTTCGAAGGCGACCGGGACCAGCACGCCCGCCAGCCCCGCGGTGACCACGTTGATCACCATCGCCAGCGCGATCACGCCGCCCAGCAGGGGAGTGAAGATCACGCCCGTCGCCAGTCCCACCAGCACCGCGATGGTCATCCCGTTGAGCACCGCCACGCGCATTTCGCGGATCAGGATGCGGCGCGTGTTGCTGCGCGTCAGCTGGTTGGTGGCGATCGCGCGGACGGTCACCGCCATCGTCTGTGTGCCCGCATTGCCGCCGATGCTGGCGACGATCGGCATCAGCACCGCCAGCGCCACCAATTGCTCGATCGCCGCGCCGAACAGCGCGATGATCAGGCTGGCGACCAGCGCGGTGCCCAGATTGGCGACCAGCCAGCGCACACGCGCGGAATAGGCCTCGCGGATCGGCTCGTTGATGTCGCCTTCGCCCGCACCGCTCATCAGCAGCGCGTCCTCGCCCGCTTCCTCGGAGATGATGTGGACCACGTCGTCGACCGTCATCTGGCCGACCAGCCGCTCGTTCTCGTCGACCACCGCGGCGCTGATGAGGTTGTACTTCTGGAACATCAGCCCGACCTCTTCCTGGTCGAGCATCACCGGGATCAGCGTCTGGTCGCGCTTCATCACATCGGCCAGCGCTATGCTGCGCGGCGCGCGCAGCACCCAGCTCAGCGCGCAGGTGCCGACCGGGTGGTGCTTCTCGTCGACCACGAAGACCTCGAAGAATTCGTCGGGCAGGTCGCGGCCTTCGCGCAGGAAATCGATCAGGTCGCCGACGGTCAAATGCTCGGGCACCGCGACGAAATCGCGGCTCATCAACCGGCCCGCGGTCTCCTCGGGATAGGCGAGTGCGGACTGGATCGCGATCCGGTCTTCCAGCTCGATCTCGGCGAGGATGGCGCGCTGGTCGGCCTCGTCGAGATCCTCGATCAGCTGGACCGCATCGTCGGTCTCGAGCTGGTCGACGATCTGCGCCACCGCCTCGGGCGGCAGCGCTTCCATCATGTCCTCGCGGACGTAGTCATTGAGCTCGGCGACCACGTCCGAGGTCATCAGATCGGTGATCGTCGCGGCGAGCTGGTAGCGCTCCTCGCGCTCGAACAGTTCGAGCAGATCGGCGATGTCGGCGGGGTGGAGCGGCTCGACCAGCTCGTAGACCGCCTTGCCGTCGCCTTCATTCAGCGCATCGGCGACCGAGCGGACGAACTCCGCCTTGAGCGTGTTCTCCTCGTCCATCCGTTCGTCGTCGATACGGTCGTCGGGGCGCGCCTCCTCGACGGGCGGATCGGCCAGCATCACATCGTCTTCGGGCGGCGTCGCATCGGCCATGGCCTGCGGTCTAGGCAGACGCGGCGGGATTGCAAGCAGAGGGTGACACGCCGTGCACAATCCCTATGTAGGCGGCCAACCAATCACAGGAGATACCCCGATGGCGGACAAGCTGACCTTCACTCTCGACACCGGCGATGGCGACAACAAGGACGTGGTGATCAAGCTGCGCCCCGACCTCGCGCCCGGCCATGTCGAACGCATCACCACGCTCGCGGGCGAAGGCTTCTACGACGGGGTGGTCTTCCACCGCGTGATCCCCGGCTTCATGGCGCAGGGCGGCGACCCGACCGGCACCGGCATGAGCGGCAGCGACAAGCCCGACCTCAAGGCCGAGTTCAACAGCGAACCGCACACGCGCGGCACCTGCTCGATGGCCCGCACCCAGGTGCCCGACAGCGCCAATAGCCAGTTCTTCATCTGCTTCGACGATGCCGAGTTCCTCGACGGCCAGTACACCGTCTGGGGCCAGGTCGAGAGCGGCATGGAACACGTGGACGCGCTGCCCAAGGGCGAACCGCCCGCAAACCCGGGCAAGATCGTCAAGGCGACTGTTGGGTAAACTTCGCAAAGCTTTTGCAGTGATGGCCAGCGCGGCTTCGGTCGTGCTGGCCTCTTGCGGTCTGGGTAAGCCGGACATTCCAGAGATAGGTAAAGGCCTCTCGCAATCCGCAATCGAGGGGCAGGAAGCGTTCGACGCCCGAATCAAAAAGCGTTTTGCCGTTGGCTCGTCCGCTGAAGCGATGGTATCAGAGCTTACCGAGCAGGGCTTCGAAGAAAGCACCTTTCAGAAAAAGCAGGTTCGAACGCTCGACTATCGGAATGATCGGTTTCCCGTTCACACGCTTTGGTCAGTCAGGTGGCGCGAGGATCAAGGCAAGATTACCGAGGTTTGGGGCGTATTCGGGCATACTGGTCCTTGATGCTCCGGATTGAAATGTTGGACTGCTGAAGCTAAAGCGCCCCCTCCCATGAACCCGACCACCACCCCTCCCAAGACCTACCGGGTCAAGAGCTTCGGCTGCCAGATGAACGTCTATGACGGCGAGCGCATGGCCGAGATGCTCGATGCGCAGGGCATCGCGCCCGCGCCCGAGGGCGAGGACGCCGATCTGGTGGTGCTCAACACCTGCCACATTCGCGAGAAGGCGGCGGAGAAGATCTATTCGGACATCGGCCGCCTGACCAAGGGCAAGACGCAGACCAAGCCGCCGATGATCGCGGTCGCGGGCTGCGTCGCGCAGGCCGAGGGCGAGGAGATCATGAAACGCTCGCCCGCGGTGAGCATGGTCGTCGGCCCGCAGGCCTACCACCGCCTGCCCGAAATGCTGGACCGCGCGGTGCAGGGCGAACGCGCGACCGATACCGACATGCCCGCGATCGCCAAGTTCGCCGCGCTGCCCGAACGCCGGCGGATCGGCCCGACCGCCTTCCTCACCGTGCAGGAAGGCTGCGACAAATTCTGCACCTATTGCGTGGTGCCCTATACGCGCGGCGCGGAAATCTCGCGTCCTTACAGCGATCTGGTGACCGAAGCGCGCAAGCTGGTCGAAGCGGGCGCGAAGGAAATCACGCTGCTCGGCCAGAACGTGTCCGCGTGGAGCGGCGAGAACGACAGGGGCCACACAGTCGGCCTTGCAGGCCTGATCCGCGACATCGCGGCGATCGATGGCCTCGCGCGTATCCGCTACACCACCAGCCACCCGGCCGATATGGACGACGAGCTGATCGCCGCGCATGGCGACACGCCCAAGCTCATGCCGTTCCTCCACCTGCCGGTGCAGGCGGGCAGCGACCGTGTGCTCAAAGCCATGAACCGCAGCCACAGCGTAGAGAGCTATCTCAAGCTGCTCGACCGCTTTCGCGCCGCGCGCCCCGATCTCGCGCTGTCGGGCGACTTTATCGTCGGCTTCCCCGGCGAAACCGACGCCGAGTTCGAGGAAACGCTGCAGCTGGTCGGCGAGGTGGCCTATGCGCAGGCCTTCAGCTTCAAATACTCGCCGCGCCCCGGCACGCCTGCCGCGACGATGGACGGGCAGGTGGCGAAAGAGGTCATGGACGAGCGCCTGCAGCGGCTCCAGGCCGCGCTCAACCGCGACCAGCTGGCGTTCAACCAGAACACCGTCGGCCGCACCTGCGAAGTGCTGGTCGAACGCAAGGGCAAACTGCCCGGCCAGTGGCTCGGCAAGACGCCGTGGCTGCAAAGCGGGTGGTTCGAAGGCGACGTGCAGATCGGCGACCTCGTGCAGGTCGAACTGGTCGAGGCGGGCCCCAACTCGCTTGCCGGGATGCTGCGCGAAACCGTCGCCGCCTGATTACAGGGGGATGACTATCCACCGTCGCGCAGCGTGGACCAACTTGCGCGCGGTGCGTTGAAGCCTAAACTCCGAGTCGCATTCGAAAGGAGCCTATGGCCCGCAAACCTGTCCAGAAGGACGCACAGACCTTCTCCCCGCCGCCCTCTCCGCAGCGCGAAGTGCGCCGCGCACAGGTCGATCTCGGCTTCGACAACCAGAGCCTGCTGGGCGCGCTGTTCGGCCAGTTCGATGCCAATCTGGTGCAGGTGGAAAATCGCCTCGGCGTATTCATCTCGGCGCGCGGCAACCAGCTGCATATCGAAGGCCCCGAAGACAGCGTCGCCCGCGCCCGCGATGTGCTCAAGGCGATGTACGACAAGCTGGCGGTGGGGCAGGATCTCGACGCGGGGGCGATCGAGGCGCTGATCACCATGTCGGACGAACCCACGCTCGACGGGATCGTCGGCGCCGAACCGGGCAATGACAAGGCTGGCCCGCCGATCATGATCCGCACGCGGCGCAAGACCATCGTTCCGCGCAGCGCGATGCAGACCACCTATATGCGCAGCCTGGTGCGCGACGACATCATCTTCGCGCTTGGTCCGGCAGGGACGGGCAAGACCTATCTCGCGGTGGCGCAGGCGGTCGCGCAGCTGATCACCGGCAGCGTGCAGCGGCTGATCCTCTCGCGTCCCGCGGTGGAGGCGGGCGAAAAGCTCGGCTTCCTGCCCGGCGATCTGAAAGAGAAGGTCGATCCCTACCTGCGCCCGCTCTATGACGCGCTCTACGATTGCATGCCGCCCGAACAGGTCGAGCGGCGGCTGGCCTCGGGCGAGATCGAGATCGCGCCGATCGCCTTCATGCGCGGACGCACGCTGGCCGATGCCTTCGTCATCCTCGACGAAGCGCAGAACACCACGCGCGAACAGATGAAGATGTTCCTCACCCGCTTCGGCCAGAATAGCCGGATGGTGATCTGCGGCGATCCGCGGCAGGTCGACATTCCCGGCGGCGACGGGATGAGCGGGCTGGCCGATGCGGTCGGCAAGCTCGAAGGTGTCGACGGCTTCGGCACGATCCGCTTCACCGCCGCCGACGTGGTGCGCCACCCGATCGTCGGCCGCATCGTCGAGGCCTACGAGGGGCCGAGCGCATAATGCCGCGCCGTCTCCCTTCGTCACCCCCGCGCAGGCGGGGGTCCCGCTACCTTCGGGCGTGACTTTCGAGAAAGGCGGCTACGTTTACATCATGGCAGACCGCTACCGCGGTACCATCTATGTGGGCGTGACTGCCGATATAGCCGCGAGGGCAATGCAGCACCGCGAAGGGAAGGCCGGGTCGTTTACCCACCGGTATGGGCTCACACGGCTCGTCTATCTCGAAGGCTACGATGACATTACCGATGCTATCGCGCGCGAGAAGGCGGTGAAGAAATGGAACCGGGCGTGGAAGCCTACGAGGGGCCCAGCGCATAAGTCAGTCATTGCGAGGAGCCGCAGGCGACGCGGCAATCCATAGAACTGCGCGCTGGATTGCTTCGCTGCGCTCGCAATGACAGAGGGTCGGAAATGGATTTCGACATCGACATCGACGGCTGGCCCGCGGACGTGGCTTGGGACGCGCTGACCGTGCGCGCGCATGCGGCGCTGTGCGCTGTCGAGCCCGCGCTGGACAATCCGCGGCTGACCGCTTCGGTGCTGTTCACCTCCGATGCGGACGTCCACGCCTTGAACAAGGAGTGGCGCGGCAAGGACAAGCCGACCAATGTGCTGTCGTTCCCCATGCTCGAGCGCGCCGACCTGCTTGGCCTCGTACCCGACGGGCCGCCCGAAATGCTTGGCGATCTGGCGCTGGCCGCGGGCACCTGCGCGCGCGAGGCAGCGGACAAGGGAGTGCCGCTCGAGGCGCATGCGGCGCACCTGCTCATCCACGGTTTGTTACACCTTGCCGGCCATGATCATGTCGATTCGGACACGCAGGCCGAAGCGATGGAAGCGCTCGAGATCGCAGCGCTTGCAAAATTGGGTATCGCCGACCCATATGGGGACCGCAACTGACTGGAGTGCATAATTAGGGCCATGCCCGATTCGTCATCACCCGCGGGAGACGCGGAGAGTAGCAGCGGGCTCATGCTCGCCATCCGGAAATTCTTCGACCCCGACTACGGCGAACGCTCGCTGCGTGCGCAGCTGGAAGACGCGATCGACGAGCACGAGGACGAAAACGGCGACGACACGCCCGAGCATAGCGGCACGGGCGATCTGTCGCTGGTCGAGCGCCAGATGCTGCGCAATCTGCTGCATTTTTCCGAGCACGATGCCGACGATGTCGCGGTGCCGCGCGGTCAGATCATCGCGATCGAGGCCACGGCGAGCTGGGACCAGCTGGTCGAGACCTTCGCCGAACACGGCCATTCGCGCATGCCCGTCTACCGCGACCAGCTCGACGATGTGATCGGCATGATCCACATCAAGGACGTCTTCACCATCCTCGCCCGGCGCGAGGCCCCGCCGAGCGACTGGACCGTGCTGATGCGTCAGCCGCTCTATGTCCCGCAGACGCGCAACGCGCTCGACGTGCTGGCCGACATGCGCGCGCAGCGCATGCATCTGGCGGTGGTGGTCGACGAGTTTTCGGGCACCGACGGTCTCATCACGATCGAGGACCTGGTCGAGGAAATCGTCGGCGAGATCGAGGACGAACACGACGAGGCGCCCGAGGAATGGATCGTCGATATCGGCGAGGGCATGTGGGACTGCGACGCCCGCGCCGAACTCGACGATGTCGCCGAGAAGGTCTCGCCCGCGCTGGCCGAGGTCGAGGAATCGGTCGATACGCTGGGCGGGCTGGCCTTCGTACTGGCCGAACAGGTGCCCGAGGTCGGGCGTGTGCTCGAACATCGCAGCGGCTGGCGGATCGAAGTCACCGATGGCGACGAAACCCATGTGAAGCGCCTGCGCCTGCACGCACCCGAGGATTCTGCAACAGTCACGTGACGACAGTTGCAGATTATCGCACATTCGCCCTCGACAGCGACGAATTGCGACCATAGCGTGCAACCACATGGCTACCCGGCGACTGCCCCCCTTGCGCGCCCTCGAGGCGTTTGTTCGCACCGTCCGGCTCGGTTCCGCGCGCGGTGCGGCGGACGAGCTGGGGCTCAGCCCTTCGGCGCTGTCGCGGCGGATTGGCAATCTGGAAGAATTCGTTGGCAAGAAGCTGTTCACCCGCGCCCGCCAGTCGATGCAGCTGACCGATGACGGACACGCCTTTTTCGAAGCGGTGAACCCGCAGCTCGAAGCGCTCGCACGCGCGGTCGAAAGCCAGTCGGAAAACCTCTCGCTGCTGCGCCTGCGGCTGGGCGTGCTGCCGCTTTTCGGCACGCAGCGGCTGTTCCCCAAGCTTGGCGAACTGCGCGAACGCCATCCGCTGCTGCATATCGATATCGATACCGGCGCGCATCTGGAGGACCGCGTGGGCGATGTCCTCGACGCCGCGATCATCCTCTCGCGCGGGCCGTCGCGCGGGCTGCATGCCGTCCGGCTCGATTACAACAAGGTCCACGCGATCTGCAATCGCGACCTCGCCGACAAGCTCGGGTCCACGCCCGACCGGGATCTGCTCGCCCGGCAGACTTTCTTGATCCACAACGAACTGCCCGAAAGCTTCACCGCCTGGCGCGCGGAAATCGGCTTCGCCGATCTCGAACCTGCGGCGATCGACCATTTCGATTCGGGCCAGATCATGCTCGAGGCAGCCGCGCAGGGGCTGGGCATCGCGATCATGCATGACGACCATATGCGCCGCGCGGCCGACAGCCGGCTGGCGACCCTGTTCGAAGTCGCGGTCGAAAGCCCCTATAGCTACTGGTTCGTGTGCAAGCCCACCGCGCTGGAAGAACGCCCGGTGCGGCTGTTCCACGACTGGCTGGTCAAGGCCGGGCTCTAGCCTTCGCGGGGCGTCCCGTCGGGCGCGAAATAGCGGATCGCTTCGACCGTATGGCGGAAATCGCGCAGCGGTTCCTCGAGCGTCGCGCCCAGTTCTTCCTCGATCTCTTCGCGCGCCTTCGCGGCGATCGCCTTGCGCCCGTGATATTCTTCGGGGCTGAACGGCTCGAGATAGGTGATCCGCAGGCGGAACGAGCCCTTGCGGCCCATCACGCGCATCGCGTTGTTGAGCCCGTCTTCCTCGCCGATCCAGCCGATGAATTCGGACACCTCGCCATAGTCGAGCACCACCGGCTGGACGAGCACGCCCGGCGGCGGCGGTTCGAGCACCGACAGCATCGAGCTCTTGAAGGGCAGCAGCGACTTGCCATCGGTGGTCGTGCCTTCGGGGAAGACGGTGACCGACCAATTGTCCGCCAGCGCCTCTTTCAGCGCATTGATCTGCTGGGCCACGTCCATGCGGTTCTCGCGCTTGACGAAGACGGTGCGGTTGAGGCGGCACAGCCAGCCGATGACGGGCACTTGCGACAGTTCGTATTTGGCGACGAAGGCAGTCCCCGTCGCGCCTGCCAGTGCAAGGATATCGACCCATGAGACATGGTTGGCGATAAAGAACACGTCGCGCCGCAGCGGCGTGCCGCGGATTTGCACCCGCGCCCCGACGACCCAGGCGGTGTAGCGCAGGAACAGCATCGGGAAGGGCGAGCCATAGGCGAACACCCGGTAGAGGTAATGCAGCGGCACGCTGACCAGCAGCCCAAGCAGGATCCCCAGCGTGCGCAGGGCGAAGCGCAGCCATTCGCGCACGGTCAGCGGGGTTTTCTCGCCGCGCATCGCGGCCAGCCGGCGGGCGGACAGGCGGGCCAGCCGCCGTTCGGCCTGCGCGAGGCCCTTAGCCTTCGCGGTCGAGGCGGACGCCATAAAGTTCCAGCCGGTGGTCGACGAGGCGGTAGCCCAGCTTGGCGGCGATCTGCTTCTGCAGTGCCTCGATCTCCGGATCGACGAATTCGACGACCTTGCCGGTCTCGACATCGATCAGATGGTCGTGATGCGCCTCGGGCACCGCTTCGTAACGCGCGCGCCCGTCACCGAAATCGTGGCGGTCGAGAATACCGGCCTCTTCGAACAGCCGTACCGTGCGATAAACGGTCGCGATCGAGATGCCCGAATCGATCTTGTTGGCGCGTTCGTGCAGCAGTTCGACATCGGGATGGTCGTCGCTTTCCGACAACACGCGCGCAATGACCCGGCGCTGCTCAGTAATGCGCAGACCCTTGTCGGCGCACAATTGTTCAAGATCGATTTTCTGGTGCAATTTTGCTTCCCGCATGAAAAAACGCCCCGTACCCTTATCGGGCCGGGGCGTCTTGCTCAAGGCGAACCGAAGGGCTTTACGCTTCCTTCTTCTTGCGGCCGCGCTTCTGGCCGGGTTTACGGCCCAGACCGATCTTGACCGCCAGCTCGCGCCGCTTTTCGGCATAGGCGGGGGCGACCATCGGGTAATCGGCAGGCAGGTTCCAGCGCGCGCGATATTCTTCGGGGGTCATGTCGTAGGCGGTCTTGAGATGCCGCTTGAGCATCTTCATCTTCTTCCCGTCTTCGAGACAGACGATGTAATCTTTCTTCACCGACGAACGAATGGGCACCGCAGGTTCGGGCTTTTCTTCTTCGGGCTCGGTTCCGCCGAGCCCCGAAAGTGCATTGTAGATGTTCGAGATCAGCGTCGGCACTTCGTCGACCGCGACGCTGTTATTGCTCACATGGGCCGCCACAATATCCGAGGTTAGCGTAATCAGGGTCTCGCCCATGTCGGTCTTGAAATCTTCCATCATTTACCTTCAAAAATTTGGGATGTTACCCGCGTCGCGACCCGCGCTCGTCGCATTGTATAAATTCGACAAGAAAATGCAACGACTGTTGGGAAAGGTTATTCTTGTCGCGCTTTTACAACTTCCGCGCGAAGGTGATGGCGTCCAGCCGAGTGCCATCCGCTGTCCGGTAATAATCGACCCGGCGACCGATCGGTTCGAACCCGCATTCGCGATAAAGTGTCTCGGCGGGATTATTTGCGCGCATTTCCAAGAATATACTCTCGGCTCCACCGTCGAGCGCCAGGCGGGCGAAAGTCTCGATCAGTGTCCGGCCAAGTCCTCGCCCGCGCAATTCGGGGCGAACGCCGATCAGCAGCATCTCCTCTTCGCCCGGCGCACGCTTGGCGAGAATGAAGCCCGCGGCGATATTCGTGCCGACTATTGGTTCGCCCTCGGCATCGAGCAGAATCGCGTAGGTGTGCGGCATGGCCAGCGAATTTTCGACCTGCTGGCGCGTCCATGCTTCGCGCCAGTGCGGGTCGAAGGCCGCCTCCATCACCGCCATCAGCTGGTCGAGCTCGCTCATCCCCCAGGCAGTTTCGCATCCGGCGCGCGCCCGTAAAGCGGGGCAAGATCGGCGCGCAGCAGGCTGTCGGGCAGGGCGGGTACATGGCGCGCATCGGGCAGGCGGACCGGATCGGGGGTGCGACCGGCAAGATCACCAAGCTCTTCGGACTTCGATCCTGCGAGCAGGTCGCCAAGCGAGCGCGCCGCGGCATTGGCGGGCGGGAAGGAAGCGACTGCGCCCAGCGGCAGGCCATCGCCGCCGAAGTCCTGCACGAACCATTCGCCATGCCCACCGGTCATGCATACGGTCACCGTCTGCCCGCTATCCCCCCGCGCCATCGCGGCGACCAGCGCCAGTGTCGGATAGCCGCGGACTTCGGCGTGCCAGGCGATTCCCAGCGCCCGCGCCACCGCCAGCCCGATCCGCACACCGGTAAAGCTGCCCGGCCCGAGCGAAACACGGATCTCGTCCGCGCGGCCCTTGCCCGGCAATTCGGCAATCATCGGGACCAGCCGTTCAGCATGACCGCGGCCGAGCACTTCGTGGCGGGAATCGACCAGCGCGCCGTTATCGAACAGCGCAGCCGAACAGGCCTCGGTGGCAGTTTCTATCGCAAGGACGCGCATGACCGCGCACTGCCCCAGCAAAAGCGCGGCTGCAAGTCAGTCGATACGGTTGAACTTGTCGAAGTCGGGGCGCGGGCTGCGCGCGAAGATGCTTTCGCGGTCCCCATAGCCGATGGCGCAGATGAAATTGCTGCGATGGCGCGGCTCGTCGGCGAAGAACGCCTTGTCGACCGCGTCATTGTCGAAGCCCGACATCGGGCCGCAGTCGAGCCCCAGCGCGCGCGCGGCGATGATCAGGTAAGCGCCCTGCAGCGAGGAATTGCGGAACGCGCCTTCCTTGCGGCCTTCCTCGTCGCCGTCGAACCAGCTTTTGGCGTCGGTATGCGGGAACAGCCACGGCAGTTCTTCGTGGAAATCGATGTCGTAGCCGATGATCGCGACCACCGGGGCCGAGGTGATCTTGTCCTTATTTCCGTCCATCGCCAGCGCGGCGAGCTTGTCCTTGGCGGCGGCGGACTTGGCCCAGACGATCCGCGCAGGCTGCATATTGGCCGATGTCGGGGCCATCTTGAGCAATTCGTAGATCGCGTGGATCTGCTCGTCGCTGACCGGCTTGTCGAGCCAGCCGTTATAGCTGCGCGCTTCGCGGAAGATCAGGTCGAGCGCTTCGGACGAAAGGGTATCGGCCACGGGAAGAATTCCTTCGGGTGTCGGGGATCAGGCGGCGCGGACTTCGACGACCTCGGGCACGTAATGCTTGAGCAATCCCTCGATGCCATGCTTGAGCGTGGCGGTGGAGGACGGGCAGCCCGAACAGGCGCCCTGCATCTGCAAATGGACCACGCCGTCGCGGTAGCCGCGATACTGGATATCGCCGCCATCGCCCGCCACGGCCGGGCGCACGCGGGTTTCGAGCAATTCGTTGATCTGCGCGATGATGTCGCCATCTTCCTCGCGCTCTTCGACCAGCATGCCTTCGTCTTCGGGCGGGACCGCAATGCCCCCCGCGCTGCCCGGTGTGAACAGCGGCGCCTGCGCAACGAAATGGTCGAGCAGGATCGCCAGCACCTGCGGCTTGAGATCGCTCCAGCTCGCCCCGGGCGCGACCGTGACGGTGACGAAATCGCCGCCGAAGAACACGTTCACGACTTCGCCCGTGTCGAAAATCGCCTGCGCCAGCGGACTGGCCTCGGCAGCTTCGGGGGAGGCGAATTCGCGCGTGCCCTGCGCCATGACCTGCTGGCCGGGGAGGAATTTGAGGCTCGCCGGATTGGGCGTCGTTTCTGTCTCTATGAACATGGGGCTCGATGTAGGAAGCATGGGAACCGGGGGCAAGGAAGGAACGCTTGTCCGGCAAACATTCACCTAGCCTTCACAGGTCGCCCTTCTATATGCCCTTCATGACCCATTTTCCGCGCGCCATCCGGCGTCTCGCGCTCGTCCTTCCCGCTGCGCTGCTTGCTTCGCAGCCCCTGCTTGCGCAGGAACCGGCAGCGCCCACGCCGCAATATCTCACGCCCGCCGACGGGACTCCGTGGATCTACGAGGGCAGCGATGTCCCGCGCGACGAGGAATGGACCTTTGGCGAGCTGCCCAACGGTGTGCGCTATGCGGTGCGCAACAACGGCGTCCCGCCCGACCAGGTCTCGGTCCGCGTGCGGATCGACGCCGGGTCGCTGCACGAGGAAGAGAGCGAGCGCGGCTATGCGCATCTGCTCGAACATTTGCTGTTCCGCGAAAGCAAATATCTCGGCCCGGCAGAGGCGATCCCGACCTGGCAGCGGCTGGGCGCGACCTTCGGCAGCGACACCAATGCCGAAACCAGCCCGACGCACACCGTGTTCAAGCTCGACCTGCCCAATATTTCCACCACCAAGCTGGCCGAAAGCATGAAGCTGCTGTCGGGCATGGTGCGCAGCCCGGTGCTGAGCGACGCCAATGTCCGCGCCGAAGTGCCCATCGTGATGGCCGAAAAGCGCGAACGCGGCGGTCCGGGCGAACGGGCGGGCAATGCCAGCCGCGAAGTGCTGTTCGCCGGGCAACGGCTCGCCACGCGCACGCCGATCGGGACCGAGGAAACGCTGGCCGCGGCCACCGGGGCGAGCGTCAGCGCCTTCTACAAGCGGTGGTACCGGCCCGAAAACGTGGTCGTCGTGGCCACGGGCGACATGGACCCCAAGCAACTCGCCGCCGAGATCGAGGCATGGTTCGGCGACTGGCAGGGCGAGGGGCCGCATGTGCCCGCGCCTGCATTCGGCGATCCGGTTGCCCCCGCGGGCGCCGATGCGGATAACCCGGTGGGCGAGATCGGCGTCATCGTCGAACCCGACCTGCCGCGTTCGTTCACCTATGCGGTGATGCGCCCATGGCGCCCGGTGCAGGACACGGTGGCCTATAACGAAGGCCTGCTGCGCGATGCGCTGGCGCAGGCGCTGATCAACCGCCGGCTCGAATCGCGGGCGCGGGCGGGTGGCAGCTATCTCTACGCGCAGGTGTCGCAGGACGACGTCAGCCGCTCGGCCGACATGACCTTCGTCAATTTCGCCCCGCTCACCGGCGACTGGAAGGCCGCGCTCGACGATATTCGCGGCGTCATCGCCGATGCGCTGGCGACCCCGCCGTCGCAGGAGGAAATCGACCGCGAGCTGGCCGAATTCGAGATCGTCTTCACCAGCCAGGTCGAACAGCGCCGCGTGCTGCCGGGACCGCGGCTGGCGGACGATGTCGTCAATGCAGTCGATATCCGCGAAGCGATCGCCGCGCCCGAAACCGTGCTGACGGTGTTCAATTCAATGAAGGCGACGCTGACGCCCGAACGCGTGCTCGACCACACACGCGCGCTGTTTGCGGGCAATGTGATCCGCGCCGCCTATGTCACCCCGACCGCCGGCGAGGCGAGCGAGGCGGCGATCCGCGCGGCGCTCAATGAAGACATCGCCGCAGACGGCGAAGCGCGCATTGCTGCGCAGGCGATTTCCTTCGACGAATTGCCGCCAGTGGGGGCCCCGGGCGAGATTGCCACGCAGGCTCCGATAGGCGTGCTCGATATCGAACAGGTCGAATTTGCCAATGGCGTCAAGGCGATCCTGTGGGCCAACGATGCCGAACCCGGCCGCGTCGCGGTCAAGGTGCGCTTTGGCGCGGGCTATCGCGCGATCGACCCCGACGACGCGGTCTATGCCAATCTCGGCTATGCCGCGCTGATCGGATCGGGGATCGGCGAACTGGGTCAGGAAGAGCTCGACGTGCTCGCCACCGGGCGCAAGTTCGGCTTCGATTTCCAGGTCGGCGATGGCGCCTTCACCTTCTACGCACAGACGCGCGAACAGGATCTGGAAGAACAGCTCTATCTCTTCGCGGCCAAGCTGGCGATGCCCGGCTGGGACCCGAACCCGGTGATCCGCGCCAAGGCGGCAGGCAAGCTGGCCTATGAAAGCTATGGCTCCAATCCCGGCGGCATCTTGCAGCGCGATCTGGAATATCTGGTGCGCGACAGCGACCCGCGCTTCCGCACCCCGACGCCCGAACTGTACGATGCGGCGACCCCCGCCGGCTTCCGCGAGTTCTGGGAGCCATTGCTGGCACAAGGTCCGGTCGAAGTGCTGGTATTCGGTGAATTCGACAAGGCCGAAACGGTCGAAGCCCTGCGCCGGACCTTTGGCGCGCTGGCCCCGCGCGAGGCGCCATCCGCCGCCGTGCTCGAGCGCGCGGTCGACTTCCCCGAAGCGGGCGCGACCGTGGTCCGCCATCACCGCGGCGATGCCAACCAGGCTGCCGCGGTCATCGCCTGGCCCAGCGGTGCCGGAGTCGAGAACCTGCGCGAATCGCGCCGTCTCGAAGTGCTCACCTCGCTGTTCAACAACCGCCTGATGGACGCCATGCGCGAACATGCCGGGGCGAGCTATTCGCCCGTCGTGCGGTCCGACTGGCCGAGCGATGTGAACAGCGGCGGCCGGATTGCCGCGCTCGCCCAGCTGCGCCCCGAGGACGTGCCGGTGTTCTTCGCCGAAGCCGAACGCATCGCCAAGGAACTGGCGAGCGCGCCGGTGGGCGAGGACGAGTATAACCGCGTGGTCGAACCGCTGCGGCAATATGTCAGCCGTGCCTCGACCGGCAATTTGTTCTGGCTCTACCAGCTCGAAGGCGCGACCGTGGACGCGCGCCGGATTCCGATGCTCCGTTTCCTGCTGTCTGATTATACGCAGACGACACCCGCCGACTTGCAGGTGCTGGCGCAGAAATACTTCGGATCGCGCGAGGGCTGGCGGCTGGCGGTCATCCCGCAGGGTCAGGAAGTGGTCACCGCATCGGGCGGCGAGGATGCCGTCGCGGGACGCTGAGGCCGGTTACTGCAATCGGCTTTTTACGCTGGCCAAGCAAATGCTGCTTGCGACATGATGCCGCCTCGTCTGCTACAGGCGGGCAATCTGGCGCCATTCCCGGCGCCGCAAATGGAAAAGACAATGGCGACCAACTGGGCACCCGATAGCTGGCAGGGATACGAGGCAAGGCACTTGCCCGAATATCTCGATCCGGCCGCGCTCGAGGCCGCGACGACCACGCTCGAAACGCATCCGCCGCTGGTGTTTGCCGGCGAAGCGCGCGCGCTCAAGGCCGATCTCGCCGAAGTCGCAGAAGGCCGCGCCTTCCTGCTTCAGGGCGGCGACTGCGCCGAAAGCTTTGCCGAATTCCACCCCAACAACATCCGCGACACCTTCCGCGTGCTGCTGCAGATGGCGGTGGTAATGACCTTCGCCAGCAAGAAACCGGTGGTCAAGGTGGGGCGCATGGCGGGGCAGTTCGCCAAGCCGCGCAGCTCGAACACCGAAACGCAGGGCGATGTCACGCTGCCGAGCTATTTCGGCGATAACATCAACGGCATCGAATTCGATGCCGCGACGCGCACCAACGATCCGCAGCGCATGGTCCGCGCCTATTCGCAGGCGGCTGCCACGCTCAACCTGCTGCGCGCCTTCGCCACCGGCGGCTATGCCAATCTGCGGCAGGTCCACCAGTGGACGCTGGAATTCATGGGCCGCAGCCCGTGGGCGGATAAGTTTTCCGACGTCGCCGACCGGATCGGCGAAGCGCTCGATTTCATGGAGGCCTGCGGGGTCGATCCGCAGGTGGTGCCGCAATTGCAGCGCACCAGCTTCTTCACCAGCCATGAAGCGCTGCTGCTGCCCTACGAACAGGCGCTGACGCGCCGCGACAGCCTGACTGGCGAATGGTACGATTGCTCCGCGCATATGGTCTGGATCGGTGATCGCACGCGCTTCGAGAACAGCGCGCATATCGAATTCGCGCGCGGCATCGGTAATCCGCTTGGGATGAAATGCGGCCCCAGCCTCGAAACCGATGCGCTGCTCAGGCTGCTCGACACGCTCAACCCCGCGCGCGAGCCGGGCCGTATCACGCTGATCAGCCGCTTTGGCCACGACAAGGTCGAGGACGGCCTGCCGCGCCTCGTCCGTGCGGTGAAGGCCGAAGGTCATCCGGTGGTGTGGAGCTGCGACCCGATGCACGGCAATGTCGTCAAATCGGACAGCGGCTACAAGACGCGGCCCTTCGACCGCATCCTTACGGAAGTGAAGGGCTTCTTCGCGGTGCACCGCGCCGAAGGCACGCATCCGGGCGGCATCCATGTCGAGATGACCGGGCAGGACGTGACCGAATGCGTCGGCGGCGCAGTGGCGATCACCGACGAGGCGCTGAAGGATCGCTATCACACCCATTGCGACCCGCGTCTCAATGCCGCGCAATCGCTCGAACTGGCCTTCCTCATCGCCGAAATGCTCAATGAGGAACACGGTATCCGGCAGGCCGACGCCGCCTGAGCTTGCAGCCCGGGGCGTGCGCGGGAACCGGGGCGCCGGCCCCGCATTCTCCGGTAATGCGCGTCAGTCGATTGTTTGGGCATGCTTTTTGGCCCCCGGCCTTTAAACCGAAACTGAATTGCGCCATGGTGAACCGTGGTTGCCACCTTCCGGCGACTGCAGTTCAAGGGGACCGGCATTGAACCAGGTCCAGCCGCAAGCGCAGCCCGCGCTGGGAGAGGAAATCGAGAGTCGCTACGCCGCGACCCGCGCGCTGAGCGAGGCGCTGGCCGACCCGCTGTCCGAAGCCGATGCGACGATCCAGTCGATGGAAGATGCCAGCCCCGCCAAATGGCATCTGGCGCATACCACGTGGTTCTGGGAAACCTTCCTGCTGCGCGACCATCTCGGCGGCTATACGCTGTTCGACGAGCGCTGGCCCTTTGTATTCAATTCCTACTACGAGGCCGAAGGCGAGCGCATCCATCGCTTTTCGCGCGGGATGCTGTCGCGCCCGACGCTGGCGGACATCCGCCACTGGCGCGCGCATGTCGATGCCGCGATGGAGCCGCTGTTCGCGCGCGAGGAACTCGCGCCGCTGATCGAACTCGGGCTCGCGCATGAACAGCAGCACCAGGAATTGCTGCTCACCGATATCAAGCACGCTTTGTTCCAGAACCCGCTCGGCGTGGCGATGTGGGATACGCCCGTGCCAGCCGCACAGCCGCAGGCGGATGACTGGCACGAACATCCGGGCGGCATCGCGCGGATCGGCCACCAGGCGGATGGCTTTGCCTTCGACAATGAAGGCCCCGCGCACCGCGTCCTGCTCGAACCCTTCGCACTGTCGTCGCGGCTGGTTAGCAACCGCGACTGGGCCGAATTCATCGCCGATGGCGGCTATGACACTGCCAGCCTGTGGCTCTCCGATGGCTGGGCCTGGGTGCGCGAACACGGCGTGCGCGCGCCGCTCTACTGGAACGAGGGCGAGCAGTTCACCCACGCCGGCTGGCATGACCGCGATCCCGACGGCCCGGTCACGCATATCTCCTATTTCGAAGCCGATGCCTTCGCCAGCTGGGCGGGCCAGCGCCTGCCCACCGAATTCGAATGGGAAGCGATTGCGCGCGGGCAGGAAGGCCAGGCGCCCGCGCATGACCCGCTTGGCGGCAACCAGCTCGACGAGGCGGCGCCGCCGCTTCCGCGCGGCAGCAGCGGCCTGTTCGGCGATTGCTGGCAGTTTACCCGCTCCGCCTATCTGCCCTATCCGCGTTTCCAGCCCGCCGAAGGCGCGGTGGGCGAATACAATGGCAAGTTCATGAGCGGTCAGTTCGTGCTCAGGGGGGCCAGCTGCGCCACCGCGCGCGGCCATTCGCGCTCGAGCTATCGCAATTTCTTCTACCCGCACCAGCGGTGGCAATTCACCGGCCTGAGGCTGGCAAAGGACATCTGATGACTTCCGATAGTGGCATTGCCCTCGTCGATCTCGACGAGACCGGCGTCGACCGGGCCTTCCGTGCCGATGTGCTCAAGGGCCTGCGCCAGCAGCAGAAAGCGATCCCCGCGCGGTGGTTCTACGACGAGGAAGGCTCGCGCCTGTTCGAGAAGATCACGCAGGTCGAGGAATATTACCCGACCCGCGCCGAGACTGAAATCCTCACCGCGCGCGGTGCCGAATTCGCCGAGCTGATCGGGCCGGGCAGGGCAGTGGTCGAATTCGGCTCGGGCAGCTCGGTCAAGACGCCGCTGCTGCTCGAGGCGATTGCGCCCGCGGCCTATGTCCCGCTCGATATCTCGGGCGATTTCCTGCGCGAAAGCGCCGCCGGGCTGGCGCAGAAATTCCCCGGCCTGCCGGTCCATCCGGTCGAAGCCGATTTCATGCGCCGCGTGACGCTGCCCGAGGCGGTCGAACCGCTTGCGCGGCTGGGGTTCTTTCCCGGCTCGACCATCGGCAACATGGTCCCGCGCACCGCGGTCGACCTGCTGCGCTCGATGCGCGCGACGCTGGGCGCTGACGAGGGCGAGGGCGACAGCGCGATGCTGCTGATTGGCATGGACCTGGTGAAGGACCGCAAAGTGCTCGAAGCCGCCTATGACGATGCCGACGGCGTGACCGGTGCGTTCAACAAGAACCTCGTCACCCGCATCAATCGCGAGCTCGATGGCACCATTCCCGCCGATGCGCTGACGCATGACGCGGTGTGGAACGACCGGCTGGCGCGGATCGAAATGCATCTGACAGCCACGCGCGACATCGACTTCGCGGTGTCGGGCGAAAGTTTCGCGATGAAGCAGGGCGACAGCATCCACACCGAGAACAGCCACAAATTCACCCGCCGCAGCGCCAATATGCTGCTGCTCGCGGGCGGCTGGACCCCGGTCAAACGCTGGACCGATAGCGCCAAGCGCTTCTCGCTGATCCTCGCGCGCGCCACCGAACAGCGCGAGGCGCCCTAGGGCGCGCGTATTCATGGACGCGACACCGGCGCGTTCCTATATCCCCGGTATGGATTTCGAACCCGTCTTCAGCGCCGCCGCGGATATGCTGCGTGCGATCCCGCGCTCCGAACTGCTGATCGCCGCCGTCGCGGCCATGGTGCTCGGCTGGATCGGCGCGATGATCGCCAAGCGCTCGGCGCTCGGCGGGCTGCTGCGCGTGGGCAGCTCGCTCGCGCTCGGGCTGATCCTGCTGACGGTGGTGCTGCAATTGTCGCGTTTCGACCCGCGCTTCGATGTCGCTGTGCCGCAGATCGGCCTGCCCGAGCAGCTGGTCGAAGGCGGCGAAACGCAGATCCCGCTGTCCGCCGACGGGCATTTCTGGGTCCGCGCCGAGGTCAACGGCGTGCCGGGCAATTTCATGATCGATACGGGCGCGACGCTGACTGCAATTTCCGCGCCACTTGCCGAGCGCGCGGGGCTCGAGCCGCGCCGCGGCGGCATTCCGATCATGCTGGGCACTGCCAATGGGACGGTGCAGGCGCATGTCGCGACGATCGACAGCCTGACCTTCGGCAATGTCAGCGCCAGCGGGACCGATGCGGCGATCGCGGAAAGTTTCGGCGATTTCAACGTCATCGGGATGAATGTGCTCGCGCGGCTCGGTTCGTGGCGGGTGGAGGACAACACGCTCATCCTCGTGCCGCGCGCCGAGGATACGATTTCGTGAATTCCCCCGTTGGACCGCGCGCGCCGAAACGCTAGGCAGGCCGCGATGGATGGCCCCAACACGCTTCCGCCCCCGCCGCCGCTGGCACAGCTGCTTACCAGCGGACCCGCGGCGCTGTTTCTCGATTTCGATGGCACGCTGGTCGAAATCGCGCCGCGCCCCGGTGACATTCACGTTCCCGATGGATTGCTCGGCCGGCTGCACGCGCTGCGCGACCGGCTCGATGGGCGGCTCGCGCTGGTCAGCGGCCGCGCGCTCGACGATCTGACCGGGCATCTGGGACAGCCGGCGATATGCCGCGCGGGTTCGCATGGCGCCTCGCGCTTTCTTGCCGACGGCACGCGGCTCGGCGACGAACCCCAGCGCCTGTCGGACGCCGCGATTGCCGAATTGCGCGCCTTCGCCGAAGCGCATGGCCTGTTCTACGAAACCAAGACGCATGGCGGCGCGCTGCATTTCCGCGCCGCGCCCGAAAAGCGCGAGGCAACGCTGGCCTTCGCGCGCGAATTCGCCGCCGCGCGCGAATTGTGCGTCACCAGCGGCAAGGGCGTGGCCGAACTGGTCCGTCCCGGCGCAACCAAGGCGGCCGCGGTATCGGCCTTCATGGAAGTCGCGCCTTTCGCAGGCGCTTCGCCGGTGTTCATTGGCGACGATGTGACCGACGAGGACGGCTTCGCCGGCGCGGTCGAACATGGCGGTTTCGGCATCGCGGTCGGCGAACGTGCGAGCGAAGGGGCACGATACGGACTCGACAGCGTTGCTGCGGTGCACCATTGGTTGGAGATATGATGCAATCGGACCTCGAGCTTTCCCCGATCGGCAACTGCCAGGTCAGTACGCTGGTCGATAGCGAGGGGGCATTCGTCTGGGGCTGTGTCCCGCGCGTCGACGGCGATCCGGTGTTCTGTTCGCTGCTCAACGACAATGCGCGCGATCGCGGCATCTGGCGGTTCGAGCTGGAGGGCCAGGCCCGCAGCAGCCAGCGCTACGAACGCAACACCGCGATCCTTGTCACACGGCTCGAAGCCGAGGACGGCAGCGCGGTCGAGATCCACGATTTCGCGCCGCGCTTCGAACGCTCGGGCCGGATGTACCGGCCGGTCGCCTATGCGCGCATCGTGCGCCCCGTGGCAGGCGCCCCGCGGCTGCGCGTCGTGCTGGTGCCGATGAACGGCTATGGTGCCTCGCTGGCCGAGACGACCAATGGCACCAACCACATCCGCTATCTGATCGGTCCGCAGGCGCTGCGCCTGTCGACCGATGCGCCGATCGGCTACGTCCTCGAAGGGCGCAGCTACCGGATCGAGAGCGACCAGCATTTCTTTCTCGGCCCCGACGAGCCCTTCGATGGCAATATCCGCAGCGAAGTGCGGCGGATGGAAGCGATGACCGCGCGCTACTGGCAGCACTGGGTGCGCGGGCTGCATATCCCGCTCGAATGGCAGGAAGAGGTCATCCGCGCCGCGATTGCGCTCAAGCTGTGCCAGCACGAGGAAACCGGCGCCATCGTCGCCGCGCTGACCACCTCGATCCCCGAGGCTGCCAACAGCCAGCGCAATTGGGACTATCGTTACTGCTGGATCCGCGACAGCTATTACACCGTCCAGGCGCTCAACCGGCTCGGCGCGCTCGACGTGCTCGAGAAATATCTCGCCTATCTGCGCAACATCGTCGACCAGGCACGCGGCGGGCAGATCCAGCCGCTCTATTCGGTGATGGGCGCGGACCAGCTGCACGAATTCGAGGCCGAGCATCTCGCGGGCTATCGCGGCATGGGCCCGGTGCGCGTGGGCAATGCGGCCTACAAGCAGGTGCAGCACGATTGCTACGGCCAGATCGTCATGCCGACCGCGCAGGCGTTCTTCGACACGCGCCTGCTGCGCATGGCGGACGAGCGCGATTTCGAACATCTGGAAGAAGTCGGCGAGGCCGCCTGGGCCAAGCACGACCAGCCCGATGCCGGCTTGTGGGAGTTTCGCACGCGGCAGGAAGTGCACACCTATTCGGCGGTAATGTGCTGGGCCGCCTGCGACCGGCTGGCCAATGTCGCCGCCCGGCTGGGCAAGGGCGATCGCGTGGTCCACTGGAAACAGCGCGCCGACGCGATCCGCGCGAAGGTCGACGAGAATGCGTGGAGCGAGGAAGGCGAGCATTACGGCGCCAGCTTCGAAAGCGACTATCTCGACGCCAGCCTGCTGCAATTGGTCGAACTGCGCTATCTCAAGCCCGACGACGAGCGCTTCCTCAAGACCTTCGCCGCGGTCGAGCGCGATCTGCGCCGCGGCGACCACATGCTGCGCTATGCCGCCGAGGATGATTTCGGCGCACCCGAAACCGCGTTCAACGTCTGCACCTTCTGGCTGATCGAGGCACTGGCGCTGGTCGAGCGGCGTGAAGAGGCGCGCGAGATGTTCGAGGCCATGCTCAGCCACACCACCGCATCGGGCATGCTGAGCGAGGATCTCGACTACGAAACCGATGAATTGTGGGGGAACTTCCCGCAAACCTATTCGCTGGTCGGTATCATCAACTGTGCGGGCCTGCTGAGTAAACCGTGGAGCGAAGTGCGCTGACCGATCAACCCCGTCTCGTCGTCATATCCAACCGCGTCGCGGTGCCCAAGGCGCGCGGCGCAGCAGGCGCGCAGGGGGGCTTGGCCGGGGCGCTCCTTGCCGCGCTCAGCGACCGCAAGGGATTATGGTTCGGCTGGTCGGGGCAGGAAAGCGAAAGCGGACGCACCGGGCATATCGACACGCAGACCAATGACGGCGTGACCACCGCGACGATCGATCTCTCGCAGCGCGATATCGACGAATATTACAACGGCTATGCCAATTCGACGCTGTGGCCGCTGTTCCATTACCGGCTCGACCTCGCGCAATACGAACGCGAAACGGGCAAGGGCTACGAACGCGTCAACGAACGCTTTGCCGACCAGGTCACGCCGCTGATCGAACCCGACGATGCCGTCTGGGTCCACGATTACCACCTTATCCCGCTGGGCGAGCGGCTGCGCTCGCGCGGGCTCAAGAACCGCATCGGTTTCTTCCTGCACATCCCCTGGCCGCCGACGCGGCTGTTCGTCTCGCTGCCCTATCACGAGCGGCTGGTGCGTACGCTGCTCTATTACGACGTGGTCGGCTTCCAGACGCAGGAATGGCTCGAAAGCTTCCTGCATTATTGCGAGAACGAACTGGGAGCCGAGGTGGACGGCGAAAAGGGCACCGTCAGCTTCGAGGGGCGCACCACGATCGCGCGCGCCTATCCGATCGGGATCGACTGGGACCATTTTTCGCAGCTGGGCAATGCCGGTGAAGCGCGGCAGGCCCAGCAGCGGCTGCTCAGCTCGTCGCGCCGACGCACCGCGATGATCGGGGTCGACCGGCTCGATTATTCTAAAGGCATCCCCGAGCGCATCGACGGGATCGGGCGCTTCTTCGACAAGCATCCCGAGCGGGTGCAGGACCTGGTCTTCATCCAGATCGCGCCGCCCAGCCGCGAGGATGTCGACAGCTACCAGGCGATCCGCGCCGAGCTCGAACAGAAATGCGGGCGCATCAACGGCGCGCGCAGCGAAGTCGACATGGTCCCGATCCGCTACGTCAATCGCGGCTACAGCCATGAAGAACTGTTCGGTTTCTTCCGCGCCGCCAAGATCGGGCTGGTCACTCCCTTGCGCGACGGGATGAACCTGGTCGCGAAGGAATATATCGCGGCGCAGGACCCCGAGGATCCCGGCGTGCTGATCCTCTCGCGCTTCGCCGGCGCGGCGGCGCAGATGCCCGATGCGGTGCTGGTCAATCCGCACAGCCCCGACGATATCGCGCATGCGATCCAGACCGCGCTCGACATGACGCTGGAAGAACGCAAGGCGCGCTACCAGAAGCTGATTTCCACCGTGCGCGATGACAATGTGCAGGAATGGACCGCCAATTTCCTGCGCGATCTGAGCGAGGCCTGAGCGCGAAGCTGCTCGCTGCGATTGCGCATGCCCTGCCGCGCTGCCACCGTCGCGCGCATGATTCGCGAACCATTTCTCGAGACGCAGGGCATCCACAATTTCCGCGATTACGGCGGCTGGCGCACGCGCGGGGGCGGGCAGGTGCGCACCGGGCTGCTGTTTCGCTCGGGCCACCATGTCGAGGCGACCGCCGACGATCTCGCCGCGATCGCCCCGCTGGGCATCCACACGGTCATCGACCTGCGCGGGGAAAGCGAGCGCGCGGCCAATCCCTGCCGCCGGGTCGAGGGGTTCGACGGGCAGGTGCTGTTCTATGAAGGCGAAACCACCTCCAGCCCGCCGCATATGGATATCGGCCCCGACACCAGCGCCGCCGATTTCGCGCGCGAACGCATGCTCGCGGTCTACACGCGCATGCCCGACAACCCGGCGATGATCGACATGTTCGGCCGTTATCTCACCATCCTTGCGCAGCGCGAGGGGGCCAGCCTCGTCCATTGCTATGCGGGCAAGGATCGCACCGGCGTGGCGGCCACCATGCTGCTGCACATCCTCGGCGTGGCCGAGGAAGACCAGCGCCGCGAATTCCTGCGCACCAACGACAGCCCGACCTTCGATGTCCTCGCGCGGCAATCGCTCCCCGGGATCGAGGCGCGGCTGGGGCGCAAGCTCGACGAGGGCGCGGCGAAGGACCTGCTCGGCGTGCGCGAGGAATATCTCGATCGCTATCTCGAGATCGCGACCGAGCGCCACGGTAGCTTCGACACCTATCTCGAAGCCGCGATAGGTGTGGATGACGCACTGCGCGATGCGCTGATCGCCCGCTTCGTGGCGTGACTCTGCGGCTGCGGCTTCCCATATAGCCGCGAACACCCCTTCAGACTGACGGAAATTGACGACATGGCTACCCATCGCACCAAGATGCTCATCATCGGCTCGGGCCCCGCGGGCTATTCCGCCGCCATCTATGCGGCGCGCGCGATGATGGAACCGATCGTGGTGCAGGGGCTGCAGCCCGGCGGCCAGCTGACCATCACCACCGATGTCGAGAATTATCCCGGCTTCGCCGATGTGGTCCAGGGCCCGTGGCTGATGGAGCAGATGCAGAAGCAGGCCGAGCATGTCGGCACGCGGATGATGTGGGACACGATCGTCGATGTCGACGTATCGAACGGCTCGCCCTTTACCGCGACTGGCGATAGCGGCGACGAATATGTTGCCGACGTGCTGGTGATCGCCACCGGCGCGCAGGCCAAGTGGCTCGGCGTGCCGGGCGAGATGGAGCTGGGCGGCAAGGGTGTCAGCGCCTGCGCCACCTGCGACGGCTTCTTCTACCGCGGCAAGAAGGTCGCGGTTATCGGCGGCGGCAACACCGCGGTCGAGGAAGCGCTCTACCTCACCAACCATTCGGACGATGTTACGCTGATCCACCGGCGCGACGAATTGCGCGCCGAGAAGATCCTGCAGGAGCGCCTGCTCAACCATCCCAAGATCAGCGTGATCTGGAACAAGGCGGTCGAAAGCTTCGAAGCCGGCCCCACCGGCGCGCTGGGACACCTCAACCTGCGCGATACGCAAACCGGCGAAGACAGCACGCTCGAAGTCGATGGCGCCTTCGTCGCGATCGGCCATGCGCCCGCGACCGAACTGTTCAAGGGCAAGCTGCCGATGGACGAGGGCGGCTACCTGCTGACCGAAGCGGGATCGCCCAAGACCGAAGTGCCAGGCGTCTTCGCCGCAGGCGATGTCACCGACCACGTCTATCGCCAGGCGGTCACCGCGGCGGGGATGGGCTGCATGGCCGCGCTCGATGCCGAGCGCTTCCTTGCGGGTCTGGAGATCGACGCCGACGGCCACGCGCACGAAGCCGAGGCGGCGGAATAAGCTCTCTACACAGTCATTGCGAGCCGCGGGCGAAGCAATCCATCAACCGACCTTGCAGCGAGTTGCTGCGCCGGAAGATAGATTGCCGCGGCGCCTGCGGCTCCTCGCAATGACTTGGTGCGGGCTTACATTTGGGTGCCGAACACCTGCATTGCGGCACTGACCGACAGCGCGATCAGCGCGATGCTCGACAGCGCGAACAGCACGAAACGCACCATCACCACATTCGCGGTCACCTGGACCAGCGAGTGGATGATCCGCAGCCCGACATAGATCCACGCGATCAGCGCGTTCATACCGTCGCCCGCGCCGATCATCGCCAGCACCAGCGCAACTGCATAAAACACCGTCGGTGCTTCGTGCAGGTGGTTGTAATTATGCGCTTTCCACTGGACTTCGGCAGGCAGCGTCTCGTCCAGCGACTTGGTCCGGCGCGCGTCATTGGGGTCGATCCCCGCCTGCGACATCGCGGGGATACGGGTGGCGTACATCCACAGCCACATGATCATCGTCCATACGACAAGCACGACGATGGGCTGGAGGATTTGCGATTGAATCATCGGATAGTCTCCGTCAGGCCAGCACGAGGCTGGGATCGTGGAACAGCGTCAGCGCAAGCGCGCGATAGGCGAGGTAGATCAGCGCGATCGTCGACGCGATAAACAGCAGGAAGCGGATTTTCACCACATTGACGGTCGCCTGCCAGATCGAATGGACGACCCGCAGCGCGACATAGATCCACGCGAACACCGTATCGAGCGCGGTGGCGCCCAGCAGCGCGATGATCACGCTGGCGGCATAGAACAGCGTCGGCTGTTCCATCAGATGCGCGTAATTGTGCGATTTCCAGTTGATCCGGTCGGGGATCACTCCCTCGAGATCCTGTCCCCGGCCGCCCGGCTTGGCGGCGCCGAGCCCGCCGGCCTTGCTCAGCGCGGGCAGGCGCGTGAAGGCCATCCAGAACAGGATAAGTAACGACCACGCGATCAGCACCGCCGCGGGTGCGAGCATCTGGGCTAGCATATGTGAATTCTCCCCTTTGACCCTTATGGGCAAGAGTGCTGGCCCCGCGGTGGATTGTCAATTGCAACCTAGCCGGGCGGGCGGCGCAGCGTCGCGCGCTGGAAATAGTCCCATGGTCCGGTCTCGAATTCGCAATCGAGCGCGTTGATCGTGCATGCGCGCAGCAATGCCTCATGCAAATCGGCCCGCGGGCTGACATGAAACCGTGCCAGCCAGCCGCGCAAGCCTCGCGCGAGCGGGACGGGCATCGCCTCGAGCGAGCCGAAATCGACCACATGCAGCGATCCGCCGGGCGCGACCAGCCGTGCGGCCTGTTGCAGCGCGCGCTCCCAGTCGGGGATCATCGATAGCGCATAGGACAGCACCACCCGGTCGAAGCCGCCGCGCCCGAACAGCGCGGGAGCATCGAAGCGGCATGCATCGCCCTGCGCCAGCCGCGCCCCGGCGCCCAGCACGGCGCGCGCGCTCTTGAGCATTTCCGCCGAAATATCGAGCCCGTGGACCGCGGTGCCCGGCCAGCGGCGCTTGATCGCGCCAAGGTTGCGGCCCGTCCCGCAGGCGATCTCGATCACGGTCGCGCCATCGGGCGCCGCGAGCTGTTCGATCAGCCCGTCGCGGCCGAACAGGTAATATTTGCGCGTCAGATCGTAGATATGCCGCTGGCCGCGGTAGATCCCGTCCATCAGCGCCGCCTGGCTGGCTGTTCCCGCCTCGCTCATCCGGCGAATTCGTACAGATGCACGCCGCCATAGATCGACGAACGATCGCGCGCGGTGAGGTCGGCGGATGTGTCCGCGTGATAGGTCCAGCGCGCCGCCAGATCGTCTGCCAGCCGTCCGGGCAGCAGGCTCGGCTCGGCCGCGGTGCGGAACAATACGCGCGCGCCAAGGCGGGCGGTGCGGGTGATCTGCGCCCACAATTGGTTGAGCTGCCGGTCATCCATCCAGTCCTGCGCATCGAGCAGCACATAGCGGTCGTGGCTGCCCGCATCGCTCCCGGCGAGGTAGTCCACCATATTGGCATGGCGCATATCGAGCCGGCCGATCCGCTGCTGCATCACCGGCCAATTGCCGCGCTGGAGATAGGGCGGCAGCGGCGCCCCCACGGTGCGGTCATAGCCGCGGCCGAAGGCCTGCCAGGCGAAGTAATTGTCATCCACCGGGAAATCGCAGGCGAGCTTTTCCAGCCGCCGCTTGAGCACCACCGCCATCTTCTCGTCACCCGCCAGCGCCTGATATTGCGCGGGCGGGATGCCGAGGCCGAACAGCGAGGCGGGATGATCGGTCAGCCAGCGCACGAATGCTTTGTCGAACACCGGGGCCAGTTCGGCCTCGAAAATCGCGCGCTGCTCCGCCAGCGTTTCGGCCCTCAGCACGCGGGCGAGGTCGATGCGGTAGAATTTGGCGGCGAGATGCGCGATGCCGATAAACCCGCCCAGCAGGCCCTGACGGTAGATGCCGCGGGTGAAATGGCTGATCCGCTTGCGCCCGGTAAGGTCGCGGCTTTCCCAGTATTTGCGGCTTTCCGCATCCAGGTGCGGTGCGATCATCGTGCGGTAGATCGCGCGGTTTTCCTGGTGATCGGCCTCGGCGAAAAAGCGGCGGAAGCGGTCGTAACCGGGCAGGTTGCGGATCGCCGCGATCTTGAGCTTGCCCAGCGCGACATGCGCCCGGTTGAGATCGACCGCGACCACTTCGGCAGGGTCGGCGGTGAGATAGGACAGCGCGTTGCAGCTGCCGCTGGCGATACACATCACGCGCATGCCCGGGCCGATTTCCAGCCCTTCCATGTCGATTACCGGGTCTTCCCAGATCTGCGCATAGACCAGCCCCTTGAAGGCCAGCGCGAAAGCCCTGTCGAGCAGCTTGTCGCCCGCTTTCGCATCCTTGCGGACCACCGCATCGTCGATGATCCGCTTTGCCACTGCCACCATGCGTGTCACGTCCCGAAAGTTACGATCGTCCGACGCCAATAGGGCGCGTGCGTGTCGCTCTCGTGACGGTATCGGGGACTAGGCGTTCAGCGTCTTCGCAAAGCTCGCCGCATCGGTGTTGCCGCCGGTCACCATGATCACCGTATCCGCGTCGACCGGGACCTTGCCCGAGAGCGCTGCCGCCAGCGCCGCCGCGCCGCCGGGTTCGACCACCAGGTTGAGCTTGGCAAAGGCAAAGCGCTGGGCCGCGCGGACTTCCTCGTCGGTCACGACCACACCGGGCTGCGCGCGGCCCTGCAACACCGACAGCACCACCGGCGCACTGGCATCGGGCTGCAACGCATCGCAGATGGTGACGGGCGGATTGACCGCGCGTACGACTTCGCCCGCTTCGAGCGCTTGCCCGACCACGTCCCAGCCCTGCGGTTCGATCACATGGATCGCGCTGTCGGGGCAGGCGAGAGCCAGCCCGGCGGACAGCCCGCCGCCGCCGCAACAGACGACCACGCGCGACGGCGCGCGGCCAAGCTGTGCGGCGATCTCGATGCCCGCGCTGCCCTGGCCCTCGATCACCCATGGATCGTTGAAGGCATGCACCAGCGTCGCCTCGCGTGCCGCGACTTCGCGCGCGGCGACTTCCTCGCGATCCTCGCCGGGGCGGTCGTAGAGCACGATCTCCGCGCCAAGCGCGCGGGTCGCTTCCAGTTTCACTGCGGGCGCATTGCGCGGCATGACGATCGCCGCCTTGATGCCCAGCCGCCGCGCCGCCCAGGCGACGCCCTGTGCGTGATTGCCCGAAGACACCGCGACGACGCCGCGCTTCTTCTCCGCCTCGTTGAGGTTCGACAGCCGCCACCAGCCGCCGCGGATCTTGAACGCACCGATCGGTTGCAGGCTTTCCGCCTTCACATGGCAGCGCACCCCGTCAATCTCGACCGGAAGCAGCGGCGTCGGAGGAAGCAGTTCCGCAATCGTGGCAGCTGCGGCGAGAACGCCTTCGCGGGTCGGCTTGCGCATATCGTCTCGGATCATTTGGCCCCTATAGCGCATTTCGCTAGGGGGCGCGCAAGATTCGAAATTACACGAAAGAGGTATTACCCATGTCGACAGTCCTGGTGATCGGTGCGGGCGGCGTCAGCTCGGTCTGCGTCCACAAGATGGCGATGAACGCCGATATCTTCGGCGACATCCACCTCGCCAGCCGCACGAAGAGCAAGTGCGACAACATCGCCGCCAGCGTGAAGGAGCGCACCGGGCAGGATGTGGCGACCTACGAGATCGACGCCGAGGAAGTCCCGGCGATGGTCAATCTGATCCGGAAGGTCGGCCCGAGCCTCGTGGTCAATCTGGCGCTGCCCTATCAGGACCTGCCGATCATGGATGCGTGCCTCGAAGCCGGGGTATCCTATCTCGACACCGCCAATTACGAACCAAAGGACGAGGCGCGCTTCGAATACCACTGGCAGTGGGCATATCACGACCGCTTCAAGGATGCCGGGCTGATGGCGCTGCTGGGTTCGGGCTTCGATCCCGGCGTCACCAGCGTGTTCACCATGTGGCTCAAGAAGCACAAGCTGAAGTCGATCCGCCAGCTCGACATCCTCGACTGCAATGGCGGCGATCACGGGCAGGCCTTCGCCACCAATTTCAATCCCGAAATCAACATCCGCGAAGTCACCGCGCCCGCGCGCCACTGGGAAAACGGCGAGTTCGTCGAGACCCCGGCGATGGGCAAGAAGGTCGAATTCGACTTCGAGGCGGTCGGCCCGAAGAACATGTACATGATGTATCACGAGGAGCTCGAAAGCCTCGCCAAGTTCAACCCCGAGATGGAGCGGGCGCGCTTCTGGATGACCTTCGGCGATGAATACATCAAGCACCTGACCGTGCTGCAGAATGTCGGCATGACGCGGATCGACCCGGTCAAGTACCAGGGGAAGGAAATCATCCCGCTGCAGTTCCTCGCCGCCGTGCTGCCCAAGCCCGAATCGCTGGGCGAGACCACCAAGGGCAACACCAATATCGGCGTGATCGCGACCGGCGAGGCGCTTGATGGATCGGGCGAGAAGACCTTCTACATCAACAATATCTGCAGCCACGAAGCGGCGTACGAAGAAACCGGCAACCAGGCGGTTTCCTATACCACCGGCGTCCCCGCAATGATCGGCAGCGCGATGATGCTCACCAGCAAGTGGACCGGCGAGGGCGTGTTCAACATGGAAGAAATGGACCCCGATCCCTTCATGGACATGCTCAACGCGCACGGCCTGCCATGGCAGGTGAAGGAACTCGACGGCCCGGTCGGGTTCTGATCGCGGCCGGCTGCGACAGGCGAGGGTGGCGGTAACGCTTTTTGAAGTGTCTTTGCTGCCACCATCAGCCACTTAGTCGCGCTGGAATGCGGGCGTTGTTGACGCCGGACTTCGCTTCTTTGTAGCCCCGGGTCGTCCATTCGGACAACTGGGCGGGTCTCTCCCGCCCGGGATCATTAAGGGGTCACAATTCCATGAAGAAATCCGTCGCGGCCATCGCGCTGCTGGGGCTGTCCGCCTGCGCCAAGCCCTATGTCGGCACGCCGTACACCGCGCCTGCCGCACCCGTTACTTCGGTCGCCATCGTCGACGACACGCTGCCCGAAGAGGCGGTCGCATACGAAGCCGCATCGACTATGGGGAATTTCGGGCTGATCGGCGGGCTGATCGACGCCGGGGTCCAGGCCTCGCGCCGTGACCGGGTCAATGAAGCGCTCGACAGCGTCAACCACACACCCGAAGCGAATTTCGAAAGCTATCTCGTCTCGGCGCTGGCCCAAAGCGGCATCGCCGCGGTTATGCTGGCCGGACCGGATCGCGAAAAGCGCGAACTCCTCAGCGACTATCCGGGCGCGCCGCAGGGCACCCAGGCGCTGGTCGATTTCAACGTCACCGCCTATGGCTATGTCAATGCGGGCAACCAGAACTGGCGCCCGACGGTCTCCGCCGACGTCAAGATGGTCGATGCGCTGACCGGCAAGACGCTGATGGAAAACCGTATCGTCTACAACGGGGTCGATGCGCAGGCCGGTGTGGTGACCATCGCTGCGAACCCGGCTTATGTGTTCGAGAACCGCGAAGACATGATCACGCAGCCCGAGCGGCTGGCCGCCGGGATCGACGATGCGCTGAGGCGGGTGGCGGACACCGCCGTCCGGCTGATGCGCTAGGCGGGGCCATGAACAGGAACCTGTTTATCGCGTTTGGTGCAGCCGCCTTTCTGGGTGGCTGCACCACGACCACACCGGCCATTCCGCCGACGCTGGCCTATGATCGGCCCGATTGCCCGACTGTGGTCGATACGGCCGGGGCAATCGGCCTGACGCCTGAAAAGGACAAGGCGATCTGGACGGTCGATGCCCATCTCGCCGGCAACGGCGCGTGCCTGCGGCGCGGCGCGGTGGCAGCGCCGTATCTCGTCTTCGCGCTTCCCGATGCAGCGCACGCCAAGATGGTCGAGATCGGTTCGGTGCTCGAACCGGAGCGGGTGCTGTCGCCCAAGGTCGTGCTGCTCGATGCCGCCGGTGCCGAAACGCGCAGCTTCCGCCGCGACCAGTACATGTTCCGCCCCGGGCTGCTGTCGATTCAGTTCGTACCGCAGGTAAACGAACGGTATGCGCTGGTCACCGTCGATCCCGAACCGGTCGGCGAAAGCCACGATACGATCGTGTCGAACACGTCGACCACCACCGTCTACACGGGCTTCGGTGCCTCCAACTGGCGTAGCGGCCAGGAACGGATGATGTCGCGCGGGTTCTCCTACGAAGGCCCCGTGCGGGCGCTGGTCTATCGTCCCGACAAGGACGATTGAGCGGATCGCGAATTCCCGGCGGGGCGGGGCAGCAAGCGCTGCTCCGCCCCGTTTTCCTTGGCGGTATCCCGCGAGTTTGCGGCCAGAATTCCGCAACGGGTTGACGGTTTGATCGAGTGATATAAATTGGCGCGTGAAGGGAGCCGCTTCATGGCCACGCTTGCGCACGTCGAATCGCTCGAACCCGTACCCGCAGCCTTTCCGCCCGAGGTAGTGGCGCAGCGCGAGGCGATCCCTGCGATCTACGGCTCGGTCGACTTTTCACGGTTGCCCGAACGCTTCTCCACCGATCTTGCCGACCAGGTCGAGATGCCCGCGCGCTTCGCCTCGCGCCGCGCCGAACTGCTGGCCGACAGCGAATGCCTTGCGACCATCCGTGCCTATACGATGACCGGCGACCGCACGGCGGATGCCTATGCCGCGCTGATGCCCCAATACGGCTTCCGCGCGCTGGTCGACATGCTCGACCGCGCCTGCGACGAGGGCCTCGAGGCGGTTGAGGGTGCGCCGCCCGAACTGTGCGCCTTCATCGCCGCAATGGAGGCCACGCCCGAGTGGCTCGACATGGAGCTGGTCGAGCAGGGCGCGCGGACCGAGCGCAATGCGCATGTCCACCTGACCCCCTTCGTGCTGCGCGGCGCCTTCATCGCGACCTTCATGAACAAATACAGCGCGCTGCCGATGGCGCTGACCGGCACGCTGTCGAACAACACCGCTTCACGCCGCGCCTATGAAACCGGCAGCTTTTTCACTTGTACGCTGATGCCCGGTGCGCTGCGCCGCTCGGGGGCGGGGTTCAAGGCGGCGGCCAAGGTCCGGCTGATGCATTCGATGGTCCGCGCCAACATCATGCGCAGCGGCAAATGGGACGTCGGCATCTATGGCATTCCGATCCCGCAGGTCGACCAGATGCCCGCCGGGCTGATCGGCACCTATCTGATGGCGCGCGAGGTGCTCGACAGCGGCCGCGAAACCTTCACGCCCGAAGAACGCGCCAAGGTCGAACTGGCGCGCTATCGCTGCTTCCTGCTGGGCCTGCCCGAGGATTTGCTGAGCGACACCCCGCGCGGGATCGAGAAACTGTGGCTGACGCGCTCGGCCACGCTGCGCGCCGAGTTTGAGCCCGAGACCTGCGGCGCGCTCCTACGCGCGACGATGGACGCCGAGATGACCCAGGGAGAGGGGGCCTTGGCGGGGGCGAAGCGCTGGATGGAGGGCGGTTTTTCGAAGCTGTTCTTCATCCAGCACTTCATGGGCGGCGACCGCGAATTGGCCGCCAGCGTCGGCGTCACGATGAGTGCCGCGGACCGGCTGGCGGCGGTCTGCGCGCTGGCTTTCGTCCACGGCCACATCCGCTGGTACAAGGCGCTCGCCGCCATTCCGGTTACGCGCGACTGGGCCGACCGGCGGATGGTGCGCAAGCTGGGGCAGCTGCTCGAGACCTACGGTCACGCCGATTTCGTCACCGACGCGAGCCAGTACAAGCCCGCGCTGTAACCCGCGCGGGCAGGCTATGGAGCTTGCCCGCCGCTTGCCCTATGGGCCGCGCATGGCCCAGTCCCCACCCGCCAACCGCGGCACCTATGCCAAGAGCAGCGAGACGCGCAGCCTCATCCTCGATGCGGCGATCGTGGCCTTTGCCGAAAGCGGGCTGGAAGGCGCGAGCACCCGCGCGATTGCGGCCGCAGCCGGGGTCAACCAGCCGCTGCTGAACTATCATTTCGGGTCGAAGGACGCGCTCTATCTCGAATGCGCGCAGGCGATTCTCGAACGCTTTGCCGATGGCATGGCGGCCGCCACCGCGCCCGCAGTCGCTTTCCTTGCGCAGGGGCAGGGCGACCGCGCCACCGCGCACGACCTGCTCCGCCAGCTGATGGATGCGCTGGTCGAAACGCTGGTCATGGGCGAGGAAGCGGCGCTGTGGGCGGGCTTCGTCGCGCGCGAGATGAACGCGCCGGGCGATGCCTTCGCGCTGCTCTACGAGCGGCTGTGGCAGCCGGGGACCGAACTGACCGCGCAGCTGATCCGCGCCGCGCGCGGCAGCGATCCCGACAGCGAGGAGGCGCGTCTCGATGCGCTGCTGCTGATCGCCAATATGATCGCCTTCACCAGCGGCCGCCGCGTGTCGCAGGCAATCATGGGATGGAACGAAATCGGCGCCGAACAGGTTGCCGCCGTACGCCGCTCGATCGCCCGCCAGGTCGATGCGCTGGTGGCCGATACTTCAAGAGAGAATTGAACCCTATGGAAACCAAAGCCGGCGATCCGGGCGCCTTTGCGCAATTCGACCTCGACCGCATCGACAGCCCCGCTTTCGTCGTCGACGCGGCGAAATTGCGTGCCAACTGCCAGATATTGGCCGAGGTGCGCGATGCCGCCGAGATCAAGATGTTCAGCGCGCTCAAGGCGTTTTCGATGTGGTCGACCGCACCGATCATCGGCGAATATCTCGACGGCGTATGCACGAGCGGATTGTGGGAAGCGCGGCTGGCGAGCGAGTTCTACGACGGCGAGATCGCAACCTATTCGGCGGCCTACAAGCCCGAGGAGCTCGACGAGGTCTGCCGCCTGTCCGACCATGTGATCTTCAATTCGCCCGGCCAGCTCGAACGCGCGACGCTGATCATGGAAAACGCGCGCGCCGCGGGGCAGGATTTCGATGTCGGGCTGCGGATCAACCCGCTGCATCCCACCGGCGAGGTGCCGCGTTACGATCCCTCCAGCCCGGGCAGCCGGCTGGGTTTCCCGCTCGACCAGCTTACCCCAGAAATCATGGCGCAGGTCGACGGGATCCATTTCCACAATCTGTGCGAGCAGGATTTCGAGCCGCTGCTGGCCACCTGGGACAAGGTGTTCGACGCGATCGAACCGTGGTTCGGCCAGCTCAAATGGATCAACATGGGCGGCGGGCACCATATCACCCGCGCCGATTACCAGCGCGAGGAGCTGATCGAGTTCCTGCGCGATGCGAAGGACGACACTGGCGCGGAAATCCATCTCGAACCGGGCGAGGCGGTCGCGCTCGATGCGGGCATATTGGTGGGCACGATCCTCGATACCGGTTTCAACGGCCTGCCGGTCGCGGTCGCCGACGTATCGGCCACCTGCCACATGCCCGACGTGATCGAGGCGCCCTATCGCCCCGCCATGCTTGGCGAGAGCAGTGACGAGGCGGTCCCCGCGGTGCGGATCGGCGGCCCGTCCTGCCTCGCGGGCGACGTGATCGGCGATTACCGGATCCCCGGCGGGGCGGAGGTCGGCAAGCGCTTCGCCTTCCTCGACCAGGCGCATTATTCGATGGTCAAGACCAACACCTTCAACGGCGTGCAACTGCCCAGCATCTATCTCTGGGACAGCGACAGCGACCAGCTCGAGCTGGTCAAGGAGTTCGGCTACGACACGTTCCGCGACCGGCTGAGCTGATGCTGAGCCCGCGCCATGGAACGCCAGGCGCGCTCGACCTTTGATACAGTGACATAGACAGGGCCGAACCGGCCGATTCCGCTTGCTTTATCGTGCATCTCGCTTATGTGCGCCGCTCCGCTGCCCCAAGGGGATCCGATCCGCAAGGCAGCCTTGTCTGAAACCTAGCCGTTTTGGGGGTCCCTTGAGTTGCACACATTTCCTGACGCCCGGTCCGTAGTTCGCGCTCTCCAGCCGGACGAACCGATCATCCTCAATCGCCCGCACGCCGCCGCGCGCGCCGCCCGTTTCTTCGTCGAGAAGTTTCCGGGCAAGTCGCTCTATGCGGTGAAGGCGAATCCCTCGCCCGACCTGCTGCAGGTGTTGTGGGACAACGGCGTCACGCATTACGACGTCGCCTCGATCGCCGAAGTGCGACTGGTGCGCAGCGTGCTGCCCGGCGCGACGCTGTGTTTCATGCACCCGGTCAAGGCGCCCAGCGCGATCCGCGAAGCCTATCGCCAGCACGGCGTGCGCACCTTCAGCCTCGATTCGGTCGAGGAACTGGAGAAGATCGTCGAGGCCTGCCGCGACGACGAGGGCGAGCCTGCGCAGGACTTGCGCCTGTGCGTCCGCCTGCGCGTATCGAGCGAATATTCCGAACTCAGCCTCGCGTCCAAATTCGGCTGCGACCTGACCGAAGCGCCGGCGCTGCTGCAGCAGGCACGCCAGCATGCCGACTGGCTCGGCGTGTGCTTCCATGTGGGCAGCCAGGCGATGACGCCGTTTGCCTATGTCCAGGCGCTCGAACGCGTGCGCGTCGCCATCGGCGAGGCTTCGGTGGTGATCGACATGATCGATGTCGGCGGGGGTTTCCCGTCGGTCTATCCGGGGATGGAGCCGCCGCCGCTGGAAGACTATTTCCAGATCATCCACCAGAACTTCTACAACCTGCCGATCGCGTACAACGCCGAGCTGTGGTGCGAGCCGGGCCGCGCCTTGTGCGCCGAATATTCGTCGCTGATCGTCAAGGTCGAGAAGCGCCGCGGCGAGGAACTCTACATCAACGACGGCGCCTATGGCGCGCTGTTCGATGCCGCGCATGTCGACTGGAAATTCCCCGTCCGCGCGCTCGAGGACGACCTCATCAAGCCCGACATGGACTTCGCCTTCTACGGCCCGACCTGCGACGATGCCGACTACATGCAGGGCCCCTTCGTCCTGCCCGAGGACATCCAGGCGGGCGATTTCATCGAGATCGGCATGCTCGGCGCCTATGGCGCGGCGATGAAGACCGATTTCAACGGCTTCGGCGCTGCCGACCGTGTGGTCGTCACCGATGAACCGATGGCCAGCCTCTACGACGGCAGCCGGCAGCGTCCCGCCGCCGACAATGTGGTGAGCCTGCGCTGAAGAGCATGGCGATACCCTGTATCCACAGGGTAGCCGGAAAAAATTCTTGCCTCGTCTTCTTGCCAAGGTCTGAATTTTTCGGGCAGAACTTGGGGTTGAGGGGACGCAACCCCGTTCCAACGTTTCGGTAACAGCAATTTTAAGGGCGTATTCTGCCCGCTGTTTCGGACGAGGAACCGGAAGTGTCAAAACGCAAGCATTCAATCGTTGAGAAGCAACCTTCTCAAACTCCGGCATCGAAACTGGAGCTCATCGATAATGCTTCGCAGAACCAGACCAAGAAGGTCATAATCCATAATTTTGAATGGCATCGCATTGTGTATGCGGTGGGATTCCTAATTATCACGTTGAGCGCCGCGATTCAGGTATTCATCTAAATTGCTGGCTCAGTATCATTTAGCCAGATAATCGCGTTCTTCATTACGCCTGCTTAAGAAGGTCGCCGTCTTAAACTAGCCGTATTCGGCGCGGTGCGCGTCGAGTACCGGTTTCACCCGGCCCAGCGCTTCGCCGATCAGGTCGGGCAATGTCTTCCGGTCCAGAGCCAGCACCGCATTGTGCGCGGCGGCGATGCGTTTTGCGTCCGCCCAGTCGACACCGAGCCTGATCGCCCATTCGCGGAACTGGTCCGCCGCGCCCGCGCGGGGTTCGAGCGCCTTGGCCAGCGTCGGGTGAAAGCCCAGATGGCCGGTGAAGGGCAATAGCGAGAGCGGAAAGCCCTTGCGCAGATAGACGAAGGTATCGTCGACATGCACGGTCCCGCTGGCGCGGTGCAGCGCGAGGACCGAGGAAAAGTGGACGCTGTCGTCATCGGACACCAGCGTGACGCCGCGCGGCACCGAAAAGGCGAAATCATCGGCATAGAGCTGCGCCAGCGCATCCTCTTCGCAGCGGACATCTTCCCACGGCAAATCGGGCAAATGGTCGAGATGCCGCGCGGTCCCATACAGCTTCGCTTGCGGGAAGGCGGTATGCATCCATTCGCAATGCAGCGTGTGGAAGGGGTGCAGGTTGAGCACCGCCTCGACCTTGGCGCCGCCATCGGTCAGCGCATCGACCTGCGCGCGAATCTCATCGGTCAGCGTATAGCTGTCGAGAAAGACGAAGTTGCCGCTGGCGAGCCGCACCAGCGAACATTGCGTGCCGACATCGAACACGCCGCCGATGCGCAGGCTGCCGCGGACGGTCCAGAAACCATCGCCCAGATCGACGAAGCGGTCGCTCATGCGAAGCCTACGAAGCGCGCGGCCTCGTCCACGCTCTTGCGTTCGCTCACCACCGCATTGGCGGGGAAGCTCTCGTCGGGCCAGCCCAGCGCGACCGCCTTCATGATCACCTGGTCGTCGGGGATGCCCGCATGTTCGCGTACCACCGGGCTTTGCATGATGCCCTGGCTGTTGATCACGCAGCCGAGCCCGCGGCTCCATGCGGCATTGACCAGTGCGGTGGTGACCGCGCCGCAATCGAAGGGCGTGTCGTCGCTGCCCGACAGTTCGCGGTCGTAGGTTACGATCACGCAGACCGGCGCGTCGAACTGGCGGAAGCCGCGCAGCACCCAGTCCTGGCGCTTGTCCTTGTCGTCGCGCTCGATCCCCATCGCGCCGAACAATTGCTTGGCGACACCGACCTGGCGTTCGCGGTGGACGCCCGCGAAAGGTTCGCCGCGGCGGAACTCGCGGCTGTCGGGCTCGCCCGCGAGGATACGTTCGGTATTGCCCTTGCGGATCCGGTCGAGCGGTTCGCCGGTAATGACGTGGAAATGCCACGGCTGCGTGTTCATCGAGGTGGGCGAACGCATGGCGAGCGTCAGCACTTCCTCGATCACCGCGCGCGGCACCGGCTTGTCGAGATAGCCGCGGATCGAGCGGCGGCCCATCACCACCTCGTCATAGGTCATGTCCGGATTGCCGCTCATTCTCTCTCTCCTGTCGCTCTGCGAGCGTGGAGTAGCGCGGCGCGGACCGTGCGCCAAATACGTTACGGCACGGCCCGCACCGGAATGTGCGATCAGGGGTTGGAGCCTAGGACTGCCGCTCGAACATAAAGATCGTCGCCATTCGGCAGCTTCCCATCGAGGGTCCAGCTAATGCCGACTTCTTCTCCGGCCGGTCCGAAAAACCAACCGCCGAAGCTGCCGATTTCATTGCCCTCGCCATCCGTCAGAACACCTGAAAAACGCTTCTGCTCGTCATCGACGGTCGTCGATCCGTTGAATGTGCCGAAGAAACGCTCGGTGCCCGACAAGGACCCACGGAGCGAAATACTGAACTCGATATCGCCGGTGTCGGCATCCACTGCGACGTCGTAGGTGGTGTCATATCCGAAATAGGATCGCATTTCTCCATCGGTTGCCGTGGCACTGAAATTCTCGAAATCGCTGCCAAGCTGACTGTAGGTCAGCGTGCCCAGGCCAAGGGTATCCTCCGGCTCTGTCGTCACACCCGTCACGCAATTCGTGATGAACCGCCCCCTGCCAAGAGGGTCGGTCTGGAGGACCGCGAAGCGGGCAAACTCTGTCGGGGAGGGATAGAAGTCCGTCCGCGGCGCACCAATGCTAAACAGGTCACTGTAGCCAACCTCCGGTTTTCGGTAGGAGCGCGAATACTCTTCTTCGTCGACTATGTGTGCTTCGGTAAAAGTCAGATCATACGCATCGCTCGTGACCGTATATTCCTTAGCGGCGGGATTGTAGTCGATCGAAACCTCGTCGTCGAACCAATCATCGACGACCGTCCCAGAACCCGAGAATTGATACTGCACAGTGGTGCAAAACGAATTCAGCATTATCGGATCGGTCAGGTCATTGAATTCGGTGTAGGTAACGGGCGTCGGCGTCGGCGTGGGAGTAGGTGTCGGCGTTGCCGTAGCGGTGGGTGTTGGCGTCGGTGTCGGTGCGGGCGCGGACGAACCGTCTCCACCGCACGAAGCCAGGACGAGCGCCAAGGTCAGCGCAGGAATATGCGAAGTCTTCATTGATACGACCCTTTCTTAGGGACCCCCTTGTCCCTGTAGCTTTGCTATAAAAGCCGGGAGGGGCAGGCAAGGCATCGACTGCCGGTAATAGGCGAGATCACAAGAAAAGACGAAATCGAATTCTATCTGTGGCGCGGGAGCAACTGTTGCATGGAGCACGAGCGACGCAAATCGGCGACTATCGCCAAATTAACCAAAGCCGACGAGTTCGTTTTCTAACGCCGCGGTCAGAAACTTTGTTGCTTTGGGCGGCTACTTTGGCAGGCAACGCCCGATTTCGGGCTGCACAAACAGGCGGCAGTCGAAATAGACTGTCTCGGGGTTGGCGGCGCGCTCTGGCAGGAAGCTGAAGCGAAGCGTGCTGCGCGCTTCACGGCTGAGCGGGAGGGCGGACGGGATGTCGCTCGGCCGGTCCCAGCCATAGACCTGGCAGTAGCGTGTGCCCGGACACAAGCTGCGGGCCCGCTCGACGAGCTGCGCGGGAGCATCGCCGCTGCCCACGATCACGAAATGCACGCCCGGCGCCGGAGAGGCAGCGTCGCTGGTGGCAGGTCCTTGTCCAGCTGCCGACGGGCCCGTCTGCGCGGTAATGCTGCGAACCGCTTCGCCGCTTTCGATCAGGGAAGGCAGCGGGCTGGCTGCCGCCGTGGCGAGCGCGGTCTGGCGTAGCCGGAGCGGGTCGGGTTCCTCGCCGTCATAGCGTGCCGAGAGCGCCTGCCGGCTCCCCCAGAAGCCGCGCCAGCGGAAGAAGATATGCGGCCCCACCTTCGCCACCTTGTCGAGCCGGTCGCTCCACCACGGATAGACGTAGTCGGCATGGAAATGCGTGGCATTGCCGACGGGGACATGCGTCGCGCCGCCCAGCATTTCCTCCGCCCGCGCGCGCGCCGCGCTCCATGCCCCGTCGGAATAGCGCCGCGCGAGCGAGCCGTCGCAGGTAAAGCTGAACTGGCAGCCGGTGGGTCGCTGCGAGCCTTCGAACACCACCCCGCAGACGGTGCCCGCAAAGGCCGGATGGCGCACGCGGTTGAGCACCACCTGCATCACCGCGCGCTGGTCGTGATCGCCGCCGCCTGCCTCGGCCATTCCCGCCAGCGCGAGGCAGTCGCGTGCGCGGGCGCGGTCCGCCGCGCTGCCGCGAAAGGTAAAGGGAGACGCACTGCCGGGCCCGATCGCGGCGAACGCCACGCCTGCATTGCGCGCCTGCGCATCGCCCGCGGCCAGATCCGAGAGGACCACGGTGTCGTCGCCCGTCGCAGGAAGATCGGGCACCGGCATGGGGGCGGTTTCGACTGGGGCATCGGTTGCCCGCTGGTCGCTGGCAGGGACCGGCAACTGGCCGAACAGCGCGAGCAGCAGGAAGGGCAGCAGCACCAGCCCGGCGAGCGCCAGCAGCGGCGTTAGGGCGCGTTCGTCGCGCGGGGCAGGGGCGGGGCCGTCCATGCCGGCTATCTAGGGAGGAATGCCTCGCCTACCAAGCCGTTACGATAGCCGCTCAGGGCGTGAAAAAGGGCTTGTCGCCGGCAATCGTGACGCGTTCCATCACGCGGCGCGCGGGGAAATAATCGCTCGCGGCAAAATGCTGGCACACCCGGTTGTCCCAGAACGCGACCGAGCCCGCCTGCCAGCGAAACCGGCACTGGATTTCGGCATCCTTGGCGGTGGCGAAGAGATGGTCGAGCAGCCAGCGGCTCTCGCTCTCCGCCAGCCCCTCGATATGCGAGGTGAAGGCGGTGTTGACGTATATCGCGCGTTCGCCGGTTTCGGGATGCGTACGGATCACCGGGTGGCGCATCGGCGGGTAGGTATCGTGCAGTTCCTCGGGCCGCTTGCCCAGCCGCTTGGCGAACACGCGGGCGATGTCATGGACTGCGGTCAGCCCTTCGCAGAAGGCCTTGATCGGGTCGGACAGCCGCTCGTAGGCGAGGTGCATATTGGCGAACAGCGTGTCGCCGCCGCAATCGGGCACTTCGCGCGCCAGCAGGATCGAGCCGAGCGAGGGTTCCTCGCGCCAGGTGACGTCCGAATGCCAGGCGTTTTCCTGCCCGCGGCTCTTGGGGCCATGCTCGATCCGCAGCACTTCGCGGTTCGGCTGGTCCTTCGGCGTGGCGGGGTGGATTTCCAGCTCGCCGAATGCGCGCGCAAAAGCGATATGCTGCGCGGTGGTGATGTCCTGGTCGCGGAAGAAGATCACCCCGTGGCTGAGCAGCGCGGCGCGGATCTCGGGAATGCGCGCGGCAATGTCGGCGCTGCCGAGGTCGATCCCGAGTATTTCCGCCCCGATCGCCGGGGTCAGCGGACGAATGTCGAGCGTGCCGGTATCGCGCGTCGCGCGGTCGGAAATGGTGGCCATGTTCTCTCTCCCTGCCGCATAGCATGCCACAGGCGGCACGCGATTGCATCGGCTTTCAGGGAGCGACGAATTTGCGCGCGCTTGCGCGGCGGTGCGGGCATCCGGGCCAGCAGCACGGACGCTTCTTCCCGTCGAGCACTTCCTCGTGCAGCCGGGCGCGGCGCTTGGCGCGGGTGGGTTCCTGCTTGGCCGAAATCGTCCAGCAGATCCATTCGTTGCGCGCCAGCGGGGTCAATGCCTGCCATTTCGCGGCCAGCGCGGCGTCGCTGTCGAGCAATGCTTCGAGTTCGGGGGGAAGCGCGTGGCGGAAATCGGGATCGGCAGGTGCCGCCATTTCCGGGTCAGGCGGCCTGCGCGAGTTCCAGATCCATGCGGTCCCAGATTTCGACCAGCGCGCTCACCAGATCGTCCATCATCGCGGGCGTATGCGCGGGGCCGGGGGTGAAGCGCAGCCTCTCGGTGCCGCGCGGCACGGTCGGGAAATTGATCGGCTGCACATAGACACCGTATTCGGCGAGCAGGATGTCGCTGATCTTCTTGGCGCGGACCGGGTCGCCGACCATCAGCGGGACGATATGCGTGACGCTGTCCATCACCGGCAGGCCCGCATCGCGCATCTTCTGCTTGAGCAGTTCGGCGGCGGCCTGCTGGCCTTCGCGTTCCTCGTTGCTCGATTTGAGATGGCGCACCGAGGCCAGCACGCCCGCGACCAGCGCGGGGCTGAGCGAGGTGGTGAAAATGAATCCCGGCGCATAGGAGCGGATGCAGTCGACGATCTTCCGGTCGGCTGCGACATAGCCGCCCATCACGCCGAACGCCTTGCCCAGCGTGCCTTCGATGATGTCGATCCGGTGCGCGGCTTCGTCGCGTTCCGAAATGCCGCCGCCGCGCGGGCCGTACATGCCCACTGCGTGAACCTCGTCGATATAGGTCAGCGCATTGTATTTCTCGGCCAGGTCGCAGATCGCATGGATCGGCGCGATGTCGCCATCCATCGAATAGACGCTTTCGAAGGCGATCAGCTTGGGCGTGGCTTCGTCTTCGGCGGCCAGCAATTCCTCGAGATGGGCGAGGTCGTTGTGGCGGAAGACGCGCTTTTCGCAGCCCGAATTGCGGATCCCGGCGATCATGCTGGCGTGGTTGAGCTCGTCCGAAAAGATCACGCAGCCGGGCAGCAGCTTGGCCACCGTCGACAGCGTCGCATCGTTCGAGACATAGCCGCTGGTGAACAGCAGCGCGGCATCCTTGCCGTGGAGGTCGGACAATTCGTCTTCGAGCTGGACGTGGTAATGCGTGTTGCCGCCGATATTGCGCGTGCCGCCGCTGCCCGCGCCGACATCGTGCAGCGCCTCTTCCATGGCCGAAATGACCTTGGGGTGCTGGCCCATCGCCAGATAATCGTTCGAACACCACACGGTGACGGGCTTGGGGCCGTTGTGGCCCGCAAAGCAGCGCGCATTGGGGAAGGCACCCTTGTTGCGCAGGATGTCGATAAAGACGCGGTAGCGGCCTTCCTCGTGCAGCCGGGAAATCGCTTCGTCGAAGATCTGGTCGTAATTCACTGGCGTATTCGCCCGTATCTGCACCGCCCGTCCGCGGCTGACTGTGCCGGTCGCCCTAATCGAATACGTTGCAAATCGCCACCGCGATCTTTGCGAGTGGCTCGCAAGTCAGAAGGGACGCAAATCCTCGATCCCGAGCTGCGCGAAGGCGGGGGCGAGCCGTTTGAAATCATCGAGATCGCCCGTCGTCACGGCGAAATCGGGGGCGCTGCGGGCGAAGGACTGGCCCTCGGTGAGCGAGGCGATGCGCCGCGCGATCCCCCCTGCGCCATGGACGAAACCGACGCCCGCGCCGAAGGCCTCGCGCAATTCGGCCTCGAGCAGCGGGAAATGCGTGCAGGCCAGGATCACCGTGTCGAGCCGCTCGCCATGGTCCTGCAGCACGAGACCCGAGGCGGCGCGCGCGACATCGTCGATATCGACCTCTTCGCCGCGCAATTTCGCCTCGCCCAGCGCGACGAGATTGTTCGCGCCGAACCGCAGCAGCGTGCATTCGCGGGCAAACTGGCGTTCGAGGTCGTCGACATAGCCCTGGCGCACCGTCGCCTCGGTGCCGAGCAGGCCGATCACCCCGGTTTGGGTCATCGCCGCCGCGGGCTTGATCGCGGGCACCGTGCCGACGATCGGGGTTTCGAGCACGTCGCGCACCATGCCCAGCGCGATCGTGCTGGCGGTATTGCAGGCGATGCAGATCAGCCGCGGCTGGTAGCGTTCGGCCATCCGCCCGAGCAGCCCGGCGACTCGCGCGGCCACCTCCGCTTCGCTCTTTGCGCCATAGGGCAGGCCGGCCATGTCCGCGGCGTAGATCACTGGCGCCTGCGGCAGCAGCGCGTGCAATTCGCCGAGTACGGTCAGTCCGCCGACACCCGAATCGAACAGCAGGATGGGGGAATGTTGGTCCAAAGCTCCAGATCCGTTCGAATTGGCAGGCCGGTTTCGCAGATGGGTCTTGGCCTAACCCGGTACTTTCTTCTAGGTCGCTAGAACGCAAAAACACCCGCGGGGCAACGCCCGCCTGCGGTGGTGGGACGCTCGGGGCGTAGCTTGGGGTATATCGTGCCAGCAGAAATGACCACCACCGTACTCTGGGCGGCGCTGCTCGGCTATGCGATCGGCTCGATCCCCTTCGGGCTGCTGCTCACCCGCGCCGCGGGCATGGGCGATGTGCGCAACATCGGCAGCGGCAATATCGGCGCGACCAATGTGCTGCGCACCGGCAACAAGGGGCTGGCCGCGGCCACGCTGCTGCTCGATTTGCTCAAGGGCTTCGCCGCCGTCACGATTGCCGGTCAGCTGTGGGGCGAAGTGGCGATGGCCTTTGCCGCCGGGGCCGCGGTGCTCGGTCATTGCTTCCCCGCCTGGCTCGGCTTCAAGGGCGGCAAGGGCGTGGCGACCAATGCCGGCGTGGCCTTCGGGCTCGCCTGGCCGCTGGGGCTGGCCTATGCCTTCGTTTGGCTCAGCATTTTGGCGATCTTCCGCATCTCCTCGCTTGCCGGAATGGCCGCGGTGGTCGCTGCGGCCGCCGCCGCGCCGCTGTTCGGCTATCCGCAGTTCTTCCCCGTGCTCGGCGCGATCGCGCTGCTGATCATCTATCTCCACCGCGCCAACATCGCGCGGCTGGCCAAGGGCGAGGAGCCCCGCGTCGGCGGCAGCAAGGACAGTGCCGGGGGATGACCGGCGCGGCGATCTCGGCCCTGTCGCAGGACGAGGCTTTCGCCCGCATCCGGCTGCTGCGCTCGCCCAATATCGGCCCGGTCAGCTATGCCATGCTGCTGCAACGCTTCGGCAGTGCGGTGCAGGCGCTCGAGGCGCTGCCCGATCTGGGCCGCCGCGGCGGGCGCGCGTATCGCGCCATCGCCGCCGAGACGGTTGAGCGCGAGGTCGAAGCGGTGCGCCAAGCAGGCGCGAAATACCTGTTCCACGACCAGCCCGATTACCCCGCGCTGCTCGGCCAGCTCGACAGCGCGCCGCCGATCCTCACCTGGCGCGGCGATCTGGCGGTGGCCGCACGGCCCTGCGTCGCCATGGTCGGTGCGCGCAATGCCAGCGCGGCGGCGGTCAAGCTGGCGCGCGATTTCGCCAGCGGGCTGGCCGAGGCGGGGTTCACCGTGGTTTCGGGGCTGGCGCGCGGGATCGATGGCGCCGCGCATGAGGGCGCCTTCCCGCACACTATCGGCGTGATCGCCAGCGGCATCGACATTGCCTATCCGCCGCAGCACGCCGAATTGCAGGAGCGGATCGCCAGCGAAGGGCTGCTGCTGGCCGAACAGCCGCCGGGCACCGAACCGCGCGGCAGCCATTTCCCCAGCCGCAACCGGATCATCGCCGGGCTGGCAGGCGGGACGCTGGTAGTGGAGGCGGCGGTCAAATCGGGCAGCCTCATCACCGCGCGGCTAGCGGGCGAGGCGGGGCGCGAAGTCATGGCGATCCCCGGCAGCCCGCTCGAGGCGCGCAGCCACGGCTGCAACCATTTGATCCGCGAGGGCGCGGTGCTGGTGCAGGAACCGGGCGAGGTGGCCGAACTGCTGAGCACCTTCGCCGGCGAACCGCGCTCGACCTTTCGCGAACCCGCCAATGGCTTCGACTACACGCCCGAAGACCTTGCCCAGGCCGAACCCGCGGACATTGCCGGGCTGCTCACCGCCGCCCCCGTCGCAGTGGACGAACTGATCCGCCAGTCGGGCACACCCGCCGCGGCAGTGCAGCTCGCGCTGCTCGAACTCGAAATCGCCGGACAGCTCGAACGCCACGCCGCAGGACGGGTGAGCCTGAAGTAACCGCCTCGCCTGCCGGTCATCCCGCGGCGAGCTCGGGGGTGACGTTACGGAAAGCAGGAAAATTGGCGCATTCTTGCAATTCCATATGTCGTTTCTGTCATATCGTGGTGTCCTCCGCACCGGCGACTCGGGCGCCGAAAGCACACCAGATCAGACAGCGGGCGCTGTTCGCAGCGCGCGCGACGGGCCGCCTCCGTACCTCCTATACGGGCGGCCCGTTCTGCGTTTGGCGCTTGCCCATCCACGGACGCGCTCCTACCCGGCCTTCCGGAAACGGGGGCACGATGGAACCGAGAGCGGTCGATTTTCGCACGATTTGGCTGGAGATGCTGCGACTGGCGCGCCTGCTGCCGGTGCCGCTGACGCTGTATATCCTGTGCACGACCGCTGCCTACGCCGTGGAGGAATGGCATTACGGCGATGACTTCACGATGGTGGGCACGCTGATCATGCTGGTCGACGGCTATCTGGTCTATGTGCTGATCTTCCTCCTGATGGCGGAGGCGGGGCTGTTCGCGCAGGGCAAACGCGGCGGGTTCCTGGCCTATCTGGTCTTCACCGTCCTTTGGGGGCTGGCGATCATCTTCGGCTTCCTGCTCCTGATCGTTCCGGGTCTCGTCCTGATGGCCCGGTGGATGCCCGGGGTCTGCGATGTGCTGGTGCGCAATGACGGCGCGGTGCAGGCCATGAAGCAGAGTTGGGAAGCGACCAGCCGGTCGACCGGCGCGCTGATGCTCCACGCGGCGGGGGTGTTTCTCCTGGGCGTGGCGGGCGGGGCGGTATGGGCGATGCCCGCCAGCCTATGGGGGTCTGCGCCGCTGGCCTTCACGATCCTTGCTAATTTGCTTGCCGTGCTTGCCAGCGTCTGGCTGGTCCTGCTGTCGGTTGCGAGCTACCGGCTGCTGATGGCGCCAGCGGCCAAAGATGCGGCGGTGCAATCTCCCGCTTGACGGCGCTCTTACCCGGGCCCCATTTTCGCGCGTATACGCACGTACACACGTAAGGGACTGTTTTTACCTCCATGCAACTGGTCATCGTCGAATCGCCCGCCAAGGCGAAAACCATCGAGAAATATCTCGGCAAGGACTTCAAGGTTCTCGCCAGCTACGGTCACGTCCGCGACCTGCCGCCCAAGGATGGCAGCGTGCGCCCGGACGAGGATTTCGCGATGGACTGGGAGCTCTATCGCGACAAGCAGAAGCGCTTCAAGGAAATCAGCGACGCGGCGAAGGGCGCCGACCGCCTGGTCCTCGCGACCGACCCCGACCGCGAGGGCGAGGCGATTTCGTGGCACGTGCGCGAGCTGCTGGCGAAGCGCAAGACGCTGCCCGCCAAGGTCGACCGGGTGACGTTCAACGCGATCACCAAACAGGCGGTGACAGATGCGATGAAGGCCCCGCGCGAGCTCGACCAGCCGCTGATCGACGCCTATCTCGCGCGCCGCGCGCTCGACTATCTCTATGGCTTCACGCTGTCGCCGGTGCTGTGGCGCCGCCTGCCCGGCGCCAAGAGCGCGGGCCGCGTGCAATCGGTCGCGCTGCGGCTGATCGTCGACCGCGAGATCGAGATCGAGCATTTCCGCGCCGACGAATACTGGTCGGTGATCGCCAAGCTGCAGCAGGACGGCAGCGAGTTCGACGCGCGGCTGGTCCGGTTCGAGGGCAAGAAGCTCGACAAGCTGACGCTCGGCGACGAGGGCAGCGCCGCCGCCGCGAAGCAGGCGGTCGAAACCGCCAACTTCACGGTCGAGGAGGTCGAGACCAAGCCGTTCAAGCGCAATCCCGCGCCGCCGTTCACCACCTCGACGCTGCAACAGGAAGCCGCGCGCAAGCTCGGTTTTTCCGCCAGCCACACGATGCGCTGCGCGCAATCGCTCTACGAAGCGGGCTCGATCACCTACATGCGGACCGACGGCGTCAGCATGGACGGCAGCGCGATTTCCGCCTGCCGCAAGGCGGTCGCCGATCGCTATGGCGGCCATGCGCTCCCCGACAGCCCGCGGATGTACAAGACCAAGGCCAAGAACGCGCAGGAAGCGCATGAGGCGATCCGTCCAACCGACTTCAACCGCGACCGTGCGGGCAGCGGCGACGAGGGCCGGCTCTACGACCTCATCTTCAAGCGCGCGATGGCCAGCCAGATGGCCGCCGCCTCGCTCGAACGCACCACCGTCACGCTGCGCGAGGCCACCGGCCAGCACGAATTGCGCGCCACCGGGCAGGTGGTGAAATACCCCGGCTTCCTCGCGGTCTACCAGGAAGGGCGCGACGATGCCGAGGACGATGAAGAGGGCCTGCTGCCCGCCATCGCCAAGGGCGACAGCCCGCTCAAGAAGGGTGTCGAGGCCAACCAGCACTTCACCCAGCCGCCGCCGCGTTTTTCCGAGGCCAGCCTGGTCAAGCGGCTCGAGGAACTCGGCATCGGCCGCCCCTCGACCTACGCCAGCACGATCCAGACGCTGCGCGACCGTGCCTATGTGCGGATGGAAAAGAACCGCTTCTTCGCCGAGGAAAGCGGGCGCCTGCTGACCGCCTTCCTCGAACGCTTCTTCCCGCAATATGTCGCCTTCGACTATACCGCCGGGCTCGAGGACGAGCTCGATACGGTCAGCGACGGGCGCGAGGACTGGAAAAAGCTGCTCGAAGCCTTCTGGCGCGACTTCAAGCCCAAGACCGAAGAGGTGATGGACAAGAAGCCTTCGGAAGTGACCGAAGTGCTCGACGAATTCCTGTCCGACTACCTGTTCCCCGAACGCGCCGACGGCAAGGACCCGCGCCATTGCCCGCTGTGCGAGACCGAAGGCCGCGAGGGCGGCCGGCTGGCGCTGCGCGGCGGCCGCTACGGCGCGTTCGTCGCCTGCGCCAATTACCCCGACTGCAAGTTCACCCGCCAGTTCGCCAAGCCCGGCGGCGAGGGCGATGATGGCGCCGATGACGGGGTGATGGGCGAGGATCCCGAAACCGGCCTCCCGGTCGAACGCAAGACCGGGCGCTTCGGCCCCTACATCCAGCTGGGCGAGGGCAAGGAAGCCAAGCGCGCAAGCATTCCCAAGGACCTCGACGATTTCGATCTCGAATGGGCCCTGAAGCTGCTCAGCCTGCCGCGGATCGTCGGCACGCATCCCGAAAGCGGCAAGGAAATCGAAGCCGCGATAGGACGTTACGGCCCGTACCTGCGGCACGATGGCAAATACGCCAAGCTGCAGAGCACGCGCGACGTGTTCGACACCGGCATGAATGCGGCGGTCACGCTGCTCGCCGAAGCCGCCAATCGCAAGGGCGGCACGCGCGGCAAGGCCGAACCGATCAAGACGCTCGGCGAACACCCGACCAGCGGCACCGAGATGAAGGTGATGCCGGGCCGCTACGGCCCCTATGTCACCGACGGCACCACCAATGCGACGATCCCCAAGGACATGAAGCCCGAGGACGTCACCGAGGCGCAGGCGATCGAACTGATCGACGCGCGCGCGGCCAAGGGCCCGGCGAAAAAGAAGAAGGCCGCGCCCAAGAAAAAAGCGGCAGCGAAGAAGAAACCTGCTGCCAAGAAGGCCCCTGCGAAGAAGAAGGCACCGGCCAAAAAGGCAGCTGCCAAGAAGGCGGAGGCCGACTGATGGCGAAGGAGCGTTTCGAACGCCACAAGCAGCCGTGGAAGTCCGAGGAAGCGGGGCAATTGCGGCTGCTCGCGGGCAAGGGCAAGGGCCTCAGGGAAATCGCCAAGGCGATCGGCCGCAGCGAGGAATCGACCAAGGACTTCGCCAAGAAGAACAAGATCGAGATACTCAAGAAGCGGTAGGGGACCGCCCGATCAGAGCCGGACGTAGCCAGCCACGAGGCTGGCCGCCAGCGCTACCATGCTGGCGCCCAGCGCCCATGCCGCGGGGCGGGCCTCGCGTCCGCCATAGGCAAGCGTGACGCCCAGTTTCACGGTCATATTGGCGAGGATCGTTCCCGCTATGGCGAGCGCGGCGAGCCGGGGCGCGATCGTGCCCGGCTCCAGCCCGCCGGCGGTGACGATGGCGGCATCGACGTCCATGCTGCCCATCAGCAACAGCAGGACGGCGATCCCTTCCTCGCCGAAGCGCGTTTCGGCCCAGCGCGCGGCGACCGCAGCCACGGCCACGAAGGCGACGAAGGTCAGCGCGGGCAGCATGGCGATCGGATTGCCGGGCGGGGCGGGGCCGGTGGTCGCGGGCGCCGCGCGGTAGAGCCACAGCGCCGCAGCGAAGCCCGCCAGCAGCGCCGGGGCGACGAGGATTGCGAAATCGGCCAGCAGGTTCGTCGCCAGCACTGCGACCAGGATGATCACCCGCAGGTACATGACCGCGCTGGCCAGCGCGATGCCCGCATTCTCCGCCCCGTGCCCGGCGCCTGCGCCAAGCCGCTGGGCGAAGGAATGCGTCACTGCGGTGGAACTGTAGGCGCCGCCGATAACGGCCGTCGCAATGGTCCCGCGGCGCGCGCCGAACAGGCGGTTGGCGACATAGCCGGCGAAGGAAAAGCCGGTGACGATGATCACCACCAGCCACAGCGTGCGCGGCTCCCACGCGTCATAGGGGCCATAGCGCCCCTCGGGCAGGAAGGGGAACACCGCCAGCGCGATCACCGCATAACGCGTGAAGGCCTTGATATCGGCCTCGTCGAGCGCGCCCACCCAGCGGTGGACTTCGGTGCGCAGCGCGAGGATCAGCGTGACCACTGCCGCGCCCGCGACCGCGAGTGCCTCTTCGCCGATCCCGGCGAGAAACCCCAGGCCCAGCGTGACCATGGCGGCGACCGCGCTGGTCGCATCGGGCTTGCCGCTGTTGAGCACCGCGCGCGAATAGCCGATCGCGACGATGGCGGTGGCCGCCGCAAAGACGAGGCCCGAGGCCACCGCGAAGCCGTGGCCCGCGATAACGCCCGCCAGTCCCGCAGCCACGCCCAGCAGGGTGAAGGTGCGAACCCCGGCAACCCGCATGCCGGGGGTCTCGTCACGCAGCTTCCATCCGCGCTCGATCCCCACCAGCAGCCCGGCCGCGAGCGCGGCAGCCATCTGGGGGAGGGAATCGAGCGCAAGCATTGCCGGTGCGAAGAGCTCCTAGCTCTTCCAGTCCAGCCCGATTTCCTCGAACATTTCCTTGTCCTCGCTCCACCGCTCGTCGGTCTTGACGTGGAGGAATAGGTGGACCTTCTGGCCGAGCAGTTCGGTCAGTTCCTTGCGCGCGGCCTCGCCGATGGCCTTGATCTTCGAACCGCCCTTGCCGAGCACGATCGCTCGCTGGTTGTCGCGGATGACCACGATCTGCTGGTGGATCTCGACGCTGCCATCGGGACGCTGGATGTATTTCTCGGGCCGCACCGCGCTGTCGTAGGGCAGTTCCTCGTGCAGCTGCTGGTACAGCTGTTCGCGCGTGATTTCGGTGGCGAGCAGGCGTTCGCTGGCATCGCTGACCTGGTCTTCGGGATACATCCACACGCCTTCGGGCATCATGCCGGCCAGCGCTTCCTTCATCTCGGGCACGCCGTCGCCGGTGAGCGCGGAGACGAAATAGATCTCGGCGAAGTCGACCTTGCCCGCCAGGTCCTGCGCCAGCGCGAGCAGCGGCTCCTTCTTCGCCACATCGACCTTGTTGAGCACGAGGATCTTGCGTTCGGGGCGCTGCGCGACCTGTTCGAGCAGCGGTTCGAGCTCGTGCCGCCGCTGCTTGACCGGATCGACCATCAGCAGCACCGCATCGGCGGCTTCGGCGCCTTCCCAGGCCGCGCTGACCATCGCGCGGTCGAGCCGCCGCTTGGGCGCGAAAATGCCCGGCGTGTCGACCAGGATCATCTGCGTGTTGCCGTGCAGCGCGATGCCCATCATCCGCGCCCGCGTCGTCTGCGCCTTGGCGCTGGTAATCGCGACCTTCTGGCCGACCAGCTGGTTGACCAGCGTGCTCTTGCCCGCATTGGGCGCACCCAACACTGCGACCACGCCGCATTTGGTTGTTTCCTGCGTCACCCGAACGTCTCCATGAATATGCGTGCCGCCTGTTTTTCGGCTTCCTGCTTGCTGCCCGCGGTGCCTTCGGCCTCACCGACCTTGTGGACTTTTACCCGCACGGTGAAGCGCGCCGCGTGATCGGGCCCAGAGCGGTCGACCAGCTCGTATTCGGGCGGACGCCGCTGGTTGCCCGCGGCCCATTCCTGCAGCGCGCTCTTGGGATGCTTGGACTTGCCCGCACCGCTTTCGAGCGCGGGGCGCCACAATAGCTGGACCACGCTGCGCGCGGGTTCGAAGCCATTGTCGAGAAATTCGGCGCCCAGCAATGCTTCCATCACATCGCCGAGGATATTGTCGCTGTCGCGGCCGCCATCGCTGCTCGCCTGCTTGGAAATGCGGATATGCGGCGCCAGCCCGATCCCGCGCGCGACCTGTGCGCACATTTCGCGGCTGACGATGGCGTTGAGCCGCTGCGCCAGCTTGCCCTCGGGCGCATCGCTGCGCGCATAGAGCCAGTCGGCGATCGACAGGCCGAGCACGCGGTCGCCAAGGAATTCGAGCCGTTCGTAATCCTGTTTCTCGCCCATGCTGCCATGCGTCAGCGCGGCGAACCACAGCGTCTCGTCCTTCACCGTGAAACCGGTCGCAGCGAGCCAGTCGCGCGCGGCAGGATCGAGCGCGCTCATATATCGGCCCCGATGCGGTTCCAGCGCGCGGCGCTGAACCAGGTCCACGGCAAATGCCATTCGGCCGTCCCGTCGCTCGACCACAACACGCGGCTGGCGCGTCCGACCAGCAGTTCGGCATCGACCAGCCCGACCCCGCCATCGCGCACCGCGGGGAAGCGGCTGTCGAGCGAATTGTCGCGGTTGTCGCCCATCATGAACAGATGGCCTGCCGGCACGATCACCGGCTCGGTATTGTCGGGATCGACGCGCAGCGGATTGCCGCGCGCATCGGTGGCGATCTGGCCGGTCTCGTCGGTCAGCAGGCGCGCGCCGACATTGCCGAAATCGACCGTCAGATAGCTGCGGCCCGAAGGCAGGGTCTCGCGGAACTGGCGATAGCGGCAAATCGTCCCGTCCATCACCACGCCGCCATCGCGGCGGCAGCCGGTGTTGGCGCTCATCGGGATGTCGGCCGCGCCGGCATCCTCCTTGGGCAGCGGGGTGCCGTTGAGGATGACCACGCCGTCCTGCACCGCCACCGTATCGCCGGGCAGGCCGATCACGCGCTTGACGTAATCCACCCCGGTCACCGGGTGCTTGAAGATCGCCACATCGCCGCGTTCGGGCAGGCTGGCGAAGAACCGCCCCTCGAACAGGTCGGGTTCGCCGGGGAGCGAATATTTCGAAAAGCCATAGGGCCACTTCGCCGCGACGAGGTAATCGCCATTGCGCAGATTGGGCAGCATGCTTTCGCTGGGAATGGTGAAGGGCGAAAAGATGAAGCTGCGGAAGATCAGCACCACGAGCACCAGCTTGGTGACGAACCACAGGAAGCTGCCGAGCGTCTCCTTGTCTTTCGGTTCGCTCGAACTGGTCGGGGGCGAATGCGGATCCAGGGCGCGGTCTGTCATGCGGGCTTCTCAATCATCGCGGAGTTCCCTAGTCGCGCACCTGCGGACACGAAAGGATTTTTGCACCATGACCTCTGCTGCCGACATCTGGGACCAGCTTGCCGCGCTCCCGCGCCCCACGCTGGGCGAATTGTTCAGCGCCGTCCGCGACGGCGGCGAAGGCGCGGACGAACCGGGCGGCGCCGACCGCGTCGCCATGCTCTCGGGCCGCATCGCGCTCGATGAAGGCGGGATCCTGTTCGACTGGTCGAAAACGCATCTCGACCGCGCGGTGATCGCGCGCTTCGAGCAGCTCGCCGAGGCGATGGACTTTGCCGGCATGCGCGCCAGACTGTTCGCCGGCGAAGTGGTCAACCCGACCGAAGGCCGCGCCGCCGACCACGCGACTTTGCGCGGCACGGGCGAAGGCGCCAAGGTCGAGGAAGCGATGGCGCTGATCGACCGCATGGGCATGCTGGTGGAAGCGATCCACCAGGGCGCTCTGGGCGAGATCGAGCACCTCATCCATATCGGCATCGGCGGTAGCGCGCTCGGCCCCGCGCTGGGGGTCGACGCGCTCGGCCGCGACCTCAGCTATTGCGATGTCCATGTCGTCTCCAACATCGACGGCGTCGCGCTCGAGGCAGCCTTTGCGAAGTGCGACCCGGCCAAGACGCTGATCGCGGTGGCGAGCAAGACCTTCACCACGATCGAGACCATGACCAATGCCGCCAGCGCGCTCAAATGGCTGGGCGACAATGGCGTGTCCGATCCCGGCGGGCGCGTGATCGCGCTGACCGCCAATCCCGAAGGCGCGGTCGAATGGGGCGTCGACGAAACACGCATCCTGCCGTTCCAGGAAAGCGTCGGCGGGCGCTATTCGATCTGGTCCTCGATCGGCTTTCCGATCGCGATGGCGGTGGGGATGGACGATTTTCGCGCCATGCTCGCGGGCGCCAAGGCGGTGGACGAACATTTCCGCGACACCGACGGCGCGGCCAACCTCGTCCTGCGCGCGGCCTTTGCCGATCTCTATTACACCCGTGTGCGCGGCTGCCAGACGCGCGCGGTGTTCGCCTATGACGAACGTCTCGGCCTGTTCCCCGACTACCTCCAGCAGCTCGAGATGGAATCGAACGGCAAGCGCGTCACTGCCGACATGCAGCCGGTCGACGGCCCGACCGCGCCGATCACCTGGGGCGGGGTGGGCACCGATGCGCAGCACGCGGTGTTCCAGCTGCTCCACCAGGGCACACATCTGGTGCCGGTCGATTTCATCGCCAGCATCGCCCCGGGCGACGAGCTCGACCCCGCGCACCACCGCATCCTGCTGATGAACTGCTTTGCGCAAGGCGCCGCGCTGATGGCGGGCAAGCAGGGCGCCGATCCCGCGCGCAACTATCCCGGTGACCGTCCCAGCGCGACGATCCTGTGCGACGACCTCGACGCCGCCGCACTGGGCGCGCTGATCGCCTTCCACGAACACCGCGTCTTCGCCAGCGCGGTACTGATGGGCATCAACCCCTTCGACCAGTTCGGCGTCGAACTGGGCAAGGAAATGGCCAAGGCAATCGAGCAGGGAGGCGAGCAATTCGACGCGAGCACGGAGGCCTTACTTGAGGCTGCTGGGCTTGCTGCTAATGCAGTCGAGTGAGTGACTTACGAACTATAGATCTGCGCATTCTGGCAGAAATGGTCGAATGCTTCCGCGGCCCTGGATTCGTTTTGCAGTTCGGTGATGCGGGGTTCGCCCAGTTTTTTGCCGACGAGTTCAATGTCGACATTGAGGCGGATGAGTTTCGCGATTTGGGGGACTCCAAAGGCAAGAGGCTACGCTGCTTCCTACAGAAGGCGGATAATGCATTAGCATTGCAGGTCATCGAAACTCTATGGGTGCATCGACAATATGAGATGGAGCGTATCGGTAGGATCGAACCTTCCTCTGGCTTACAAGCCAAGCTTGAGTTGATCAAAACACGCTTAAAGTCGGACAGTGGAGCGGGGCATGCCGCCATCCCAGTCGCATACCATGAAAGCAAATTCGTGGAATTCCGCGAGCGCCTTTATGGACTTCGCGACGTGTCTCCGCAGAGGCGAGGATATCAATTTGAGAACTTCCTAACTGATTGTTTCAACGTATTTGACCTTTCAGCTCGTGGCGGATTTAGAAACACGGGTGAGCAGATCGATGGTAGCTTCGTGCTAGACCATGAGGTTTATTTGCTCGAAGCCAAATGGGTTGCTGAGCCGGTAGGTGTAGCTGACTTGCGCGCGTTCTTGGGTAAGCTCGATAAGGCCACTTGGACGCGTGGCGTTTTTGTTAGCTATAACGGCTTTAGCGATGCTGGCCTCACGGCTTTCGGAAATGCAAAGAGTTTGGTCTGCGTTGAGGGGCGCGACATATATGATGCTTTTGAGGTTCGCCTCCCGCTCAATGAACTTCTGCGACTTAAGGTACGCGCTGCTGCCGAAACGGGCTTTCCTTTCCAACCCGTCGCGTCTTTGCTGAAGGCCTAGTTGGACTCCAATTTTGGATGGACAGACGCTGCATTCCGCCGCTCACACCAGCACGATACATCCCCGCCAACGCGCCCATCACCACTATGCCCGTCAGGCTCAGCGCCTTGATTGCGGCGCGTGGCCTCGCGTCTGCGGGCAGTTCGCAGCGCGTCACCCCGAGGTAGTTCAGCAGCGCCCGCAGCGGCGCGACCACGAAGGTCGTGTTGGTCGCAAAATCGAGGAAGCTAGTGAACGCGTGCGTCGCGGTGAACAGGACCACCATGGCCAGCGCGGCGAGCACCAGCGTGCTTGCATTCTAGACGCAAGAAATCGTTCTTTCGAACAGGGCGGCGAGGAATTCGATGCGAGCACCGAAGGACTGCTGGCAGCGGCGGGATTGGCCTCCGACTGAGGCCGCAACCCGCACAATTCGGGAACTTCACGGCATCCGGAGGTTTGATGCTGGTAACCGCTCGCGCAGAGGCGGCATGTCGCTAGAAGTCGTATGAGACCCACCGGATGTCGGAAATCCCGTCGCACCCCCTGAGCCAGGCGCTTGGTACGCCCAGCGCCGAATTCGATACCCCCGATGCCTTCGACGGCGCGTCGGGCCTGCTGTTCGAGCAGGCGATGGCGCAGACGCGCATGGCGGTCTGCCTGTCCGACCCGACGCTGCCCGACCACCCGATCGTGTTCTGCAACCGCGCCTTCGAACGGCTCACCGGATATAGCGCGGACGAAGTCGTCGGTCGCAACTGCCGCTTCCTCCAGGGCGCGCGGACCGACCAGGAGCAGGTCGCCAAGATCCGCCAGGCGATCCGCGACGAGGAGGTCATCGTCGTCGAGCTGCGCAATTACCGCAAGGACGGCTCCAGCTTCTGGAACGCGCTGCATCTCGGGCCAATCTACGATGCCCAAGGCAAGCTCAAATATTTCTTCGGCAGCCAGTGGGACGTCAGCGATATCCATCTCGCCAAGTCCGAGGAACGCCACGCCAAGGCGATGGCGCGCGAAGTGTCGCACCGGCTCAAGAACGTCTTCGCGGTGATCGGCGCGATCGTGAACATCACCGGTCGTTCGATGGGCGCGCGCGATGTCGCGCGCAAGGTCAACGACCGGGTGCAGGCGCTCGGCCGCTCGTACGAACCCACGCTCGACGATGCCTTCTTCGGCACGATGGAGATCGGCCAGGCGGTGCGCTCGGTGCTCAAGCCCTATGATCCCGAGAGCGAGCGGTTTGTCTTCAACGGCAATGGCTTGCGCACCGAACCCAATGCAATCTCGGCGATCGGGCTGACGCTTCACGAACTCGCGACCAATGCGATCAAATATGGCGCGCTGTCGAACGACGTCGGCACCGTCGCGGTCGAATGGCGGCATGAGGAAGACAAGCATGGACGCAATTCGGTCATCGTCACCTGGACCGAACGCGGCGGGCCCGAAGTGAGCGCGCCGCCCGATGGCTCCACCGGGACCGGCTTCGATATCGCGGAAAGCCTGCTGCGGCATTCGCGCGGCGTGATCGAACGGCATTGGGACCGCGAGGGGCTGCGCGTGGAAATTGCGCTCCCCATCGGCCGCACGGGCGGTGGCCGATGAACCGCGTCCTGATCCTCGAGGACGAACCGCTGATCGCGATGGATCTGGCCATGGCGTTCGAAGACTGCGCCATCGCGACGGTCACCGCGGTCACCTGCGCCGAAGCCTGCTCCGCACTGGACGAGCAGGTGATCGACGGCGCGGTGCTCGACGTCAATCTGGGCGGCGGCGAGACCTGCGAGGAAATCGCGCTCGCGCTGAAGGAACGGTCGATCCCGTTTATTCTCAACACCGGCGATCTCGACCGGTCGGGCGAGCTGCTGCGCGCGATCGATGCGCCGGTGGTGGCCAAGCCGACACCTGCTGACCGCGTGGTCGAACGGCTGATGGAGCACGCGCGCGCAAGCTGATCGCGCCGCGCGGCATGGCCCATGCTGCACTGCGGCATTGACTTATGGCGCGCCATGCCCCACATGCCGCCCCATCGAAGCGCGCTAGCCAGCGTGAAGCGGCGATCGGCTTACAGCGATCGCCCCGGCCGCGCCTCGGTTCCTTTTTCCAGACTTCCCTATTCACGCGGGTGGTTATTCAACCCCGCGAACGCGCCCGGATTCCGCGATGGAAGTCTGCGCGCGCCGCATAATGAATGCGAGTTTTTCATGATACAGTTTTCCGATCTTGGGCTGTCGCAACCCGTCCTTCAGGCGCTTGACCTCAAGGGCTATTCCACCCCCACGCCGATCCAGGAAGGGGCGATCCCGCCCGTTCTCGAAGGGCGCGACCTGATGGGTATCGCGCAGACCGGTACCGGCAAGACCGCCGCCTTCATGCTGCCCAGCATCGACCGGCTGCGCAACGCCGACAATCAGACGCCGTTCAAGTCCTGCCGCATGCTGGTGCTTGCACCGACGCGCGAACTGGCCGGCCAGATTGCCCAGAGCGCCAAGGATTACGGCCAGCTGGCCGGTCTCAAGGTCCATTCGATCGTCGGCGGCACCTCGGTCAATAAGGACCGCAACAAGCTCCACCGCGGCACCGACATCCTCGTCGCCACGCCCGGCCGCTTGCTCGATCTGATCGACCAGAAGGCCTTCACGCTCGACAAGGTCGAAGTGCTGGTGCTCGACGAGGCCGACCAGATGCTCGACCTCGGCTTCATCCACGCACTGCGCCGGATTAGCCAGCTGGTCCCCGAAGACCGCCAGACGCTGTTCTTCAGCGCCACCATGCCCAAGCAGATCCAGGAACTGGTCGGCAAATATTGCCGCAACCCGGTCAAGGTCTCGGTCACGCCCGAAAGCACCACTGCCGAACGCATCGACCAGTATCTCTTCATGGTCCAGCAGGACGAGAAGCAGACGCTGCTCGAAATGATGCTGTCCGAACGCCACCAGGTGCCGGGCAAGTTCGAACGCGTGCTGATCTTCGCGCGCACCAAGCATGGCTGCGACCGCGTGGTGAAGAAGCTGGCGCAGGTCGGCATCCCCGCCAACGCCATCCACGGCAACAAGAGCCAGCCGCAGCGCGAACGTGCGCTCGACGAGTTCAAGCGCGCCAAGACGCCGATCCTGATCGCGACCGATGTCGCCGCGCGCGGGATCGACATCCCCGGCGTGAGCCATGTGATCAATTACGAACTGCCCAACGTGCCCGAGCAATACGTCCACCGCATCGGGCGGACCGCGCGCGCGGGCAAGGATGGCATCGCGATCGCCTTCTGTGCCGAGGACGAACGCGATTACCTCAAGGATATCCGCAAGAAGACCGATGCCGAGTTCGAACGCCTGCCGCTGCCGGACAATTTCCGCGCGGTCGTCGAAGGCGTCGGCCCGACCAAGCGCGCGGCCCCCGGCCAGCGCATGGCCAAGCCCAAGGTGCGCCCCACCGGTGACGCGGCGAAGCGGGCCAAGCCCAATCCGAAGCATACCGCACGCAAGGGCCGTCCCAGCGGCGCTGGCGGCGCGGGCGGCGGCGGCAATGCCGGTGCCGGCAAGCCCGGTGGCGGGCGCAGCCGCAATCGCCGGCGCAGCAGCGCCGCGCGCGCCTAACTATCAGGGGCGGGGCCGGTCGTTTCCGGCGCCGCTTCCTCGTTCATCAGCCGCAGCCGCGCAAAGGCTGCGGGTTGGTGGTCGGCCAGCCATTCGAGCATCCCTTCGCGGATGTCGCAGCGCAGGTCGAACAGTGTGGGCGAATCCTTGGCGCTCATCAGCAGCCGCACCTCGATCGCATCGCGCCTCGTGTCGGTCACCTGCACTACCTGCACGCGGCCGTCCCAGCGCGGATTGTCCGCGATCTGGCGTTCGAATTCGGCGCGGATCGGACCGATCCGGGTCGCCGGGTCGAGATAGAGCATCACCGAACCCAGCAATTGCGCGGTCTTCTTGGTCCAGTTCTCGAATGCGCCCTCCAGGAACCGCGTGGTCGGCACGATCAGCCGCCGCTCGTCCCAGATCTTGACCACGACATAGGTCGTGCGGATATCCTCGATCCGCCCCCATTCGCCCTCGACGATCACCACGTCGTCGATATTGATCGGCTCGGTCAGCGCCATCTGCACGCCCGCGATCAGCGATTTGAGCGCGGGCTGCGCGGCCGCGCCCACCGCGAGGCCGGCCAGCCCCGCCGAGGCGACCAGCGTCACCCCGATATCGCGCACGCCGGGAATCGACAGCAGCACCAGCCCCACGGTCACGAAGATGATGATGAAGGTCGCGATGCGGCTGAGCATGGTCAGCTTGGTCCGCTGGCGCCGCGCGGCGAGATTGTCCTCCACCGAGATATCCGCGCGCAGCTTCATCGCCTCGATCAGCGCTTGCAATATCGCCAGCGCGATCCACCCGATCACTGCGGGCATGACGAAGCCGGCGACGCGTTCCCACACCGTCTCGAAGGCGGGAATCTCGCGCGCGGTCAGCACCAGTGCCAGCGCCACCAGCGCGAAGCGCGTGGGCATGGCGAGCCGCCGCACCAGCATCTCGTCCGCCTCGCTCCGTGTGCGCCCAACGACGCGGCGCAGCAGGCGGAACACCACCCAGTGCAGCAGCAGCGCGGCCAGCGTGGCGGCCACGGCCAGTGCCACCAAATTCCATGGTTGCGGCAGGATCGCCGTCCCGCGGGCGGCGTAATCGGCAAGCGTATCGGTCATGCGGTCTCCCGTTGGATGGCTGCGGACAGGTGCAGCATCCCCTCCCAGGGACTGGCCCTTCAATGGGCCGGCGGGGGGCGTGGTTCCCGCTTGCCCCTTGTGCCGCGCGAAGGCAGGCCCCAAGTGCGGCGCGCATTCACAACGGAGACAGGTTTTGGCGGCAGGCACCAGCGGCGAGTATGATTTCGACCTCTTCACCATCGGCGCAGGCTCGGGCGGCGTGCGCGCCAGCCGCGTGGCGGCGGCGCATGGCGCCAAGGTCGCCGTGGCCGAGGAACACCGTGTCGGCGGGACCTGCGTCATCCGCGGCTGCGTGCCCAAGAAGATGCTCGTCTACGGCGCGCATTTCGCCGAAGACCTGAAGGACGCGCGCAATTTCGGCTGGTCGACCGAGAACGCGACCTTCGATTGGATCACGCTGCGCGACAATGTGCTCAACGACGTCAAGCGGATCGAGGGCGCCTATACCAACACGCTAGAAAGCCACGAGGTGACGATCTTCAAGGAGCGCGCCGAGATCACCGGCCCGCACGAGATCACGCTGGCGAGCGGCAAGGTCGTGACCGCGAAAACCATCCTGATCGCCACCGGCGCGCGCCCGCGCATGCCCGAATGCCAAGGCGCCGAACATGCGATCAGTTCGAACGAGGCGTTCCATCTCGACGAATTGCCCAAGAAGATCATCATCGCGGGCGGCGGCTATATCGCCAATGAATTCGCCGGCATCTTCAACGAGTTCGGTAGCGAAGTTCACATCGTCAATCGCGGCGACCGGCTGCTGCGCAGCTATGACGAGGCGGTGCGCGACCGGCTGCTGCAGATCTCGACGATGAAGGGGATCCAGTTCCGCTTCAACACGACCTTCGAATACATCAAGCCGTGTTCGGAAGGCGGCTATTTCGTGAAGATGTCCGATTGCGACGAGGAAAAGGCCGATCTGGTGCTGTTCGCCGTCGGCCGCATCCCCAACACCGAAGGGCTGGGGCTGGAGAATGCCGGCGTCGAACTGGGCGAGGGCGGCGAGGTCAAGGTCGACCGCTTCAGCAAGACCAATGTCGATCACATCTATGCCGTCGGCGACGTGACCGACCGCGTGCAGCTGACCCCGGTGGCGATCCGCGAGGGCCAGGCCTTTGCCGACAGCGTGTTCGGCGGGGGCGAACCGGTGGCGGTCGACCACAGCTGCATCCCCAGCGCGGTGTTCAGCCATCCGCCGATCGCCGCGGTCGGCCTGACCGAGGGCGAGGCCAAGAACCAGCTCGGCAGCGTGAAGGTCTATCTGTCGGACTTCCGCCCGATGAAGAACGTGCTCGCCGGGCGTAACGAACGCAGCCTAATCAAGATGATCTGCGACGGCGACAGCGGCCGCATCGTCGGCATCCACATGATCGCCCCCGAAGCGCCCGAAATGATGCAGGCCGCCGCGATCGCGGTGAAGGCCGGGCTGACCAAGGCCGATTTCGACGCCACCACCGCGATCCACCCCACCATGGCCGAAGAACTGGTGCTGATGCGCTGAGGCAAGGCGCCTCGTCCGGTCGCGGCGGGGCGCCCTTTACCTGCCCGCGCTACGCTTGAAGATCCTCGACACGCGTGGCGAGCGATTTGCGTTCGAGCGCATCCTCGAGCCGCGCGATCGTGGCGATCGCATCGCCGGCTTCGGCGTTCAGTTCGATCGCCACCGTGTCGAGCGCGTCGAATAGCGGGGCCATGTCGCTGGCCACGGCTTTCCCCTTCGGCGTAAGCGCGAGGACGCGCCGCCTGCCGTCTTTCGGATCGGGCCGGGACTCCACGAGCCCCCGGCCTTCGAGCGCACTACGGATCACGCTGACCGAAACATGCGAGACCTGCAGCCGGTCGGCGAGATCGGTGACCGACAGCGTCTCCCCATTGCGCAGGCAGTTGAACACGGGAAACCAGCGCTGCTCGAAATCGAGCCCGCGCCCCTCGTAGATCGCTTTCGCCTCGCGATCGATCCGCTCGCTCAGCCGCCGCAAGCGACCGCCGAGCGCAGCCGCACCATACGCTCTGACACCGTCCTGCGGCGATTCCACGTGCTCGGAAGACTTGCTCATTGACATATCCGTAACTGGTTACCTAAATGGTGTCGATGTCAAATTGAGAGTGAAGCGCGCAAATGTCGATAACCGAAATCCGCACGAGCAAAACCCTGGTCCTGGCTGCGGCGCTGGCGCTTGCTGCGCCGATCTCCGGATGCGTAACACCCGAGGTCGCCCCGCCGGCGCTGGCCAGTCATGCCGAAAAGATCGCCCGGACGCACGATTTCAGCGGAGCGATCCTGCTTGCGCGGGGCGGGGAGGTCGAGTTCGAACGGGCCTACGGGCTGGCTGACAGGCAGTCCGGACGGCCCAACACCGTCGACACGCAATTCGGGCTGGCCTCGGTGCCCAAGATGTTCACCGCGGCGAGCATCCTCCAGCTGGTCGACGCCGGATTGTTGGCGCTCGACGATCCGATCGGCAAACACCTGCCCGATTACCCGAACCGCGCGGCAGCCGAGCGCGCGACCATTGCGCACTTGCTCACCCACACTTCCGGCGTCGGCAATTATTGGGAAGCGATGTCGGAACTGGGCGACGCACGCCTCGACAATCACAGCGACTACCTGCCGCTGTTTGCGGAAATTCCGCTCGAACATGAGCCGGGCACGGCCTTCTCCTATTCCAATGGCGGCTACATCGTCCTTGGACTCATCATCGAAGCGGTCACCGGTGAAAGCTACTACGATTACGTGCAGCGCGCGATCCTCGACAAGGCGGGCATGCACGACACGGGCTATTACCAGGCCGGCAAGACGGCATCCAGGCAGGCGAAGGCCTACATGCGTTCGTCCGAGCACCAGGGACAATGGGAGGATGCTTCCGCGCGCGGCGAACCGCGCGGCAGTGCGGCGGGCGGGGCCTATTCGACCGTCCGCGACCTCTACCGCTTTGCCCAGGCGCTGCAGCAGCACCGGCTCCTCAGCCCGGCGATGACGCGGACCTTCCTGCAAGGGCGCACCGAAACACCGATCGGGAAATACGGCTACGGGATCATCGAACAATCGCTCAACGGACATAGGCTGCTCGGCCACTCGGGCGGCCATTACGGTGTCGCGGCGGAAGTGATGATGTTCCCCGATCTCGATACCGTGTTCGTGGTGCTTTCGAATGGCGACGTTGACGGCTATTGGAACGTCGAAATGTTCGCTCACGAACTGATCGCCGGGCCGACCGACGAGACCCGCGACTATACTTTCACGAACCGATTGATCGCGACGACCGCCATGCGGGGCTACGACGCCGGACTTTCGCTGTACCGTGCGCGCGAAAACCCGCGCGAGCCGCGAACCGGTGTCATCGAACTCGCCGCCTTCAAACGCATTCACCGGCAAGATTTCGATGCGGGCCTCGACCTCCTGCGCCTCAATCGGGCGATCAGGCCCGATGCCGACGATGCCATCTTCAGCCTTGCGCAGGGGCTACGACTGGCAGGTCGCAAGCAGGAAGCGCTCACCATGTATCGTGCCTACCTCGAGCAGGTGCCTGGCGACGCGGAAGCGCAAGCCTTCGTCGCGAAGCTTGGCGGCTGACCCGATCGCTCCCTCCTGCGGGCGCAGGCCGCCGGCCACAACGGGATTGCCGCAAGCAGTTCTTTCCTTAGAATGTGACCGCGGGTTGGACCGGCGTGGTTCAGCGGCGGACGACAAGGGGAACGGCCGTGAAGGGTTATTGCGACAATATCGAGCAGCGGACTGTCGAGAACGACAACTTCCGCCAGGTTCTCTATACCGGCAAGCACCTGCAGCTCGTGGTGATGACGCTGCCGCCGGGCTGCGACATCGGCGAGGAGGTCCATGAGGACCGCGACCAGTTCTTCCGCTTCGAGGAAGGCAAGGGCGTGGTCGATATCGACGGGGTGGAGAACCCGGTCGAGGATGATTTCGCGGTTATCGTGCCGGCCGGCGCGCGGCACAATGTCCGCAACACCGGCAGCGAACCGCTGCGCCTCTATACCGTTTACGGCCCGCCCGAGCATCTGGACGGCGTGGTCCATGCGACCAAGGCCGATGCCGAGGCGCGCCACCACGATGAGGAATGGGACGGCGGCACCACCGAGTGATACGCTGCCCCGCGCCGCAGCAGCGCAGGCGCATAGCCCGATCGCAGGAGCATAGCCTATGACCAGCACGCCCGATGCCTTTCACATTCGCGAGGCCGTCGCCTATTTCGATGCGAGCAAGGAGCTCGAGGAAGCGATCGACGAGCTGCTCAGTTCGGGTTTCGACCGTGCGGAAATCAGCCTGCTGGCGACCGAGAAGACGGTCGAGGAGCAGCTTGGCCACCAATATCACAAGGTCGCCGAGCTGGAGGACGATCCCGCCGTGCCGCGTGCGATCTATATTCCTAAGGAATCGATCGGCGACGCGCAGGGGGCGTTGATCGCCACGCCGCTCTATATCGCGGCGGCGACGGCGATCGGCGCCATCGTGGCATCGGGCGGCTCGCTCCTCGCGGTGATCGTCGGCGCGGCGGTTGCGGGCGGGGCCGGCGGCGCGCTGGGCGCCGGTCTGGCGAAATTGGTGGGTGACCGGCACGCCGAAAACCTGCAGCACCAGCTTGAACATGGCGGGCTGCTGCTCTGGGTGCGCACCTGGGACAGCGGCGACGAACGCCGCGCGGTCGACATCCTGACGAAGCATTCGGGTCACGATGTCCATGTGCACGGCGCGCCGCAGAGTTGAACGGATAACAGGAGAAGTTCGGTGATCGGTAAGATGGTGGCACTCGGGCTCGCAGGGCTTGCCGGTTTTGCGCTGTTCAAGCGCAAGGACGCATCCCGCAATGCCGCCTTTGCGAAAGACCAGCCGCATAATTTCCATACCGACGTGCGCGATGCCGGTCCGGGCGCAATGCGCGATCCGGCCGCGCGCGAGTGGACCGAGACCGACGAGGATCTCGACGAAAGCTTCCCCGCCAGCGACCCGCCGGGTGGCTACTAGCCAGCAGGCGAGAGACCGGGGGGACTAGGCCGGCAGGCGCAAAATCACTCTGAGCCCGCGTGCAGTCTTTCCACCGCCAGCATCTCGGGCGTGACGCCCACCGCGCGCAAGTCCTCGGGCCATGGGCTGCCCGCCACCAGCGCCTCTACCGCCAGCGCCATCGCGGGGGAGGTTTGCAGGCCGAAGCCACCCTGGCCGGCAAGCCAGAAGAACCCCGGCGCCGCGCGGTCGAAACCCGCCACCGGCAGCCGGTCGGGCGCGAAGCTGCGTAGGCCCGCCCATTTGCTCGCCAGCCGCGGCACGGCGAGCGTGGTGGCTTCCTCCACCCGCCAGGCGGCCAGCGCGACGTCCTCTTCCTCGGGCTGCGCGTCGCAGGGCGCGCTTTCGCCTTCGTCCATCGGGCTAGCGAGCAGGCGGCCGCTGCCTTCGGGTTCGATATAGAAGCCCGGGCCGACGGTCTTGGTGAAGGGCCAGCCGGTGACGTCGATCGGCACATCGAAGGTGATGACCGTGCGCCGCAGCGGGGTGATGCCGAGCGGGGCGATCCCGCCCATCTGCGCGACCGTATCGGCCCACGCCCCCGCGGCATTGACCACTACCCGCGCGGCATAGCTTGCGCCCGGCGTATCGACGATCCAGCGTCCGCCATCGTGGCGCAGCGCGGTCACCGGTGCCTTGGCCGCGACCGATCCGCCCGCGGCGACCAGCGCCTTGCGATGCGCCTCCAGCATTGCATGCGCGTCGAGCTTGCGCGCCTGCAGGTCGAGCAGCGCGCCGACAATACCGCCGTCGCCCTCGCGCAACACGGGAACCAGTTCCTGTGCCCCGGCCACCGACAGCCGCCGGACATGCGGCGCCCATTCGCGGTAATTCACCTCCAGCCGGTCGAGCGCCTCCTCCTGCCCCGCCAGCGCCACGAACAGCGCGGGGTGCGGCTGCGCGCCCGGCGCTTCGAACAGCGGAATGCTGGCCGCGGTCAGCGCGCGGACGAGCCAGGCGTCCATGTCGAAATGCGCAAAGGCGGCGCTGCGGCCCGAGGAATGCACCCCCGGCGCGTCTTCCGCCTCGCAGACCAGCGTGTCCCCATGCCGCGCCAGCCGCGCGGCGGCCGACAGACCGGCAATCCCGGCCCCGATCACGAGGTAATCGACCTGTTTCATCGCAACTGCGTTGCCCCTTGCAACCATTCTGCCTACCTCTCCGCTTACCAAAGGATGCGGGGGGCAGACAGATGGCAATGACAATATTGGTAACCGGGGGCACGGGCTATATCGGCGGGGAGGTGATCGACCAGCTGCTGGCCAAGGGGCACCGCGTCCACACCACGGTGCGCGACAAGGGCAAGAGCGAACCCAGGCTGCGCGCGCGCTGGAGCGATGCGGGCGAACGGCTGGCGGTGTTCGAGGCCGATCTGATGAGCGATGCGGGCTGGGCCGAAGCCAATGCCGGCTGCGACGCGGTGGCGCATGTCGCCTCGCCCTTTCCGATGGCCATGCCCAAGGACAAGGACGAGCTGGTGGTACCCGCGCGCGAAGGCACGCTGCGCGCGCTCGAATTTGCCGACAAGGCGGGGATCAAGCGCTTCGTCCAGACCAGCAGCGCCGCGGCGATCGCTTATGGCCAGCCGGAAAAGGACCATTTCACGCATCTCGACTGGACCAATCTCACCGCGGGCGTCCCGCCCTATATCGAAAGCAAGACCGTGGCCGAACGCGCCGCGCGCGACTGGGTCGCGACCAAGGCGCCGACCATGGTGTTCTGCTCGATCAACCCGGTGGCGGTGTTCGGCCCGGTCTATGACGACGACATGTCGACCAGCGTCGAGCTGGTGAAGAAGATCGTCGACGGCTCGATCCCGCTGATCCCCAACATGGGTATCTGCGTGACCGATGTCCGCGATGTGGCGCAGGCGCATGTCCGCGCGCTCGAGGCGCCTGCCGAAAAGGTCCGCGGCGAGCGTTTCCCGACCTCGGAGAAATTCCTCTGGCTGCGCGAAATGGCCGATGTGGTCCGCGCGCGCGTCCCCGAACATGCGAAGAAGGTGCCCAGCCGGCCGATGCCCAACTGGTTGGTCCGGCTGCTCGCGCTGTTCATGGACGAAATGAAGCAGATCAAGGGCGAGCTCGGCAATGTCCGCGATGTCTCGGGCAAGCATACCGAACAGGTGCTCGGCTATAGCTTCATCCCCGCCGAACAGACCATCGAGGACACGGTCCGCAGCCTGTTTGCCAAGGGCATCGTGAAGCGCTGAACCCACCACCGCATTGCCAGCCCGCACGGCGCTCGGCAAAAGACGCATGAAACGAATCGTTGACGGGAAAATTACATGAACATGCTGGCGTCGCGCGGGCAATTGCGCGCAAGTTTCATTCGCTGGGCGCTGTTCACCGTCCCGCTCTGTGTGCTGCTCGGCTTTGTCGCCGGCCAGCTCGGCGGGCCCGACACCGCGTGGTTCCAGCAGCTGGAGAAACCGGGCATCTATCCCGAGCCCAAATGGTTCGGGATCGTCTGGACGATCCTCTATGTCATGATCGGCCTGTCGGTGGCGATCGTGGCCTCGGCCTGGGGCGCGCGCGGACGCACCGCCGCGCTGTGGGTCTTCGCGGTGCATTTCGCGCTCAACCTGTCGTGGAGCTACGTGTTCTTCGGCGCGCAGCAGATCTCGGGCGCGCTGATGCTGCTCGGCGCGATCGTGGTGACACTGCTGGTGGTGATCGCGCTGTTCTGGCGCGTCCGGCGGCTCGCCGCGCTGCTGCTGCTGCCCTATCTCGCCTGGGTCTGCTTCGCGACCGCGCTGAACTACCAGTTCCTCCAGCTCAACCCCGATGCGGATGGCGGTTATCCCGAGGGCGCGGTCGAGCGGGTGAGGATTTAGGGGGGTCTTTGATTTTCGAACCCGCATCCGCGGGTTCGTCCTCGGGGCTGTTCCTCCGCTTCGCTACGGGCCCCTGCGGGCGGGCGTTACGATCGCGGAACGCGGTGATCCCGAGCCGCAGGCGAGGCAAGGCCGACCGGCCGCCCGCAGCGACGCGACCGTCAGGTCGCATGAGCGAGGATAGCCAAGGCCGCAGACGCGGCCGCCGGCGCTTGAGGCTAGACAAAAAACCCGCCCAACCCCATGTGGGCGGCATGCAATCACAGAACCCGCTCGTCGCCGATTTCGTCAAACTCGCCAATTCGGCAGCCGGTACGCTGGCCGGCATGGGCCGCGAAGCCCGCGATGCCGCGCGCGAACGCGCCAAGGAAAGTTTCGGCGGGATGGATTTCGTCAGCCGCGAGGAATTCGACGCGGTGAAGACGATGGCCAGCAAGGCCCGCGCCGAGGCGGAAGACCTCAAAGCCCGCGTCGAAGTGCTGGAAGCCCGGATCAAGTGACCGTCGCCCCTGCGCAGGCAGGGGCCCATCCAAGGTTGCGGCAGGCGGTTCGCCGGATGGCGGAGTCGCTCTTGTGACTGAGGGGCAATTCCAGGCCGTCTATCTTATCTAGGCCCCTGCCTTCGCAGGGGCGACGGTTGGGGTTAGGGTCGAGCAATGCAACCCGATGTACCCACTTTGGTCGTCGCCCCTGCGCAGGCAGGGGCCCAGCTGACCTTTCCACCAGCGGCTCGCTAGATGCCGGGCGGCTGGGTCTATATCATGACCAACAGCCCGCACGGCACGCTCTACATCGGGGTGACCAGCGACATCGCCGCCCGCGTGCATGCACATCGCGCAGGGCAAGGGTCCGAGTTTTGCCGCACGCACGGGCTGACGCGGCTGGTTTATGCCGAAGAATACGACGACATTCACGACGCGATCGCGCGCGAGAAGGCGATGAAGCGGTGGAAGCGGCACTGGAAGCTCAGGCTGATCCGGCGCGACAATCCCGACTGGAACGACCTGTTCGAGACGATCCTGTAATTGGGCAATTTCGCCGGTCTTATCTAGGCCCCTGCCTGCGCAGGGGCGACAGACTACCTGAGCTCTCTCCGTCGCCCCTGCGCAGGCAGGGGCCCAGCTGACATCGAAGCCCGTGATACGCCGCCCCACAAGTCGACTCCGCCGTCTTCGCAGGATCGCCGCAAGCGGCTAAGGCCGTCCCATGCAGCTTTCCGCTCCCGCCATCCTGCTTGCCGCGCGTGCGCATGGCGAGACCGCGGTGATCACGCGGATGCTGACCGAGCAGCACGGCATGGTCGCCGCCTATGTCGCGGGCGGGCGCGGGCGGCAGCTGCGTCCGGTGGTGATCCCCGGCAATATCGTCCAGGCCGAAATCCGCGCCAAGTCGGACAGCCAGCTGCCCTTCGCGCGGCTCGAACTGGTGACCAGCCGCGGGCCGTGGCTGGGCGAGCCGCTCGCCGCTGCGGCGATCAACTGGGTCACCGCGCTGACTGCGAGCGCGCTGCCCGAGCGCAATCCCTATCCCACGCTTCATTCCGCGCTCGGCGGACTGCTCGATGCGATCTGTTCTTCCGACAGCGCGCGGCAGTGGGTCGAGGCGCTGGCCGTCTATGAAGCGCTGCTGCTGCGCGAGCTGGGCTATGGCGGCCAGCGGCCCGCAATAGCCGACCTTGGGCAGGCCTTGGAATTTCTCGACCGGCAGGAACCGCTGATCGCGCGCTACCTGCTTGCCGACACCCGCGCCGACGTCCTAGCTGCACGGCAACTCCTCAGGCAGCGGCTGGCACGGATGGTTTAGCCGCGTTCAAGAATGGTTCGTCGCCCCTGCGCAGGCAGGGGCCTAGACACCGTCCGTAGAGCGCCCCGAGGGGGCAGATAGGCTCCTGCCTGCGCAGGAGCGACGAGGCTGGAGAACCACGCTTGAAAATCGCACTATTCGCCGGCGACGGCATCGGCCCCGAAGTCATCGCGCAGGCGCGCCGCGTGCTCGAAACGCTGGACCTGCCCGGGCTGACGCTGTTCGAGGGCGATGTCGGCGCCGCCGCCTATCGCCGCCACGGCCACCCGCTGCCGCAAGAGACGCTCGACATGGCGCGCGCCGCCGATGCGGTGCTGTTCGGCGCGGTGGGCGATTTTGCCTGCGACGACCTGCCGCGCGAACTGCGCCCCGAACAGGCAATCCTCGGCCTGCGCAGCGAACTGGGCCTGTTCGCCAATCTGCGCCCCGCGGCGGGCTTCCCCGGGCTCGAACACCTGTCCTCGCTCAAGCCCGAAGTCGCGCGCAGCATCGACCTGCTGGTGGTGCGCGAACTCAATGGCGACGTCTATTTCGGCGACAAGGGCGAGCGCGGCAGTGCGGGCGGACGCGAAGGCTGGGACATGATGTCCTATAACGAAGCCGAAGTCCGCCGCATCGCGCACAGCGCGTTTCGCGCGGCAATGGGACGCGGCAAGAAGCTGACCAGCGTCGACAAGGCCAATGTCCTCGAAACCAGCCGCATCTGGCGCGAGACGGTGATCGAAGTGGCGAAGGAGTATCCCGAGGTCGAGCTCGACCACATGTATGTCGACAATGCCGCGATGCAGCTGGTCAAGTCGCCCGGCCAGTTCGACACGATCGTCACCGGCAATCTGTTCGGCGATATCCTCTCCGACCAAGCCAGCGCCTGCGTCGGCTCGATCGGGCTGCTCGCCAGCGCGTCGCTGGGTGAACGGCAGACCGACTACGGCACCTTCGGGCTGTACGAGCCGATCCACGGCAGCGCGCCCGATATTGCCGGGCAGGGCAAGGCCAACCCGGTCGCCGCCGTGCTCAGCCTGGCGATGCTGCTGCGCCACTCGCTCGGCCGCGAACAGGACGCCGCGCGGATCGAGCGCGCGGTCGAGGCGATACTGGCCGAGGGCGTGCTGGGCGGCGACCTTGGCGGGACCGCTTCGACCGGCGATATCGGCGATGCGATTGTTAGGAAGATCGTAACCACATCTTGAGGATTGCGGCATAACCGGGTCATGCAATGGATATGACACCGCAGACGCAGCCTTCCATGGCCGATCCCGCCCCTGCCAGCGCCAGCACGCTGGAGCTCGCGATCATCCTGCCGACGCTCAACGAGCGCGACAATCTCGCCCCGCTGGTCGAGCGGATCGAAGGCGCGCTGGGCAAGACCGGCTGGGAAGTGCTGGTGGTGGACGACAATTCCGCCGACGGCACTAGCGACGAAGCGCGGCGGCTGTCGCTCTCCGACCCGCGCGTGCGCGTGCTCCAGCGGATCGGCCGCCGCGGCCTGTCGAGCGCCGCGATCGAGGGCTTTTGCGCCACTGCCGCGCCCTATGTCGCGGTGATGGATGCCGATCACCAGCACGATCCACAATTGCTGGTGGCGATGCTCGCCAGCGTGAAGGCGGGCGAGGCGGATGTCGCCGTCGCCAGCCGCTTTGCCGATGGCGCGAGCATGGAAGAATGGGGCCGCCCCGACCGCGAAAAGCTGTCGAGCGTCGCCAACATGCTCGCCCGCAAGCTCACCGGGGTCGACCTCAGCGACCCGATGAGCGGGTTCTTCCTGCTACCGTCGGCCACCGCGCGGCGGCTGGTGCCCAATCTCTCGGGCATCGGCTTCAAGATCCTGCTCGACCTGCTCGCCACTTCCGAAACACCGCTCAAGGTGAAGGACTTCCCGATGAATTTCTCCGCCCGCCGCTCCGGCGAAAGCAAGCTCGACCGCGCGATCGCGCTCGATTTCCTCGCCGGTCTCTACGACAAGAGCTTCGGCCGCATCATCCCGACGCGCTTCGCGCTGTTCGGCACGGTCGGGGTCATCGGCATCGGCGTGCACATGGCGATCCTCTATGCCTTCCTGCTGGTGGCGGGGACGAGCTTCAGCTGGAGCCAGGCGGTCGCGACCTTCGGCGCGATGACGTTCAACTTCTGGCTCAACAATTTCCTCACCTACCGCGACCGCCGCCTGAAGGAACCCAACCGCGTGTTCTGGGGCTGGGTCAGCTTTATCGCCGCCTGTTCGATTGGCGCCTTCGCCAATGTCGCGGTGGCCACCACGCTCAACGACCGCGGCCTGCACGAAGTGCTCGCCGCGCTGGTCGGCATCGGCATCGGCTCGGTGTGGAACTACGCCCTGTCGAGCCGCTTCGTCTGGGGTAGGTATTGAGCGCCGGATAACCCGGGATTGCCACGGAGCCTGCGTCTCCTCGCAATGAACGGCGATCAGAACGCAGTCATTGCGAGGAGCGAAGCGACGCGGCAATCCAGCCGGCGGAGCAAAGGCGGCGCGGCGATGTGCTAAGGCATTCGCATGGCCTATCGCGAAGATTTCCAGCCTGCGGTCTACATCACGGCGAACCGCCGCAACGGGACGCTTTATACCGGCGTCACCTCCGATCTTCCGCAGCGTGCTTGGCAGCATCGCGAGGGCGCCGGCACCGGGTTCACCAAGCGCTACGGCTGCAAGCTGCTCGTCTGGTACGAATGGCACGACGATATCGAGCTGGCGATCCTGCGGGAAAAACAGATCAAGGCGGGGTCGCGCAAGCGCAAGCTGGCACTGATCGAAGCGTTCAATCCGACGTGGCGCGATCTCTACGGGGACATCGCTGTATAGCACTGGATTGCTTCGTCGCCTGCGGCTCCTCGCAATGACTGGAAATACTGAGGGCAGTCATTGCGAGGAGCGAAGCGACGCGGCAATCCAGCCAGCCAACCACGCACCCCACCAAAACCCTACCGCCAGCTTTCCAGCCAGGTCCACACCGCGAAGCTGTCGGGGCCCACCAGCGGGGCGCCGCTGATGATCGGGTAGAACCAGCCGAATACCAGCACGCTGCCGAGGAGAGGGGCCAGCGCGCTCTTGCGCCAGCCGTTCTGCCACAGCGCATCGCAGACCAGCGCCAGCGCGGCGAGCAGCGCCATGCTCGGCAGCGCATAGTGATAATAGAACTGTACCGGCTTGCTCGCCACGATCCAGAATCCCAGGCTCACCGCATAGACCAGCGCCACCGCCAGCGCGGTCCAGTGACGGCGCAGCACGCCGTGCCAGGCGCACCACGCCAGCGCGGGCAGGCCGAGCAGCATGGTCAGCGGATTGCCGATCAGCATGATCCCGCGCTGCACCCCCGCGACCGGTTCGTAGAGATACCAGATCGAGCGCGCGTTAAGCACCCATTGCTCCCAGGTCGACTGGTAGGGATGCGCCTTGAGCACCTGTTCCTGCTGCGACAGCATGAACTGGTGGTGGAACACGAGCCCCTCCGAAATCGGGTGGACGCGGAAGAAGAAGCCGGGCGCGAAGCTCGCCGCATAGACCGCCAGCGGCACCGCGCCGAGCCAGAGCGCGGCCTCGACCAGCGTGATCCCGGGCACCGGCGCGCCGCGGCGGCTGAAGAACAGGCGGCGGCGTCCCGCCAGCGCGCGCGCGGCGAGAAAGGCCAGGCCCGGCAGCATCGCCACTGCCAGCGCGTTCCATTTGGCGCCCATCGCCAGCCCCAGCGCCATGCCCGCCAGCACCAGCCGCCAGCGGCCTTCCTCGGGCTGGCGGATCGCCGCGGCGAATTGCCAGGCGGCAAGGCTGAGGAAGGCGAGGTAGAAGATGTCCAGCATCGCAATGCGCGCATGGATGAACAGGTGGAAGCCGGTCGCAAGCAGCAGGCCGTATGCCAGCGTGGCGAAACGGCTCAGCGTGCCGAACCACAGCGCGCGCATTGCGGCGAACAGCGCCAGCGCGCCGAACAGCGTGGGCAGCAGCCGCCAGCCGACCGGATTGTCGCCGAACAGCGCGATGCCCAGCGCGATCAGCTCCTTGCCGACCAGCGGATGCTCGCGATTGGTGAACTCGTCCAGCATCAGCAGCTCGCGCGCGGCGGGGAGGTAGTGGACCTCGTCGAAATAGGGGTGCGGCACCGCGGTCAGATACGGCAGGCAGCCAAGCCAGAAGGCAAGCGCCAGCGCGGCGCACAAGCGAAGCGGATCCGTGGGTTGCTGGGGGGCGCGGCTCATGGGCGGCGATTAAGCGAGCGTTTGCAAGGTTACAACAGCCATTGCTTGCCGTTATCCCGGGGCCTGCCTAGACGCCCCTGTCATGAAGAAGACCACCGGCATGGACCGTTCGATCACCGCCAAATGGCGCCCCGCGACGCAGGCGGTGCGCGGCGGCACCTGGCGCAGCGAACATGGCGAGACCAGCGAAGCGCTGTTCCTCACCTCGGGCTATACCTATGACGACGCGCAGACCGTCGCCGACCGCTTCGCGGGCGAGGCTGCGGGGATGACCTATTCGCGCCTCCAGAACCCGACCGTCGCCATGCTCGAGGAACGCATCGCGCTGATGGAAGGCGCCGAGGCGTGCCGCGCGCAGGCGAGCGGGATGGCGGCGATGACCGCGGCGCTGCTCTGCCAGCTGTCGGCGGGCGACCATGTGGTCGGCGCGCGCGCGGCCTTTGGCTCGTGCCGCTGGCTGCTCGACCATCTGCTGCCGCGCTTCGGGATCGAGACCAGCGTGATCGACAGCGCCGACAACGACGCCTGGGAAGCCGCGATCCGGCCCAACACCAAGGTGTTCTTCTTCGAGACCCCCGCCAATCCCACGCTCGACATTGTCGATCTGGCGCATGTCTGCGGCGTCGCCAAGGCGCATGGCATCGTCACCGTGGTCGACAACGCCTTTGCCACCAGCGCGCTGCAACGGCCGCTCGATTTCGGGGCCGATGTGGTGGCCTATTCGGCGACCAAGCTGATGGACGGGCAGGGCCGCGTGCTCGCGGGCGCGGTGTGCGGCTCGCAGCAATGGGTGGACGAGGTGCTGCTGCCGTTCCAGCGCAATACCGGCCCCAATTGTTCGCCGTTCAACGCCTGGGTCGTGCTCAAGGGGCTCGAAACGCTCGACATGCGGGCGCGCCGGCAGAGCGAAAATGCAGTCGCGCTGGGCACATTCATCGAACCGCGCGTGCCCAGGCTGCTCCATCCCGGGCTGCCCAGCCACCCGCGCCACGAACTGGCCCTCGAGCAGATGGTCGCCACCGGGCCGATTTTCGCGCTCGACGTGGGCGACCGCGCGACTGCTTTCGCGTTGCTCGACGCGCTCGAACTGGTCGATATCTCGAACAATATCGGCGATACGCGCAGCCTGATGTGCCACCCGGCGAGCACCACGCATGCGGGCATGACGCAGGAGGCGCGCGACGAGATGGGCGTGACCGAAGGCTTGCTGCGGATCAACGTCGGGCTCGAGGACGTCGAGGACGTCAAGGAAGACCTCGACCGCGCGCTGGCCGCTGCGGGGCTCTAGCGCCGCCAGTCGTTGCGGGTCGCGATCCGCTCCAGCTCGTCGCCCAGCGCATGCGCGGTGGTCATTGCGATCGCGCATCCGGCATCGTCGGTCAGCACGCCGTGGACATCGAGCCCGCCGCCGCCGATCATCGCCATTAGCAGCCCTTCGTCTCGCGTCATCCCCGCCGCGCAGCACGGCGCGAGCAGGATCCGGCGCCGCGAGGTCCGCGCGAGATCGACCACCAGCGCGCGCGCCAGCACCAGCAGGCGGCGGAACTCGGTCCCCCCGGCATCGAGCGCGAGCATGGTCGCGCGCGCATCGTGCAGGCCGTGCCCGGCCAGCCTGCGGACAAGCACCAGCGCAAGTGTCTGGTGCCGCCGCGCGGGAAGGGGGAGGTCGAGAGTGGTCGAATCGTGCGAATGGGCCATGCCGTCTCCTTTGCAGACCCGTATCGTATGCTAATGCAAATCATTCGCAACCCTGAATGCACGCGCTTGTCCCCATATTCCGCGCGGGCAGGGGTGTGTCGTCAGGGGTAGGAGCGGGCTGGAGCCCGGCCGCTAGCGCCCGCGATAGGGTTCGCAGGCGACACCGTCATTGTCGCGGTCCAGCGCGGGCCGGTAGCCGGGTTGCCCGCGATAGATCGGCGCCGCGCCCGCCTGCCGCGCGGCGGTGCAATTGGGAAAATAGACCCCGCCCTGCAGCTGTGCGGTCGGCGCGGGCTGCGTGGTGCGCCGGTTGCGATGGCAGTGATACTCGCCCGTCTTGCGGTTGTTGTGGCAGCCCTCGGCATTGAGACCCCCGGGATGCGCAAGCGCCGGCAGCGGCGGGCTGGCAAGCAGCGCCAGCGGGAGGAGCAGGGCGAAGCGTTTCATTCTCGCATCCCTACCACCAAACGGTTACCGCAGGGAAAAGGGAGAGGCCTCGCATGTCCAAGACGCTGGAATATATTTTCGATTTCGCCGCGCCGAACGGCTATCTCGCGTGGTATCCGCTCAAGCAGATCATCGCGCGCACCGGGGCGCAGCTGGTGGTGACGCCGGTGTTCCTCGGCGGGATGCACAAGCTCACCGGCAATGCCCCGCCGATGATGCGTGACGCCGATGTGAAGGGCAAGGTTCCCTATGCCGCGCTGGAATTCCAGCGCTTCCTCGACCGGCACGGCATGGCCCAGTTCCGCATGCATCCCGCGCTGCCGTTCAATTCGATCCTGCTCCAGCGCGTGCTGGTGGCGGCATCGGACGAAGCCGAACGCCAGGCGCTGGTCGAGGCGCTGCTGCCCGCAGTGTGGGAGCGCAATATCGACTGCGGCGATGCCGAAGTGGTCGGGGCCGAACTGGCGGCGGCAGGGTTCGACGCCGAGCGCCTGCTCGCTGCGACACAGGATCCCGGCGTCAAAGCGAAGCTGGCGGACAATACCGAAGCCGCGGTCGCCCGCGGTGCCTTCGGGATCCCGACCTTCTTCGTCGATGGGGAAATGTGGTTCGGCAAGGAACGCCTCGAGCAGATCGAGGAGTATCTCGGCGGCGGCAGGCCCTAGATGGAGAGGTAGAGCATCGCCGGAAGCGGCGAACACAGCACCATCGCCGCCAGCGAATCGCCACCCTGATCGCGCACAAGGCGCCTGATGAATGCGAACAGCATATTCCGACTCCCCCCGTCGTGAATCCAACCCGTCGGCCGCGCGCCCCGAATGACTCCGGTAATGAATAGGTGCGACCCGTTTGTGCCTTGTGCAGCACAGCCCTTGGGAAAATCTCACCAGTCCCGGTAAACCGAAATTAACCCGATCGCGTACGTGGATTGAGGGGGCCGGGCGGGTTGCCAGCATCTATACTTAGCGTATTGCAAAGGCCGAATCGAATAAACGGGGGTCGCAATGTTTCGTTTCTGTGCGTTGGTAGCGCCATTCTTCATCTTGTCTGCAAACCCGGTCGCAGCGCAGGATGCGCCTGCGGCCGCGTCTGACGCCAGCGCTGCCGCACAACCATCGGCAACTGCCAAGCCGCCGGTCATTCCCGCAGCGAACTTCACCAAGCGCAGCCCCTTTTCGAACCCCGTCCTCTCGCCCGATGGTCGCACCATCGCGACGCGCGCGCGCTCGGACGGCAAGCGCTACGTCGCGTTGATCAATGCCGATACGCAGCAGCTCACCGCGCGGTTCGGCGTGGGCGAGGGCAGCGAGATCACGCGCATTCGCTGGGCAGGCAACGACCGCCTGCTGATTTCGATCTTCGGCAGCGCGCGCTACCTCAACCAGGATTATTCGGCTTCGCGCGTGATCTATATCAATCTGCGTGACGGGAGCATGGAAACGCTGGGCGATTATGGCGCTGACGATGGTGACAACATCATCTTCGTTGCGGACGACGGCTCGTACCTGCTGATGTCCGTTCAGCGCACGAAATATCAATACCCGAGCGTGGTGCGCTATGATCTCGGATCCGATGTCGAAGCATCGATCGTCGAGCGTCAAATCCCGGGCGTGTGGAACTGGTACACCGACAAGACCGGCACCGTCCGCCTCGCAACCGGTATCAAAAACCGGGTCCTGCGGGTTCACTATCGGTCCAACCCCGGCGAGAAGCTGGAGCTGGTCGAGAAGATCAAGGACGAGAACGTCGAAGAAGAATATTGGGGCGTATCGCACATCAAGGCGGGTACCGACGAAGCCTATGTCCTGCGTGAGGGGGAAAGCGGCCGGGTGGGCTTCTACACCTACAATCTGAAGACCCGCGAGCCGGTCGACCTGTTGTACGAACACCCCGTTTATGACCTCGATTCAGTGCTGATGCACGAGGACGAGCCCGTAGCGGCCTATTACACCGACGATCGCGACCAAGCGCATTGGTTCGATGCCGGTTACAAGCAGACATATTCGGCGCTGTCCGCCGCGCTGCCCGAGGAGGAGATGTGGATATCTTCGCGGTCGAAGGACAATTCGCGGATGATCGTCTGGGCGGGCGGTCCCGCGGATCCAGGTGCGTTCTATATTTTCACCCCCGCTGAAAACCGGCTCGCCCTGCTGACCGAGATCAGCCCGAGCATCGACGAGCGCCATCTGGCCAAGCCGAAAGCGATTTCATACACCGCGCGCGACGGCACCGAAATTCGTAGCATCCTGACCTTGCCCAAGGGGGTGGAGCCAAAGAACCTGCCACTCATCATCATGCCGCACGGCGGTCCTTACGGGGTCCGCGACCGGCTGGACTACAATCCCGAAGTGCAGCTTCTCGCCAATCGCGGCTACGCCGTGCTGCAGCCGAATTTCCGCGGCTCGGGTGGCTATGGCACCGATTTCGTCGAGCTTGGCAACGGCCAAATCGGCCGCGGCATGCAGGACGATCTCGACGATGCCATGGACTGGGCCGTCGGCGAAGGCATCGCTGCGGCCGATCGTGTCTGCATCGTGGGCGCTTCCTATGGCGGCTATGCCGCGCTGTGGGGCGTGATCCGCAATCCCGAACGCTATCGCTGCGCGGCGAGCTTCGCCGGCGTGACCGACTGGGACATGATCCTGTCTTACGACAAGCGCTTCTTCATGCGCTGGTTCTCGCGCGAGTGGGAGGAGCAGGTCGTGGGCGAGGAAGACTTCGACCTCGACGAGGTATCCCCCTATCGTCTGGGCAAGACGCTCAGCCGGCCGGTGCTGCTGGCGCAGGGCAAGAAGGACTTGCGGGTGCCCTATTCGCAATTCTCCAAGTTCACGAGTGCGACCAAGCGGGCTCCGGTGCAGCCGGTGGAACTCGTGTTCGACGATGAAGGGCATTCCTTCGACGAGCCCGAAAACGAGCAGAAATGGCTTGAGGAGCTGACTGCCTTCCTGGCCGAGCACAACCCTGCCGGTTAAGGCCCGGCAGGGGCTGGCCGGGAGGCGTGGCATGGGAAAATTTCGTGCGTTTCCTTGCGCGGGGCGTTGGGGACGCTAGATTGTCCCCCGTGATCAAAGAACTTTTCCAGCATGCCGCCATCACCGATGGGGTGACCGTCCGCGTTGCGGTGAACTTCCTGCCCGAGCAATCGCGCCCGGAAGCGGGCAAGTGGTTCTGGGTCTATCACATCCGTATCGAAAACGGCTCGCACGAGCGGGTCCAGCTGATGACGCGCCACTGGCGGATCACCGATGGCGCGGGCATGGTCAGCCATGTCGATGGCGATGGCGTGGTCGGCGAACAGCCGGTGCTGATGCCCGGTCAGAGCCATGACTATGTCTCGGGCTGTCCGCTCGATACGCCGCATGGATCGATGGAAGGCTTCTACACCTTCCACGCCGAAGACGGCTCGCCGATCGAGGTGCGTATCCCCTTCTTCCCGCTCGCGGCGCCGGCCACGGCGAACTGACCCGTCCGGGTTAGTCGCCCGGGTCGAGTTCTTCTTCGATTTCCGCAGTAACCGGGCGTCCGAGCGAAGCCTTCGCCTCGGCCTCCAGCCTGGGCGTCAGCGCCGCTGTGCGCGGGGGAAGGGCAGTGCCGTCACCCAACTCACCATTGGCTTCGATATCCGCCAGCAGCAGCTTCATCTCGGCGATTTCCTTCACCTGCGCCTCGATGATCTTATCGGCGAGCGCGCGCACCCGCGGATCGCTGATTTCGGCGCGTTCGCTGGTGAGGATCGCAATCGAGTGGTGCGGGATCATGGCCTTCATCCAGGCCTCGTCCTCGACCGTCTGCTGGCTGCGGACAAGGAACAGGAACAGGACGAAACCCGCGCCCGCCAGTCCCATGACGACAAGCTTGGTGGCAAGGCTCTTGTACATGCCCCACATGAAGCCGAGCATGATGATGATCATCGCCATGCCCATCATCAGCGCCATCCACATGCGGGTCTGGCTGAAGAAGGCGTGGTCCGCTTCCCACAGCGCCGAGTATTTGAGCACGAACATGGTCACGATCGACGTCGCGATCATGGCGAAGAAGGTGGGCCATTTGCCGTGATGGCCGCCGCTGTGTTCACTATCCATCGGTTTTCCCCTTTGTTACCAGGGCCAACGGGCGCGCGACGGGCGTCGTTCCGGGCTGCGGCTAGTCGTCTTCCTGATCTTCGCCGACGCCGGAAAAGTCAAAGCTGCCGATCTTGATCTTGGCCTTGAGGCCGAGCCATTGGGCCAAATTGTCGAAATCCTGCGTCGCGGGATAATTGGCCAGCGCGGCGCGGCTTTCGTCGAGTCGCAGGATCAGGCTCTTCTTCTTGCGGCGCAGCGCGCTGGTGGTGAGCGAGACGCGGCTGCCCCCGCCAAGCCGCCGGGCCAGGCGAAAGCCCAGCCCCCAGGTCACGCCTTCGTGCAGATCGGCATCGCTGGCGAGCACGCGCAGCTTGTCGGGCAATTCGGTGCGGCCGAGGCTGCCGAACAGCGCGGCGCAGATCATCGCGCGGCCGCGCGCGTCGAGATCGATCCAGCGTTTGCCCAGCGCCCATTCGGCCGCATGGCTCTCGCGCAGATTGGGCTCGACCCGGTGAAGCGCGCCCGACAATTGCGCTGCGGCGAGCCGGAGGCGTTCGTTGAGCTTGCCATCGCCTTCGCTCAGATCGACCGTCCATGCCGCCAGCAGCGTCGCCTCGGTGATCGAGGAATCGCGCGGCGCGGCATAGGCAGTCACTCCGGCGAGTAGCGGATCGGCCTTCATCTGCGCAGGCTCGAGCCGGCTGTAGAGCAGGCCTTCGCGGATGCCCCAGGAGGAGAACACCAGTTCGTCGGGCTCGATCCGGTCGAGCAGCGGGCGCAGCAGCGCCGCGGCATCGGGCAGGTAATGCGCGCGCATCGGGCTGATCCCGCTGATTTCGCGCAATTCGTCCGGATCGGCCGCGATCAGTTCGCGGGCCAGCCGCCGCGCATCGTCGGGCAGCAGCGTAAAGCCGTGCGGATCGGTCAGCGGAAAATCGAAATAGCGCATCGCATAGGCCGCCAGCGCGCGCCAGGTGCCGCCGATCATGTACATCGGGCCGGGATGCTTGTCGGCCCATCCGACCGCGGCGAGCTGTTCGTGCACCGCGGCCTCGAAGGCGTCGGCGCCGTCGCTGCGCAGCGCGGGCAGGCGCAGCGTGCCCAGTTGCAGGCTGGCCGCCTCGTGACAGGCATTGTCCGCGACCGAGACCAGTTCGAGGCTGCCCCCGCCAAGATCGGCAACCACGCCGCGGGCGCCGGGGAATGCGCCCAGCGCGCCCATTGCCGAGGCCATGGCTTCCTCCTCGCCCGTCAGCAGGCGCGGTTCCAGCCCGAGCGCGGCGACCTGCTCGAGGAATTGCGCGCCGTTCTTGGCGTCGCGCGCGGCGGCGGTGGCGACCGTCTGGACGTCTTCGATGCCGAGATCGCCGATGATCAGCGCATAGCGCGCGAGCGCGGCGAGCGCTTCGTCTGCGGCTTCATCGGGAATGCGCCCGGTCTCGGACAAATCGCGCCCGAGCCGTGCGGCGACCTTCTCGTTCCACACCACTTCGGGCGCGCGCGCGGTGCCTTCGTAGATCACCATGCGCACGGTGTTGGAGCCGATGTCGATGACCGCGCGCGGGGGCTGCATCAGCCGCCGCTGCCACTTGGCCGAACGCGATCCGCTCACTGCGAAGACCCCCGCAGCGTCAGGCGTGGGACTTCATGGTCGGCAAGCGCGGCACCGCGCCCGGATAGCGATGGATTGGCCATGAAATACTGGTGGCAGTTGAAGCCGCCTTCCTCCTGTCGCAAGCGATGATACTGGCCGTCGGGACCGAGCTGCCAGCTTTGTTCGGTGTCGAGAATATTGGCGAGCATGACCTGGCCCAGGACCTGGTCGTGCACGGTCTTGTTGGTGATCGGGACCATCACCTCGACGCGGCGCAGCAGATTGCGGCTCATCGCGTCGGCGCTGGTCAGATAGACCTTCGCCTGCCGGCTGGGCAGCGCCTTGCCATTGGCAAAGGCCCAGACGCGCGAATGTTCGAGGAAGCGGCCGATCACCGATTTGACGCGGATGTTCTCCGACACGCCGGGCAGGCCCGCGCGCAAGCTGCAGATGCCGCGCACCACCATGTGAATTTCCACGCCCGCCTGGCTGGCTTCGTAGAGCTTGTCGATCATCGGCTTGTAGGTGATCGAATTGAGCTTCACCCAGATGCCCGCGGGCTTGCCCGCATGCGCATTGGCGATCTCGGTGTCGATCAGCTGGTACAGCGTGTCCTGCAATCCGATCGGCGACAGCGCGATGCGTTCGAGATCGTCGGGCTGGATATAGCCGGTGATGAAATTGAACATCTTGGCCGCATCGCGCCCCAGCGCGGGGTCGGCGGTGAAGAAGCTCAAATCGGTGTAGATCTTGGCGTTGATCGGGTGGTAATTGCCCGTCCCGAAGTGGCAATAGGTGCGGTAGCCATCTTCCTCGCGGCGCACCACCAGGCTGACCTTGGCGTGCGTCTTCCACTCGGTGAAGCCGTAGATCACCTGCACCCCGGCGCGTTCGAGCTCGCTCGCCCAGTGGATATTGCGCTCCTCGTCGAAGCGCGCCTTCAATTCGACCACCGCGGTGACCGCCTTGCCCGCCAGCGCTGCCTCGATCAGCGCGGCGATCACCGGCGACTGGTCGCCCGCGCGGTAGAGCGTCTGCTTGATCGACACGACCGCCGGGTCGCGCGCGGCCTGGCGCAGGAAATCGACCACCACGTCGAAGCTTTCGAACGGGTGGTGGATGACGATGTCCTTCTCGCGGATGGCGGCGAAGCAATCGCCGTCATGCTCGAGGATGCGCTCGGGATAGCGCGGGCTGAAGGGTTCGAACTTGAGGTCGGGGCGCGGCTCGTTGCAGATGACCGCAAGATCGGCGAGGCCGAGCATGCCGTCGCTCTTGACGATCATCGCCTCCTCGACCTCGAGCTGTTCGCGCAGCAGCGCTTCGGCGGTCTCGTCGCAATCCTCGTCGAGCTCGAGCAGCACGGTGCGCCCGCGCCGCCGCCGCTGGATCGCGGTGCGGAAGAACCGCACGAGGTCCTCGGCCTCTTCCTCGACCTCGATATCGCTGTCGCGGATGACGCGGAACACGCCGTCGCCCAGCACCTTGAAGCCGGGGAACAGCTGGCCCGCAAAGCGCGTGACCAATTGCTCGATCGCGACATAGATCGCCTTTTCCCCCGGCACGCGCACGAAGCGCGGCGCGCCGCTGGGGATCAGCACCATCTCGATCAGGTCCGCCTTGCGCCGCCCGCGCTTGAGCCGGAAGATCACCCCGATCCCCTTGTTGGCGACGAAGGGGAAGGGGTGCGACGGATCGATCGCCTGCGGCGTGATCAGCGGGAGGATGTCGCTTTCGAAATATTCGCCCAGCCACGCGAGCTGGTCCTGTTCGAGCTGGTCGATCGGCGCGAGCATGATGCCTTCTTCGAACAACAGCGTGCGCAGCGTTTCCAGGCTTTTCTGCTGGCGGTCTTCGAGCGTGAGCAACTGGCCGCGAATCGCCTCCAATTGCTGGCGCGGGCTGGCCCCGTCGATCGCCTGCGTTTCGATCCCGCGCTGGACCTGCCCCTCCAGCCCGGCGATGCGGACCATCGTGAATTCGTCGAGATTGCTCGCCGAAATCGACAGGAAGCGCAGCCGCTCGAGCAGCGGATAGCGCTCGTTCTCACTCTCCGCGAGCACCCGGCGGTTGAACGACAACCAGCTCAGCTCGCGATTGGTATAGCGGTCCCGGGGCGCGGGGGGCGCCGTGATGCCCGCGTCATTGGCCGGGATGGTGCGGGATGCTTCGACAGTCATGCTGGTGTGGCTTGGGCCATGATCCTCATGTGTGACGCTTGGGTTACAAACTGTCCTATCGTCTCGCTAAAGGAAAGGGATGACCGCTGCATCTTGTTTCCTGAGTGTGCCGCATTTAAGTCGCAATGCACCATGAAGCGTACTCACCTGCCTCTCAACGCCCTGCGCGTTTACGATGCCGCCGCGCGGCATTTGTCCTTCACCCGCGCCGCGGACGAGCTGGCGGTGACGCCCGCCGCCGTGGGCCAGCAGATCCGCGCGCTCGAGGATCACCTCGGCACCGTGCTGTTCCGCCGCACGAGCAAGGGGCTTGAGCTGACGCAGGAAGGCGCCGCGGGCCTCGATGCGCTGCGCGAAGGCTTCCTCAAGTTCGAGGAAAGCGTGTCCGCGATGCAGGCAGGCCAGGCGCTCGACAGCTATACCATCGCCTGTCCGCGCGAATTCTACGCGCAATGGCTGGCGCCGCGGTTGGCGCGGTTCGGCGAGAAGAACCCCGAGATCCGCTTTACCTTTGTCGCCGACGAACATGCCGATTTCACCGAGGCGAACCTCGATTGCGCGATCCGGCTGGTCGACGGCCCGGGCGAGTTGCAGGGGATCGAGCTCGACGAGGCGCGCCGCGTCACCGTGGCTCGCCCCGAAAGCCACGGCGGGGCGCCCGACAAGTGGATCGACTGGGGCCTGCCGCTGCAGGACGGCGTGGCGGCGCATGTCACGGTGTCCAATGCCGGCCAGGCGCTGTCCTCGACGCTGGCGGGGCTGGGCAAGGCGATCCTGCCCGAATTGTTGGCGAAGGACTCGATCGACGCCGGCCTGCTCGAGGTGCTCGACGGCCCGCATACCGGGCGGCGCGCGTACTGGCTGGTCGCACCGACCCCGCAATGGCGGACGAAAAAGGTAAGGGCGCTTGTTGCGTTTCTTTCCGAATAATAACCCGCGCCAAACTATAAATAGATCAATCGGAAAAGAATGCGACTATGATTAGTTGAGTCGCTTACTCCGATTTTGGTCTTTTTCTTGTAGTTGTTCTATTTATTCCCCGGGTAATCGAACCCGGTTTCCTCACATGCTATACAAATTTTTGCCATTTGTTAACCATGGTGAAAAAGCCGTTCTTAACGGTGCGCTGGCTACCTGCTGTCCCACAGGGGGCTACCTATATGATCTGTATGCTGCGCAATCTCTGGAACGACACGAAGGGCAATACCCTGGCGATCTTCGCTGCGGCATTGATCCCGCTGGTCGTCGTCATCGGGAGCAGTCTCGATCTCAGCTTCGCCTATATGGCCAAGGCCAAATTGCAGAACGCCTGCGACGCCGCGGCGCTGGCCGGCCGCCAGTCGATGGACGGCAATCGCTGGACCACCGCGAACGAGGATGAGGCGAAGAAGTTCTTCCAGTTCAATTTCCCCGAAGGCACACTGGGCGCGCAAGACCTCAACTTCGAGATCGACACCGATCCCAACGACAATGCGCAGATCATCGGCGTGGCCAACGCGGTCATTCCGACCTCGCTGATGCATATTTTCGGTTATGACACCGTGCCGATCCAGGCCAATTGCGACGCCAAGCGCGACCTTGGCCATAACGACGTGATGCTGGTGCTCGATACGACCGGCTCGATGGGCAACCGGCCGTCCACCGGCGGCAGCCTCGACAAGATCGATCTCCTGCGCAACGGCACGACAGGTCTGTACCGCGCACTCGACGACAGCGGCAACGGATCGATCACCCGTTTCGGTATCGTGTCCTATTCGCATACGGTGAATGTCGCGCGCAGTTTGCGAAATATGGATATCCTGCAGGAGCAGGAACATTTCGAACGGGTTTACAAGCAACGGGTCTGCTACGACGTAAAGGTCAATGGCAACTGGCGGGACGACTATTGCACCGTCAACACCTACGACGACCGCGATGACATCAGGAGTACGGGTTGGCGGTATCCGTCCAACAACCGGCGGAACTATACTTACAATGCATCCACCGAGTATGAATATCGCACTGTCGACATCGAAGATTCGCAGTGGGGCAGAGGGTATCGGACTACCGAACAGAACCTGACGGCCTTCCGGACCAGCGGCGACGGCTGTATCGAAGAACGGTCCAGCATCGGCCAAACCGTAAGCCCGGTCACGCTGCTCAAGACTGTCAGCCAGAATGATATCGATGCGGTCGCGGCCAACAGCAGCGACACGACCTATCAGTGGGGACGCTACGATCCCGACAGCCAGGAAGGCGAGTCGCAGAGCGGCTGTCCGTCGGAGGCGCAAAAGCTCAAGGTCTACAATAGCGAAACCGCATTCGACAACGCGATCGACGCTGCCACGGCGAATGTGACCGGCGGTACCTATCACGATATCGGCATGTTGTGGGGCGCGCGCTTCCTCTCGCCGACCGGGATGTTTGCTGCCGAAAACCCGACCAAGCACGGCCTTGTCCCGGTGAACCGCCATATCGTCTTCATGACCGACGGCGAACTCGACACCGGCGATACGCTGTACTCGGCCATGGGCATCACCAGGTATCACGAGCGGATCAGCGGGTCGGGTACGCAGGAAGAGAAACATGTCAGCCGGTTCCACTCGATCTGCAACCGGGTGAAGGCGACCGGCACCACCATCTGGGTGATCGCGCTCGACGAGAACGACACCGATGATATCGCGATCTGTGCCACTAGTGCTGCCCATTTTTACACGTCCGACGGTTCCGATCTGGAGCAGATCTTCGAGACGATCGGACGCGGCATCGGCAATCTGAGGCTCACCCGGTGAGCGGGCTGCGTACCAGCCTGCACAAGCTGCGCAGCGACGAGCGCGGTGCGACGATCGTGGAATTCGCGTTCATCGTCGGTCCCATGCTGCTGTTGCTGATGGGGGGCCTCGAACTGGGCTACAACAGCTATGTCCGGTCGACCATGCAGGGCGCGCTCAATGATGCAGCGCGGACCGCGGCGGTGGAATTCCCGATCATCAACGTGCCTGGCAGCACGGTCGAGGAACAGGTCGAAAACCTGATCGAGGAAACGGTCAAGCATGTCGCGCCCAATGCGTCGATCGAGGTGACGCAGAAAAGCTATTTCGAATTCTCCGCCATCGGCAATCCGGAGAAACTGATGACCGACAACAATGGCAACGGGCAATTCGACGCCGACGATAACGATTGCTGGGAAGACGCCAACGGTAATGGCAGCTACGATACCGACGCGGGCAAAACCGGCAATGGCGGCGCGGACGACGTCGTGCTTTACAGCGCGTCGATCAGCACTCCGCGGATCCTGCCGCTGCAGAACTTCCTGCCCGGCGTCGGCCCGACCATGGAGTACACGCTCCAGACCGCGGTCCGTAACCAGCCCTATGACAAGCAGGCAACCGCGGCGGTGATTTGTGCTTGAGTCGCTACGCACCCTCGCCCGCGACACGCGCGGTCTGGCGCTGACCGAGTTCGCCTTCGCGGCGCCGATCTTCCTCATGCTGGTGCTGACCGGGCTCGAGCTGTCGAATCTCGCGCTGTCGCATTTGCGGGTCAGCCAGATGGCAATGACCGTGGCCGACAATGCCGGGCGTGTGACCTCGGGCATCGATGAAGCCAATATCTACGAGGTCTTCACCGGCGCGGACTATGCCTCGAGCGGGCTCGATTTCGAACCCAACGGACGCATGGTGCTCTCCAGCCTCGAACACAATGGCCGGTCCGGCTCGGACGAGGGACAGACGATCGTCTGGCAGCGCTGCTGGGGCGACGATACTTCGGTGACCCCGAGCTATGGCGAACAAGGCGATGGCAAGGACGACGACAGCCTCGAAGACGGTCTGGGCAGGGGGAGCGACCGGATCACGGCGCTTGAAGATACTGCGGTCATGTTCGTCGAAGTGACCTACGATTACCAGCCGCTGGTCTCGACCGGGTTTTTCGATCCGCCGACCATCCGCTACGAAAGCGCGTTCAACGTGCGTGGGCGGCAAAACAATGAAATCAGCAACACGCAGAACCTGACCCGGCTGACCTGCTGAGGCGCTTGCCTCGCGCCTGTTGCGCGCTAGACCTGCGCCGATGACCGCGGTTCCCGAACTTCATACCCCGCGCTTCACGCTGCGCCCGCTGCGCCGTACGGACGCCGCCGCGCTGCTGCCCACGCTGGGCGATCCCGCGCAGTGCCGCTTCCTCACGCGCCCCGCCTTTGCCGACGAGGCCGAGCTGTGGGGCTGGCTCGCCGATCCCGCATGGGACGGGCGCAGCTGGATCGCACAGGATGCCCAAGGCACGGTCGCGGGGCGCTTCGTCGCAGTGCCGGGGCACGAGGAGCGCGTGGTCGAGATCGGCTACATCACCTGCGCCGCCTGGCAAGGACAGGGCGTCGCGCGCGAATGCATGGCGGCGCTGGTCGCGCAGCTCTTCGCCGAGGGCGCGCGCAAGCTCACCGCCGAGATCGATGCCGAAAACCACGCCTCGCTGCGGCTGGCGGAGGCGCTGGGCTTCACCCGCGAGGCGCTGCTGCGCGCACACGAGACGACGCATGAGGGGCTGCGCGACGTGTGCCTCTACGGCCTGCTCGCCAGCGACCCGCGCCCCGCCTGATCAGACGCCGCCGCTCGCCGCTTCGCGCGCGTCGAAATGCGCGAAGATCGCGGCGAGCCCGCCGGGGCGGCTTTCCTCGCGCAGCCGTGCCAGCGCGGGCGCGACCTCGACCCGATATTCCGCCTGCGGCCCGTCCTGCGCGACGTGCTGGCCGCCCAGCCGCTTGATGAAACTGCGCGCGGCCTCGTTTTCCGACAGGACATGCGCACGAAACGCCTCGAGCTGGCCGCCCGCGGCATCGAGCAGCAGCGTCGCGGTCAGCAGCCGGCCGATTCCCAGACCGTGATAGGCATCGACCACGCCGACCGAAAATTCGGCCACCGCATCGCCCTTGTCGGGGCGCATGGCGTGGACCACGCCCATTGCGGGATGATCGGGATCGGACAGGTCGAGCGCGCCCCAGGCGAGGTGGAGCACGCCGTCGGCATCGAGCAGGCGCTCGATCACCCAGTCGGGCGGGCTCGCGCCGCCGGAGAAGAACCGCAGATAGCGTGAGCGCGGGCTCATCCGCGCGATGCCGGCGCGCAGCCGGTCCTCGTCCTTGGGGGTGACCGTGCGGATGCAGATCGTGCGCCCGTCTTCCAAGCGCGTGTGGATCGATGCCTCGCCGCAGCTATGCGAGGCCAGATCCAAAGGGATATTCCCGCTTTCCGCCATTGAAGACCTCCACCCGCACGGCGATCGCCGCATCGAAGGATAGCCTAGGGGTATTCGCGGGTCTGTGCCAGCGGGGAAGGGGCACCCGCCGCAGCGGATGCCCCCGATACCGGCATCAGTCCTGCTTCACGCTCTCGCGGTCCCAGAAGCGCAGCTTGCCGCAAGTCTCGATGAAGCTCGCCGCGGCGTCCTTGCCCGACGAGACATCGACGAAGCCGTCGTCGCGGCGGCTCCACACGCCCGCATTTTCGAACAGCGGCTGGACCGCCGGGACATAGGCGACGAACTTGGCATGCGCGAAGGCATCGTTGACGAAGTCGATGCTCGGCTTGTCCTCGGCGTAGCGCTTGCCGCTGTCCTCGCCCATCACCACCGCGACCGCGTCATAGACCACCGAGGGGCCGCCATCGATCTTCTCGTCGGCTTCCATCAGCTTGCCGTCGGACAGCTTGGCGCCCGCGACATGCGGGGCGATGATTTCCGCCATCGCGCCGGCATCCTTGGCCGCCTGCTGCAGCGCCTTGACCACGCCCGCATCGGCGCCCTCGGCAATGTAGATACCCAGCTTGCGGCCCTTGAAGCTGTCGGGGCCATTCTTGAGGATCGACAGCGCGGGGCTTTCGGGCAGGTCGGTGATCGGCTTGCGCGCGAAGGGCACCTTGTCGGGCAGTTCGGTCAGGCCGATGCCGTCGGCGACGTCCTGCGCCAGGCCTTCGTCGATATGCCGCAGATGGCCGACCATGCGCTTGCGGATATCCATCCGCTGCACTTTCGACAGCTCGAAGGTCAGCGCATTGCCCATATGGGTCTGCTCGACCGGGGTCTGCGAGATGTAGAACTGCCGCGCCTGGCTGTAGTGGTCGGCAAAGGTCGGGCTGCGCTCGCGCACCTTGGCGCCGCTGATCTCGGCCGGATAGGACTGGAAGCCGCGTTCGGCAGAGGCGCGCGGACCGGGATCCACGTCTGCGCCGTCGCCGCTGCCCCAGCTGTTGGGTTCGTAATTCACGCGGCCCTTGGGATTGTGCATCGCCATGTGCCCGTCCTGCTGGAAATGCCGCACCGGGCATTTGGGCGCATTGATCGGCAGGTGCGTGAAGTTGGGCCCGCCGAGCCGCTTGAGCTGCGTGTCGAGATAGCTGAAATTGCGGCCCTGCAGCAGCGGATCGTCCGAATGATCGATGCCGGGCACGATGTTCTGCGTGCAGAAGGCGACCTGCTCGGTCTCGGCGAAGAAATTATCGACATTGGCATCGAGCGTCAGCGTGCCGATAATCTCCACCGGGACCTGTTCTTCCGGAATGATCTTGGTCGCGTCGAGGACGTCGAATTCGAACTGCTCGGCGAATTCCTCGTCGAACACCTGGATGCCGAGGTCCCACTGCGGATAGTCGCCCGCGTCGATCGCGTCCCACATGTCGCGGCGATGGAAGTCGGGGTCCATCCCGTTGACCTTGAGCGCCTCGTTCCAGACCACCGACTGCAGCCCGAGCGAGGGCTTCCAGTGGAACTTGACGAAATGCGCCTTGCCCTCGGCATTGACCAGCCGGAAGGTGTGCACGCCGAAGCCTTCCATGAAGCGGAAAGACCGCGGGATCGTGCGGTCGGACATGATCCACATGACCATGTTCATCGCTTCGGGGCTGAGCGAGATGAAGTCCCAGAAATTGTCATGCGCGGTCTGCGCCTGCGGGAAGCCGCGATCGGGCGCGGGCTTGGCGGCGTGGATCAGGTCGGGGAACTTGATCGCGTCCTGGATGAAAAACACCGGGATATTGTTGCCGACGAGGTCCCAATTGCCCTCGCTGGTGTAGAACTTGGTGGCGAAGCCGCGCACGTCGCGCGCCAGGTCGGGCGAACCCTTGTTGCCCGCCACGGTGGAGAAGCGCGTAAAGGTCGGCACCTTGACGCCTTCCTGGTTGAAGATCGCCGCGCGCGAATATTGCGGGATCGCCTTCTTCAGCTCGAAATGGCCGTGCACCCCGTAGCCGCGCGCATGGACCACGCGCTCGGGGATCCGTTCGTGGTCGAAGTGGAAGATCTTCTCGCGCGCGATCTGGTCTTCGAGCAGCTGCGGCCCGCGCGGACCCGCGCTCAGCCAGTTCTGGTCGTCGGCCACGGGATGGCCCTGCGCGGTGGTCATCACGTGGTCGTCGTCTTGCGGCTTCTGGTGGTTTGCGCCGCCGTCGGAGAGGTCGAATAGGTCTGCCATGGGGTTCCTTCCGTCACATCGTCGGGGGAGGGGGGAGGGGGGACGATACGGGAGATGAACCCGCGACCCGGCCAATCGTTGCAGAGCCCACAATAGTTATGTTGGGCCCGCCCAAGTGCAGATCGCGCGGTTGGTCACCAATCCGCGCCGCAGGCGCGGCAAGGGCGACCGCCCGCCCGAGCTTATGCGAGGAAGCTAAGGCCGCGGATGCGGCCGCCCGGCGCTTGAGGGCCAAACAAAAAGTCGCCGCCCGAGAGCCCCCAACGAGAACTCCCAGACAAAACACTCCCGCTACCTCCCCTTCAGCCACGCCAGCGCGCCGCTCTCCATCCCCTTGAACTTGGGCCAGCCCGCGGGATCGTCGTCCAGCGGCGCGCAGGCGATCGCGGCGTCGCCGGGCAATTGCCACTTGATCCGGTGATAGAGCTTCGAGCGCGTCAGCGGCGAGCGGATCAGCCACAGCCCCTCGGCCAGCGGATGCCCGTCGCCATGCAGGTCGAGCGGCGCCTCGGGCGTGGCCGCGGGATCGTGCCACACGAGGTAGAGCGTGGGCGCCGCGCCCTCGTCATCGGTCGCGTCGGTCGGGGTTTCGTCGGATGTCATGCGCGCTCAACGCACGGGCGGCGCCAAGGTTCGCGCAGCCCGGCGCGCGGCGTGCCTCACAGCAGCGGCCCCAGCACCAGCACGAGCAGCACGACGCCGACCAGCCCGGCGATGAAGATCACGCGGTTGCGGCGCCGGGTGAGGATGATCTCCGCCCCGCGCGCCTTGTCGGCGTCGATATGGATGGGCTCGTCGGGGCGGTGCTGCGGGTCTGCCATGATGGTCTCCTTTACCCCTTCATTGCATGGGGCGACGGGTTGGTTCCGAACGCCGCGCCCCCCGCCAACGCAACATGCCCCCCGGTCAGGCCCCCGCATCCTCCTCCGCCGAACCGCGCCCCGCGCGCACCGCGGCCATCGCCTGCGCGCCCACCTCGCGCAAGCGTTCGCGCTTGTCCGCCGCATTCATCGCCGCCAGCGCCTCCTCGTTCGCGCGCATATGCTCGAGCTTGGCGTTGAGCGAGGCGAGCACCTCCGCCTCGCCCGCGCCCGCCAGCGGCTCCTGCTCGGCCAGCACTTCGGCGCGGATGCTTTCATAGACCGGGTGGCCGGGCTTCAGATCGTGCACGCCATAGCGATCGGGCAGCCGGTGGCGCAGCAGGAAACGCAGCAGCGCATTGTCGGGCTTGTCCCAATGGCCGAGGATTTCGCCGCCCGAGACGATCGGCGTGCGCGTGCCCAGCAGCGCGCGCTCCATCGCCATGTCCTCGAGCCGCGCCGCCCCGCGCTCGAGCGCCGCGTCCCAGGCCCCGGCAAACCCCTCCGCCCCCGGCCGCGCGCGCAGCTTGTACAGCGCCTCGAGGCTCTTCCCGATCCGCTTGGCCGCAACCTTGACGATGCCCGTCGCGGCCAGCGTGGCGACAAAGCGGCGCTGGAGCTCGGGCGTGATCGAATTGCGGCGCGGGGCCGTGTGGAGGAAGGGCGCGAAGGCTAGAAGCGGATCGTCCTCCTCGGGCTCGGGCGCGATGTGCGCGGCGACGGAGGTGGCCTGGCGGGCGATCTTGCGGGTGGGTTCGGTCATCTCTCACCCGTTACGGTGATCGGTGGCTTTTCATCAGTCATTGCGAGGAGCCGCAGGCGACGCGGCGAAGCGTGCTGTCCAAAGGACAATCCAGACACGACGCTCAGTGCCGCTCTGGATTGCTTCGCTGCGCTCGCAATGACTGGGGGTGGAAGCGACGCGCAACATCTCGGTGGCGCGCAAGCGGAGGGCATCGCGCCGTCGTGGCGCGCACCACGATGCGAAGGGATTGCGGGTTTTGTGGGGCGAGGGTGGTCCATGACCCACCCCAAGGTGCACATTCCTGCCAAGTAGGAAAATGCATTTTTGGGGTGGCGAGATCACCGGGCCGAGATGAGGCAAGGCTGACCGGTAGCCCGCGCTGATGCGAGGTAGCCAAGCGATGCGGATGGCGTCTTCCGGGCTTCGAGGGGCGTAAATCAAAAACGGTGAAGTAGGAGAACGGTTTCTCGGTTGCTCGACGTTGAAGAGCCGTTATGTCGGTTTGAAATAATTAGGGTGGGAGAGTCCCGAGGATATGAAAATTGAATCGCAAGATCGCCGCGTGGACGAACTTCTGAAGGCGCACACGTTTATAATTCCTCGATTCCAGCGCGCTTATTCATGGGAGCCAGACCATATTAACGAGTTCTGGAGCGACGTGGTTGATAGCCTATCACAGCCATATTTTATCGGGTCTATGGTCGTATATCGCGTAGGACGTTCAAGTGTTGCCGTTGTTGACGGTCAACAGCGCCTGACGACGATCACAATATTGCTTTGTGCAATTCGCGAGGGTTTCAAATTACTGGACCGCGATGATCTTGCCGAGGGGTTGCAGGCGTATATCGAGCAACGCAATCGAGAAAATAAGACCGAATACGTTCTTCAGACAGAAACTTCATTCCCCTTTCTGCAAGAAGAAGTTCTCAAAAACGGACCCGCCGATGCTCCTTACGACGTCGGTCGCGAAGAGGAGGCCATTCAGAGAGCTTATGATATATTTCGACGCCACATCTCAGATTGCTTGGCCGAATTTCTCGCTAACAGGGAGCAAGATAAAGAGGATAGCTATGATGAAGCTACTGAATGGCTCTCTTCTTTGCGAGACACAGTCTTCGACCTCAACGTTATACTCGTAACCTTAGACAATGAGGATGATGCGTACCTAATATTCGAGACTCTCAATACGAGAGGAAAAGACTTAGCGCTTTCTGACCTCCTGCGAAACCATTTCACAAAGTTCATCAAACCCGAAAGTGGGGTCGATCAATCGAGGTTAAAGTGGTCGAGAGTCCTTGACACTATTAGCTCTGCTCCAATGGAATTAGATCCGGACACTTTCATTGTTCATTCTTGGCAGTCTCGCTACGATTTCGTGACCAAAGCTAAGACGTTTCAGAAGGTTAAGGGTCGTGTCGAAAAGAAAAATGCGAAGTCCCACCTCGATCGCTTCGTAAGCGACGCCACCCATTGGCGCTCGATCTTCGATACTGATTTTGCTTGGAGCAAAACCGAGAAGGAGGCCGCCAGATCGCTTGCCGCCCTCCGCATTTTTAAGGTCGTTCAGCCGACGCCAGGTATCCTATCGCTGATACGATCCTATCGGGATGGAGTGATCAAATATCGGACGTTGCGAGAAGCCATATCACATATTGAGAAGTTCCATTTCGGGTTCAATGCAGTAACATCATCACGGTCATCTGGTGGTATCTCCGGCATGTACTCATCCTTTGGTCGCCAAGTATTTGGCGCTGATGACAGTCAAGAGGTAGGGCTCGCCATCGGGGCGCTTCTTGAAAAGTTGAGAGAGACGCGCTTTTCCGAAAGCGAATTCGATGCCGCTTTCGAGCAGATAATTTTTACGAAAACGCATTCGTCGCAAAAGAGCCTTGTCCAATACGTCTTGAAGAAGGTTTCTAAAACGGAGGGGCAGCCATTTATCGGTGATACGGACGACCTCACCATTGAGCATCTATTGCCCCAATCATCTGCCGAAAAAGGTTTCGGCGACGCCGTTGTCGGTCAAATAGGTAATCTATTGCTCGTTGATGGAGAAACAAATAACCTCCTTTCAACGAAAAGTTTCCAGCGGAAGAAGGATATTCTGATCGAACGCGGCTATAAACTTCCTCAAATACTTTTAGATGCTGAAGAATTGGACGACGATGTAGTCCGTGCGAATACTGCTCGGATAGCTAAGCTGGCTCGAAGCTCAATTTGGAAGGTTTGATTGGAAGGGTCCATTAAAGGAATTGGTTTGTTGGAGGCGGTGTGAAGAAAGACCTAATTGACTGGACAGTCGAACGGTATGCTGCCCGAGGAGGTCGGCCATCCATCGCGGTGATATTCGTCATCGCTATTGGATTAGTTATCGGCATCTGGATGCTATGGGCAGCGCTTGGATGGGCAGTCGCTAGCTGGGCCGGGGCTTACGATATAGGTAACGATGACTCTGCTAGGCGCACGCAGATTGTCGGTGCTTGGGGGGACTCTTTCGGAGGCTTCAATGCCCTTTTTGGAGCTTTGGGGTTTGTAGCCTTGGGCGGCACTTTGTTACTTCAATCTCTAGCGCTTCGCGAGCAGCGGCGAGACCAACATCTTCAACGCTTTGAGTCTACATTCTTTGAGCTTATGGATCTCATGCGAAAGTTGCGTGAGGACCTTCAATTTAGCCAGACGAAATCCTTTCGTGTGGCGGGGGTGGATAAGAAATATCGGCGCCAAAAAAAGCAAACTGGCTTTGATGCAATTAAATTCGCGTTCTACGAAGTGCGTCACTATGTTCTAAAATCGGGTAAGAAAGGAGGTAAGTATCAACGTAAGAAGGTAGCGGGTCATTATGAGAGGATAGTGCATAAGAGATACGAGAGTAGATTTGCTCCATATTTTCGGATCGTGTATACTATACTTTATCGTATCAAGTCTGATGCCACCCTTACTTCTGAACAACAGGCCTATTACGGTAATCTTCTTCGTTCTCAGCTGACTAGCTATGACGTGATGCTCTTAGCCTTCAATGCCACTTCTGGCGTATCAAAGGATTTGAGCGATCTCCTTACTTACTTCCGGTTCCTCAAGTATGTGCCGGCGGGGAGAGGGAGGTCAATATTGCAGGATGTCTATCCTGAGATTGCATTTGAGGCACGCGACTGATCCACTTGACCCCCGTCCTCCATCCCACAATGCGCCCCCGTCCGGTGTAGGAACTGCCTCGCGTCATTCCTCCGCCGGTAAGACGGAGCCGAACATCGTCGGTCATGTCCCAGGGGCCCCCTTTCTCGCCCTCCCTAGGCACCCCACCACGCACCCGCTACGCCAGCACCCATGTGCAACCTCTACCGCATGACCAAACCCAACTCCGAAGTCGCGCGCTGGTTCGATGCGATCGACCAGCTTGGCGGGGCGAATTTCGGGGAGGAGGTCTTTCCCGGCTATCCCGGCGCGGTGGTGGCCGAGGGGGCGCTTGTCTTGATGACGTGGGGCTTCCCGCTCAGCCGCAAGGGCGCGAAGGGGCAGCCGCTCAAGCCGAAGCCGGTCAACAATACGCGCGCCGACAAGCTCGACGGCTTTTTCTGGCGCTACAGCTTCGAGGAACGGCGTTGCCTTATCCCGCTTACCGCGTGGGCGGAGGCCGAAGGGCCGAAGGGCGGCAAGACGCGGAGCTGGCTCTCGGATCCCGATGGCGGATTGCTCGCCGCAGCCGGGGTCTGGCGCGATAGCGACGAATGGGGCCGGTGCTACTCGATGGTGATGACCGAGGCGGCAGGCCCGGCGGCCGATTGTCACGACCGCATGCCGGTGATCCTCGCCCCCGACGATTATGGCACATGGACAGGGGGCGATGCAGAGGCGGCGCGGGGGCTGTGCCGGGCGTGGACCGGGCCGCTGGCGCTCGACCGGACGCAGCAACCGTGGGCGGGCGGCGCGGCGCAGGCTACGCTCCTGTAGGACCCTTGACCGCGCACCCCCATCCCACTATGTGCGCCCCCATCCGGTGTAGGAACCGCCTCGCGTGATTCCCTCGTCGGTCAGATAGAGCTGAACATTGCCGGTCATGTCCCGGGGCCTGGTGCATCATGCACTCGGGCTCTTTTCTATTGCAGCGATCCTCATGGGAACGCTCGGGGCAGCCGTCAAAGTAACCCGGTGGCCGTGTGGGCCGTGGGTGGAGTGTTTCAGTTCAGTCGTCATTCCAGCGAACGCTGGAATCTCGTGCCGCCTGCCTCGCGCTTGCGGAAACGGACTCCGGCTTTTCCCTGCCTTCGCAGGGACAGGCGCCGGGGTGACGCTGGACCAAATCACACCACCGATAACCCGCTAGTCGCCGCCATCACACGGTGAAGAGAGAACTCATGCCGACGATCAACCAGCTGGTCCGCAAGGGCCGCGTTCCGCAGAAGGCCAAGAGCAAGGTCCCTGCGATGGAACAGAACCCGCAGAAGCGCGGTGTCTGCACCCGCGTCTACACGACGACCCCGAAGAAGCCGAACTCGGCTCTGCGTAAAGTGGCCAAGGTCCGCCTGACCAACCAGCGCGAAGTCATCTCCTACATCCCCGGCGAAGGCCACAACCTGCAGGAACACAGCGTCGTGCTGATCCGCGGCGGGCGTGTGCGCGACCTTCCCGGCGTGCGCTACCACGTGCTGCGCGGCGTGCTCGACACGCAGGGTGTCAAGGACCGCAAGCAGAGCCGTTCGAAGTACGGCGCCAAGCGGCCCAAGTAAGGGGTTAGGTTTTTGTGGGTGCGCTGACGACATCCGTCGTCAGCTACGGCACCGGCCCGCTCCCCCACCCGGCCACCCAAGGCATTATCCTTCTAGGGTAGCCGGGTGGGGAAGCGGACCGGCACCGAAGGCCCAAGGTTTCAACGCGGGGACAGTCTTCTCCTCCGCCCGGACACCATACGAAGGTAGTCTCTGGGTGGCCGGGCGGGGGAGAGGGCTGGCACCGCAAGGCGGATCGGATGATCCGCCGCACTCCGAAGGAGTTTGAAAAAATGTCACGTCGTCGTCGTCCCGAGAAGCGGGAAATCCTGCCCGATCCCAAGTTTGGTGATCAGGTGCTGTCGAAGTTCATGAACAACCTGATGTATGACGGCAAGAAAGCCGTCGCCGAAGGCATCGTTTACACCGCGCTCGACGTGGTCGAGGCCAAGGCCAAGGCGAACCCGGTGGAAATGTTCCACACCGCGCTGGAAAACATCAAGCCGCAGGTCGAAGTGCGTTCGCGCCGTGTCGGCGGTGCGACCTACCAGGTGCCCGTCGAAGTGCGCCCCGAACGCGCGCAGGCGCTGGCCATCCGCTGGCTGATCACCGCGGCGCGCGGGCGTCCGGAAACCACCATGTCGGCACGCCTCTCGGGCGAGCTGATGGATGCCGCCAACAACCGCGGCAATGCGGTCAAGAAGCGCGAAGACACGCACCGCATGGCGGACGCCAACCGCGCCTTCTCGCACTACCGCTGGTAGGGCGCCCTGCTTGTGAGGCCGGGGGAGGGGGTTTCCTTCCCCGCGGTCTTCAAGCGGTCATACTGATACCCATATGGGGCGTGCAGCTGCGCTAACCCCGAAATCGAGGAAATCCACATGGCTCGCGAATATCCGCTGGAGCGGTACCGCAACATCGGCATCATGGCCCACATCGATGCCGGCAAGACCACCACGACCGAGCGTATCCTCTACTACACCGGCAAGTCCTACAAGATCGGCGAAGTCCATGACGGCGCCGCGACGATGGACTGGATGGAGCAGGAGCAGGAACGCGGCATCACCATCACCTCGGCCGCGACCACCACGTTCTGGCAGAACGAGGACGGCAAGGGCGAAAAGCACCGCATCAACATCATCGACACCCCCGGGCACGTCGACTTCACCATCGAAGTCGAACGCTCGCTGCGCGTGCTCGACGGTGCGGTGGCGGTGTTCGACGGCGTGGCCGGGGTCGAACCCCAGTCCGAAACCGTCTGGCGCCAGGCCGACAAGTACGGCGTCCCGCGCATGTGCTTCATCAACAAACTCGACCGCACCGGCGCCGATTTCTACTACTGCGTCCAGTCGATCATTGATCGTCTCGGCGCGACCCCGCTGGTGTTGTATCTCCCGATCGGCGCGGAAAGCGATCTGTCGGGCGTGGTCGACCTGGTCAACAACCGCGGTATCGTCTGGGAAAACGACGGCCTCGGCGCTGACTTCAAGTATGTCGACATCCCCGCCGACCTGGCCGACAAGGCCGCCGAATATCGCGAAAAGCTGATCGAGACCGCCGTCGAACAGGACGACGACGTGATGGAAGCCTATCTCGAAGGCGAGGAACCCGATGCGGCAACGCTCAAGAAGCTGATCCGCAAGGGCACCATGGCGCGCGACTTCGTGCCGGTGATCTGCGGTTCGGCGTTCAAGAACAAGGGCGTCCAGCCCCTGCTCGATGCGATCGTCGATTACATGCCGTCGCCGCTCGACGTTCCGGCCATCAAGGGCGTCCTGCCCGACAGCGATGAGGAAGACACGCGCGCATCGTCCGACGACGCGCCGTTCTCCGCGCTCGCGTTCAAGATCATGAACGATCCCTTCGTGGGCTCGCTCACCTTCACCCGTATCTACTCGGGTCACCTCACCAAGGGCAGCGTCCTGAACTCGGTGAAGGACAAGAAGGAAAAGATCGGCCGCATGCTGCTGATGCACTCGAACAACCGCGAAGACATCGACGAGGCATTCGCCGGCGATATCGTCGCGATTGCCGGCCTGAAGGAAACCACCACCGGCGATACGCTGTGCGATGCCTCCAAGCCGATCATCCTCGAGCGCATGGAATTCCCCGATCCGGTTATCGAACTGTCGGTGGAACCCAAGACCAAGGCCGACCAGGAAAAGATGGGCGTCGCGCTCAACCGCCTGGCTGCCGAGGATCCGAGCTTCCGCGTCACCACTGACCACGAATCGGGCCAAACGATCATCAAGGGCATGGGCGAGCTTCACCTCGACATTCTCGTCGATCGCATGAAGCGCGAATTCAAGGTCGAAGCCAATGTCGGTGCACCGCAGGTTGCTTACCGCGAATATCTCGGCAAGCCGGTCGACGTCGATTACACCCACAAGAAGCAGTCGGGTGGCTCGGGCCAGTTCGGCCGCGTCAAGGTCAAGATCACCCCGGGTGAGCGCGGCCAGGGCTTTGTCTTCGAAGACAGCATCAAGGGCGGTAACATTCCGAAGGAATACATCCCGGCCATTGAGAAGGGTTTCCGCGAGCAGGCCGAAAGCGGCCATCTCGTCGGCTTCCCGATCATCGACTTCACCGTCGAACTGTATGACGGTGCCTACCATGACGTCGACTCGAGCGCGATCGCGTTCGAAATCGCCGGCCGTGGCGCCATGCGCGAAGTCGCTGACCGTGCCGGCATCAAGCTGCTCGAACCGATCATGAAGGTCGAGGTCGTGACCCCCGAGGACTATCTCGGCGACGTCATCGGCGATCTCAACAGCCGTCGTGGCCAGATTCAGGGCACCGACAGCCGCGGCAACGCACAGGCTGTCGAAGCCAACGTGCCGCTCGCGAACATGTTCGGTTACGTCAACGAGCTGCGCTCGTTCACGCAGGGCCGCGCCCAGTACTCGATGCAGTTCAGCCACTACGACGAGGTCCCGGCAAACGTCGCGGCCGAGGTCAAGGAGAAGCTTGCGTAAGCCAGCTTTGAGGTCTAGGGGCGGCGCCTGATTCAGCGGGCGCCGTTTCCTCCCCGCATAAATCCCAAATTTTAAGACAGAGGTTATTGGAAAATGGCGAAGGAAAAGTTCGAGCGTAACAAGCCGCACGTCAACGTGGGCACCATCGGTCACGTCGACCATGGCAAGACCACGCTGACCGCGGCGATCACCAAGGTTCTCGGTTCGGCCGTCGACTTTGCAAACATCGACAAGGCTCCCGAAGAGCGCGAGCGTGGCATCACCATCTCGACCGCACACGTCGAGTATGAAACCGACAATCGCCACTACGCTCACGTCGATTGCCCGGGTCACGCCGACTACGTGAAGAACATGATCACCGGTGCCGCCCAGATGGACGGCGCGATCCTGGTCGTGAACGCAGCCGACGGCCCGATGCCCCAGACCCGCGAGCACATCCTGCTTTCGCGTCAGGTCGGCGTTCCGGCTCTGGTCGTGTACATGAACAAGGTTGACCAGGTCGACGACGAGGAAATCCTCGAACTCGTCGAACTGGAAGTTCGCGAACTGCTCAGCGAATACGGCTTCGATGGCGACGATATCCCCATCATCAAGGGTTCGGCTCTGGCCGCACTCGAAGGCCGTGATCCGGAAATCGGCGAAAACTCCATCAAGGAACTGATGGCTGCCGTCGACGAGCACATCCCGCAGCCGGAACGTCCGGTCGACAAGCCCTTCCTGATGCCGATCGAAGACGTGTTCTCGATCTCGGGTCGTGGTACGGTTGTCACCGGCCGCGTCGAAAGCGGTATCGTGAACGTTGGCGACGAATGCGAAATCGTCGGCATCAAGGACACCACCAAGACGACCGTCACCGGCGTTGAAATGTTCCGCAAGCTGCTCGATCGCGGCGAAGCTGGCGACAACATCGGTGCCCTGATCCGCGGTGTTGCCCGTGAAGACGTCGAGCGTGGCCAGGTCCTCGCAAAGCCCGGTTCGGTTACGCCGCATACCGAGTTCAGCGCCGAAGTTTACGTCCTGTCGAAGGACGAAGGCGGCCGTCACACGCCGTTCTTCGCGAACTATCGTCCGCAGTTCTACTTCCGCACCACCGACGTCACCGGCGAAGTGATCCTTCCCGAGGGCACCGAAATGGTGATGCCGGGCGACAATGTGACGATCAACGTCAAGCTGATCGCACCGATCGCCATGGACGAAGGTCTGCGCTTCGCAATCCGCGAAGGCGGCCGCACCGTCGGCTCGGGCGTCGTGGCGAACATCACGAAGTAAGCTTCGCTTACCCCTAACCAAATCGCTGGCCCGCTCCTCTTCAAGAGGGGCGGGCCTTCGGTTTTCTGGGGCCTGATCGGCACCAGAGGCACGGCCCGCCGTGTCATATTCCGCCTTATGGCTGCAGGGCGGAATTGAGGGGTTGCCAGATTGGGGACTCACCCGTATATGCGCGGCCACAGACAAGGATTCGCCGCTTGGCAATCCTTGGCACAACCAATTCAACAAAGGCCGCCCGTCCCGGGAAACCGGACAAAGCGGGGCGGGCTTTTCTTTTTGTGGGCCGCTATCGGTCCATTGGCTCTTTCGCATCGGTGTAGGTAATGGAAGCTCAGAATATCCGCATTCGCCTCAAGGCGTTCGACCATCGCGTTCTCGACCAGGCAACTGGCGAAATCGCAGACACCGCGCGTCGTACGGGTGCTCTTATTCGTGGCCCCATTCCCATGCCGACGCGTATCGAGAAGTTCACCGTGAACCGCGGCCCGCACATCGACAAGAAGTCGCGCGAGCAGTTCGAGGTGCGCACCTACAAGCGGCTGCTCGACATCGTGCAGCCCAACGCCCAGACCGTCGATGCGCTGATGAAGCTCGACCTGGCCGCGGGTGTGAACGTGGAAATCAAGCTCGCCTAAGAGTTTGCCGCAAGTTTCCGTGGATGCGGGACTTGCCGTCTGCCCGGCAGGACGTTAACCGGCCGGGATAGTTTCGGGGCGCTCGATAGCCCCGCCAGGCCGCAAGGCCCGGCAAGACATCGGGATACCGCCGGATTATCCGGGTCTGCGTCCCCCGTCTCGCTTCCCAGGCTTCGTGCCGCGGAAGCACTCAGCCCGGACGGGGCGACGCATCATAAAATGGGCTGGCAAGCACCTCGGATGGGCCGGGGTGCCTCTGTGTTAGGAGTTTTACGATGCGCACTGGCGTTATCGCAAAGAAAGTCGGGATGACCCGCCTCTTCCAGGAGGACGGTCGGCACGTGCCGGTTACCGTTCTTGCGCTGGAAAATTGCCAGGTTACCGCTCACCGTACTGCCGATCGCGATGGTTACTTCGCGGTCCAGGTCGGTTCGGGCGAGGCCAAGCAGAAGAATGTCAACAAGCCGCAGCGCGAAGCCTTTGCCAAGGCGGGCGTCGAGCTGAAGATGAAGGTTGCGGAATTCCGTGTCGAGGCCGAGGATGCTCTGCTTCCCGTCGGCGCGCGCATTTCGGCTGAACACTTCATTGCCGGCCAGAAGGTCGACATCACCGGTCACACGCAGGGCAAGGGCTTTGCCGGCGCGATGAAGCGCTGGGGCTTCGGTGGTCTGCGGGCTACCCACGGTGTCTCGCTCTCGCACCGTTCGCACGGTTCGACGGGTAACCGTCAGGATCCGGGCCGCGTGTTCAAGGGCAAGAAGATGGCCGGCCACATGGGCGACCGTCAGCGCACCCAGCAGAACCTCGAGATCGTTCGCACGGACGCCGATCGCGGCCTGCTCTTCGTCAAGGGCTCGGTCCCGGGCGCGAAGAACGGCTGGCTGCTGGTCAAGGACGCGGTCAAGATCGACCACGGTGAACTGCCGTTCCCGGGCGTGATGTATCGCAACCGCGACGAGTTCGAGCATGAAGAAGCCGCTGCAGGCCTGGTCGAGAGCTCGGCCGAGCACGAAGTCGGGACGGAAGTTTCCGCCGACCAGCAGGCCAAGCTGCTCAAGGAACAGGACGCCGGTGCCGACACCGAATCCACCACCGATACGCCCGCAGCCGACACCGGCGCGGACGATAGCAAGGAGGGCTGATCCGTGAAGGTGAAGGTCCAGAAAATCGACGGCAAGGCGTCGGGCGACATCGAATTGAACGATGACGTGTTCGGTATCGAACCGCGCGCCGACATCCTGCATCGTGTTGTCACCTGGCAGCTCGAGAACCGCCGCGGCACCGCCCGCCCGACGCGTGAGCGTTCGGACGTGGCGCGCACCGGCAAGAAGTGGGGTCGCCAGAAAGGCGGCGGCACGGCTCGTCACGGCGATCGCGCTGCTCCGATCTTCATCGGCGGCGGTAAGGCTCACGGCGCGCGCAAGCGTGACTTCGAGCAGTCGCTGAATAAGAAGGTCCGGGCACTCGGTCTCAAGATGGCTCTGTCGAGCAAGGCGAAGGATGGCCTCGTTGTCATCGACAGCCTCGAACTGACGGACGCCAAGACCAAGGCGCTCAAGGCGCACTTCGACAAGGCTGGCTGGAACGGCAAGGTCCTCGTGATCGACGGCGAAAGCGTCAATGACGGTTTCAGCAAGGCTGCCAGCAACCTGCCCGGCGTCAATGTGCTGCCGGCCATGGGTGCCAACGTTTACGACATCCTGAAGCACGACACGCTGGTCCTTACCAAGGACGCGGTCGAAAAGCTGGAGGCCCGTTTCAATGGCTAAAAAGCAGGAAGTGGAAGCGCGTCACTACGACGTCGTGCTCGCACCGCACATCACCGAGAAGGCCACGCTGGCGTCGGAACACAACGCCGTCGTCTTCAAGGTCGCCAACGATGCCACCAAGCCGCAGATCAAGGAAGCGATCGAGGCGATCTTCGGTGTCAAGGTAATGGGCGTGAACACCATCGTGACGAAGGGCAAGACCAAGCGCTGGAAGGGCAGGCCCTACAAGCGCACGGACATGAAGAAAGCCATCGTCACCCTGAAAGACGGCGATTCCATCGACGTCACCAGCGGTATCTGAGGGGCTAGAGAGAAATGGCACTCAAGAATTACAAACCCACGAGCCCGGGCCGTCGCGGCCTGATCCTCGTCGACAAGTCGGGGCTCTACAAGGGCAAGCCGGTCAAGTCGCTCGTCGAAGGCAAGCGCAAGACCGGTGGCCGCAACAACAAGGGTCATGTCACCTCGCGCGGCATGGCTGGCGGTCACAAGCAGAAGTACCGTTATGTCGACTTCAAGCGTCGCAAGTGGGACGTCGAAGGGACCGTCGAACGGCTCGAGTATGACCCGAACCGGACTGCGTTCATCGCGCTGGTGAAGTATACCGACGGCGAACTGGCCTATATCCTCGCTCCGCAGCGTCTCGCTGTCGGCGACAAGGTCATCGCTGCCGAGAAATGCGACACCAAGCCCGGCAACGCCATGCTGCTCGGCCAGATGCCGGTCGGCACGATCTGCCACAACGTTGAAATGAAGCCGGGCAAGGGCGGCCAGATCGCCCGCGCTGCAGGGTCCTATGTTCAGCTGGTCGGTCGTGACCGCGGCATGGTCATCGTGCGTCTCAACAGCGGCGAGCAGCGTTACCTGCGCGCCGACTGCATGGGCACCGTTGGCGCCGTGTCGAACCCGGACAACCAGAACCAGAACCTGGGCAAGGCCGGTCGTCGTCGCTGGATGGGCATCAAGCCGCTGACCCGCGGTGTCGCCAAGAACCCGGTCGACCATCCGCATGGCGGCGGTGAAGGCCGCACCAGCGGTGGCCGTCATCCGGTCACTCCGTGGGGCAAGCCGACCAAGGGCGCCCGTACCCGCAAGAACAAGCAGACGGACAAGATGATCATCCGTTCGCGCCACGCGAAGAAGAAGAGGTAATCCGACATGGCTCGTTCCGTCTGGAAAGGTCCGTTCGTCGAGCTCAGCCTTCTCAAGAAGGCTGAGACCGCTCAGGACGCGGGTGCCAACAAGCCGATCAAGACCTGGTCGCGCCGTAGCACCATCCTGCCGCAATTCGTTGGTCTGACGTTCAACGTCTACAACGGTCACAAGTTCATCCCGGTCTCCGTTTCGGAAGAGATGGTCGGCCACAAGCTCGGTGAGTTCGCACCTACGCGTACTTTCCCGGGTCACGCCGCCGACAAGAAGGGCAAGCGCTGATGAGCAAGCAGAAAGCACCCCGTCGCGTGGCGGACAACGAGGCGCTGGCCGTCGCTACCACGATCCGTGGTTCGGCGCAGAAGCTCAATCTCGTTGCCGGCCTGATCCGCGGCAAGAAGGCCGAAGAGGCGCTCAACATCCTCGCTTTCTCGAAGAAGGCGATGGCGAAGGACGCCACCAAGGTTCTTGCATCGGCGATCGCCAATGCGGAAAACAACCACAACCTCGATGTCGACGCACTGGTCGTTGCCGAGGCTTCGGTGGGCAAGTCGATCACGATGAAGCGCTTCCACACGCGTGGTCGCGGCAAGTCGACGCGCATCCTGAAGCCGTTCAGCCGCCTTCGTATCGTCGTTCGCGAGCAGGAAGAGGCGTAAGATGGGCCAGAAGAGCAATCCGATCGGTCTGCGCCTGCAGATCAACCGCACCTGGGACAGCCGCTGGTACGCCGAAGGGCGCGACTATGCCAAGCTGCTCAGCGAAGACATCAAGCTGCGCAAGCACATCGTCGACAGCCTGCCGCAGGCAGCGATCTCGAAGGTCGTGATCGAGCGTCCGGCCAAGCTGTGCCGCATCTCGATCTATGCCGCCCGTCCGGGCGTCATCATCGGCAAGAAGGGCGCGGACATCGAAAAGCTGCGCACTAAGCTGTCGAGCATGACCGACAGCGAAGTGAAGCTGAACATCGTCGAAATCCGCAAGCCGGAAATCGATGCCAAGCTCGTCGCCCAGGGCATTGCCGACCAGCTGATCCGCCGTGTCGCCTTCCGCCGCGCGATGAAGCGCGCCGTGCAGTCGGCTCTCCGCCTTGGCGCGGAAGGCATCAAGATCGTGTGCGGCGGCCGTCTCGGCGGTGCTGAAATCGCGCGTGTCGAATGGTATCGCGAAGGCCGCGTTCCGCTCCACACGCTGCGTGCCAACGTCGACTATGCGGAAGCCGAAGCGCTGACCGCCTACGGGATCATCGGCATCAAATGCTGGATCTTCAAGGGCGAAATCTTGGCGCATGACCCGACCGCCCAGGACCGCCTGATGATGGAAGCCCAGACCTCGGGCGTCCGTCCGGCGCGCTGATTGCAGGATTAGGAAAGAACCATGCTGCAACCGAAGAAAACCAAGTACCGCAAGGCGTTCAAGGGCAAGATCCATGGCAAGGCCAAGGGTGGCACCACGCTGAATTTCGGGTCCTACGGCCTGAAGGCGATGGAACCCGAGCGGATCACCGCGCGCCAGATCGAAGCGGCTCGCCGTGCGATCACGCGTCACATCAAGCGTCAGGGACGTTTGTGGATCCGCATCTTCCCCGATGTGCCGGTGTCGAAGAAGCCTGCCGAAGTCCGTCAGGGTAAGGGCAAGGGCTCGATCGAATACTGGGCTGCACGGGTCAAGCCGGGCCGCATCCTGTTCGAACTCGACGGCGTCGCCGGCCCGCTGGCCGCCGAAGCGTTCGAGCGCGCAGCGATGAAGCTGCCGATCAAGACCAAGGTCGTTGCCCGTCTGGGCGACACCTCGCACCTGGGAGGCGAATGATGGCCAAGACCGAAGACCTGCGCCAGAAGTCGGACGACCAGCTGGCCGAAGAGCTGACCACGCTCAAGCGCGAAGCGTTCAACCTCCGCTTCCAGGCGGCGACGAACCAGCTCGAGGCCCCGGCCCGCATCCGCGAAGTGCGCCGCACGATCGCCAAGATCAAGACGCTGCAGAGCGAGCGCACGCGCTCGGCTGAAGCGAAGGCTTAAGGAGTAGACCATGCCCAAGCGTATCCTGATCGGGACCGTCACCTCCGACAAGACCGACAAGACCGTTACCGTGCTCGTCGAACGCAAGGTGAAGCATCCCCTCTACGGGAAGATCATCCGTCGTTCGAAGAAGTACCATGCCCATGACGCGCAGAACGAGTTCACGCTCGGCGATGTCGTGCGCATCGAAGAAACCAAGCCGATCTCCAAGACCAAGACCTGGCAGGTGATCGATCGCGTTACCGCAGGTGGCACGCAGGCTGTCGAGGCGAACCTCGACGTCGAAGCCGCCGGTAACTGAGCTTTTATTGACGTAGGAACTGCCGGGCAAACGTCCCGGCAAGCCATTGAGAAGGAACCGGATCGATGATCCAGATGCAATCCAATCTCGACGTCGCGGACAACAGCGGCGCCAAGCGCGTCCAGTGCATCAAGGTACTGGGCGGCTCCAAGCGCCGGACTGCTTCCGTAGGCGACGTGATCGTGGTTTCCGTCAAGGAAGCCCAGCCGCGCACCAAGGTGAAGAAGGGCGATGTCCATCGCGCTGTCATCGTGCGCACGAAGAAGGACGTCCGCCGCCCCGATGGCAGCGTGATCCGCTTCGACAGCAACGCCGCGGTGCTCGTGAACAAGAGCGAAGAACCGATCGGCACCCGTATCTTCGGCCCGGTCGTGCGCGAACTGCGCGGTCGCGGTTTCATGAAGATCATCTCGCTTGCTCCGGAGGTGCTGTAATGGCCGCCGCAAAGATCAAGAAGGGTGACAGCGTCGTCGTCCTGTCCGGCAAGGACAAGGGCAAGACCGGCACCGTCGCGAAGGTCATGCCCAAGGATGGCAAGATCGTCGTCGAAGGCGTCAACATCGCCGCGCGTCACCGCAAGCCGACCCAGCAGAACCCGCAGGGTGGCATCGACCGTTTCGAAGCGCCGATGCACATCAGCAAGGTTGCGCTGGCCGATCCGAAGGATGGCAAGCCCACGCGCGTCCGTTTCCAAGACCAGGACGGCAAGAAGGTTCGTGTCGCCGTAAAGTCCGGAGAGACTATCGATGGCTGATTATACGCCCCGCATGCGCAAGCGCTACGACGACGAGATCGTCAAGGCGATGACCGAGAAGTTCGGCTACAAGAACGCTCTTGAAGTCCCCAAGCTGGAAAAGATCACGCTCAACATGGGTGTGGGCGAAGCCAGCCAGGACAAGAAGAAGGTTCAGACTGCAGCCGAGGAAATGGCGCTGATCGCCGGCCAGAAGCCGGTTATCACCAAGGCCAAGAAGTCGATCGCGCAGTTCAAGCTGCGTGAAGGCATGCCGATCGGTTGCAAGGTCACCTTGCGCCGCGACCGCATGTACGAGTTCACGGACCGTCTGGTGACCGTGGCCATGCCGCGTATCCGAGATTTCCGCGGCCTCAACCCGAAGTCGTTCGACGGCCGTGGCAACTATGCCATGGGCCTGAAAGAACAGATCATCTTTCCCGAGATCAGCTACGACCAGATCGACAAGGTCCGGGGGATGGACATCATCGTAACCACGACGGCGAAGACCGACGAAGAGGCGCGCGAATTGCTCCGCCTGTTCGGTTTCCCGTTCCCGGCCGAAGTGTCGGAAGAGAAGGAGGCGGCGTGAGCCGCTAATAGAGGAACTTAAGTCCAATGGCGAAACTGAGTTCGATCAACAAGAACGAGCGTCGTAAGAAGCTCGTCAAGCAGTACGCGGAAAAGTTTGCGAAGCTGAAGGCTATCGCTGACGATGAATCGCTCGACGAGACCGAACGCCTGATGGCGCGTCTCAAGATGGCGGAACTGCCGCGTAACGCGAACCCGACCCGGGTGCGCAATCGCTGCTCCACCACCGGCCGCCCCCGCGGCTATTACCGCAAGTTCGGTCTCAACCGTATCGAACTGCGCGACCTCGGCAACAAGGGCCTGATTCCAGGCCTGACCAAGTCGAGCTGGTGAGGTAAAGACAGATGGCTATGACCGATCCCCTGGGTGACATGCTCACCCGCATCCGCAACGGCCAGCGCGCGAAGAAGGACAGTGTCCTTTCGCCCGCCAGCAAGCTGCGTGCGAACGTTCTCGAAGTGCTTCAGCGCGAAGGCTACATCCGTGGCTACAGCGAAGACGCTTCGGCCAAGCACGCACAGCTGCGGATCGAACTGAAATATTTCGAGGGCGAACCTGCGATCAAGCACGTTGCCCGCGTCTCCAAGCCGGGCCGCCGCGTCTATTCGGGTTCGAAAGAACTCCCGATCGTGCGCAACGGCCTTGGCATCACCATCGTCTCGACGCCCAAGGGTGTGCTTTCGGACGCCGAAGCGCGCACCGAAAACGTCGGCGGCGAAGTGCTGGCGGAGGTGTTCTGATGAGCCGCATCGGCAAAAGGGCGGTAGCGATCCCGAGCGGGGTCACTGCCAACATCGATGGGAAGACGCTCAGCGTTAAGGGGCCTAAGGGCACCCTCGACATGGGTCTGTCCGACCTGATCGAATACACGCTCGAAGACGGCGAGATCTCGGTTAAGCCGGCCAACGATACCCGCGCTGCCCGCAACCACTGGGGCATGCAGCGCACCATGGTATCGAACCTGGTCGAAGGCGTGACCGAAGGGTTCACCAAGGTCCTCGAGATCAATGGTGTCGGTTACCGTGCGCAGGCGCAGGGCAAGAAGCTCAAGCTTCAGCTCGGCTACTCGCATGATGTCGACCTCGATGTGCCGGAAGGCCTCGAGGTGAAGACCCCTGACCAGACCACCATCGAGATCAGCGGTATCGACAAGCAGGCCGTGGGCCAGTTTGCGGCGAACGTCCGCAAGTGGCGCAAGCCCGAACCCTACAAGGGCAAGGGCATCAAGTACCGCGGCGAGTATATCTTCCGCAAGGAAGGGAAGAAGAAGTAAGATGGCCAAGCTCTCTCTCTTTGAACGTCGCCGTCGCCGCGTCCGCACCGCGCTTCGCAACGTGTCGGGTGGCAAGCCCCGCCTGTCGGTGCACCGCACCGGCCAGCACATCTACGCGCAGATAATCGACGACGCCGCGGGCAAGACCCTCGCCGCCGCTTCGACGCTCGGCACGAAGAACTCGGGCGCCAATGTCGATGCGGCCAAGAAGGTCGGCACCGACATCGCCGCTGCTGCCAAGAAAGCCGGCGTGACCACCGTCGTCTTCGATCGCGGCGGCTTCCTGTTCCATGGCCGCGTCAAGGCGCTGGCCGACGCCGCTCGCGAAGGCGGGCTGGAGTTCTGATGATGGCTGACGAAAACAAGACCGAAAACACCGAAGCCGAAACCAAGGTCGAAGAGACCAAGGTTGAAGCGACTCCGGCCAAGGCCGAAACCGAAGCTCCCGTCACGAAGGAAGAGCCGGCTGTCGCCGACACGCCTTCGGAAGCAGCTGCCAACCAGAGCCCCGCCCAGGGTGCCGAAGGTCAGCCGCGCGAACGTCAGGGCCGTGGTGGCCGTGACAATCGCGGTGGTGGCGGCGGTGGCCGTGGCCGTGGTGGCCGCGACAACAACCGTCGTGGCGGACGCCGCGAGGAAGAAGACGACGGCATCATCGAGAAGCTCGTCCACATCAACCGCGTCAGCAAGACGGTGAAGGGCGGTAAGCGCTTCGGTTTTGCTGCACTCGTGGTTGTCGGTGACGGCCAGGGCCGCGTTGGCTTCGGCAAGGGCAAGGCTCGCGAAGTGCCCGAAGCGATCAGCAAGGCGACTGCCGCTGCGCGCAAGAAGATGGTCCGTGTCCCGCTGAAGGAGGGCCGCACCCTCCATCACGACGGCAAGGGTCACTTCGGTGCCGGCAAGGTCACCGTCCGCACGGCGCCTCCGGGTACCGGCATCATCGCCGGTGGTCCGATGCGCGCCGTGTTCGAGAGCCTCGGCGTTGCCGATGTGGTGACCAAGTCGGTCGGCACCTCGAACCCCTACAACATGATCCGCGCCACTTTCGACGCGCTGACCACGCAGACTTCGCCGAAGTCGGTGGCCCAGCGTCGTGGCAAGAAGGTTGCCGACTTGCTCGGCCGCGGTGGTTCTTCCGAGGCCGAGGCTGAAGCCGACGCCGCGGCAGTCGTGGAGTAAGAACGATGGCCAAAGCGAAAACCGTCAAGATCAAGCAGATCGGTTCGCCGATCCGCCGCCCGGAAAGCCAGCGCCAGATCCTCATCGGTCTGGGTCTCAACAAGCTGCACAAGGTTGTTGAGCGTCAGGACACCCCCGAGGTGCGCGGCGCGATCGCCAAGATCCCGCATCTGGTGACCGTGGTCGACTAGACGACCGGGTCATACCGAATTGAAGGGCCGGGCAACGCGAGACGTTGTCCGGCCCTTTTTTATTGGTCGGCGGGGGCGCGGCAATGGCCGTAGACCACAACCTCGATGTCCCAGCCCTCGAGGAGGGGCTGCGACGCCACCTTGCGGCAGTTCCGCTTGGCATAGGCGCGCACGAGCTTGCTGGTGGCGGTATTGGTAACCCTGGTGGTGCGGTCGACGATCGCGCCGGGGCGCTGCGCCAGGAGCCGCTCGACCTCGCTCAGCGTGGCGATGTGGCTGACATCGCTCTCGGATGCCTGGTGCAAATGATTGGGGAATGCGAGCGGCGTGGGAAACCGCGATCCGGTGAGCGTGTAGAGCAGCGGCGGGCCGTCATAGATCAGCAGCGGGCCGTCGCCCTTGCTCCGCTCGATGGCGGCGGCGAGCCTGGACATGGCGGCGCGGGCCTCGCGGGTTTCCGCAAAACCGAAGAACGGATGGAAAAGGACCGGCATCACCGCCGCAATGCCGAGCAGCACGGCCCCCGTTCTTGGCCAGGCGAGGCTCGCCGGGGCGAGCGCGCACAAGGGCACCAGCAGCGGCAGGGCATAGTGCAGATAGAAGGCGGGGACCGAGAAGAACCCGATCAGCGCGGCGAGCAGCCATCCGGCAAAGAACAGGCGATAGATGCCCGAAATTCTTGTCAGTGCGAGGATTCCGGCTGCGCCAAGCGGGAGCAGCATCAGCGCAAGGATGAGCAATCGCTGCATCCCGCCATTGTCTTCGACCGGTTTGCGCAGGTTCGAGAGGACCATCGCGGTCCAGTATTCATCCCAATAGCCACTCATCGCATACCACGCGGCGAACAGCGCGCTCGGCAACAGGCCCAGTGCGGTCCAGCCCAGAATGCGCAGCATGGTTGTGCGGCGGAAACCGCCTGTCTTGATCTGCAGACCCGCTGCGAACAGGCCGAGGAACATCGCCTCGAAGACTGCGGTGGTCTTTATGGTGATCGCGATCCCGGCAAGCAGCATGGCCAGCGCCACCGCGCGCTGCGCGGGGCGGCTTTCGAAGCGGGGAATGCTGGCGAGGCTGAGCGCGGCAGCCGCGGCGATGAACAGATTGTAGAATACCGGGCTCTGCCCGCCGTGACCGTGGAACAGGCAGATTGCGGTCAGATAGGTGCCGGCCCCGAGCAGCGCGGGTCCCCGCGAAGTCAGCCTCCGCGCCATGCCATAAATCGTCAGTGCAGTTGCGGCGGCGAAGATCGTGGCGGCGATCTGATAGGTAACATACCAGTCCGAAATGGCTGCCAAGGCCCCGAACAGCAGGAAATGCCCGGGCGGCTTGCGGTCCCACACATCGACATAGGGGATCGCGCCGTGCACCATCTCCACCCCGGCGGCGAAATAGAAGGTCTCGTCGATATGAAGGTCGGGATGGCCGAAGGTGGCGATGCGCGTTACCAGCGCGAAGACGAGCAGCAGCAAGCCGATCAGCGCCGCTTCCCGTCCGCCCATCGGCGGCGCGGACCTGTCAGTCCCCAGACCCCGGTTTTGCAGAACCATATCGCCCCATACCCTTGCCGATCGCCCTCGGCATCGCCACTATCAGGATCCGCCGAATTCGGGGTCGACAAGATCGGCCAAACAGACTATCGGCGCCCACTTCCCAACAGCGCGAACCCCGTGATGGGGCCTAGAAAGCGAAAGCGAGTGCACTATGAAACTTAATGATATCCGCGACAATGCCGGCGCACGCAAGAGCCGGATCCGTGTCGGCCGTGGCATCGGCTCGGGCAAGGGCAAGACTGCCGGCCGTGGCCAGAAGGGCCAGAAGGCCCGTTCGGGTGTAGCCATCAAGGGCTTCGAAGGCGGCCAGATGCCGCTCCACATGCGTCTGCCGAAGCGCGGCTTCAACAATCCGTTCGGCAAGGACTTTGCCGAAGTGAACATCGGCATGGTGCAGAAGTTCATCGACGCCAAGAAGCTCGACGGATCGAAGGTCCTCGACCACGAAACGCTGCGGGCCGCTGGCCTCGCGCGCGGTGGCAAGGACGGCGTCCGCCTCCTCGCCAAGGGCGAGCTCAAGGCCAAGGTCACCTTCAAGGTTGCCGGTGCCTCCAAGGGCGCCATCGAGGCAGTCGAGAAGGCTGGCGGCAAGGTCGACGTGATCCCGGCCGACAAGCCCGAGCACGAGAAGAAAGCTGCTCGCGCCGAAGCCAATAAGGCTGCCAAGGCAAAGTAAGCGGGATAATTCGGGGGGCGGGTTCGACAATCCGTCCCCCGCTCCCTATCTAGCCTTCCTGTGCCGGGAGGGACCGGCGCCAATTCAGGATTGAACAGATTCCCATGGCATCACGCGCCGACAATATCGCGAGCAATATGAGCCTCGCAAACTTCTCCAAGGCCACCGAGCTGAAGAACCGTATCTGGTTCACTATCGCGGCCCTGATCGTCTTCCGCTTTCTCAGCTTCGTTCCGCTACCGGGCGTGAATCCGCTGATTCTGGGTGACCTCTACGATCAGACGCGGGGCGGGATCCTCGACCTGTTCAACACTTTCTCGGGCGGCAGCCTTGAGCGCATGAGTCTCATCGCGCTCGGCGTCATGCCCTATATTACCGCCTCGATTGTGGTGCAGCTGGCAGCCGCGCTGCATCCCAGCCTCGCCGCGCTCAAGAAGGAAGGCGGCGCGGGCCGCCAGAAGCTCAATCAGTATACGCGCTACGGCACCGTGTTCCTGTGCGCGATCCAGGGCTGGTTCCTCGCGTCTGGCCTCGAAAGCTTCGGCGCGCAGAGCGGGCTGCAGGCGGTGGTCGATCCCGGCATCATGTTCCGCGTGGGCGCGGTCATCAGCCTCGTCGGCGGGACCATGTTCCTGCTGTGGCTGGGTGAGCAGATCACCAGCCGCGGTATCGGTAATGGCGTTTCGCTGATCATCATGGCGGGCATTGTCGCCCAGTTCCCGACCTTCGTCTCGAACCTCGGTTCGGGCTATTCGGAAGGCTCGATCGCCACCGGGATCATCGTCGGGCTGATCGCGATGGTCGTGATCCTGATCCTCGTGATCTGTTTCATGGAACGCGCGCAGCGCCGCCTGCTGATCCAGTATCCCAAGCGCGCGACGCAGCGCGGCATGATGCAGGCCGACCGCTCGCACCTGCCGCTCAAGCTGAACACCGCTGGTGTGATTCCGCCGATTTTCGCCAGTTCGCTGCTGTTGCTGCCGCTGACGATCACCCAGTTCGCCGGCAATTCGGTCGATACCGATAGCGCGGCGGGGGGCGTGCTCCAGTCGGTGCTGCAATATCTCCAGCACGGCCAGCCGCTCTATATGGCGCTGTATGCCCTCGGCATCATCTTCTTCTGTTTCTTCTACACCGCGATCGTCTTCAATCCCGAAGAGACCGCCGAAAACCTGAAGAAGAACGGCGGCTTCATCCCGGGTATCCGTCCGGGCAAGCGCACCGAGCAGTATCTCGACTATGTGCTGACGCGCATCACCGTGATCGGGGCAATCTACCTGACGATCGTCTGCGTGCTGCCCGAATACATGATCGCACAGACCGGCGTTCCGCTGTTCCTCGGCGGCACCAGCCTGCTCATCGTGGTCAATGTGACGGTCGATACGATCAGCCAGGTCCAGTCGCATCTGCTGGCACACCAGTATGGCGACCTCATCAAAAAAGCGAAGTTGAAGGGACGCCTGCGTTAAGGCACAGCACGGGCGAAGGGGACAATACGCGATGGACATTATCCTCCTGGGCCCTCCGGGCGCCGGTAAGGGAACGCAGGCTCAGCGACTGGTCGAGCATCATGGCATGCGCCAGCTCTCGACCGGGGACATGCTGCGTGACACGCGCAAGGCCGATACCGAACTGGGCCGCACGGTCGCCGACATCATGGATTCGGGCGGGCTCGTTTCGGACGAGATCGTGTCGGCGATGATCGATGCCAAGCTGACCGAGATGGGGCCGGAGATCGGTGCGATCTTCGACGGCTATCCGCGGACCGCGGCGCAGGCCGACCAGCTCGACGAAATCCTCGCGCGGCATGGCCGCAAGCTCGACCATGTGATCGAACTCGAAGTGAACGAGGATGCGCTGGTCGAGCGGATTACCGGACGCTTCACCTGCGCCAATTGCGGCGCCGGCTATCACGACGTCTTCAAGCTGCCCGAGAAAGAGGGCGTGTGCGACAAATGCGGCTCGACCGAATTCAAGCGCCGCCCGGACGATAACGAAGACACCGTGCGCACCCGCATGCAGGAATATCGCGGCAAGACTGCCCCGATCCTGCCGGGCTACGAAGCACGCGGTATCGTCAGCCGGGTCGATGGCATGGCTTCGATCGAAGACGTAACCCGCGCGATCGACGCGATCCTCGCGGACTGATCGACCCGGCGCTTCCAAACAGGCGCAACTTCGCTTAGGACGTTTCTCCGCACAGGGGAGAGGGTCCATGCGTCTTGTCACAACGGTTCTTGCCGCGGCCGCGCTGACGGCTGCAATGCCCCTGTCGGCCACGGTTGCCGAGACCAGCGAACGCGGCTTCGTGACGCAGGACCAGGCCGATGTCGCGGCCAGCCCGCTGGATACGTGGCTCGCGCTGATCCGGCCGGCCGATTGGTGGAGCGACGCGCATACCTGGTCCGCCGATGCCGCCAATATGACGCTGACCCCTCAGGCGGGCGGCTGCTTTTGCGAGCGTGTGCCGGGCGAGGACCGCGAGGACAGGTTCTCGCTCGACGGCAGCGTTCAGCACATGACCGTCATCCAGGCCTATCCGCTCAGGAACCTGCGCATGCGCGGGGGGCTCGGCCCGTTGCAGGGCGAACCGGCCACCGGCGTGCTGACGATCACGCTCGAGGAGATCGCGGGCGGGACGCGGATCCGCTGGGAATATGCCGTAGGCGGCTCCATGCGCTACGAGGTTGACTCGATTTCGCAGGCCGTCGATGCCGTGATGAGCCAGCAATTGCATGGCCTCAGGGATTATCTCGGGGCGCTCGAAGGGGCGGGCGGGGCAGGCGGCGAAGCCGATGACCCGGCCGATGGGGAAGCGACTATCGAGGCGCAGATCGACGCCTTGCAAGACACGGAATAGCACAAGCCGACGAGCGCCCGCCGAACGGGCGCCGGGGTCGCAAACATCAACTCGCCCAATCGGGCACCAGGGGGGAATTGCGACATGGCATCCGTCTACGACAGGCACGTGGATCTTTCGACATTCATGGAGGGCGTGAAGAAGCGCAATCCGGGGCAGGACGAGTTCGTCCAGGCGGTCCAGGAAGTGGCGCAGGACGTTTACCACTTCATCGAGGACAAGGAAGAATACCACGAGGCGCAGATCCTGCGCCGGATCGCCGAACCCGACCGAATCGTCAGCTTCCGCGTGTGTTGGGAAGACGACAATCACTGTATCCGCGTGCAGCGCGGGTGGCGGGTGCAGAACAACAATGCGATCGGCCCCTATAAGGGCGGGATCCGCTTTCACCCCAGCGTCAATGAAAGCGTGCTCAAGTTCCTCGCCTTCGAACAGACCTTCAAGAACTCGCTCACCGGCCTGCCGATGGGCGGCGGCAAGGGCGGGGCGAACTTCAATCCCAAGGGCAAGAGCGACAGCGAAGTGATGCGCTTCTGCCAGAGCTTCATGACCGAGCTCTACCGCCATATCGGCCCCGATACCGATGTGCCCGCAGGTGACATCGGCGTGGGCGGGCGCGAGATCGGTTATATGTTCGGCCAGTACAAGCGCATCACCAATCGCTGGGAAGGCGTGCTTACCGGCAAGGCGACCGAATATGGCGGCTCGCAGATGCGCCCCGAGGCGACCGGGTATGGGGCGGTCTATTTCCTGCAGAACATGCTGACGCACAAGGGCGACGCGGTCGAGGGCAAGAGCGCGGTGATCTCCGGCTCGGGCAATGTCGCGACCCATGCGGCGGAAAAGATCGTCCAGTTGGGCGGCAAGGTGCTCACCCTGTCCGACAGCGGCGGCTTCATCCACGATCCCGACGGGTTCGACCAGGACAAGATCGACTGGGTCAAGGACCTCAAGACCCGCCGCCGGGGACGCATCTCCGAATATGCCGACCACTTCACTTCCGCCTCGTTCCACGAGGGGCGGCGTCCGTGGGACGTGCCGTGCGACCTGGCGCTGCCATGCGCGACGCAGAACGAACTGAACGAAGGTGAGGCGCGCAGCCTGGTCGACAATGGCTGCAAGGCGGTGTCCGAGGGCGCCAACATGCCGACCACGCTCGACGGGGTGAAGGTCTTCCACGATGCCAAGATCATGTACGGACCGGGCAAGGCGGCGAATGCCGGCGGGGTCGCGGTCTCGGGGCTGGAGATGAGCCAGAATTCCGAACGAATCGCGTGGAACCACGAACGCTTGGGCCAGATGCTGACCGAGCTGATGGAGGGCATCCACGGTAAATGCGTCGAATATGGCGACCAGGGCGATGGCTATGTCGATTACGTCAAGGGCGCGAATATCGCCGGGTTCAAGAAGGTCGCCGATGCGATGCTCGCATTTGGAGTGATGTAGGGTTTTGACCTTCGCGGCGTCAGGCGCTACAAGGCTTGCAACACCTCGCGAGCCGCCCATCCGGCGGTCTCGTTGGTTTGCGTGTGCTGGGCGGTTGACGCCGCGGGCGAATCCCCCTAAGCGCGCTCTTCATTCGACATTGCGGTGAGTCCGGCGGCGACAGCCATATTGGGCGCCCGCCTGCCCATTTGTATCAGGCAGGCACCGCGAGCGTCGATGAATGGAGCGATGAGATAGGGTTAACCGGATGTCCGGTCCCTGTGGAGCATGGAGAAGTAAGTGGCTCGTATTGCCGGGGTAAATATCCCCACCAACAAGCGCGTGATCATCGCGCTCACCTATATTCACGGAATCGGCCGGACCAAGGCCGTCGAGATCGCCGACAAGCTCGGCATCGATCACGCGCGCCGCGTGCAGGACCTGTCCGACGAGGAAGTTTTGCGCGTTCGTGAAACGATCGATGAAGAGCACATGGTCGAAGGCGACCTTCGCCGTGACACGGCTATGAACATCAAGCGCCTTATGGACCTGCGTTCGTATCGCGGCCTGCGTCACCGTGTCGGCCTGCCCGTTCGCGGCCAGCGCACTCACACCAACGCCCGGACCCGCAAGGGCAAGGCCAAGCCGATCGCTGGCAAGAAGAAGTAAGCGGAGGGATTTCCCTACGCTTTTGCCTTCTTGATAGATTAGAGGAATACAGACCATGGCACGCGAACCCGGCCGCGTTAGGCGCCGCGACAAAAAGAACATTTCGAGCGGCGTTGCGCATATCAACGCCAGCTTCAACAACACGATGATCACCATCACCGATGCACAGGGCAATGCGATCAGCTGGTCCAGCGCTGGCATGATGGGCTTCAAGGGCAGCCGCAAGTCGACTCCCTATGCCGCGCAGGTCGCCGCCGACGACGCGGGCCGCAAAGCCGTGGAACACGGCGTGCGCACCCTCGAGGTCGAAGTGAAGGGCCCGGGCTCGGGTCGTGAGAGCGCACTGCGCGGTCTTGCGGCTGTGGGCTTCACCATCACCTCGATCCGTGACGTGACGCCGATCCCGCATAACGGGGTCCGTCCTTCCAAGCGTCGTCGCGTCTGATCCGTACCTGCCTGGCGGCTCGCTAGCGGGCCGCCGACACCCTCTCACGGACCGGACGCTCTTCCAAAGAGCGCCGGTCCTGCCCGCATCCGAACCAGGGGATTTTCATGTCCGTCAACATCAAGAACTGGCAGGAACTCAAGAAACCCAATGTCCTTGATATCAAGGAATCCGGCGACAAGGCGCGCAAGGCGACCTTCGTGGCCGAACCGCTCGAGCGCGGCTTCGGCCTGACGCTCGGCAACGCACTGCGTCGCGTGCTGCTCAGCTCGCTCCAGGGTGCCGCGATCACCTCGATCAAGATCGAGAACGTGCTCCACGAATTTAGCTCGCTTGCCGGCGTGCGCGAAGACGTGACCGACATCGTCCTCAACGTGAAACAGATCGCGCTGAAGATGGAAGGCGAGGGCATGAAGCGCCTGCAGCTTTCCGCTACCGGCCCCGGTGAAGTGAAAGCCGGCGACATCGCCGTGTCGGGCGACATCGAAGTGATGAACAAGGATCTGGTGATCTGCCATCTCGATGAAGGCGCGACGCTCAACATGGAGCTCACTGCCGATATCGGTAAGGGCTATCGTCCGGCAGTCATGAACCGCCCCGTCGATGCGCCGATCGGCCTGATCCCGGTCGACTCGCTGTTTTCGCCGGTCCGCCAGGTCAGCTACAAGGTCGAGAACGCCCGTGTTGGCCAGGAACTCGACTACGACAAGCTTTCGCTGTCCATCGATACCGACGGCACTGTTACTCCCGAAGACGCCGTGGCCTATGCCGCACGCATCCTTCAGGACCAGCTGACGCTGTTCGTCCACTTCGAAGATGGTATCCCGCAGCCCAGCTCGGCCATGATCGGCCAGGCTGCAGAGCCGCAGGAAAGCGACACCAACCAGCTCAACCGCTACCTTCTCAAGAAGGTCGACGAGCTGGAACTGTCGGTGCGTTCGGCCAATTGCCTCAAGAACGACAACATCATCTACATCGGCGACCTGGTCCAGAAGACCGAGGCCGAGATGCTCCGTACGCCGAACTTCGGCCGCAAGTCGCTCAACGAGATCAAGGAAGTGCTCTCGTCGATGGGTCTGCGCCTCGGCATGGACATCCCCGGCTGGCCGCCGGAAAACATCGAGGAAATGGCCAAGAAGCTCGAACAAGAGCTGCTGGGTTAATTTGAAGGTGCGGGGTCGGACATCCGTCCGACCCTTGCGGCACCAGCCCACTCCCCCACCCGGCCACCCATTCAGGATCATGCCGTGGGTGGCCAGGTGGGGGAGTGGGCCGGCACCGCCCCGACCGCAAGGTCGGAAACGAACGGGAGGGTCGGCCCTATCCGACCAGCTACGGGCTACCTCTCACGGGCCCCTATCGAACGAAAGATGATTTGAAATGCGTCATAAAATTTCCGGCCGTAAGCTGCAGCGCAAGACCGGCCACCGTAATGCGATGCTCCGCAACATGGCCGCCGCGCTGATCAAGCACGAGCAGATCATGACCACTTTGCCCAAGGCGAAGGAAATGCGGCCTTACATCGAAAAGCTGATCACGCTGGCCAAGCGTGGCGGCCTGTCGAACCGTCGCCTCGCCATGAGCCGCCTGCAGGACGAAACCCAGCTCAAGAAGCTGTTCGACGTTCTGGCCGAGCGTTACGACGACCGTGAAGGTGGCTACAGCCGCGTGATCAAGGCCGGTTACCGCGGCAGCGACGCCGCCCAGATGGCCATCATCGAACTCGTCGACCGCGACGTGGACGCCAAGGGCCAGGATTCGGGCCCGGTCATGAACGAAGACATGGACCTCGAAGAGGCGTAAGCCGCATTCGAAACCAGACAAGCGGGGCCGGGCAGCAAACTGTCCGGCCCTTTTGTTTTGCCTGCACGAAAAGCCGTGCCACAAGGCGCGCATGATCAGACATGCCCTCGCAGCCGCCGTGCTGCTCGCCGCCACGCCCGCCGCTGCCCAATCGACCACGCAGGACGCGCTCGACGAACGTTACGATCGCGCGCTGGCGGCCGGCTATAAGGCGCTGTTCCTGTGCAGTGCGATCGCCAATGCGGAGCGCAATGGTGCGGCCCGGACGCCCGCCAGCGTCGAGGCCTGGGAGTTGATCGGCATCCAGACGCCGCTCGATGAAATTGCACCCGAGCTGAGCTATGAAGTCCATCGCCGGCCCGCATCCCGGGCTACTGCCGCGGGCTCGAAAGAAGTCAGCCATGTCAGCGTCGCATGGGCCGACAGCATGCCGCCCCGGATCGCGATCCACGATTCGCGGATGGGCTGCCAGCTTGCCCCCATCGGCGGAGGGCTCCCGCCCTTCGTGACTACAAGGCCCGGCCAAAACCATCGGGTCGCCGCGGTGACGCCTTTCGCGGAGGGCGCGTTGCAAACGGTGGGCGAGGGCGCCTTCGCCCAGAACTATGGTGAGGGGACAAGGACCACGGCGGTACTGGTGCAACGCGGCGGAACGCTGCTGGGGGAAGCCTATGCCCCCGACTTCGGACCGGCTGTGCCCCAGCGCACCTGGTCGGTTGCCAAGAGCATTGCCGCGACGTTGGTCGGCGCCGCGCAGGCTCGCGGAGAGGTGCAGGTCGATGCCCGCGCAGGATTGGGCGGCAGGATGCAGGACCACACCCGCTACGGGATCACGATCGACCATCTCCTGCGCATGGCATCGGGGCGCTATTCGGACACGCCGGGCAACCGCACCGATCCGCTCTATTTCGGTGGCTCCTCGGTTGGGGAAACGGCGAGCAGCTGGCCCGCCATCCATCCGCCGGGATCGGTCTATCGCTATGCCAATAACGACACGCTGATGGCGGTGCGCGCCATCAAACCGGGGTTTGACGAACATCCCCCGGCCGCGCTGTTCGAGACGCTGGGCATGCACCACACCGTGGCCGAAACCGACTGGCGCGGCGACTATATCTTCTCCAGCCAGGTGTGGTCGACCGCGCGCGATCTGGCCAAGCTGGGCCAGCTCTATCTCGACGACGGCATGCTCGCCGATGGCACGCGTATCCTGCCCGAGGGCTGGGTCGACTATGTCTCCGCGCCCACCGGTCCGCAGCCCGATAGCCCGTTCGGCTATGGCGCGGGGTTCTGGCTGCTCAACCAGTCGGACGGCGTCCCGGCCGACACATTCGCAGCGATGGGGAATCGCGGGCAGTTCATCGTAATCGTTCCGAGTATGAACATCGTGATCGTTCGCCGGGGCGAAGATCCAACCGGATCGCGCTTCGATATCGCTGCGTTCACCCGTGATGTGCTTGAAACGCTTGAGGATTAGGCGTTCATAAAAAGAGCCCTATACCTGAACAATCGCTGTCGCCAGAGTTCAGCGTCACCTCACGCAAGTCCCTCTAGAACCCTTCTCATAGCCGAGGCAATCCCGCCGCGGCACCGACGAGGAGGACCTCGAGATGCAACAATTGACCAAAACGTTCGCGAAGGGTGGGATCGCAACGGCTGCCGTCGGCGCGCTGGCGCTGGCCGGAGCCACGCCCGCCCAGGCCCGCGGTGATGATGACGGGATTTCGGTCGGCGAAGTGATCGCCGGCGCAGTGATCATCGGCGGCATCGCCGCCATCGCCAGCGCGGCCAGCAAGGACCGCGACCACTACCGCGACGGTCGCTATTACCGTGATGGCCAACGCTACAACAACGGCAATGACTATCGCCGCACCGCCTATGCCACGCGCGGCAACCCGCGTTCGGCGGTCGAACGCTGCGTCAGCGCCGCCCAGACCGATGCGCGCCGCTATGGCTATCGCATCGCCCAGGTAACCGACATCCGCGACGTCGACGACACCCGCTATGGCTGGAAGGTCAAGGGCACGATGGTCGTCGACGGGCAGCGCGGGTACAACTCGCGCTATGACCGCCGCGATCGCCGCTACAGCAACCGCGACAGCGGCAGCTTCACCTGCTCGATCGAGCGCGGCCGCGTGACCTATCTCGACTTCAGCGGTATCCGCGGACTGCGCTGATACCCGCTTTACGGACCACCCAGGGCGGTTCAGGCTTCATTTAGCCTGGGCCGCCTAGTCATGTCTGATCGATAATCGCGCGCCGGGTGGGGGCGTGACCACTGGGGTACCGGACCATGCCGTCCATCAAATCGCTTTCCGCCGCGCCCGCGCTGCTTGCCGCGCTGTCGCTGACCGCCGTGCCGGTGCAGGCCGCAGAACTGCCCGCGCCCGCAGCGCCCGTGGCGGCGCATTCCGCCCCCGCGTGGATGCCGGGCGATGACGATGCAGCGGGACACCGGCGGTATCGCCACCGCCGTGATCGCGGCGTCGATGCGGGCGATGTGCTGGCGGGTATCCTGATCATCGGCGGAATTGCCGCCATCGCCAATGCGGCGAAGGGCTCGAGCGAACGCTATCCGACCCGCGACAGCCGTTATCCCGAACCGCGCCGCGGCGATGTGAGCTATGATGACGGACGCGGGATCGACCGCGCGGTCGACATGTGTGTCGAAGAGATCGAACGCAATGCACGCGTTGAAACCGTCGATGCGGTCAATCGCGATGCGCGGGGCTGGACTGTCAGCGGCGCGCTCTACGACGGGCAGGGGTTCAACTGCTCGATCGGCGCCGATGGCCGTATCGAATCGATCGGCTATGGAACCGGCGGCTCCAGCTACGACAGCTACGACAGCTATGACGACGCAGCGCGCGTCGAGGGTGAGGATCGCCAGTATGACGATGGCTATTACGCCGCCATGCGCGCGCGTAGCGATTCTGCGCAGCCCGCCTATCCGGGTGGTCCCCTGCCGGGGGATGAGGATGCGGTCGATGCCGATCTCGAATTCGGCACCGGCTATCGGGGAGCAGAGCGCTAGTCGCGCTGATAGGCGGGCAGTGCCAGGTTCCACCTGATCGCGGCCAGTCGCAGGCCATAACCTGCGGCGGTTGCGCCCACCCACACCCATTCGCGCATGATTCCCGCGACATCGCCGAGCACCGTCAGGCTGGCCGATAAGGCTGCGGCGGTGACATAGAGCTCGGGCCGCATCAGGATCGACGGGCGTCCGGCGACTACGTCGCGGATGATCCCGCCCACACAGCCGGTGATGACCCCCATCAGCGCGGCAGGGACTGGCGGCACACCATATTGCAGCGCCTTGGCCGAACCCAGCACGGCATAGGCCGCCAGCCCCAGGCCATCGGCAATCGACAGGAAGCGGCCCGCCCACCACCGCGTGGGGATGAACCACGCGAACAGCGCCACCGCGAGGCATACGCCTGCGACCCCGCCATCGTGGATCCAGAATACCGGCGCGCCGATCAGCAGGTCGCGCACCGTGCCCCCGCCGACGCCGGTGACCAGCGCGAAGAAGGCCAGCGTGACGAAGGTCTGCCGCTCCTTGGCGGCGACAAGCGCCCCGGTCAGCGCAAAGATCGCGACCCCGGCAAGGTCGAGCCAGTCGAGCAGCGGTGTCAGGACTTCCGTATTCATTTGGCGCCCACCCTTGCGCTGCGCCGGCGGAACATGAGGATGCAGCCGAACAGCGCGCCGATTACCGACAGCAGGGCGAAGAAGATCAGGATCGGGTGATGCGTGTCCTCGCGCGTCTGCAAATCCATGATGTGCAGGCCCCAGACGAAATCGAAGGTCCGCCACCAGCGCGTGCGCACCGCCTCGATCTGGCCGGTTTCGGTGCCGACATAGACATTGGTGCCGTCTGCCAGCGCCACCTGCCAGACGGGCAGTGGGCGGCGGAAATCGAAGGGTACGTCGTCGGCTGCAAAGCGGGCGGTCGCGGTGACCTTGTCGCCGCCCGCGATACCCTCGGCCACGATCAACCGCGCCTCGACCTCGGATAGCGGCCCCATCGCGCTGCCATCGGGACGGTATCGCGCGGTCGTCCCGTCCATATAAGCGATGCGCGTGATCGTTTCGCCGCGTTCGACCTGCGTGGTGACCGCGCGCACCGGCCGGGTGCTTTCGGCGGGTAGCGAGACCGCGATCTCGGTATCGGCGGGCAGCGCACGCTGGGGCACGTCCTTGCGCAGATGGTTGCCGCGCACTTCCTCGATCGGCTTGGCCACCATGACCAGCCCGGTCACGGTCCACATCAGCACCGGTATGCCGACCAGCCAGCCTAGCCAGATGTGCCACCGTGAAATGTGCTGCATGATGCGCGGACGTTCCATTGCGTCGAGGCTCCCTAGCCGTGGAGGATCGTGCCGATCGCCTCTGCCGCCGCAATGCAATCGAGATCCGTCCACCTGCGCGAGATGACCTGCATTCCGCAAGGCAAGCCGCCCGTTTCGCCCACAGGCAAGACGGTGGAGGGGAGGTTGGGATAGGTCGCCAGTCCCGCCCAGCACAGCGCGGTGGCTCCGGGCTGGTCGGTGCCGTTGATGGTCGCCATGCCATCGAAGAGGCGATCCTCGCGGTGGGGGAAAGCGAGCAGCGGTGCGGGCGGGGCAAGGACGAAGTCGTAGCTGTCGAACAGTGCGGCCCAGGCGATCTCGTTCCGCGCCTGCGCATCGCGCATGTCGAACCAGTCGGTCGCGCTGGCGCGTTGCCCGTCGGGGCCGGGCATGCCGCGCGCGAGCGTCACGTTGAGCATGCGCATGTAATCGGCCTGCTGTGAGGCCAGATCGGGGACGAGGTCGCTTGCGCGATCGACGCTGATACCCGCGCGCTCGAGCTCGGCTGCCGCCGCTTCGAGCGGTCCGCGCACCGCATCGTCGGTCGGGCAGGACGGGTGATCGAGCAGCAGCAGGAAACGGCTGTCCTTGAACGGTTTGGTTCGCGCGCGCAGCGGGACCGTCTGCGTCAGTTCGACGAGCAGCCGCAGGTCGGCGGCATTGCGCGCCAGGGGCCCGACGACAGACAGCGCGCCGTCATGCGCCTCCTGCCCCGCTGCCACCGGGTGGACATGGCCGCGCTTCGAGATCAGCCCCCAACTGCTCTTGTGCCCCCAGACGCCGCAGAAATGCGCGGGGACGCGGATCGACCCGCCGATATCGCTGCCGAAGTCGCAGGGCACCATCCCGCTCGCGACCGCCGCCGCCGAACCGCCCGACGACCCACCGGGAGACAGCGCGTGATCGTGCGGATTGTTGGTGCGGCCATAGACGGGATTGTTCGATTGCCAGTCGGCGAGGTCGGGGGGGACATTGGTCTTGCCGAGGATGATCGCGCCGGCAGCCTTGAGCTGGCGGACCACCCAGGCGTCACGCGTGGCGATCGTGTCGGCGTATTCGCTGTGACCCCAGCAGGTCGGCAGGCCGCTGACATCGAAGCTTTCCTTGATCGTCATCGGCACGCCGAACAGCGGCTGGTCCTGGGGTTGCCGCCCGGCGGTCATGGCCTTGGCCTGTTCCTGCGCGCGGTCGAAGTCGGTCACCACCACCGCGTTGATATGCGCGTCGAGATGTTCGATCCGCGCAATCGCCGCTTCGACCGCCTCGAGCGGCGACATCTCGCCATGGCGGATCGCGCCCGCAATCTCGATCGCCCCGGGTTTCGTGGTCAGTGTCGGATAGGCCATGCTCTTTCCTCCCTGCGCGCCAATGTCGGATAAGCGAACCGCGCGGTCAATCGCGCTCTTGCGCAGGACACATGAGCGCCGCATGACGTTTTCCAGCGATAGACCGAACAATTTCAGAGGATATCCCATGCGTCGCGCCATCCTGCCCCTGCTGCTCGCCAGCGCTGCCTGCACGCCTGCCGTCACCGACACGCGGATCGAACCCAGCGCGGTGCCGCCTGCCGCCGCGGCCCCCGATGGTTACGACCTCCAGGCGCAATACGCCAAGCTGGCGATTATCGAGATGGCGCCCGACACGTCCTTCCTTACCGAGGAAGAACGCGAGGTGGTCAACCTGCTGATCGAAGCCAGCGGCTATATGGACGAGATCTACCTGCGCCAGCGGGGCGCGGATTTGCCGCAGCTACGCGAGACGATCGCGCGCAGCCGCCGCGCCGACCGCGACATGCTGGTGGCGATGTTCGACCGCAATTTCGGTCCGTGGGACGAAGTCGCCGAGTTACGCCCCTTCTGGGGGACGCAGGCCATGCCCGAAGGGGCAGGCTTTTATCCGCAGGACCTGACGCGCGCGGAATTCGACGCCTATCTCGCGGCCAATCCCGACCAGCGCGAGGCACTGACCAGCCCCTATACGGTGGTCAAGCGCAGCGGCGAGGGCTTCGTCGCCGTCCCCTATTCGCAGGAATATCGCGAATGGCTGGTGCCCGCCGCACGCCTGCTCGAACGGGCGGCGCAGCGGACGTCCAACCCCAGCCTGAAGAAATTTCTCTCGCTGCGCGCGGCCAGCTTTCTGACCGACGACTATTTTGCCAGCGAGATGGCGTGGATGGATTTGCAAGATACGCCGATCGAGGTCGCGATCGGTCCCTACGAGGTTTATACCGACCGGCTGTATGGTACCAAGACCGCCTTCGAAAGCTTCGTGACGCTGCGCAATCCCGAAGAAAGCGCCGCGTTGGCGAAGTACAAGAACTACCTGCGGACGATGGAAGAGAACCTGCCCATCCCCGACGCGGACAAGAATTTCCAGCGCGGGTTCGAAAGTCCGATTGCAGTGGCCGATCAGGTCCACGGCGGCGGCGACAATGTCCCGGGCACGCAGACCATCGCCTTCAACCTGCCCAATGACGAGCGCGTGCGCGAGGCGAAGGGGGCCAAGAAGGTGATCCTGGCCAATGTGCTCGGCGCCAAATACGACCGTATCCTCGCCCCGATGGCCGATGTCGTGCTCAAGGATGACCAGGCAGCGCTGGTGGCGAAGAAATACATGGAAGCCAACACGCTGTTCCACGAGCTGTCGCACAGTCTCGGGCCAGGCACGATCACCGTCGATGGCCGCCAGACAACGGTAAACGAGGAACTGCGCGACCAGTATTCGGCGCTCGAGGAATCGAAGGCCGACGTGATGGGCATCTGGAATATCCTGCTGATGATGGAGAAGGGCGAAATCCCCGCCGCGGAAAAGCCCGAGCTATTCTCGACCTATTTCACCGGCCTGTTTCGTTCGATGCGGTTCGGCACCGAAAGCGCGCATGGTCGCGGCGCCAAGCTGCAATTTGGCTATCTCCAGCAGAAGGGCGCATTCGCCTGGGATGCCGCGGCGCAGCGGTACACGGTGAATTATGCGGCGATGGAAGCGGGCATCCGCGATCTGCTGAGCGCGCAGCTCATGCTGCAGGCGCGCGGCGATTATGCGGGTACCAAGGCCTTCTTCGATCGCCATGCGGTGCTCGACGATGCCGCCCATTCGCGGTTCGCGGCGATGTCCGACATCCCGGTCGATATCGCGCCGGTCTATCCCGACGGGGTCTGAGGGGCCTTTCGCGCGAGCGCCAGGGCCAGCCCGTATCCGAGGATCGGCGCGGCGCCGTAGCCGATGAGCACGCTTGGATAGTTGGACACCAGCGCGGCGAGCGAAAAGCCGAACAGCGAGCCTGCCAGCGCGTGGCGCACGGGCGTCTCCGCAGGAAGCGCGTGGGCGATCAGCAGGAAGCTGGCGAGCAATGCGGCTGCGAGACCGAGCGCGGCAAATGGCTGGTGCAGCGCCAGGTCGACCAGCACGCGCTCGACGAAGGGCTGGGCGGGTAATTCGCCGCGCAGCCCCGCGCTGATGCTGGCGAGAAAGGCGATCCCCGCGACCGGCACCATCCGCCAGTCGCCATTTGCATTGTAGAGCCCGACAGCGGCCATCATCACCGCGAGGCCGGTCGCCGCGTCGGGCTGCAGGCTGGCCGCGAGCAGCGCTGCCAGCAGGATCGGCGGCGCGTAATCCTCGTCCCTTGCCGCGAGCACCACCAGCGCTGGAAGAACCAGCGCCCCGGCATGCAGCGTGACCGGCCCCAGCGGCAGCCACCGCGCTATACCGCTGATATGGGGGCCGCTGAGCAGCGGGGTGAACAGCAGCGCCAGCAGCAGCACCGCCAGCACACGTTGGCGGCTGCCGGTCAGGCGTATCCGCACAAGGGCTGCAGCCGGTAATGCCAGCAGCAGGGCCAGCGCATTGCCGACCGGATAGGCCAGCGGAGCGCGGCCTAAAGCGAGAAAGATCAGACCCGCCAGAACGGGCGTGCCGAGCGCGAGGACAATTGCCGCGCGCCCGGCCATTCAGCGGCCCTCGCTTGTCGCAGGAAGGGCCGCTGTCTTCGCCATTCCGATCAGACGTGGATGGGCTTGCCTTGGACCGCCATCGCCGCTTCCTTGATCGCTTCGGAATGCGTCGGGTGGGCATGGCAGGTGTAGGCGATATCTTCGGATGTCGCGCCGAATTCCATCGCCTGCGTCGCCTGCGAGATCATCGTCCCGGCAACGCTGGCGATCGCCCAGACACCGAGCACGCGGTCGCTTTCGGCCTCGGCGATGATCTTCACGAAACCGTCGGGTTCGTGATTGGTCTTGGCGCGGCTGTTGGCCATCATCGGGAATTTGCCGACTTTGACCTTGGACTTGTCGCCGCCCATCTTCTCGATGGCTTCTTCCTGCGTCAGGCCGACACCGGCAAACTCGGGCCAGGTGTAGACCACACCGGGAATGAGATCGTGGTTCACGATGCCCGTCTGCCCGGCGACGTTCTCGGCGCAGGCGATGCCTTCGTCTTCGGCCTTGTGCGCCAGCATCGGGCCAGGGACCACATCGCCGATTGCCCAGACGCCGTCGACCTTGGTGCGGAAGTCGTGATCGATCTCGATCTGGCCGCGCTGGTTGGTTTCCAGCCCGATCGCGTCGAGGCCAAGACCCTCGGTATTGGGGCGGCGCCCGATCGAGACCAGCACGCAATCCGCGTCGAGCGTTTCCGCTTCGCCGCCCGCGGCGGGTTCGAGCGTGAGCGTGGCCTTCTTGCCCTTGACGGTGCAGCCGGTGACCTTGGTCGACAGGCGCAGTTCCATGCCCTGCTTCTTGAAGATCTTGGCGGCTTCCTTGCGCACGTCGTCGTCCATGCCGGGCAGGAGCTTGTCGAGGAATTCGACCACAATCACCTCGGCGCCGAGACGACGCCAGACCGAACCGAGTTCGAGCCCGATCACGCCGCCGCCGATGACGACCATTTTCTTGGGCACCGATTTGAGTTCAAGCGCACCGGTCGAATCGACCACGATCTGCTTGTCGTTGTCGACCTCGACGCCGGGCAGCGGAGTGACCGAAGAGCCGGTGGCGATGATCACGTCTTTCGCAGTGAAGGTTTCATCCCCGACCTTGACCGTATGCGCGTCCTGGAAGGTGGCATGGCCCTTCTTCCAGTCGATCTTGTTCTTCTTGAACAGGAATTCGATCCCGCCGGTCAGGCTCTTCACTGCATCGCGGCGCTGCGCGTGCATCTGCTCGAGATTGAGCTTCGGAGTGACGTCGACACCCAGCGCGGCCATCGAACCATTGCTCGCCGCGTCGAAATATTCGGACGCGTGCAGCATCGCCTTCGACGGGATGCAGCCCACGTTGAGGCAGGTCCCGCCCAGCGTATCGCGGCTGTCGGCGCAAGCGGTCTTGAGGCCGAGCTGGGCCGCGCGGATTGCCGCGACATAGCCCCCCGGGCCTGCACCGATGACAAAGAGATCGTAGTCGTATTCAGCCATTATTTCTTCCTCAAAGGTCGATCAGCATCCGGGTGGGATCTTCGATCGCTTCCTTGATGATCTTGAGTGCAGTGACCGCCTCGCGGCCATCGATCAGGCGGTGGTCGTAGGACAGCGCGATATACATCATCGGGCGGATGACGATCTCGCCATCGACCACCACCGCGCGGTCCTCGATCCGGTGCAGGCCGAGGACGGCGCTCTGCGGCGGGTTGATGATCGGGGTCGACATCAGGCTGCCGAACACGCCGCCGTTGGAGATGGTGAAGGTGCCGCCCTTCATATCGTCCATCGTCAGCGTGCCGTCCTTGGCGCGCTTGCCGAAGTCGGCGATGTCCTTCTCGATCCGCGCGAAACCCTTGTCCTGCGCGTCACGGATGACCGGAACGACGAGGCCGTTGGGTGCCGACACGGCGACCGAGATGTCGACATAGTCGTGATAGACGATCTCGTCGCCTTCGATGTAGGCGTTGACCGAGGGGACGTCCTTCAGCGCGAGGCAGGCGGCCTTGGCGAAGAAGCCCATGAAGCCGAGCCGGATGTCGTGCTTCTTGGCGAACATGTCCTTGTACTTGCCGCGCGCTTCCATCACCGCCGACATGTCGACATCGTTGAAGGTGGTCAGCAGCGCAGCGTTTTCCTGCGCGCCCTTGAGCCGCTTGGCGATGGTCTGGCGCATGCGCGTCATCTTGACGCGTTCCTCGCGGCGCTCACCGCCAGTGGCGGCGGGCGGGGCCGACGATGCCGCCGGGGCGCCGCCATCGCGCTTGGCATTCGCCGCTGCGATCACGTCTTCCTTGGTCAGGCGGCCGTCCTTGCCGGTACCCTTGATGGTCGACGGGTCTACGCCGTGTTCGAGCACTGCGCGGCGCACCGCGGGCGACAGCGTCTGTGCGGCGTCCGACGAGGCGGCGGGGGCGGGGGCGGGCGTATCGGCGCGTTCCTGCTTGCCTTCGGCGCGTTCTTCCTGCGCCCGGCCGGCTTCGGCACCCTTGGCGGCCGGCGCAGCGCCTTCCTCGATCACTGCGATGACCGCATCGATCTCGACCGTGTCACCGACCGCGACCTTGAATTCCTTGATCACACCGGCAACGGGCGAGGGGGCCTCGACCGCGACCTTGTCGGTTTCGAGGCTGACGATCGGTTCGTCGACCGCGACCGCGTCGCCGACGTTCTTGAGCAATTCGCCGACGGTCGCTTCGTTGACCGATTCACCCAGCGTGGGAACTTTGACTTCGGTGGCCATAATCTCGCTTTCCCGAGTTACTTGCAGTCACTGCGGACGTTCGGCGCGCTGCCGTTGAGTCCGAGTGCGATGTTGACGAGGGCTTCTTGCTGCACCTGGTGGCGGCTGGCGTAACCCGTGGCGGGCGAGGCAGCGACTTCGCGGCCGGCATAACACGGACGCATGCCCGTCTTGCCGGCAGCCTCGGCGGCTTCCTCGATCAGGCGATCGACGAAGAACCATGCGCCGTTGTTCTTCGGCTCTTCCTGGCACCAGACGATCTGTTCGAGATTGGTCATGCGTTCGAGACGCACGGCCAGCGGTTCGCCGGGGAAGGGGTAGAGCTGCTCGATCCGGACGATCGAGACGTCTTCGAGCTCGGTCTCGTCGCGGCGCTGCATCAGGTCGTAGGCGACCTTGCCGCTGCACAGCACGAGCCGTTTGACCTTCTCGTCGGCAATATCCTTCATGTCCGACTTGATCCGCATGAAGTGCTGATCGCCCATGAATTCCGCCGCATCCGACTTCGCCAGCGGATGGCGCAGCAGGCTCTTGGGCGTCATGATGACCAGCGGCTTGCGGAAGCTGCGCAGCATCTGGCGGCGCAGGACGTGGAAGTAATTGGCCGGCGTGGTGATGTTGCAGACCTGGATATTGTCGTTCGCGCACAGCTGCAGGAACCGCTCGAGCCGGGCCGAGCTATGCTCGGGGCCCTGGCCTTCGTAGCCATGCGGCAGCAGCAGGACGAGGCCGTTGGCGCGCAGCCATTTGACTTCGCCCGCGGCGATGAACTGGTCGATCACGATCTGCGCGCCATTGCCGAAATCGCCGAACTGCGCTTCCCACATCACCAGGCTCTTGGGATCGGCCATGGCGAAGCCGTATTCGAAGCCGAGCACGCCATATTCGGACAGCGGGCTGTCATAGACCTCGAACTTGCCATGCGGCAGCGTGGTCAGAGGGATGTATTTGCGCTCGTCCTTCTGGTCGACCCAGACGGCGTGGCGCTGGCTGAACGTGCCGCGCCCCGAATCCTGGCCCGACAAACGCACGCCGAAGCCTTCGGTAACGAGGCTGCCGAAAGCGAGCGCTTCGGCGGTGGCCCAGTCGAATCCTTCGCCGCTGGAGAACATTTCCTCCTTGGCCTTGAGCACGCGGCCCAGCGTCTTGTGGATGGTCAGGTCGTCGGGCACCGAGGTGAGCGTGCGGCCGAGGCTGTCGAACAGCTTCTTCTCGACCGCGGTTTCGACGTTTCGGCGAGCGCTTTCCGGATCGGCGGGCTTGTTCATGCCCGACCACCGGCCACCGAACCAGTCGGCCTGGTCGGGCTTGTAATCCTTGGCCGCCTCGAACTCCTGTTCGAGGTGGTCGATGAACTCGGCGCTCAGCCCGTCGGCATAGCCCTTCTCGATCACGCCTTCTTCCTCGAGGCGCGCGGAGTAGATCTCGCTGACCTTGGGGTGCTGGCGGATTTCGTCATACATCAGCGGCTGGGTGAACTTGGGTTCGTCGCCCTCGTTATGACCGAAGCGCCGATAGCACCACATGTCGATCACGATGTCGCGGCCGAAGGTCTGGCGGTATTCGACCGCCAGCTTGCAGGCGAAGGTCACTGCTTCGGGATCGTCGCCGTTCACATGCAGGATCGGCGCCTGCACGCCCTTGGCGACATCGCTCGGATAGGGCGAGCTACGCGCGAATTGCGGGCTGGTGGTGAAGCCGATCTGGTTGTTGATGACGAAGTGCAGGCAGCCGCCGGTGTTGTAACCGCGCACGCCCGAGAAGCCGAGGCATTCCCACACGATACCCTGGCCGGCAAAGGCCGCATCGCCGTGGAGCAGAACGGGCAGGACCTGTTCGTGCTGGCGCAAATCGTCGCGGATTGCCTGCTGCGCGCGGCTCTTGCCGAGCACGACCGGGTTCACCGCCTCGAGGTGGCTGGGGTTGGGAACCAGCGACATATGCACGTTGATGCCGTCGAATTCGCGATCGGTGCTGGTGCCGAGGTGGTATTTCACATCGCCCGAGCCGCCGACATCGTCGGGATTGGCGCTGCCGCCCGAGAATTCGTGGAAGATGACCTTGTACGGCTTGCCCATGACATTGGCGAGCACGTTGAGCCGGCCGCGGTGGGCCATGCCGTAGATGATCTCGCGCGTGCCCAGCTGGCCGCCATATTTGATCACCGCTTCGAGCGCGGGGATCATCGATTCGCCGCCATCGAGGCCGAAGCGCTTGGTGCCGACGTATTTCTTGCCGAGGAATTTTTCGTACTGCTCGCCGCGGATCACGGCGGCGAGAATCGCCTTCTTGCCTTCGGGGGTGAACTGGATCGTGTCTTCGGGCGTCTCGAACTTGTCCTGCAGGAACCGGCGTTCCTCGGTGTCCGAGATATGCATGTATTCGAGGCCGACATTGCCGCAATAGGTCGCGCGCAGCACGTCGAAGAGTTCGCCGATGCTGACCCATTCGAAGCCGAACACGCCGCCGACATAGACCTCGCGGTCTTCCTGGCCGCCGAAACCATGCCATTCGAGCGTCAGGTCCTCGGGCACTTCGCGGTGCGACAGGCCGAGCGGGTCGAGATTGGCAGCCAGATGGCCGCGCACACGATAGAGGCGCACCAGCAGCATGGCGCGGATCGAATCGTCCGCCGCTTGCTCGATCGCCTTGGGATCGAGCGCCTTGCCCGTCTTTTCCGCCGCCTTGGCCACCGCCATACGCATCTGCGTGGGGTCGAGCGCGGCGGTCAGATCCGCTTCGCTGTCGACCACTTCGGCAAGCCAGCGCGGGTTGCCCCAGCTCGGGCCCTGTTGGGGGCCTTCCTGGTCGCCCAGCTCGGGGAGGAAATCGTGGCTTTCGTTGCCCATCCGGGTCACCTTCTCGTGCCGACCTGCTGTCGGCTCTCTATGGCAATGCCTCAGCCGCGCGGACGGTCCCGAAACAGGGGGCCGTCCGCGCTGGCCGTCAGGCGAGTTCCTTCAGCAGCGCGTCGAGCGTGGTGCCGAGTTCGCTGGGCGAGGGGGAGACGCGGATGCCCGCAGCTTCCATCGCGGCGATCTTGTCGTCGGCGCCGCCCTGGCCACCCGAGACGATGGCGCCGGCATGGCCCATGCGGCGGCCCGGAGGCGCGGTACGTCCGGCGATGAAGCCGACCATCGGCTTCTCGCGGCCCTTCGCGGCTTCCTGCTTGATGAATTCGGCGGCTTCTTCTTCGGCGCTGCCGCCGATTTCGCCGATCATGATGATCGACTTGGTATCGTCATCGTCGAGGAAGAGGTCGAGCACGTCGATGAAATTGGTGCCGTTGACCGGGTCGCCGCCGATGCCGACCGCGGTGGTCTGGCCGAGGCCGACCATGGTGGTCTGGTGGACGGCTTCATAGGTCAGCGTGCCCGAACGGCTGACGACGCCGACGCTGCCCTTCTTGAAGATCGAACCGGGCATGATGCCGATCTTGCATTCGCCGGGGGTCAGGACGCCGGGGCAGTTCGGGCCGATGAGGCGCGACTTCGAGCCTTCGAGCGCGCGCTTGACGCGCACCATGTCGAGCACGGGAATGCCCTCGGTGATCGCGACGATCAGCTCGATCTCGGCATCAATCGCCTCGAGGATCGAATCCGCAGCGAAGGGCGGCGGAACGTAGATGCACGAAGCGGTCGCGCCGGTTTCGGCCTTGGCTTCGGAAACGGTGTTGTAAACGGGCAGGCCGATATGCTCGCTACCGCCCTTGCCGGGGGTCACGCCCGCAACCATCTGCGTGCCGTAAGCGAGCGCCTGCTCGGTGTGGAACGTACCGGTATCACCGGTCATCCCCTGCGTGATGACCTTGGTGTCTTTGTTTACGAGGATGGACATCAGAATTCCTTCATTTACTTGATTATCCAGGCGGCAAAAGCACCTGCAGCGATAATCGCGTACTGGAGAACGAGAGAGCGAAAGCGGTCGCGCCCTTTATTGCGGTCAATTGCGAGGGTGGCGAGTGGAGGCATCAAAAGCGCAACGATCAAGTAGGGCTTGTACCAGGCAACTGCGAAGGCGAGTGCGAACAGCAACGCCAACAGCAACAGCTCAACTACGGCGAGGGTTACGCCGTATTCCCCCAATGGAGATCGTCCAACGCGCTTAGGATATCCTCCCATCGCTATCACGCCAGCGAGCTATCCAGGCCCTTGCAGGCTTCGAGCAGTTCTTCGACCGCGTCGGTCGAGACCTTGAGGTTGGACTTCTCTTCGTCCGACAGTTCGATCTCGATCACCTCTTCGGTGCCGCCCGCGCCGATCATCGTCGGTACGCCGACATAGAGACCATCGAGGCCGTATTTGCCATCGACATAGCTGGCGCAGGGCAGGATGCGCTTGGTGTCGCCGAGATAGGCTTCGGCCATCGCGATCGCGCTGGTAGCGGGGGCGTAATAGGCCGAACCGTTGCCGAGCAGGCCAACGATCTCGCCGCCGCCCTTGCGGGTGCGATCGACGATTTCGTCGATGCGGCTTTCCGAGACGCCCTTGATCTTGGCGAAGTCGTTGACCGGGATGCCGTTGATCGTGGTGTAGCTGGTGACCGGGACCATGGTGTCGCCGTGGCCGCCGAGGACGAAGGCGTTCACGTCCTTGACCGAGACGTCGAATTCCCACGCGAGGAAGGTGGCGAAACGCGCGCTGTCGAGCACACCGGCCATGCCGACGACCTTGTTGTGCGGCAGGCCGCTAAATTCGCGCAGCGCCCAGACCATCGCGTCGAGCGGGTTGGTGATGCAGATGACGAATGCGTCGGGGGCGTTGTTCTTGATGCCTTCGCCGACCGACTTCATCACCTTGAGGTTGATGCCGAGCAGATCGTCGCGGCTCATGCCGGGCTTGCGCGGAACGCCCGCGGTGACGATCACCACGTCGGCGCCGGCGATGTCTGCATAGTCATTGCTGCCGGTGATTTTGGCGTCGAAGCCTTCGACCGGGCCGCATTGCGACAGGTCGAGCGCCTTGCCCTGCGGCATGCCTTCGGCGATGTCGAACAGGACGATGTCGCCCATTTCCTTCTTCGCCGCGAGGTGGGCGAGCGTTCCGCCGATCATGCCGGAGCCGATAAGGGCGATCTTCTTGCGTGCCATGGAAATGAGGGTCCTTGTTCCTGCCGTGCGGGACAGAGATGATACCCGGACCGAAACTGGGCCATGCGTCAAGTGTCCCGCAGAGGAGGCATGGCACCCGGTCGATTGCGGTTGCGCCCTAGGCCCGCGCCGGAGGGATTGCAACCGCCAATGCTTGCAGCCCCCAAACTATGTTTGCAAATGGTTCGCAGTTGCAATAAGCATGCGAATTCAAGGATATGCTGGCGGTGCGGGCAAACGGGATTGCAGATCGCGAATCCCTTGTGGCCTCGCCTGGCTCCCGCTCGCTACGGGCCGTGCCGCCGCGACGCGAGAGTGCATCGCTGGCACGGATTTGCGCCCATGAGCACCTAAGCGGGCGGGTATGTCACCTCCGGAAGAATGCTTACCCCGGCTGCGCTGCGGCTCAGCGGGCGGGCAGCGCGCCGATGGCGATCGAACCCTCGAGACTTTCGGCAAGCCGGCGGTCGAGCGTGCGGCAGACCCCGAGCCACCATTCATACGCCTCGGTATCGCCGGTAAAATGCGCCTGCTCGGCCTGCTGCCGCGCGGCTTCGGCGGCGCCCATGCCGTGCTCGGCAAAGTGCCGCAGCGCCGCGCGCATCATATGATCGAAGCTCGAGGCTTCCGCCTGCATATGTGCCGCATCGCCATTGTCGTTGGCAGCGCGGGCGAGCGCCTTTTTCGCCAGGGCGCGGGCAATCGGCGAATGCGCGGCGGAACGGGCGGCGGCGAAATGGAGGGGCATGCCTCTATCCTTGTGAAGCGGCTGGGGGATCATTCTGTCCTACCCGGCCACCGCTAAGCTTCGGTTCCGCAGCATGGTTGTGAAGACGTAAAGGATTGCCTCCGCGAAAGCTAAGCGGTTACTTCCGGCCCGGCTCGCTGATCCATTTGCCCGAATTGGCATATTCGTCCTTCACGCGCCCCGATTGTGGCAGCTTGGTGCTCGCGGGGGCGGCAGTGTTCGCACCCGTCGCGCCTACCGGGGCCGTCGACGCCGCGCCGAGGCTGATCGTGTCGTTCGATGGCGGGGAAGGGGCCACCGGACCAGGCACATCGAGTTCCGCCCGCCGGACATTGGGTGCGGCCAGCGGTTCGCTGCCGGCATAGGCATCGGTAAACGCGCCCGCAGTGCCCGCGCCGCCCTTCCAGCGATAGAACCGGTGCGCGCCGATCGCGCCGATGAAATCGAGGCTCGCCGCCCAATAGGGGTTCACGTAATTGGTGTGGTAATGCGTCGCGAGGCCGATCGGCTGGTACACTTCGCCCGCCAGCGCTCCCAGCGCGACCGACTGCGCCACCGCCCAGGCCTGGCGGGCGGGCGTGCGGCGAAGCGATCCGTCGCAGGTAAAGCTGAACTGACAGCCGGTTGTGCGCTCCGATCCCTGGAATACCACGCCGCAGATACTGGCCGGATAGGCCGGATGCGCGACCCGGTTGAGCACGACTTGCGCCACCGCCTGCTGACCGGCGTAGCTTTCGCTGGCCGCCTCGTAATAGACCGCCATCGACAGGCATTGCAGCGCGCGGGCCTTGTCGAGCCCGCTGCCCGCCTGCCGGAACGCCTGCGCCGCTGCGCCTGCCCCGTGGCTTTCGGTAAATTCGACCGTTTCGAACGTGCCCTCGCTCTGGCGCAGGTCGCTGACATCGATCGCCAGGCGCGGGGCATCCTCGAGATAATAGAAGGCCGAGCCGGGGAAACTGTCACCCGGGGTTTCGAACGGCATGGGGGCGAAGGCGACGCGTTCTTCGGCAAGCCCCATCGCGCTTTTCAGATCCGCCCATTCGCCCTGTGCGGCAACCGTCGGCAATGCGATCGCCCCGGCGAGCAGCGCCCCGCGCGAGACCAGCTTGCGCCGCTTTTGGCGGCGCGCCTCGAAGCGCTTGGCGCGTGCGGACGGCGCGCGCGGGGCACGCCTGCTTCGATCCGCTCTGGCCTTCGATTGACGCAATTCGCTTCCTGCTTTCATCCGCTGCAATAGCCCAGCCTGGTCCATATCCATAGCCGGACGGGGGCACCATCCCGCATCGGGACGTAAGGTGCGGTCGCCATATAACTATCAGATAGTGCTTAACGAAGGATCGTCTTGTGCATTGCGGCATCGCGCGTTAGTCGGGCGGCCGAGTCACGGGTTGGCCTGTTCGCGCAGGCCCGAAGAGGGAAGGAGGTGCGAACCCTCCGCTGCCCCCGCAACTGTGACCGGGGAGCGATCCCGCTACATGCCACTGGGCCTTGCGTCCGGGAAGGCGGCGGGAAAGCGTCGATCCGGGAGCCAGGAGACCTGCCCATGACCGTCGTTCGGCCGCGGGCGGGGTGTATCGTAGGCAAACGTGGAAGGAGCAATGCTGCTCCCTCCCGTCATGGACGGCGATTCGTCTATGATAGGAGGTTACGTGTACAAATATCTGTTTTTCCTGACGGCTTCGGCCATTCCCGCTGCGGCATTGGCGCAGAGCCCGAGCGAGCAGGCGCTGGCAGAGATCGTCGATCGGCAGGATGCCGACGGTGCCGCCGCGACCGAAGTCTATGCTTCGGCGGCGCCGCCGCGCGATGCCGCGGTCATCACGGTTACCGCCAATGGCCTTGGCACCGATCTGCGCAACACCGGCCAGTCGGTCACCGTCATCGACCGCACCGAAATCGAGACCATCCAGGGCGCCGATCCGGTGCGTGCGCTGAACCGCGTTCCCGGCCTGTCGCTGTCGCGCAGCGGCGGGATCGGCACGGTGACCAGCGTCAATGTGCGCGGGGCTAATGCCGACCAGCTGCTCGTGCTGGTCGACGGCGTGCGCGTGGCCGACCAGGCCAGCCCCTCGGGCGGGTTCGATTTCGGCAATCTGCTGCTCGGCACTGCGGGCAAGATCGATGTGCTGCGCGGTTCGAACAGCACCATCTGGGGCTCCGAAGCCGTGGGCGGCGTGGTCGATGTCTCGACCCGGACCGAGCGCGGGCTCAGCGGCAGCATCGAATACGGCGCGCGCGACACGCTCTTCGCCAGCGCGGCGGCGGGCGCGGGCAATGACGATGTGTTCTTCGGCCTGACCGGCTCGTGGTACGAAACCGATGGCTTTTCCGCCGCCGCCTCGGGCACCGAGGCCGACGGTTCGCAGCAATTCGCGCTGGGCACGACCGCCTTCGTCAATCTGACGCCAAGCCTCGAGCTGTTCGCGCATGGCAATTTCGCCGAGGGCGAGGTCGAGATCGACGGCTTCCCCGCACCCACCTATGTGCTGGCCGATACCGAGGATACGCAGACAACCACCCGCTATTGGGGCGATGTCGGGCTGGCCTATTACGGCAACGACCTCACGCTGCGTGCCGCCTACAGCCGTTCGGACACCGAACGCGCCAATCGCAATGGCGCAGGCGCCGAGACCTTCGCCAGCGACGGCAGCTCCGAACGCGTTTCGCTGCGCGGCGAATACCGCCTGCTGGGCGGACTGGCGCTGGCCTTTGGCGGCGACCACGAATGGACTGCGTTCGAGACCAGCTTCGATGCCGCGGCCGAAACCGAGATCAGCGGCGCCTATGCCCAGCTTGGCTGGGTGATGGGGCGGCTGGCAGCGCATGCCGGCGCGCGCGTCGACGACCACGAGCAGTTCGGCACGCATGTCAGTTTCGGCGGCGATGTCAGCTATGGCTTCGGCAGCGACTGGCGGCTGCGCGCCAGCGTGGGCGAAGGCTTCAAGGCGCCGACGCTGTACCAGCTGCTGTCCTTCTACGGGAACACCGAGCTCGAACCCGAGGAAAGCACCAGCTACGATCTCGGGATCGAGAAGGGCCAGCGCGGTTCGGGCCTGCATCTGGCGCTCACCGGGTTCCGCCGCGACAGCGACAATCTGATCGGTTTCGGCTTTACTGCCGAACGCCCGTCGGGTGTCTATCTCAACACGGCGCGCGCGCGGGCGCAGGGAGTCGAGGCCGAAGCCAGCATCGACCTGCTGCGCGGGCTGCGGCTGGCGGGGATCTATTCCTATGTCGACGCCGAGGACCGCACCAGCGGGCTCGACCTTGCGCGCAGGCCCAACCATTTCGGGACGATCTACGCCGACTGGCAGAGCGCTTTCGGCCTCGGGCTGGGCGCGGACTTGCGCATCGTCGGTCCCAGCTGGGATAATGGCGCCAACACCAACCGGCTGGCAGGATACGAACTGTTCGACCTGCGCGCTTCCTTCGGGATCGGCGACAATCTCGAACTGTTCGGCCGGGTAGAGAACGTCTTCGATACCGATTACCAGACGGTGGCCGGTTACGGCACTGCCGGACGCAGCGTGTTCGGCGGGATCAGGGCGAAGATGTGAAACCGCTGATCGTCGCATCGGTCCTGCTGCTCGCCGCTTGCGCGGGGGGCGGGGCCGGTGCGCCGCCTCCCGAACGCGGGCCGACGATCGTCAGCCTCAATCCTTGCACCGACGCCATCCTTGCCGAGGTTGCGGCTCCCGGGCAGTTGCTGGCGATTTCGCACTACAGCAAGGACCCGCGCGCCAGCTCGATGGAAGCGGCAGTCGCGGCGCGGTTCGCGGCGACCGGCGGGACGGTCGAGGAAGTGCTCGCGCTCGATCCTGACGTGGTGGTCGCGGGCAGTTTCCTCGCGCCGGCGACCCGTGCGGCGCTGGCCGAACTGGGGATGGAGGTTGTCACCTTCGATATCGCTGCGGATGTCGCTGCCAGCAAAGAGCAGATCCGCGATCTCGCCGCGCTGACGGGCGATGAACCCGCGGGCGCGCGGCTGATCGCCCGCATCGACGCCGCACTTTCTGCCGCCGCGCCTGCGGATGGCGAGAGCGTCGCCACGCTGCTGTGGCAGCCGGGCGGGATCGTCGCCGGAGAGCAGACACTGGTCAGCGACCTGCTGGTCCGCACCGGCTTCGCCAATGCCGCCCCTGTGCGCGGGCTGTCGCAGGCAGATTATGTCGCGCTCGAAGACGTCGTCGCCGCACCGCCCGAGGTCCTGTTGATCGCGGGCGGCGAACTGGGGCAGTCGCACCCGGTCCTCAGCCGCCTGGGCGATATGCACCGGGCACGGTTCGATACCAGCCTGCTCTATTGCGGCGGGCCCACGATCATCCGGGCGGCCGAGCGGTTGGCCGCGATCAGGGAGGCCGCATCGTGAACCGCGCGATCACGATCTTCGCCGGACTGTTGGCCATCGCATTGCCCCTGTCGCTGCTGGCAGGGCGGGTCTGGCTCGACCCCGCAAGCACGCCCAATGCCGCGCTCATCCTCGCCGAATTGCGCCTGCCGCGCGCGGTGCTGGCGATCGTCGTGGGCGCGGGGCTGGGCGCGAGCGGCGCGGCGATGCAGGGCTATCTGCGCAATCCGCTGGCCGATCCGGGCCTGTTCGGTATCGCGCCGGGCGCGGCACTGGGGGCGGTCGCCGCGCTGTGGTTCGGCTATGCCGCTGCGCCCTATCTTCTCCCCGCCTTTGCGCTCATCGGCGCGGGCGGCGCCATGGCGCTGCTGGCCGCGATTGCCGGCCGGACCGGCGGGATCGCGCTGTTCACGCTTGCCGGGCTGATGGTCGCCAGCCTTGCCGGCGCGCTGACGGCACTGGCGATCAGCATGGCGCCCAATGCCTTCGCGATGAGCGAGATCGTCATGTGGCTCAATGGCGCGCTGACCGATCGCAGTTGGCGCGATGTCGGGGTGGCCGCGCCGCTGGTGGCGCTGGGGGTGGCGGTGCTATGGCGCAGCGGCCGGTCGCTCGATGCGTTGATGCTGGGCGAGCCGGTGGCGCGGTCGCTGGGAGTCGATACGCACCGCTTGCTGTGGCTGCTGATTGTCGGGGTCGGATTGACCGTGGGCGCCAGCGTCGCGGTGGCGGGCATCATCGGCTTCGTCGGGCTGATCGTCCCGCATCTCGTGCGCCCGCTGACCGATCGGCGGCCCTCGCAGCTGATCGTCCCGAGCGCGCTCGCGGGGGCGCTGCTGGTGCTGGTCGCGGACAGCGCGGTGCGTGTGCTGCCGCTGGTCACCGAATTGCGGCTGGGCATCGCGCTCAGCCTGCTCGGCGCGCCGTTCTTCCTGTGGCTGCTGCTGCGTATGCGCCGGGGGCTGGCATGAGGCTGGCGGCGGCACAATTGTCGATCGCCGAGCGGTTGGACCGAGTTTCGCTGATCCTCGAACCCGGCACGATAACCGCGATCTGCGGCCCCAATGGCGCGGGCAAGTCGAGCCTGCTCGAAGCGCTCGCCGGGCTGCTTCCGGCTGATGACGGGGCGGTGTTCCTCGACCGGCAGCAGATCGCCGCACTGCCCCTGCGCGAGCGGGCACGGCGTATCGGCTATCTCCCGCAAGCGCATGAAATCGCATGGGATGTGCCCGTGCGCAGCGTGGTCGAACTCGGCCGGCTGCCGCATGGTGATCGGTTGGCGGCACCGGTCGATGCCGCGCTCGACGCGCTCGACATCCGCGAGCTTGAAAAGCGCCGCGCGCAGTCGTTATCTGGCGGCGAGACCGCGCGGGTCCTGCTGGCGCGGGTGCTGGCGGGCGAACCGCAGTGGATCCTCGCCGACGAACCGCTCGCCGCGCTCGATATCGCGCACCAGCTCGCGCTGCTGAAGCATTTGCGGTGGGCGGCACAGGGCGGGGCGGGCGTGGTGCTTGTGTTGCACGATCTCGCCCATGCAATGAACCATGCCGACCGCGTGGTGGTGCTCGACCGCGGCGTGGTTGCCGCGGACGGCGCATGCGAAGACGCGCTCGACCCGCAGGTGATCGAGCGCGTCTGGAAAGTGCCCGTCCGGTGGATCGGCGAACCGCGCCACCGGGCCCTGGTCAGCGCCTGATTACGGCGTGGTCTGCGGCGGCAGCGCGCCGTCGGAGACTTCGCTGTCCGCCGCTTCGCCTCCCGCGATCAGGCCGCGTGCTTCGAGCATCGGGGTCACGTCGGGCTCGCGCCCGGCGAAGTTCCGGAACATCTCGAAATAGTCCATCGTCCCGCCCGTGCTCAGCACGGTCTTGCGATAATGGTCGCCATTGGCGCGCGTGAGCCCGCCATTGTCCATGAACCACTTGCGGCTGTCGCGGTCGAGCATCTCGGTCCACAGATAGCTGTAATAACCCGCGCTATAGCCGCTGGGCGAGCTGAAGATGTGGTTGAAATAGGTCGTCCGGTAACGCGGCGGGACGAGGTCGATTTCCAGCCCGAGCTGTTCGAGCGATTGGCGCTCGAACTGGCTGACTTCTTCCGGCGTATCGATCGCTGCGGCTTCTTCCTGCGACAGCGCGGCCCACTTCATGTCGAGCAGGGCGGCTTCGACGACTTCGCCGAAATCATAGCCCTGGTTGAACTGCGAGGCGGCCTCGAGCTTCTCGATCATTTCAGCCGGGATGGTTTCGCCCGTCTGGTAGTGCTTGGCATAGTTCGACAGCACCTCGGGATAGGTCGCCCACATCTCGTTGACCTGGCTCGGATACTCCACGAAGTCGCGCGCGACTGCGGTGCCCGACAGGCTTTCGTAGCGCTGGTCGGCGAAGAAGCCGTGCAGCGCATGGCCGAATTCGTGGAACAGCGTGTTGACGTTGTCGAAGCTGACCAACTGCACTTCGCCTTCGGGCGCCTTGGGGATGTTGAGCACGTTGTAGATCACCGGCTTGGTGCCCCACAGATCGCTCTGGTCGACGAAGTTGCTCATCCACGCCCCGCCACGCTTGGACTCGCGCTGGAACGGGTCGAAGTAGAACAGCCCCAGTTCGCTGCCGTCACGGTCGAACACGGTGTAGGTCGTCACATCGGGGTGATAGACGGGCAGGTCGCTGCGCTTCTGGAAAGTCAGGCCGTAGAGCTTTTCGGCGGCATAGAACACGCCGTCCTCGAGCACGGTATCGAGCTGGAAATATTCCGCCATCGCATCTTCGTCGAGGTCGTAGCGTTCGGCCTTGACCTTGTTGGCATAGCGGTACCAGTCCCACGGCTGGACTTCGAAATCACCCCCTTCGGCAGCGATCGCTTCGTTGAGCATGGCGGCTTCGCGGCGCTGCGTATTGGCCAGCGCGGGGACCATGCGTTCCATAAAGCCGAGCGCAGTGGCGGGCTTTTCGGCCATGCGGTCCCACATTGCGTAGCTGGCCCAGTCGGCTTCACCGAACAGCGCGGCCTTCTCGGCGCGCAGTGCGGCGGTTTTGGCCACCAACGGACGCGTGTCGATGTCGGTGGTGCCGTTGGCGCGGTTGTAGCTCGCCATGAACAGCTTCTCGCGCGCGGCACGGTTGGTCATGCTCGGCAGCAGCGGCTGCTGCGTGGTATTCTGCAGCGCAATGGCGTATTTGCCCTCGAAGCCCTTTTCGGCAGCCAGGTCGGCGGCGGCCTTGATGTCGGATTCGGACAGGCCGGCGAGGTCTTCGCGGCTGTCGAAGATCACCGGCTGGTCGGCCATGGCGGCGCGCGCCTGCTGGCCGAACTCGGTGGTGATTTCGGACAGTTCGGAATTGATTTCCTTGACCCGCGTGCGCTGTGCTTCGGTCAGCAGTGCGCCGGCATGGACCATGCCGTCATAGGTGTCTTCGAGCAGCGCCGCGTCTTCGGGCGTCATCGTCATCGCGGCGCGGTTGTCATACACCGCCTTCACCCGCGCGAAGAGTTCGGGGTTGAGGACGATCGAGTCGCCATGCGCGGTCAGCTTGGGGCTGATCTCGGTGTTGATTTCGTCGAGCCGGTCGGTGGTGTTCGACCCGGTCACGGCGAAGAACACGCGCGCGACGCGGCCGAGCATGCGGCCCGACTTTTCCAGCGCAACGATGGTGTTCTCCATCGTCGGCGGGGCGGGGTTGTCGATGATCGCCTGGATTTCGGCTTTCTGGATGGCCATGCCCTGCTCGAACGCGGGGATGTAATCGTCTTCGGAGACCTTCGAAAAGTCGGGCGTCTTGAACGGCAGCGTGCTGTCGGCGGCGAAATAGCCCGTGCCGGTCGGAATGGCGGCGGCGTCGGCGCTGGGTGTGGCCATAGTGTCGAGGTCTTCCCCATATGCGGTGGTGCAACCGGCGAGCAATGCTGCGGTTGCGACGGTGGCCAGTATCTGGGCCTTCATGCTTGTCCCCTCAGGATGATATGAAACGCCCGGCGGACGCCCGGCGCAATATTGCGATCATGGGAGTGCGATAGGACCGCTTCGCGACCGCGCGCAAGCGCGCAGACGTCGCCGGTCGGCGCTGCTCCTACATTAATCGAACGGAATGCGGTCGCCCTGGTTCCGCTCGGCATGGTCGCGCGCGGACTCCAGCGCGTCGTCGAGCGCCTGGCGATTGACCGTCATCAGCCGCGGACGCCCGCCGTCCCGGTCGACCACCAGCCAGACCGCGCCGAGGGTGAAGAACCCGCCCTGGTCCTTCGCCACGCTCATCTGCGACAGGTCCAGCCGCTGCAGCAGCGCGATCATCGCGGGATCGAAGATCTCGTCGAAGACCGCCTCCACCTCCGCGCGATCCTCGATTTCGCGGCGGTTTCCCGCGGCATCGATATACAGCAGCGGGAGCCCGATCTCCTCGAGCATGCGGCGCTTGTTACCGCTTCTGGCAGCATCGCGCAGCGCCGCGATCGCGGCGTCGAACTGGCTGGCGCTGGTGCCTGTGGCGCAGGAAATCGCCCCGCCATCGACGAAGTCATGCGCGCGGTCGAACTGCGCATGCCGTTCTTCCTGGCTCGACCAGACCAGCAGCAGGCAATCCTCGGGCGAAGCGGTCTCGCTTAGCAGGTCGGTCGGACCCTCCGCGTCGGGCGCGTCTGCGGGCGAACAGCCGCCAAGCGCCAGCGCCAGGACCGTTGGCAGGGGAAGGGCGGTGCGCATCATGGGGCAGGGGCCAGCGGATAGCGCACCACCGGCTCGTAGACCGACCCTTCGGGCCGCAGGAAGCTTTCGTACAGGATGTACAAATCCGCGGTCCACGGGCCGAGCCGCAGTCCCGCCGTCCGGGCAAGGAACGGGCCGAGCGGCGCGGTCGCGCGATTGGTGCGCGCCAGCGTGATGTGCGGGTGGTATTTGCGGTGTTCGGGTTCCAGCCCCGCCGCGATGCAGATGCGTTCCACGCGCTGCTGCAAGCGGCTCAGCTCCTCCAATGGCGCGATCCCCGCCCACAGCGTATGCGCAACCCCTTTCCGCTCGAACGCCCCGGTCCCTTCAATCGTCAGGTCGAACGCGGGGCCGCCGGCAGCGCGCAACCGCTCGGCCAATTCGTCTGCTGCATGGGTATCGACCACGCCGATATAGCGCAGCGTCAAATGCAACTGGTCGTCGTCCTGCCAGCGGGCGTTGTCGACGCCTTCCATCAGGTCGATCAGCGCATCGCGGATCGGGGGCGGGGGACGGATGCCGACGAAAAGGCGGTGGGACATGGGATGATCACGCCGCTCGCTCGGCGCATTGCAGGGGTTTCACAAGGCCGCTGCCGGCCGGCCCGATTGGTAGGGCGCAAGTCCGCGGCGGACAAGGCTATCCGCGCTCAGGCCGCATTGTGCGCGCCGCTTTCGCGCGGGTTCTCATAGGCGGCATCCATGAAGATGCTCATGCGGCGATTGCTGCGGTGTTCCAGCCCCTTGGCGAAGGCGCCACCCGCATGCGTATAATTGAGCTCGTCGGCAATCGCGTCGTAATCGCCCGCATCGATCGCTGCGTTGAGACGCGGGCTTTCGCTGGGTGAGACATTGCCGATCCCGACATTGTAGACGAGGTCGAGCAGCGCATCGAATTCATGCTGGTGCAGCGGGAGGTCGCCGACCAATTGGCGCACGCCCTGTTCGGCCTCGGCCAGATCGGCATCGAGAAAGGCGAGCACGCGCTTCTCGCTCACCCGGTCGCCGACTCGCAGCCGGTCGTGCGGGCGGACCAAATGGCCGACCCCGACGGTGGGGTAGCCGGCGACATCGCGGTACACCGTATAGCGAACACCTTCCTCCTCGATCAGCGCCTGCTTGAACGTATCGCTCGCCTTAAGCAGGGGCGCGGGTTGGCGCACGCCTTGCGCGGGGTCGAGGACCATGTTGGCCGAACTCGGTTGCGGGGCCTTGGGCGGGCCGGTGAAGGCCGTCAGGCCCAGCGCCCCGGCGCCCAGCATCAGCGTTGCATGCTTGCGGGTGGAGCGGCGCGGCCGAACATCGAATGCCTTGGCGGCAGCCTGCCGGGCTCGCCGCAGCTCGCGGCGATGCTGGCGCTCGCGGCGGAGGCGTTTGAGGAAGCTTTCGGGCTTCTCGCCGCTCTTCCCGCGGATCGTGGTATGCGACCAGTCGACCTCGTCCAGCGGACGGTTGAGATCGTCGAGGATCTTCTTGAGCGTATCGTCTGTGTTCGCGCTTGGGGGGGACGCGTGGCGCGTCCCGCCGGTTAGGTTCCTGTTGTGCGCGGTGTCCTTGTCCATAAGGCGGGCACCTTTCATTGCGTAATCATGTGTCACACCGGCGCTGCGACCTGCACATGCGATTTCATGTGCTGTGGCGCGGTGTTGGTCTCGTTTATGGAACGGTTGGCAGGGGTGCTTTGGTCCCCGTTTCGTCGCTGCGAGGCAACGGTCGAGCGGTCAGACGGCGCGCTCAGGCAGCGCGGCGGACCTGGTTGCGACCCGTGTTTTTCGCTTCGTAACAGGCAATGTCGGCGCGCAGCAACGCATCGTCCATGCCTTCGCCGAACCGCCAGCTGGCCAGCCCGATCGAGGCCGAGATGGCAATGTCGGGATATTGCTCGAACTGGTCCTCCAGCCCGGCGATCCGCAGCCGAAGCCGTTCGGCCGCTTCGGCGACCTCGACATCGTCGAGCCCGCGGACAATGACGAGGAATTCCTCCCCGCCGAGGCGGAAGGCCTGGTGTTCGCTGGGGCCACCGACCGCATGGCACCATTCGCGGATCGCATCGGCGGTCGCGATCAGCACGTGGTCGCCCACGCCATGGCCGAAGGTATCGTTGATCGTCTTGAACCGGTCGAGGTCGATGGTGAGCAGGTGACGCGAAAGCGCGCTGTGTTCCATGCGCGTTTCCTCGAACAGCTTGCGGCGGTTGAACAGCCCGGTGAGCGGATCGCGCCAGCTGAGGAATTCGGCATGCGCCAGCGCATCGGCCAGATCCTCGGACAATTGCCGGTTTTCGACCAGCATCCGCGCCGCGCTGCGGATATGCAGCCCGGTGGAGGAGCTGTAGATACGGATGCCGATGACCATCAGGCCGAGGATCGCGATCAGCGCGGGATACTGGACACCCGGATGGAATAGGTAATATCCGAAAGTGGTCAGCCAGAAACTGATCAGCATGGCATCGCGCGCGGTCGGCAGCGCGGCCAGCGTCACCGCAATCAGCGTCGCCGTGACCAGCACCGCGGCGCGGATCAGATTGACCGCCAGCACCGAACCATCGGGTGGCGGTGGCCATAGCAACAGCCCCAGCGTCACCCCGGTCATCGACATGGCGAAGACCAGGATCCAGCGTGCGTGGCGCATCGGCTGACGCGCGCGCGCCAGCTGCTCCAGCCGCGCGGCGGCCTTGCGGGTATAGAGGAATGAACAGAAGCGGAGCGCGAGCAGGACCGCCATCGGCAGCGGATTGGGCATCAGCGCCACGCCAACCGCCATCAGCGCCAGCGCAATCAGGCTGGCGGTAAGCGAACGCTGCTCGCGTTCCAGCATGGCGATCACCGCCTCGCGCTCGATCTCGTAGGGATCGACCGGGACGCGGTTCATCAGACCGGCGCTATTGCCGTCGAATGGCTCGTCGATGTGCACCGGCTGCGACCTTGACCTCTTCTCGCGCGTACGATCGCGTTTTCTAGCGCCCAATCGTTAACGATTTCGCGCCGGATATTCACGATATCCCCGTAACCAGCGCCCCATGACGGGCAAGTGCGGCGTGCGGAAAATCGCTCCGCACGCCGCCTTCATGGTTACCAAATCCGTGCGCGGTCCTCAGGCGCGATATACATCGCGTCATCGGGCGTGATGCCGAAGGCTTCGTACCACGCATCGACATTGCGCAGCGGGGCGATGGTACGATAGCGCGCGGGGCTGTGCGGGTCGGTCGCGACTTGGTTGCGCAAGCTGTCCTCGCGTACTTTGGCCCGCCACACCTGCGCATAGGCGAGGAAGAAGCGCTGGTCGCCGGTCAGCCCGTCGATCACCGGCGCCTCTTCTCCGCCGAGCGACTTCTTATAGGCATCATGGGCCACCAGCACGCCCGCCAGATCGGCGATGTTCTCGCCCATCGTCAGATCGGGATTGATGAAGCTGCCCGGCACGACTTCGAACGCGGCATATTGCGCGCCGAATTTCTCGGCTTCGGCCTCGAACCGTTCGGCATCGCCTGTGGTCCACCAGTCGCGGATCGCGCCGCTGGCGTCGATCTTGCGTCCCTGATCGTCGAAGCCGTGGCTGATTTCGTGGCCGATGACCACGCCGATCGCGCCATAGTTGACCGCAGGGTCGGCCCAGGGATCGAAGAAGGGCGGCTGGAGGATGCCGGCGGGGAAGACCATCTTGTTTTCCAGCCCGCCGTTATAGGCGTTCACCGTCTGCGGGTTCATGCCCCACTTCTTGCGGTCGACCGGCTTGCCAAGGTCGCCCATCTCGTAATCGGCGTTGAACTGCGAGGCGGCGATCATGTTGCCATAGAGATCGTCGGGCGACATCGGCAGCTGCGAATAGTCGCGGAATTTCTCGGGATAGCCGACCATGACGTCCATCCGCTCGAGCTTGTCGAGCGCGGCGTCCTTGGTCTCGGGGCTCATCCAGTCGTTTTCGCCAATGCGGTCACCCATGGCGAGTTTCAGGTTGCGAACCAGCTCGTCCATCCGCGTCTTGGCGATCTTGGGGAAATATTCGTCGACATAGGCTTCGCCGACCAGCTCGCCGAGCGAGCCGTCGATCGTGTCGACTGCGCGCTTCCAGCGGGCGCGCTGCTCGCTCGTCCCGTTGAGCGCGCTGGTGTACTGGAACCGGCTCTCGACCATCTTCTGGTTGAGATAGGGCGAGGCCTGATGCGTTACCTGCGCCTTCTGCCACAGCTTGAGCGTGGCCAGATCGGTGCTGGCAAACAGCGCCGCAATCGCCTTCACCGCGGTGTTGTCGGTAACGATGATGCGCTCCTGCGGCGGGATGTTGTGACCGGCGAAGAACGCGTCCCAATCCACGCCCGGCGCATAGGCAGCCAGTTCGCGGCCCGACATCGGGTTGTTGATCTTCTCGATCTGGCGCTTCTGTTCCGCATCCCAGTTGAGCTGCGCGACATAGGTTTCGAAGGTCATCACGCGGCTGGCCGCTTCGCGCGGGCTCGCTTCGCCGATATGGCGGAAGGTGCGCTCGAGATAGGCGAGATAGGCGCCGCGCTGGTCGGCGAATTTTGCGTCGAAATAATATTCCTTCTCGGGCAGGCCGAGCCCTCCAGAGAACATCCACAGCGCGTTCATCGTCGGATCGTCGGGGTCGGCATAGGGGCCGGCACCGAACAGCGAGCCGCCGAACTTGCCATAGGTCGCGCCCATGTAGCGTGCGAAAGCGCTCTTGTCCGACAGCGCATCGACCTGTGCCAGATCGCGCATCAACGGCGCCAGACCCGCGCGCTCGATCGCCGCCTCGTTCATGAAGCTGGTGTAGAGCGCACCATATTGCGTGCCTGCGGGGGCTGCGGTGATCAGCCCGTTGACCTCTTCGGTCACATCCTCGCGCAAATTGTAGAACGAGCCGACCGAGGGGCGATCGCCGGGAATTTCGGTCCGGTCGATCCACGCGCCCGAGGCATAGCGTTCGAAATCGTCACCCGGATCGGCGGCGGTGTCACGCGCGGTGAGGTCGAGCCCGAAGTCGCCGATCTTGGCTTGCCCGGTGACGACGATGGTGTTGGCGTCATTTTCGGCTTCTTCGGCCGCGACGGGCGCGGCGAGTGCAAGACCAAGTGCGAGCGCCGAAACGGCAGCGCCGCGAGCGAGCGGACGAGTGCGAAACATTGGAAATTCCCCTGAGCTTTGAATCGACGCACTCTCGCCCGAAATTCGCGCGTGCGTTATGCCTATTCGGCGAACGACGCAGACCTGTCGGCAGGCGGCTTGAAATTGTGATGCTCAGCGCAATTGCTAACTCGCAGCTATTTTATTCGGGCGGCTTGTCGATTGCCGGATCGGCAAGTGCACCGCCATTCGTCCCGATGACGATGTAGTATTCCTTTGCTGTGTCCAGCCCGTCGGTGTTGATGCCCTGGATCGGAAGAATCTTGGTCGGTCCGATCATGACGGCGCGAAAGTCGTTCACGGTCTGCCAAAATCTGAAGGTCTCGGTTGCCTTAGCTTCGTCTTCGAGCACATAGATTTGCGTCTCAGCCATCAATTCTCTCCTGCGACTTCGTCCCATTTTTGAAGCGCACTATCCATCCCTTCGGAGCTTCCGAAGTAGCTGGCGGCCAGACTGCCGGAATTGTCCTCGACCGCCTTCAAGCAGCTACCCTTCGCACTGCAAGAAGCGGAAAGGAGCCCGTCGGCAAGGCCTGCACTCGCCTCGAAATTTTTCACCTTGGCCTGCAGGCCGCTTTCGGTGTTACTGATCTTCAGCAGGAGGCTGTCTCTGAAGGCGTTGTAGCCGCGACCCAGCGAAACCCCCTGATCTGCAGCTTCCGGATTGTCGAGAAGTGTCTGTACCAGCGCGTCGTCGGCAGTAAGGGTGGCCGCCAACGCGGCAGGACCGGTAGAGACGAGAGCTGCGCCGCCGCGGGCTGCGAGAATTTGGGCGGCAATGCCTGTAGCGAAGTATTGGGCCAATCCCGCTTTCGCTTTCGCTTGTGTGGAGTCGACCTGGCCTCCGAAATCAGCGCCGAAACTGGCCAGCACCGAATAGCTGTCCTGCTTCTTCCCATCCCACGCGACAAGCGAACAGGGATGTATCCGATACCCAATGTTGCCCGGTAGCGTGCTTGGCGTCGTGAAATCGCACGGCACGAGCAGCCGCGAGCCATCTGCCGCCTTCTCGTCCCTGGTATTGGCAACAAGGGGCATAATCACTGCTTCCTGCCGGTCGTAGGCAAGCATGATCTGCGGGACCTGGTTGACGCCCTGACCGACCTTAAAGCCAACTGTCGTGTTGGTCCCGAAGATCATCGTATTGCTGTGCCGCGTCGCCTGAACGCACCCTGCGGCGAGTGGCAGCAGGGCTAGGGCTGCAAGGTATTTGTTTGATCGACTACGCATGGCGAACTCCCCTCAAGTGCAGACAGGACCTTGGCCGCATTCTCGGCTTCAGCCGCGGACCGGATGATCACCAACAGCTGGCAATCGCGCGGATCGGCAATGACCCACTGGCTATCCGAGTAGCCAAGCCAGGCGCCGCCTGCCGGCAGTTCGTCCCAGCCAAACCCCACACCGCTCCGTTTGACCGCCACCACACCGCCCGTTGTGCGCGGCAGTTCGACGCGGACTACGCCGATGCCGGTGATCGTCTCGCCGCCACCTTCATCGACCGTTACGTGGGTGCAGGCGGACAGCAGGCATGCAACGGTCGCGACAAGCCCGGCGTGGCCGGTGGATGATTGTTCTCGAACGCCGCTATGCACCTTGCGCGCGGGCCATCGAAGACAGCGCATCAATCGTCGTATTCGCGCACCGGCCCGGACCATTCTCCCCATTATCCGGCTCCCTCTATGTGAGGAAAACACTCGATAGTTGGGATCGTCAAGTCTTCGATTAAATACTGGCGGGAATCGTCTGGTCGATTTGGATGGGAAGAAAAGGATTTCATCGTCCTATAGGCGGTCGCCATTCCCTGTCGCTGAACTTGATTATCGGATGATGCCCTGCGATTCTCTGCAATTCGCCAGCAAGTTGGATTACCCCGCGAACCCGCCGCGAGCTGCCCCCGCGACGTTGATATTTGCATGATGCGCCCCACATTCCCGGAACCGCCGGGCCGTCTGCTCGCTCGACACATACCGCCCCCCTTGACCCAAGCGAACAATTCAGGAACACGCGTCCTTCATGGCCCTCACCAAAATTTCCGTCCGCGGCGCGCGCGAGCATAATCTCAAGGGCGTCGACATCGACCTGCCGCGCGACAGCCTGATCGTGATCACCGGCCTTTCGGGCTCGGGCAAGTCGAGCCTCGCCTTCGACACGATCTATGCCGAGGGGCAGCGGCGCTATGTCGAGAGCCTGTCCGCCTATGCGCGCCAGTTCCTCGAGATGATGCAGAAGCCCGATGTCGAGCATATCGACGGCCTCAGCCCCGCGATCTCGATCGAGCAGAAGACCACCAGCCGCAACCCGCGCTCGACCGTCGCGACGGTGACCGAGATCTACGACTATATGCGCCTGCTGTGGGCGCGCGTCGGCGTGCCCTATTCGCCCGCCACCGGCCTGCCGATCGAGGCGCAGACCGTCTCCAACATGGTCGACCGCGTGATGGACCTGCCCGAGGGCACGCGCATCTACCTGCTCGCGCCGGTAGTGCGCGGGCGCAAGGGCGAATACCGCAAGGAACTGGCCGAATGGCAGAAGGCGGGCTTCACCCGCGTACGGATCGACGGCGAGCTCCATGCGATCGAGGACGCGCCCGCGCTCGACAAGAAGTTCAAGCACGACATCGAGGTGGTGGTCGACCGGCTCGCGGTGAAGGAGGGCATCGAGACCCGCCTTGCCGACAGCTTCGAAACCGCGCTCAAGCTGGCCGAAGGGCTCGCCTATGTCGATCTCGCCGATGGCGCAGTGCCGGGGCGCGAGGACGAGGAGGCCGCGGCCGGTGGCGCGATGAAGGGCGCGGGGCTGCCCGCCAACCGCATCGTCTTCTCCGAGAAATTCTCCTGCCCGGTCAGCGGCTTCACGATCGAGGAGGTCGAACCGCGATTGTTCTCCTTCAACGCACCGCAGGGCGCCTGCCCGACCTGCGACGGCATTGGCGAGAAGCAGCTGTTCGACCCGCAGCTGGTCGTCCCCAACGAGGCGCTCAGCCTCAAGAAGGGCGCGGTGGTGCCCTGGGCGAAGAGCAACCCGCCGTCGCCCTATTACATGCAGGTGCTCGCCTCCCTTGCGAAGGAATACGAGTTCGACCTGACTACCCCGTGGCAGGAGTTCGACGCCGAAATCCGCGACATCATCCTCCACGGCACAAAAGGCCGCGCGATCCCGCTGACCTTCAAGGACGGGCGCAAGAGCTACACCGTCAAGAAGCCGTTCGAGGGCGTGATCGGCAATCTCAACCGCCGCATGCTCCAGACCGAGAGCGCGTGGATGCGCGAGGAGCTTGCCAAGTTCCAGACCGCGCAGGCCTGCGAGACCTGCAATGGCAAGCGGCTCAACCCCAAGGCGCTCAGCGTCAAGATCCCCGGCCCCGCGGGCCCGACCGACATCGCCACCCCCACGCAGATGAGCGTCGCCGATGCCAAGGCGTGGTTCCTCGGCCTCGACGGGCATCTGACCGACCAGCAGGCGCAGATCGCCAAGGCCATCCTCAAGGAAATCAACGAGCGACTGGGCTTCCTCGACAATGTCGGGCTCGACTATCTCAACCTCGACCGTACTTCAGGTACGCTGAGCGGGGGCGAGAGCCAGCGCATCCGCCTCGCCTCGCAGATCGGCAGTGGGCTGTCGGGCGTGCTCTACGTGCTCGACGAACCCAGCATCGGCCTCCACCAGCGCGACAACGATAGGCTGCTCGAAACATTGAAACGCCTGCGCGATCTCGGCAACACGGTGATCGTGGTCGAGCATGACGAGGACGCGATCCGCGCCGCCGATTACGTGGTCGATCTCGGCCCCGGCGCGGGCGTCCACGGGGGCGAGGTGGTCGCCGAAGGCACGCTCAAGCAGGTGCTGAAGAGCAAGAAATCGCTCACCGCCGCCTATCTCACCGGCCGCCGCGAAATCGCGGTCCCGGCCGCGCGGCGCAAGGGCAACGGGCACAAGCTCACCGTCCACGGCGCGCGCGCAAACAACTTGCGGGACGTCACCGCCAGCCTGCCGCTGGGCACCTTCACCTGCATCACCGGCGTCTCGGGCTCGGGCAAGTCCAGCTTCACCATCGACACGCTCTACGCCTCCGCCGCACGCGAGCTCAACGGCGCGCGCATCGTCGCGGGCGCGCACGACAAGGTCACCGGGCTCGAATATTGCGACAAGGTGATCGAGATCGACCAGTCGCCCATCGGCCGCACCCCGCGCTCCAACCCCGCCACCTACACCGGCGCCTTCACCCAGATCCGCGACTGGTTCGCGGGCCTCCCCGAAAGCCAGGCGCGCGGCTACAAGCCCGGGCGCTTCAGCTTCAACGTCAAGGGCGGCCGCTGCGAGGCGTGCCAGGGCGACGGCCTCATCAAGATCGAGATGCACTTCCTGCCCGACGTCTACGTCACCTGCGAACAATGCGGCGGCAAGCGCTACAACCGCGAAACGCTCGAGGTGAAGTTCAAGGGCCACTCGATCGCCGACGTGCTCGACATGACGATCGAGGATGCGGAGGAATTCTTCAAGGCGGTCCCGCCGATCCGCGACAAGATGCACATGCTGAACGAGGTCGGTCTCGGCTACGTCAAGGTCGGCCAGCAGGCCACCACGCTGTCGGGCGGCGAGGCGCAGCGCGTCAAGCTCGCCAAGGAACTCGCCAAGCGCAGCACCGGGCAGACGCTGTACATCCTCGACGAGCCCACCACCGGCCTGCATTTCGAGGATGTCCGCAAACTGCTCGAAGTGCTCCACCGGCTGGTCGAGCAGGGGAACTCCGTCGTGGTGATCGAGCACAATCTCGATGTGATCAAGACCGCGGACCATGTGCTCGATCTGGGGCCGGGCGGCGGCGTGCGCGGGGGTGAGGTTGTGGCGCAGGGCACGCCCGAGGAAGTGGCCGCCGTCGACGCGTCCTACACCGGCCATTATTTGCGCCCGATGCTCGACCGCGCCAGCGAAGCCGCCGAATAACCACCGTCACCCCGGACCTGATCCGGGGCCGGTGCTACCACTTCCTACTACCGAGCGGTTTCTACTCGCCGCCTCGATAATCCTTTACCCGCAGCGGGCAGGGCGCCGACCATGGGTAAGCACATTCCCACGGCCGCCGGCCTTGCCATCCTCGCCGTGATCACACCGCTCATCATCTGGGACGCAAGCCGCACCAGCGATGCGCTCGACCACGATGCGCACGCCTCGCGCTACGAGACCTGCCGCGACAAGAGCCATGAACTCGGCCTCCCGCTGCACAAGGCGCAGCCTTTCTGCCGCTGCGTAACGAATGAAGCGAAGAAACGCGGCGCCGAGCGGGGCTACGACAGCTACGACAACGCAGCGCTCACCGACATCGTGAATATGTGCGCGGCGGCCAAAGGGTTTGGGTTTGGGTGAGGATGCTGCCCGATAGGGCGCGGGGGCAGCGCTGTCGGACGGCGAGGCGCAGCGCGTCAAGCTCGCCAAGAAGCTAGCGAATTGCAGCACCGGCTAGACGCTCTACATCTTGGAGCAGCCCACACGGGCCGGCATTTTGGGGACGTGAGTAAGCTCTTGCAAGTGCTCCACCTGCTAGTCGAGCAAGAGAACTCGGTCGTGGTGATCGCGCACAATCCCGACGTCATCGAGACCGCGGACCATGTGCTCGACCTTGGCCTGGTGGCGGTGTGCGCGGGGGTGAGGTCGTCGCGCAGGGCACCCGGAAGAGGTGGCCGCGGAGGCGGAGAGCTAAAGTGGACAGTATCTCAAGCCGATTCTGGAGCGAGCGAAGAACGCTCAGGAGGCTGCGTAGTGGGGCTGCACACAATATCACTAGAACTGGCGAACTGTTTTGGGTTACGTATAAAGGTCTCGATTATTCTGGGAGTTATTATGCGCGTAGTGTCGATAGTAAATATGAAAGGTGGCGTCGGGAAAACGACGCTTGCTGTCAATCTCGCGCACTCCCTAAGTAGGCGCTTCGATAAGTCGGTATTATTGGTCGATTTGGATCCTCAATTTAACGCCACGCAATGCCTGTTCTCGGGGCAAGAGTATGTCGAGAAGAGAAAGGCTGGAGGACATACCATTGTTCAGATTTTCCGCGACACGCCCACCGTTATGCTTGATCCGATTGATGGTGCAATCGAGGTTCCAAATGTTAAGTTGGAGGATGTTGAGCCTTGGTCGGTCGAAGATGGGTTCGACCTGATTGCAGGGGATTTGGATTTGTTTCGACTCGATATCGGAGGTGGGGAAGGAAGAGAGCGGCGCTTAAAGAGGTTTCTTGAAAAATCAGATGCGGCTGAACATTACGATTACGTTATCATTGATACGCCCCCTACGCCGTCGCATTTTATGAATAGTGCACTCCTTGCCAGTACTCACTATCTCGTGCCGGTCCGCCCTGAACCACTTTCGCGTGTTGGTATCGATTTGCTTCAGGGAGTAATTAATCGTGTTACGGAGAACCAAGGCCTCAGCCTAACGTGCGTCGGGGTTGTGGTCACAATCCAAGATGGGCGCGCAAAAATCGTCAATCGGCAAGCCAGGCGCTATCTTGACGACGATCCGTTCTGGTCTGGAAAACGTTTCAAGGCTAGTCTGCCATCGCGCACGGTGGTTGCGAGGTCGCAAGGCAAGCAGGAAAATATTTTGGACGCAGGTGACTCTGACTCAAGGCTGGCGCTTACCCGAATAACGAATGAATTTCTCGAAAGAGTTGGAGATGAGTGAAGTAAAACCAAAGACAGGCAGGCGCATCAAAAGAAGCGACGATGCGACCTTTATTCGATTCGTTGAAGAACTAGGGTGGTTGCTAGAGAGTTACGGCGACGTAGATTTCTCCGCGCTCCCGAATTTTATTCGTCAACAGCAGGAACTGAGAAATCGTTCGACACACCTGCGCTCTCTCTCTTCTCAATCAGATATTGCGTCTACACTGGTTGGCGTACTGCCAAGCTTTTTCATGGATCGAAAGATTTTTCCGTCAAACGTCGATCTAGTCGAATTTGCAGAACAAGCTTTGGGGATAGAAACCCCGCGATGGCAGAAAAAGTCAAAGAATGAGTTGATAGGACACATAGTGTGTCATGCGAACGAGGCGCCTCCCGCCAAGTTGCGTTCCCTCTCCAAGGCTATCGAAGATCTCGTCGAAGACGAGGGTGAAAGGCGGAAAAATTTGGAAAGGCAGCGAAAATCCGGCCGATCTTGGAATGAGGTCATTCAGGATCTTGTTCGAAACTCATGAAAATCGCGTATCCCGCCGAGAAGATTGAGGCTTTTTCAAAGGCGTGCCTTGGCGAAAGCCCGATTGGCTTGCAGTCAGAAAACGAGAAGGTGACGTACAGAGCCTTTCACCGCTTACTTTTGGCGAACCATGGAATTCAATCTCATGGTGCTGTGACTGTGAAGGACTACGCGACGGAATGCGTCGCCGATTGCAGTTTGGCGTATCTTTTGTTTTTCTTGAACTTGAACAAGGCATCGCTAGCGTCATTGCGATCTTCGATCGAGAACTCATGGCGTTACCTCCTGCAATCGAACGGGCGGTCCGCTGGCGACTTTGAGTTTATTCCAGACCTTGTTTCGGAATGTCGCAGCCTGAATTTATATGATGGATTGTCTACAGAGATCGTGAACCGTGGTTACGCGATTTATAAAGATCTTTGTCAAGCCGTTCATTCCAGCAAAGATGATTACTTGACCAACGAGGTGCCCTTCCAGAATCTGACTGCGCTCAATAAAGAAAAGTCTAACACTAATTTGGAAATTGCTCGCAAGGTTTTTCAAAACGATCTTGAAGTGTTAGTCATCTCCAATTTGAACATCATCAAGGCACTGGAAGCAAAAGAATTTGATGGCGTCATGGACGGATTAGAACGGACTTTGAAGCGCCGTCTTCATGAGATTGATTAACTTCATGGTGCGTAGAAGAGACCGGTAGCCCACAGGGATAAGTCCAACCCTCCAGGCACTATAAGACGCGTTGCGAGTAACCTTGGAGGCAGGTGCAATTTCTCTGAGCCGTGAAAGGTCAACGGCAGATTCGCACCGAGAGCGCCGATAGGGAGCGTTGGTCCGATCATCGGCGACGCGAGAGGAGTGGCGGTTGGTCTGAATTCTGCGTTACCCCTGCAGCGGAGCTGCGCGAAGCACACTTGCTTCGGGGACAAGCTTCTTTCTGCACCGCGTTTGACGGTAGCTGGACCCCGCCTCGGGATGCGTGTGTCCTACACGCTCCTCTCTGTATATATGGCCCGTTCCCTTCCTCCCAAGCAAGGCGAACCGATGCAGACCTCCCCCGACACCCCCGCAAACCACCCCATCATCATCCACACCGACCTCCACGCCGAGGACGACCGCGCGCCGCAGATGCAGTTCGTGGTCGAGCGGCAGGTGGCGTTTCTCGAGGCGCTGGCGACCACCGGCAGCGTGCGCGCGGCGGCGCGGCGGGCGCGGGTGTCGCACCAGACCTGCTACCGCGCGCGCCGCGCCAGCGCCGCCTTCGGGCGCGCCTGGGATGCGGCGCTGGTGGTCGCGCGCGGCGCGGCCGAGGCGAAACTCGCCGATTATGCCATGAACGGGGTCGAGGAGGAGGTGTGGTATCACGGCGACCTCGTCGGCTCGCGCAAGCGCGTCTCCGACCGGCTGCTGCTCGCGCATCTCGGGCGGCTCGACCGGATGCGCGGCGATGAGCGGATCGAACGCCTCGCGGAGAATTTCGACGCCATGGTCCTGCGTCTGCGCCGCGGCGAGCCGATCGAGGTGGAGGATCCGCACCGAGACCCCGCTCATGCCGAGCCTGTCGCAGCAGGATCGCCTGACGCGGGGACTCCTGGGCAGGCTCGGGGTGAGCGGGGAGGCGACGAAAATTCTTCGCCTGGACCGTGTAACACCCGGTCCATGTCTCAGCGGGGAGACCCGCAAAACGCCCCTCCGCAGCCAGGTGTGTCCCACCCGGCCGAACCGCCCTGCGACTGCGTCGGCGCGCGGCATGGGACCGATCGCGGGCAGCCGCATTACCGGCGCGGGGCCGACGGGCTCGAGCCGGTGGTCAATGTGGGCGCGGGCGGGCCGTGCTGCGATACGCCGCGCTGGCCCGATTGCCGCGCCTGCCCGCATTACCCACCGGTCGACCGGATGCTCGACGAAATCGCCGAGGCCGAGGCGGAGGCCGGGATCGATGCGGGGGAGGGCGGGGACGCGGGGATGGGCGCGGGCGCGGGCGCGGTGACGCTCACACGTTGATCAGGCCGAACTTGAGCCCCTTGACCGCCGCCGCGGCGCGGTCGGACACGTTGAGCTTGATGAAGATCCGCTTGATATGCGTGGCGATCGTCGGGCGCTTGCTGCCGAGGATCATCGCGATTTCCTCATTGCTCTTGCCGCGCGCGATCCAGTGCAGGATCGTCACCTCGCGCGGGGCGAGGCGCGGGCGCTCCACGACGTCCTCCTCGAACTGGTCGATCCGCAGATGCGCCGCCTGCGCCACGCAGTGCAGCACCGGGACATCGGCATGATCGACGCGGTCGGGATGGTCGGCCATCGTGATGCCGATCGCAGCGAGGTGCTGGCGCGGCCCGAAGGTCGGGAAGATATAGCCGTCGGTCACGCCATGCGCGCGCGCCTGCTCGATGAAATGCAGCGGCTCGCCGGTCAGCGGTTTGCCCTGCGTGAACGTGCTGTAGCGCAGCGGCCGGCCCGACCGTGCCGCCAGCGCGGGGAAGGGGTCGAGCTGGCCGAGCCCCTCGCGGTACCCGGTCACCCAGGCCTCGGGAAAGCCGAGGAAGAGCATGTCGGTGTGTCCCGGCGTGTCCTGCGAGGGCCGCGCATAGCTCAGCGCCTCGAACCCGTGCAGCCGGTAGAAGGCGCGGGCGATCGAGAGGACTTCGTCCATGTCCCCGGCAGCCGCGATCCGTCTGACGACCCTGTTGTCTTCCATGTCCCCTGTCCCCCCGGTCCCGCTTTTTCTAAGTTGGCCCTTAGTACGAGTGAATGTCATCCATCTGGACTAGGGGCAACATTTGGGAAGCGCGAAGGTGGGGATTGAATCCGGATCCGGTACTGGCTTACCGCAATCTGACAATCGCGAGCGATTCCGGGGCTTTGGGTGTCATCCGGCTGAACGACGTCCGTTCAGACGACCTCCAACCGGGTGACTGTGGCAAACCCCATGTTAAGCATACCAATTCGGGTGGGGCCGGGGATAAGTGAAGTTTTCCCGGCATGGGGTATTGACGGGGAACGGGATCGAACCGTGATGCAGGAAAACACGTTTATTGTCGTCGACTGTAATTATCGTAACCGCAACGAATTGACCTTGGCCTTGGGCGAAATGGGCTATGTAGTGCCCGCCGACACGCTCGATGACCTGGGCGGGCGCTGGCCCGAGGGGGCCTGGCTGCTGGTCCATGACGAGGGGCCGCAATTGCCGCAGACGCAGCAGGCGCTGCGCAGCGCGGGGCAGTATTACCCGCTGGTCGCCTATTCGAAACAGGCTAGTATCGCGCATATCATGGATGTGCTGAGCGACGGCGCGGCGGGCTATCTCGAATGGCCCACGCTCGGCGAGCGGCTGCGCCGCAGCCTCGGCAACATCATGACGCGCAAGTGGCAGGGTTCGACCACGCCCGAACAGGCGCGCGCCAAGCAGCGTGTCGGCCAGCTCTCGCCGCGCGAGCGCGAAGTGCTGTCGGGGGTGAGCGAGGGCTATTCCAGCAAGGAAGTCGCGCGCTCGCTGGGGATCAGCCCGCGCACGGTCGAACTGCACCGCGCCAATGTGCTGACCAAGCTGGGCGTCCGCAATGTCGCCGCCGCGGTGCGGCTGTCGGTCGAAGCGCAGCTCGACGCCGGGCCCGCCGTGACCCCGGAACGCGAACTGGCGCTGTAGCGCGAAGGTGCCACCGCCGTATGGCGTCCGCATCCAATATCGGGATCTCCGCATAACCTATACTGGCCGTATCAGAGCGGCGAGGAGGTGGACGATATGCGAAGCACCCGATGGAGCCTAAGGCTGGGAGCGGCCATGCTGCTGCTCGCGCCGGCAGCGGCAGTAGCGCAGGTGGCGGAGACGCACGGACCACCCGGAGAAGCGGGGCTCGATCTCGGCTCGGTCGAAGCCGAAGCGGCGGTCGGCGAGCTGGGCGAGTGGAACCGCGAATATGCGCAATGGGAAACCGGCCGAGAACAATGGGGCCGCGAGGCCGAGGAATACCACGAGGACGTCGCCGACTGGGAAGGCGAAATGGCCGAATACCGCCGCAGCTACGGTATCGGACTGACCGGGACTTCGGGCGGCATCATGCCCCCTGTCGCGGCAGCAGTCTATGTGCCCTATGTCCAGGTGACCGTGAGCGCCGGGTCCGCCGGGTTCTACTACGTCCGGCAGAACTATTTCCTCAATCTGTCTGGCACGACCTATGCCGAAAAGGTCGCCGCGGTGGCCAGCCAGCCCGCCTACGGTCCGCATCCCGACGGCAAGAAAGTGCAACTCGCGCCGGGCTACAACTACTTCTTCTTCCCGCTCTGCGCTGGCGCGCTGGACTGGGAAAAGAAAGCCTACCAGAGCTTCGCCTATGACGATGAAAGCGCGACCGTAACGTTGTCGTGCGGCGCGCCATGAGCCGGCTGTTGGCGGTCGGCAATCTGGTCAAGGGTATTGCCGCGGTGGCGGCACTCTTGCCCACAGTGGCGGTGCTCCGCGGCATGGTGCCGATTCCGCCCGATATCGATATGCTGATCACCTGGACCATCGCCGTGCTGGGGATCCTCGTCTTCGTCGTGGTGATGCTGGCCGACGGCCCGATCAAGGCGGCGCGCAATTGGACGATCGCCATCCTTGCGGTGGTGATGGCCCTCGTCGGGATTGCCTCCGCGGTTGTTTATCGCGATTTCAGCAATCGGCACATCGTTACGATCGGCATGAAAGGCACCAGCGAGGCCGACGCGGAGCGGATCGTCGTGCCCCATTCACCCTCGCAGCCGCTGCAGGACAAGATCGCCCCCTTCGGTAACGACTGGGTTGCCGCGCTGCATGAAAGCCCCGAAAGTGACACCATCCGCCGGATGATTGGCGAAAAGAATTTCTGGACTACGGCCTGGATCGTGGGGTTGCTGGTGCTGGCGCAGGTGCTCACCACGGGCGGGCTCGTGCTCGGCTTGTGGAAGCTCGCGACCCGCTTCGGGGTCACTGGTACGCATCCCTAGGCGCTCTAGCCCTCGAGCAGCGCTAGCTCGACCGTGCCATGACCGCGCCTGATCAGGCCGAGTTCGGTCGCTGCGGCACGGCTGACGTCGATCACGCGGTTGCCGTGGAAGGGGCCGCGATCGTTGATGCGCACGGTGACCCGCTTGCCGGTGCGCGGATTGGTTACCTCGACCAGCGAGCCGAACGGTAGCGTGCGATGCGCTGCGGTCATCGCGTGCATGTCGAACCTCTCGCCATTGGCGGTAAGGCGGCCGTGGAAACGGCGACCGTAATAGGAGGCCACACCGGTGCCGATCGAGCGGGTTACCGGCGGCAGTTCGACCGGGGGCTCGATCGTCGAGAGGTCGACCACATGGCCGGCGGGCTGGGGTGCGGGGGGAAGCGTTTCGAACCGCGCAAAGCTGGCGTCGAACGAACCGGGCACCGCGGCGCGGTGGACATGTTCCTGCGGTAGCGCCGCCGTGGCGGGTAGCGCCAGGGCAGCAAGGAAAAGGACATTACGAAACGCGCGATAGACCATGATGGGAACCTCCCGTTCGGTTCCAGCGTCTATAAGGGAGGCGGCGAGCGGAGTCCTCTAAGTAGGCGGAGGCTGCCCCATTCATGCCACAGTTCGTCGCGCTTCGTGTGTCCTTGGGGAGTTCTACCGCATCTGGTGGGCGTCATCGGGATCGGCCACAAGCATTGCACCGAAGCGCGATCCGGCCGCCGAAGAACCGTCCTGACAGGCCACAGAAAATGGGGCCGACATCGCTGCCGACCCCACTCTCACCGATGCGTGGCCTTGCCCGAAGGCAGGGGCTTGGCATCCGATGTCTCCCCGTCCGTGCCGTCCGAAGACAGGCTCTTCCGGTTCTGTCACCGGCGCTCGCACCGGCATCCGGCTCTGCCCTCATGCTGACCCGGTTGAGTGCGCCAGGTCGTGAGACCCTCGCTTCTTTCCCAGGCCGGCCCTCGACGGGCAGCTCCGCGATCAGTCCTTCCGTTCATGGCCGGGACCTTGAGGGGGTGAATTGCCGATCCGGTCCGAAGACCTTTTCCTGCAATACCGCCTCGGCATCCGACCGGGTTGGTCCGATCCATGAAAGACGTGCTTTTGCGTTCCATCATCGACCGTTATGCTTTGGACCGAAGTCCGCGGCGCGCTGGTCTCAAGAATGCATGGACAGCACCTTCCATGTCTTTCCGGTCCGAAATTTCTCCGTAATCAGAGGCTGTTACGCCTCAAACCCGGTGGAAGTCCCTCGCCGTTCCGATGACTTGAAGCTGCCCCTGACCATGCGATTCGTCCAGTGGACGAGGCCCGAGTTTTCCACTTTTCCAGCTTTTCGCTGTGGAGGAGGGTGGATAAGTCCACGATCCACCGCAGAAATATGACTCCAGTCGCGCACCTTGCGCAATATTACGCTGCAGGTGCGCTTTGTTTCGTAATTAACGGTCGCGCTGCGCGAGCAGGCGCAGACGCAGCGCGTTCAGCTTGATGAAGCCCTCGGCGTCTTTCTGGTCGTAAGCCCCCGCATCGTCCTCGAAGGTTACATGCGCTTCGGAATAGAGCGAGTTCGGCGATTTGCGGCCAACCACCATGGCGTTGCCCTTGTAGAGCTTGAGCCGGACGGTGCCCGAGACCTTCTGCTGGCTGAGATCGACCGCGGCCTGCAGCATCTCGCGCTCGGGGCTGTACCACAGGCCATTATAGACCAGCTCGGCATAGCGCGGCATCAGTTCGTCCTTGAGATGCGCGGCACCGCGATCGAGCGTGATCTGTTCGATACCGCGATGCGCACGGGCGTAGATCTCGCCGCCCGGCGTCTCGTACATGCCGCGGCTCTTCATCCCGACGAAGCGGTTTTCGACCAAGTCGAGGCGACCGATACCGTGGGTCCGGCCAAGGTCGTTGAGCGCGGCCAGCAGCGTCGCCGGGCTCATCGCTTCACCATTGAGCGATACGCCGTCGCCCCGTTCGAAACCGATCTCGATATATGCGGGCGTGTCGGGCGCGTCTTCCGGGTGGTCGGTGCGCGAATAGACGTAGTCGGGCGTTTCTTCCCACGGATCCTCGAGCACTTTGCCCTCGGACGAGGTGTGCAGCAGGTTCGCATCGGTCGAGAACGGGCTTTCGCCGCGCTTGTCGGTCGGTACTGCGATCTGGTGCGCCTCGGCCCAGGCGATCAAAGCGGTGCGGCTGGTGAGGTCCCATTCGCGCCATGGGGCGATCACCTTGATGTCGGGATCGAGCGCATAGGCCGAGAGTTCGAAGCGGACCTGGTCGTTGCCCTTGCCGGTCGCGCCATGCGCGATGGCATCGGCGCCGGTCTCATGCGCGATCTCGACGAGGCGCTTGGAGATCAGCGGGCGCGCGATACTGGTGCCGAGCAGGTAATCGCCTTCATAGCGCGCATTGGCGCGCATCATGGGGAAGACGAAGTCGCGCACGAATTCCTCGCGCACATCCTCGATGAAGATGTGCTGGTCGGGAATACCCATGGCACGCGCCTTTGCGCGCGCGGGTTCGATTTCCTCGCCCTGTCCAAGGTCGGCGGTAAAGGTCACCACCTCGACCCCGCGCTCGACCTCGAGCCATTTGGCGATAACGGAGGTATCGAGACCACCGGAGTAGGCGAGGACAACCCGTTTGATTTCGGGGCGCTTGGTATCGGACATTGGAGGCACCTTCGTTGTAACGAGCGCGCCGCTAGCAGGGGGAGGGGAGTGTAGGCAATCGATTCACGCTTTGCGTGCGTCAAGCGCAGATGCGGCGCTGAAATAGGGCAGGATCAAAGTCTGGTCAGCGCAGCTGGCTGTCCTTGCTCCCGCGCCGGTTGATGCCCGAATTGCGCGCGTTGGTATCGAGGCCGGACTGGCATTGCACGCAGCGCTTCACCCCCGGCAACGCCGCGCGGCGCTTCTCGGGTATTTCCTCGCCGCAGTCGACGCACCATTGCTCGCTTTCGCCCACGGGCATCCGTGCCCGCGCCGCGCTTACCGCGTCGGAGATCGTATCGTCGATCTGATCCTGAACCGCGCCATCGCGCGCCCAACCACCTGCCATGCTACTATCCTTCCGACGGCAGAGATGGGGTGGAATCGCGAAAAATCAACCGAATGGCCCGCGCGGCGATCTACTCCGCCGCCTCATCCAGCGCGGGGTCGAGGTGCCATTTGGGCACGTTCCCCGCGTCCGCCGCGCGCAGGCGGGCGCTTTCGGTCTCGATATATTCGCGCGTCATGGGGATCGCATTGCGGTCCTTCACATACTGCAGCTGCCAATTGACCATATTGCCATGGCGGAAGCTCTGCTCCGCGCCGGCAAGATAGAACAGCCACATGCGATAGAAGCGCTCGTCATACAGCGCCTCGATCTCCTTGCGGTGCAGTACCGTGCGCCGGTACCATTCTTCCAGCGTGTGGCTGTAATGGAAGCGCATCGCTTCCACATCCATCACTTGCCAGCGGTACTTCTCGCTCTGCGTCACGAGTTCGGACAGCGCGGGGATGTAGCCGCCGGGGAAGATGTATTTGCGCGTCCACTTGTCGGTGAAGCCGGGCGCCCCCGCGCGGCCGCAGCAATGGCTGACCATGACGCCGTCGGGGGCGAGCAGGCGGGAGGTGTGTTCGAAGAACTCGGGATAATGCGGGGTCCCGACATGTTCGAGCAAGCCGACCGAGCTGATCCGGTCGAACTGCCCCTGCACGTCGCGGTAATCCATCAGTTCGAAAGTGACGCGATCGGCGAGACCGGCGGCTTCAGCCCGTTCCTTGCAGAAGGCGATCTGGTCGGGGGCGAGCGCGACCCCGGTGACCTCGACGTCGTAATGCCGCGCCAGGTAGAGCGCGAAGCCGCCCCAGCCGCAGCCGATGTCGAGCACGCGCTGGCCGGGCTGGATAAACATCTTGGCGGCGAGATGCGCCTTCTTGTCGAGCTGCGCCTTCTCCAGCGACGTCGCTGCGGGATCCTCGCGATAATAGGCCATGGTGTATTGCCGGTCCTCGTCGAGGAACAGTTCGTAAAGGCGGCGGGTGAGGTTGTAGGTATGCTCGGCATTCTTGCGCGCCTTGCCGCGCAAATTGACGCTGTCAGCCTTGGCCAGCAGTTTCTGCGCCGCCTTGCGCAGCGGCCCCTGCGGCTTGAGCGAGGCCCCAGCCTCGCGCTTGGCGTTCATGGTCACGAACAGTACCAGATCGCGGATATCGTGCGGCGGCTCGACTTCCAGCCAGCCCCACATGAACGCTTCGCCCGCGCCGACCTGCGGATAGCGCGCGATGTGGTTGGCGGCCTTGCGGTGGGTCAGCCGGATATGGAGCGGGGGTTCGCCTTCCTCCGGCGCGCCGTATTCGTAGGTCTGCCCGTCATGGTCGGTCACGATCAGGCGGCCGCGCCGGATGGCCGAATTCAAGAATTTGTCGAGCAGCCACATGCGTACCGGTCTCCCCGCAGTTTCCCCTGGGCCGGAGCCTGTGGCACATGGGGCAGCGAGTCAAATGATGGAGCCGCGCCATGGCCGAGGCGAAAACGCAGCCGACCGACACCGATCCGCGGGATTTCCTCGCCGCGGTGGAACCTGCCCGCAAACGCGAGGAGGCGCAGGCGCTCGACGCGTTGTTCCGGCGGGTGACCGGCGAGCAGCCCAAAATGTGGGGGCCGAGCATCATCGGCTATGGCAGCTACCGCTCCACCTACGCCAGCGGGCGCGAGGTCGAATGGATGCGCACCGGTTTCAGCCCGCGCAAGGCAAAGCACTCGCTCTATCTGATGGGCGGCTATTGCGATCCGGAGACCGGAGCCAAGCATGCCGATGCGCTGGAACGGCTGGGCAAGCATACGCGCGGCAAGAGCTGCCTCTACGTCAACAAACTGGCCGACATCGATCTGGCGGTGCTCGAAGAGATGATCCGCGCGGACTGGGCGGAAATGAACCGGCGCTATCCTGCCTGATCAGATCCCGGCGTACCATTGGTATCCGGCGCGATCTTCCCAATAGCCGCCTTGGCCCTTGCCGATATCGTCCAGGCTGGCGACCGCCTCGATCGCGGTGAGGTATTTGGCGTGTTTGTAGCCGAGTTGCCGTTCGATCCGCATGCGCATCGGCGCGCCGTTGCGGATCGGCAGCGGTTCTCCATTGAGGCGGTGAGCGACGATGGTCTGCGGGTGATAGGCATCGAGCAGGTCCACGCTTTCGTAATAGTCCTGTCCGTTGAGATTGTCGGCGCAGCGGAAGACGATGAATTTGGCTTCCTCGCGCAAGCCCGCGGCGTCGAGCAGCAGCGACAATTGCGGCCCGCTCCATTCGCCGATCGCGCTCCACCCCTCGACACAATCGTGGCGGGTAACCTGGGTGCGCTGCGGAAGCCTGCGAATATTGTCGAGGCTGAGGCTCAGCGGTGTATCGACCAGCCCAGCGACCGTGAGCCGCCAATTGGCGAAGCTTTCCCCGGCATGGCGCGGGTAATCGCCGTTTTGCGGATCGGTCGAGCCATTGCCGCGGAAGTAGGGCGAGACCGCGCTGCGCGGATATTCGGGGGCGAGGGCCTCGCGGTCGGTCAACAGCCGGTGCGCGCCCTTGTGCCACCCTTCGGCCGCGTTCAGCAGCGCCTGGCCGGCGTCGGTTTCGGCGATCCGGTTGCAGCCCGCTAAGAAGGCCGCGCCGGCGGCGACGAGGAAATTCCTGCGCCTCATGGTTCGCGCCCTCCGGTAATCATGTCGCGCATCTGGCGGATCGGCCCGGCGAGGATGACCAGCACGACGTGGACGACGAAGAACGCGGCGATGGCAAAGGCGAAAATGAAATGCAGGCTGCGCGCCGATTGCCTCCCGCCAAGCAGTTCGACCAGCCAGCCGAATGTCGGACCCATGCCAGGGCTGATCGCGATGCCGGTAAAGACCATCATTGGCAGGAACACGCCGAGCACGAGACCGTAGGCGAGCTTCTGGAGGAAGTTGTACTTGCGGCCGGCATGGCTGAAATCGAGCTTGAGATGCGCGGCGATGTCGCGCCCGATTGCTGACGGGCGCCATTCGCGCGGACTGGTGGCAATGTCGTTCGCGAAATGCCGGTTGGCGAGCATCGCGACCCACATGAACAGCAGGCCCAGCGCAAAGGGCCAAGCCATCAGGATATGCCAGTCGCGGGCCACGGCGAGGCTATAATAGCCGGGAATCGTCATCCAGTCGGGAAAGCGCGGGACGATCAGCCAGGCCTGCTCCGCGGAAAAGCCCCAATCGCCCCAATACAGGCGGCGATGCGCGTTGGAGATCGTCAGCCCCGACATGAACAGCACTGTCACACACAGCAGGTTGAGCCAGTGCCACAGGCGGGTGCTGAGCGCGTGGCGCTTCATGCTGGTTGCCTTTCGCGCGCGAGGTAGATCACGTCGCGCGGCTGGGCGAGCAGGTGCTGGCCGCTGTCGACATAGAGCGTCTGCCCGCTGGCAAGATGGCCCTGCGCGAGGAACAGCGTGGCCTCGGCGACCTCGTCCGGCCCGGTCTTGCGGCCCAGCAGGTTCATGGGGTGCGACACCTCGGTCTCGGCCTCGCTCTGGTCGTGGCTGGCGAGGATCGCGCCGGGTGCGAGGGCGTAGACACGATCGTCACGCTTGGCTGCACCCATGGCGAGCATCGGCACGGTCGATGCGGCCGCGTGCTTGCTCATTGTGTAGCTGAAGAAATCGGGGTTGGGATTGGCCAGCTTCTGGTCGGTGAACTGGATCACGCGGCGCCCCGTTTCGGCGCGGGCATGCGCGAGATAGGCCTGCGCCATGCGTGCCGGAGTGCGGGCGTTGATCTGCATCGACTGACAGTTCGTCGCAGGATCGAGCGCGGTTACATCGTCCGGCTCGAAGATCGCCGCGCAATTCACCAGGCAGCGCCAATCGGGCAGCCGCGCCGCAAGCGCTTCGATCATCGCCACCGCGGCATCACCATCGGCCAGGTCGCAATGCACCGTTTCGGCGGAGGGGAGGGTGCCCGCCAGGGCTTCCGCTTCGTCCTGCGATTCGCCGTAATGGATGACGACATGCCAGCCATTGTCTGCAAACGCCTGTACGATTGCCGCACCGATCCGCGCCGATCCGCCGGTCACCAAAACTGTCGAACTGGTCATGAATTCTATTGAGCAGTTTTGGCGAGGATTGCCTAGCTTTGCCATCGGGGCGCAGTTGCGAGGAAGATGCCGTGAAACTCGATCTTGTCGACGTATTTGGTTCTGGTCCGCTGAGCGGCAATCCGCTCGCGGTCGTGCATGGGGCGGAGGGCCTCACTGCCGAACAGATGCTCAAGCTGACGCAATGGCTGGGCTTTTCGGAAACCACTTTCCTGCTCCCGCCGACCGACCCGGATGCCGATTACCGCGTGCGGATATTCTATCCGGCGGGCGAATTGCCGTTTGCGGGCCATCCGACGCTGGGTAGCTGCCATGCCTGGCTGCGTGCGGGCGGGGTGCCGAAGAATGACGGCGTGATCGTGCAGGAATGCGGGGTGGGCCCGGTCGAAATCCGCCGCGACGGGGAGCGGCTGTCGTTCCGCGCGCCCGATCTGGTGCGCAGCGGCCCGCTATCCGACGAGGAACGCGCGCGCGCCATCGAACTGACGGGCGTCGGTGAGGAAATGGTGGTGGAGGCGGTGCATGTCGCCAACGGACCGCACTGGCAGTTGTTGCGGCTGCGCTCGGATGAGGATGTGCTTGCAGCGAAGCCGGTGGCGGAGGCGCCGCAGGGCACCGATATCGGGCTGGCGGGGCCGACGAGCGGCGGCGATACCGCATGGGAATTGCGCGCCTTTTTTGCCGATCAGCAGGGGCGTATGCGCGAGGATCCGGTGACGGGCAGCTTCAATGCGGGTGTGGCGATGCACCTGTTCGCCAGCGGGCTAGAGAAGGGGCGCTATGTCGCTGCTCAAGGCCGCCAGACGGGCGCAGACGGGCGCATCCATTGCTCGCAGGAAAGCGATGGTTCGGTGTGGATCGGCGGGACATGTATGAGCGTTGCCGAAGGCGCTGCCGTGGCCGGGTGGAGCTGAGTTCCCCACCGCGTCTGACGGATCGCTAGCTGGCGAGCTTTGCGCGCATCTTGTCCCGCATCGCCGGAGAGAGGCGCTCAAGCTCCGCCATTTCCTCGATCTCGTCGCGGGCGGCCCGGTGCGCGGGATCGTAGAACTCGGCGAACAGCCGGGCGACGGTCCATTCGGAATGCCCGGTTTCGACGCATTCGAGCACATCGCCAGCCTGCGCCTCGCCTTCCTCGATCACGCGATAGTACCAGCCGCAATTGTGCTGCTTGATGATCCGCGCGACCATTCCCTTGCGGCCGAACCGGTGCTCGATCTTCCAGCACGGTTTGCGCGGCTGGCTGACTTCGAGCAGCGCGCTGCCGAGCCGGTAGCGGTCGCCGATGTGCACCTGTGTTTCGGTGAGCCCGGTACTCATCAGATTCTCGCCAAAGGCTGCGGCGTGCGCGAGCAGATCGTGGCCGCCCAGCCATTCGTTCCATGCCGCGTAATGATCGTGCGGATAGTGGTGCACTGCCATGTCGACGCCGCCATGATGCACGGTATCGGCGACCATATCGCCTTCGATCCCGAAGCTGCGGATGGCGACCGCGCCGGTAACCGGTCGCTTATCGATCGCGCTCAGTTCCGCGCCGTTGAAGGGTTGGGGCAGGCCGATGCAGATTGCATTGATCGCCACCATCACGAATCCTCCTGGCGCAGGGTCAACGCATACCAGTCGCGCTGGATGCCGTCGGCGCCTCCGCCGCGGTAGCGTTCGGCGGCGATGATGGTCAATCCGGCATCTTGATAGACACGTTCGAGCCAGCGTTCGTCCGGGAGGTTGGTCAGCCGGCCCAGCGAGTCGCGACCTTCGCCATCGCCAAGCTTGTAATTGGCAAAGTGCCACCCGCCGGGACGCAAAGCGCGCCGGATCGCTGCGAGGACACCGGGGAGGTCGGCGCGCGCAACATGCAGCAGGCAGGCATGCGCCCAGACCGCGTCATAGGCCGCCACTGCATCGAGCTGGTCGAATTGCAGGATGCGCGCGCCGACGTCGAAGCGTTCGTTCGCCTTGCGCACCATCGCCGGAGTGCCATCGGTCGCGTCGAGGGCGAAGCCGCGTTTCATGATGTGCGCGGAATCGCGGCCGCCGCCGCAGCCCAGCTCGAGCACACCGGCGCCCGGTTCGAGCCGGTCGAGAAATGCATCGAGGTGGCGGCTTGGCCCCTGGCCGAAGCTCAGCGTGTAACGCGGCGCGTTCGCTTGGTAGTAAGCGATCGTCGCCACATCGGCGGTCATCCCGCGGCGGCCTCGGCCTCGGCTTCAGCGGCCTCGCGGTCACGCTGGGCGCGGCTTTTCTTTTCGGCCGCGGTCTTCAGCTGGCCGCAGGCGGCATCGATGTCGCGTCCGCGCGGGGTGCGCACCGGGGCGCTGATGCCGTGTTCGAACACGATTTCGGAAAAGCGCTTCACCCGCTCGGGCGTCGAACATTCGTATGGCGCGCCGGGCCACGGGTTGAAGGGGATCAGATTGACCTTGGCGGGCAGGCGGTAATGCTTGATCAGCCGCACCAGTTCATGCGCGTGCTCGTCGCTGTCGTTCTTGTCGCGCAGCATGACGTATTCGAAGGTGATCCGCCGCGCATTGCTCGCGCCGGGATAGGCGGCGCAGGCTTCGAGTAGTTCCTCGATCCCGTATTTGCGGTTGATCGGAACGATCTCGTCGCGGATCTCCTTGGTCACCGCGTGCAGCGATACCGCGAGGTTCACGCCGATTTCCTGCCCGCAGCGATCCATCATCGGCACGACGCCGCTGGTCGACAGCGTAATCCGGCGCTTCGACAGCGCGAGACCGGCGCCATCCATCACCAGTTGCATCGCAGCCTTGACGTTGTCGAAATTATAGAGCGGTTCGCCCATGCCCATCAGCACGATATTGGTCAGCAGGCGCCCGTCCGATCGGTATTCGCTGCTGTCTTCCTCGGTATCGAGGCCGGCCATCGAGCCCTTGGGCCATTCGCCCAGCGCATCGCGGGCGAGCATGACCTGCCCGACGATTTCGCCCGGCGTCAGATTGCGCACGAGCCGCATGGTGCCGGTGTGGCAGAAGGTACAGTTGAGCGTGCAGCCGACCTGGCTGGAGATGCACAGTGTCCCGCGGTCGGCATCGGGGATGAAGACCATCTCGAACTCGTGCCCGTCGGCGGTCCGCAGCAGCCACTTGCGCGTGCCATCGGTCGAATGCTGCGCCTCGACCACATCGGGGCGTTCGACGACGAAGCGTTCGGTCAACCACGGGCGCATGGTCTTGGCGATATCGGTCATTGCGGCGAAATCGGTGACACCGCGATGATACAGCCAGTGGAACACCTGCTTGGCGCGCAGCTTGGCCTGTTTCTCGTCTAGTCCGGCATCGGCGAACAATTCGCGAATGCGGTCCTTGGGCAGACCGATCAGGTCGACGCGGCCATCCGCACGCGGCGTGATGTCGCGCGCGACGGGAACCGGGTCCACTTGCCCGGGAATGCTCATGAGTGTCGTATCGGCCATGGGAGCGGCGCATATAGTGCCAAATGCCCCGAAAGCAAAGCATGCGGGCAGGCGGGGCCAGGCTCGGGGCGCCATCACTTGTCCGGCGCGGCCACCGCACGAAATACGCCCGCCCGATGTGAGCGTTTCCCGCGTCCTGCCGCTGCGAAGTCTCTGTTCGTCGCGCAACATGTGTTCAAAAGGCAACAACTTACTGTTGTCTGAGGTTAATGAAACTGTTTGCCATTTCGCATCGTTCTCTGGGTCCACGCAGCGCACAAGCTGCGGGTAAAACCAATGGAGTTCGCATATGAAGAAGATCTCAACCCTGCTCGTCGCCGGATCGCTGGTTGCCTTTTCGGCACCTGCAATGGCCCAGGACAGCGGCAGCAATTTCGACGGCTTCCGCCTGCAGGGCGTCGCCGGTTACGATGCGCTCAAGGCTGGCAGCAGCGTCGATGACGATGCCAATGCCGATAACGACCAGTCGATCGACGGCGTGGTTTACGGCGTTCAGGCCGGTTACGATTTCGATCTCGGCGGCGCAGTCGTCGGCCTCGAAGCGGAACTGACCGATTCCAGCGCCAAGACCGAATTCAACAACGGCGATTTCGAAGGCTTCGGTTTCGGCCGGGTCGACGCCGGTCGCGACCTTTTCCTCGGCGCGCGCGTCGGTGCGAAGATGGGTCCGGACCTGCTGCTCTACGCCAAGGGCGGTTACACCAATGCCAAGCTGAACATTCTCGCGAATGACGGCACCACCGAATATGACGAAGACTTCGATCTCGACGGCTGGCGTGCCGGTGCGGGTCTCGAATATGCGATCAACCCGCGCACCTTCATGAATGTCGAATACCGCTATTCGAACTACAGCGAAGGCGAAGTCGATTTTGACGGCGACCTGGCCGACAGCGAGCGTTTCGATGTCGATCTCGACCGTCACCAGATCATGGCAGGCCTCGGCGTTCGCTTCTAAGCGATCGCATCTGACCTGATCGAGGGCCGGGGAGCGTTATGCGCTCTCCGGCCTTTTCGTGTCAGCGCTGCGCGCAGGCGAGCGTGGCGGCGTCCATTGCGGTGGCCGCGCCGGCCAGCGAATAGGTATTGGCAAAGCGACGGCCGCGTGTGTCGGTCGCGCGGATCGTCATGCGGGTGGCGGAGCGCATGGCCGCGATGATGGCGGCATCCATCGTGCGGTCTTCGGCCCAGGCATCGCCGCCGCCGCCGCTGAGGCGGAAGCTCTTGCCGCCGATCGCCAGCGTGATCGCCGAATCCGCGGCAAGCTGGCGCGAGAGACGGAAATGCACTTGCCCGCGCAGATTGCGGCGCGGCCAGGTCCCGACGGTGGCGAAAGGTTCGAAATCGCGCTGCAACCGGCTCGGCGCCGCCATGGCGATGGCATAGCACCGCGGGACTGCGGGGTCGCGAAAGGCACCCCAGTTGGAGAAGACCCCGAGGCTGTCCTTGGCCGATAGCGGCGCCGCAAGAGCGAGTAGGAGGAGGGCGGCGAGCCTAAGCATAGTCGATCGCCACCACCTCCCATTCCTTCAGCCCGCCCGGCAGCCTAACGCTGCGCAGGTCCCCGACTGCCGCGCCCTTGATGGCACGCGCGACCGGCGAGGACCAGCCGATGCGGCCGGCGCTGGCATCCTGTTCGTCATCGCCGACAAGCGTAACGACCCGCTCGACATCGTCCTCGTCGGCAAGCGTGATCGTGGCGCCGAAGAAGGCGCGCGATTTGTCGGGCTGCGCGGCGGGGTCGATCACCCGCGCCGCCTTCATCCGCCGCGCGAGATGCGCCAGTTCGCGGTCGATCTCGCGCATGCGCTTGCGCCCGTAGAGGTAGTCGCCGTTCTCGCTGCGATCGCCATTGCCCGCCGCCCAGCTGACGATCTCGACGATCGCGGGCCGCTCGGTGCCGAGCAGATGGTCGTAGCGCGCCCGCATCGCGGCATAACCGCCAGGGGTAACGGGATTGGACTTGCCTTGCATGAGGCCGTGGCCCCTAGCGCAAATTAGCGGCGCAGGTAATTCGCAATATCGCGTTCGTAAGGGGCCGAGCGGTCGGGGTGCATGTTGGCATAGCTGACCGCATTCCCGATCACGCGCATCACATAGTAACGCGTCTCGAAATTCGACGGGATTTGTTCGATCCAGGTCACCCAGTCGACCGCACCGGTGCGCGGATCGCCATTGAGCCGCAGCCATTCGTTCACCCGGCCAGGGCCAGCATTATACGCCGCGATGGCCAGCGGATAGGCACCGCCATAGCGGTCCATCAACCGTGCGAAATGCGCATCGCCAAGGCGGATATTGTAGCTCGGGCTCTGGGTCAGGCTGGCGGACATATAGGTCACGCCGATCTTGCCCGCTTCCTCGCGCGCGGTGCCCGGCATCAGCTGCATCATCCCGCGGGCGCCCGCATGGCTGACGCGGTTGCGGTCGAATTCGCTTTCCTGCCGCGCAATCGCATGAACCATCGTCCAGTTCGCGCCCGGATGCGTTTCGACGGTAGGATAGCCGAGCCGTTCGAATCCGGTGAGGCCATGCTCGCCTGCCACCAGCCCGGCGACGACCGCCATTTCCTCGAGCCCCGTTTCGCGCGCCAACTGGCCGACGAGGGCCATTTCGCCCGGCGTATCGGCCTTGTCGGCGATTGCTTCGAAAAAGGCGCGTTCGGTGCGCCAGTCGCGGCGATTGCGCGCGATCGCGCGCAGCGCGCCGGTCAGCGGATCGGCTTCGAAGGCCGCGCGCTCGGCGCTGTCAGGTGCGGGAACGGGAGCAAATGCCGGCATCGGGCGGCCAAGCTCGCTCAGCGCCAGCTGGCCGTAGTACCAATCGGGATATTGAGCGGCCATTTCCCAATAGCGCTGTGCCCCGGCCTGATCGCCTGCGCGCGCAGCAGCACGTCCGGCCCAGTAAAAGCCCTTCGAGCGGGTCAGCGGCGTCTTCGCCGCGGTGCCATAGCGGTAGAACAGCGGCGCAGCCTGCGTCCCGTCGCCGAGCGACCACAGCGCCTTGGTTCCGCCAAGCCACATCAGGTCGGTATATTTGTCACGCAGCGTATAGGAGCCGTCGGAAATATCGGTGCCCGGCGCGAAGACATCATCGATCTTGCCCGCAATGCTGGCGGCCTGCGTCGCCCCGGCACTCTTGGCCACCGCCAGCGCTTCGCTGACGAACTGCGTGCCGTCGAAAGCGGGCGACACGAAGGCCGCGCGGGTCGAAAGCAGGTTCACCGCCTCATAGGGCTGGCCCGAATTGCGGTAATGCCGCGTCAGATTGTATACATAGCCTGCATCGGTCATCGCGCCGGCGGGGACGGGCACGCCGACCTGCGAAGGCGTGCTGCCCTGCAGCAGCGCCAGCCGCGCCTGCGCCATCGGGCGATAAGCGGGCGAGACGCGCACGACATGGCGCGAAGCGGCTTCGTAGCTGCCTTGCCACAGCAGCGCGTCCATCCGCGCATCGTGGTCTTCGGGGGCGAAGCGGCTGCCGAACAGGCCCTGCATATAAAGTTCTGCGGGGCCGCTCATCGTGCCGCCGCGCCACGCTTCGAGCGCGACTTCGAGCGCCTCGGGCCGATCGAGCGAGGCCAGCGCAAGCGCGTACCGCGCCCGCCCGCTATTGGTCAGCGGGGGATGCTTGTCGAAAAAGGCGACCAGCGTCTGCGGTGTGGGTGCTTCGCGATCGAGCGCGGCTTCGGCGCGGCGCTGGAGCAATTCCTGCTTGGGAAAATCCGGATAGCTGGTGAGAAAACCCGCATAGGAGGAGAACGGCAGGTTTTCCTCTTTGGTCAGATATTCCCATTGTCCGACTGCCTGGTCCATCCGGCCCGGCTGCTGCGCAACCATGCTGGTGCGCGAGGCATCCTGTGCCTGCGCAAGCGAAGGGAAGGCCAGCGCGGTGCCGACCATAAGTGCGAGTGAGAAAACTGTTTTTCGGCCCATGCTGGACATATTGCCCGGCCCCTCCTTATCAGGCGCTGAATGGATCGTGGCGCCGCGTCGCGAAAATGATTGTGTTTCATTCCTCTAACGCAGGACTCAGGTAAATGTTCTCAGGCTCGATTCCAGCTCTGGCGACTCCTTTTCGCGACGGATCGTTCGATGAAGCCGCGTTCCGCAAGCTCGTCGACTGGCAGATCGACAATGGCAGCAAGGGGCTGGTCCCCTGCGGCACCACGGGCGAGGCCTCGACGCTGTCGAATGCCGAACATCACCGGGTGATCGAGGTCTGTATCGAACAGGCGGCGGGCCGCGTGCCGGTGATCGCGGGCTGCGGCTCGAACGATACGCGCAATGCGCTGCTGCACATGCAGTTTTCGAAGAAGGCGGGGGCGGCTGCGGGGCTCTGCGTCGCGCCCTATTACAACCGTCCAAGCCAGACCGGCCTGATCGCGCATTTCAGCTTCCTCGCGGAAAACAGCGATCTGCCGATCGTTCTCTATAATGTCCCCGGCCGCACGGTGACCGATATCGAAGACGAGACAGTGGTCGAACTGGTACGCAAATATCCGGATCGCATCGTCGCCATCAAGGATGCCAGCGGCGATTTGTCGCGCGTCGCCGATCACCGCATGGGACTCGACCACGAATTCTGCCAGCTGTCGGGCAATGACGAATTGTGGCTGCCGCATTCGGCAGCGGGCGGGTCGGGGTGCATCTCGGTGACCGCCAATGTCGCGCCTGCGCTGTGCGCCGAATTCCACGAGGCCATCGCGGCGAACGATCTGGTCAAGGCGCGCGCGCTCAACGACCGCCTGTTCCCGCTCCATTACGCAATGTTTTCGGATGCCAGCCCGGCACCGGTCAAATATGCGCTGAGCCGGGTACACGACTGGTTCGAGCCCGATGTCCGCCTGCCGCTTTGCACCGCCAGCGAAGCCAGCCGCAAGGCGGTCGACGAAGCGCTGGAAATCGCCGGGCTGGCCTAGATCACTTCGTCTTCGTCGAGCAGGGGCGCGGCGGGGAAGGGGGGATCGCTGACGGCAAGCGCTTCGACGATGCTGTCGGCATGCTCCCCCGCATGGTCGAGCGCCTCGACCTCGGCGATGTGGAACAGCGCGTCGCCCTGGTTGACGATGGGCAGCGTCGCATGGCCGATGACTACCCCGTCGGTCGGGCTGACGAGGTCTTCCGGATCTTCGCCGAACAGGCCCCCGACCCGCGCGAGCAGCGCGCCCTTGCGCACGACATCGCCAGAACGGCACACCCGCCGGCTGACACCGCCGCGCGGCGCGCGCACCCAACTCGAGCGGTTCGAGCGAAGCGGGACCTCGACCTCGTCCAGTCCGTCATCGGCATCGATCATCCCGATGTGGGCGAGCACGCGCAGCACGCCCGCGACCCCGATCTCGATCGAAAAGCGGTCGAAGCGTAGCGCCTCACCCGCTTCGAGCAGCAGCATGGGCGTCTCGCGATCGGCGGCCAGCGCGCGCATCGAGCCGGGGCGTAGCGGACTTTCGATGATAATCGGCGCGCCGAAGGCCATGGCCAGCTCGGACAGATAAGGACTGCCCGCGGCGATGCGGATCTGCGGCAGGTTGTAGCGGTGGACCGCGGCCGAATGGATATCGATGCCCAGCGCGCAGCGGTCGATCACCTGCGTGAGGAAGCAATGCGCCAGTTGCGCGGCGAGGCTGCCGCGTTCGGCCCCCGGAAAGCTGCGGTTGAGATCGCGCCGGTCGGGGAGGTAGCGACTGTGTGCCACGAAGCCGTAGATGTTGACCGCGGGAGCGAAGATGATCGTGCCTGCGAGCATGCCAGGCGACAGGCGCTCGAGCAGCCGCTGGATCACCGCGGTGCCGATAATCTCGTCGCCATGGATCGCGCCGCTGACGAAGATACAGGGCCCATGCTTCGCGCCGTGAAATACCTCCAGCGCGAGCGCGGAGTTCAGTCCGGTGACCTGCTGCGCAACCGGGATGGCCACGGTTTCGCGCGTCCCCGGCGCGATGACGCTGTCGTGGATTGCAAAGGGTTCGATTGCGGGGCCGGCATTCATGCGCGGCTTTCGCCATGCGCGCGGCGTGCTTGGCAAGAGAAATCGCTGCGCGCCCTTTCCAAGCGCGGCCTGCTATCCTACATGCGCCCGCCTTATGGCCCGACCCAAGCCCGCCACTTTCGACAAGCAGAAGACCGTCGCCGACAACCGGCGCGTGCGGTACGATTACCATGTCGAAGAGACTTTCGAGGCGGGGCTTGCGCTGCAGGGGACCGAGGTCAAGGCGCTGCGCGCGGGCGAGGCGAGCATCAAGGAAAGTTATGCCGAAATCCGCGACGGGCAGGTCTGGCTGGTCAATGCCAACATCCCCGAATATTCGCATGGCAACCGGCTCAACCACGAGCCGCGCCGGCCGCGCAAACTCTTGCTCAATTCGCGCGAGATCGAGAAGCTGTTCGGCGCGGTCGAGCGCAAGGGCATGACGCTGGTCCCGCTGTCGATCTATTTCAACAGCACTGGACGGGCAAAGGTCGAGCTCGCGTTGGCCAAGGGCAAGCAAGCGCATGACAAGCGCCAGACGATCAAGGATCGCGACTGGAAGCGCGACAAGGCGCGGCTGCTGCGCGACCGCGGATAAACCAAGTGCGCGGCCCTTACATCGGGGCCCCGTGCTAACCACATCGTCAGCCATGCCGAATTCGTCGCAAGCCGCTTTTCACCTCCCCTTGCACTCGCCAAGGAGGCAGCGCATGGCATGGTCGTGGCAATGAGCGAGCGCAAATCTAAGACATTCCTGTCGGACTGGATCCGTGTGCGCATGCCCACGCGTGAGCAGATGGCGCGCAGCAAGTTCCTGCGCCCCATTGCGCACCGCTTCCTGACGCCCGAATTGTGGCGCTTTACCCGGCGCAGCGTCCCGCGCGGCGTGGCGCTGGGCATCTTCGCGGGCTTTATCGTACCGGTGGGCCAGATTTTCCTGGCCGCCTTCATGGCGCTGCCTGCGCGCGCCAATGTGCCATTGTCGACGCTGGTGACCTTCATCACCAACCCGTTCACCTTCCCGTTCTGGGCACTGGTGGCGAACAAGATCGGCGTCTTCATTCTCAAGGTCGATCTGGCGGCCACGGGCGGCGCAGCGCAGGAAGAAATTTCCAGCGGGCGCTGGTCCTGGTTCATCGAAATGTTCGAAGGGGTCGGGGTGACCGTGCTGGTAACCGTGTTCGGCTTTATCGTGCTGGCGATTGTCGGTGCGGCGTTCGGCTATGTTTCTGCCGGCGTTGTCTGGCGCTTCGTCGTTGCGCGCAAGCGCCAGCGCCGTCTGCGCATAATGGAGCGGCGCTTCGACCACCGCGTAGATGAGGATCCCGAGACGTGATGGTGCAGGAGGACAACCCGGTCACCCGGCTGCCTCCGCTGCCGCTCATGCTCGGCGTCGCGGCTGCCGGGATCGTTTCCGTATCGCTGGTATGGCTGGTCGGCCAGCAGACCGTCGTCGCCCTGGCCTATGGCGGTGCGCTGGTGGCGGTGCTGTTGATGCTGCTGCTCGCGGCGCGCCTCAAGACCGCGCCGATCGAGGGGGATACGCTCCAGCCAGATTGGTCGGTAACCAGCGTCGCGATCGAGAACCGCCGCCGGGCCGTGGTGATCATCGACCGGGCAAACCGGATGGTTTGCGCCAATTCGACTTATGAAAGCTGGTTCGACAGCATCTCCTCGCCTTACGACCTGGCCTTCGATACCGGCTCGCGCGAAGCGGTAATCGCGGGCGCGCGTGACGCCTGGCGTGACGGGTCGGCCAAGGTTGCCGAAGTGCGGCTCGAGGGTCTGGAGGCTCACTACCAGTTGCAGATCGATCGCAGCGGGCGGGGCGAGGCCTATCTGGTCTGGCGCTTCACCGAATTGCGCGCAGAACGCAGCTATGAAGGCCTGTCCGAGCGCCTTTCGGGCCGCTTTGGCGAGGTGATCTCACGGTCGGGTCTCGAACTCGCACTGGTGGGACCCGATGGCGTTGTCCTTACCACCACGCCTGGACTGGCGGAACGCGCGACCGGTAGCCGGGACAACTCGCTGGGCGGGCTGGAATTCGTGCAGTTGCTGCGCTCGGACGATCGCGATCGTATCTTCTTCGCGCGCGAAGGGCAGCAGGGGTCGCCGCAGACGCTGGTGCATGTGCCACTCGACGCGCCTTCCGCCGACAAACTCAGCGATGCCGACCAATCGCCTTCGCTGATGCTGCTGGTCGACAGTTCGGTCGGCCTTGGCGGGGGCTGGGAAGGGAGCGGCAAGGCCGCCATCCCGCAGCTTGAAGCGCTGCTCTCGGCGCTGCCGCTGGGTCTGGCGCTGACCGATCGCGACGGACGCTTCCTGTTCGCCAACAAGGCGTTCCTGCGCGCGGTCGAGCGGGTTGATCGCGGACTGCCGCAATTCCCGTCCGACCTCGTCGTGCGCGAAGACAAGGCCGCGCTGGCCGATACCGTCCGGCGCTTCGCCAAGGGCGCGACCGCGAGCGGCGACATGGCGGTGCGGCTGGCAAACGACAAGGAAGAGCCGGTGTCGATCGGCCTCGCCGGTGTGCGCGGGCTGGGAGATGCGGCGGTGCTGCTGTCGATCTCCGATTCCTCGGAAGAAAAACGCCTCCGCCGCCAAGTCGCGCAGGCGACCAAGATGCAGGCGGTCGGCCAGCTGGCGGGCGGTGTGGCGCATGATTTCAATAACGTGCTGACCGCGATTATCGGCTATTGCGACCTCATGCTGCTCCGCCACACGCCGGGCGACAGCGATTACGATGACATCCAGCAGATCAAGGCCAATTCGAACCGGGCGGCCAGCCTGACCCGGCAATTGCTCGCCTTCAGCCGCCAGCAGACCCTGCGCCCGGTCGTGCTGCAACTGCCCGACGTGGTGAGCGAGGTGAGCCAGCTGCTCAAGCGGTTGATGGGCGAGAAGGTCGAGTTTTCGGTGCGCCACGACCGCGAGCTGGGCTCGGTTCGCGCCGATCCGCAGCAGCTCGAGCAGGTCATCATCAACCTTGCGGTCAATGCGCGCGACGCGATGCAGATGAACGCGATCAAGCGCGGCAAGCAGGACTGGAAGGGCAGTCTTACGCTGGCCACGCGCCGGGTATCGGCACGCGATGTGCGCAAGATGGGTATCGATATCATGCCCGCGGACGATTACACCGTGCTGATCGTGCAAGACACCGGCGGCGGTATTCCCGACGAGCATCTCAACAAGATCTTCGAACCCTTCTTCACCACCAAGGAGCAGGGCAAGGGCACCGGGCTCGGCCTGTCGACCGTCTATGGTATCGTCAAGCAGTCGAACGGCTTCATCTTCGCCGACAATGTGCAGGGGCCCGACGGAACGCTGATTGGCGCGCGCTTCACCATGTACCTGCCGGTACACAAGGGCGAACTACCCGCCATCATGCGCCGCGAAGAGCCTGAGGAAACGAATGCGACCGAATGGTCGGCGGGCGGGAAGCTGTTGCTGGTCGAGGACGAGGACATGGTGCGCGCCGTCGCCGAGCGGGCGCTTGCCCGCGCCGGCTATACCGTGACCACCGCCGCCGATGGCGAAGAGGGGCTGGGCGCGATCGCCAACGGCACGACCGAGTTCGACCTGATCGTGTCGGACGTCGTCATGCCGACGATGGACGGGCCCGCGATGGCCCGCGCGATCCGCAAGGTGAAGCCGAAGATCCCGATCCTGTTCATGTCTGGCTATGCCGAAGAGCAGCTCCGCAACGAGATCGACATCGAGGACATGCACTTCATCCCCAAGCCCTTCAGCGTCCAGCAGATCAATGCCAAGGTCGCCGAAGTGCTGAGCGAACACCGCAAATAGGCGGGTTAGCCGCTGGTTTTTTGCCCAGCGGAACATAGCGGGAAAACTTTTTCCTGTTCCCCACTTGTTCTTGCGGAACAAAGCCGATACATACTGCGCCAGTTGAAGAGTCGGTAGCCGACTCTGGCCAAGTGCAGGAGGTAGTGTCATGGCGGCAAGTCTGAAGCTCGTAGAGGACAAAAAAGTGAACGCAGACCGCCAGAAGGCATTGGACGCCGCGCTCGCACAGATCGACCGCGCATTCGGCAAGGGTTCGGCGATGAAGCTGGGCCAGAAGGAAGCCATGCAGGTGGAATCGATTTCCACCGGCTCGCTCGGCCTCGACATCGCGCTGGGCGTGGGCGGCTTGCCCAAGGGCCGCGTGGTCGAGGTCTATGGTCCGGAAAGCTCGGGCAAGACCACGCTGGCGCTGCATGTCATCGCCGAAGCGCAGAAGGCGGGCGGCACCGCCGCCTTCGTCGATGCCGAACACGCGCTCGACCCGGTCTATGCCAAGAAGCTGGGGGTCGACATCGAGGAACTGATCGTTTCGCAGCCCGATACCGGCGAACAGGCGCTCGAAATTACCGATACGCTGGTCCGCTCGAACGCGATCGATGTGCTGGTGGTCGACTCGGTTGCCGCGCTGGTCCCCCGCGCCGAAATCGAAGGCGAGATGGGCGACAGCCATGTCGGTCTGCAGGCCCGCCTGATGAGCCAGTCGCTGCGCAAGCTGACCGGTTCGATCAACCGCTCCAAGTGCATGGTGATCTTCATCAACCAGCTGCGCATGAAGATCGGCGTGATGTACGGTAACCCCGAAACCACCACCGGCGGCAACGCGCTCAAGTTCTACGCCTCGGTGCGGCTTGACATTCGCCGTACGGGCCAGATCAAGGACCGCGACGAGGTGATCGGCAATGCGACCCGCGTGAAAGTGGTCAAGAACAAGGTCGCTCCGCCGTTCAAGCAGGTCGAATTCGACATCATGTATGGCGAGGGCATTTCGAAGATTGGCGAGATCCTCGACCTCGGCGTCAAGGCCGGCGTTGTCGAGAAATCGGGCAGCTGGTTCAGCTATGACAGCGTCCGCATCGGCCAGGGCCGCGAGAACGCCAAGACCTTCCTCAAGGAAAATTCCGAGATGTGTGCCAAGTTGGAAGCCGCAATCCGCGGCCGCACCGACGAGGTCGCCGAAGAGATGATGACCGGTCCGGACGCGGACGAGGACTGAATTCTCTTCAAGCGGGAGCGCGTCGGCCCACATCCCCGGGCCCGCGTTACAGCCGGACTGTCCCCCGGCGCTTCCGAAAAACCGGAAAGCCGGTGCGCGCCGCTTCATGGCCGCACCGGCTTTTCCGTTTGTGGCATGGCCGCAGGCCAGTGGCAGCCCTAGGGTGCGGGCGAATCGTCCATTCGGGAGCGCCGCCATGACCATCACCGTCCACCATCTCAACAACAGCCGTTCGCAGCGCATCCTCTGGCTGCTCGAGGAACTGGGCGCGGACTACGAAGTGGTCGCCTACCAGCGCGATGCCGAAACCAATCTCGCGCCGCCCGAGCTCGGCGAGGCGCATCCCCTCGGCAAGTCGCCGCTGATCGAAGATGATGGCGTATCCATCGCCGAAAGCGGCGCGATCATCCAATATCTGTGCGAACGCCATGGCGGCGAAAGCTGGCTTCCCGCGCGCGATAGCGAAGCCCATATCAGGCACCTTGAATGGATGCAGTTCGGCGAGAGCAGCTTTTTCGTCCCGGTGATGCTGAAGATCTACGCCGGCCGCCTTGGCGATGCCGCTGCGCCGCTGATGCCGCGCGTCGACGAGCAACTCGCCGCTCATGTCCGCTTCGCCGAGGACAACATCTCACCCGATCTCCATTTCGTCGGCGACGGCTGGACCGCTGCCGATGTGATGATGAGTTTCCCCGCCGAGATCGCGGTGATGCAGGGCTATGGCGAGCAAGCGCGGAAGCTCGCGCGCTTCGTCGAGGCAATCCATGCGCGGCCAGCGTGGCAGCGGGCGCGCGAGCGGGGCGGACCCTATTTCATGTGGTGAGCAGCGGCGGGGCGGGGCTTGCAATCGCTTGCGCCTCCCCACAGAAGGCACGCGTTGTCGACCCTTGCGGCAGCGGATTGATATGCGGGTAATTCGATGAAGATCGCCGTTTTCGGGCTCGGCTATGTCGGCCTTTCCAATGCCATCATGCTGTCACAGCACAATTGTGTGATCGGCTGCGATATCTCGCCCGAGCGCATCGCCATGCTCGAGGATCGCCAATCGCCGATCCAGGACGAGCTGCTCGAGCAATATCTGCGCCGCGACGATCTCGACCTCGCCTTCACCACCGATCCTGCCACAGCGATCGAAGGCGCCGAATTCGCGGTGGTTGCCGTGCCCACCAATTACGATGTCGAGACCAACTTCTTCGATACTTCGGCGGTCGATGCGGTGATCGAACAGGTTCTCGCCGCCAACGACCAGGCGGTCGTGGTCGTTAAATCCACAGTCCCGGTGGGCTACGTCGGCCATGCGCGCGAACGCTTCGCGACCGACCGCATCATCTTCAGCCCCGAATTCCTGCGTGAGGGCAAGGCGCTTTACGACAACCTCCATCCCTCGCGGATCATTGTCGGCGAACGGTCCGAGCGGGCGCAGAAGTTTGCCGACCTGCTGCTCCAGCCCGTCCTCGAGGACGATGTCACCGTCCTGCTGACCGATGCCGACGAAGCCGAGGCGATCAAGCTGTTCGCCAACACCTATCTCGCCATGCGTGTCGCCTTCTTCAACGAACTCGACAGCTACGCCTTGTCGCGCGGGCTCGACACGCGCCAGATCATCGAGGGCGTCGGCCTCGATCCGCGCATCGGCGCGCATTACAACAATCCATCCTTCGGCTATGGCGGCTACTGCCTGCCCAAGGACACCAAGCAGCTGCTGGCGAATTATTCCGAAGTCCCGCAGAACCTCATCCGCGCGATTGTCGACGCCAACCGCACCCGCAAGGACTACCTTGCCGACCGCATCATCGACCGCGAGCCGCGCATAGTGGGCATTTACCGCCTGGTGATGAAGGCCGGTTCGGACAATTTCCGCCAGTCCTCGATCCAGGGCATCATGAAACGCGTGAAGGCCAAGGGGATCGACGTGATCGTTTACGAGCCGGTGATGGAGGAAGACAGCTTCTTCGGCAGCCGCGTGGTGAACGATCTCGACGCGTTCAAGGCGGAGGCCGATGTAATCGTCGCCAATCGCCTCGATCCCGACATCGCCGATGTCCGCGACAAGGTCTTCACCCGCGACCTGTTCGGCGCCGACTGATGGGCGAAAGCCGCACCGCGCTGGTCACCGGCTCGGCGGGGTTTATCGGCTATTTCACCTGCCGCCGACTGCTGGCCGACGGATTCCGTGTCATCGGCGTCGATTCGCTGTCGGACTATTACGATCCCGAACTCAAACGGCGACGACAGGCGGGGTTGCTGCAAAACGCGGGTTTCGTGGCGATCAATGAGCCGATCGAGACGCCGGCCCTGCTGGCGCGTATCTTCGCAGACGAACAGCCCGATATCGTCATCCATCTCGCAGCGCAGGCGGGGGTGCGGCATTCGATCAATCACCCGCGCAGCTATCTCGAAAGCAATCTGGTCGGCACCTTCGAACTGCTCGAAGCCGCGCGCGCGCATCCGCCGCAGCACATGCTGTTGGCCTCGACTTCATCCGCCTATGGCGCGAATACCGAGATGCCGTATCGCGAGACCATGAAGGCGGACCATCAGCTGTCCTTCTACGCCGCGACCAAGAAGGCGACCGAAGCGATGGCGCATTCCTATGCGCATCTGTTCGATCTGCCGGTGACCATGTTCCGCTTTTTCACCGTGTACGGGCCGTGGGGGCGCCCCGACATGGCATTGTTCAAATTCACCAGCGCGATGCTCGAGGGCGAGCCGATCGACGTTTACAATCACGGCGAGATGATGCGCGATTTCACCTACGTGGCAGACCTCGTCGAGGCGGTCCGCCGCCTGGTCGACGCGCCCCCGGTCAGGCCCCAAGACCCCGGGGATATCGCCGAGGGGGACAGTCTGTCACCAGTCGCCCCCTGGAGAGTGGTCAACATCGGCAATTCGCAGCCCGTCCAGCTTGGCGACATGATCGGCGCAATCGAGGATGCACTGGGCATCAAGGCCAAGCGCAATCTCATGCCGATGCAGCCGGGGGACGTTCCCGCGACCTGGGCTGATGCCGAACTTCTGCGCACCCTTACCGGCTACGTCCCGCAAACGGATATCCGCGAGGGCGTGCAGCGGTTCGTTGCGTGGTATCGCGATTACTACGGAGTATGACGCGATGACCGATCAATCCGAATGGACCGGCAAGGTCGGCAACGCCTGGGCGGACGAATGGCAGCGGACCGACCGCAGTTTCGGCCCGGTGACCGACCGGCTGCTCGAAGTCGCGCAGGCGAAGGGTTTCGCACAGGCGCTGGATGTCGGCTGCGGCGCAGGCGAAGTGTCGCTCGCGCTCGCGGCGGGCGATCCGACGGCAAGGGTGATCGGGGTCGATATCAGCGCGGACCTGCTCGAGGCGGCCCGCCAACGCGGAACGGGACAGCAGAACCTGCGCTTCGAGCTTGGCGATGCGGCCCGGTGGACGGCGGGCGCTGGCGAGCAGGCCGACCTCGTAATCTCGCGTCACGGGGTGATGTTTTTTGGCGACCCCATCGCCGCCTTCGCGCATATCGCGGAGCAGGCTGCGCCGAGTGCGCGGCTCGTCTTTTCCTGCTTCCGCGAGCGTACCCAAAACCCCTGGGTGCGCGAAATCGCCGCGGTCCTCCCGCCAAGCGATGAGCTCGCGCCCGATCCCGATGCCCCCGGGCCCTTTGCTTTCGGGCGTCGGGCTCGCGTCGAGGATATTCTTAGGAAAGCCGGTTGGCAGGGCATCGCCTTTGAACCGATCGATTACCGCATGATCGGCGGCGAAGGCGAGCAGGCGGTCGAGGATGCGTTGTCCTATTTCCTGCGGATCGGCCCAGCAGCGCGCGCCATCGGGGCGCTGGAGGAGGCCGAACGCGACGCCGCCATGGCCCGCCTTCGCGCCATGCTCGAGCGGCACTGTGTCGATGCCCAGGTCGCACTCCCGGCCGCTGGCTGGATCGTGACGGCCCGCGCACCCGGTTGATCGTCTCTCCTGCACAGTCTGGCCGGGCATTCGCGCTTGTCGCCCGCGCGCCGATTGCCTAACTGCCCGGTCATGACTTCGACCAACGACATCCGCCGCAGTTTCCTCGACTATTTCGCACGCCACGAGCATGCCGAAGTCGCCAGTGCGCCGCTCGTCCCCTTCAGCGATCCCACGCTGATGTTCGTCAATGCGGGCATGGTGCCGTTCAAGAACTCGTTCACCGGGCTCGAAACCCCGCCCGCGCCGCGCGCCACCAGCGCGCAGAAATGCGTCCGCGCCGGGGGCAAGCACAACGATCTCGACAATGTCGGCTACACCGCGCGGCACCACACCTTCTTCGAGATGCTCGGCAATTTCAGCTTCGGCGACTATTTCAAGGAGCAGGCGATCCTGCATGCCTGGACGCTGCTGACCGAGGAATGGGGCCTCGACAAGGACCGGCTGCTGGTCACCGTCTACCATACCGATGACGAGGCCTTCGACCTGTGGAAGAAGCTGACCGGCTTCGCCGACGAGCGCATCATCCGTATCCCGACCAAGGACAATTTCTGGGCGATGGGCTCGGATGGCCCCTGCGGGCCGTGTTCGGAAATCTTCTACGATCACGGCGATCATATCTGGGGTGGCCCTCCGGGATCACCCGAGGAGGACGGCGACCGCTTCGTCGAGATCTGGAACCTCGTGTTCATGCAGTTCACGCAGGAAAACGACCAGATCGTCGGCGACCTGCCCAAGCCGAGCATCGACACGGGCATGGGGATCGAACGCGTCGCCGCGGTGATGCAGGGGGTGCACGACAATTACGACACCGACACCTTCAGGAACCTGATCGCGGCGAGCGAGGGGCTGACCGGAATTAAGGCTGAAGGCGACAGCACTGCCAGCCACCGGGTCATCGCCGACCATTTGCGCTCGACCAGCTTCCTGATGGCCGATGGCGTGCTGCCTTCGAACGAAGGCCGCGGCTATGTCCTGCGGCGGATCATGCGCCGCGCCATGCGCCATGCACACCTGCTCGGAGCGAGCGAGCCGCTGATGCACCGTCTCGTGCCCGCACTGGTTACCGAGATGGGCCAGGCCTATCCTGAACTGCAACGCGGGCAGGCGCTGATCGAAGAGGTGCTCGAACGCGAGGAAACGCAGTTCCGCCGCACGCTCGACAAGGGCCTCAAGCTGCTCGACGAGGCAACCGGCACGATGGGCGAGGGCGGGACGCTGGACGGGCAGACCGCGTTCAAGCTCTACGATACCTATGGCTTCCCCTACGATCTGACCGAGGATGCGCTGCGCAGCCGCGGCATCACCGTCGACAAGAACGGATTCGACGCGGCGATGGAGCAGCAGAAGGCGGCTGCCCGCGCGGCGTGGAAGGGTTCCGGCCAGTCGGCCAGCGAAGAGGTCTGGTTCGATATCGCCGATGCGCAGGGATCGACCGAGTTCACCGGCTACAATTCGACCACCGCGGAAGCCGAGGTGGTTGCGATCGTCAAGGACGGCGCGCAGGCCGATTCGGCCGGGGCCGGCGATGAGGTGGTCGTTCTGACCAACCAGACGCCGTTCTATGGCGAAAGCGGTGGTCAGACCGGGGATGCCGGGCGGATATGGACGCCCGAAGGCTTCGAATTCGTAGTCGAGACCACCAACAGGCCGCTGGGCCGCCTGCACACGCATGTCGGCAGGATTACCGGCGGTTCGGTTAAGGTCGGCGACGCGGTCCACCTGGAAGTCGATGCCGAACGGCGCGACCGGATCCGGGCGAACCATTCCGCGACCCACCTTGTCCATGCCGCGCTGCGCAATCGCCTCGGCGGTCATGTCACGCAGAAGGGTTCGCTGGTTTCCGAAGACCGCTTCCGCTTCGATTTTTCGCATCCCAAGCCGCTCAGCGATGACGACATTGCGGCGATCGAGGCCGAGGTGAACGAGGAAATCCGTGCCAACGAACAGGTCGGCACACGGCTTATGACACCCGACGATGCAGTGGCTGCGGGGGCGCTGGCGCTGTTCGGCGAGAAGTATGGCGACGAAGTGCGCGTGCTCTCGATGGGCCGCACGGTCGGCGAAGGGCGCAATTATTCGGTCGAGCTATGCGGCGGCACGCATGTGAAGGCGACCGGCGATATCGGCCTGTTCAAGATCGTTTCCGAAAGCGCGGTCAGTTCGGGTGTGCGCCGCATTGAGGCGCTGACCGGAGAAGCGGCGCGCAAATGGCTCGTCGCGCGCGACGAGGCGGTGCGGCTTATCGCGGGCGCGCTCAAGACTTCGCCCGACGAGGCGCCGGCGCGCGTCACCGCACTGGTCGAGGAACGCAAACGGCTCGAGAAGGAGCTTGCCGAAGCCAAGCGCGCGCTTGCGCTCGGTGGCGGCGGTGCGAGCGAATCCGGCCCCGCCGACGAAGAAGTCGGGGGCGTCGCGTTTTCGGGCCAGGTGGTTGAAGGGCTTAATCCGAAGGACCTGCGTCCGCTGCTCGATGAAGCCAAGGGCCGGATCGGCTCGGGCGTTGCCGCGATCTGTGCGGTCAATGACGGCAAGGGCGCCTTTGCGGTGGCCGTTACCGACGATCTGACCGAACGCTTCAGCGCGGTCGATCTGGTGCGTGCCGGAGTCGAGGCGCTGGGCGGGAAGGGTGGCGGCGGCCGCCCGGACATGGCCCAGGGGGGCGGTCCGGACGGTGCCAAGGCCGACGAAGCGATCGCCGCTGTGCGCAGCAAACTTTCCGCCGGATAGGTAGGTTAGCTACGGTTGCGCGATTTGCGGCCGACTTCGGACTGGCTGCCGCGCGGCAGGTCTTGACCGCCGGTATCGGATGGCTTGTTGGCATTCGCGCTGGGCGGTTCGACAGTGCTGACCGGGTCCTGCACATTTTGCGGCTTGAACTTTTCGCTGTTCGGCGTCGGCTTGGTCGGGTCGGGGTTGCTCATGTCTTTCTCCTTCCCTCGACCAACGGTCGGAGCGCGAAGAAGTTCACGTTTCCCGTAGTTTGTCCGGATCTATCGAGCCGTAGACGCGCCTAAGATCGGCTTGCGCCTTCGCGATACGGGCCGAATTGTGCAGCGTTTCGCGCGAGGAAGCCAATGCTCTCAACTCGCTATCCAGCTTTTCGAGCCGGGCGGTGGTTTCCGCCCCGGGCTTGGTGGCAAGAGCGCGTGCAACGAGGAAGGCAAGATCGCTGACCGGTCGCATGGCCAGGAAGCTTTCGACCATCGGACCCAGCAATTCGGGCCGTTCGCGCCAGTCGCGGCCTTCGAACAGCGTCTGGACGACATGCTGGCCCGCGCCGAAACATTCGAAGCGGATGCAGCCGGCGAACCCTTGTTCGGCGCGGTCCACATAGATCGTGCAGCGCGCGTCGCCGCCGAGCTTGGGGCAGGGCTGGCCCGCCTCCTTCGCCGCGGCGAAACCCGGCATGTCCTGCGAAGGATAGGCGATGCAGCACAGCGCCGCGCAGCGCGCGCAATCCGAACGCGTTTCGAGCGGGGCCGCCATCTAGGCTTCCGCGGTGCTGGTCCGCAGTTTCGGCTTGTAGGTCAGTGCGCCTTCCTGCTCGATCTGACCGCGGAATTCATCGCGTTTCTCGTGAATGGAGGCGATCACCGGCCCCATTGCCACGCCGATATCCACCAGTACCGCCTCGGACAATTGCAGCGAGCTTTCAAGCGTTTCGGGGACCGCGTGGCTTGCGCCCGCACGGTAAAGCTCGGCGGCGTGCCGGACGTCGCGCGCGCGGCATACGATCAGCAGGTCGGGGTGCTCCTTGCGCAGCTTGGATACAAGCCGCTGAACCAGCACCGGCTCGTCCATAGTCAGCACCACGGCGAGCGCGTTCTCGATCCCCAGCCGGTCCATCGAATCGCCGCGCGCCGCATCACCGAATGTGGCGCGGAAACCATCGCGCTTTGCGCTTTCGATCAGGTCGGGATCGGCATCGAGTGCAATATAAGGCTTGTCATGCGCGGTGAGCATCTGCGCCACCAGTCGCCCGACGCGGCCGGCGCCGACGATGATCACACGCGGTTCGTCGGCGGTATCCTCGGGCAGTTCGGGGACCGGTTCGACCCGCCGTGCGATGACGCGGCCCAGACGCGCAAGCAGCGGGGTGACCGTCAGGCCGATCGCAGTGACGATCTGCCAGAACTGCGCGGTACCCGGCTGGATCAGCAGCGCCGCACTGGCGGCCGCAAGGATGATCAGCGTCGTTTCCGACGGGCTGGCCATAAGGATGCCGGTTTCCGCCGCCGTGCTGCGCCGTGCCCCCATCAGTCGCAGCAGGACGCCGGTAACAAGTGCCTTGAACGGCAGGATCAGCAGGACCGCCGTAAAGATCAGCGCGAAATTTTCCCAGATCGTCTGCAGGTCGATGCTCATGCCCACGGTGATCAGGAAGATCCCCAGAGCGAGGCCCTTGAATGGCTCCATAATGGCTTCGACTTCGCCGTGATATTCGGTTTCCGCGATCAGCAGCCCGGCGATCAGCGCGCCGACGATTGGCGAGAGGCCGACCGCTGCGGTGGCGAGGCTGGCGCCGATGACCACCAGCAGCGATGCGGCGAGAAACAGTTCGGGGCTCTTGGTGCGCGCGGCCTGGCCGAACAGCCGGGGCAGGGCGAAGCGGCCGAGAATCATCATCGCCGCGATCACCAGCCCGCCCTGCCACAGCGTGGTCAGCATGCCTTCCCAGCCTTCGCCGGCGGCATTGGGGGCCATCGCGCCGAGGACGAAGATGATCGGCACGATCATGATGTCTTCGAACAACAGCATCGACAGCGCCGCGCGCCCGACGGGCGAATGCGTGCCGGCGATCGGCAGGACGATGGCGGTGGAGGAGAACGCCAGTGCGAAGCCGAGCGCGAGCGCGCCGGTCCAGTATTGCCCCATCATCGAGAGCGCCATGGCCAGCGAGCTGCCGATTACCAGCAGCTCCATCGCGCCCAGCCCGAAGACCAATTTGCGCATTTGCCACAAGCGGTTGAAGCTGAGTTCGAGACCGATTGTGAAGAGCAGCAGGATGATCCCGAATTCGGCGAAGGGCTCAAGCGCCTCGGGATCGGAGATGGTAATGTGGTTGAGCCAGGGGTGCTCGAACACCAGCCGCCCGAGTCCGAAGGGGCCGACCGCAACCCCGATCAGGATGAACCCGATGATCGGAGTCACGCGAAACCGCGTGAACACGGGGATGACGAGCCCGGCCGCGCCGAGGATCACCAGCGCGTCGGATACTGCCGGACTTGCGAATTCAGCCGATGCCATGCGACCTTCCGTAACCGCGCCGGGTCAGGCTGTCACGACGCGATCCGCGCTAACCCCCACCCGGATGCGCGGGGCCGAGTGGTTCACGGCGCGGACGCGGCTTGCCCGGATGCTTGCCGTCCTCGTCCCACTCGATGCGGTAGAGGTCGAAACGCCGGTCGGCGAGATTGCGCACCGTCCCTTCCGCGCGCGCCCAGCTGAGATCGGCAAGGTTGATATCGCTGATCGTCAGCGTCTCGACATTCTCGCTCGCTTCGGCGGCAATCCCGTCGCGCGCGAAGGGGAAATCGCAGGGCGTCAGGATGCAGCTCTGCGCATACTGGATGTCCATATTGGCGACATTGGGCAGATTGCCCACATTGCCGCTGAGCACCACGAAGCACTGGTTTTCGATCGCGCGCGCCTGACCGCAATAGCGCACGCGCAGATAACCCTGGCGGCTATCGGTACAGAACGGCACGAAAATGATCCGCGCCCCTTCGTCGGCGAGGCGGCGCGACAATTCGGGGAATTCGCTGTCGTAACAGATCTGCACGCCGATCGGACCGCAGTCGGTCTGGATCACCTCGACCTTGTCGCCGCCCTTGATGTTCCACCAATAGCGCTCGTTGGGCGTGGGGTGGATCTTCTCCTGTGCATGCACCGCGCCATCGCGCAGGCAGACATAGGCGACATTGTGGATGTCGCCATCCTCCATCCGCGTCGGATGCGAACCAGCGATGATGTTGATGTTGTAGCGCATCGCCATCTCGGAAATGTCGCGGCGCAAACGCGGGGTGTATTCGGACAGGCGCTCGATCGCCTCGACGGGGGAGAGTTCCTTCTCTTCGAAGCTCAACAGCATGAGCGTGAACAGTTCGGGAAAGACGATGAAGTCCGCCTCGTAATCGCTTGCGACATCGACGAAATATTTAATTGCGCGCATGAATTCGTCGTAATCCGCGACCGCGCGAGCCTGGAGCTGGCAGGTGGCGACGCGCACCGCCTCGACCCCGCGCGGCAGCCGCTTCTTCACCGGCTGGTCGCGCTCGACATAAGGATTGCGCCAGACCATCATCACCGCATTGGCCATCGAGGCTTTGTCCTCGGGCAGATAGCCCTGCATGATCCGTTCGGGTTCGAAGCCGTTGGCCAGCTGGAAGCGCAGCACCGGATCGTGCAGTTTCCCCTCGACCACCTTGGCGAGATAGTCCTGCGGATTTTCGACCTTGCGGCGGAAGCGGCGGTAGTTGGGCATCCGCCCGGCAAAGACGATACCCGTCAGGTCCATTTCCTCGGCCAGCGCGCGTCGTTCTTCATACAGGCGCCGCCCGATGCGCACGCCGCGCACCTTGGGATCGACGCACATCTCGTAGCCATAGAGCCAGTCGCCGGTCGGATCGTGACGGCTTCCATAGCCATTGCCCGTAATCTCGTCCCAGTCATGCGGCTGGAAGGCGAGCGCTTCGGCCAACTGCATGGTTGCGCAATAGCCGACGACCTCGTCATCGAGCAGTGCGACGAAGCAGCCTTCGCGGAAATTGTTGATCTGCCCGCGGATTTCGCCATGCGTGTAGGCGGGCATATCCTCGTAAACCCGCCGCACCAGATGCGCGATGCCCGGAATGTCCTTGATCATCGCATTGCGCACTTCGAGCCGGCGCTGGCCGAACTTCTCGGGGCCCTTGCGTTTCACGGTGCGCTTCTTGTTTGCCGGTGCGGCCATGTCATCCCTGTCTTTTCTGGTGACCCCTTACGACAAGACCGGAACCGGCGCGTGCCGGTCCCGGTCTCGTGCGTCACTGCCTAGGCAATGACGAAGTCGGCGGTTGGTTTCAGGCCCAGGCCTGCATTTCCGTTTCGAGGTTGTCGACGATCGCCTCGAAGAACTGCTCGGTGGTCATCCAGCTCTGGTCGGGACCGATGAGCAGCGCGAGGTCCTTGGTCATCTTGCCGCTTTCGACGGTCTGGATGCAAACCCGCTCGAGCGTCTCGGCGAACTTCACCACATCGGGCGTGTTGTCGAAGCGCCCGCGATAGATCAGGCCGCGCGTCCAGGCGAAGATGCTGGCGATCGGATTGGTGCTGGTCGCCTTGCCTTCCTGGTGCTGGCGATAGTGGCGGGTGACCGTACCATGCGCAGCTTCGGCTTCGACGGTCTTGCCGTCGGGCGTCATCAGCACGCTGGTCATCAGGCCGAGCGAGCCGAAGCCCTGCGCCACGACGTCCGACTGAACGTCGCCGTCGTAGTTCTTGCAGGCCCAGACGAACTTGCCGCTCCACTTGAGCGCGGAGGCAACCATGTCGTCGATCAAGCGATGTTCGTAGGTGATGTTCGCTTCGGCGAACTTGTCCTTGAATTCGCTTTCGAACACTTCCTCGAACAGATCCTTGAAGCGGCCGTCATACTTCTTGAGGATGGTGTTCTTGGTCGACAGATACACCGGCCAGCCACGGTCGAGGCCGTAGTTCATGCAGGCACGCGCGAAGTCGCGGATGCTGTCGTCGAGATTGTACATCGCCATGGCGACGCCCGAGCTCTGGAATTCGTAGACATCGAGATCGATGTTCTCGCCATTCTCGCCTTCGAAGACGAGGCGCAGCTTGCCGGGGCCGGGAATCAACGTGTCCTTGGCGCGGTACTGGTCGCCGAAAGCGTGACGGCCGACGACGATGGGATCGGTCCAGCCCGGGACGAGGCGCGGAACGTTGTCGATCACGATCGGCTCGCGGAAGACGACGCCGCCAAGGATGTTGCGGATCGTGCCATTGGGGCTGACCCACATCTTCTTGAGGTCGAATTCCTCGACGCGGGCTTCGTCGGGGGTGATGGTGGCGCATTTCACGCCCACGCCATACTGCTTGATCGCATTGGCTGCGTCGATCGTGATCTGGTCTTCCGTCTCGTCGCGCTTTTCGATCGAAAGATCGTAATATTTCAGATCGACGTCGAGATAGGGCAGGATCAGCCGCTCGCGGATCCATTCCCAGATGATCTTCGTCATTTCGTCGCCGTCGAGCTCGACGATCGGGTTCGCAACCTTGATCTTCGCCATGGGGTTCCTGTTCGTTCGAATGAGAGTTGCGCGCGCCATAGCAGAGCGCGGGCCGAGGGCAAGGGAGCGGTCACGTTGGAAGCGGAGCGCCACGTTGCGCAGGGGCTGTCTGCCCGATTGCCGTAGCGGTCCCACAATGGCGCAAATAGACAATACGGATTGCCACGGAGAGTTAACGGAGACTATGATCCGGTTAACCCGCGCATCTTGCATGAAGCACAAGAACAACGTCGCATGGTCATCCATACCCCCCGGGAAGAGAAGGGCGGAGCGAAGAACGTGTATCTTGAGAATGTCTCCCACGCGGTTCGCCGCCCGGCGATGGAAGGTCGCCGTATTCAGCTGTATCTGCTGATGCTGCTGGTCGATGCCCTGATCCTGCTTGGCAGTTTCGTGGCCGCCGGGGGCTTTTATCGCAATCAGTGGCCGCATGAACTCGCCATTGCGATGGGCTGGGCTTTCCTGCCGATCTTCCTGGTCATTGCAGTGCATCAACGGTGCTATTCGATCCGCGCGCTCGACGAAGTGCGCTACGCGATCGGCCAGGTCGGCCTCGCACTGGTGGTGTCAGCCATGTTGTGTACGGTGATGATCTTCTACGCCAAGGCTGCGACCGAATTCTCGCGCGTCATGCTCTCGCTCGCGCTGGTTCTCGCCTTTGCCGGCATGGCCTTGTTCCGGATCGGCATGCATTTCAGCCTGCGCCAGGTCTACGGCCCGAGCGTGAGTTCGGTACTGGTGGTCATGGATGGCGGGCCAAAGGTGACCATTCGTGGTGCACAGGTCGTTCATGCCGAGGATTTCGACATCTCCGGCGCGCATGCTTCACCCGACAGTCTCGATCGCATTGGCCGGTTGATGCGCGGCATGGATCGTGTCGTCGTCAGTTGCGCGGCCGACCAGCGCCCGAAATGGGCCAGCGTCATGCGCGGTGCGGGCGTGCGCGGCGAGGTTATCTCCACCGCCTTGCAGGAACTTGGCGCAATCGCGCTGGAGCGCGAGGGCGGCCAGTCCTTCCTGGTTGTCTCGACCGGTCCCCTGGCGCTTCATGCCCGCATCTTCAAGCGGGTCATGGATCTGGCGATTACCGTGCCTGCGTTGATCCTCCTCAGCCCGCTGATGGCGCTGGTGGCCTTGCTCATCAAACTGGAAGACGGAGGGCCGATCTTCTTCGTGCAGCAGCGCATGGGCGCGCATAATTGCCTGTTCGATATGCTCAAGTTTCGCTCGATGCGCGTAGAAAAGGGCGACTGCAAGGGGGCGCGCTCGACCTCGCGCGAAGACGATCGTGTGACGCGGATCGGGGCCATCATTCGCAAGACGTCGATCGACGAACTCCCGCAGCTCATCAACGTCCTGCGTTCGGAAATGAGCGTGGTCGGGCCGCGCCCGCATGCATTGGGGTCGCAGGCGGGCAAGAAGCTCTTCTGGGAAGTCGATACCGATTATTGGCAGCGGCACGCGCTCAAGCCGGGTCTTACCGGCCTGGCCCAGGTTCGCGGGCACCGCGGCGCGACCGAAACCGAAGGTCATCTAAAGGACCGACTCCAGGCGGATCTGGAGTACATTCGCAACTGGTCGGTCTTGCGTGACATCAAAATCATATTCGCGACGGCCCGGGTCCTGGTGCACCCAAATGCATATTGACCTGTCCTTGAGCCGCCGTAAGGTGCTTTGAGAATAGAATGGGTCGGAGCTGACTGCGTTTGTAAAAATGCGACGTAACAATGAATTATCCGGTTGCGCAGCATTCGAATCGCTGCTAGCGAAAAATCGAATTCTCGCGTAAGAATAAAACTTAAGGAGACTAAATATGAAGACCAGCCGCCTTCTCGCCGGCCTCGCAGCCGCAACCATGGCCGTCGGTTCGGTATCCGCTGCTGCAGCTGACGCTGCCGTTGCAACCGACCTTTCGCGCTCGACCGCCGAAGCTGGTGAAACCAGCGAACTCGGTGGCGCAGGCCTCATCATCGCGATCCTTGCTGGTATCGCTGTGGTTGCCGGCGTGGTCGTCGCTGCCAGCGACGACGATGACGAAGCTGTTAGCCCGTAAGCTTCTAGCGAATTTCAAAGATGAGGCCGCTACCGTTTTCCGGTGGCGGCCTTTTCTGCATCTGGGGCTTAGGGCTTGGCTAAAAGATCAATTTGCTCGGACGCAATTCGTGCGGAATAGACTGCCAGCCTGAAGTCGAACCAGTCTGCGGGGGCCCCAGGTTTCTCTAGCCGGAGCCGGTTTGTGATACCGCTCCGCTGCCGGACATGGCGCAATTCGCAAGCGATCATTGCAGGATTGGTCGGCCTTGGGCGGCAACCATTGAGCTTGGCAGTTAACCCAGCAAAGTATCCGCGTGGGCCGGGGACTAGCGGGCGCATACTTTTCATACGAAGCTTTGACGTCTTGTGAAAAAGTGGTTGGGTGCGCCCTTTCCTAAGAGGGCGGGCCACAGTTCGCTGTTGCCGCTTGTCCCGCCTCCTGACCTTAGACTGGGTCTGGCCGTCAGATATGGTCTTGGAACATTCATTCCAACGCGCTAGCAGCCTTGGTTAACCGCACACTCGGGCGGGGCCAAGGCGGTGGGCTCAACCTGGCCCGAGATCACTCTTCGAGACCAAGGTAGGCTTGAACTTGCCCATGCGAGAATCTCCACAAGTGCAAGATGGGCAGTTCCCCAGCGAGCCCTTGGTTTCCGTTGTCGTGCCGATGCACAACTCGGCGGCGCATATCGTTGAAACCATCCGATCGGTGCTGGATCAAACCCATGCCAATCTGGAGGTCATCGCTGTCGACGATGCATCCTCCGACGCGACTGTCGCGATCGTCGAGAAAATAGCGGATCGCCGCATCAAGATAGTGCGGATGGAAACGAATGGCGGTGCGGGACGTGCGCGGAATGCGGGGATCGATGCCGCGTCCGGCGATTATCTCGCGCTGCTCGATTCAGATGACCGCTGGTATCCGGACAAGCTTGAGCACCAGCTGCGCTTCATGGACCGGACCGGATCGTCTGTATGTTATACGCGCTACGACCTGATCGATGCAGAGAGCGAACAGATCGGCCAGAGCGGGCGGCTTGCCGCAAGCGTTACCTACGAACAGTTGTTGCGGCACTGCATAATCCGCACTTCGAGCCTGCTTGTCGATCGGCGAGCGCTAGCTCAGCCGGTTCACTTTCCCGAAATCCGCAAGCGGCAGGATTTCGTTTTCTTCCTGCGTTTGCTCAAACAGGTGCCCAAAGCCGATTTGCTCGACGAAGTCATGTGCAGCTATCGCCTCCATAGCGGCACCGTCTCCTCGAATAAGTTTCGCGTTATCCCGTTCCAGTGGAACGTCTATCGTACGCAAGAGCAGCTTCCGCTGGGCAAGTCGATCAGCCTGATGATCGGTTGGTTTTTCAACGCTGGATTCGTCAACGCGCGGCGCGTTGCGCAATGGGTGGAAAGCAAGTAGCCCTCCGATGAGCGAGACGCCACGCCATATTGCGGTCGTTGCCTTGCGGCGATCCGGTACTACCGCATTGTGGAACCTGTTCCGGCAAGATCCGCGCTATACGTGCTATGACGAACCGTTCAGCCATTTGCTGCATGACCTTCCGGCCGACAACGTCAAACGCACCCGAGCGGAATTCATTGAATTGTACAATCGGGATCCCGATCGCTTTCGGTCTCTTTACGCGCCGATACCAAGAGGCGAGGAAACCGTTCGCGGCCTATCGGAAAAGCAGGTCGATTATCTCGAGTACTTTCTCGAAGGTGGCCCCACGGCGTTCGATGTGACCCGCTGCATGGGCAAAATCCCGGCAATTCACGCGATCATTCCCGACGCCGTACTGGTTCATCTCTACCGCCATCCTGTCGCATTTGCGAGTTCCCATCTGCTCCCTTCCGACCGGTTCGATCCCCTGGGTCTGCGCAAGCGCCGCAACCGCTCTACAGCTTTGATCCGGCCCGGCCGGTTCAACGGCTGGGGGATGGAAGAGCTCCTTCGCACCAAATGGATCGATACGACCAACACGCTGTTTGCCGAGGTGGGGGTGCAACTTCCTCCCAAGAGCGCAAGGGTTCCTGCGGCGCAGCGTCTTCTCGGGGGGTGGCTGGGGGCATATCGACTGGCGGAGCGCGAGGGGCGCGCCCTTTATGGAAGCCGCTTTGTCTCGCTGTCTTTCGAGGATGTCTGCCGGGATGCCGCTCGCAACGTCGCAACGATCCGAAGCTTGGCGGGCGCCCCGAGCGAGGCGCTTGATGTCAGTAAAATCCGTCCCGCTTCCGCTGGAATATCACCGACCGACCCCAGATGGATCGCGATGGCCCGCGCTGCAGGATTCACCGCCGAAGAGCGCGAGCAGTTTTTCGGCGCCGGCGTCGACAATTGATGGCGGCTAACAGCAACCGACGATTGGCGGGGCGCGGAGCCATTTCAATCGCTATCCGGTTTCTCTCCGCAGGGCTCGGCTTTGCGCTGGTCTTCGCCATGGCCCGCTGGATGCCGACCGATGAGTTCGGCCATTTCGGCTATGCCTTCTCGCTTGCCACGGCATTGTCGGTCATGCTCGATTTCGGACAATGCAGGCTCATCCTGAGGTCCTTGTCGACATATAGCGAGCGCGGCCGGACGGACTTGATGAGCGCAGTGCTGCGTTTCTCGCTGATGGTTTCGGTTGTCGGGATCCTGGCGAGCGTTCTCGTTATTCTTCTGTGGTCCTCACTTTCCCATGCCCACCCGTCGATCATACCCGCTGCGGCGCTAACCGCCGGCATGATACTGGCTGACTTCCAGGCAAATCTGCTGCGGGGTCTCGGCAATCTGGTAAGGTCGCTAGTACCGAAAGAGATTGTCTGGAGACCGCTCGCGATAAGTCTGATGGCGTTGGCGGGCGGCGGCTTGACCATCGTTACCGATGCGACCACCGCGCTATGGTTTCTCGCGATAACCCTATTGGTGCTCAACGCATTGCAGTTGCTGTTCATCGTCCGACCTCGCTGGCGACGCGCTCTTGCGCAGATCGCCGCAGCGGAGCGGGTCGACCCCACACCCGACGAAACGCTGGATGCTGCAAAGTCCATGTGGCGCAAAAGCTCGGTCCGCCTTTGGCTCGCCACTGCCATGAACGCGGCCATCACGCCGCTCAGCGTGGTAGTGGTTGGGCAGTTCATTTCTCCGGCCGAAACCGGTGCGTTCTTCGCAGCGGTTCGCGTTGCAACGATCATTGCTTTCCCATTGCAGGGGCTCAACCTGCTGACCGCACCGATGCTTGCGCGTAACTACGCCGCGAACAATCTTGCGCAACTTCAGCGCGTAGCCAGTTTTACGGCAATCGCTTCGACAGCGATGGCATTGCTGGGTGCCGTCATCCTGGGCTTCTTCGGCGCGCAACTGCTTGATTTGCTCAACCCCAGCTTCTCGACCTCGGCAACTGCGCTATTGGTGATTATGGCCGGGTTCGTCATTGCAGCGATTTGTGGATCGAGTGGGCAATTGATGAATATGACTGGCCATGACCGGGAGTTTCTCAAAATCTTGGCAACCTTCAATATCGTCGGCTTCGCGGCCCTGTTGCTCCTCACAAGGGAATTTGGTGCCATCGGCGCGGCATGGGGACTGCTCGTCGTCAAGGCCGGATGGAATATTGCCGTCGTCATCTGGGCTCGCCGCAACCTTGGTATCGACCCCTCGATCCTGGGCCCGATTTTCGTTCCAAAGGCAGTCGTGAAATGATCTCTCCGACGTTCTTTATTGTTGGTGCGCAGAAGGCCGGGACCACGAGCTTGCATGCGATGCTTGCGCGGCACGAGCAGGTCTTCATGTCGGATCCGAAGGAACCCGGATATTTCATTCGGGGCTTCGACGATCCCGAGCGATGGCAAACGCTTTATCGGCCCGACAAGCACGGTCGCATACAGCCGTTGTCCGAAGTCGATCTGGGTGTGTTCAACGCCGATGACTATGCCGCGCTGTTTTCCAGTGCGGAAGCGCAACGGGCGCAGCAACGCGGAGAAGCCTCGACACCCTATCTGCCGTCGCCGCACGCAGCAGATCGCATCAAGGCCACGGTACCCGGCGCGAAGATCATCATTGCTTTGCGTGATCCTGTCCCGCGTGCTTACTCGGCCTGGGGTTACAACTCATCGCGCGGGCGGGAATCGGCGGCCAGTTTCGAGCAGGCCATTGCTGAGGAATTGGCAGGTAAGCGCGACCATTTCATCTATGGATGGCGTTATCTCTATTCGGGTCTTTTCTCTCGGCATGTCGAGCGATACCTCGACCGCTTCGGGCGGGAGAACGTCCTACTCCTGAGCTTCGACAAGTTGAAGGAAGATGGGCAGGGCGCTTTCGATACGATGTGCGATTTTCTCGAGGTTTCCCGGCAGACCGTGAATGCCGGACGGCAGGAGAACGTAACGGTGCGCCATGCCAATCCCGTGATCGAGGGAATTCGCAATTCCTTCAATCGTCCGGGAGCCATCAAATCGCTGATCAAGCCTTTCCTGCCGCGCGGACTTCGCACCAAAGTGCGGAGAGGGGTGACGACCTCCCTTGACCGTTATGGTGAACGTCCGGAGCCGATGACACAGTCCGTCCGGCAGGAGCTGTCCCAATATTATGCCGGGGATCTCGCGAAGCTTGCCGAGATGGTGGACTTCGATATCTCGCATTGGGGCAAGGCGCAAAGTGGGCCGGAGGGTGCAACGCATGGCTGATGGTGTCACGCCGATCTACATCGCCGGACGCGCCCATTCCGGTTCGACGATCCTGACCGTAATTCTCAATGGCCACCCCCAGATACAGGGGTGCGGCGAGGTCCTCGATGCGCTTGCGCGAGGCCCACATGAGGAATGCTCGTGTGGGGCGAAAATTCGCGAGTGCCCGCAATGGTCGCAGGTGTTCGGCGCATACCGCGTTCGCACCGGTCGCGACCTGGAAGAAGACATTCCCAAGCTTTATGAATTGACGGATATCCGCCAGTTCGGCTCTGCATTGCGTAGCAAGCCGGAGGTGCCGGACGACAAATGGTCATTCTATGCGCAGGCAACGCGCGACCTGAACGACACGATTGCCGACGTTTTCGGCGTGCCCGCCTTCGTCGACAGCCACAAGGAATATACCCGCGGCCTGATGATGTTGCGCTCGGATCCTTCGGCGAAAGTCATTCATATCTACCGCGAGCCGGACATCACCATCACGTCGCATTACTATCGTCTGGGTGCTGGCAGCCCGGTCAAATTCATGAAGCGGCTCTATCGACCCGGCCTGATGACGTTTCCGTTTCTGATGGTCATCGCATTGGGTTGGTCGGTAGGAATGATAGCCGCGATCCTGACTGCCCGGGCCTATCCGGACCGGGTGCTCCATCTGTCGCATGACGATTTCTCTGCAAATCCGGTGCGCGAGCTCGAGCGCATCGGCGCCTTTCTGGACATCGACCTTTCCGTCCTCGTCGACACGATCAGGAACGGTCGGTACTTTGCAATCGAGCACGTGATAGGCGGCAACGAATTCAAACACGAAGGCCGTATCACCTTCGATCCGCGTACCAAGGGGCGTCGCAAGGCCCCGTGGTATTACCGCGCCGCAGCGTGGCTGTTTGCCTGGCCCGGCGCATTGGCGCGGCGGTTCTTCATTCCCGCACCTGACTATGCCCTCTCCGATAAACGGGCTGATCCTTCTTAAGCCGGCCGGGTAACTCTCCTCCGCTGTAGGCTGGAGCTATGATCTGTCTCGGCGGGTCTGTCTGTTGGAGCAGCAGGATTACAAACCCGGAGCATCGACCATCCGCCCGATGGTGTGGCTCGCCCTGATTGCCGCTGTATCGATTTTGCGGGCTTTTCTCTCGACATAGCTAAGGGTTTCGAGACTGGCGCCGTTAAGTGTGATGTTGTTGAAATCGGCGCCAACCAGACTGCCGAAACGCATCAGATACGGCGCTGTCCGGGTCTCCTCGCTCCACGTCCAATCGATGTTGTGCATCACGATGTCGCTGACGTTGAAGGGCGTGTTCCACAGGGTCGCGCCGGCAGGCATGTCTCGTGCCATAAGTCCATCGAGCTGGATTGCGCTAGCGCTCTTTTGTGTCCCGAACACGGTAAAGGAGGCGGCGGGAGACCCGGTATGCGTTATCTTGAGCCCTCGTATCGTGGCGGCTCGCTTGCCGGCCAGTTTGAATACCTTTGCTTGGACATCCTCATTACCCAGCTTCTCCAATGCGCCGGAAATGACAAGATTGGTAACCTCTGTAGGTTCGGGCAAGTCGGCGCGTAGCCAGACGATGCTGTCCGTGACGCGACCGGGGATCGGATTTGCCGACAGGTCTCGAACAACACAATTGCGCAACGAGCCACCGCTGATCACAACCATCGCCCCGTGGGCATAGCCCGAAAGAGTGACGTTTTCGACGAGTAGGTCGGGGTTGCGATCTGCGTAGATGAGATGATCGACATCGCTGTTGGCCAAACGACAGTCCCGAATGGTGACCCCGGGCGCGCGGTTGGCAACGATCGCGCTTCGAACCGTGTCGTGAATGTACACGCGCTCGATCATGGTCGCACGCGGTGCCTGGTAGGCGCCGTCATTGTCTCCTTGTCCGATGTTTATGCCACCCTGACGCATCAGCTGGCGGCGAAAAGACTTTGCGCCTTCCGCAACCGAGGATTCGTCGGCAAAATAATTGCGATACCGGGTCTTGTGATCGAAATGCTCCTGCGCGGATCCGTCATACTCGAAATCAGCGAAAGCAGCGGTTTCGATCCCCGATTTGGTCGAAAGCCCGCGGAAAGAGTCTTCGGCCGGTGAGCTGGGATTCGGCCTGTTGAGCAGCTCGATGAAACTCTGGTCGTAGGGCACGGTCTTCAGTCCCGACCGCGTGCCTTCACCAAAGGGAGCAAGGCCGCGGAGACGCTGGTTGTCTCCGACCCAATTGGCCGTGTGCAGATAGAAACCGTCGAGCACAGCATCGCGCGCACCGCTATCCAGCATCGACTGCAAAGCCAGCGTGTTGTCATGTGCGGGGCCGGTCTGGGCACCGAACCAGCTGGCATAGGCTATGCCGGGCAGGCGGAAATTACCTCCGGTTTCCCAGAGAGTTTGTTGCCGTTTTGCGCTATCCATCTGTTGGACGCCGCGAACCCATCGGACATTCGTCAAATCGAAGATATGCTGCCCCGGCGGCGCATCGATATCCTGATCGAAGTCGATTATCACCCCGTCATCGGGACGCAGGATCCCGCCCGCGAACCGCACCTTGGCCGCTACGCGGATCGATCGCGATACGGCCCACAGACCGCTGGTGATGGTCACGATCGTATCGGCTGGAGCGGTCGCAAGCTCATCGGTCAGATCACCGGCAGTCTGCCCGCCGATGCCCAGCTTACCCAGGAAGAGTGTTCCGGAGGTCACCGCCAGTGCGGCCAGCGAACCGGTTAGAACCTCGCGACGACCAAATCCGGTTCTGATGGCTGCTTCACCAAGCATGCAGTTGGTTTCCTTAGTTGCGGGATGGGCCGTTGATCTCCTGAATTAGGCACTCGGCCGCCTGTACGGAAGCTTTACCGGCACGGCAGCTGAATTATCCGCCTTGCCTCGCTGTCATGACGTCCATATTCACCGCCTTCACGCAGGCTGGCCCTGTAACTCGCACCGAATTTCCGGAGTGTTCCCTGACCGTGTCGAAGCATTTTGTACAAAGCTCTAGCCTGCGTAAATCCCTGATTGCTGCCTATCGCGCATATGCTCGTGCCCAAGTCTGGCGTCGGGGGCCGCGGATTTTGGTGAACAGTATCCCCAAGGCGGGGACCCACCTGCTCACTGCCGAGCTCGAGCGGCTTGCCGATCTCCAGAATTCCCGCCTTCATCTCGATATCGATCGGCTCGGTATGCCGGGGACGAGCAACGATCTCGGATTTCCCATGGTGAACCTTCCCAAGACCGAGCGCGCTATTTCCACGGTCAGGCCCGGACAAATGTTCTCCGCGCACCTCTACTGGTCGAAGGAACTGGAGGACATTCTGTCGGGGGCGGAGATATGCAGTATCTTCATCGCCCGAGACCCGCGCGACATCGTTCTGTCGCGCCTGCACTACGCGATGGGGCTACGCAGGCATCGGCTGCATCCCTACCTCGCCGAGGTGCTTGAAAACGACAAGGACCGGCTTCGCTCCCTGATCGTCGGCCGTGACGCCGACCCGTTTATTCGTCCCCTGCGGGCGACCCTGCAAGGCTATCTTCCGTGGCTTGACCGTCCGGGTACGCTCGCGGTCCGTTTCGAGGATCTGGTGGGGCAACGAGGCGGAGGCACCGCCGAAAGGAAGCGTGACGCCTTGCGCAGCATCGTCGATCTCTGCGGCATCGATGGCAGCAAGGTGGACGAAATGGCGGGCATTGGAACCGGCCCCACACCTACAATGCGAAAAGGCAAGGCGGGTGGCTGGCGCGACGAGATGCCGGCGGAACTCGTCGAGCTATGCGATGCCGAAATGGGCGATCTCATCGAGGCCTACGGCTACGCTCGAACTTGAGGCCGCTGAAGTCGTGAGCGGGGCCCACAAACGGGCTGTTGCAGTGGGCGGAATATTTGCCGCGTTGCCGCCTTCGGGATGACACGACAGGTGAAGGTCTGAGCGGGATGATCAAAACATTTGCGTCGGCCTCGGAGATTATCATGCCCAAAACCTCACAGGCATGAACGCTAAGGGAACGGCGCAAGGCGCCGGGCCATCGTGGCGGGATATATAAGTTAACGTCGACTGATCGGCGTTTCGCCGCAGCGGGGGAGCGGTTCTGATAGTGTAAAAGCAAACGTTTGGTCGTGTAATCGAGTTGCGATTTCAGCCCGATGTGTCCTACAGGCGCATCATCGTCGCGCACGGGATGGGCTGACGTAGAACGGAACGGGAAGCAAAGATCATGTCATCGACCGTCAGCGTGGATCGATCCGGATCACGTCCGGCAGGGAGGCGATCAAGAAAGACCTCCAAGAAAAAAGCGGCGTCAACAAAGGGCCTCCGCGGGTTTTTCCAGGACCGACGCTTGCATCTGGCGATCTACTTCGCCTTCATCCTTCTCGTTGGTCTGACCGGCGGTGGTTCGCGGCCCGACATATTGTCGCTTTTGCTGCTGCGACCGCTGGCTGCCCTGTTCTTGATCTATATCGTCTGGCGGATCTCGGCCGACGAATTGAAAGCGGTCCGTTTCCCGCTGCTGTTCATCGGCTCGCTGATGGTCATTGCCTTGTTGCAACTCGTCCCCTTACCGCCGGTGATCTGGAGCTCGCTGCCCGGTCGGGAAGGTGTCGCGCAACTCGATGAGCTTTTTGGAATGCAAGACGTGTGGCGTCCGCTCAGCCTGGAGCCGAGCCGAACGTGGAATGCGTTCTTTTCGATGTTCGTGCCGCTGGTAGCGGTGGGTTTCGTCGGCTTGCTATGGAACAGAGAGCGTCGTTGGATACTGCCTCCGATACTGGCGATGGGCGTGCTCAGCATGGTGGTTGGCTATTTGCAGGCGCTCGGCGCCGACAGTTTGTACTTCTACCGCGTAACACACGGCCATCACCCGGTCGGCTTGTTCGCGAACAAGAACCATCAGGCGGTGCTGCTGAACTGGCTCCTGCTGACAGTTTGCTACATGATCACGCGGATCGACCTGCGCGACCGGCGAGCCAGCCTCCGTCTCGCATCGGGTCTCGCGCTCGTGTTCCTCATCTATCCGCTGCTGTTTGTCACCGGGTCACGGGCAGGCCTCTTGCTGTGTGCGCCAGTAAGCGTGGTCTGTGCGGTAATGCTTTGGCAGGCGCCGGCGCTCAATCGTGCATGGCAGGGATCAAGTCGGCGCGTGAGGCTGGCCATTACCGGATTGGGTGGCAGTGTACTGGCGGCCTTGGCCATGGTCTTCGGCTATCTGGCCATCACCGAACGGCAGACCGCGCTCACCCGCCTGTTCGAATCCGATCCGGCGGATGAGCTGCGCTGGATCTACCTGCCCAAGATTTTCGAGATGATGCGGGACCATTGGCTCGAGGGTATCGGGTTTGGCGCGTTCGAAAGCGTTTTCTACGGATACGAGAACGTCGAAAATCTGAGCACAAGTTATCTAAACCAGGCGCATTTCGAGCCGCTGCAATATGTTATCGAAACCGGGCTGGCGGGATTGCTTCTGCTCGTTGCGGCTCTGGCGTGGGTTGTCCGGCGGCTACTGCGTCTTTGGCGCGCTGGCGAGGGCAAGCCGCGCATCCTCGCCGTCTACCTTTGCGGGGCGCTCGGGGTGTGGCTAATCGCCGGGCTGGTTGACTATCCCACGAGAACCCCCTTGGGGCAGTTGGTATTCGCAATCTTGACCGGCTTTTTGGCGGTCTCTAGCATTGATCTCGAAAGGCATCGGAAAATTGGGTAGGGCGCGATCGACCTCTTTTGCCTGGGGCAATTTCTCGATGAACTTGAGGACCTTTATGAATCCGAAATTTGTTTTGGCTGCGGCGGTTTTCGCCGTGACAGGGTGCTCGAGCGGCCCTCCGGAGTTGGGGCTCGCCCCTACGGTGGAGTACGTCCAGGCGGGCGCGATGCCTCAGCCCGAGAAGGTCGGCGCCGACGGCAGCTTTCTTTATGCTTTGGGACCGCTCGACAAGGTCGAAGTAGAGGTCGTCGGGATGCCCGATTTGACTCGCCAGTTGTCCGTGGATGCGCAGGGTTTCCTCTCGGTTCCGCTGGCAGGCGCCGTGAAGGCAACCGGCCTTACTCCGGTCGAACTAGCGGACATCCTCGAGGAGAGGATGCGACAGAACTATCTCAGGGATCCCGACGTGGTCGTGAACCTGGTTGAATCGACGAGCAACGCGATAACGCTCGATGGGCAGGTCAGGCGCCCCGGAATATATCCGGTTTATCGCGACCAGACACTGACCCAGGCGATCGCTGTTGCTGGCGGTGAGAACGACTTTGCGAGGGTCACGACCGTGATCGTTTTTCGCGAGGTAAGTGGTCAGAAGTATGTCGGGCTGTATGATGTGAGGGCGATCAGGCGCGGAAACTACGCCGATCCAAGCGTCTATCCCGGCGATAGGGTCGTCGTCGACGAATCTCAGACCCGGCGATTCCTGGACACGATCCAAGGCGTTACCAACTTGCTGACCACTCCGCTCGTCTTGCTTTCCCGCACCGCTTGATCGCGGCAAGTCAACATTTCGAAAGTAGGTTCAGGTGACAACCCAGGATAATATGGCGACTGCAGCATCATCGGGACCGTATGAGGCGGCCGAGTTTGAAGGAATCGGTAATGGGCCGGAGAAGCCTTCGATCTTCCACTATATCTGGCGTGTTTTCTGGACGAACCGACTGATAGTCGGTGCGATCATAATCGCCGCGGTCGCCATAGCGCTGGTGCTGACTCTGCTCGCAACGCCGCAATATACCTCGACCTCGCGCATCCAGATCAACAGGATCGAAGCGAACGTCTCGGACGTCGAGGGGGTGGAGCCTGCGGGGGATGGACTCAATTACGACGAGTTCTATCGCACACAGTACGCGCTTCTCGAAAGCGAGGCCCTGGCCGAACGCGTCGCGCGTAAGCTGAACCTGCCGGCCGACGAGGCCTTCATCGACGCGTTCAATATCCCGGACGATGGAGAAATCCGGTCCGGCAACCAGCGGCTCGCAATGGAGCGGACTTCGCTGCTCCTCCTTGAATTTATTTCCATCGAGCCGGTTGTCGGTTCGAGCCTAGCCGACGTGTCCTTCACGAGCCCGTCTCCGGAATTGTCGCGGAGAATTGCTTCGACCTGGATCAGCGAGTTCGTTGCGGCTTCGATGGAGCGGAGGTTTGCCGCCACCGACGATGCACGTAAATTCCTGGAGCAGCAGCTTGCCGAATTGCGCTCGCGTCTGGAAGATTCGGAGCGGTCCTTCGTCACCTATTCTTCGCAGAGCGGCATCGTATCGCTCTCGAACAGTGAAGCAACCACCGGGAATGATCGTACGCTCAAAGCGTCCGACCTGGCGAGCATGAACGACGCGTTGAACAGCGCGCGGGCCGATCGCATTGCTGCCGAAAGTGCTTTGCAGGCCGGTGTTCAACAGCAAGGTAGCACAGTGGCGAATACGCTGCGAGCCAAGCGTGCGGAGCTTGCAGCGCAGAAGGCCAACCTTCTGACGCAATTCGAGCCCGGTTACCCCCGGGTCGAGGCCCTGACCAACGAGATTGCTGAGCTCGATCGTTCGATCGCCGATGCGCTCGGTACCGGGCAGGCCGACTTGCGGCGCAATTTGATGCAGGCGCAACAGCGCGAGCAAGCCTTGCAGGCGCAAGTCGAAGGTCTGCGCTCCATCTATAATGATGAGCAGCGCGCCACTGTTCAGTACAACATATTGAAGCGCGACGTCGACACCAACCGCGAACTCTACAACAGCCTGCTCCAGCGCTATAAGGAGATCGGCGTTGCAGGTGCCGCAGCGAGCAATGTGCAACTCGTCGATCCGCCGCGTATCCCTCGCGAACCTTCCAGTCCGAACCTCCCGCTCAACCTTGCGCTAGGCTTTCTGCTGGGTATCGGCGTTTCGGGTGCAGTCCTGTTCGCCCGCGAAGAGATGGATCGCAGCGTCCGGGATCCTCAGGATGTGAGGCAGAAGCTGAACATCGCCCTGCTGGGTGTCATTCCGAAAACAGATGCGGAAGACCCACTGGACGAGCTTGCCGACGCGAAGAGTGCCATTTCGGAAGCCTATCTGTCGGCCGGTGTGCTGCTTGATATGTCGACTTCCGAAGGTTTCCCGAAAACCCTGATGCTTACGAGTACAGTACCCAGTGAAGGTAAGACCAGTTCGTCTTATGCGCTGGCCCACCGGCTTGCGCGCAGTGGCCGCAAGACCATTTTGGTCGACTTGGACCTTCGCAATCCATCGGTGGCCAAGAGGCTGGGCGTGCCGAACGAGCGTGGGGTGGTCGAGTTCCTGACCGGCCAGGATGCTCTTGGCACTTTGATCCAGCGGGACGTTGGCCCCAATTTCGACATCCTGAGCGTTGGCGCGATTCCGCCCAATCCCGGTCAGCTCATCGCGGGTCCCAGGATCGGCGAGTTGCTGACGCAACTGCGTAGTGCCTACGATTTCGTAGTGATCGATGCCCCGCCGGTCCTCGGGATCGCGGACGCTCCGGTCCTGGGAAGCCAGGTCGAAGGCATCGTATATATCATCGAGGCAAACCGTGCCGGTGTTCGCCAGCTGTCGAGCGCGATCGAGCGCATGCGGTCCATGGGTGGTCGGATCCTGGGCGGCATCCTTACCAAGGTCGATGAACGCAATTCCGAATACGGCTACGGTTCGGAATATGGTTACGGCTATGGCTACGGCCAGAGTTCGGACAACGAAAAGCTATGAGCCAGCGGGGATTTGCGGCCCCGGCCATGATCGGGAAGATCGTTGTAAGCATAGCCGCATTGGTGTGTGCGGGGGCTGGGTTCGTCAACGCGGCCTCCGAAACCGGCAATCTGTCGCTGTCGATGTCCCGTACTCTGGACGCGACGATAAATTCCGAAGTCCGAAGTCGGGCGCTCGACCAGAATTTCCGTCTGGCTGCATCGGCGGAAGCAGAGAACGGTAATACGGGTTTCCCCGCAAGCTCCGATATGGTCCTCGCAGAAGCGCAATCGCTTCGTGCGCTTCGCCCCCTCGATCCCGTCCCTGTGAGGGTTTGGGCGGTCGGCGGAATCGCCCAAACCGATCCCGAGCGGGCATCGAATATTCTCGTGTCTGCCAGTACCATGAACAAGCGCGACGCGGTCGCGAACATGTGGTTGGTTCACAACTTCGCACGCGGCGAAAGAGTGGACGCAATGATCACCTTCTTCGACCAAGGGCTTCGCACGAGTAGGCAATTGCGTTCGACGGCAATTGCGCCATTTGTCGGCTTGCTCGCTTTGCGCGAGGGACGCGATCGCATTGGGCAGCTAATCCGCGCCCATCCCGATTGGGAAGAGGATTTCTGGACCGAGTTCGCACGCAACCAGATTGCGCTGCAGAATGCGGGCTCGTTCTTCGAGGAAACGGGAATCGATTTCTCAGAGCACCCAAGCGAGCGCAAGGCCGAGATCTATCGCAATCTCAGACGGTTGGGTTATTTCGAAAGCATGTTCGCCTTAGCCGCCAAGGATCGGCCCCTGGGGGAACAAAGCGAACGGATTCCGCCCGAATCGCTCGCATCGGTAACCAGTCCGGTTGGATGGAGATTGCAATCATCGGGCCTGGTTTCGAGCTTCTACGATGACACGCGCGAGGCATTGATCGTCGATGCTCAACCGGGCGCGCTTGGCGCGTTTGCGGAGCTCGTAACGCCCAAGAAATCCGGCGGCCAATTGGAGGTCGCCTTGGAGCGTCCGGCACCCGAAGGTGGGCGTTTGCGGGTATCGGCTACATGCGCAGGTGATCGGAGCAATATGCTGGCTCAGCTCGAGCTTCGGCCGGGGGAAACCCTTGCCAGCACACCGCTCGCTGAGGATAGCGATTGTGCATTTTTGCTCCTGAGCGCTTCAATCGCTGTCGAGCGGGGAAGCCAGGGAGGGGTAGAGCTCGCAATCTCGCGCATTGGCTTGCGGTGATCGAGAGTCCGACCGCTACCCATGGAGTATGATGGGCTTCGCGATGTGTCGGAGCCATGCGTGAGGGCAGGGTGCTGACTGCGCTACGTAATCGAAAATTGGCAAGCTGCCGTATCATGCATATCGATTTGGTCAGATGATGAGCTCAACCACCGAAAAATCCGTTCTGATCTGTGCCAAGGCATTCCCGCCGGTCGTGGGCGGAGTGGAAAGTTACAGCGAACACACAGCTCAAGCCTACCTTCGATGCGGTGTAACCCCTACGGTGCTGACCAGCTTTCCCGGCGAAAGCGGTTGGACCACTCGCGAATACCCGGAAGGTAAGATCGACGTTCTCAACGTCGGTACGGGTAGCCAACCGAAGGTCCTTGCCAGGCTGGCGCGCGCTGCACGGTCGCAAACCCGTGCGAACCGTTTCACGTTCTGTCATGCGACAACGTGGAGGGCAGGCGTGGCATTGCTGCCATGGGCCCGGACCCCGCGGACCGCAGTGACTGTCCACGGCAGGGAAATCCTGATCAATCCGTTTTACCTCCGGCCGGTGCTGCGCAGGGCTTTGCCCCGGTTCGACCTGGTCGCATCGGTTTCGGATTATACTGGCGCCAGACTGCAGCAGGAATTTCCCGACCTACAAAATTCCAAGGGCAGGATCGTCTCGTTCAACGGACTTTCGTACCGGCGCGAGGCATGCCTGCACACCCCGACTTTCGATCGCCCGAAGGTCCGAATATATAGCTTCTGCCGCCTGGTGGAGCGTAAGAACCTGCTCAATGCGGTTCGCGCGATTGCATTACTCAAGGACAAGCGCCTCCCGGTTCCTTTCGAATACGTGATATCCGGGACGGGCCCTCTTGCTGACGAGATCCGGGCGGCGATCGATCGTCTGGAACTGCATGACCATGTGCACATGACCGGCTATTTGCCGGATTCCCAGGTTATAGAAAACTTCAAGAAAACCGACATCTTCCTCCATCCGCAGGTCGCTGCGGTGTCGGATTTGGACATCGAAGGATTCGGCTTGGTGATCGCCGATGCTATGTCATTCGGCGCTGCTGCGGTTGTCGGGAAAGATGGCGGTCCCTCGGATTTCATCGAAGACGGTCGAACGGGCCTGATCGTCGATGGCGGTAGTGTCGAGCAAATTGCTGGCGCGCTCGAGCGACTTGTCAGCGATGAAAAGTACCGGCAGCGCATCGCGACGCAGGGGCGAGCATGGTGTCTCGATAATCTATCCTGGGACAACCATGTGCTCGATATCATGAGAGCATTGGAAGTTTGAGCGAGGCGGGACTGCGGTCCCGATACCCGTAGCGCCCCGGTTCTTGTGCAGGAGCTGAAAGCCGCCAAGACTACTTTGGCAACAAAAAAGCCCGCCGTTTCCGGCGGGCTTTTTCATGCCTCGAAGGCTTCGATGGTGGGCGTAGCAAGGATTGAACTTGCGACCCCTACGATGTCAACATAGTGCTCTACCACTGAGCTATACGCCCGCACCATCGGGTGCCCCTTTCGTGGGGCAGGCGCGCCCTTTAGCGGGGCGCTGAAAGCCATGCAAGACCCTATTTGGGAGCTATTGCAAACGCGCGCTGATACGGTCTTCGAGTACCCGTTCGACTTCCAGCACGAGGTCGCGCAGATGGAAAGGTTTCGACAGAACCTTGGCATGCGGCTGTTCGCGGCTGGCTTTCAGAGTAACCGCCGCAAAGCCGGTGATAAACATGACCTTCGTATGCGGGCTCACCTCGTTGCAGCGCTGAGCCAGTTCGATCCCGTCCATCTCGGGCATTACGATATCCGAGAGCAGCAGATCGTATTCGCATTCCTCGAGCAGCGGGATGGCCGCAGTGCCCCGATCGACCGAGTCGACTGTATAGCCTGCATTGACGAGCGCGCGTTCGAGATAGACGCGCATGGCATCGTCGTCCTCGGCGAGCAGGATTCGCTGGGTCGTTGTTTCGGTCATGCCAACTGCTTAGCGCGCGTGCTTTAAAAAAGCATGTATCCAAAACAAGCATTGTTAATGGGCGGGTAGGGCTGATTGGCCGGGATGAGCGAGAATGACGTCCCACATGCTGGCTACCGGGGTAGGACGATCGAAAACTCCCCGCAGCGGAAGGAAATCTGCGCTTGCTTAATCGAGGCGAGCGCCCGACGATGCGGCATGAGCGAACGGCAGGCAGCAGCAACGACGGGTGTCGAGCACCTGTCGGGCGGCAAGATCCCGGGGCGGCAGGGGCCGTCCTACAACCTGTTCCGGTTTGGCGAGCCCAGCATTCCGATTCTGATTGCCGCACCGCATTGCGGGCGTGCCTACCCCGACGATGTGCTGGCCGCGCTACGCGATCCCGACCAGGCGCGGCTGCGACTCGAGGATCGCCATATCGATGCCGTCGCGCAGCCGGTCGCCTCGGCCACCGGAGCGAGCCTGCTGCTTGCCGAGGCACCGCGGGCGATGATCGATCTCAACCGTTCGGTCGAGGATGTCGATTGGGGCATGGTGCGCGGCGCGAAGCCCCGGCCGATGCGGCATTCGCTGGCCAATCGCCGGTCGCGCAACGGTCTCGGCCTCGTGCCGCGGCGCATACCCGGCATGGGCGAACTCTGGCGCCGACCGCTCGCCAAGGCCGAACTCGATGCGTGGATCGAGGGCATCTATACCCCCTATCACACCGCGCTTGGTCACGAGCTGGAGCGGTTGCACGATCGTTGGGGCGTGGCGCTGCTGGTCGATCTGCATTCGATGCCCCCGCTCAAGCGCAGCCATCCGCAGGACCGCCCGGCAGAATTCGTTATCGGAGACCGGTTCGGCGCTTCCTGCGATCCCGGGCTGGTCGATCTGGCGATCCGCTATCTGGCGACCCATGGCCGCCGGGTGGCACATAATCGCCCCTATTCGGGCGGCTATGTGCTCGATCGCTACGGCCAGACGGCACGGGGTATCCATGCAGTGCAGATCGAGGTCTGCCGCAGCACCTATCTCGATGCCCGGCTCGACCAGCCCAGCGCAAGGGTCGGGGCGATTGCGAAGCTGATTGCCGGCCTCGTGCGCACCCTGGGGGCCGAGGTCGCGACCATGGGGCGGCCGGGCCATATGGCGCAGGCCGCGGAATAGCCCGTCCACAAAAAACCACCCCACGCAATATGCGCGGGGTGGCCAAGGTTCAGGGAGGAGATGCACTCTCGTACATCTACCGGGGGGCCATGAGGGGCGGCCCAGCCGGCACAGTAAAAATGGAGCGGGGTCGTGCGAATTTCAAGGGTCGGTGGGGGCTACGGTGCACACCGTTCGGCGCGCTGCGAGAGCAGTCCGTCAGTTTCAGGTCAGGAAGAGGCAGTCGGTTGGGCGATCAGGAGCAGGCTGTCCCCGTCGCGTGATGCCGAGCCGAAGTCCTCGACCAGCGCGCATTCTCCAGCGCCGAGCCGCTGCCCATCGAGCATGATTTCGCCCGACAACGGTATCACGATGGACGGCGCCTGCGCGATTGCGGGTAGGGGGGGCGACGTGTTGCTCTGCCAATAGAAGAGCCGGAAATGGGGGCCATCGACCAACAACCCGGCGTCGTCATCCATCCGCGTGCTGAGATCGAGCGGGTAGGGTCCGGTGGTCGCGACCTCGACACCCTGATCCAGGTGGAGTTCGCGCGGCCGCCCATAATCGAACAGCCGGAAGGTGATGTCGCTGTTTTGCTGCACTTCGACGAGGCTGATCCCGCCGCCAATGGCGTGGACCGTGCCTGCGGGGATGTAGAAGGCGTCGCCCCGCTGAACCTCGTGCCAGACGAGCTTGTCGACGATCGTCCCGTCAAGGGCGGACTTGCGCATGTCTTCGGGAGTGATGTCTTCGCGGAACCCCACCGCAATGGAGGCGCCCGGTTCGGCATCGAGAATGACCCAGCACTCGCTCTTCCCGCCGTCTGCGAGGCCCATCGCTTCGGCTTGTTCGTCGCTGGGATGGGCCTGAACGGACAACCGTTCGCTGGTGAAGATATATTTGACCAATAGCTGGTCGAGCTCGGGCGGAGGCTCGAACCAGACTTCGCCAATGGGCTGGTCAGAAGGGTGCGGGAAGGGGGCGGGCAGCCGCTTTACCCCCCAGACCTTGTCCACGAAGCGCGTTGGAAGCTTGCGGATCATTGGTTCTTGCACCGGCTTGCCTCTCCTACACGCTGGACCGCATTGCGGTTGGTCACGAGGATGTCCTTGCCGTCGACGACCACGACGATATTGTCAGCACCGATCAGCGTTACGTGCGGTCCGTCGCTGTCGATCATTGCGCCCTGCGCACCAATGATCTCCCCCGGCCCGACGACGACGTTATCATCGCCGGGAGTTTTGCGCTGCTGCATCAGCGCGTCCCAGTTCCCGATGTCCGACCACCCCATCGAAACATCGACCATGGCTGCACGATCGGTGTTTTCCATGATCGCGTAGTCGACCGATTCCGGCGTGATTGCGGCGAAAAGCTCTGCATCGGGACGAAAGTCTTCGCTTCCGGCGGCGCGGCTTTCGAAGGCCGCGGTTGCGGCCTTGGTCATAGCCGGACGATGCCTGGCGAGTTCGGACAGGAAATGGCCCGCACGAAAGGCGAAGATCCCGCCGTTCCAGGCGTAACCGCCCTGGGCGAGGAAGCCGAGCGCGGTTTCCAAGTCGGGCTTCTCGACGAAGCTGTGCACATGGTGGCCGCCACCAAGCGCTTCGCCGCGACGGATATAGCCATAGCCGGTCTCGGGAGCGGTTGCCTCGATGCCGAAGGCCACCAGCCAATCCCGGCTCGCCAACTCGGCGGCAGCCTCGGCGGCGGCTTCGAACGCCTGGCGATCGATAATATGGTGGTCGCTGGGGCAAACGAGCATGATGTCGTCCTTGTCGAGCGCTAGGGCAGCCAGCGCGATCGCAGGCGCCGTGTTCCGCCCCATAGGTTCGACGACGAACTGCGCATCAGGCGCGATATCCGCCGCTTGCGGCTTGGCAAACTCCAAATGTTTCTCGCCGATCACCACCAGCGGACGCGCGAACAGGCGGCGATCCGAACAGCGCTGGAGGGTCGCCTGGTAAAGTGTCTGCTCGTCGAGAAGCGGAATAAAAGGCTTCGGTTTCGCCGAGCGGCTACGCGGCCAGAGCCGGGTGCCGCTCCCCCCGCACAGTACGACTGGTACGATAGTGGGCAAGGAGTTCTCCATTAGTCCGTTCGGGGCGGTTCTGGCAGAAGTCGACAAGGCTTGGAAGGGGAAGCGCCCGGCGGTGTTACTTCGTAATCACCAAATGTGTCACTTTTCCGGAAGTTCTCTTGGTAGCTCTTGCTTGAAGAACATCGACCAATCGGCGCGCCCGTCCGTTCTCGACTGCCTGGCCGCCTCGATCGTCGCCAGTTCCGCTTCGATGAATTCAACGCGTTCATCCCACCCGTCGTGCGAGCGCTTGCGGAAGATCCATCCGCCATGCTTGGGACCCCAGCGCCGCATGAAAGCGATCGCCGCTTGCGGATCGTAACCTGCGTTTTGCAGCAACCAGGGCATCAGGCGGTCGGCATCGCGTTCGGACAGGCGCACAAGTTTCCGCTTCCAGCCGATCTCGCGGAAGGTTTGCGGATGACGAAGAATATTGTGCGCCATTTCATGCGCAATCGCTGCCGCGAAGGCGGCTTCCTCATAAGCAAGGCCGGGAAACCGTTCGCCGACAAGCACGCGCTCGCCATCCGCGGCAGCGTTGCTTTTCGAATCTATGAGTTCGAAGCGCGTTGGGCACGCGTCCACGCCTTCGATCGTTGCGGTACGGATCGTCCCACCGGGTGTCTGCCAGGTGATGTCCAGCGGCCCCAGGGCGAGTACGCCATCGATTGCATCACGCAGGCCGAACACGCGCTGCCAGCGAGGATCGGTTTTCGGCCAGTCCTGCGCGATTGTCTGGCCATTGATGGTCAGGGTCGTGTTGTTACGTTCTATTCCAGCTGCGGCCGCCGGGGACGCGGGAGCGACCGCCTGTACACCGATGTCGCCATGCAAGCCGAACAGGCGGCGCACGGCAACCGGGTCACCATAGCTTTCCGCGTCGTGGATCAGCATGCCCGAGACCCGCACGGTTTGCGGGCAGAAATCGGCGTTGGCCGTCGCCAGGCGATAGCCGACTCGGAACAGCAGGTCTTCGCTACGTTGAAAAACTTCGAGCGGCTGCAGTTCGCGTGTCTCCGCGGAGTCCTGCTGCGCGAACGCCTGTATCCCCGGAAGCGCCAGTGCCAGCGCCGCACAGGTAGCGGCTGTGCGCAAGGGGCTGGGCGAGGGCGCGCGCCTCACTGCAAGACGCGCGCCCTTGCTCGTATCTTCAGGCAGTCGGGACACCGGCAGTCGCGGCGTCGGGCATCGGCACCTTGCCCTGCTGGAGCTGGCGGCCGAAGATCGTACGCATCATGTCCATCGAGAAGATCTGCGCCCAGATCAGCGGCAGCAGGCCGTTTTCGGTCCATTTGCGCAGCTGGTCGCCGCGCAGTTCGCGCAGCTTTTCCTGATTGATCATCTGGAACCCGCGATAGACGAACGGCTTGTCGCTGCCCTGCTGGGTGATCGAGATCTCGCCTTCCATCAGGAGGTCGTGATCCTTCAGTTCCTTCATGAAGTTCTGCGTGCGCTGGCCGGCATGTTCGAACTGCTCGCAGAACTCGAGGATCTGCTTGGTACCTTCGCTGGCTTCGCCATTTTCGAACAAGGCCTGGCCTTCTTCGAACTCGCCGATGTTCTCAGCAGTGGGGTCGAAGCAAAGCGACAGGTCCTCGCTGTCGGGCTTGAGCCGTGCGAGCATGAAAGGATAGCGGCGAACATAGGCGGGGATGTAGACCTGCTCGGTCACGCTGCCTTCTTCGTCCACGAAAGTGTTGACGCCGTCATTGAGGCCCATCAGCGCCAGCGGAACAGCTTCGGGGCCGGTCGAGAAGACGATCGGCATATCGCGCTGCGCCTGGACGAATTCGTCCACCGTCAGCGGCACGGCATGCTGCTTGGCGAGCCACGGTGCCTTGGTCATCGGACGCGAGCGGTAATTCGCATGGTCCTTGCTGTTGAGCGGCATCAGGTCTTTGAAGAACAGGGGCAGATTGGGCTGCGGCGCGCTGGCCATGGAACTCTCCGAAATTCGATTGGATTGAGCGGCAAACCCGATGGGCAAGCACACGAAGCGGGCGCTTTACGGCGTTGCGGCGTGCGGTGCAAGCGGCACCAGTTTGCCCGGGTTGAGTATCCCCTGCGGATCGAGCGCCTGCTTAACCTTACGCATCAGCGAGAGCGCCACCGGATCGCCCAATCGCCCGAGTTCATCGCGTTTCATCTGGCCAATGCCGTGTTCCGCGCTGAGCGATCCGCCGAAGTCGGTCACGCGGTCATGGACGAACGCGCTGATCGCTTTCCCGTCGCCCATTTCCCATTCGCCGCGCACGGCACCGGCGGGGGCGAGAACATGGAAGTGGATATTGCCATCGCCCAGATGGCCGAAACCGACCGCGCGGGTGCCGGGAAACCGTTTTTCCACCTGCGGCCCCGCCGTTTCTACGAATTCGGCCATCCGTGCCACCGGAACCGAGATATCGTGCTGCATCGCCGGACCGATCGCGCGCTCCGCCGCGGAGATGCTGTCGCGTATCTGCCAGAAGGCTTCGGCCTGTCCCTCGCTGGTGGAAATTACGGCATCCTCGAGCAGGCCGTGCTCCATCGCACTCTCGAACACCTCGGCGACCAGCTTGTCGAGCTGTCCTGCGTCACCCGGGTCCGCGACCAGTTCCACCAGCGCATGCCATTCATGCGCTCCCGCCAGCGGGCTTCGCGCGGTAGGAACGTGGGTCAAGACCGATTCGAGGCAATGACGGGGCAGCACCTCGAACCCCTCTAGCGCGTCGCTCGCGACCTTCTCGCAGTGGAGCAGCAATTTGCGCGCTGCCGAGATGCTGGGCAGGCCGACCCAGGCAACGCGGCGTTCGCCGATCTGCGGCACGAGCCGCAGGGTCGCGGCGGTTATGATCCCCAAGGTCCCTTCGGACCCGATCAGCATCTGCTTGAGATCGAAGCCGCGATTGTCCTTCTTGAGCGGGACCAGGCCGGAGAAAATTTCGCCATCGGCCAGCACCGCTTCGATCCCGAGTACCTGCGCGCGCATCGTGCCGTGGCGCAGGACCTGCGTTCCCCCGGCATTGGTCGAGATGAGGCCGCCCACGGTGGCCGAACCCTTGCCGCCAAGCGTGAGGGGAAAGCGCAAGCCTTGCTCTTCGGCGGTCTCGTGCAGCGTCTGGAGCACCACGCCTGCGTCACAGGTAATTTGCTGTGCAGCGACATCGGAATCCCGGATCGCATCCATTCGGCGCAGCGAAAGCAATACGCTTGTTCCGCTCTCGTCGGGCGTGGCGCCGCCCGACATGCCGCTGTTCCCGCCCTGCGGGACGATCGGAATTCGGTGCGCTGCGCATAATTTGACGAACCGGGCGACCTCGTCGGTCGACGCAGGCGAGGCCAGCCCGACCGCCTTGCCGGTGTACCGTCCCCGCCAGTCGGTTAGCCAAGGTTCGACTAGTTCGGGATCGCAGGTGAAACCGCGTGGTCCCAGGATGTCGGAGGCGGCGGCGCGAAAGGTGTCGGTCACGGTCATCTGCAGCATCCTTGCCATAGATGGACGGGCAAATGCCACCACTTGCCAATCGGGTCAGAACAATTAAGCCCGCATTCAAGCGTGGGGGCGCATCAGGCAACGCCATAACTTCCCGCACGTTAAGCGACCTGCGGCCGAGGAGCGTTCGAACGAAGCCCATGCCCCTGCTGTCTCCCCTCTTTGCCATGCTCGTCGCATTGGGCACGCCGTCAGGCGCGGGGGAGGGTGCGGTCGCGCACCAGGCGCATGTGTCACAGGGCGCCCGCTTGGATAGCGAGGCGCTATCGGCACGCGGTACCATCTGGACCGGATTTACCGACAGCCGCGGCATACCGGTCGCCAACCAGGTGCGGATCGAGCGCCGCGTCATCCTGCGAATCAGCCCGCAGCCCAGCAGCATGCGGCGCAGCTTTCTGACGGAACTGCCGCGCCAGGCCCCGCCGCCGCGGCTCGTCGAACGCCCTTACGGAAGTTGCGTCGATGCGAGCGATATCATCGGCGTATCCGACCGTGACAGCCGGCTGGTGATGTATATGCGCAACCGCCAGATCATCACTGCCGAACTCGAGAAAAGCTGCAGTCCGCGCGATTTCTACCTCGGTTTCTATGTCGAGCAGAATGACGATGGCAAGCTGTGCGTCGATCGCGATCGCTTGCTGTCGCGCGCCGGGGCCAAGTGTCGCATTTCCAACCTCAATCGCCTCGTGGCGGTTACCGACGACCGCTGAGCTGCACTTCGCACCGTGATTTCTTGACTTTCGGCGTATTTCCGGCAAAGGGCGCGGCCAGCCGATGTTGCGGACGCGCAGCTTGTTGTCGGCCTATGTTCCAGGGACAATTTCGAACCGCATGACTTTTGCCGATCTCGGCCTTTCCGAAGACTTGCTCAGGGCAGTAAGCGAAGCTGGCTATACCGAGCCGACCGACATCCAGCGCGAGGCGATCCCGCCGGTGCTGATGATGAAGGATATCATCGGCATCGCCCAAACGGGCACCGGCAAGACCGCGAGCTTCGTGCTGCCGATGATCGACATTATGGCGAGCGGCCGCCGCCGCGCGCTGATGCCGCGCAGCCTCATCCTTGCCCCGACGCGCGAACTCGCTGCGCAGGTGGCGGAGAATTTCGAGAAATACGGCAAGAACCACGATCTCAAGCTCGCGCTGCTGATTGGCGGCGTGCAGATGGGCGACCAGGTCAAGGCGCTCAACGATGGCGTCGACGTTCTGATCGCTACGCCGGGCCGCCTGATGGACCTGTTCGAGCGCGGCAAGATCCTCCTTAACGGCTGTGAACTGCTGGTGATCGACGAAGCCGATCGCATGCTCGACATGGGCTTCATCCCCGATATCGAGTTCATCTGTTCGAAGCTGCCCGACGCACGCCAGACCATGCTGTTCTCGGCAACGATGCCGCCGCCGATCGAAAAGCTGGCCAAGAAGTTTCTCGACAATCCCAAGCGGATCGAGGTCAGCCGCGCGGCAACCACGAACAAGGATATCACCGCGTTCAAGGTGCCCGTAAAGGCGCGCCAGAAGCGCGACACGCTGCGCTGGCTGCTTGAAAACGACCATGTCGAAACCGCGATCATCTTCGCCAATCGCAAGACCACTGTGCGTGAGCTCAACAAGAGCTTGCAGAGCTATGGTTTCGCTTCGAGCGAGATCCACGGCGACATGGACCAGTCGAACCGGCTCAAGGAACTCGACCGGTTCAAGGCCGGCGAGGTGAACATTCTCGTCGCATCGGACGTTGCTGCGCGCGGGCTCGACATCAAGGGTGTCAGCCACGTCTTCAACTTCGATACGCCGTGGCATCCGGACGATTACGTGCACCGCATCGGACGCACGGGCCGGGCCGGGGCCAAGGGCCGCGCCTTCACCCTCGTCGCCGAGGAAGATGCCGAAGCGATCGCCAATGTCGAGAAGCTGACCGGTGCGCAGGTTCCGGTGTTCGGCAAGAGCGACGTACGAGTCGATCTGGTCGAGAAAGGCGCCAAGCCCGCCGAGAAGGCGGTCGCGGTCGAGAAGGAAGTTGTGGCGGAACAGGCCAAGGCACCCGAGGACGAGGCAAAGCCGAAGGCCAAGCGTAGCCGCAAGCCGCGCGACGAGGACGATGCTCCGCGCGAAAAGCCAGCGCGCCAGGCAAAGCCCAAGGGCGAACCGCGAAAACGCCGCGACGAGGACAGCGAGCCTGCCGCGTCGGGTGAGTGGAACGGGCCGCGGCCCGGCTTCCTCGACGTTTCCGCTATCTGATCAGCGGTTTCGCCGCAGTCGAATACAGCGATCCTGCCTGTCAGGCAGTCCTAGTCGTCAGCCAGTGTGACGAAGCTGTCGAGCACGCGCTTCTCGCCCGCCTTTTCAAATTCGATCGCCAGCTTGTTGCCTTCCTGGTCGGTCACGCAGCCATAGCCGAACTTGTCGTGGAACACGCGCGCTCCGATGGAAATGTCGCTGCGCGGTTGCGCGGCAAAGCTCGCCGCGCTGCGTCCGGGTTCGGCGAGGCGCTTGGGCGTCGCGTCATAGCCCGACGATAGCGCTCGCTGCCACCCGGGGCCGCGGGCTCCCGAACGATCGGGCCGGTTGGTCGAGACATGCGCGAAAGGATCGTCGGTCTCGCTCCAGTTCGCCCGCCACAGCGATGCGCCGCCGGTCATGGTGGTCTCGCTGGTGAGATATTCCTCGGGCAAATCCTCAATAAAGCGGCTGGGGATCGAGCTGGTCCATTGGCCGTAAATGCGCCGGTTGGCGGCATGCAGGATAGTGCAGCGGCGCTTGGCTCGCGTGATCGCGACGTATGCGAGGCGGCGCTCTTCCTCGAGGCTGGCGAGGCCTCCTTCGTCGATCGCGCGCTGGCTGGGAAAGACGCCTTCTTCCCAACCGGGCAGGAAGACATGGTCGAATTCCAGCCCCTTGGCGGCGTGCATGGTCATGATAGTGACCTTCTCGCCATCCCCGGCGCGGTCGTTGTCCATCACCAGCCCGACATGCTCGAGGAAATCGCCGAGCGTGTCGTAGTCCTCCATCGCACGGGCGAGTTCGGTGAGGTTTTCCAGCCGTCCGGCGCTTTCGGCGCTGCGATCCTTTTGCAGCATGTCTTCATAGCCGCTTTCGGCCAGCACGCGGCGGAGCAGTTCGGACGGCGTGACCTTGTCCACCTGCTCGCGCCAGTGGACGAACTGGCCGAGCAGGGCGACGAGGTTGTTCTTCGCGCGCGCGGGCAATTCGTCGGTGTCGCACAGGTCGAGGCTGGCGGCTGTCAGCGGCATCTGTGTACGCCGGGCGTGGCGGCGCATGGCTTCCAGTGTTTTCGCGCCAAGCCCGCGCTTGGGCTGGTTGTAGATCCGCTCGAAAGCCAAATCGTCGGCGGGCTGGGCGATGGTGCGCAGATAGGCCAGCGCATCGCGGATTTCGGCGCGCTCGTAGAAACGGAAGCCCCCGACGATGCGGTAGTTGAGGCCAATCTGGATGAACCGGTCTTCGAATTCGCGGGTCTGGTACTGTGCGCGCACGAGGATCGCGATCTGGTCCAGCGGCGCGCCTTCGCGTTCCAGCCGCTCGATCTCCTCGCCCACGCGGCGGGCTTCCTCGGGACCGTCCCATACGCCGATGACGCGGATATTCTCACCCGCCGGAAGCTCGGTCCATAGCGTCTTGCCCAGCCGTTCGCTATTGGCGTTGATCAACCCCGACGCCGCCCCGAGGATCTGCGGGGTGGAGCGATAATTCTGTTCCAGCTTGACCACCGCAGCGCCGGGAAAATCCTTTTCGAACTTGAGGATATTGGCGACTTCTGCGCCGCGCCATGAATAGATCGACTGGTCGTCGTCGCCCACCACGCAGATGTTCTTGCGGGCCTGGGCAAGCAGGCGCAGCCACAGATACTGGACCTGGTTGGTGTCCTGATATTCGTCGACGAGGATATATTTGAAGCGCTGCTGATACTGCGCGAGCACGTCGTGATGCTCGCGGAAGATGTTGAGCATATGCAGCAGCAGATCGCCGAAGTCGCAGGCGTTGAGCGCTTTCAGGCGGTCCTGGTAGAGCTTGTAGAACTGCGCGCCGCGGCCATTGGCGTAGCTTTCGTTCTCCACCGCATCGAGATCGCCGGGGTTGAGCCCGCGGTTCTTCCAGCGGTCGAGCAGGCCGGCGAGTTGGCGCGCAGGCCAGCGCTTCTCGTCGAGATCGTTTTCCTGGATCAGCTGCTTGAGCAGCCGCAGCTGATCGTCCGGATCGATGATCGTGTAATTGCTCTTGAGCCCCACCAGTTCGGCATGTCGGCGCAGCATGCGCGCGCCGATCGAGTGGAAGGTGCCGAGCCAGGGCATGCCCTCGACCGCATCACCGATATGCCGGCCCACGCGCTCGCGCATTTCGCGTGCAGCCTTGTTGGTGAAGGTGACGCAGAGGATTTCGCTGGGCCATGCGCGGCGCGTTGCGATGAGATGTGCCAGCCGTGCGGTCAGTGCCGCGGTCTTGCCGGTGCCGGCTCCGGCAAGCATCAGCACAGGCCCTTCGGTGGTCAGAACGGCTTCGCGCTGGGGGGCGTTCAAGCGCGCTGCATAGGCGGGAAGCTGCGCATTCTCGGGCGCGTCGGACGGGGTGGGGAGATCGGTCATGAGGGTTCGGAACAGCTAGGGAACGCAGGGTCGCAAGACAAGCCCCGCGCGCAGGCATCCACCGGAACCGATAACCCTTTCGCTGCGTAAATTGGACGATGACAACGACGAATGGAGCAATCTCCGATGCGTAATCTTATCCTTGCCGGCGCCGCTGCGCTGGCCTTCACCGCCGCCCCGGCGCTGGCAGATCACCATATGGATGGCGAGGCCTATGCATGGTCGGCAGACCAGGAAGCCATGTACGATGCCTGGCCCGCCGACCGGCAAAGCGCCTATGATCGCTGGCCCGGCGATGTGCAGCAATATTACTGGACCCTCACCCCCGCGCAGACCGAGGGCTGGTGGGTGCTCACCGATGCCCAGCGTGTGAGGATTTACGAAATGACGCCCGAAGCGCGCGCACAGGCCTGGGCACAAGTGGCCGCGCAGATCGGTCCCGACGCCACACCGGTGGCCCCTAGCGCAAGCGCCTCGGCCTCGACCGCACCGCGGTTCGTGAGCAAGGAAGTCAGTCAGTCCACCCCGGCCGGATACGCCGCCGCTTCGGGAGAAAATCTGCCCGTGTGCGACAGCATGCAGCAGGACGGCTGCATCAACAGCTGGGCCAAGAACAAGACGGGCAATCGCCCGCTTGAATACTGGCCGGGTCAGCCCGCGAGCGAGATTCCAGGCAAGCTGCCGGCCAAGAAACCGGGTTCGTAAACGCTTTCAAAGTCCGCGCAGCGATTGAAATTGCCGCGCGCAATGTTTGGAAGGGGCGGGACTGCCGAGGCGGTCCCGCCCCTTCTTGCGTGTGTGCTCGCAGGTTGCCGCATTTTGGGCACATTTCACGACCGGACGTGTCGGGAGCGGGTTTGGCGCCGGGGCGGTCCAGCGAAAGCGGCGTTGGTTCGGTATCCGGCGAGCGCATCTTCCGATGTGCCGCTGGACGGGCCTCGTCACGCCCCCTCGTGAAAGGACTTATGATGCGTAAGACATTCTATTTTATCGCTGGCGGCGCGCTCGCCTCGCTGTCGATCCCCGCGATTGCCCAAGACGTGTCGGCCGACGCGGCTGCCGATGAAGCGGTGACTGCGGAGGCGGACCTTGGTCTCTCCGCGGAGCAACAGGCATCCTACGATTCATGGCCGGCCGAGCTGCAGGGACAGTTCGACGCCTGGCCCGCCGAAGTGCAGACCTATTACTGGTCGCTTACTCCCGAACGCAGGGAACTGTTCTGGCGCATTTCCGACGCGAACAAGCTGACCCTGAGCGGGTTGCCTGCCGAGCAGCAGGCGCAAGCCTGGATGCAGATCGAGGCCCAAGCCGCGACCCAGGTGGCACCGAGCGCAGGTGAAGCGATGGCGGAGCCCGATCCGGCGACCGATATGGACTCCGGCGCCGCCGATCTGATGTAATGGTGTGGTGAACTATCCGGCGAGGCGGAGCAGCGAAATCTTCGCCTTGCCGGTCTTTCGCTCGGCAACCAGTTCGAGCGCGCGCATGGCGCTGGCTTCCTTCGCGCCCGTCTCCAGCGCAATCCATGTCGCGGATCCGATCCAGCCAAGCCGGGTGAGGCGCTCGAGCGCGACATAGCCGGCTCCCGTTTCATAGGGCGGATCGAGCAGGATCAGATCATGCGGTGCCTTGGCAGGGCCCAGGCTCATGACCGAGGCTTGCTGCACCACACAGCGCGAGCGTGCATCGAGGGCGTCGATATTGGTACGGATGGCTTTCACCGCCTGGGCGTCCTGTTCGACGAACAGGCAGGATGCAGCGCCGCGCGACAGCGCTTCGAGCCCCAATGCGCCAGAACCGGCGAATAGGTCGAGCACCGACAGACCTTCGAAACTGCCGACGCGGCTGGCGAGCATGTTGAACAGCGTCTCGCGCGTCCGGTCGGCGGTCGGGCGGGTGAGGTCTCCCGGCGGCGCAACCAGTTTACGTCCGCGCCATTCGCCTGCGATAATCCTCAAAGCTGGCCCCCGCGCTTGAGCTGCTTGCGGAACCGTTCGACATCGGCCTGGCGGATCTCGACCGCCTGGCCGCGCGGCAGATCGGCGAGTTCGAACGGGCCATAGGCGGTGCGCAGCAAGCGGTTCACCTTGAGGCCGAGATGTTCGAGCACGCGCCGCACTTCGCGGTTCTTGCCTTCGGTCAGCGTCAGCTGGATCCAGCGGTTCTTACCCGATCCGCGCTCGAGGTCGGCTTCGATCCGGCCATAACGCAGGCCGTCGATCTCGACGCCTTCGATCAGATCGTCGAGCTGCGCCTGCGTCACATCGCCGAAGGCACGCGCACGATAGGTCCGCGGGATCGCAGATGAGGGCAGTTCCATCGCCCGCTTCAACTCGCCATCATTGGTGAGCAGCAACAGGCCTTCGGTGGTGAAGTCGAGACGGCCGACCGGCATTACGCGGCCCGTTTCGCGGGGCAGGGCATTGCGCAAGGCGGTGTAGATCGTCGGGCGGCCGGCAGGATCGCGCTCGGCGGTGATCAGGCCGGACGGTTTGTGGAAGGCGAACAGCCGCGCTGCTTCGGCCTGTCCGACCGGCTTGCCATCGACAGTAACGCCGTTGAGATTCGCCAGCTTGACCGCTGGCGTGTCGAGCACCTTGCCCGCGATTGCGATGCGTCCGTCGGCGATCATCCGTTCGATCTCGCGGCGACTGGCGATGCCCGCACGGGCGAGCAGTTTGGCGATCCGGTCGCCTTCTTCGGGTAGTCGATTGTCGGCCATGGCCGCGCCAATACACACAAGTGCAATGCAGCGGAAGCGCTAGCTGTCCGGTGGCTAGGTCGCGGCGCGCAGGGCGTCCTCGACGGTTTCGTGATAGCGCCGGATGCCGCCTTCCATCGTGCCCAGTGTCAGCTGGGGTACGGCGCCCGTCGCAAGACCCTGCTGGCCCAGCTCGGCAGCGCGGAAATCCTCGCCCGCGAAGACCCCGCCGTCGAGCAGCGCCCAGCTGCGTTCCCAGTGATCGCGCGCCTTGTCGGTCGAGGGGTGTTCGGGGATTAGCATGAAATCTTCGACCAGCGTGCGATCATGCGCCTGCGGCATCATCACCATGACGTTGATATAGTCGGGGCTGGGGATGATCAGCGCGCCGGGCAGCAGCTGGTAGGCATAGGTCACCACGCGGCGCAGCGCGGCCATGTCTTCGAGATCGACATCGGCCATTTCCTCCAGCCGCCCCACCGCGCTGCGCGCATGCGGGCCGATCATGTCGCCGCTGGTTGCGCCATCCTTGAAGAAAGGTCCGATGGTCTTCGCGTGCAGGCGGGTGACATGGTAGCTTTCGAGGAAGGCATCCATGATGAGCTTCCAGTTCCCCGCGACCTCATGCGTCTTGCGGCGGAACAGCACCTGTTCGCCCATGCCGAGTGCGTCGAAGTCCTTGCCGATCGTTTCGGCTACCGCGAAGTCGCCGGTCTCTTCCTGCGGGCAGAACCAGATCAGGCCGCCGGTCTCCCGGCTGGGCAATTCGACGAGGCCGTAATCGCCCTTGTCCAAACCGGGGAAGGTGTCTGGCCGGGGCAGCGCAAGCAGCCGCCCGTCCACGGCATAGGTCCAGGCGTGGTAGGGGCAGACGAGCTTCTTGGTGCATTGCACCTCGCTGCCCTCGACCAGCCGCGTGCCGCGGTGGCGGCAGACGTTGAGGAAGACATGCGCTTTGCCCGCGGCATCGCGCGTGATCAGCAGCGGGCGTCCGGTGGCATCGTGCGGCACTGCCATGCCCGGATCGGGTAGCAGCGCGGAGGGGCACAGGATCTGCGGCAGGCGGTCGTATATTGCGGCCTTTTCGCGGGTCCAGTAATCGGGATCGATATAGACGCTTGCAGGAACCGTGGTCGCCTCCGACGCATCGCGCTTGCAGCCCGCGGCGATATCCTTCGCCAGCGCCAGCATCCCTTCGGTCGGACGGCGCTGCGAATGTTTGGTGTCGACATCGTTCATGACGCCTGTTCCTCGCTCTCTCTCGTCGCTAGTGTCGCAAAAAATACGTCGAATTGGAAGGACGCTAGGGAATGGCCGCGGTCGCCGAAGAAACAAAGAAAATCTCCGCCTGGCGCGCGCTGGGCATGGCTCTGGGCAATCGCAAGACCGGTTTCATGCTGCTGTTCGGCTTCGCCAGCGGGCTTCCCTTCGCATTGTTCCTCGGCACGTTGTTCGCCTGGCTGACCGAGGCCGAGGTCGATCTCGAGACGATGGGGATATTCTCGCTGATCGGGCTGGCCTATGCCTTCCAGTTCCTTTGGTCGCCGCTGATCGACAAGGTCGACATCCCGCTGCTGCGCCGGCTCGGCAAACGCAAGCAGTGGATCGTCCCGATGCAATTGCTGCTCGGGGCAATCCTGGTCACCATGAGCCTGCTCGAACCGCGCACGCAGCTGGGCATGTTTTCGCTGCTCGCCGGGATCGGCGCTTTCGCCAGTGCGACGCAGGACATCGCGATCAATGCGTGGCGTATCGACGTGGCGGACGAGGTGGCGACGATCGATATTCTCTCGACCGTCTACCAGATGGGCTATCGGCTTTCGTCGCTGGTCGGCGGCGCGCTCGGCCTGATCATCGCCGCGCGGATCGGCTGGCCCGAAACCTATATGATGATGGGCGGGATATTGCTGGCAGTGGGTGCCGTCGGCCTGTTCGCTCCCAATGCCGAGGGCGCGGCCGAACTCACGGAGAACGACGAACAGGTTCGCGCGCTGCGCAAGGCGGGCGAGCTTGCTCCGGAAATCCGCAACCGGGCGTTGGCAGCGGTCGGTCTGCTGTGGGCTGCCGCAATCGGCGCGGTGCTGGCCTTTATGATCATGTCGATGACCTATGCGCCCGCAGACCGTCCCAATCCGACCGAGTTCACCCTCACCTGGGGACCGTGGATCATTGTCGCGACGATCATCCTCCCCTCGCTCATCGCGGGGTGGCTATCGGGGCAGAAGAAGACCGGCAGGCACCTGCTGACCCGGGATGCGCCGCCCGTCAGCGGAGGGTCCTATGTGCTCGATCACCTCTACCGCGCGCTGGTACTGCCGCTGGTGGAACTGGTCGGGCGAATGGGCTGGTCGCTGGTGCTGATCTTCGCGGTCGTGCTCACCTATCGCATCTGCGATGCGATCTGGGGGACGTTTGCCTATCCGTTCTATCTGGGTGAGCTCGAATATACGAATGACGACGTGGCGTTTGCGTCCAAGTTCTTCGGCATCGGGGCGATCATCGCGGGGCTCGCGCTGGGCGGGCTGCTGCTCACCACGATCGGGCGTATGGCGACGCTGCTGATCGGCGGGATCCTCGCGGCGCTGACGAACCTGCTCTATGCCGACATGGCGATCGGCGGGCACACCATGCAGGCGTTCAGCGATGCGGTCGGCTTCACCTATCTCATCGAACAGGTCCCGGGCATTGGCGATGCCGCGCTTGCCAAGCTGACGATCACCATCGGCTTCGAAAACCTCGCCATCGGGATCGCGGGTGCGGCCTATATCGCGTGGCTGTCTTCGATCGTGTCGAAGAAGTTCAGCGCGGTACAATATGCGCTGCTGTCCTCGCTTACCCTGCTTGTCGGCACACTGGGCCGCGGGGCATTGGGCGAGATGATCGAGAACCAGGGCTATTACGACGTCTTCATCCTGACCACCTGGATCGGGCTTGGCGCGGCGGTGCTGGTATGCGTCGAATGGTACCGCGAAAGCCGCGGGAAGGCTTCGGCCGGGATCGTCGCGCCCGAAGCGGGCGAAGCCGTTCCCGCCGAATGAGGCGGCGCTAGTCGGGCAGTTCGGCGTTGAGCCGGAGGACCTCGCCCGCGAGATAGAGCGAGCCCGCGATCAGCACAGGCAGGCCGTCTGCGGGCAGGTCGGCAAGCGCGGTTGCAACGTCCGGCTTGCTTACCGCCCCGGCCCCGAAAGCCACCGCTGGATGCCAGTCGTGACCGGGGACGGGCACCACCGAAATGCTGGCCAAGCCGGGGGCCAGCGGTCCGGCCAGTGCCGCGGGGTCCTTGGCGTCGAGCATACCGATGACGAGGTGGAGCCGCCGTCCGGCGAAATGCTCGCCCAGCATCCTGCCGGCGGCGGGATTGTGCCCGCCGTCGAGCCAGACTTCGCGCGCTCCGGCCAGGGGGCCATCTGCCAGCCGCTGGAGCCGCGCGGGCCAGCGTGCCTGCGCCAAGCCCTGCGCAATGGCAGCGGGCGAGATGGCAAGCTTGTCCTGATGGCGGAGCAGAGCCACTGCCAGCGCCGCATTCTGCGCCTGGTGCACGCCCGGCAGCGCCGGTAGCGGCAGGACGAGTTCGCCGCGCTCGTCGCGGTAGCGAAGCGCTTCGGCGACCTCGGAATCCCATTCCTCGCCGTGCATCGCCAGCGGCGCCCCAACGCGCGCAGCGGCAGCTATAACCTCACCGCGCGCATCGCCGTGATAGGACAGGCACACCAGCGGCGTGCCCGGCTTGGCGATTCCCGCTTTCTCGAAGGCAATGCGCGCCGGTGGCTCTGCCGGTGCACCGGCCTCGGGCACCAGCAGGAAGCGCTCGTGATCGATCCCCAGCGCGGCAATTCCGCAGGCGGCAAGCACTTCCGGCCCCAGCACATTGGTGGCATCGAACCGCCCGCCAAGCCCGACCTCGACCACGCAGGCATCGGCGGGCACACGCGCGAATTCGGTGAAGGCGGCGGCGATGGTCACTTCAAAGAAGCTGGGATTGAGGTCTTCGCCGCTGTCGAGGACCTCGCCCAGCAGCTCGGCCAGCCGCGCGTCCTCGATCAGCTTCCCGGCCAGCCGGATGCGTTCGTTATAGCGCACCAGGTGCGGGCTGGTGGTGACATGGACGCGGTACCCTTGCGCCTCCAGCATCGCGCGCAGGAAGGCACAGGTCGAGCCCTTGCCATTGGTCCCGGCGACGTGGAACACCGGGGGCAGCCGCAGGTGCGGATTGCCAAGCCGGTCGAGCAGCGCGCGGATCGTCTCGAGACCGAGCCGGCCGTCGGGAACGGACAGGCGGCCCAGCCGGTCGAGCTGGCGCTGCACTGCGGGGCTGTCGGAGCGGGCGAAATCCCGCATGCTGCGCGTCAGGCAGCCTCGGCGGGGGCCAGATAATCGAGCAGCGTCGCCAGCGTATCGGTCAGATGGTGGCGATGCACCACCATGTCGACCATGCCATGCTTGTGCAGGTACTCGGCGCGCTGGAAGCCATCGGGCAGCTGTTCGCGGATGGTGTCCTGGATTACGCGCTGGCCGGCAAAACCGATCAGTGCGCCCGGTTCGGCGATATGCACGTCGCCCAGCATGGCATAGCTGGCAGTGACGCCGCCCGTGGTCGGATCGGTCAGCACGACGATATAGGGCAGCTTGGCTTCCTTCAGCCGCCGCGTCATCACGGTCGCCTTGGGCATCTGCATCAGGCTGAGAATGCCTTCCTGCATCCGCGCGCCGCCCGCCGCGGTGACCACGATATAGGGGCAGTGCCGCGACAGCGCGCGTTCGGCGCCCTGGCAGAAGGCCGTGCCCACCGCCATGCCCATCGACCCACCCATGAAGCCGAAATCCTGCACGCCGACGACCGCGGGCTTGCCCTCGATTGCGCCCGAACCGACGAGGAAGGCATCCTTGTGCGGGCTCTTGGCGCGCGCCTTCTTGAGGCGGTCGGTGTATTTCGCCGTATCGCGGAACTTGAGCGGGTCTTCCTTCACCTCGGGAATGGGAAGGACGTCGTAGCCTTCGTCGAGCAGCTGGCGCAGCCGCTCGTCGGCGCCGATGCGGCCGTGGTGGTCGCAGCGCGGGCAGACGAAGGAATTTTCCTCATATTCCTGCGCGAACACCATCTGCTGACAGCTGGGGCACTTGACCCACAGGTCCTTCTCGGTGCTGCGCTTGGACAGCGAGGTGATCGAATTGCGGACGCGCGTGAACCAGTTCATGCGTTGGGCCTATAGTCGGGTTGTCACAAAGCTCAAACACCCGCGCGTACCAAAATCCCTCGTCATCCCCGCGAAGGCGGGGATCCAGGTATGCAATCGTCGGGCACACCGCATGCGTTATCTAGGCCCCTGCCTGCGCAGGGGCGACGAATTAGCTAGCTGCGTGAACGGCTTCTGCCAGCGACGCGGTCAGCTCGCGCAGCTTGGCTGGCGCGTCGGTGCCATGCTCGGCGACCAGTTCGACCAGTGCCGACCCTACGACCACGCCATCGGCCACCCGCGCGATCTCGCGGGCCTGTTCGGGCGTGCGCACACCGAAGCCGACCGCGACGGGGATATCGGTCGCCGCCTTGATGCGCGACACATTCGCTTCGATCGATTCGATCGCCGCTTGCTGCATGCCGGTGATGCCCGCGACCGCGACGTAGTAAAGGAAGCCCTCGCTTCCCTCGACCACCGCGGGCAGGCGCTTGTCGTCGGTGGTGGGGGTGGCGAGCCGGATGGGGGCGATTTCTGCAGCACGCAGTTCGGGGCCGAGCGCGTCGTCCTCTTCGGGTGGGATGTCGACGCAGATCACGCCGTCGACGCCCGCATTCTTCGCGGCTTGCGCGAACCATTCGGGCCCGCGGCGGATCATCGGATTGGCATAACCCATCAGCACCAGCGGCACCTCGGGATGGCGTGCGCGGAACTCGGTCGCGATGCGCAGCACATCGGCAGTCGTCGTTCCTTCGCCGAGCGAGCGGATATTGGCCTGCTGGATCGCGGGACCGTCCGCCATCGGATCGGTGAAGGGCATGCCCAGCTCGATCACATCCGCACCGCCCGCGACCAAGGCGTCGAGATTGGCAGCCGTGTCGCCGTCGCCTGCCGTAAGGAAGCAGACGAGCGCGGGGTGCGGTTTGGCAAAGGCATTCGAGAGGCGGGTCGTGGTGCTCATAGGGTCAGGTTCGTCCATCTAACTGGGCAGAAATCTGAGACATGGACCGCATGTTACACTGTCCAAGCGGTAAAAAACCGGAGGGGGCAAACGGGCTGCTTTGGGTGCGGCGGGAGGGAGAGAAACGCGGCGGTTCATGCACTTCTCATGGCATGGAATGAGCCGTGTAGGACAGCGTCAATCCGCCCCGAACCGGGGTCCCGCTAACTTGCACTTCAAATCTCCACTCCCAGCTTCTCCGCCACCGTGAAGATGTCCTTGTCGCCGCGTCCGCACAGATTGGCGAGGATCACGCTGTCCTTGGGCATGTCCTTGGCGACCTTCGCCACTGCTGCAATCGCGTGGCTCGGCTCCAGCGCGGGGATGATGCCCTCGGTGCGGCAGAGGAGTTGGAAGGCTTCGAGCGCCTCTTCGTCTGTGACAGCGGTATATTCGACCCGCTCCATGTCCTTGAGCCAAGCATGTTCCGGACCGATACCGGGGTAGTCGAGCCCGGCGCTGATCGAGTGGCCTTCGGTGATCTGGCCGTCCTCGTCCTGCAGCAGATAGGTCTTGTTGCCATGGAGCACGCCGGGGAACCCGCCGAGCAGGCTGGCAGCGTGCTGGTCGCCATCGAGGCCATAGCCGGCCGCTTCGACGCCGAGCATCTTTACGTCCGCGTCGTCGAGGAAGGGGTGGAACAGGCCGAGCGCGTTGGAACCGCCGCCGATCGCCGCGACCAGCAGGTCGGGCAGGCGACCGATACGGTCCTGCATCTGCTGGCGCGCTTCCTTGCCGATCACGCTCTGGAAGTCGCGGACAAGCTCGGGGTAGGGATGCGGCCCCGCGGCGGTGCCGATGATGTAGAAGGTGTCGTGGACATTGGCGACCCAGTCGCGCAGCCCCTCGTTCATCGCGTCCTTGAGCGTGCCGCGCCCGCTGGTCACGGGCACCACTTCGGCGCCGAGCAGCTTCATGCGGAAGACGTTGGGCGACTGCCGCCGGACATCTTCCGCGCCCATGTAGACGACGCAGGGCAGGCCGAAGCGCGCGCAGACGGTGGCGGTCGCGACGCCGTGCTGGCCCGCGCCGGTTTCGGCGATGATGCGCGTCTTGCCCATGCGGATCGCGAGCAGGATCTGCCCGATGCAATTGTTGATCTTGTGCGCGCCGGTGTGGTTCAATTCATCGCGCTTGAACCAGATCTGCGCGCCCCCGACCGCCTCGGTCAGCCGCTCGGCGAAATAGAGCGGGCTGGGGCGGCCGACATAATGTTCGAGCAAATCGTCGAACTCGCGCTGGAATTCGGGATCGGCCTGCGCCGCGCGATATTCACGCTCGAGATCGAGCACCAGCGGCATCAGCGTTTCGGCGACATAGCGGCCACCGTAATCGCCGAAATGGCCGCGCTCGTCGGGCTGGGTGCGGTAGGAGTTGGGATTGATTTCGGTCATCGCTTTCCCCTTGCCGTTGCCAAGAGGCGAAGTCGAGACAGCTTTGCTATTTTGCAGAGCATCAGGACTGCGGACCGCAGGTATTCAGGCGGTGCGTCAGGCGCTCCGGGCGGCGCGGCAGAAGTCGGCGATGCGCTGCGGATCCTTGACGCCGGGCGCACTTTCCACCCCGCTCGAGGTATCGACCAGTGGTGCCTGGGTCGCGCGGATCGCCTCGGCGACATTGTCCGTCGTGAGGCCGCCGGCCAGTGCCCAGTCGATCTTGTGGTCGTGCCCGGCGAGCAGCGACCAATCGAAGGCCGTGCCATTGCCACCCGGCAGCTTCTTGGCGGGGGCATCGAACAGCAGGCGATCGACCATGCCGATATATTTTTCGCTGCGGGTCAGCGTGCCCGCGTCTTTCAGCCCGACCGCCTTCCACACTTCATAGGACAGGCTCCGGCGTATGCCGCCGATCCACTGGGGCGTTTCGCTCCCGTGGAACTGGATGATATCGGGCTGGATCGCGTTGAGCGCGCGCCCGGTCAGCTCGGGATCGGCATTGACGAGCAACAGCACCGTCTTGGTTTTGCCGCGGGCCCGCTCACGCAGTTCCCGGGCCTGGTCGAGCGCGACATGCCGCGGAGAGGGTTCGAAATGCACGAGCCCGATATGCGTCGCGCCCGCTTCGATCGCGGCGTCCACGGTTTCGGGCGTCGAGAGCCCGCAAATCTTGATCTGAACCGACATGGAGTGTCCTAGAGCGTCGCTTCGATATCGCGCGCGGCCTGCGCGGGATCTTCGGCGCGGCTGATCGGGCGGCCGATCACCAGCACGCTGGCACCATCGTCGCGCGCCTGGCGCGGAGTGACGACGCGTTTCTGGTCGCCCACGGCGCTGCCCGCCGGACGCAGGCCGGGAACGACGAAGAAGCCGTCCTTCCACTGGTCGTGGACCGCCTTCATTTCCTGACCCGAGCAGACGATTCCGTCGAGGCCCGCTTCGTGCGACAATTCGGCGAGGCGCTTCACATGATCGTGCGCGCTGCCCCTGATGCCCGTGCGCTCAAGGTCGCGATCGTCCATGCTGGTGAGCATGGTGACGCCCACCACCCTGGTATTCTCTCCCGCCGCGGCCTTGGCATCCTCGAGCATCGCGCGCCCGCCGCTGGCATGCACCGTGACGATGCTCGGTTCGAGCACGTGGATCGCCTGCATCGCGCCGGCAACGGTGTTGGGGATGTCGTAGAGCTTGAGGTCGAGGAAGATCGGCAGCCCCAGCTGGCCGATCATATGCACGCCGTGCGCCCCATGCGCGCAGAAGAATTCGAGCCCCAGCTTGATCCCGCCGACATGGCCCTTGACCTTCTTGGCCAGATCGAGGCCGTCGCGCAGGTGCGGGACGTCGAGTGCAAGATAGATCGGGTTGGTCATGCGGGTTTCGACGGCTCGGGCTCGACCGGATTGACCGGTTCGGGCGGCAGGTCGCTGGTGGGTGTCTCGGCGGTGGGCGTTTGCGTCGGTGCGGGCACGGGTGCCGCAGCCGGGGTTGCCAGACGGGTGGTCGCAGCCTCCAGCGCATTGATCCGGCGCTGCGCGCGCCATTTGCTGGCGCGGTGAACCAGCCACATCGGCACCAGGCCGAGCAGGAAGGAAATGATCACCAGCGCGGGCAGCTTGGTCTCGAGCACGAGGTTCGACCAGATCTGCACTTCGACCGGCTTCCAGTTGAAAAAGCTGAAGGCCAGCAGCGAAAACAGCAGCAGGACCCAACCGATGGTGCGCACGATTTGCATGAAGTGAAGCCCCTCTTGTGTCTTGTCGGGCGATGCTAGGCCGGGACCCGTCCCGCGTCTAGCCGAAGACCCGCGCGAAGATCGTGTCGACGTGCTTGAAGTGGTATTCGAGGTCGAATTTCTCCTCGAGCTGTTCGATGCCGAGCGCGGCGGTGACGTCCTCGTCGCGCTTGAGCAGGTCGAGCAGGGTCAGCCGGCCATCCGATTCCCACACCTTCATCGCGTTGCGCTGGACGAGACGGTAGGCATCCTCGCGGCTGACCCCGTTCTGGGTCAGCGCCAGCAGCACGCGCTGCGAATGGATCAACCCGCCCATGCGGTCCATGTTTGCCTGCATGCGCTCGGGATAGACCAGCAGCTTGTCGACCACGCCGGTCAGCCGGGCGAGCGCGAAATCGAGCGTGATGCAGGCATCGGGGCCGATGAACCGCTCGACCGAGGAATGCGAGATATCGCGTTCGTGCCACAGCGCGACGTTTTCCAGCGCGGGCAGGGCATAGGCGCGGATCATGCGGGCTTGGCCGGTGAGGTTCTCGGTCAGGATCGGGTTGCGCTTGTGCGGCATCGCGCTCGATCCCTTCTGGCCGGGCGAGAAATATTCTTCCGCCTCGAGCACTTCGGTGCGCTGGAGATGGCGAACCTCGACCGCCAACCGCTCGATCGAACCGGCAATAACCGCGAGCGTCGAAAAGAACATCGCGTGCCGGTCGCGCGGGATGACCTGCGTCGATACGGGCTCCACAGTCAGGCCGAGCTTGTCGGCGACATGCTCCTCGACCCGCGGGTCGATATTGGCGAAAGTGCCGACCGCGCCCGAGATCGCACAGGTCGCGATTTCCGCGCGCGCCGCGACCAGGCGGGTCTTGCAGCGGTCGAATTCGGCATAGGCCTGCGCCAGCTTGAGCCCGAAGGTCACCGGTTCGGCATGGATGCCGTGGCTACGCCCGATGGTGGGCGTGTATTTGTGTTCCTCCGCGCGGCGCTTGATTGCCTCGAGCAGGCCGTCGAGATCGGCCAGCAGGATATCGGCGGAGCGTGCCAGCTGCACCGCCAGCGTCGTGTCGAGCACGTCGCTGCTGGTCATGCCCTGATGCATGAAGCGCGCCTCGTCGCCGACATTCTCGGCCACCCAGGTAAGGAAGGCGATGACATCGTGCTTGGTGACCGCTTCGATCGCGTCGATCGCCTCGACGTCGATCTTGGGATCGGTCGCCCACCAGTCCCACAGCGCCTTGGCCGCGCTTGGCGGGACCACGCCCAACTCGCCGAGCTTTTCGGTCGCATGCGCCTCGATCTCGAACCAGATGCGATACTTCGCCTCGGCCTCCCACAAAGCGGTCATTTCGGGACGGGCGTAGCGGGGGACCATGGTGAGCTCCGGATGCGATAGGGGCTGAAACGTGGCGCTGCCGCTAGGCGGAGCGCAACCGAATAGCAAGGTTCGCGCGAGCCGGTCCGCACTGTGGTGCGCGCGGCACGCGCGGCGCGAAACCACGGCTTTCGCGCGGCGAAATCTTGGCAGGCCGGCGCTTATCGCATAGATGCGCGGGAATTAGGGGGAGTTCCAAAGACTTGTCGTACCGTTCGCTTGTTGCCGTGCCGCTGTTTGTCCTCGCCGCTCCCGTTTTGGCGGGTGAGGATGTCCGTTATGTCGAACCGCCTGCCTGGGTCGAACCGCTGTATGACGGTGGCCTTGCGGAATCGCGCGACAACATTCCGCTCTACGACCGGCAGGTCCGGCTCGAGGACGGCACCGTCACGCGCTACACCGATATCGCCTATTGGCTCGATACCACGCAGACATTGCAGCAGGCGGGAACGATCCAGCTTGCCTGGCTGCCCGACAAGGGCGACCTGGCGGTCCACCGGCTCGAGATCCTGCGCGATGGCGCGGTCATCGATCTCCTCGCCGATGGGCTGCGGCCCGAAATCCTGCGCCGCGAACGCGAACTCGAGCGGCGCTCGGTCGATGGTGTACTGACCGCAGCCTTTGCCATTCCGGGACTGAAGATCGGCGATGTGCTGCGCGTCACGTCGTCGAGCAGCCTGCGCGACCAGGCGCTGGCGGGCGAAATGCAGTTTGCCGAAGGAATTGTTGCCGAGCCGACCAAGATCGGGCTGGGACGCCTGCGGCTGTCATGGCCCGAATCGGCGCCGATCCAGTGGAAGACGCTGGGCGATGTCGCTGCGCCCGAGAGCTGGACCGAGAGCGGGTATACCGTGCTCGATTTCAGCCTGCCGGTGGCCGAGCCCGACCCCATGCCCGAGGATGCGCCGCGCCGGTTTACGGTGGGGCCGCAAATCCAGGTCGGCAGCTTTACCGACTGGGCCCACGTCTCGCAGTCGATGAGCCGCTATTTCACGACCGAGGGCACCATTGCGCCCAGCGGTGCGATCGCCAGCGAGGTGGCGCGGATCGAACAGGCCACCGACGTGCCGCTCGAACGCGCGGCGATGGCATTGCGGATGGTGCAGGACGAGGTGAGCTACCTGCTCAACGGCATGGACGGCGGCAATTACCTGCCCCAGGCGCCCGAACTGACCTGGGCGAACCGCTATGGCGACTGCAAGGCCAAGAGCCTGCTGCTGCTGGCGATGCTGCGCACGATGGGGATCGAGGCCGAAGCGGTGCTGGTCGATAGCGACGATGGCGATGCGGTGGCGATTTCGCAGCCGATCCCGGGCGCCTTCGACCATATGATCGTGCGCGCGCATATCGCCGGCACGGACTATTGGCTCGACGGGACCAATGCCGGAACGCGGCTGGCGACGATCGACGAAGTGCCCGACTTCGGCTGGGCCCTGCCGATCCGCAGCGAAGGCGCCGACCTGATCCCGGTCACGCAGCGCTGGCCGCAAACGCCCGACCGGGTGCTGAAAATGACCTATGACATGTCGGCCGGGGTCGATATGCCCGTGCTGTACACGGCCGATGTCGAATTGCGCGGATCGATGGGTGCGCGTTGGCGTGCGGAGGCAGCACAGGACGATCCCATGATCGTGGTCGGGGCTGCGACCAAGTATCTCGAAGACATCATCGGCGGCCTCGTTTACGACGCGCGCATTACCTATGATGACGAGGCCGGGATTGCGCGGCTGGTGGCCAAGGGCATGGCCTTCGACCAGTTCGAATTCGATCGCGGCGTGGCCAGCTATTACGTCACCGGGGCGACCACCGACTGGATCTTCCAGCCCGATCGTGCGCGTTCCGCATGGCGCGAGATTCCCTATCGCACTGGCGGTCCGGTAACGATGGAGGAACGCTGGACCTACCATCTCCCCCAAGGCAGCGATGCGGTTCAGCTTACCGGTATCGACGCACTCGACGAGCTTGCCGCGGGGGTGCGTTTCAAGCGTGATACCAGCCTTGCCGACGGGACTTTCGAATTTCGCGATTCGACATCCTATGTCCCCACTGAAATTCCTGCTCCGGAACTCGGCGATGCGCGCCGTGCCATTCGGAGGATAGCCAGCGGGGACCCGGTGTTGCGCCTCGAAAATCCCACGCGGCATTGGGAGCTCGACGACAAGGCTATCGCCCGCCGGCTCCAGCCGCATATCGAGGGCGCGTCGGCACTGATCGAACTCAAGGCCGACATGGCGGTATTTCATTCCTTTCGCGGGACCATGTTGACCTTCGCGCGCGATTACGAGGAGGCGATTGTCGAGTTCGATCGCGCCATCGATCTGGAGGGCAGCGCAGATTTGTATGTGCTACGCGGCGGGGTCTATAAAGCTATGGGCGAATACGATCTGGCGCTGGCCGATGCGCAGACCGCTTTCGATTTGCAGGGCGATTTCGAATACGCCGCGAGCCTCGCGGAGGGACTGTCGCTGGCGGGCCGCGCGGACGAGGCGCTCGATCTGCTCGACCGGCTTGGGCTGTCCGGGGACGAAGGCGTTGACGTCGACACCGCGTGGGCCGAAATGTCCGGCCATGCGGACCGCGCCGCCGAGGCGTGGGATCGGCTCCAGGTCGCTCTCGACCGCCAGCCCGACGACGTATCACTGCTCAATTCGCAGTGTTGGACCGCGGGTATCTGGAGCTACCAGCTCGAACTGGCCGAGGAGGTCTGCGATCGGGCAGTCGCGGTTTCGGGCAATGCGCCCGGCGTGCTCGATAGCCGCGCGCTTGCCTATTACCGTCTTGGCCGCAAGGACGACGCGATGGCGGATCTGGAGGCGGCATTGGCGCAGGAGCCGGGGCAGGCGGCGAGCCTGTTCCTGCGCGGCCTGATCCGGCTGGAGAGGGGCGACAAGAGCGGACGCGAGGATCTGGTTTATGCGCGGCGGATCGAACCGGGTATCGATCGCCAGTACAAGGGCTACGGCCTGGTCCCGCGCTGATTAGATCAGGCCCTTCGCGCGCAGCGAGACATTGCCCTCGCGGCCGATGATCACATGGTCGTGCACGGTCACGCCGAGCAGGCGGCCGGCCTCGGCAATACGCGCGGTGATCGCGATATCGGCACGGCTGGGTTCGGGATTGCCGCTGGGGTGGTTGTGCACCAGGATCAGCGCGGTCGCACCGATATCGAACGCCTTGCGGATTACCTCGCGCGGGTGGATCGCCGCCTCGTCGATCGACCCTTCGCCGAGCAGGTGGTCGAGGATCAGCCGGTTCTGCGCGTTCAGGTAAAGCACGCGGACGCGTTCGTGCGTGAGATGCGCCATGTCGATCGCGAGATAATCGAGCAGCGCCTGCCAGCTCGCCAGCACCGGCTTGTCCTGCACTGCGCCGCGCGCCATCCGCCGGGCGGCCAGGCTGCAGGCATAAAGCGCGGCGGCGCTGGCTTCGCCCATGCCCTTGACCCGCTGCAGCGCCTGCGGATCGGCGGCGAGGACACCTGAAAACGATCCGAAATGGGCAATCAGCGCCTTGGCCAGCGGCTTGGTATCGCCCTGGCGGATCGCGGCGAACAGCAGGAATTCGAGCAGTTCGTAATCGGCGAGCGCTTCGGCACCGCCTGACAGCAGGCGTTCGCGCAGCCGCTGGCGGTGCCCGGCACCGGCATGCGTCGCCGATTTATTCGTATCCCCCGGCAACCATTCCCCCATGCGCCGCGTTTGACGCACTTGCATTGCCTTTAGCAGGCAATACGCGCAAGTGTGGGATCGATGGAGCGGGCCGCGAGCGACGATGACATGACGGCCGCCGATTCCGTGCGGCGGGCAGGCTGGCGCCGCAAGCGCTGGGCGATTGCGCTTGCCTTCCTTGCGTTGTTGCTGGGCGCCGCGCTGGCGGTCTGGATGTCGCGCGAGCAGATTGTCGACGACATCATCCGTGACCAGCTCGATGCGAACAATATTCCGGCCAGTTACACGATCGACCGCGTCGGCGGCCAGACGCAGGTGCTGTCGCAAGTCGTGCTCGGCGATCCCGATGCGCCCGATTTTACTGCCGAACGGGTGATCGTAACGCTGCGGCACCGCTTCGGCGTGCCCGAGATCGGCGGGGTCACGCTGGTCGAGCCGCGCCTCTACGGGACGTATCGCGATGGCAAGTTCAGCCTCGGAAGCCTCGACCCGCTGGTGTTCGGACCGAGCGAAGGCCCTGCCGGCCTGCCGAACCTCAATCTGACCATCCGCGACGGGCGCGGATTGATCGAAACCGATTACGGCCCGGTCGGACTCAAGATCGCCGGCGCCGGACTGGTCAGCCATGGCTGGGACGGCACGCTGGCCGCGCTTGCGCCCGGGCTTGCGCTGCCGGGATGTGAAGCGGGCCGGACGAGCGCCTATGGCAAGCTCACCTCGACCTCGGGCGAACCGCAATTCTCCGGCCCGGTGCGTCTCGCCTCGCTGGTGTGCGAAGACCAGGCGCTCACGCTCGACGACTATGCGCTTGACCTCACGGTCGCGGCCGACACGCGATTGGCAAATCCGGCGATCGAGGCCCGGCTCGAGGGCGGCGATACGCGGTATGCGGGTAATACGGCTTCTGCCATCATGGGCACGGTCCGCGCGCAGATGCGCGACCGGCTGACCACCGCGAAATATTCGCTCGCGGCGCGCGGGATCGATACCCCGCAAGTGCTCGCGGCGGTTCTCACCGCCGAGGGGCAATTGCGTGCCAGCGACGGGGTCGAGCGGCTCCAGCTCGAAGGCAGCCTGGAAGGCAATGGATTGCGGCTCGGGCGCGGATTGGTGGCGACGGTGGAATCGCTCGCGCGGACGGGCGAGGGGACGCTGGTCGCACCGCTGACCCGCAAGATGGCGAATGCCTTGCAGGCGGAGACCCGCGGCAGTGCGCTCGATGCCGATATCCGCTTGCGGTTCGATCCCGAGGGGTATTCGCTGCTCACCCCGCGCGCCGAATTGCGCGGCGGCAGCGGCGCGCGGCTGGTGTCGTTATCGCGCGTCGAAATCGCCGCACGTACCGGCGAAATGCCGCGCATCGTGGGCAATATCGCCACCGGCGGCGCGGACATGCCGCGGATCAGCGGGCGGATGGAACGCAGCGATTCGGGCGGGTCGATTTTCCGCCTGGCGATGGAGCGGTATTCCGCGGGCAGTTCGGTGCTTGCGGTGCCGCAGATCATGATCGCGCAGGGGCCGGGCGGGGCGCTCGGCTTTGCGGGCCGGGTCGAGGCCAGCGGCGCGCTGCCGGGCGGCTCGGCGACCAATCTGCAATTGCCGGTCGAGGGGCGGTACGGCAATGGGCAGCTCGCGCTGTGGCGCTCGTGCACCGATGTCCGCTTTGATCGCCTCGAACTCGCCAATCTCGCCTTCGAGAAGCGCGGCCTGACGCTGTGCCCGCCGCGTGGGCGCGCGATTCTGAACAGCGGACCCGGGGGCCTGCGGATCGCCGCCGGAACATCGTCGCTCGATCTCGAGGGATATCTGGGCGAAACGCCGATCCGGCTCGCCTCCGGTCCGGTCGGCTTCGCTTATCCGGGCGTGCTGACCGCCAAGGCGATCGATGTCGCGCTCGGCCCGGCGGACACCGCCAGCCGGTTCCGCGTGTCGGGGCTGGAGGCGCGGCTGGATGACGACATCGCGGGGACCTTCAGCGATGCGGATATCGCGCTCGCGGCGGTGCCGATGAACCTGACGCAGGCCAGCGGCCAGTGGCGTTTTGCCAATGGCCAGCTGGCGATCAAGGAAGGCGAGTTCACGCTGGTCGACCGCGACGAACCCGCACGGTTCGAGCCGCTGGTCGCGCGCGGCGCGGTGCTTGCGCTGATCGATAATGTCATCGCTGCGCAGGCCGATTTGCGCCATCCGGCGAGCGACCGGCTCGTCACCGCGGTCGATATTCGTCACGATCTGGCCAGTGGTGCGGGCTTTGCCGATCTTGCGGTGCCCGGCCTGCAATTCGATGCCGGACTGCAGCCGATGGAGCTGTCGAGCCTCACCAAGGGCGTGGTCGCCAATACCGAAGGAACCGTCACCGGGCGGGGCCGGATCGACTGGGCAGCAGACGGGACCGTGACCAGTACCGGGCGCTTTACCACCGACGACCTCGATTTCGCGGCTGCTTTTGGCCCGGTGAAGGGCGCCAGCGGGACGATCGAGTTTACCGATTTGCTCAATTTGACGACTGCGCCCGGGCAGACGATTCGCGTCGCTTCGGTTAATCCCGGGGTCGAGGTGTTCGACGGCGAAGTCGGCTTTGCGCTGAAAAACGGCGAATTGCTCGCGGTGTCGGGTGGCACCTGGCCGTTCATGGGCGGGCAGCTGATCCTGCGCGATGTCGATCTCAATCTCGGCGTCAGCGAGGAACGGCGCTACATCTTCGAGATCGTCGGTCTAGATGCCGGGACCTTCGTGACCGAGATGGAACTGGAGAACATCACCGCGACGGGGCTGTTCGACGGGACCGTGCCGATCGTGTTCGACGAACGCGGCAATGGCCGGATCGATACCGGCGTCCTTATCTCGCGCCCGCCGGGCGGCACCGTTTCCTATGTCGGCGAGCTGACTTATGAAGACCTCTCGCCGATCGCGAATTTTGCCTTCGATGCGCTGAAGAGCCTCGATTATTCGCAGATGCGGGTGATCATGGAAGGCCCGCTGACCGGCGAGATCGTCACCCGTGTCCGCTTCGACGGAATCCGGCAGGGGGAGGGCGCCAAGTCCAATTTCGTTACCAAGCGCCTCGCCTCGCTGCCGCTGCAGTTCCGCATCAACATCAAGGCCCAGTTCTACCAGCTGTTGAACAATCTCAAATCGCTGTACGATCCGGCATCGGTGCGCGATCCGCGTTCGCTGGGCTTGCTGTCCGACGATGGTACGCGGTTGCTGCGCCGTTCGATCACCGGCGCCGAGGCCGAACCGATTATCGACCCGGACGACATCATTCCGGACGAAATCCCTATTCAGGAGCAGGAAAGCGAGTGAGGGCTATGAATTACCCCAAATTGACCGGGAGGGTGGCGACCGCCATGCTGGCCACAGTCGCGCTGGGCGGATGCATTACCGTAAATGCGCCCGAAGAGCCGATCGTGATCGAGCTGAACGTCAACATCCGCCAGGAAGTGATCTACCGGCTCGCCGAGGATGCGGGCAATACGATCGAGGACAACGCGGATATCTTCTGATGGGTGACATTATGAACAAGATGACGAAACCGGTTCTGGTGGCTGCGGCCATGGCAACCGCGCTGGGCGGCTTCGCCGCGCCGGCCTTCGCGCAGCGCGACCCCGCCTATGCCGCGGCCCGTTCGTCGGGCCAGGTCGGCGAGCGCATGGATGGCTATCTGGGTATCGTGGTCGGCGAAACGCCCGCGCTGCGCCGGATCGTCAACGACATCAATATCAAGCGCCGCGCGGTCTATTCCGAACGCGCCAAGGCGAACAATGCGACGATCGAGGAATATGCCCTGACCGCCGGGTGCCAGGCGATCCTCGCCACCGAACCGGGCGAGAAATACCAGGCGCCCGATGGCAGCTGGCAGACCCGCGGCACCGGCGCCCCGTTGCGCGATCCGCGCTGCCCGTAAGGAAAGCGGGTTTTTTGCGATACTTCGGGCGCCGCTAGCTCCGCGCCGTGTTGACTCGCCACGACCCCCCTTCTAAGGGGTCGGCGCCCTCGGCGGGCAAGTCCGTGCCCGTGCCGCGCAACCCCCTTAGAAGGAGCAAGGCATGAGCGACGACGAACCCGCACGGGAACCTATCGAGGAGGATGCGCGGATCGACGCGCTGGAGAAGCGGCTCTCGGCCGCCCAGCAGCGCGAAGAGCAGCGTAACCGTCCCACGGCTTCGGGCGCCGATGCGAATTATCGCAGCGGCAACCGGGTTCTGGCGGACCTTCTCGGCGGGCTTCTTGGCGGTGCGGTCATCGGTTATGCCATCGGCTATTTCACCGGTACCAATCCCTGGGGTCTGTTGATCGGCCTGTTCCTCGGAATAGTGGTCGCCTTCAGAAACATTTTCCGTGCGGCAAACAAGCGCCCCGACGAGTGATCCCCGCGCGGGATTTCCGGGGCGTTCGTTACAGGTTCTAGGGACGAGACAGACGTGGCAGCCGAGCAGGCCAAAGTCGATCCGATGTACCAGTTCACCATCGAACCGCTTGGCGGTTCGGGCGGTTGGGAACTGGCCGGCTACAACATCGCCTTCACCAATAGCGCAATGTGGATGCTGATCACCACCGTGGTGCTCTTCCTCTTCGTGCTGGGCGGGATGAAGCGCGAGCTGGTGCCCGGGCGCTGGCAGATGACGGTGGAGACCTTCACCGGTTTCATCGACAACATGCTGGAAGCCAATATCGGCAAGGCGGGGCGCAAATACGTGCCCTATGTCTTCAGCCTGTTCATGTTCATCCTGTTCGCCAACCTCCTCGGCCTGCTGCCGCTGGGTATTTTCGGGCTGCACCCGTTCACCTTCACCAGCCACTTCACCGTCACCGGCGTGCTGGCGATCATCAGTTTCTCGATCGTGCTGCTGGTCGGCTTCTGGAAGCACGGCTTCCACTTCTTCAGCCTGTTCGTGCCGCAGGGCACGCCGCTGCCGATGATTCCGATTATCGCGCCGATCGAGTTCATCTCGTTCATGGTGCGTCCGTTCAGCCTCGGCCTGCGACTGTTCGTCGCCATGATGGCCGGCCACGTCCTGCTCGAAGTGCTGTCGAGCTTCGTGATCGACGGCACCAATGCCGGCGCCACTTTCGGCCTGATGGTCGGCCTGCCCAGCTTTATCCTGATGATCGGCATCTGCGCTCTCGAGCTGCTGGTCGCCGGTATCCAGGCCTATGTTTTCGCTCTTCTGACGTCGCTGTATATCAACGACGCCGAGAACCTTCACTAAGTCATCTATCAATCAGATTTTTCAAAGGAGTTTGTCATGGAAATGGAAGCTGCAAAGCTCATCGGTGCAGGCCTCGCAGCGATCGGTGCCGGTATGGCCGCGATCGGTGTGGGTAACGTCTTCGGTTCGTTCCTCGAAAGCGCGCTGCGCAATCCGGGTGCTGCCGACGGCCAGCAGGGCCGCCTGTTCATCGGCTTCGCCGCTGCCGAGCTTCTCGGCCTGCTGGCGTTCGTCGTGTCGATGATCCTGATCTTCGTCGCCTAAACGCGACTGCCGATATCGCACCGGCCGGGGACATTCCCTGGCCGGTGCCGTGAATTTTTCGTACCCGCCTTTCGAGAGCTGCCATGCCCCAGATCGCACAGCTTGCCGAAACATGGTCCAGCCAGGTCTTCTGGCTGCTGGTCTTTTTCGGCATCACCTTCTTCGTCATCGGCCGCGGCATGGTGCCGAGGGTGATGGAAACCGTCGCCCAGCGTGACGGCCAGATCGCCGCCGATCTCGCTGCAGCCAAGGCTGCGCGCGATGCCGCCGACGCCGAAGAAGAAGCCTGGCGGGTCCGGGAGAACGAGAACCGCGCTGCGGCGCAGGCAATCGTCGCCGGGGCCAAGGACGAGGCTGCGGCCAAATCCGAAAAGAAGCTGAAGGCGGCACAGGCGCGGCTCGACAAGAAACTTGCCGAAGCCGAAGACCGTATCGCCGAAGCCCGCACTGCGGCGCTGACCGAAGTCGAAGCGGTTGCTGCCGAAGCGGCGCAGGACATCGTCTCGCGTCTCGCCGGCGTCAGCGTGACCAAGCCCGTCGCCACTAAGGCCGTCAAGGAGGCCCTGAGCCATGGCTAACGCCGCGCCCGAAGTCTTCGCCACCGAAGCGGCCGAGGTCCTCGTCGAGGATGGCCACGGCGGCGCCGGAACGCATTCCGAACCCGAACTGTGGGGCCTGGCGCCGTTCCAGATCGTCTCGCTGTCGATGCTCGTCCTCCTGTTGATCGCGCTCTTCGGGGCCAAGGTCCACAAGACCATCGCCGGCGGGCTCGACGGCAAGATTGCCGCGATCAAGGACCAGCTCGACGAAGCCAAGCAACTGCGCGCCGAAGCCGAAGCGCTGCGCCAGGAATATACCGCCAAGATCGCCGGCGCCGAAAAGGACGCCGAAGCGATGCTGGTCAATGCCCGGCACGAAGCCGACGCGCTGCTCGAAAAGGCCGAGGCCGACAGCAAGGCCATGATCGAGCGCCGCAAGCGGATGGCCGAAGACAAGATCGCTGCAGCCGAGCGCGAGGCGGTCGACGATGTCCGCAATCGCGCGGTCAATGCCGCGACCAATGCCAGCCGCAAGCTGATTGCCGAAAAGCACGATGCCGCTGCCGACAAGGCGCTGGCCGATACGGTGATCGCCGGGATCTGATTTCGGCTGTCATGGAGATTTCGAAAGGGCGGTCCTGCGGGGCCGCCCTTTTGCGTTTGAGCGGCGAAGCTTACGGTTCGAGGACGAGCTTGCCGATGATTTCGCCGCGCGCCATCGCTTCGAAAGCCTCGCGCCACGCGGCGAGGGGGAGGATGCGCTCGACATAGGGCGTGATCCGCCCCTCGCTGGCGAGCTGGTCGATCGCTTGGGCAATGCGGGCGCCGCGCTCGGGGAAACGACGGGCATATTCGCCCGCGCGGACACCGACGACCGAGAACCCCTTGATCAGCGGGATATTGACCGCGATTTCGGGGATGCGCCCGGCAACGAAACCGACCACCAGTAGCTTGCCGCCGAAAGTGACACAGCGGGTGCTCTCGTCGAACACATCGCCGCCGACGGGATCGAAGACAAGGTCGCACAATCGCCCCCCGGTCAATTCGCTAACCTGCTCGCGGAAGCGGCCGGTGTTGAGGGTCGCCGCATCGGGTTTGGCGATCGCGCGCAAGCGGTCGAGCTTGTCCTCGCGGTGCGTGGCAGCGATGACTTTCGCGCCCATGGCCCGCGCCAGATCGCAGGCGGCAAGACCCACACCGCCGCTGGCGCCATGCACCAGCACCGTCTGTCCGGCTGTCAGCCCGCCAATCTCGACCAGCGCGACATAGGCGGTGTGATAGGCCGCACCCATCGCGGCTGCGTGCGCGAAGTCAATCGCCTCGGGGACCTTGCGCAGTGCGGCAGCGGGCAGGGCGACATATTCGGCAAAGGCGCCGGTCTTGGCCCCGCCGCGGACCCGGTCGCCCGGGACGAAGCCGCTATCGGCAGGGGCTTCCACCACTTCGCCGGCCATCTCGAGGCCGGAAACGAAGGGCGGTTCGGGTTTGAACTGGTAGGTGCCCTGCGTCATCAGCAGGTCGGGATAGTTGAGCGAGGCGGCGCGCACGCGGACCAGCACCTCTCCGTCAGGCTGGGCGATCTCGGCCAGATCGACCCCCGACAGGTCAGGTGACAGTTCGCGGACGAGAACGGCCTTCATCGCGGTTAGAAACTGTCCTTTGCGGCGCGCAATGCGGCGAAGGTGTCCGCCGGGCTCGATCCGCCCCAGCGATCGCGCAGATCGGCGTCATCGGCGCGCAGGAACGGGTTGGTCGCCAGTTCGCGCGACAGCAGCGTGGGGACGGTCGGCTCGCCCTTGGCGCGCTTCTCCTCGATCCGCGCGGCGTAGAGCGCAAGCTCGGCATTGTCGGGATCGGCATGGAGCGCGAACTTGGCATTCGCGGCGGTATATTCATGCGCGCAATAGAGCAGCGTGTTGTCGGGCAACTGGCGGATCCGGTCGAGGCTGTTCCAGAACTGCTCGGGCTCGCCTTCGAACATCCGCCCGCAGCCCAGCGCGAAGACGCTGTCGCCGACGAAGGCCATGTCCGCTTCGGCTATGTGATAGGCGATGTGGCCATTGGTATGGCCCGAGACATCGATAACGCGCGCTTGCCACTCGCCCAGCGTGACGCTGTCGCCATTGCCGACCACGCGGTCGATGGGCGTAAGCCGTTCGACTTCGCGCGGTGCGAAGACGGTGGCGCCGGTGGCTTCGACGATGGCCTTGTTCCCGCCCGCATGGTCGGGGTGCCAATGCGTGTTCCAGATCTGCGTGATGCGCCAACCCTTGGCCTGGGCCTGCTTGAGATATTCGGCGCCATCGGGCGTGTCGATCGCCGCGGTTTCGCCGCTGGCGGGATCGTGGAGCAGGAAACCGTAATTGTCGGACAGGCAGGGGAACTGGTGGACGTCTAGCATGCCGCGCAGCCTACGCGTCTCGTCCCCTATAGGAAAGGCCCGCTTGCGGGTCTCGCAAGCGGGCCTTCCTTAATCGACTGGATCCCCGCCTGCGCGGGGATGACGTTTCGCTAGGCACCCGCGATGCGGGCACCAAGCTGCATCGTCAGTCTTCCTTCTTCTTCAGCGCTTCGCCGAGGATGTCGCCAAGCGAGGCACCCGAGTCCGACGAACCGAACTGCTGCACCGCTTCCTTCTCTTCGGCGATCTGACGCGCCTTGATCGAGAAGTTGGGCTTCTTCGAACGGTCGAAACCGGTGACCATCGCGTCGACCTTGCCGCCGACCTGGAAGCGGTCGGGGCGCTGTTCGTCGCGGTCGCGGCCGAGATCGCTGCGCTTGATGAAGCCGGTCGCGCCGTCTTCGCCAACCTGCACTTCGAGGCCGCCATCGCGGACTTCGAGAACGGTGACGGTGACGGTTTCGCCCTTGCGGACCGAACCGGCGGCACCGGCTTCGGTCGGCGCACCCTTTTCGAGCTGCTTCATGCCGAGGCTGATGCGTTCCTTGTCGGTGTCGACATCCAGCACGACGGCTTCGACTTCTTCACCCTTGCGGTGCAGGGCGAGTGCGTCTTCACCGGAGATGCCCCAGGCGATGTCCGACATGTGGACCATGCCGTCGACGTCGCCATCGAGACCGATGAACAGGCCGAATTCGGTGGCGTTCTTGACTTCGCCAGCGACCTTCGAGCCGACCGGATGCTTCTCGGCGAACTCTTCCCACGGATTGCGCTGGGCCTGCTTGAGGCCGAGGCTGATGCGACGCTTTTCGCTGTCGACCTCGAGGACCATGACTTCGACTTCCTGCGAGGTCGAGACGATCTTGCCCGGGTGGACGTTCTTCTTGGTCCAGCTCATTTCCGAAACGTGGACCAGGCCTTCGATGCCCGGCTCGATTTCGACGAAGGCGCCGTATTCGGTGATGTTGGTCACGGTACCGGTCATCTTCATGCCGACCGGGTACTTCGCGGCAACGCCATCCCACGGATCGCTTTCCAGCTGCTTCATGCCGAGGCTGATGCGCTGGGTTTCTTCGTTGATGCGGATGATCTGGACGGTCACCGTGGCGCCGATTTCGATCATTTCGCTGGGGTGGTTGACCCGCTTGTAGCTCATGTCGGTGACGTGCAGCAGGCCGTCGATACCGCCGAGGTCGACGAAGGCGCCGTAATCGGTGATGTTCTTGACCACGCCGTCGATCACCTGGCCTTCGGCCAGCTTGTCGATCAGCTCGCTGCGCTGTTCGGCGCGGGTTTCTTCGAGCACGGCGCGGCGCGACACGACGATATTGCCGCGGCGACGGTCCATCTTGAGGATCTGGAAGGGCTGGGCCATGTCCATCAGCGGGGTGACGTCGCGTACGGGGCGGATGTCGACCTGGCTGCCGGGCAGGAAGGCGACGGCGCCGTCGAGGTCGACGGTGAAGCCGCCCTTGACGCGGCCGAAGATGCGGCCTTCGACGCGCTTGCCTTCGCCGAATTCGTTTTCGAGCTTGTCCCAGGCGGCTTCGCGGCGGGCGCGGTCGCGGCTGAGCATCGCTTCGCCTTCGGCGTTTTCGACGCGGTCGACATAGACTTCGACTTCATCGCCGACGCCGGGCGCGGTTTCGGTTTCGGAGCGCTGGAATTCCTTGAGATCGACGCGGCCTTCGCTTTTGAGGCCGACGTCGATGTGCGCCATGCCGTTTTCGATGGCAGTGACGGTGCCCTTGACGACGCGGCCTTCGAAGCCGCCATCATCGGCGCCACCGAGCTGCTCGTCGAGCATGGCCGCGAAATCGTCGCGGGTGGGATTGGCTGAAGTTGCCATGTGTGAGTAGTCCTAACTTACGTTTGCTACCGGCCACCGGTTTTCCCGGGGTCTTTACCCGTCTCTGCGCACGATTGCGCAGGCCAACGGGGCAAGAGGGCCGCTGTCTCCCGCGAGGCCGAATGCCGCCACGGAAGTCCTTTCAATCGGGGATTGAGAGAACGGGCGCGCGCCTAGGCGAAACAGGGGCAAAAGGCAAGCGAATTGCGGGCCGCCGCCACTAGACATGGACCACATGTTACACGGTTATGGAGAAATTTATTCGGGGCCGGGTCCACATGTGCCGAACGGGCGAAACGGCGCGGTCTGTGGGGGGGCGGGCAGGCATGGCGATGACGCTGCCACTACCGGCCCCTGTAGGAAAGCGGTGTGTCCGCGCCGAGCTCGCAGGCACCCCGCGGCTGACTGGCTAGGAGGTGGCCTCCATCACCGCTTCGATTGCCGCCTCGATCGACTGCTCGCGGCTGAGCGGGCTGGTGTCGATCACCATTGCATCGGGGGCGGGGGCCAGCGGGGCGACCGCGCGATTGCGGTCGCGTTCGTCGCGGCGGCGCAGGTCGTCGGCGATCTCGAGCTTGGTGACATGCACGCCGCGCTCGCGCATTTCGAGGAAGCGGCGCTGCGCGCGTGCCTCGACGCTGGCGATGATGAACAGCTTGGCATCGGCCTCGGGCGCGATGACGGTGCCGATATCGCGCCCGTCGAGCACGGCGCCGCCATCCTGCGTGGCGAAGCGGCGCTGGCGGTCATACAGCGCCTGACGCACCGCGGGATGGACCGATACCCGGCTCGCCAGCCCGCCGGTTTCCTCGTTGCGCAGATGCGGATCGAGCAGCAGCTCGTCGGGAAAGGCGCAGCCCGCGAGCGCGTCCCCGCCATTATCGGGGTCGCCGCCGTCGAGGAAGACCTGCCGCCCGACCGCGCGATAGAGCAGCCCGGTATCGAGATGCGGCAGGCCGAAATGTTCGGCCAGCGCTTGCGCAATGGTGCCCTTGCCCGAGGCAGTCGGTCCGTCGACGGCGATAATCATCGTGTCTGTTTGCGCCCGCGGACCGCCTTGGCCAAGCCCCACACCGCAATCGCTGCCCAGAATCCTTCGAGCACAAGGCTCGGCCAATTGGTGTGAAATACCAGCGAGACGGTCAGCAGGGCGGCGCCCGCCAGATTGGTGCCATGCAGAATGAAGGGGTTCGGCTTGTCGGTGGAGGTCAGGTAGGCATACGCGCCGATGACGCAGGCGGTGCCGACAAAACCGACCCAGGCTGCCCAGTCGAGTTCGGTCATGCCGCCGCGTCCGCCAACAGGCCGACGAAGCCGGGGAAGCTGGTCGCGATGGGATCGACCGTATCGAGCGCAACGCCATCGCGGCTGGCAAGGCCGGCAATCGCCATGCTCATCGCAATGCGGTGATCGAGATGGGTGGTAACCGGTCCGCCGCCCGCCAGCGGCGCGCCGCCAGTGCCTTCGATGATCAGGCCATCGTCGGTTTCTTCCAGCGTGACGCCCGCCACGCGCAGTGCCTGCGCCATGGCGGACAGGCGGTCGCTTTCCTTGACGCGCAATTCCTCGAGGCCGCTGGTGACGGTGGTGCCCTGGGCCAGGGCAGCGGCGACGAACAGCACGGGGAACTCGTCGATCATGCGCGGGGCGATCGCGGGGTCGACCGTCACACCGGTCAGCGGCGCATGGCGCACGCGCAGGTCGGCCACCGGTTCGCCGCCGACTTCGCGCGCGTCCTGGTAATCGATCCGCGCGCCCATCTGCCCGAGCACTTCGAAAATGCCGTTGCGGGTCGGATTGAGGCCGACGTTTGCGATTATCAGATCGCTGCCCGGCACGATGCTGGCCGCAACCGCGAAGAACGCCGCCGAGGACGGATCGCCCGGCACTTCGATATCGCAGGGGTGCAGGTCGGCGGGGCCGTGGATGCGGATGATCCGCGCGCCATCGGCCTCTTCGACGCTGAGTTCGGCGCCGAAGCCGCGCAGCATGCGCTCGGTATGGTCGCGCGTCGGCACCGGCTCGATCACGGTGGTGATGCCCGGCGTGTTGAGGCCTGCGAGCAGCACCGCGCTCTTCACCTGCGCGCTGGCGACGGGCAGGCGGTATTCGATCGGCACTGCGGGCTCGATGCCCCCCATCATCAGCGGCAGCGTGCCGCCGGGCGAGGGGGTAAAGCTGGCCCCCATCAGGGACAGCGGATCGATGACCCGGCCCATCGGGCGCTTCGAAAGGCTGGCATCGCCGGTAAAGGCGGCAGTGATCGCGTGGCTTGCGACAAGGCCCAGCAGCAGCCGGGTGGAGGTGCCCGAATTGCCCATGTCGAGTGCTGCATCCGGTTGCAGCAGCCCGCCCACACCGACACCGTCGACCACCCAATCGTCGCCAGCGCGTTCGATCTGCGCGCCCATCGCGCGCAGCGCGGCGGCGGTGGCGAGCACGTCTTCGCCTTCGAGCAGGCCCGAAATGCGGCTGCGGCCGACCGCCAGCGCGCCGAACATCAGCGCGCGGTGGCTGATCGATTTGTCGCCGGGCACGCGAATGCGTCCAGTCAGCGGTCCTGCGGGCGTGAAGCGGTGGGCGGTCAAGCGGGGGTTTCCGTATCGGCGGTTCATTCGGATGCGGCGCTTTGACAGTGGCAGGTGCTTCTGGCAAGGCGCGCGCGCTGTTGATTCCTGCGCTGCAGGTTCCCATCAATACGATTACGAATTCACGGCCCCTGCGCAGTTCGCCAGGGGCGGCAAAGCCTAAGGATTACACATGGTCAAACCGGAATGGGGCACCAAGCGGACCTGCCCGAACTGTGGCACCCGCTTCTACGATCTGAACAAGGACGATCCCGTCGCCTGCATCGAATGCGGTGAAGAATGGTCGCCCGAACCCGTGCTGAAGTCGAAGCAGCCGATTCTTGCCGAGGAGGAAAGCAAGAAGAAGAAGGACGCCGAGCCGGATAGCGATCTGAGCGGCGATGACGATGACGACGATCTCGATCTCGACATCGATGAAGACAACGATTCGCCCGACAATGAAGTCGATCTCGGCGGCGACGACGACCTCGGTGTCGAAACCAAGGCCAAGGGCGACGACGACGACGCGGACGAGAGCTGATTTTTTCGCTTGCCTTGCGCGGGGCGGCCTCATAAAGGGCTGCCTCCGCAAGGCTGGCGCGCCTCCCAGAGAGCGTGCCGATTGAAATGGCTCGGGGCCTTAGCTCAGCTGGGAGAGCGCTACAATGGCATTGTAGAGGTCAGCGGTTCGATCCCGCTAGGCTCCACCATTTCAACCACCGAGTGCGCTGGTAGCAGGCCGTGGCGACGGTTACGGCTTGCTTCCACCTCACCCGGGCACAAGTTTGGGTTCCATCGGGGATTTCCCCACGCTGACCGACGAGTTTTCGTCCGTCGGCGTTTTTCGCGTATTCGGGCCTTGCAGGGCTCGAAAGGAGTTTAGGCCGGCATGTTCGACAATCTGTCCGACCGCCTCGGTAATGTCTTCGACCGCCTGAAGGGGCGCGGCGCGCTGAGCGAAAGCGACGTGCGCGAGGCGATGCGCGAAATCCGCATCGCGCTGCTCGAAGCCGATGTCGCGCTGCCCGTCGTGCGCCGCTTTATCGATGCGGTCACCGAAAAGGCGATCGGCCAGGACGTCCTCAAATCGGTCACTCCGGGCCAGCAGGTCGTCAAGATCGTCGATGACGAACTGGTCGATATGCTCGGCGGGACCGAGGTCGAGGGGCTCAACTTCGCCGCCAAGCCGCCGGTCGTGATCATGATGGTCGGCCTGCAGGGTTCGGGCAAGACCACCACTACCGCCAAGCTCGGCAAGCTGATCCGCCAGAAGCACGGCAAGAAGGCGCTGATGGCGTCGCTCGACGTCAACCGCCCGGCCGCGCAGGAACAGCTCAAGGTGCTCGGCGAGCAGGTCGAGGTCGCCACGCTGCCGATCATCGAGGGCCAGCAGCCGGTCGATATCGCGCGCCGCGCGATGGAAAGCGCTAAGCTGCAGGCCGCCGACGTGCTGCTGCTCGATACCGCGGGCCGCCTGCATGTCGATGAAGCGCTGATGGCCGAGATGAAGGCCATCGCCGGTGTCTCGACGCCGACCGAAGTGCTGCTGGTGGTCGATAGCCTGACCGGCCAGGACGCGGTCAATGTCGCGCAGAGTTTTACCGGCGAAGTGCCGCTGACCGGCGTGGTGCTGACCCGTATGGACGGCGATGCACGCGGCGGTGCGGCGCTGTCGATGCGCTATGTCACTGGCAAGCCGATCAAGTTCGCCGGCACGGGCGAAAAGCTCGACGCGATCGAGGCGTTCGATCCCCGGCGCGTGGCGGGCCGCATCCTCGGCATGGGCGATGTCGTATCGCTGGTCGAGAAGGCCGCCGAAAGCATCAAGCAGGACGAGGCCGAAGCGCTCGCCAAGAAGATGGCGCAGGGCCAGTTCGACCTCGACGACCTGCGCATGCAATTGAAGCAGATGCAGAACATGGGCGGGCTGGGCATGCTCGCCGGAATGCTGCCGGGCATGAAGAAGGCCAAGGCGGCGATGGCGGCGTCGAACATGGACGACCGGGTGCTGCTGCATATGGACGCGATCATCGGGTCGATGACGCCCAAGGAACGCACCAAGCCCGCGCTGCTCAACGCCAAGCGCAAGAAACGCGTTGCGGCGGGTTCGGGCACCGACGTGCAGACCGTCAACAAGGTGCTCAAGATGCACCAGGAGATGGGCCGCGCCATGAAGCAGATCAAGAAAATGGGCGGTATGAAGGGGCTCGGCGCGCTGTTCGGCGGAGGCGGCATGGGTGCCGCGATGCCGGGGCTCGGCGGGCCGGGAAGCGGCGCTGGCGGCCTGCCCGGAATGGGCGGCGGCAAGGGCCCCGGCGTGGATCCGTCCACGCTTCCCCCCGACCTCCAGAACCTGCTCAAGAAGAAATAATTTTCAAACGTTTACATTCGAAAGGTAATACACAATGGCAGTTGCAATCCGGCTTTCCCGTGGTGGTGCCAAGAAGCGCCCCTACTACCGCATCGTCGTCGCCGATTCGCGCGCAGCGCGTGACGGCAAGTATCTCGAGCAGATCGGCACCTACAACCCGATGCTGCCCAAGGATTCGGGCGAGCGCGTGAAGCTCGACGAAGACCGCGCCCGCCACTGGCTGAGCGTTGGCGCCACGCCGAGCGACCGCGTCCACCGTTTCCTCGACGCCGCGGGCATCCTCGAGCGCGAACAGCGCAACAACCCGAAGAAGGGTGAGCCGGGCGAAGCCGCCAAGGAACGCGCTGAAGAAAAGGCCGCCAAGGTCGCCGAAGCCGAAGAAGCCGCCAAGGCTGCCGAGGAAGAAGCCAAGACCGCTGCTGCAGCGCCTGCTGAAGAAGCTCCCGCTGAAGAAGCACCGGCCGAAGACGCCGCTGCCGCAGACGCTCCCGCCGAGGAAGCTGCGGCAGACGACGCCGAAGCCAAGGCCGAGTAAGCGGCTGCATGTCGGACAAACCCGTCACGCTGGCCGCCGTCACCGGTGCGCATGGGGTGACGGGCGAGGTCCGGCTGAAGCTGTTCGGCGAGGGGGTGGACGCCCTCAAGCCGCACAAGCGCTTCAATGCGGGTGAGACCGGGGGCACGCTGACCCTCGTGAAGATCCGCAGCGACAACAAGGGCGGTGCCATTGCACGCTTTACCGAGGTTGCGGATCGCACCTCGGCGGAGCGCTTGCGGGGCACCGCCCTGTCCGTTTCGCGCGAGGCGCTGCCCGCGCTGGAAGAGGGCGAATTCTATTTCTCCGACCTGCTCGGGCTCGCAGTGGTGACCGACCAGGGCGAGCCTGTCGGACAAGTCTGCGCGGTCGAGAATTACGGCGCCACCGACATCGTCGAGATCGAACAGGCCGACGGCAAGAAATTCATGGTCCCGCTGACCGAGCAGGCCGTCCTGGGATGGACCGCCGAAACCCTGACCATCGCCGACGATTTCTGGGAGCGGTAAGCGCCGCCCGCTAGCTCGGCACGGCTTGCGGCGTCGCAGCTAGCGCCTGAGCGGGCGCTCCGCCGCGAGATGGTTGCGGATGGTGGTCGCCGCGACACCCGCCTGGCCCATCGCATGGCTGATCTGGTCGAGCCCGAGCACCACGTCCCCCGCAGCGAACAGCCCCGGCACGCTGGTTTCGAGATGGTCGTCGACGAGGATGCAGTCGCCTTCGGTCACCTCCGCGCCGCATCTCACCGCCAGCCCTGAGCGAACCACCGAGCCAAGCGCGGGATAGACCGTGTCGAAGGTCTTGCGCCCTTCGGCGGTATTGAAGGCAATCCGCCCGTTCTCGATCGCATAGCCGCAGCAGGGGCCGGCAATTCGCGCGATCCCCGCCTCGTCGAGCGCGCGCGAACACTGCGGCGATAGATCGTGGTCGCCATCCGGCGAAACCAGCGTCAGATCGCTGGTATAGGTGCGGACGAACTGCGCCTCCGCCGTGCCATGATCGCCGGTGCCGATCACCGCGACGCGCTGGTCGGTGACTTCATAGCCGTCGCACACTGGGCAATAGCGGATCAGCCCGCGCTGCATCGCTTCGGCGTGGAACTGCTCGTCGATTCCCTCGGGCCGGTTGTTGACGACGCCGGTGGCGAGCAGGACGGTACGCGCGCGGAATTCCTCCTCCTCGCAGCAGACCACGAAGTGGGCGTCTTCGCGCTTGAGGTCGGTGACCCGCTTGGGCTCGCGCAGTGCGCCATATCGGGCGGCCTGGTCGCGCATCCGCTCGAGCAGGTCGTTGCCGTTGATGCCCTCGGGGAAGCCTGCATGGTTGTGGCTCGTCGGGATCCAGCTCGCGCGGCTGGTCCCGCAATCGAACATGCGGATCGAGAGGTGGTAGCGCGCCAGATAGATCGCGGCGGTCAGCCCGGCGGGCCCCGCACCCACGATGATGCAATCGTCGACATCCATGGCCCACCTACGCACCAAGCCCCGAAGTGTGCCGTTCGCAGAGGGATAATGGCTGCCCGACCGACCCGCGCTTTGCACAAGGCGGCGGCCGTGGCACAACGTTGCCCCACCAAACGGAGGGCTGCAGACCGATGATCGACAATGTTGTATTTCTCGCCGGGTCCTATGCCGCGATGGCAGCGGGCCTCAGTGCGGTGGTCGCCAAGGTTTCGCCTTCGATCGGGCCGCGCCTGCGCCATCTTTTCGCGGGCGGCGCGCCGCTGGCTGCGGTGCTCGGCGCGCGGCTGACCGAAGCCGATAGCGTGACCCTGCAGGGGATGGATTTGCTCGCCGCCGGAGGACTGGTGGTGCTTGGCGTCGTAACATCGACCATGGTCGGTAAAGTCGTGCCGACAGCCCCGCGCGTGGGCACCAAACCCGCGGATCAGCGCCTGCCGATCCGCTGATCGCAGTTCGCGCTATGGTGCTGGTCGCGATTGGCCGCTAGGGCGCGCGGCATGGGTTTCGCCGCCACTATCCTGACGCTCTATCCCGAGATGTTTCCGGGGCCCCTCGGGGTCTCGCTGGCAGGCCGTGCGCTCGAGCGCGGAGACTGGTCGTGCGAGACCGTGCAGATCCGTGATTTCGCCGCGGACAAGCACCGCACCGTCGACGATACGCCCGCGGGCGGCGGCGCGGGGATGGTGCTCAAACCCGATGTGCTCGGCGCGGCGATCGCCAGCGTGGGCGAGGGGCGGCCGATCCTCGCCATGACCCCGCGCGGCAAGCCGATCACGCAGGCGCGCATCCGCGAGATCGCTGCGGGGCCCGGCGTGGCCATTGTGTGCGGGCGTTTCGAAGGCTTCGACGAGCGTATTTTCGAGGCCTATCCGCAGATCGAGCAGGTCAGCCTCGCCGATATCGTCCTGTCGGGCGGCGAGACCGCCGCGCTGGCCATTCTCGACGCTTGCATTCGCCTGCTTCCCGGAGTAATGGGCGCGCCCGATAGCGGAGTCGAGGAGTCCTACGAAAACGGGCTCATCGAGTATCCGCAATATACCCGACCTCAGCAATGGGAAGGGCGCACGATCCCTGAAGTGCTGCGATCGGGGGATCATGCGAAGATCGCTGCTTGGCGCAAGGCAAGGAGCGAGGAAGACACACGGTTACGCAGGCCGGACCTTTGGGATCGCTACAGTGGCGATCGGGACCGACCTGCCTCTGGCGCGCGGCGAAAAAACCAGGAAGACCAGGCATGAACCTGATCCAGCAGCTCGAAGCCGAAGCGATTGAAAACCTCGGCAAGGACATTCCCGAATTCCGTGCGGGCGACACCGTTCGCGTCGGCGTGAAGGTTGTCGAAGGCACTCGCGAGCGTGTCCAGAATTTCGAAGGCGTTGTCATTGCCCGCTCGAACCGCGGCATGGGCAGCAACTTCACCGTCCGCAAGATGAGCTTCGGCGAAGGCGTGGAACGTGTGTTCCCGCTCTACTCGCCGATCGTCGACAGCCTCACCGTGGTCCGCCGCGGTATCGTGCGTCGCGCCAAGCTCTACTATCTGCGCGGCCGCACCGGTAAGCGCGCCCGCATCGCCGAGCGCCGCGACAACGCGCCCAAGGCGTAAGCACCAACCGTTTCTCTTCGTGAGAAGATCGAGGGCGGCCTCCCGTTGGGAAGGCCGCCCTTTTTCGTGGGAAGCGTGAAGGAGACCGCAACTGGCCGCCTGTGTTTGACCCCGCGCGGCCGGTAAACCGGAATGGGCCGCCCGGGGTCATGGCCACTGTCGCCCCAAGGTCTTAGCCGAATTTCAATGCTCGCGCTTAAGCTGAAATTAGGTGTGTTTGCACGGCGCGCGCTTGCTTTCGCCCACGGTCGTTGCGAGGAACCGCAGCCGATGCACCCCTGCCTGCATTGACCGGAGAGATGATGAGGCCGTTGAAATTGACCGCCGCGCTGGCGCTGGGCACCTGCCTCGCTGCGCCGCTTGCCGCCCAGACCACCCCGCAGAGCACGGAGACCGCGCCGATGGAACTGAGTTTCGAACGCGTCTTCGCGTCGCCCGATCTCGACGGGCCGAGCCCGCGCAAGGTCAAGCTGTCGCCCGATGGCCGCTATCTCACGCTGCTGCGCAACCGCGAGGAGGATCGCCAGCGCTACGATTTGTGGGCCTATGACCGCGAGAGCGCGGCATGGACGATGCTGGTCGACAGCGAAGCGCTGGGGACGGGCCGCGAATTGTCCGAGGACGAGAAGATGCAGCGCGAACGCGCGCGCGTCGGCAACCTCGCAGGGATCATCGACTATCAATGGACCGAGGATGGTGCGGGCGTGCTGGTCCCGCTGGATGGCGATCTCTATCTCGCGCGCATCGGCGGCGAGGTCGTGCGGCTGACCGATACCGAGGAAAGCGAACTCAATCCCGCGCTGAGCAGCACGGGCAGCCATGTCTCCTTCGTCCGCGACCGGCGGCTGTGGGTCGGCGAAGTGGGCGGCGAAGCCCGGCCGGTCACGCCGCAGGAAGGCGAGGCGATCCGCTGGGGCGAGGCCGAGTTTGTCGCGCAGGAGGAAATGGGCCGGATGACCGGCTATTGGTGGAGCCCCGAGGACCGGCGCATCGCGGTCGAGCGCTTCGACGAGAGCATGGTCGGCGTGGTGACGCGCGCGGCGATCGGCGCCACCGGCACCAAGGTGTTCGACCAGCGCTATCCGGTGGCGGGCAGCGCCAATGCCGAAGTCGCGCTTTATGTCATGGACCCCGACGGCCAGAACCGCGTGCAGGTCGATCTGGGAGAGGACACCGACATCTATCTTGCCCGGGTCGACTGGGCGCCCGATGGCAGCGCGCTCTATGTCCAGCGACAGAACCGCGCGCAGACCGTGCTCGATATGCTGAAGGTCGATCCGGCGACGGGGACAAGCGAAGTGCTGTTCACCGAGGGCGCCGCAGTCGACGATTACTGGATCAATCTGTCGGACGATTACAAATGGCTCGATGACGGCAGCCTGATCTGGTGGTCCGAGCGCGACGGCTACGGCCATCTCTATCGCTATGCCGATGGCGCGTGGACCCAGCTGACCCGGGGGGAATGGGTCGTGACAAAGCTGGTCGGGATCGACCAGGATGCCGGACGGGTGTTTTTCCAGGGCACGAAGGACGATGTCCTCGCGCAGCAGGTCTATGCCTTCGATCTCGCCGATCCCTCGCGCATCACGCGGCTGACCGATCCTGCCTATGCGAATTCGGCGAGCATGGACGACAAGGCGCAAACGCTGGTCGTCAGCCGTTCGAACGACGACACGCCGCCGCAGAGCTATATCGCCGACCAGCAGGGCCAGCGGCTTGCGTGGATCGAGGAAAACGCGCTCGACGGCACGCATGCCTATGCGCCTTTCCTCGCCAGCCACCGGCCGACGCAATACGGGACGATTCCAGCCGAGGACGGCACGCAGCTGCACTGGGAAATGATCACGCCCGAAATGGAGCCGGGGAAGCGCTACCCGGTGTATTTCTATCACTATGGCGGGCCGGGGCCGCAGATCGTCAACAAGGGCTGGAACGGCGCCTTGCCGCAGGCGGTGGTCGACCGGGGCTATATCTGGTTCGCGCTCGACAATCGCGGGTCGGCCAATCGCGGCGTCGCGTTCGAACAGCCGATCTACCGGGCGATGGGCGGGGTCGAAGTGCGCGACCAGAAGGCGGGCGCCGAATACCTCAAGACGCTCGACTTCGTCGACCCGGCCAAGATCGCTATCGATGGCTGGTCCTATGGCGGCTATATGACGCTCAAGCAGTTGCAGGCCGATCCGGGATATTATGCCGCCGGCATCAGCGGCGCGCCGGTCACGCGCTGGGAACTCTACGACACGCATTATACCGAGCGCTACATGGGCACGCCGCAAGCGGACGGCGCCGCCTATGCCGCGACGAGCGCGATCCCCGACGCGGCCAACATCACCGATCCGCTGCTGATCATCCACGGCATGGCCGATGACAATGTCGTGTTCGAAAACGCGACCGAGATCATCTCCGCGATGCAGGAAGCCAATGTGCCGTTCGAGATGATGCTCTATCCCGGATACACCCACCGCGTGTCGGGCGAGCGGATCTCGCCGCATCGCTACAACACGATCTTCCGGTTTCTCGAGAGCCACGGCGTAACTCCGCCCGAATGACGCTTTAGCCCGTGCAATCGAATGTGCGCTTGCGGGTGCGTAGCTAATCGCTATCTCGGCGGCCTAGAGATACTGGAGACGTAATTTGGGTTATCGTGTTGCCGTGGTCGGCGCGACCGGGAATGTCGGGCGTGAAATCATGCAGGTCCTCGCCGAGCGCGGGTTCCCCTGCGACGAGGTAGCGGCTGTCGCCAGTTCGCGTTCGCATGGCACCGAGGTCGAATTCGGCGACACGGGCAAGATGCTCAAATGCAAGAATATCGAGCATTTCGACTGGGCTGGCTGGGACATCGCGCTGTTCGCTGCGGGCAGCGGCCCGGCCAAGGAATTCGCCCCCAAGGCGGCCGCCGCGGGCTGCGTGGTGATCGACAACAGCTCGCTCTACCGCATGGACCCCGACGTGCCGCTGATCGTACCCGAGGTGAACCCCGAGGCGATCCACGATTATGCCAAGCGCAATATCATCGCCAATCCGAACTGCTCGACCGCGCAGCTCGTCGTGGCGCTCAAGCCGCTGCACGATGCCGCCACGATCAAGCGCGTCGTCGTCTCGACCTACCAGTCGGTGTCGGGCGCGGGGAAGGCGGGGATGGACGAATTGTTTCAGCAGAGCCGCGCGATCTTCGTCGGCGACCAGGTCGAGCCGGTGAAGTTCACCAAGCAGATCGCCTTCAACGTAATCCCGCATATCGATGTCTTCCTCGACGATGGGTCGACCAAGGAAGAATGGAAGATGGTGGTCGAGACCAAGAAGATCCTCGACCCGAAGATCAAGCTCACCGCGACCTGCGTGCGCGTGCCGGTCTTCGTGGGGCATTCCGAAGCGGTCAGCATCGAGTTCGAGAACGAGATTTCCGCTGCCGAGGCGCAGGACATCCTGCGCGAGGCGCCGGGCTGCATGCTGGTCGATAAGCGCGAGGACGGTGGCTATATCACCGCGGTCGAAGCCGCGGGCGACAGCGCGACCTATATCAGCCGCGTGCGCGAGGATCCGACAGTCGAAAACGGGCTCAACCTGTGGTGCGTATCGGACAATCTGCGCAAGGGCGCCGCGCTCAACGCAGTCCAGATCGCCGAATTGCTGGGCCGCGAATGCCTCAAGAAGGGATGATCCGCGGCGCGCTCCTGCTTGCGCTGCCGCTGGCGCTCGCCGCCTGCGGCCAGTCCGAACCCGTGCCCGAGCCGGTCGAGACCGCGTCGTCTGCTGCGAGCGTCGATCTGAGCGACGTCGTGATCGTCGTCGATGCCAATGGCCTTGGCGCGAAAGGCGAGGAACCACTGCGCTTCGGCGCACCGCGGGACGAGGTCGATAAGGCGATCGAGGCCGCCTTTGGCGCCGCGCCCGGAACCTCGAGCAATGAGGAATGCGGGGCCGGACCGATGGAGTTCAGCCAGTTCGGCGCGCTCCAGATTGCCTATTTGGACGGCAGCTTCGCCGGCTGGTTTCTGCGCGAGGGCGAGGGCGAGGGCATGGCCACGTCGGACGGCGTGCGTCCGGGTGAGACCACCTTCGCGGATATCAAGCGCGAACGACAGGTCCGCGAGCTCGACACCACGCTGCCGGGTGAATTCCAGTATACCACCGCGGATTACGGCACGATCACCGGCTTTGCCGAGGATGGCGAGACGGTGACCGCGCTGCAGGCGGGGATAAGCTGCTTCTTCCGCTGAGCGCCATCCCCGCGCAAACCGGGATCGCTCTCGATCTGGCGCGAGGCCGATAGCGGTCCCAGCTTCCGCTGGGACGACGGAGATGTATAAGTCTCTCCATGACCCTGACCGCAAAGCTCTATTTCAGCTTCCGTTCGCCCTACAGCTACCTTTCGGTCGGCCGGTACCGCGCCATGGCCGAGCACTACGATATCGACATCGCGCTGCGTCCGGTCTGGCCGCTCGCGATCCGCGAGCCCGATTTCTTCGAGCGCAACCATCCCAACTGGCTGGCCTATACGCTGCGCGACATGATGCGCGTGGCGCAGTTCCACGGCATTGCCTTCGGCCCGCCGCGCCCCGATCCGATCGTGCAGGATCCCGCCACACGCAAGATCGCCTCCGAGCAGCCCTATATTCGCTATGTCACGCGAATGGGTCAGGCTGCGTCACGAAGAGGCAAGGGCCTCGTCTTCGCGCATGAAATGGGACAACGCATCTGGGGCGGTGAAGAAAACTGGCACCATGAGAAACCGATGTATGACGCATGCGAGGAAGCGGACTTGGATTTTCTCGAGCTGGACGATGAAATAAAGCGGGAGGCGGATAACCTCGACGCCGAAATCGCCGCCAACCAGGATGCGCTCGAGGCCTCGGGTCATTGGGGCGTGCCGACGCTGGTGTTCGAGGGCGAACCGTTCTTCGGGCAGGACCGTATCGAAATGGCGCAGTGGCGGATGGAGCAGCAGGGGCTGGCGAAGCGATGACCACAGAATTCTTCGACAGTTTCGACGGCACGCGGCTGGCGCTGCATCGGCATGGGGAAGGGCGGCCGTTCGTCCTCCTGCATGGCCTGTTTTCCAGCGCGCAGATGAACTGGATCAAATGGGGGCATCACGAGGCGATCGCTGCGCAGGGGTTCGAAGTGCTCATGCTCGATTTCCGCGTGCATGGCGACAGCGCGGCGCCGCATGATCCCAAGAGCTATCCGGGCAATGTGCTGGTGCGCGACGTGGCCGCGCTGGTCGATCATCTCGGGCTCGAGGATTACGATCTCGGCGGCTTCTCGCTCGGCGCACGCACATCGCTGCACGGCGCGGCGCACGGCGTGTTGACGCCTGCGCATCTGGTCATTGGCGGGATGGGGACCGCAGGGCTGGGCGAATGGCAGCGCCGCGCCGCCAAGTTCCGCCGCGTGATCGACGAATTCGATGCCATTCCCAAGGGCGATCCCGACTATTTCTCGATGCAGTTCCTCAAGTCGCAGGGGGTCGACCGGGTCGCGGCGCGGCTGCTGCTTGGCACCATGCCCGATCTCGATCTCGCGCTCCTCGACAATATCACCATGCCCACGCTGGTGGTCTGCGGCGACGAGGACCGCGACAACGGTTCGGCCGCCGATCTGGCGAAGCTGTTGCCCGATGCCGATTTCGCCGAAGTGCCGGGGACGCATATGAGCAGCGTGACCAAGCCCGACCTCGGGCAGGCGATCGCCGATTGGCTGGGAGACAAGACATGAGCAGCACGCGCCCCGAATTGGGTTGGTGGATGTGGGGCCTCGTGGCCTTCGCCGTGGTGGTCGCGCTCAGTCTCGCGGTGACCGCTCCTGCAGACGTGACGCTCGGTATTGCCGAACACCAAGCGGCAGCGACGGCCGCGCGGGTCGGTGAAATCCATGCGCAATGGCACGCGGGCGGCGTACGGCCACTGGCGATTTTCGCCATGTTCGGCGATCTGGTGTTCATCGCCATCTATGGCTGGGGCAGCTGGATCGCCGGGCGCAGCTTTCTGCCGATGGGCGGCATCGTCCGGATCATCGGTGCGGTCGTGGCCGCATCGGCGGTGGTATTCGTGCTGACCGACTATACCGAAACGCTGCTGCAACTGGTGCAATTGCTGCGCGATGAGGGGTCGGACCAGTTGGCGGGCATTGCTGCCACCGCGCGTCCGGTCAAGGTCGCCGCGTGGGTCGTGACCTTCCTCGGGGTAATCGCGGCATGGCTGATCCGCCGGTTTGCCGCGCCAACCGCTTGATTAAGCTGCGCGGCAGGTGCAATCCGGTAGCACGTGAAACCACATCATTCCGATCCTGAGAGGACCCGCATGAAATTCGCATCCGTCGCGCTCTCCGCGCTTGCCGTCTCGCTCGCTACCCCGGCCGTGGCCGATCATCATGCTGAGACATCCGAAGCTGCCGTATCCGCCTATCCGATGACGCCGCAGGGCGCCGCCGACTGGGTCGCGATGGTCGAGCAGGACATGTTCGATTTCTCGGTCGAATACGGCCGGGTGCTGTGGCTCAACAACACCTATATCGTCCATGACAGCAACCAGCTGGCGGCGAAATACGGCGCGCAGGCGACCGAGAAATCGGTGACCTACGCCAATGAAGCGGCGCAATACGCGCGCGTTGCGGGGCTCGACCCCGAAGTCGCCCGCAAGCTCGATATCCTGCGTAACGGCATCGTCATGCCTGCGCCCGTCCGCGACGGCGCGGCAACCGAACTCAACGAAATCGCGACCAAGCTTGGCGCGGCCTATGGCCAGGGCACGGGCACGCTCAATGGCGAGGAAATCAACGGCAGCGATATCGAGGCCGAGATGGGCAATCTCGAGCGCACGCCTGCAGAACTCGCCGAAATGTGGACCAGCTGGCACGACAATGTCGGTGCGCCCATGCGCGAGGATTACCAGCGCATGATCGCCATCGCCAACGAAGGCTCGAAGGAACTCGGCTTTGCGGATCTGGGCGCGATGTGGCGTTCGAACTACGACATGGACCCCGACCAGTTCGCCGGCGAGACCGAGCGGATGTGGCAGGAAGTGAAGCCGCTCTACATGGCGCTGCACACCTATGTCCGCAGCAAGCTCAACGAGAAATACGGCGACGATGTGCAGCCTGCCACCGGCGCGATCCGCGCCGATTTGCTCGGCAATATGTGGGCGCAGGAATGGGGCAATATCTACCCGCTGGTCGCGCCCGAAGGGGCGGGCGACATCGGGTACGACCTCACCGACCTGATCACCGCCAAGGGCCTCGACGAAATCCAGATGGTCCGCACGGGCGAGCAGTTCTTCTCTTCGCTCGGCTTCGACCCGCTGCCGGGCACCTTCTGGGAACGCAGCCAGTTCGTGAAGCCGCAGGACCGCGATGTCGTCTGCCATGCCAGCGCCTGGGACGTCGACAATGTCGACGATCTGCGTATCAAGATGTGCATCAAGAAGAATGCCGACGATTTCGTCACCATCCATCACGAGCTCGGCCACAATTACTACCAGCGCGCCTACAACCAGCAGGACTACCTGCATCTCAACGGCGCCAACGACGGCTTCCACGAGGCGATCGGCGACATGATCGCGCTGTCGATTACCCCCGAATACCTCGTCCAGATCGACATGCTCGACGAGGCCGACGTGCCCAGCGCGGACAAGGATATCGGGCTGCTGTTGCGCCAGGCGATGGACAAGGTCGCCTTCCTGCCCTTCGGCCTGATGGTCGACCGCTATCGCTGGGGTCTGTTCGACGGGTCGATCCCCGCCGACCAGCTCAACACCGGCTGGAATGCGCTGCGGCTGGAATACCAGGGCATCACGCCGCCGGTCGCGCGCGACGAAAGCGGGTTCGATGCGGGCGCCAAATACCACATCCCGGGCAATGTGCCGTACACGCGCTATTTCCTCGCGCGGATCCTGCAGTTCCAGTTCTACAAGGCGGCCTGCGACCAGGCGGGCTGGGACGGGCCGCTGCACCGCTGTTCGTTCTACGGCAATGAAGAGGTCGGCAAGAACCTCGATGCGATGCTTGAAATGGGCGCCAGCAAGCCGTGGCCCGACGCGCTCGAAGCCTTCACTGGCGAGCGCCAGATGAGCGGCGCAGCGATGGTCGAGTATTTCGCGCCGCTCAAGGCGTGGCTCGACGAGCAGAACGCGGGCAAGGCCGAGGGGTGGTAAGCCGCTTCGCCTCGCTCCTCGCGCTCCCGCTGGCGGCCGCCTGTGCGCCCGTCACGGGAGGCGGGGATGCTCCCTCGCTGCCCACCGCTGCGGATGTCGATGGCGCGCTGTTCGTGGCGGGCAAGTTCGGCAATACGCTGTCAAAGGTCGATCTGAAGAGCGGCGCGGTGGTCGCTTCGGTTGCCAGCTGTACCAATCCGCATGAACTGGCGACTTCGCCCGATGCGGCACATGTCGCGCTGGCCTGCTATGGCGGGCAGACACTCGATATTTTCCGCACGGTGGATCTCGAGCGTGTCGCAAGCATCGATCTGGGCGAGAATGCGCGCCCGCACGGCGTCGTCTGGCATGCCAATGGCGATCTCTACGCGACCGCCGAAGGGCGCGGCTCGATCTTCTGGGTTCGCGACCCGCTGGGCGCGGCGCAAACGTTCGAATACGCCTCCGGCCAGCAGGGCACGCATATGCTCGCCATCGCGCCTGACGCCTTGCACGCCTGGACCACCAATCTGGGGTCGCGCACGGTCAGCCTGATCGACCTCAAGACCCGGCGCGCACCGCGTTCGGTCGAGATTGGCGAGGAACCCGAAGGCATCTGGCTGTCTCCGGACGGTGACACGCTGTGGGTGTCCGCGCGTGGCTCCAACGCGGCCTTCGCGCTCGACCCGCAGACGCTCGCGATCCGCCAGCGGGTCGAAACGGGCGCCTTTCCCTTGCGCATCACGCTGCGTCCTCAGGGCGATTACGCGGTCACCTCCGACCTCGCCGATGGCGGGCTGAGCGTGATCGATACCGCCAGCGGCGAAGTCGTGCGCAGTATCCCCGTGTCGAGCCCGGCAGAGGCGGAGGCGCGCACGCAGGTGACGATCCTGTTCTCGCCCGATGGTGAGCGGATATATGTCGCCGAAACCACCGCGAACACGATCGCCGAGGTCGAATTCGCCAGCGGCACAGTGCTGCGCCGGCTGCCGGGCGAAGGCGGCGGTGACGGGATCGCGATCGTCGAATGAGCGCGAAACGCAAGGTGTTGCCCGTCGTTGGCTGGCGCGAGCTGGTCCATTTGCCCGAATTGGGGCTGCATGCCATGCCGGCCAAGATCGATACCGGCGCGCGGACATCCTCGCTACACGGCACGGTGCTTGAGGAATTCGAGCGCGACGGCGAGAAATTCGTCCGCTTCGCGGTCGATTTCGACCAGCAGCACGTGCGCCAGGTATGCGAGGCGGTGCATGTCGATATCCGCGGCATCACCAGCTCTAACGGCGAGACGCAGCGGCGCTATGTCATCAAGACTCCGCTGCGGATCGGGGACCTGGAATTCCGCGCCGAAATCAGCCTCGCCGACCGGCGGGATATGAAATTCCCCATGCTGATCGGCCGTTCGTCTCTGCGGCGGCGTTTTGTAGTCGACAGCGGCTATTCCTGGTTGCAGACGCCCGAGCGCAAAACGACGAAGGGGCACAAGCCCTGAGGAGCCTACGATGAAGATCGCCATGCTGGCGCGGAACGCCAATCTTTATTCGCACCAGCGCCTGCAGCAGGCGGCGGAGGAACGCGGGCACCAGTTCGATATCCTAAACACGACGCGCTGCACGGTGCATATCGCCAGCCACAAGCCCGAAGTGTTCTACAATGGCGAGCCCTGCATCGGCTACGATGCGGTGATCCCGCGGATCGGGGCGTCGATCACCAATTACGGCCTCGCGATCCTGCGCCAGTTCGAGATGCGCGGCTGCTGGCCGCTCAACGAAAGCGTTGCAATTGGGCGTAGCCGCGACAAGCTGCGCAGCATGCAGATCCTCGCCAAGCACGGGCTGGGCCTGCCGCTGACCGCCTATGCCAACGATCCCAAGGCCGCCGAGGAGATCATCCGTGCGGTCAAGGGACCGCCGGTGGTGATCAAGCTGCTCGAAGGGACGCAGGGTATCGGCGTTGTTCTCGCCGAAACCATGAGCAGCGCCAAATCGGTGATCGAGGCCTTCCGCGGTGCCAACGTCAACATATTGGTGCAGGAATTCATCAAGGAAGCGGGCGGCACCGATATCCGCGCGCTGGTGGTCGGCGGCAAGGTGGTCGCGGCGATGAAGCGTACCGGCGCGCCCGACGATTTCCGCAGCAATTTGCACCGCGGTGGCAGCGCGCAGCTGATCAAGATTACTCCCGAGGAACGCAGCACCGCCGTGCGGGCCGCGGGGCGCATGGGCCTCAATGTTTGCGGCGTCGACATGCTGCGGTCCAATCACGGTCCGGTGATCATGGAAGTCAATTCCTCGCCGGGGCTCGAAGGGATCGAAAATGCGACCGGCAAGGATATTGCCGGGATGATCATCGAATTCATCGAGAAACGCGCCAAGGACGGGAAGACCAAGACCAAGGGGCAGGGCTGATCTTCCCCCTTGCTCTGGCCGACGTACGAAAAATATCTTGGCACTCACTTCGTAGCGGATAGGTTTGGCGCATGTCCGAGTTGGAGCACCTCGCCGAATCGTCGCTCGATCACCTCAGGCTGGTCCTCGCCGCCGGGAAGATCGGCATTTGGGAACTCGATCTGGAATCCGGCCAAGTATGGCGCAACACCCGCCATGACGAGATATTCGGTTACGACGAATTGCTTCCGGAATGGACCTATGAACAGTTCCTCGACCATGTGATCCCGGCGGATATGAGCGACGTCGACGACCGACAGGGCGAGGCGCTGGAACGCGTCGAGGACTGGATTTTCGAATGCCGCATCACCCGCGCCGACGGCGAGGAACGCTGGATCAGTGCGGCGGGGCGCCCACTGGTAGTGAGCGGAATTCCCACCAAGATCATCGGCCATGTGATCGACATCACCGATACCAAGCGCAACGAGACGCGGCTTGAAACCCTCACCGCGGAACTCAACCACCGCGTCCGCAACATGCTCGCCACGATCCGCGCGATGATTTCCATGTCGGCGCGCAAGGCGACCGATGTCGGCCGCTTCGGCAAGGCGCTGGAGGGCCGCGTCGCCGCCTTGTCGCGCACGCACGACCTGCTGGTGGACAATGCCGACCAGCTGTTCAGCCCGCGCACGATCATCGAAGGCGAACTTGCCGCGTTCGCGAATGTTGCGGACCGGGTGACGCTCGAAGTGAGCGGCAGGCCGCGGCTGAAGGGTAATATCGCCGAGGGTTTTACGCTGGTGGTGCACGAGCTCCTGACCAATGCCATCGCCCATGGCGCATTCTCCAGCCCGGCAGGACGCGTGGCGATGGATATCGAGAAAACTGCTGGCGGAATGCAACTGGTCTGGGAAGAAAGCGGCGGTCCTCCGGTCGAGGCGGATATACAGCCCGGCTTCGGTACGCGGATGATGTCGATCGTGCTCGGCAGCGCGGGACAGGTCGAGTTCGACTACCGCCCCGAAGGTCTGCGCTGCGTGGTGACTATCACCGGCTGAGCGAGGCGCAGGGCCTACGCGTTGCGCGCCATCAACCCGCCATCGACCGGGATCACCGCCCCGGTGATATAGCTCGCCGCGGGAAGTACCAGCGACAGCGTCATATGCGCGACTTCCTCGGGTTCGCCATACCGTTTGAGCGCGGTGCGGCGCTTGGCGTAGATGGTCTTGTGGTCGTCGGGCACCGCGGCGGTCATCGCGGTGCGGATCGGTCCCGGGCAGATGCAGTTCACGGTGATACCCTCCGGCCCGAGATCGACCGCGAGCCCGCGGGTCAGACCGGTCACGCCGGTCTTGGCGGCGACATAGGGCGTGTCGCCGGGTGTCGCACCGAGGCCTTCGGTGCTGGCGATATTGACGATCCGCGCGGCATCGCTGGCGCGCAGATGCGGGAGCGCGGCGCGGACCATGCGCTGATGCGCGGTCAGCATGACCGTCAGCGCGCTGTGCCAGACCTCTTCATAGGCATCGCCGTCATCGAGCGGGGCGAAGCTCGACACGCCGGCATTGTTGACGAGGATATCGATCCGCCCGAAATCCGCCGCGATCTGCGCCACGGTACCGGCGATTGCCTGCTTGTCGGCAACATCGAGCGCGTAAGCACGCGCGCCATTGCCGCACTCTGCCGCCAGTTTTTCGCATGCCGGCAGATCGAGGTCGGTCACCGCGACCTGCGCGCCTTCGGCGGCGAACAGCCTGGCGGTGGCGGCACCCATGCCGCTCGCCGCGCCGGTCACGATTGCCACCCGCCCCGCGATCGAGCGCGAGCGGTCCACTATCTCGGTCATGCATCACTCCCCTTGTCGGGAGCGAGCTTACCTGAACGGCGGTTCGTTGAAAGCGCGCAATTTGCGGCTGTGGAGGCGCGGGCCCTCCGCCTTCAGCAGCTTGCACGCGGTCACACCGATCTGGAGATGCGCCGCGATGGCTTCTTCGTAGAAGGCATTGGCCTGCCCGGGCAGCTTGATCTCGCCATGCAGCGGCTTGTCGGACACGCACAGCAGCGTGCCGTAGGGCACACGGAAGCGGTATCCCTGGCCGGCGATCGTCGCGCTTTCCATATCGACCCCGACCGCACGGCTCAGGCTCATGCGATGCGCCGAACTGGTATAGCGTAGCTCCCAGTTGCGATCGTCGGTGGTGACGACGGTGCCGGTGCGCATGCGCCGCTTGAGGTCGGCGCCATGCGTCCCCGATACCTCTTGCGCGGCGCCGGCGAGTGCCTGCTGGACCTCGGCAATCGCGGGGAGGGGGATTTCCGGCGGCAGCACCGAATCGAGCACGTGATCGTCGCGCAGATAGGCATGGGCGAGCACGTAGTCGCCGATCTTCTGGCTCGGGCGCAGGCCGCCGCAATGACCGATCATCAGCCACGCTTCGGGTCGCAGCACTGCCAGGTGATCGCAGATCGTCTTCGCATTGCTGGGGCCGACGCCGATATTGACTAGCGTGATCCCTTCGCGGTTGGGACCGACCAGGTGATAGGCGGGCATCTGGTGCCGGCGCCATGCGGTGTCGGACAATTGCGCGCGGGCGTTGTCGGTCTGCTCGGTCAGCATCATGCCGCCCGCACCGGCCAGCGCGGTATAGCCGTCCTTGCCGAGCTGCGAACCGGCCCAGTCAACGAATTCATCGACATAGCGGTGATAGTTCGTGAACAGGATGAACCGCTGGAAATGCTCGGTGCTGGTGCCGGTGTAATGCGCGAGCCGCGCGAGGCTGAAATCGGTCCGCAAACCGTCGAACAGCGACAGCGGGATGGGATCGTCGGCATTCTCGAGCATGATGCCGTCGGCCAGCTCGTCACCGATATCGGCCAGCTCGGTCGAAGGGAAATGCCTGGCGATGAGGTTGGGGTCGACACCGACCAGTTCCGCGCCGGCCTGGCCGTCGAGGACATAGGGGAAGGGGATTTCCTGCTTCGACGATCCGACCTCGATCTCGACTTCGTAATTCTCGTCGATCAGTTCGAGCTGCTCGCGCAAATAATCGCGGAACAGCGCGGGGCGAGTGACGGTGGTGGTGTAGAGGCCCGGCGCGTTGAGCCGTCCAAAGGCGCGGTTGCGATCCTCGGGCTGGTCTCCGCCGCGAAACCGCAGCCGCAGTTCGGGATAGGCATAGCTGCCGTCGCTGCGCCGTTCGGGGGCGGGGATCTCGCGCTCGCGGCCGAATGCGATCACATCCTCGCGCAGCCGTTCTACCGCGGCGTCGTAGATCTTCTCAAGCCGGTCGAGGGTCTGGTCGATCGAATCCATGGGCGTTCCTCCTGCCTCTTGTTGTTTTCGCTTTCGCGTCTCGTGCCTGCACATAGGGTGTGCGGGCGGTACTTACAAAAAGGGCGCGGTGACCGAAGCCGCCGCGCCCTGTTTTGATCGTGATCGCGGGGATCAGCCTTCGTCGCCGTCCGGCGCCGTGGCTTCGATCTTCGCTTCGGTCTCGCTCACGCCGTCTTCGGTGCTGACACCGTCTTCGAGCATGTCGGCGGGAATTTCGCCGGGCTCGAGGGTCGGGTCGGTCCGATTGGCTTCGGCAGCTTCTTCGATCTCGCGCTGTTCGTCTTCGAACATCTGCGCCATTACGTCGATGCCCTGGCTCTGCAGTTCGGCTTCGTCGTCGCTGCGGGCGACGTTGGCCTTCACCGTGACCGAGACTTCGGGGTGAAGATCGATGCGGACTTCATGCATGCCGATCGCCTTGATCGGATCACCCATGATGACCTGCTTCTTGTCGATCTCGTGGCCCTTTTCGCCCAGCGATGCAGCGATGTCGCGCACGTTGACCGAGCCGTAGAGCTGGCCGGTGTTCGACGCTGCGCGGATCAGGACGATTTCTTCGCCCTGGACCTTTTCGCCAGCCTTCTCGGCTTCGCCGCGACGTTCCGCATTTTCCTTTTCCAGGCGGTCGCGGTTCGCTTCGAAGACCTTCTTGTTCGATTCGTTGGCGCGCAGGGCCTTCTTCTGCGGAAGCAGGAAGTTGCGGGCATAGCCGTCCTTCACGGTGACCACGTCACCGATCGAGCCGAGCTTTTCGATCCTCTGAAGGAGAATGATATCCATGGTTATTCCCCTACTTCACGATGTACGGCAGCAGGCCGATGTGGCGAGCGCGCTTGATGGCCTTGGCCAGTTCACGCTGCTTCTTCGCGCTGACGGCGGTGATGCGGCTGGGGACGATCTTGCCACGCTCGGACATGAAGCCCTGCAGCAGGCGCACATCCTTGTAGTCGATCGCGGGGGCGTTCTTGCCCGAGAAGGGGCAGGACTTGCGGCGGCGGAAAAACGGGCGGGCCATCAGTTACGCTCCTCGCGGTCGCGGCGCTTCTTCGCATCGCGCTCGTTCTTGCGCATCATCACGCTGGGACCTTCCTCGTGCTCTTCGACACGGATGGTCATGTAGCGGATGACGTCTTCATTGATGCGGGTCTGGCGTTCGAGCTCCTGCACGACGGCGCCGGGACCTTCGATGTTGAGCATCACGAAATGCGCCTTGCGGTTGCGATCGATCTTGTAGGCGAGGTTCTTGAGGCCCCAGGTCTCCGTCTTGGTGACCTTGCCTTCGTTCTGCTCGACAATTTCGGTAGCGGTGGCGGCGAGCTGGTCGACCTGAGCCTGGCTCAGGTCCTGTCGCGCCAGGAAAACATGCTCGTATAGAGCCATGCCCTTGTCCTTTCACATATGGCCGATCGCTGGCTGATCCGCGGGATTGCGGGGCCCCTCCGGCTTTCTTCGTCATCCCCGAATCCGGTATCGCCGGACATGAGGGATGCGCGCACATAGCGGGATTGGCCGCGAATGCAAGCCACGTTCGGGGCTTGGCAGCGCGGAACCGGGAGGGCAGGGCGGCATTGCGTCTGCAACAAAGGAGTATTGCGTGCCCGGTGGATTAGTAGCCCTGCTCGACGACGTTTCGATCATCGCCCGCGCGGCGGCCGCCTCGGTCGACGATATCGGGGTGGCCGCCAGCCGCGCCGGCACCAAGACGGCGGGCGTCGTGATCGACGATGCGGCGGTCACGCCGAGCTATGTCACCGGCCTCAGCCCCGCGCGCGAGCTGCCGATCATCTGGAACATCACCAAGGGCAGCTTGAAGAACAAGCTGATCATCCTGTTGCCCGGCGCCTTGTTGCTGAGCTGGCTGTTACCTAGCGCGATCATCTTCATCCTCATGCTCGGGGGCGGCTACCTGTCCTATGAAGGCGCGGAAAAGGTGATGGAGAAGCTGGGCAGCGAGAAACACGGCCTGACGGTGGATGACGAGATCGCCGATCCCGTTGCCTTCGAGAAACAGCGTGTCGCGGGCGCGATCCGTACCGATCTGATCCTGTCGGCGGAGATCATGGCGATCACGCTCAACGAAGTGGCCTCGGAGGATTTCATCGTCCGCGCGGGCGTGCTCGCGATCGTCGGGATAGCGGTGACGCTGTTCGTCTATGGCGCGGTGGCGCTGATCGTGAAGCTCGACGACATCGGCCTGCACCTGCGCGAAAAGAGCTCCGAGCTGGCGCAGACCTTCGGTCAGTTCCTGGTCACCTCGGTCCCCTATCTGCTGACCACGCTGTCCTTCGTCGGCACGATCGCGATGTTGTGGGTCGGCGGCGGGATCATCCTGCACAGCCTGCACGAGCTTGGCCTGCACGGCCCCTCCGACTGGGCGCATGGCGTGCAGCACATGGTCGAGGGCGTTACCGGCGGCCTGTCGGGTATCCTCGGCTGGACCACTTATGCGGGCCTGTCCGCACTGGCCGGGCTGGGGCTGGGCTTCGTGCTCGCGATCGTGATCCATAATGTGTTCAAGATCGGGAAGACGCACGGCCATGGCTGAGCGGCCGGTTCTCTACACCTGCGCGGGTTCGCGCGGGCTGCGCGCAACCTGGGCAGCCGAGGAGGCCGGAGTCGATGTCGAGCTGAAGCTGCTGCCGTTCCCGCCGCGCTTCACCGCGCCCGAATATCTCGAGACCAATCCGCTGGGTACGGTGCCCATGTTGGTCGAGGGCGAGGTGCAGATGACCGAAAGCTGCGCCATCGCGCATTATCTGGCGACCAAAGGCGCGGACCCATCGCTGGTCGTGGCACCGGGGGAGCCGGGTTATCCCGCCTATCTCGACTTCACCTATCACGCCGATGCGACGATCACTTTCCCGCAGACCGTCTATATGCGCTTTGCCCTGTTCGAGAAGGACAAGGGCTGGAGCGAGGCGGGCGACGCCTATGCGAAGTGGTTCTGGAAGCGGCTGGTCAAGCTCGAGCAGCGCCTCGAAACGCGCGAATTCCTGTGCGCGGATCGCTTTACCGTGGCCGATATCTGCTGCGGTTATGCGCTGATCCTGGCGGGCCGCGTCGGGCTGGACGAGGGCGTACCGCAATCGCTCAGGGACTACCGCGACCGGCTGACCGAACGCGAGGGATATCGCCGGGCCGTGGCGCGTGAAGCCGCAGGCCCCGCCGCGATTTAGGGCAGCCGGTCGAACAGGCCGCGGGCAAATACGCTCAGCGTATCGTCGCGCGCGCCCATGATGACGATCCGGTCGCCGGACTGGGCAATTTCGGCCAGCCGGTCACCCACTGCCTCGCGCGTTGGGATGTGTTCCGCATGGCCGCCCGCTTCCTCGATCAGCCGCACGATCCGCTCGCTGCCTTCGCTGCGATCGACCGAGCCGCCGAAATAGACCGGATCGCACAGGATCACGCGGTCGCCGTCGCCCAGTTCTTGCGCGAAGGTCTGGGCCAGTTCTTCGCCCATCTGGCGCAGGGGCCCGTAGCCATGCGGCTGGAAGAAGGCGAGCACGCGGCCCGGGTGCGCCTTGAGCGTGCGCAGCGTGGCGGCGCATTTCTCGGGATTATGGCCGAAATCGTCGATCACGGTGATGGCCGAGGCGCTGGTGCCGATAATGTCGAAACGGCGCGCGAGCCCTGCGAAACCTGCCAGCGCGGCGACCGCCTTGGCCACCGGGATGCCCGCGGCGGCCGCACCGGCGATGGCCGCCAGCGCATTGGACAGGTTGTGCCGTCCGGGCAGGTCGAGCGTCAGCGCATGCTCGCTCCCGTCATGCCGGTCGATGATCAGCGCGGCCTGGCGCATCGGGCCTTCCGCGATCGAGCCGGGGACGACGCCGATCTGCGCCTTCTCCTGCTCGATCCCGAAGGTGACGACCTCCTTGGCATGCGGCAGCAGCGCCAGCGCCTCGGGGTCGTCGGCGTTGATCACCGAGATACGGCTGCGCGACAGGTAATCGCCGAACAGCTGGCGCAGCTCTTCCATGCTCTTGTGGTCGAGGCTGACATTGAGCAACACGCCGACCGCCGGGCGATAGAGCGCGATCGAGCCGTCGCTCTCGTCGACTTCGCTGACATAGAGGCTCTGCCCGCCGACCACCGCGCTGGCATAGGGGCGTTCGGGCGAGACGAAGTTCTTCATCACCGCGCCGTTCATGATCGTCGGTTCGCGCCCGCAGGCATGGAGGATCCAGCCGAGCATGCCGGTGACGGTCGATTTGCCGCTGGTCCCGGCCACCGCCAGCCCCGCACCGCTGGTGTTGAAAAGGATCGAATTGAGCTCGGCGCGCGTCAGCCGCAGGCAGCCCAGTTCCTTGGCGCGCTTGGCATCGGGTACGGTATCTTCCACCGCGGCGCTGGCGACGAGGATCTGCCCGGCCGAGACGATCCCGCTGCCGTCCTGCGGATGCAGCGTGAAACCCTGTTGTTCGAGCGCGGCGAATTTGTCGGGCGTGCGGCCCTGATCGTGGCTGCGATCCGATCCCTCGACCGTGCAGCCGCGACCTTTGAGGATCTGCGCCAGCGGCAGCATTCCCGATCCGCCGATCCCGCAGAAGAAGAAGGGGCGGGCGAACAATTCATCTGGAGTGGGCATATCGCTCATGGCGGTGCAGCTATTGAGTTGTGCCGCGCGATACAAGCACGCTAGCAGGGCGCATGGTCAGAATTGCGATCTGCGCCCCCGGAAAGCGGTTGAAGCGCGAACGGGCCGAGGCGGTCGAAACGCTGGTGGCGGGGCGCTCGGACGTGTCGCTGCAGTTCCACGAACAATGCTTTGCCGAAGACGGGCATTTCGCCGGCAGCGACGACGTGCGGCTCGCCGCCTTGCTCGATTGCGCCAACGATCCCGGCTTCGATGCGGTGTGGTTCGCGATGGGCGGCTATGGTTCGAACCGCATCGCCCCGCAGGCGGTGGCGCAAATGAACGCGGCGGCGCGGGCCAAGTCCTATCTCGGCTATTCGGACACCGGCTTCCTGCTCGCCGCGCTGTACAGGCATGGCATCGGCAGCGTCGCGCATGGGCCGCTGGTTGGCGATGTCCGGCGCGAGGGCGGCGCGGCAGCGATCGAGCGCGCGCTGAACTGGTTCAAGGGCGGGGAGGACGGTATCGAACCCGGCCTCGATACGCGCCCCGCGGCGGCTTTCAACCTCGCCACGCTGGCGATGCTGGTCGGCACCGAGCTTGCCCCCGACCTGTCGGGCCATGTCGTCATGGTCGAGGAAGTCGCCGAGCATCTCTATGCGGTGGACCGGCTGCTGTTTCATGTGACGCAGCACCTTGGCGACATCGCGGGCCTGCGCCTCGGCCGGATCAGTGATATCCCCGAGAACGACCGCCCCTTCGGCAGCGACGAGGTCGCGATCGCGCAGGACTGGTGCCGGCGCAGCGGCATTCCCTATCTCGGCAGGGCGGATATCGGGCACGATGCTGCCAACAAGATTGTCCCCTTCGGGCTTGAGGCGCGCGCCGCGCGCGACTAGGCGCGGCGGCGAGGAGAATTACATGACTGCATTCATCTTTCCCGGACAGGGAAGCCAGAAAGTCGGCATGGGCGCCGACCTCGCCGACGCCAGCGCGCATGCCCGCGCGGTATTCGAAGAGGTCGACGAGGCGCTCAAGCAGAAGCTCTCGGCGCTGATGAAGGACGGGCCGGAGAGCGAGTTGACCATGACTGCCAACGCCCAGCCCGCGATCATGGCCAATTCGGTGGCCACCGCACGCGTACTCGAAAAGGAATTCGGGATCGCTCTCGCCCAGAGCGCCGATTGCGTCGCGGGTCATTCGCTCGGCGAATACAGTGCGCTGTGCGCCGCCGGGGCTTTCTCGCTGACCGACACCGCCAAGCTGCTGCGCCTGCGCGGCATCGCCATGCAGGATGCCGTGCCCATCGGGGTCGGCGCGATGGCCGCGCTGCTCGGCGCGGATATCGAGAAGGCCACCGCGCTGGCCGAAGCGGCTGCCGAAGGCCAGGTCTGCGAAGTCGCCAATGACAACGACCCGACGCAGGTGGTTATCTCGGGCCATGCCGAGGCGATCGACCGCGCGATCGAAATGGCCAAGGATCACGGGATCAAGCGCGGTATCAAGCTGCCCGTCTCGGCGCCGTTCCACTGTTCGCTGATGGGCCCCGCTGCGCTGCGCATGAAGAACGCGCTCGAAGCGACGCCGCCGCAGGCTTTCACCGTACCGCTGTTCGCCAATGTCACCGCGGCGCGTGTCACCGATCCGGCGCAAGAACAGGCACTGCTGGTCGAGCAGATCACCGGCCGCGTCCGCTGGCGCGAAAGCGTACTGGCGATGCGCGAAGCCGGCATCGAACGCTTCGTCGAAGTGGGCGGCAAGGTGCTTGCCCCGATGGTGGGCCGCATCGACAAGGAGGCGACCACGGTCAGCCTCGTGACCATGGAAGACCTCGAAAACTTCGCCAAGGAGAACGCGTGATGTTCAGCCTCGAAGGCAAGACCGCCCTTGTCACCGGTGCCAGCGGCGGGATCGGTTCGTCGATCGCCTATGCGCTGGCCAAGCAGGGCGCGCGCCTCGCGCTGTCGGGCTCCAACGGCGACAAGCTGCGCGCGTTCCGCGAACAGCTCAACGATGAATTCGGCCACGACCATGTCGAGATCACCTGCGATCTGTCGAACACGGCGCAGGTCGAGGAACTGATCCCGGCCACCGTCGATACGCTCGGGCGCATGGACATCCTCGTCAACAATGCCGGTATCACGCGCGACAATCTGGCGATGCGGATGAAGGATGACGAATGGGACCAGGTCATCCGCATCAATCTCGAGGCGAGCTTCCGCCTGATGCGCGCCAGCGCGCGGCCGATGATGAAGGCCAAGGGCGGTCGGATTATCTCGATCACCAGCGTCGTCGGGCATACCGGCAATCCGGGGCAGATGAACTATGTCGCTGCCAAATCGGGCCTGACCGGCATGTCGAAGAGCCTCGCGCAGGAACTGGCCAGTCGCAACATCACCGTGAACTGCGTCGCTCCGGGGTTCATCCGCACTGCGATGACCGAAGCGCTGACCGACGACCAGAAGGCGGCGATCAACGGCCGCATTCCGATGGGCCGGATGGGCGAGGGCGACGAGATCGGCGCCGCGGTTGCCTACCTTGCCAGCGACGAGGCAGCCTATGTCACGGGCCAGACGCTCCATGTGAACGGCGGCATGGCGATGATGGGCTGATTCCGCCCACTTTTCCCCAAGGAATTGCGGTGCCGCGGCGTCCGGCCTTGCCCCCCAAGCCCGCCCCGCTAGGGTGACTATCCGTATTCCGGCGCTGGTGGGGCGATTCCGGCCTGCCAGGCGCCCAAAAGGGACGAAAGTAGGACCATGAAGGCCACCATCGAACGCGCGACGCTGCTGCGTTGTCTCAGCCACGTGCAGTCGGTCGTAGAACGCCGCAATACCATCCCCATCCTCTCCAATGTGCTGATCGAGGCCGAAGGCGACAATTCGCTGAAGGTCATGGCGACCGACCTCGATCTGCAGGTTGTCGAGCATATGGATGCCAGCGTCGACAGCGCGGGCGCGATTACGGTTTCGGCGCATCTGCTGTTCGATATCGCGCGCAAGCTGCCCGAAGGGTCGCAGGTCAGCCTCGAGGCGGCGGATAACCGCATGGCGGTCAACGCCGGACGCAGCCGCTTCTCGCTGCCCACGCTGCCGCGCGACGATTTCCCCGTGATCGTGGAAGGCGATCTGCCGACCAGCTTCGAACTGCCCGCCAAGACGCTGTCCGAACTGATCGACCGCACCCGCTTCGCGATCTCGACCGAAGAAACCCGGTACTATCTCAATGGTATCTTCTTCCACGTCTCGGACGACAATGAACCCGTGCTCAGGGCTGCCGCCACCGATGGCCACCGCCTCGCACGCTTCACCCTGCCGCGCCCCGCGGGTGCGGAAGGCATGCCCGATGTCATCGTGCCGCGCAAAGCGGTCGCCGAATTGCGCAAGCTGCTCGACGAATCGCTCGACGGCAATGTCCAGATCGACCTGTCGGCCAGCAAGGTTCGCTTCAAGCTTGGCGGGACGGGCGGGGTGGTCCTGACCAGCAAGCTGATCGACGGCACTTTCCCGGATTATTCGCGCGTTATTCCAACGGGTAACGACAAGCTGTTGCGGCTCGATCCGAAGAGCTTCCACGAAGGCGTCGACCGTGTCGCGACGATCGCCACCGAGAAGACCCGCGCGGTCAAGATGGGGCTCGACAAGGACAAGGTCACGCTGACCGTTACCAGCCCCGACAATGGCACCGCGACCGAGGAAGTGCCGGCCGAATATTCGTCCGACGGGTTCGAGATCGGCTTCAACGCGGGCTATCTCAAGGACATCCTCAACCAGATCGATGCCGACATGGTGGAGATCCACTTGGCCGATGCCGGCGCCCCGACGCTGATCCGCAAGGACGAGAATTCGCCCGCGCTTTACGTCCTCATGCCGATGCGGGTTTAATCGCTCGCATTCGCGCCGGCAGGTCGGTAGCCTGATCCGCAAGGAGAGGTGCGAATGCAGCAGGTTCATGTCCGCAAGGATGCCATTGCCACGGCCGATCTGGTCGAGTGCGAGCAGGGGGAGTTGGCGGCAGGCGCCATCCGCCTCGCGATCGAGAGCTTCTCGGTTACTGCGAATAATGTGACCTACGCCGTCGTTGGCGATGGGTTCGGCTATTGGAACTTCTTCCCTGCTCCCGAAGGCATGGGCATCGTGCCCATGTGGGGGCACGCGCGGGTGATCGAGAGCAATCATCCCGAAATCGCGGCGGGCGAGCGGGTCTATGGCTACCTGCCCATGGCGACGCATCTCGATGTCGTGCCGGGCAAGGTTTCGGCCGGCGGTTTCACCGACATGGCCGACCACCGCCAGCCGATGAGCCCGATCTACAACCAGTATTCGCGGCTTGCCGCCGACCCCGAACATGACCCCGCTCGCGAGGGCGAACGGATGATCTTCGGGCCACTGTTCAAGACCGGTTTCCTGATCGAATATTTCATGCGCTCGCAAGACTGGTTCGGTGCGCGGCAATTGGTCATCACCAGCGCCTCGTCAAAGACCGCCATGGGGCTGGCGAGCGTGGCCAAGCATCGTTCGCCCGCAGTGCGGCGGGTGGGACTGACCTCGGCAGGCAATGTCGCATTTGTCGAGGCGAGCGGGCTGTACGACGAGGTGATCGCCTATGATCGCGTCGCCGAGCTGGAACAGGCACCAAGCGTGGCGGTCGACTTCGCGGGCAATGCGGGCCTCCTGCGCGAGATTCACGAGCGGTTGGACGAGACGCTGCACTATTCCTGCCTCGTCGGGGCGACACATATCGACGAACGCCGCGGGGGCACCGCAGAGCTTCCCGGGCCGACGCCGACGCTGTTCTTCGCCCCCGATCACGCGGTCGCGCTGTTCAAGGACCTCGGTCCCGAAGAGGCGGGCAAGCAGATGGCGGCCAGCTGGCGCGCGTTTCTCGCCGATGCGGGCGACAGCGTGACCCTCGAACGGCTCGCGGGCCTCGCCGCCGCGCGCGACACCTTTGCCGCCATGGCGGGCGGCAGCGTCGATCCCGCAAGGGGGATCGTGATCGAGCCCTAGATCTCGACCGCGATCTTGCCGAAGTGCCCGCCGCTTTCCTGGTGGCGGAAGGCATCGGCCAGGTTTTCCAGCGCGAAGGTATCGCTGATTTCGGGTTTCAGCCCGTTGGCCTCGATCGCGGCGACCATATCCTGCTGCATCTTGCGGCTGCCCACGGTCAGGCCCTGCACCTTGAGGTTCTTGGAGAACAGCAGCGCGGTCTGCACCGGACCGGCAAAACCGGCCAGCACGCCGATCAGCGCGACATGCCCGCCGACGCGGCTTGCCAGCATCGACTGGTCGAGCGTGCCCGCACCGCCGATCTCGACCACGCAATCAACCCCGCGGCCGCCGGTGATCTCCAGCGCCTTGGGGCCCCAGGCCTGCACTTCCTTGTAATTGATCAGATGGTCCGCGCCGAGCGCCTTCACCCGCTCGAGCTTCTCGTCCGAGGAAGAGGTGGCAATCACCGTCGCGCCGGCCGCCTTGGCGAATTGCAGCGCGAAGATGGACACGCCGCCGGTGCCCTGGACCAGCACCGTGTCCCCGGGCTTGAGCGCGTAATCCACGAACAGGGCGCGCCACGCGGTCAGTCCGGCGCAGGTCAGCGTGGCCGCTTCGGCATGGCTGAAGCCCTTGGGGGCGCGGGTGAACCAATGCGTCGGCGCGGTGACCGCTTCGCGCGCATAGCCATCGATCCCGTCACCCGGCACGCGGGTGAAGGCACTGGTGGGTGGAGAGCCGTCGAGCCAGTCGGGAAAGAAGGTGCTGACGACGTGATCGCCCACGGCGAATTCGGTTACGCCTTCGCCCACCGCGGTGACCACGCCCGCGCCATCGGACATCGGGATGCGGCCTTGCGGGGCGGGGATCATGCCCTTGACCACCGCATAGTCGTGATAGTTGAGCGAGCTTGCCTTCAACCCGACCGTAATCTCGCCGGGACCGGGCGCGGCGGCATCGTCGATGTCGCAATATTCCAGCGCGTCGAGCGTGGAGGGCGTCGCGCCCGTACGGATCGCTTTCATTCGGCTGCCTCCAGCAGTTCGACCCGCTGCGGACCGCGGATCAGCCCGCCGGGTGCCGCGCCGGTCCATTCGCCTTCGCGGAAAGTCACCTTGCCGTTCTTGATCGTGGCGACATAGCCTTCGGCCTTCTGCAGCAGGCGCTTGCCGCCCGCGGGCAGGTCGAAGGCGAGCCATGGCTTGCCCAGCCTGAGCCGGTCCATGTCGATGATGTTGATGTCCGCGAGATAGCCCGGCGCGAGCACGCCGCGATCCCCCAGCCCGTAGAGCCGCGCGGTATCGTTGCACTGGCGCTTGATCGCGTTTTCCAGGCCGATCGTGCCGCGCGCCCGGTCGCGCACCCAGTGCTGCAGCATGAAGGTGGGCGAGGCCGCATCGCAGATCGTCCCGCAATGCGCGCCGCCATCGGACAGCGAATTCACCGTGTCGTCGGCATGTTGCAGGTCTTTGAGGAAATCGAGATTGCCATCGGCGTAATTGAGGATGGGCAAGTAGATGAAGCCCTTGCCCTCGTCGCGGCAGAGCAGCTCGTAGGCATATTCATCGCCCGACAGCCCGGCGGCCTTGGCGCGTTCAAGAATGCTCTCTTCCGCGGTCGGTTCGTAATTGAAGTCGGGGTCCATTTCGAACTGCATGTTCCAGCCGCCGCAGACCACCATGATCAGGCCCATGATGTCCTGATTGACCTCGGAGAAATCATGCTGTTCGGCGATCAGGCGCGCCTTGAACTCGGGATCGAACAGCTTTGCGCGCTGCTCTTCCCACGGCAGGTCCTCGATCTCGCGCCAGCTCGGCTTGAGCCGGAACGGGTGGACGGTGCCCTGCCACGCCATCACGATGCCGTTGCCGCGTAGCGCGATTTGCGCGACGATATTGGCGCCATTGTCGTTTTCGGCGCGCATGCTCTCGATCTGCTCGTCGAGCGGCATTTCCTTGGCGATCGACTGGAGCGCGGCGAAGGTGACGGGCAGGCCGGTTTCGCGGCTCATCTGCCCCATCCAGCCGAACTCGTCCCATTCGCGCATCATGTCGCTGGCCATTTCGAATACGCCGTGCCCCGCGCGGCCCATCGCGCGGCCGATTTCGACGAGCTCTTCGGCGGTCGCGGTGGTGCCGGGAACCACTTCGCCGCCGATATCGCGGTGGAGCACGGTGCGCGAGGTGGAGAAACCCAGCGCGCCGGCGCGCACGCCGTCTTCGACGATGCGGCTCATGGCGGCGATGTCTTCGGCGGTCGGCACGGCACCGGGACGCTCGCGATCGCCCAGCACATAGGCGCGCACCGAACCGTGGGGCACATGCGTGCCCACATCGACGGTGCGCGGCAGTTTCTCAAGCGCGTCGAGATATTCGGGAAAGGTCTCCCAGTCCCAGTTCATGCCTTCGGCCAGTGCGGTGCCGGGAATATCTTCGACGCCTTCCATCAGGCCGATCAGCCATTCGTGCTTGTCGGGCTTGGCGGGGGCGAAGCCAACGCCGCAATTGCCCATCACCACGGTGGTGACGCCGTGCCAGCTCGAGGGGGCCATTTCCTGGTCCCAGGTGGCCTGACCGTCATAATGCGTATGGATGTCGACAAAGCCGGGCGTGACCAGATGGCCCCGCGCATCGATTTCCTCGGCAGCATCGCCGCTGACTTCGCCCACCTGGGCGATCAAGCCATCCTTGACGGCGATATCGCCGCTAAAGCGGTCCTGGCCGGTCCCATCGACGATGGTCCCGTTACGAATGATCAGATCATATGCGGGCATGTTTGTGCTCCTCTCTCCACGGAGGAAGGTTCCACAATGCAACCGATGAGTCCAGCGCAGACTAGGCGGCCCGGTCGGGCATCCTCACTGTCAGAAGCGCCGCGAGGCCGATGACGAACAGCAGGTGGATCGACGTCATCCCGATCCGCTGGTCACCCGACCACAGCGTGAACTGTTCGACCAGCAGCGGCCCCATCCACACGGTGATCGTCCCGGCGATAGCATAGAGCCCGAAGAATTCGCCGCTGCGCCCGGGCGGGGCGAGAGTGACGAGCATGCTCCGGCTCGACGAAATGCTGGCCGTGGCCGTGACCGCGATGACGCTGATCAGCCCGAGATAGACGAGGTCCGACAGCGTGCGGAAGACCAGCCCGTCCCACACCACGACATTCTCGACCAGCCCGAGGAACAGGCTGTCGCGCGTGATGCTGAGCTGGACCAGCCCGACGACGATCATCGCGAGGATTTCCAGCGCCAGCGCGCGCTTCACGCCGACCTTGCCCTCGAGCCAGCCGCCGAAGATCCCGCCGCAAAAGGCGCAGGCGCTGGCGAAGATCGCGTAACACAGCATTTCGAGGAAGTTCCAGCCGAGGAACAGCGCGACATAGACCGCTCCGAGCGCCAGCAGCGCGGCCATGGCATCGGCATAGAACATGCGCGCGACCAGGAATGTCATCAGCTGGCGGTAATGCGCCGCCTCGCGTACCGTGCGCCAGACACTGCGCGCGCCATCGCGAAACGCCGCGATCCAGCTTGCCCCCGGGACGCCCGTATCGCGGGCGTTGCGGAAGAAGGGGATCGAGAACAGCACCAGCCAGACCGCGCAGATCGGGCCGACCATGCGGGCATGCTCGAAGCTCGCCAGATCGACGCCGAATTGCGGAACCGCGAAGGGCCAGCCGATCATCGCGGGCAGCACGAACAACAGCGCAATCGCGATGAAGATCAATGTCGCGGCAAGATTGCCCAGGCCCAGGCCGAGGCCTGAAATCATGGCCAGCCGCCGCGGCTCCCCGGCCACGCTGAGCATCGCATTATGCGTGACCTCGGAATAGGTGAAGCTGACATAGGCAATGACCAGCAGCGCCATTATCATCGGCACCGGCAGGCCCGCACCGCCCGGCATGGCGAACCACAGCAGCGCCGAGCAGATTGCGATCGAGCCGAGGAAAATGACCAGGATCGGCTTGAGCCGTCCCCCGCGATCGAGCGCCGCGCCCAGGAAGGGCGCGGTCAGCGCGGCAATGATCCCGGCCCATTTGGTGACCGAGGCGATCGTTGCCTGGCCTTGCGCATTGGCCGCAGCCAGCGCCGCCTCGGGCTCCATCGCGTCGAGTGCCCCGCTGGCCAGCAAATCGGCACCAATGATGTCACGCGCGAAATAGGGCGCGAAAATGTAGATGACGACGAGGACATAATAGGGATTGCGGGCCCATTCGAAGACCGCCCAGGCAAAGCCGGTTCGGCCCAGTGCGCCGCCTTCGCCGGAGGTCGGGCGAATGTGTTGATGCGAGAGCGGATTGGCAGCCAGCGCCGGGTCGCCGGCCACCTAGCTGGGGCTCCCCGACGATCTGTCCTCGGGGCGCGAGGAGAACGCAATCTCCCGCACCGATTGGTCATGGTGGCCGCAGCCGCCGGTGTGCCGGGCAGCTTCGCTGTCGAGCCTGGTCATGTTCGAGGGTCTCTCCGCTGATATTCTTATCGTTATAGTTGCGACCGCGGTGGTTCATGCTGCGGCGACGCGAATTAGGCAAGCGCGGCTTATTCTCCGCGCGCAGCGATCATGCTGGCGATATCGACGAACTTCTCGCGCGGCGCGCCGGCACGGGCGGCCGCGATTTCGGCTTCCTCGATCTTCTGCCAGTCGCGGAAGGTCACCACGTCGAGTTCGCGCTCGCGGGCGAGCTGGTCGAACCCGTCGCGTCCGGCTCTGTCCGAGCCAGCGCCGATATCCGCGTCCACGACATCGATCACCGCATAGCCATCGGGCCGGTTGGTGCCGATCGTGCCGCTGGGGCCGCGCTTGGCCCAGCCGACGCAGTAAAGGCCGGGTCCGATCCGCCCCTCGTCATTGGCGAAGCGGCCGGCACGCTCGTCGAAGGGCACCCCCGGTATCGGGGAGGTCTGGTAGCCGATACAGGTCACCACCAGATCAGCGGGCAGGCGGTAGGTCTCGCCCGTGCCGACCGCGCGACCGGCTTCGATCGTCGTCCGCTCGACCTCGACACCGGCGACCTTGCCATCGTCGCTCAGGATCGCCTGCGGACTGGCATAGAAATCGAACGCGATGGCGAGCGGCTTTTCGCTGCTTGCCTCGGCGGGGAGGGCGGCGAATTCGCGTAGCAGGGTAACCGATTTGCGCTGGCCCGGCTCGAGCACGGCGTCGTCATCGACCGGCGGCAGGTCGGCTTCATCGACCCGCGGCCGCGCGCGCTCGAGATGCAGGAGTTCGCCCAGCTCCTTGGGCGTCATCATGATCTGGTGCGGGCCGCGGCGCCCGAGGATGGTGATCGTCTCGATACTGCTGGTGCGCAGGGAGTCGAGCGCATGGGTGACGATATCCGACCCGGCAAACTCGCTCTCGGTCTTGGCGAGGATGCGTGCGACGTCGAGCGCGACATTGCCCATGCCAATCACGACTGCATGCTTGCCCGATAGCTGCGGGCCGAGCGCGGCGAATTCGGGATGGCCATTGTACCAGCCGACGAAGGCCGCGCTGCCGATTACGTTGTCCGCATCGGCCCCGGCAATCGGCAGCGCGCGGTCGACCGGCGCGCCGGTGGCCAGCACCACCGCATCGTAAAGCTCGCCCAGTTCGGCAATGGTGATGTCTTCGCCCACCGCGACATTGCCGACAAAACGTACCGTATCGCCAATCGCAGTCTTCTCGTAGCGCCGCGCGACGGCCTTGATCGACTGGTGGTCGGGGGCGACCCCGGTGCGGATCAGTCCGAAGGGTACGGGGAGTTTGTCGAACACATCGATGCGGGCGTCCTCGCCCCATTTCTTGACTGCCGCTTCGGCCGTGTAATAGCCCGCCGGGCCCGACCCCACGATCGCGATGTGCCGCATGTCCTTCTCCCACAAGACGGACAATCCATGCACGCGCGCCCGCTGGCTGGCAACCCGATGTCGGCGGCCATAACCCCCCGAAAACTATGGTTAGCCGCCCGTTAAGGTACATTTGGTATGATTGACCTTCGCCGGGGGGGCACCGGACAGCACCCCCGGGCAATCAATCGGAGCAACAATACACATGGCAGGGTTCTTCTCGCGATCGGTGCGGGCAACGGCGGATGAGGATGCAGCGTCGGACGAGGCACCGCTGCGCCCGATCGCTGCTTCCGATGCCATCCGCCGGGTCGAACTGCTCGACAGTTTCGAGGCTGCGGGACTCGGCTGGTTCTGGGCCACCGACGCGCAGGGACGCCTGATTTATCTGTCCGATAATGCCGCCGAGAAGCTCGGCTGGTCCGATGGCGAGGCGATCGGCAAACCGCTGGGCGAATTGTTCATTCCCGAACGGGCCGACGATCCCAACAAGCCCCAGCGCCCGCTCGCCTTCCTGCTGAGCGCGCGCAATTCGATCAGCCAGCTCAATGTCCGCCTGGCCTTTACCAAGGACGAAGTCTGGTGGGAAATCGCCGGTAAACCCCAATTCGACGACAAGGGCCGTTTTACGGGGTACCGCGGCAGCGCCAAGGACATCTCTACCAGTCGCGAAAGCCGGCTCGACGCCGAACGGCTGGCGCAATTCGATCCCGTGACCGGACTGGCCAACCGTCATCGCCTGACCACGCGCCTGACCGAGACGCTCAAGGCCTATCGCAACTCCAAACGCGCTTGTGCGCTGCTGACGCTCGACCTCGACCGGTTCAAGCAGGTCAGCGACACACTGGGCCATCAGGCCGGCGACGAACTGCTCAAGCAGGTCGCGTCGCGGCTTGAACGGATTGTCGCTAGCGCGGGTGAAATCGGTCATCTGGGCAGTGACGAATTCCAGATTGTGATGCCCGATGTCGATGATCGCGGTGCGCTCGGCGAGCTTGGCCAGCGGCTTATCCAGATGCTGTCGCAGCCCTATTCGATCAATGGCGCGCGTGCGATCATCGGAGCTTCGATCGGAATTGCGATCGCGCCCTACGACGGGCTCGATACCGAGGAATTGGTCACCGCTGCCGATCTGGCGCTCTATGCAGCCAAGGGCGGCGGGCGCGGCCAGTACCGGTTCTATTCGAGCGATCTGAAGGACGGGGCGAGACATCGCCGTCAGGTCGAGGAGGATCTGCGCGACGCGATCTCCAATGGCCAGATTTCGATGCACTACCAACCGCTCGTCTGCGCCAAGACCCACAAGGTCGAGAGCTGCGAGGCGCTGATGCGCTGGGATCACCCCGAGCATGGCGATATCCCGCCCGCGGTCTTTATCCCGGTCACCGAGGATATGGGTATTATCAGGGATATGGGCGAATGGGCGCTCAACGAGGTTTGCCGCGACGCCAAGCAATGGCCGGTCGATCTGCGCGTCGCAGCGAATGTCTCGGCCATGCAGTTCGCGCATGACGGTTTTGCGCAGACCGTTCGGAATGCGCTGAAGAACAGCGGACTGGATCCAGCGCGGCTCGAACTCGAGATCACCGAAAGCGTGTTCCTCGGCGATACCGGCCGCGTCCAGGCCATGTTCGCCGAACTCAAGGAACTGGGCGTCAAACTCGCGCTTGACGATTTCGGTACCGGCTACAGCTCGCTGAGCTATTTGCGCACTGCGCCGTTCGACAAAATCAAGATCGACCAAAGCTTCGTTCGCGGTGCGACCGAGGAAGGCAACAACAACGCCGCGATCCTTACCGCGATTGTCGGGCTTGCCGATGCGCTGGGTATGGAAACGGTGGCCGAGGGGGTCGAGGCAAAGGACGAGCTCGAACTCGTCACCCAGCGCGGCGCAACGCTGGTCCAGGGCTTCATTTTCGCCCGCGCGATGCCGAACGAGGATTTCCTCGAGCGGCTGGCCGATGGGCAACTGACCTACGAAGCGCGGGGGCCGGCCAAATATCGCGCTGCGCGCAAGACGGTGTTCCGCCGGATCGGGCTGATCCATGAAGACAATCGCTACAAGGTGGTAATGCGCAACCTGTCCAAGACGGGGGCGATGATCGAGGGCCTGCTCGACGTCCCGCTGGGCACGCAGGTGGTGCTCGATCTCGGCGGCGGACAGCTGGCGGTGGCGACCGTGCGGCGTTCGAAGGGAGCGCTGCAGGGCGTCGAGTTCGAGAACCCGCTGATCAGCGACGGGGCCGAGGGGCTATGTACGCGTCACCGCGTGTCGCCCTATCAGATCGAGGCTGCCGGGCGGCCGCTGGCCGCGTTGCCGGACGATCCCTATTCGCTGATCATGGGCGAACAGGAGGGCGCGGGGACGCCGAAGCAGTTCGTCGAGGTCGAGGTGGGGACACCCAAACCGGGCACCGGTTACTGACCCCGCGAGGATACGGTGCTTGGCGAGTTAGCCTCCCCCGGCTAAGGCGCGCGCAAGGCACTGCGTGTGCCGCCTTTTCCGTTTAAGCAGTTTGTATGACCGATCTCACAAAAATACGCAATTTCAGTATCATCGCCCATATCGACCATGGCAAGTCGACGCTTGCCGACCGGCTGATCCAGCATTGCGGCGGGCTGACCGATCGCGAGATGTCCGAGCAAGTCCTTGATAACATGGACATTGAGAAGGAACGCGGGATCACGATCAAGGCGCAGACGGTGCGCCTCAACTACACCGCCAAGGATGGCGAGACCTATGAGCTCAACCTCATGGACACGCCCGGCCACGTCGACTTCGCCTATGAAGTCTCCCGCTCCCTCGCCGCGTGCGAAGGCGCGCTGCTGGTGGTCGACGCAGCGCAAGGCGTCGAGGCGCAGACGCTCGCCAATGTCTACCAGTCGATCGAGCACGACCACGAGATCCTCCCCGTCATCAACAAGATCGACCTCCCCGCCGCCGAACCGCAGCGCGTGGCAGAGGAAATCGAGGAAATCGTCGGCATCGAGGCCACCGGCACCTGGCAGGAGGGCGGCGCGGTGCTCACATCCGCCAAGTCGGGCATCGGCATCGAGGACACGCTCGAGGCGCTCGTCGCGCGCATTCCGCCCCCCACGGGCGACCGCGACGCGCCGCTGAAAGCCATGCTGGTCGACTCCTGGTACGACCCCTATCTCGGCGTGGTCATCCTCGTCCGCGTGATCGACGGCGCGATCAAAAAGGGCCTCAACGTCAAATTCATGCAGGGCGGCACGCAGCACCTGATCGACCGCGTCGGCTGCTTCACCCCCAAGCGCACCGACCTGCCCGAACTGGGCCCGGGCGAGATCGGCTTCATCACCGCGCAGATCAAGGAAGTCGAGCAGGCGCGCGTCGGCGACACGATCACCACGGTGAAGGGCGGGGCGGACAAGGCGCTGCCCGGCTACAAGGAAGTCCAGCCGGTGGTGTTCTGCGGGCTGTTCCCCGTCGATGCCGCCGATTTCGAGAAACTGCGCGAAAGCATCGGCAAGCTGCGCCTCAATGATGCCAGCTTCAGCTTCGAGGCCGAAAGCAGCGCCGCGCTGGGCTTCGGCTTCCGCGCGGGCTTCCTCGGCCTGCTGCACCTCGAGATCATCCAGGAACGCCTCACGCGCGAATACGATCTCGACCTGATCACCACCGCCCCCTCGGTGGTCTACCGCATCCAGCTCAACAAGTCGCGGACCGACCCGGCGCAGGAGCTGATGCTGCACAACCCCGCCGACTATCCCGATCCCAGCCGCATCGAGCAGATCGAGGAGCCGTGGATCAAGGCGGTGATCTACACCCCCGACGAATATCTCGGCTCGATCCTCAAGCTGTGCCAGGACCGCCGCGGCATCCAGGTCGATCTGACCTATGTCGGCGGCCGCGCGCAGGTGACCTACGAACTCCCGCTCAACGAAGTGGTGTTCGATTTCTACGACCGGCTCAAGTCGATCAGCCGCGGCTATGCCAGCTTCGACTATGAACAGATCGGCCTGCGCGAAGGCGACCTCGTCAAGATGAGCATCCTGGTGAACAACGAACCGGTCGATGCGCTGTCGATGATCGTCCACCGCGATGTCGCCGAAAGCCGCGGGCGCGGCATGTGCGAGCGGCTCAAGGACCTGATCCCGCGGCACCTGTTCAAAGTGCCCATCCAGGCCGCGATCGGCGGCAAGGTGATCGCGCGCGAAACCATTGCCGCGATGCGCAAGGACGTGACCGCCAAATGCTATGGCGGCGACATCAGCCGCAAGAAAAAGCTGCTCGAGAAGCAGAAGAAGGGCAAGGCCCGGATGCGCGAGTATGGCAATGTGAGTATCCCGCAGGAGGCGTTTATCGCCGCGCTGCGCATGGGCGAGGAATAGGCCCGCGCCCCCGGCGCCAGTGCTGTCCAGCCCCCATCCGCCCGCGGCTCACCCCGCCGGCCAACCAGAAAAGAGACTACCGCTTATGTCCGGATATAGGGACCCCAATCTGCAAGACCGCCTCGCCCTGGCGCAGAAGGCGCGCGAGCAGGCGCTGAAGAAACTGGCCGACGCGCCCAAGCTCGACGAGGCGACGATTGCCAAGCGCAAGGCCGCGCAGGAAGCGCGCGAAGCCGCCATCGCCGAAAAGAGCGCCGCCAAGCGCGCCGCGATCGCGCAGGCCAAGGCCGACAAGCAGGCCGCCGCCAAGGCCAAGGCCGAAGCCGAGGCGGTCCCCGCACCGACCGAAGCCGAACTGAAGGCCGCGCGCGATGCGAAATATGCGGCGCGGAAGAAGCGGAAGAAGGGGTAGGGGGGAGTGGGGGCGGTGTGAGCCGGCCCGTAAAACTATCGTTGCTTCGCCGGCGGGGCGAGTAGGGCTCAGAAAAAGGGCCCGGTTACCGCGCAGTCGAGAGCAGGGCCAGGCCGTCAAAATTAGCCTCATAAACCGGTGTGCATTGCGCAAAGTCCAAAATACACTCCAACCTCCGGTGAATGTGAGCAACAAAGCAACTTGCAAATTCAGCATAGGATGCTTTTTCTGTATCCATGACAGACCCGAAGATTTCAATCGACGATATTTGGGCCGGCGATCTCTTGGGTCGGCGCTCTGAAGCCGACCTCCTGCAGCATTTCATCGAGAACGAGAATAAGGCGTTTCTCAAGACTGGACGAAGATCGTCAATTGTTTTGGCAATTGACGCTGAGTACGGTCAGGGGAAATCATGGTTTCTGGATCGATTATCCGACCAGTTGGCTTTACAGCATCCGGTCGCGCGTATTGATGCTTGGGCAGATGATGCATCTGAGGAGCCGCTTACTGCCTTTATGGCGTCTATCGATGACGCTCTTACTCCCTATCTTACGACGTCGAAGCAACTTAGAGATAAATTGGCGCGCGCCAAAGTATCAGCGCTGCCCGTCATGGGTCGCCTACTCAAGGGCGCGATGATCAAAGGCCTCTCCAAGGTGGCTGGCGATAGCGCCGAAGATGCAATCAGCGACGCTTTTGAAGGTGCTGTGCAAAAGGCCAAGGGGACAAGTGAGGATGAAACAAGCGGCTTCGCCGAAGCTGTAGAGGGAGCTCTTGATGAGGTCGGGAAAGAAATAGACTCGCTCGTGGATCGGCGAGGTGCTGCGATGCTTGCGGAATACCGCCAAAGGCGAAAGTCTCGAATAGGGTTTCGTAGAAATATGAGCGAACTCGTCATAGCGATTGATGGGTCTGAAGTTGACGGAAGCTCGCCTCTGATCGTCATTGTAGACGAACTCGATCGCTGTCGCCCTGATTACGCTTTGAAGGTCCTCGAAGAGATCAAGCACTTTTTCGAAGTTAGAGGCGTCGTGTTTATTCTGGCAGTTCACGGTGAGCAGCTGACTGCGAGCGTGGAGGCTGTGTACGGACCCAACTTTGATGCGAAGGCTTACATGCAACGGTTCTTCAGTCGCACTTACAAAATGCGGCGCTTGTCGGTCGCAGAAATTGTTGCCAGCTATTTTGCAACGTGGGATGATCAGCCGCAATTTTTGGTGCTAGACCTCCTAGAAGGCAATTCGGCTGAGACTCCCTCTGTCGAAAGCTACCTTGCGAAATTGTTGGATGAGTACAGCGTCACACCGCGTGAGGCCTATCCCATTCTCGATGCATTGCGACTGTTTTCCTTGGACACCGGCAATGGTGAAAAAATACAATTGCATGCACTCGTCCAACATTTGGTCAGGCTGGTGCGTGGTTTGGATCCACACGCAGCTATTGCGACCACGAACGAACTTAGGCTTGCTTCAATAGAGTTCGTTAGCTCCACTAGTAGGACTCCGAAAGCGGTAAGACTTGTGGACTTGCTTGAGCGCCTCCAAGTCTGGAGCCAAAGTATTGGAAGAGCAAGGTTTCAGAAATTTGGGCCTCGCGCCCCCGATAATCTTGCCAAGGAAATAGTCGATGCCGAATTTGCGCGTCGAGCAATTCGGACAAATGATGAGACTGAATCTGTGATTTGCAGTTATTCCACGCGAGTTTCCGGCATTATGCGCCTGGCCAAAGACATGCTGCCTCTAGAGAACGTTAATACGTCATGACCTTCGGCGTTTTCATGCACAAGGATGGGTCGATCTACGACGATATCCCGGAGGTGCATTACCAGTTCCCAAAAAGCTATCTGAGCCGCGCCAAGCAGATGGTCGGCGACTGGATCGTCTATCGTGAACCGGTAAAGATTCCGAATTCGAAAGGCTTTTTCGCCGTGGCGAAGGTCGAGGAGATCATTCCTGATCCCGACAAGGTCGATCACTTCCGGGCGCTAATAGAGCAAGGCAGCTATCTGCCCTTCGAGCCAACTGTTCCGCATGTCGTGAGTGGCGAGCAGGTTGAGCGCGGTGTTCTCAATGAGGAAGGCAAGGTGTCTGGCCGCGCCCAAGCCGCCGTCCGACCGCTTTCGTATGCCGACTTTGCACGGATCATATCACTCGGCCTGCCGAATGAGGACTTCCTTCCACGTAGCGATGACGAGCTTGTGGAGGACAAGCTTCTCCACGAGCCGCAAACCCCCTTCGAAATCGAGCGGCCCATTGTCCAGTCGCTCGTGTCCAAGCCTTTCCGCGACCGAGCATTCCGCCGCGCGGTGATGCACGCCTATGATGGCCGCTGCGCGGTGACCGGCTGGAAGCTGATCAATGGCGGTGGTCGCTTGGAAGCGCAGGCTGCGCATATCCGCCCGGTTGAGCATGGCGGCCCTGACAGCGTGCGCAACGGTCTCGCGCTCTCGGGCACGGCGCATTGGATGTTTGATCGGGGGCTAATTGGCTTCAGAGATGACCTTGAAGTAATGGTGCATCGGAAGGTCAATGATCGCGAGGGTGTGGAGGCGATCATCAATCCCACGGGCAAACTCAAGGTGCCGGAAGTCGAGTCATACCGGCCGCATTCGAAGTTCTTGTCGTGGCACCGTGAGTTTCACGGTTTCGACGCATAGCACCAGCCCCGTCCTACGAGGTCATTCCAAGGTTCGGTTTTTTGTTTGCGCCCTCAAGCGCCGGGCGGGGCGCATCCGCGCCCCTTGGCTACGCGGCATAAGCCGCGGCGCGCGGTCGCGCTTGCACTCGGCTTCGCCTCGCGGTCTAGCGCTAGATCGGTGCGAGGTCAGCCATCCGCAGGGCGCGCGGAAAGCATGGGCTCAATCCCACCCCTCATCCTTGATCGACCGAACACGAGGGCCGCTGTCTTCGGCTGGCTCCTCCGGCGCCTCACTTGCGCCCCTCTCGGGCGACGGTAGCGGCATCGCCTCGTCCACCTCGTCCCACTGCGCCTCGGGGTCCTGGTAGAGCTCGTGCTCGGGGTCGTCGTAGCAGAGGTAGCCTTCCTCGCGGTCGAGCGCCTCCAGCCGCCGGTATTCCTTCCACGCGGCGCGGGTGCGGGGGCTTAGCTGGGCGTACCAGTTCTCGTAGGACGCGTTCAGCTTGGTGTTGAGCGAGCGCAGCGTCTCGGCCTCTTCCTCGCCCGCGGCGGCGTTGCGCTCGGCCTCCCATTCCTTGCGCCATTGCCGCTTGAGCCGCTCGAGCTCCATCTTGCCCACCGCGTTGAGGCCCTTGGGCTTGCCTTCGGCAAAGCGCTCGGGCGCGCGGTTGCGCAGCATGAACATCAGCAGCCGGTCGTTATGCACCGTGCGGCTGCCGACGAGCTTGCCATAGGAATAGACCGGCACCTCGACCCCGTTCAGCGCGCGGTCCATCGCGACATCCTCGATCCGCTGCATGCCGAGATCGAGCGCGGCCTGCCACGCGGCGCGGAAGCTGGCGGCCTCGGGGTGGCGGCGCAGGAGATAGGCACCGACCTCGGCGCGGCCGACCTGGCGGCAGGCGCTGGCGACGCTGCCGGTATCCGCCAGCGCCTCGATAAAGGCGCGCTGGACCTGCGGCTTCCACCCGTTCGACCGCTCGCGCAGGCGCGGGACGGGGGTGAAGGCGGGCAACGTGCCGCGCGCGGTTTGGGGGTGTTGAGTGGGGTTGGGGTTGGGGTTCGGGTCGTCCATCTGCGGGGATGGAGCAGATTTGGCGCGAGTAGGAAAATTCGGGGAGGGGGGTGAGGGGGAATTTTTGCTTTTCGAACCCGCATCCGCGGGTTCGTCCTCGCTATACGTGCAGCAAGCTGCACCCGCTGCGGGCGGGCGGTCGCCCTTGCCGTTCGCTGGTCGCGAACGGGACTCGCGCGGTAGGATAGCGGGTCGCGATGACCCCGAGCCGCAGGCGAGGCAAGGCCGACCGGCCGCCCGCAGGGGCCCGCAGGAGCGCAGCGACGGAGGAACAGCCCCGAGGACGAACCCGCGGATGCGGGTTCGAAAAACAAGGACTCGCCGGAGCATGCCCGCGGATGCGGGTGCGTAACACAAAAAACTCCCCCGCAGATCCGGTGCGTATGCGAAATCTCTCCGCCGCTTACCGAATCTTAACCTCGGCACGATAACGATCAGGCGGGGGCGGTACATCGGTGCCGGGTCCAACCCCATTTCGAAAGTGTTGACCGATGGCCTTGCTGTGTCGTCTGCTCGCGCAATTGTCGCGGGATACACGGGGTAACGTCCTGCCCATCGTCGGCGCGGCGCTGGTGCCGCTGACCATCATGATCGGCAGCGGGGTCGACCTCAGCCGCGCCTATATGGCCAAGAGCAAGATGCAGAGCGCGTGCGACGCCGCCAGCCTCGCCGCGCGGCGGGTGATGAAGGACGACGCGCTGTCGAGCGAGGTCGAGGCCACGGGCAAGGACTTCTTCGGCTTCAACTTCCCGCAGGGGCTGTACGGCACCGCCGGGTTCACGCCCGTGATCAGCCGCTCGGGCCCCGGCGTGGTCCGGGTGGCGGCGGAGACGACGATCCCGACGGTGGTGATGAACCTGTTCGGCTTCGGCTCGTTGCCCGTCTCGGTCAGCTGCGATGCCTCGCTCAATTTCGTCAACACCGATATCGTGCTGGTGCTCGATGTCACCGGCTCGATGGCCGAGAGCATCAGCGGCTCGACCAAGATCGCGGCGCTGCAGGATGCGGTGCTGGCGCTGTATGACGAGCTCGCGCCGACACAGGCACAGCTCCAGGCACAGGGATTGCGGCTGCGCTACGGCGTGGTGCCCTATTCGAGCACGGTCAATGTCGGCCGGCTCGTCTATGGCCAGAACGCGGGCTACATGCGCTCGAACGTGACCGTTCCCTCGCGCGTGGCGAACTTCAACCAGGCGGTCTACACCAGCAATGCCCCGACGCAGAGCGGGTCGTGGGAAGTCTATAACGGCAGCCTGTCGAACAGCGAATGCCAGAATTACGTGGGTGCGCCCAACACCAGCGGCGGGGGGCCGCCGCCCAGCGCGACGACGGTGACCCGCTACCAGGGGACGTCGTCGAGCAACAGTTACAACCAGTCGCAGAACTGGGGCTGGTCGAATGCGCCCGACACCTCGGGCACCAACCGCAGCTGCCGCCGCTGGAAAAGCGTCGAGACCACGACCTATAAGGACAGCGGCACCAAGGCCTTCAGCAACTGGACCTATCGCCAGGTCGAGTACGACACGTCGGACTACATCAAACCGGGCGGCAAGCTCAGCTTCGCCACCAGCGCGGCGGGCACTGTGCCTGCGCCGGGCGGGAGCTACAACGCGCAGCAGCTCGCCGCAGTGGGTACCGGCGTGAGCACGGCCGATGCGGTGTGGAACGGCTGTATCGAGGAACGCGACACCACCACCGGGATCGACGGCGGGACCAGCATGACGATCCCCTCTGGCGCGAAGGATCTCGACATCGACCTGATCCCCGGCAGCGACGCGACGCGCTGGCGCCCGATGGTGCCCGACCTGATCTTCACCCGCACTCCGGGCACCGCCTCGACCACTTCCAATGCGGATGCCGCCAACACCAGCGGCTGGATCAAGAACTATGCCTATAGCCAGGGCTACTGGGCCTGCCCGACCGAGGCGCGCCGGCTCGCCGAATGGGACCGCACCGCGCTCGACAGCTATGTGAAGGGCCTGCAGACCGTCGGCGGGACCTATCACGACATCGGCATGATCTGGGGCGCGCGGTTCATCTCCACCGGCGGCGTGTTCGGCGATGGCTGCGACTATTACAACTCGATGCCGTGCAACCGCCATGTGATCTTCATGACCGATGGCGCGCAGACCGCCTATTGCAACGTCTATACCGCTTACGGGGTCGAGCAGAACGACATGCGCACTACCGGCTCGGGCAATTGTTCGAACCAGCTGGCGCGCCACGAGCAGCGCTTCCGCATGGCCTGCAACGCGGCCAAGAACCTCGGCGCTTCGCTGTGGGTCATCGGCTTCGACACCGCGCTCACTGCCAATCTGAGCGGCTGTGCCAGCAGCCCCGGACAGGCTTCGACCGTCGCTGACCGCGCTGCGCTGATCAGCAAGTTCCGCCAAATCGGCAACCAGATCGGCGCGCTGAGGCTGACCCAATGAGGGGCCTCGTCAAACGCCTGAGGCGGGACGAGCAGGGCGCGGCGATCGTCGAGTTCGCGCTGGTGCTGACGCCGCTGCTGCTGTTCCTGATCGGCGGGCTGGACCTCGGCTACCAGGCCTATCTCCGCTCGGTCATCCAGGGCGCGCTCAACGATGTCGCGCGGACCGGTTCGCTCGAGGGCCCGACCTTCAACTGCACGGGCGACACGGTAGAGGAGCAGATCGGCTGCGCAATCCAGACGCGTTCAGACGTGATCGCGCGCGGCGCCACCTACCAGATCACCATGCGCAATTTCTACGATTTCTCAGGCATCGGCCGCAGCGAGAAGCTGGTCACCGATTACAATTCGAACGGCCAATACGACCTGGGCGATTGCTTCGTCGATCTCAATGCCAACGGGGCCTACGATACCAGCGCGGGCCGGACCGGTGTCGGCGGGGCGGACGATGTGGTGTTCTACGAAGTGCGGCTGAGCATGCCCCGGCTGTTCCCGATCCACAAATTCATCGACACGACGCCCGACTATCACATCTATGCCACGGCGGCGGTCCGCAACCAGCCCTATGCGGCGCAGAAAGTGCCTTCGACGGTGTGCGTATGAGCCGGAAAGCACCCTCTTCGGCACGGCGTTTCATCCGCGCCCTGATCCGCTCGCGGCGCGGGATCGCGTTGACCGAATTCGCCTTCGCCCTGCCGATCTTTGTCACGCTGCTGTTCGGCGGGCTCGAGGTAATCAATTTGGTGATGGCCCACATGCGGATCAGCCAGATCGCGATTTCGGTGGCCGACAATGCCGGACGCGTGCGCCAGGGGATCGACGAGGCCGATATCTACGAAGTGTTCGCGGGTGCCGACCAGGTCGGGCGCGGGGTCGATTTCGCCACCAATGGGCGCGTGATCCTGTCCTCGCTCGAACCGAACGGCAGGACCGGCGGCCAGGCGGGCCAGATGATCAACTGGCAGCGCTGCTACGGCTCGCTGTCTGCCGCGCCGCGTTACGGCGCACAGGATGCGGGACGCACCAACGGCTCGCTGCGCGATGGGCTGGGCTCGACGGCGAGCAAGATCAAGGCCGCCGAAGGCAGCGCGGTGATGTTCGCCGAAGTGTCCTATCGCTACACGCCGCGGATCCTCCCGAGCATCGTCGCCAACGGTCTCGAGCTGCGTTACGAAAGCGCGTTCAACGTGCGCGAACGGACCAACCAGAACCTGACCAATACGCAGAATCTGGCGACCAATTCCTGTTAGGCCAATTCCTGTTAGGCGAGGGGCGACCCTACGGCTTGAAAGTACCCATGATGGACAAGAAGATCGCGCTGTGCATGGCAGGCGGCATATTGCTGGTCGTCGCTTCGACGATGGGTGAAGACGGCCCGGTCACGCGGCTGGCGGGGATGGATGCAGACGGCGCGCGGCAGGGCCAGCAATTCCTGCGCGAACGGGCCGGCGCGGCGCCCGCGGCACCGGCGGCGAACAGCGCTGATTGGTACGCGCCCGACCCGGGACCCGTGCAACCGGCGATCCCCGTTTACCGCTATGAGAATGTCGAGGTGCACGTGCCGCAGGAAGTGTTCGACCCGGCGGTCGCCGCAGCCAGCGAGATCCGGTAGGCGGCCCAAACGCAAACCTCCCCGGATACCGACAAGGGCACCGGGGAGGCTTTAATTCGACGCAGCCGCCGGAGCGGCCGGGATGTTTACGGACGGATCTGGCCGTCGCCGTGGACGAGATATTTGAAGCTGCACAATTGTTCGAGGCCGACCGGCCCGCGCGCGTGCATCTTGCCCGTCGCAATGCCGATTTCCGCGCCCATCCCGAACTCGCCGCCATCGGCGAACTGGGTGCTGGCGTTGTGCATCACGATGGCGCTGTCGATGCTGGTCATGAACTTGCGCGCAGCGTCGTCGTCCTCGGTCAGGATCGCATCGGTGTGATGGCTCGAATGCGCTTCCACCCAGGCGATACCTTCATCGAGCCCGTCGACGATCTTCACGCTGGCGATGGGGTCGAGATATTCGGTATTCCAGTCTTCCTCGGTCGCCTGCTTGAGGCGGCCGTCGATCGCTACCGCCTCGGCATCGCCGCGCAATTCGCAATCGCCGCCCATCGTGTCGGCGAACTTCGGGATGAAGTCTGCTGCCACGGCGCGGTCGACCACCACGCTTTCGGTCGCGCCGCACACGCCGGTCCGGCGCAGCTTGGCATTGCGGATCACCTTGACCGCCTTGTCGAGATCAGCGGCGGCGTGGACATAGCTGTGACAATTGCCGTCGAGGTGGAGCAGCGTGGGCACGCTCGCCTGGTCGCGCACCAGTTCGACCAGCCCGCGTCCGCCGCGCGGGATCACCAGATCAACGAATTCATCGGCCTTGAGCAGCGCGGCGACGGCATTGCGGTCGGTCGTGCCGACCGTCTGCACCGCGTCCTCGGGCAGTCCGGCAGCTTTCAGCCCGGCGCGCATGCAATCGACGATCACGCGCGTCGAATAGCGGCTTTCGCTGCCGCCGCGCAGGATAACCGCATTGCCCGACTTGAGGCAGAGCGCGCTGGCATCGGCGCCGACATTGGGGCGCGATTCGTAAATCATGCCGATCACGCCGATTGGCACGGCGACGCGTTCGATGGTGAGGCCGTTGGGCCGCTCGAACGTCGCCAGCTGGCGACCGACGGGGTCGGGCAGTTCGGCGATTTCCTCAAGCGCGCCGGCCATGCCCGCGATCCGCTCCTCGGTCAGGCGCAGACGGTCGATGAAGCTTTCGGGCTTGCTGCCTTCGACGCTCTTCACATCCTTGGCATTGGCTTCAAGCAGGTCGGGCGTGCGGTCGCGCAGCGCCTTGGCGGCTTCGCGCAGCGCGGTGTTTTTCGCCTTGGTGCTGGCCGACAACAGGCCGCGTGCGGCGTTTCGCGCGCGCTGGCCGAGGTCGTGGATATGCAATTGCGGATCGAGTGTCTGGTCGGTCATAGTATCTCTCATATATCTCGTTTCGGGGCGGGAGTCGCTGGCGTTCAGCGCAACTCGACCGCCCGGTCGTAGGCTGCCTGCAAGGTATCATGCAGGCGCTTGGAAAGGCCGCCATCTGCATTGAGGGCGCCGAGACCGGCAGCAGTGGTGCCGCCCTTGCTGGTCACCGAATTGCGCAATTCCTCAAGGCTGGGCGCCGACGGTTCGCTGGCCATGGCGATCGCGCCGCCAATCGTGCCGAGCACCATGTCGCGCGCTTCGTCCTCGTCGAAACCCTGCGCCATGGCCGCTTCGGCATAAGCGCGGGCGATCTCGAAGACATAGCCGGGGCCCGAACCCGCCACGGCGGTCACCTTGTCGAGCTTGTCTTCGCTGCCGACGGTAATGGTTGCGCCCGCGCGGCGCATGAACGCTTCTGCATGGGTGACATGGATCGAACTGGCATGCGGGCCGGGGCAGATGCCGCTGACGCCGCGGCCGATCGCGGCGGGCAGGTTGGGCATCGTGCGGATGACCGGCGCATCACCCATCAGCTTGGAGAGGCGCGCCCCCGAATAGCCGGCGGCGATCGAGAGGACATATCCGCCCGGCGCCAGATGCTCGATATAATCGGCCATGATATCGTCGATCAACTGCGGCTTCACCGCCGCAACGATGCAGTCGAATCGCTTATCGGCGATCTGTTCGCGGTCGGTGACGAGAGTGACCTCTTCGGGCACGTCGCTACCGGCTGGATCGACCACGGTGATCCTTTCGGGCCCCTCGACCCATTGCGAAAGTAAAGCGGAGCCCATTTTTCCGCATCCGACAATGCAAACAGTTTTTATAATGACTAAAATCCGTTTCCGAGCGCCATGGCTCTTGTGTAATCTTGTGCTTACTTGACTATAAGAAGAGCTTCCTGGAAGCTTACTGCCTTAACTATACCAAATACGATCTTATTCATGTTAGGCCGGTATTTTCAAAAAGGCGGTTGTGCAGTGCACAACCACTATCTATATTGTGCTCGAGAAATTTCAAGCCTACGCAACATTCGAAAAATATGACCCAAAAACGAAACATCGTCGTCAAAATCGGTTCGGCCCTCCTCGCCAACCAACAGCTCCTCACTCCGCGTTATGGCTTCCTCCAGCGCCTGCTGGAAGACATTGCCCAGTTGCGCGCCGAAGGTACCAATGTGATCCTGTGCTCGTCGGGCTCGGTCGCACTGGGCCTGCGCATCATCGGGGAAACGCCCGAAAGCGCCGGAGTATCCGACAAGCAGGCCGCCGCCGCCTGCGGTATGCCGCTGTTGCTCAATGCCTATAAGCAGGTCGGGCACGAGTTTGGCTTCGAGATTGCCCAGGTGCTGCTCACGCTGGGCGATTTCGAGGATCACCGCCGTTTCCTCAACACGCGCAACACCGTACACCGCCTGCTCCAGTCCAACGTGGTCCCGATCGTCAACGAGAACGATACCATCACCACCGAGGAAATCCGTGTCGGCGACAACGATCGGCTGGCGGCCAAGGTCGCGCAGATGGTGGGCGCGGACGATTTCGTGATTCTCACCGGCGTCGACGGCCTTTACGACCGCAATCCCGACGATCCCGAGGCGCAATTCGTGCCCGAGGTCGAGGATGTCAGCCTGTATATGGACGCGACCAAGGGCAAGAGTACGCTCGGCACGGGCGGGATGGAGACCAAGCTGCTGGCCGCCAACATGGCGCAGGAAGCGGGCGTCACCACCTGGATCGCGCAGGGCGAGGCGGATCGCCCGGTTTCCAGCGTGCTGGCGCAGACGCGCCGCTCGACCAAGATTCTCCCGCATCCCAATCCGCTGTCGGGCTGGGATAGCTGGATCGCCAACCGCCTGCAGATGGCGGGCAGCCTGGTGATTTCCGACACCACCGCCTCGGGGCTGGGGGGCGATCGCCCGATCCGCCGCGGCGACGTGATCTCGATGACCGGAGATTTCTCGCGCGGCGACGTGCTCCATATCTACGACAGCAAGGGCATCGAACGCGCCCGCGGACTGAGCGATTTCACCTCGGAGGAATTGCGCGTGCTGACGAGCAATCCCGATACGCAGGCCGAACAATTGCTCGGTTATCGCACGAAGGGCGAAGTGATCCGCAGCGCCAATCTGGTGATGCTCGAAAACCGCCACCTGTTGTGGGATGCGCCCGAAGAAATTTCCAGCGCACAATAGCCCTCGGGGGACAGCGGCGCGAACTTCACTTGGCGTTCATCGGGACGCTGGTTATAGGCTGCTTCCCATGACAACCCAGACCCGCTCCACCCCCAAGCTCATCCTCGGCGCCGCGCTCGCGGGTGCGACGCTCCTCACCGCCGGATGTGCGGGCCGCGACAACGGCCCCCGCGACACCGCCTATGTCGCGCGCGACGTGGAAACGCTGTATTGGGAGGCCAAGCGCCGGCTCGACAACGGCCAGGCCGAAATGGCCGCCGCGCTTTTCGACGAGGTCGAACGCCAGCATCCCTATTCGCCCTGGGCGCGCCGGGCGCAGCTGATGGGTTCGTTCAGCTATTACGTCGCGCAGGATTACAACAAGGCGATCCAGGCGGCGCAGCGCTTCCTGCAGATCCACCCGGGCAACAAGGACGCGCCTTACGCCTTCTACCTGATCGCGCTCAGCTATTACGAGCAGATCAGCGACGTGCAGCGCGACCAGAAGATCACCGACCAGGCGCTGACCGCGCTCAACGAGATCAACCGCCGCTTCCCCAACAGCGATTACGCCGCCGATGCGCGGCTCAAGATCGACCTCGTGCGCGACCACCTCGCGGGCAAGGAAATGGAGATCGGCCGGCATTACGAACGCTCGGGCAAGTGGATCGCGGCGCAGATCCGCTTCCAGAACGTGGTCGACAATTACGAGACCACCAGCCACGCGCCCGAGGCGCTGTATCGGCTGACCGAGACCAGCCTTGCACTGGGAATTCCCGCCGAAGCGGTGAAATATGCCGCGGTGCTCGGGGCGAACTATCCGGGCAACGACTGGTACGACAAGGCGTATGAGCTGGTCCAGGACCACGCAGCGGGCGTGAACCCCAGCTGATCGCCGCCCCCGGGTCAGGCGCGGCGTGCGCGCAAGGCCTCGACCTGGGCGCTGGACGCCGCCTCTGCATCGAATGACATGACCCGGTTGCGGCCTTCGTTCTTGGCGCGATAGAGCGCGCGATCGGCCTCGCCATAGAGCGCGGTCCAGTCCTCGGGACCGGCCACCACCGCATCCGCCACCCCGATGCTCGCAGTGATCTGTTCGCCATGCGGCATGTAGGCGCCGCGGATTTCGCCGAGCACCTGCAATGCGATCGCCGGGTCGAGCGTGTCGGCACTGGCGAGGAGCGCGAACTCCTCGCCCCCCAGCCGTGCCGCGCAGATCTCGCCGCGCGCATGGATCGCCAGCAGTTCGGCAAAAGCGCGCAGCACATCGTCGCCCATATCGTGACCGAAGCGGTCGTTGATATTCTTGAAGCGGTCGATATCGACCACCATCAGCCGCACCGCGCGGCCGCGCTCGGCAAAGCCTTCGAAATGCTCCATCAGCGCACGGCGGTTGGCGAGGCCGGTGAGCGGATCATGCCGCGCCAGCTCGGCCGATCTGTAGCGTTCCTCGACCAGGCTCAGCAGCAAATGGTGGTGGCGCCGCATCATCAGCAGCTGGAACCCCACCGCGATGACCACGGCAGTGGCCAGCACCGCGTCCATCACCTGCCCCGTGCTCGCCAGCGCGGCGGCCACCGGGCCCAGCGTCACCAGCAGCACCGACAGGCCGATGCCGCGCACCGCGGTCAGGCAATAGCCGAGCATCAGCGCGCCGAGCGACATGATCGCGGGGTAGTAGATCCGCGTTTCGACCGGCGCACTCGCCCAGCTGGCGATGCACCACACACTGCCGACCGCGGCGGAGAGCAGGCAGAGCTTCCACACCGTGGCGATGACCCGCCGCGCATCCTGCGTGGTCGAGGTGTCGAAATCGATCGGCCGCGCCAGCAGGATAAGGCCGAGCGCGGCGAGCGCCAGCACCACCAGCGGCAGCCCGTAGGCGACCAGCGGCCCCGCACCCGGGCTCGCCCCATAGGCGACCACCGGCAGGCTGAGGATAAAGCCCGCGAACAGCAGCCGCGCCTGGCCGATCATGTGGTGGGCAGTAAGCATGGTGAAGTCGTCCCGCAGATGCGCGGGAATGCCCGGCCCGCCAAGGCCGTTCAGGATGCGTCGCCAAAACACCCCTATGCCATAATATAGCATTTGCTAATTCGACGTTTACGGATGCGCTGGATCGTGCGGCGGCCAAGCTTGTCGATTGCGCGCAAAGGCTTGCTGACTTGGCTGGCGGCAGCGGCTAACAGGGCCAGGCATGCTGACCCGGCTATCCATCCGCAATATCGTGCTGATCGAAGCGCTCGACCTCGCCTTCGGGCGCGGGCTGGGCGTGCTCACCGGCGAAACCGGGGCGGGCAAGTCGATCCTGCTCGATGCGCTGGGGCTGGTGCTGGGCAATCGCGCCGACAGCGGGCTGGTGCGCGGCGGCGAGGACAAGGCCAGCGTTTCGGCAACCTTCGACTTCAACACCCTGCCGCGCGGCCTCGCCCGAGTGCTCGACGATGCGGATATCGAACTGGAGGACGGCGAACCGCTGATCGTGCGGCGCCAGCTCAAACCCGATGGCAAGAGCCGCGCCTTCGTCAACGACCAGCCGGTGAGCGTCGGCCTGCTGCGCGACATGGCGGGCTTCCTCGTCGAACTGCATGGCCAGCATGATGATCGCGGGCTGGTCAATCCGCGCGGACACCGGGCGCTGCTCGACCGGTTCGCCGGGGCGGACACCGCGCGGGTCGCGGAGGCGTGGAGCAAATGGCGCAGCGCCGAGGACGCGCTGGCCGACGCGCGCGGCGCGGTGGAAACCGCCAAGGCCGACCAGGATTTGCTGCTCGCGCATCTCGCCGAACTGACCGCGCTCGAACCGCAGGCGGGCGAAGAGGCACGGCTCGCCGCAACGCGCACCGACATGCAGAAGGGCGAGAAGCTGTCGGGCGATCTCGAGGAATTGCGGCACTTGTGGGAAGGCTCGGATTCGCCGCTCGCAGCGCTGCGCGTGGCGGCGCGGCGGCTCGACCGGATCGCGCCCGAACATGCGTTGCTGGCCGAGGCGCTGGGCGCGCTCGACCGCGCGGTGATCGAGGCGGGCGAGGCGGAGGAAAAGCTGCAGGCCGCCGCCGAGGCGCTGGTTCACGACCCCGCCGCGCTCGATGCCGCCGAAACGCGGCTGTTCGAACTGCGCGCGCTGGCGCGCAAGCACCGCTGCGAAGTGGACGAGCTGCCCGAGACGATGCGCGCCATGCGCAGCCGGCTCGAAAGCATCGAAGGCGGCGAGGCCGAGCTCGATGCGCTCGAAGCGGCCGCCAAGGATGCGGGTGCGGGCTACCGCGCGGCGGCCGAAGCGCTGCACGCCAGCCGCCTTGCCGCCGCACTGCGGCTCGACGAGGCGGTGACGCGCGAACTGGCGCCGCTCAAGCTCGACGCTGCGCGTTTCCGCACTGCGGTGACGGCGTTGCCCGAGGACAAATGGGGCGCGAGCGGGATGGATGCAGTCGAATTCCTCATCGCCACCAATCCCGGCGCCGATTTCGCGCCACTCACCAAGATTGCCAGCGGCGGCGAACTGTCGCGCTTCATCCTCGCGCTCAAGGTTGCGCTGGCCGAGCAGGGCGGGGCGGCGACGGTGATCTTCGACGAGATCGACCGCGGCGTCGGCGGCGCGGTGGCGAGCGCGATCGGCGAACGGCTCGCGCGGCTCTCCGCCGACGGGCAATTGCTCGCGGTAACGCACAGCCCGCAAGTCGCCGCGCGCGGGCGCACGCATTACATGATTGCCAAGAGCAGCCAGGGCACGGTGACCAAGACCGGCGTGGTCCTGCTCGACGAAGGCGGGCGCCAGGAAGAGATCGCGCGCATGCTCTCGGGAGCCGAGGTTACACCCGAGGCGAGAGCGCAGGCCGATCGGCTGCTGGAGGGAGTATGATGCCCGCGCCCAAAGCCCCCTCTTCTTCAGAGGAGGGGCTTGGGGGTGGTGGCGTCTCGCCAGAGACGCTTCGCGCGCGAGCTGCCGGAATGCGCCGCGACATGCCCGAGCCCGAACGGCGTCTGTGGAATGAATTGCGCGGAAAGCGTCTGGATGGTTTCAAGTTCCGGCGGCAAGTGGTTATCGGGCACCGGATCGTGGATTTCTTCTGTCCGGCGAAAGGGCTGGTGATCGAAGTAGATGGCGATACACATGACCCGGTGACCGATGCGGACCGCGATGGGGCGATGCTTCGGGACCATGGGTTCGCCACCGTGCGTTTCACCAATAACCAGATCATGCGCAATCTGGACGGGGTGCTGGAGAAGTTGACAAGCGTGCTTGAAGAAACTGCGGATCGCTGGCCGAAAGGTCGCGAACACCACCCCCAAACCCCCTCCTCTGAAGAAGAGGGGGCTTTTGATGCAAGCCGGCAGCCAAGGGCGTCGCTGGACTGATGGGGCTGCGCTGGGTCGCGTGAACCTTGCGCCCGGTCCCTAATCGTCGCCCAGATTGCTTTCCAAGAACGCCACGATCTTGGGCCATTGATCCGCGCGTGCGGCCATGTCGGCCTCGGCGGTGCCGCCCATCTGGCCCAGGTAGCGCGTGTCGCTCTCGTCGAGATCGCTTGCGGGGCCGAAACCCCAATGGCCCGCCTCCTCGTAGGCTAGCAGTTCGACCTCGGGTCCGCCCGCCGTGGAGGCGCGCCCGCGCAGATTGCGTGCCATGTCGCAGCCCGGCCAGAGATTGTCCTGCTCGCCGCAGATCAGCATCACCGGCACCTCGATGTCCTCGACCGAGATGAGCGAATCTGCCTCGCTCGTCACCGCTGTGCGGCTTTCTTCGAACATGCCCAGCATGGTCGCGCCGGTGAGCCATTCGTGCCACGCGGGCATTTCGTAGCGTACATAGGGCACGGGCTCGCCGTTCACGCTCCAGGACGAGCGCAGTTGCGAGACGTCGACCGGATCGAAGGAGAAGCCCTGCCACACGACGTCGCTGGGCATCGCAGCGACAACCGCGCCGATCCGCCTGTCGCGGCTGGCGAGGAGCAGGGCTCCTTCCGCGCCCTTCGAATGGCCGATGACCGCCACCGGGCCTTCGGAAATGTCCGACCGCGCCGCCAGCCAGTCGAGTGCGGCATCAAAAATCTCGAGCGGGACCATGTCGAACGCCCGGTTCGCTTCGCTGGTCGCGGTGTAACCTGGGTAGAGCACCGAATAGCCTTCTGCGGCCAACTGGCGGGCGAAGACGTTGCGGCTTTCCTTGAGCCCGCCTTCCGAGCCGCCAAGCAAGAGGATCGCGGGGCGGGCGCCGTGGCCCGATCCGGGGAAGAAATTCGCGGGAACCTCGCCGAGCATCACGCGCTCGCCACTCGTGCCGGCCTCGGCCACCACGATGGGGCGGGGCTCGCGGGTGAACCAGAACCATGCGCCCGCACCGACGATTGCCAGCACGATGACAAGGCAACCGATGCCGATTTTGCTGCGCGTTCTCATGTCCGCTCCCCTGTTCCCCTGATCTGTGTTGTGTAAGGGATCGAAACCGAGTGCAAGCAGGACGCGACGATTCATCGATGAGCAGCGACACCATCCCGACCGAAGCCGAAGCCGCCAATGAATTGATGCGGCTGGCGAAGCAGATCGCGCATCATGACCGGCTCTACCATGCCGAGGATGCGCCCGAGATCAGCGATCCGGAATATGACGCGCTGGTGCGGCGCAATGCCGCGCTGGAGGCGGAATTTCCGCATCTGGTGCGCGAGGATTCGCCCAGTCGTAAGGTGGGCCACACCGCGACGGCCTCGCCGCTGAGCAAGGTGACGCACGAGGTTCGCATGATGAGCCTCGACAATGCCTTCAACGCCGAGGAGGTCGAGGAATGGGTGGCGCGCGTGCGGCGCTTCCTGTCGCTGGCGGAGGACGATCCGGTGGCGTTCACCGCCGAGGACAAGATCGACGGGCTGTCGTGCTCGCTGCGTTACGAGAAGGGCGCTCTGGTGCGCGCGGCGACGCGCGGCGACGGGCAGGTGGGCGAGGATGTGACGCCCAATGTCGCGCATATCGCCGACATCCCGCAGCAATTGTCCGGCGATGCGCCCGAAGTGTTCGAGATCCGCGGCGAGGTCTATATGGGGCGCGCCGATTTCGAGGCGCTCAACACGCGGCTGATGGACGAGGCGCGCGCCGCGGCGGAGGAGAAGGGCGAGGAGCTCGACGCCGCCAAGGTCCGCCAGTTCGCCAACCCGCGCAACGCCGCCGCCGGATCGCTGCGCCAGAAGGACGCCGAGGTCACCGCGCAGCGACCGCTCAAGTTCTGGGCACATGGCTGGGGCGCGGCCTCTGATGTGCCGGGCGACACGCAGGAAGCGGTGGTGCGCGTGATCGAGCGCTGGGGCGTGCCCGTCTCCCCGCTGTTCGCGCGGTTCGACGATGCCGAAGCGATCCTCGCACATTACGAGACCATCGCCGCCGCGCGGCCCGACCTGCCGTATGAAATCGACGGCGTGGTCTACAAGGTCGACCGGCTCGACTACCAGCAGCGGCTGGGCTTCGTCGCCAAGGCGCCGCGCTGGGCGCTGGCGCATAAATTCCCCGCCGAGCAGGCGCAGACCACACTTGAAAGCATCGATATCCAGGTCGGGCGGACGGGCAAGCTGACCCCGGTCGGCAGGCTTGCGCCGGTGCTGGTGGGCGGGGTGACGGTGACCAATGTCACGCTGCACAATCGCGACGAGATCGAACGGCTGGGCGTGCGCCCGGGCGACCGTGTGGTGGTGCAGCGCGCGGGCGACGTTATTCCACAGCTTGTGGATAACCTGACCCGCGACGAAACCCGCGAACCTTATGAATTTCCCGACCATTGTCCCGAATGCGGCAGCGAGGCGGTGGCCGAGGAGGGAGAGGTCGATGTGCGCTGCACAGGCGGTCTTATCTGTCCCGCGCAACGTACGGAAAGACTGAAACATTTCGTTTCCCGCGGCGCGCTCGACATCGACGGGCTGGGCGAGAAGACGATCGACCAGTTCTTCGCGCTGGGCTGGCTCGAAAGTCCTGCCGATATCTTCCGGCTCAAGCAGCGGCGCGAGGCCATTCTGGCGCTGGAAGGGTGGCAGGAACGGTCTGTGGACAACCTGTTGGCTTCGGTGGAAAACCGCCGCCAGCCCGATGCCGCGCGGCTGCTGTTCGGGCTCGGCATCCGCCACGTCGGCGCGGTCACCGCGCGCGATTTGATGAAGGGGCTGGGCGATATCCGCCTGCTGCCCGGAAAGGCCGCCGAGTTCCGCACCTACTGCGTCGAACACCCACGCGCCGAGGGCGAGAAGGAAAGCCCGTTCAACACCCGCATGGTCGAGGCGGTGAAACGCATTTTCGAAGTCCGCACCGACGGCATCGGCACTGCGGTGGGCCATGCATTGGCCGACTTCTTCCACGAAGAACACAACCGCAGCGTGTGGAACGACCTCATCGGCGAGGCACCGGGCGAAGGGGTAGTCGAGCCCCGGCGCTACGAGGTCGAGACCCGCGACAGCCCGGTCAGCGGCAAGACGGTGGTGTTCACCGGCAAGCTCGAGACGATGAGCCGCGACGAGGCCAAGGCGCAGGCCGAACGATTGGGCGCCAAGGCCAGCGGCTCGGTCAGCGCCAAGACCGATTTGCTGATCGCGGGGCCGGGGGCGGGCAGCAAGCTGAAGAAAGCCGCCGAACTCGGGATCGAAGTGGTGGACGAGGCCGGCTGGGCTGATATCGTCAAGGCGGCCGGCTGACATGCTCGAGCAGACCCACGAACAGGCGCTGCGCATTGCCGATCTTTTGCGCCAGCGCGGCGAGAAGGTCGCGGTGGCCGATGGCGCGACCGGCGGGCTGGTCGCGGCATCGCTGCTGACGGTGCCCGGCGCGCTCGACTTCTTCGTCGGGGGCGGGGTGGTCTATTCCTTCCGCGCCCGGGACATATTGTTCGACCTGCCGCGAGACGCCTATGCCGGAATGACCGGCGCGAGCGAGGAATATGCGCTGCTGCAGGCGCGCGCGATCCGCGACAATTTCGGCGCGCAATGGGGGCTGGCGGAAAGCGGTTCGGTCGGCGGGTCGAGCCATCCCAGCGGTGCACCCGCCGGGCGCAGCTGCGCGGCGGTGGCGGGGCCCGGCGGGTTCGAATTCATTCGCCGGACCGAGACCGGCAGCGACGACCGGATCGCCAATATGGAAGTCTTTGCGCGCGCCGCGCTGCAGACGCTGGAAGACGCGCTGCGCGGCTGATCAGCCGCCCGGCATGATGTGGATTTCGCGCACATCCGCGCTGCGCGGCTGCGACAGCGCAAAGATCACCGCATTGGCGACATCGTCGGGCTGGATCTTGTCGGGCTTGGGTTGGTCGAAGAACGGCGTGTCGACCATGCCGGGGGTGATCAGCGTGCAGCGGCCGCCCCATTCGCGCATTTCCTCCGCCAGATTGCCGGCGAAGCCCTGCACGAACCACTTGGTCGCGCCGTAAACCGAGCCCTTCATGTGGTCGCGCCCGGCCTTCGACCCGGTGACCACGAAATGCCCCCTGGTCTTGCGCAGATGCGGCAGCGTGGCATGCGCGGTGGTGAGCACGGCGAGCACGTTGAGGTGGATCATGGCGTGCCATTCCTCGGGATCGCCCTGCTCGATACCGGGAGTGGAGGTGCCCTTGCCGGCATTGGCATAGACCGCGTCGAGCCCGCCGAAATGCGCGACCGCCTGCGCCACTGCCTCGTCCAGCTCGTCGCGCCTGGTCACATCGCAGGGCAGCGCGAGCGCCTGCTCGCCAATGTCCCCGGCAAGGTCTGCCAATGTCTCTTTCGAGCGCGCGAGCAGTGCGACGTTCCAGCCCGCCTGTGCCGCAGCGCGGGCGGTGGCGGCGCCGATGCCGGTCGAGGCGCCGGTGATGAGCAGCGTCTTGGTCATGAGGTCTCCTGGTTCCGAATGCTCCCCCAACAGCGCCCCGGCCGGGCGGAGGTTCCGGTGCGTATTGTCGTTCCTGTCCTCGATTCCCGCCGCGCGGCGGGTTATGGCGTGCGCACAAGGGGTTGGCAGGGGGAAACGCCATGATGGGGTATTATCGTCGCTATTGCGAACGGCGCGCGGACGCGCGGGCCGTGGGCACGAATGGCAAACGCTGGATTCGCACGTGGATCAATGTCTTTCGCACCGAGACCGAAGCGCGGGTGCCGCAGGACGAGGCGCAGCTGGCCCAGCTGATCTGCAAGGGCGAGTTCAGCTGCGTGGGCAAGTCGCATTCCTATAACGGCGTGCAGGTGGTCCCCAGCGTCACCGCGATGATGATGCGCGAGGGCGGGCTGACGACGCTGGCCTATGACCCGGCGAGCGAGACCGTGCGCGTGGGCGCCTCGGTCTCGGTGCGCGACCTCAAGGTATATCTGCGCGACGAGCATCGCCGCGGGCTGCACAATGCAGGCAATTACATGGAGCAATCGGTGATCGGCGCGCTGGCGACCGGCACGCATGGCTTCGGCCCGCGCGCGGTGATGGCCGATGCGATCGTCGAGCTGACCTTCCTCGACGGCAGCGGGCAGCGCGTGACGCTCAAGCGCGGCGATCCGGAGTTCGCCTATGTCGCGCTGTCCTTCGGGACGATCGCGCCGATCTTGGAACTGGTGCTCGAGACCAAGCCGCTCGAATCCTATGTCTCGGTGAGCTCGATGAGCCGCCTGTCCAAGCTCGACGAGCTCAAACAGGGCGCGCTCGCGGTAAACTGGGCGGTCATGCCCTATACCAACCCCGAAGACCCGGTGATCATGCTCCACGCGCTGGCCGAATGCGACCAGGCGGGGGCCATCGCCACGCACCCCAAGGCCAGCGGCGGCAGCGGCAAATTCGCCGCCTGGTTCCTGCGGCGCTATTACAAGCTCGACCGGTTCCTGCCCAAGCTGCGCCGCCCGATGCAACGGATCATCGACTGGCTCGACCTGAAGCAGAGTGAGCGGGTGGTTACCGATCCCGACGATCTCGATTACCTCTACGATCCGCAGCCGGGGCTGAAGGAAAACCGCGCGCCGAGCATCACCCGCGGGCTCTTCTCGACCACTTATACCGGCTATAATCTCGCGTTCTTCGTCCCGCTCGAGAAAGCGCCCGCGGTGGTCAAGTTCATCATCCGCGAGGCCGACGGGCTGCGCGATCTCGGCTTCTTCCTCAAGGGGATCATTTCGGTGCGCGAAATGCCGGGCGAGGCGGGGCCGCATTTCGCGGCCAATGCCGAGCGCCCGATGGCCGCGATCGACCTGTTCGCCGATCCGCGCGACTATGCCTGGCTCGAACGGCTCCAGCGGCTGGTGATGCATTACGAGCCCGACACGCGCCCGCATTTCGGCAAGAGCGCGCTGGGCCCCGAGTTCTGCAAGACGCTGGACACTGCGCATCTGGCGGAACTGATGCGGATCCACCGCCGCTATTATCCGCAGGGCAAGCTGATGTTCTCCGAACGGGTGCGCGCGATGCTCGATGTCGGGCGCCCGGTGGCAGGTGTGCCCGCGGCGGATGCGGGCCTCGCCTGAGGCGCTGCGCTAGGAGGCGGCGCTTTCGGACAGCCGCGCGTCGAGCGGATCGTTTGCCACGCGGGCCGATGGCGCGCCTGCGACAATGCCGTAGCCGATATTCGCCCACACGCGCTCGTGAAAGAAATAGAGCACCAGCTTGGTTGCCACTTCGAGCCCGCCGATCGAGAGCGCGGTGGCCACGCTGCCGGTAAACAGCCACGCCAGCAGCGTCGTGTCGAGCGAGGCAAGTACACGCCATGTCGCGGTTTTCGTCGTGCTGCGGCGGTAGCTTTCGCGGCGCTTGGTCCCCAGCAGGTCGGTGCCCCAGCGGTTCCATTCCCAGAACCGTTCATGGAGATAATAGAGCACCATCTTGGTCGCCACTTCGGTCAGCGCGATCAGGCTGGCCGCACCCATCGCCTCGCGCGGGCTGTGGTCGAGCCCGAACATCGGCCCGAGATAGGTGATCAGCAGGAAGGACAGGAGCAGCGTGTCGAGCGAGCCGACCACGCGCCACGAGACCGCCTTGGCGAGCGAGCGGCGGCGGGTGATCAGCGGATGGACGGGTGAGGCGGAAGAACCGGTCTCGGGCCCGGATATCGAAGGCTCGGGAGCGTCTTGCATGGCGGCCACCTAGCCGCGCCTAGCGGGCGCTGTCGAGCGTTTCATACGGAATCCAGCGCATCACGCCGCCCGCCAGCGGGGTCCAGCGGCCCGTGCGGATACCCGCTTCGGCCAGCGTGTCGCTGGTCCACTGGTTGCAGGTGTTGCCCAGATGATAGGTGCCCGGCGCGTCGTAGAAGACGTCATGGGCGTAATATCCGCGGTAGGATATGCGGACAGCGGGCGGCAGGACCTGGCGCTCGATCGCCGCAACCAGCCGGGCATATTGCCTCCGGGTTATCCGCAGCGGGCGGATCGTGTCGCTGGGTGCGGGGCGGGTGTAATGCGCGATGTGGAGCAGGCTGTCGCCGCCCACCGCCGCGCCGAGGATCGTGGCGGGCGTGATATCGCCCCAGGTCGGCGTGTTGAGGAAGACCTCGCGCTCGCCCCAGCTAACCGACACATGCGTATAGGGGCGATAGGGTGCGCCAAGATCGCCCACGGGAAAGGCGGGCCGCCAATCCTTCTGTGCGGTCACTAGCGGCATGACGATTGCGGTATGCACACCGTTGGTTTCGATCATGATCTCGACGCCGGTGGCGGGCTCGACCCAGTCGCCATTGCGCGGGAGCGCGCTGCCGATCCACGCGGCGAGGAGGAACAGCGTCAGCAGGGAAAGCGGCACCGCGATTGCCCAGGCGGCCCATTTCGCCGCGCGTTTCACCGCACGCGGCTTTTGCGCAACCACAGGATCGACCAGTCGCCGCGCAACAGCCGCCGCGCGAGCCGGAAGCCCTGCGTGCGGTAGGCCCGGCGCACGCGCGCCTCCTGCGTTTCGAGCAGCCCTGCGAGCAGCAGATTCCCGCCCGGCGCGATGGCGGCGGCGAAGGACGGCGCAAGTTCGACCAGCGGTCCGGCCAGGATGTTGGCGATGAACAGGTCGTAGGGACCGCGCAGCGCCAGCAGCGGATCGTCCATCCCGTCGGCGATGACCATGGTCAGCTCGCCGGGACCGTGGCCTTGGCGGACCGCGTTGGTCGCCATGTTGTCGCGCACCACGCCCGCGCAAACCGGGTCGATATCCGATGCGGTGGCCGTGGCGTGCGGCCACAGATGCATCGCGGCAAAGGCGAGCAGGCCGGTGCCGGTGCCGATATCGGCATGGTTGCGCGCGACCACGCCCTCGCGCTTCATCAGGTCGAGCATGGCGAGGCAGCCCGCAGTGGTCTGGTGCTGCCCCGTCCCGAAGGCCTGGCTGGCTGGAACGATGAAATCGACCATCGCCGGGTCGGCCGGATGTTCGGGCGTGCGGACATGGAACCGGCCCGCACGGATCGGGTCGACGCCTTTCTGGCTTTCGGTCACCCAGTCGGTATCGGGCAGCTTCTCGACCACGAAAGCGGGCGGCTTGCCTTCAAACAGCGCCGCCACGCGTTGCAGGTCGGAGGATTTCGGCTGGCGATCGAGATAGACTTCGACAGTCCAGTCATCGGGCAAATGGTCGGCGACCTCCATTCCGGTGACCACCCATTCGACCGGCCAGTCGAGCGCGTCCTCATGCGCGACCAGCGCGGCCTTGGCGACGGGCTTCGATACTTCGGCGAGGATCTTCCACGCATCAGCCACCGGCTTCATCCGCCAATCGCTTGTCGAGCCGGGCTTCGACCGCGTCGGCATAGTCGGCGCAGGACATCCCGCCGATCAGCGAACCGCTGGCCGCGCGCGCGACCATCTCGCTGGCCGAGGGATGCGGTGTGAGCAGGAGGTCGCATTTCCGGTCGCGCAGGCGTTGCAGGCCCGCGCGATAGGCGGCGACATAATCGGGATGGTCGCCGAAGCGGTAGTCGTCGCCGCTCACCGGCGAAAGCGAATCGGCATAGACGATGCCAATGCAATCGCCTGCCGCATCGCAGGAGTCCCACGCCCAGCTCAGCGCGCCCGGTGTATGCCCCGGCGTGGCGATAGCGGTGAGCGCGGCGGTTTCGCTGCGGATGGTCTCGCCATCATGCACCACGACATCGACTGCGACCGGTTCCATCGGATCGTGCATGCCAAATTGCGGGTCGCCGGGATCGTCCTGGCTGCTGCGCAAGACCGCGGCGGCGCGCGGCGAGGCGACGACATGCGCGCCGCTCGCCCGCTTGATCGCCGCATGCCCGCCGACATGGTCGAAATGTTCGTGGCTGTGCAGCAGGCTGGCGATCTCGTTGGGGCGGAAACCGAGCTTGCCGATATTGTCGAGCACCACCTGCGCGCCCGCCTCGGTGCCGCTGTCGATCAACACGTGGCCCTGCGCGCCCGCGACGAGGATGGCGGAGATACCGCAAGTGCCGACGTAATAGGTCGAACCATAGATGCGGTAGGGCGGGGCGGGTTTGTCCCATTCGTCCCATTCGGAACAGGTCGCTGCCCATTGCTGCGGGGTAACCTGTTCGGGCTCCGGCAGCGGGGCAAGCGTCTGGATCGGCGGCGCGCAGGCGGATGCGAGCAGCGCCGCGGCGAGGGCGGGCAGTAATCTAGCGGACATAGCTGGCTCCATTGGCATCGAGCGTGGCGCCCGTCAGGCTGGGCGGCGCATCGAGTGCGCAGAATTCGACCAGCGTGGCAATCTCTTCGGGCTCGGCCACGCGCCCCAACGGAATATCCGCGAGCAGGCCGGGCCCGCCGCGGCTGTCGAGGTAATCGCCCGCCATCGAGGTATCGGTAAAGCCCGGGGTGATGGCGAAGCTCAGGATACCCTCGCGCGCATATTGGCGGGCGATGGTCTTGTGCATCGCCAGCATCCCGCCCTTGCTTGCCGCATAATGCCAATGCGCGGGCGAATCGCCGCGGTGTCCGGCGCGGCTGGCGACATGGACGATCCGGCCCGCAGAGCCGCGCTCCTGCCAGTGCCGGACCGCGAACCGGCTGAGCTGCGCTGCCGCGGTCAGATTGATCCGCATGGTATCCTCCCATGCATCGAGCCAGGCGATATCCGAACGGTCGATCGGATTGGGATCGAACAGCCCGGCATTGTTGACCAGCACGTCGATCTGCCCGCCCGCCCGTGCGAGCGCTGCCTGCCACACTTCCTGCGGCGCCCCCGGTTCGCAGAAATCGGCGGGGATGGTGTCGATCGAATTGCTCCGCGTGGCCTGGCCGATGACCTGGGCACCGCGGGCTTCGAGCGCGGTTTTTGCCGCCGCCCCGATTCCGCGGCTGGAGCCGGTAAGAAGAATGCATGTCATGCAAACCCTATTCGAAAAATTTGCGCAACTTGTCGAGGCCGCGCGCCTTGTCACACACGCCCATATCGCTAAGGGAAGCACTCCAATTGTCTCAACCGGAAGATGACCATGGCCAACCGCCCGATGGCGCCGCACCTGCAAATCTGGAAATGGGGTCCGCATATGGCGGTCTCGATCCTCCACCGCGTGACCGGCGACGGCATGGCGCTGGTCGGTCTCGGCGTGCTGCTGTGGTGGCTGGGCGCGATGGCCGCGGGGCCGGAAGCCTATGGCCAGTTCGAAACCCTGATGGGTTCGCCGCTGGGGCTGGTGGTGCTGGTCGGCCTGTCGTGGGCGTTTTTCAGTCATATGATGAGCGGCCTACGCCACTTCGTGCTCGATATCGGCGCGGGTTATGAGCTCGACACCAACAAGACCTGGTCGATCCTCGCGCCGCTGCTCGGCATTCTTCTCACTGCGGGCTTCTGGGCCCTCATCCTGCTTCGCTAAAGGCTTAGACCCATGGGTAACGGAACCTCGATCGGACGCGTACGCGGGCTCGGCTCGGCGCATGAAGGCGCGCATCACTGGCTGCTGCAGCGCTTCACCGCCATCGGCAATCTTGTGCTGATGCTGTTCCTTGCGGTCAGCCTCGCACTGCTGCCCGACTATTCCTACGGTACGGTCGCCGGCTGGGCCGCGCAGACGGTGCCCGCCACTGCGCTGGCGCTGCTGATCATTTCGGTCTTCTGGCACGCGCGGCTTGGGCTGCAGGTGCTGATCGAAGACTATGTTCACGACGCCGGGACCAAGTTCGGTGTCATCGCCCTTCTCAACCTTGCAACCATCGGCGGCGGCGCCTTCGGCCTCGTTTCGATCGCCCGCCTCGCCTTTGGAGGAGCCGCCTGATGGCCCGTACCGAAACCTTCAGCATCAATGGCCGCGAATATCCGATCACCGACCATACCTATGACGTGGTCGTCGTCGGCGCGGGTGGTTCGGGTCTGCGCGCCACGATGGGCGCCGCCGAAAGCGGCCTCAAGACCGCCAACATCACCAAGGTTTTCCCGACGCGTTCGCACACCGTCGCGGCGCAGGGCGGTATCGCCGCCAGCCTCGGCAACAACACGCCCGACCACTGGCAGTGGCACATGTACGATACGGTCAAGGGATCCGACTGGCTCGGCGACCAGGACGCGATCGAATATCTGGTACGCGAAGCACCGCAGGCGGTTTACGAGCTGGAGCACGCCGGCGTGCCCTTCAGCCGCAATGACGACGGCACGATCTACCAGCGCCCGTTCGGCGGGCACATGCAGAACATGGGCGAAGGCCCGCCGGTGCAGCGCACCTGCGCCGCGGCCGACCGGACCGGTCACGCCATGCTGCACGCGCTCTACCAGCAGAGCCTGAAATACGACGCCGACTTCTTCATCGAGTATTTCGCGCTCGACCTGATCATGAAGGACGGTGTCTGCGTCGGCGTGATCGCCATGTGCCTCGACGACGGGACGATCCACCGGTTCCGTTCGAAGGCGGTGGTGCTGGCGACCGGCGGCTATGGCCGCTGCTATTTCACCGCCACCAGTGCGCATACCTGCACCGGCGACGGCGGCGGCATGGTGCTGCGCGCGGGGCTGCCGCTGCAGGACATGGAATTCGTCCAGTTCCACCCGACCGGTATTTACGGCGCGGGCGTGCTCATCACCGAGGGTGCGCGCGGCGAGGGTGGTTACCTCACCAATTCCGAGGGCGAGCGGTTCATGGAACGCTATGCGCCGAGCGCGAAGGACCTCGCGAGCCGCGACGTCGTCAGCCGCTCGATGGCGCTGGAAATGCGCGAAGGCCGCGGTGTGGGCCCGGAAAAGGACCACATCTACCTCCATCTCGACCATATCGATCCGACCGTGCTCGGCCAGCGCCTGCCGGGGATCACCGAAAGCGGCAAGATCTTCGCCGGGGTCGACCTGACCCGCGAACCGCTGCCGGTGACGCCGACGGTGCATTACAACATGGGCGGCATCCCCTGTAACTATCACGGCGAAGTGATGGCGGGCGACAAGAGCGATCCCGAAAAGATCGTCCCCGGCCTGTTCGCGGTGGGCGAGGCTGCCTGCGTCTCGGTGCACGGTGCCAACCGCCTCGGTTCGAACTCGCTGATCGACCTCGTGGTGTTTGGCCGCGCGACCGGCCACCGCCTCAAGGAACTGATCAAGCCGGGCACCAGCCATGACGAACTGCCCGCCGACAGCGCCGAGCTGTCGCTCGGCCGGCTCGACCATTTCCGCTATGCCGATGGCGGAACGCCGACCGCGACGCTGCGTGCGGACATGCAGAAGACCATGACCCGCCATGCTGCGGTGTTCCGCGACAGCAAGCTGATGGCCGAGGGCGTGGAAAACCTGAAGCAGATCAACAAGCGGATGGAGGACGTGAAGGTCTTCGACCGCTCGCTGATCTGGAACAGCGATTTGATCGAGACGCTCGAGCTCGACAATCTGATGGCGCAGGCCAATGTCACCATGGCTTCGGCGGAAAACCGCAAGGAAAGCCGCGGCGCGCATGCGCATGAGGATTTCCCCGACCGCAACGACGCCGAATGGATGAAGCACACCATCGCCTGGTTCGACGGTTGGGGCGGCAATGGCGGCGGCGTGAAGATCGATTACCGCCCGGTCCACGAATACACGCTGACCGACGACGCGAAGTACATCGAGCCGAAGAAGCGGGTTTACTGATGCGGGCGGGGGCGCTCGGCTTCGTCGCGGGTCTCGCGGCGCTGCTTGCCGCCCCCGTTTCCGCGCAGCTCAGCGATGCGGAAGAGGTCATGGTCGAAACCGTCGCGGACGGGTTCGAGGATGACGTCGCGCTGCTCGAGCGGATCACGCTGATCAATTCGGGTTCGCACAATCATGCGGGCGTGAAGGCGGTCGCCGACATGCTGGCGCCCGAATTCGCGGCGCTGGGCTTTGACGTCGAATGGATAGACCAGTCGGCGAACGGGCGCGCGGGTCATCTCTTCGCGCGGCACAAAGGCGCGCCGGGCACCACGAAGATGCTCCTGATCGGCCATCTCGATACGGTGTTCGAACCGGACTCTCCCTTCACCGGATTCGTCCGCGATGGCGGCAGCGCGATCGGACCCGGCGTGGTCGACGACAAGGGCGGGATCGTGGTCATCCTCGCCGCGCTGCGCGCCATGCAGGCGGCGGGCACGCTCGAGGCCGCGAACATCGTCGTCGCGCTGACCGGCGACGAGGAAGATGCGGGCGAACCGCTGGAATCCGCGCGCCGGGACCTGGTCGAGGCGGGCAAATGGGCCGATGTCGCGCTGGGCTATGAAGGGCTCTCGGTGCTGGACGACAAAGACGCGGGCGTGAGCGCGCGGCGTTCGTCGGGCAGCTGGACCCTGACCACGCGCGCAGATAGCGGGCACAGCTCGGGCATATTCTCCGACCATGCGGGCTATGGCGCGATCTACGAAATGGCGCGCATCCTCGACGCCTTCCGGCGCGAATTGCCCG